>Ga0209394_1000010_pt1 | contig 214357 bp, 235 predicted proteins | sample JNZ201metaG_FD_184122 | JGI IMG/M metagenome (GOLD analysis project Ga0209394, IMG submission 184122) | Hot spring microbial communities from Jinze hot spring, China to study Microbial Dark Matter (Phase II) - JNZ 20120812A (SPAdes) (version 3) ...
TCCAACCAAAGTACTCCTTCATCTGGGCCTCCGTAAGTATATTGGCCAGATGACTTGCCCTAGAATGTCTGAATAGATGCGGATATATGCGCTTCTTTATTCCTGCTCTCTTTGCTAACGTCTTCAACATTTTTGCTGCAGCAGGATAGTCCAAAGGCTTAAGGTAGTTCTTCGTCCACAATCCTATCCAGAGCGGCGCATCGGGATCATTGCGCAAAGGATGGTTATCTAGCCATTCTGCCAACATGGGCGCTGAAGCTACTATCCTTATCCTTCTCATACCAGTCTTTCCGCTTACGATGATAGCAGCACCATATTCATCAAACGTTACGTTCTTGATCTTTAAGCCAAGCATCTCGCCTATTCGGGCACCAGATTCATAAAGCACTAGGACAAAGGCCTTATCCCTAAGGTTTGTAGCCTTGCTTGCCATGAGCTTTACTTCCTCCTCGGTGAGGAGCTCTTCAGGAAGCTTGCATTTTCCATAGCTCTTTATCTTAATCCAGCTAACCTCAGGCGGATTATCATTATCTCTTAACCATTTGTAAAATCTCCTGACCGCAACTTTGTAATCGTGCTTAGTCCAGTCGCTGTACCCTTTCTCTTCGAGGCTGGACAATGCAGCGCGTACATCAGATTCATTAACTTTGTCAAGAGCCTTCTTAACGATGCGTGCAAAGCTTACCATATGATGGGTGTATTTTATCATCCTTAATGGGCCTATACCTTCAGAGCGGAGAAAGCCAATGAAAGACCTTATGAGAGCTGCATTTCTCTTTCCGACCCGGTCCTCGAGTTTATCCAGTACAATCTTTAACCTATCTTCATGGCTGCGATGCTTATGTCCTTTATCCATTCTAACGGAGCAGTCCGCTTTTGCGTTATTTAATGCTAGCGGCATTTGAACTCAATTTAAGAGCCCCGGGCGGGATTCGAACCCGCGACATGCCGCTTACGAGGCGGCCGCTCCGACCGGGCTGAGCTACCGGGGCAGTGGATGTTCAAGCTTTTATATACTCATTCGCTCGAACGAGTGTGATGGAGGCAAGCGGCATCACGGATGACAAGCTTGTAATTGATTATATAAACTTACAGCCTGAAAGCTTTCGTAAACACAGACGAGCTTTACCCCTTTTGAAAACGCTAAGTATTTTTTCTAAAGAATTCAGGGTTCAAATTGGTAAGCAAGGCTATAAAAGCGTATAGCAATAGCTTTTGGTCTTTAAGGAGGTGCCGTCCTCTAACCTATATCAGAAGGTTATGGTCATTAATCATTTGGCCTTCTTTGCGATGACTATCCCCATAATTCCATGCTTCATCGGCCAGGGGCATGGAAGAATAAGGAGCTTTAACCCATCTGGTTATGCTTGCTTGATGCATTTATGAGTTGCTCATTAAGGTAGTATAATGAAAAGGGGTAAAGGCGTTGCAAGGTTTCTTGCGAGACAAAGTATCTAGCTCTAACGGGCAAAAAGTCAAAGAAAATATACTTAGTAATTAAAAGCTAGTTTTTGTCCATCAAGACTTAGAGGCTATGGTCAAATAATTAGAGTTATGTTTCTGAAGTGTCCAACTTAATTTCTATGCCAAACTCTTGCAACTTTTTGAATTCCTTATCTAATGTGAGCAGCAATAGGTTCTTTGCTTTTGCCGATGCTGCTATGAGTAGATCTGCGTCCGGGATTTTCTGGCCCCTCCTCTTTAAGGCTTCGTAAATGCTGCAGTACTCGAGGATGACCTCATTATCTAAAGGTATGACATCGTAGACCTTTTCTAGAGTTGTTTTAACCTCGCTACGTTTTTCAGCCGAAATTCCCCTCAGGACCTCAATTAATGATATTACGCTGATATAACCTTCTCTAAATTCTCCCTTTCTTAGCCAGTTTATTAAAACGCTCGTGTCCACCAGTATCATTCTATTGTAAACTCCTTTCTAAAGGTCTCAGATTCCTCCAATATCCTTTTGAGGTCTTCCTCTGAGAGAATCTTTCTAAGTTTTTCGAAAGCTTCCCGTCTTCGCTTTTCACTTGCCTCTCTATACAACTTCATGAGGTACTCGCCCCAATCGCTTTCTCCCTTGTCTTTTTCAAGGATCTCCTTAACTTTCTTTGGTAATGATATAGTTGAATAATTACTCAATTACATCACTAATAAATTATAAATAACGCTATAATATAAAGTTTTTCTACAAAGATGAAGCTTATATGTCATTTTCAACCTCTCGCATTTTCGTATATACTTTAACCTCCCCTTGGGTCTCTTTTTATACAGGGGAGAAATCGTAGACAGATAAGATATTTTTGGAAAACCTGGAAGAAATATACCATTCGGGCTTCTCTCAATTTTGAGCGAGGAATTAGTTGGTGTCGGAAGGTGACGAGTATGTTGTCGCATCTACATTTCAACTATTAGGCAAAAACCCATCGTTAGAAAGATCGAGCAGCTATTTTTCGAGGGTGTCCGACCGAGTTAGCTACTGGGCTCGTCTAATTTGCTTAATATGGAAGCTTATTAATCTACGGCGGTTTTTATTACGTTGCTCGAATGGGTAAAGTACCCATTAAAGCCTAAGATCGGTGGTCGTGGTAGGCTTGAAAAAACGAAGCCTCGCAGTGGTCATACCAACTTACAATGAGGCGGAGAACATAGGCACCGTATTAGAATTAACCTCCATGGTGATGTCGAGCAAAAACATGGACGGGTGGATAATAGTAGTTGACGACGACAGCCCGGACGGTACGGCGGATGTCGCTGAATCTTTCAAAGAAAAGTACGGCAAAATTGTGGTCATAAGAAGGCCTGGAAAACTAGGGCTTGGTTCTGCTTACAGAGATGGTTTCGCTCTAGCTCTAGAAAAGTTGGACGTTGAATATATAGCAGAGATGGATGCTGACGGGTCGCATCCACCGGAAAAGTTGCCCATTATGCTTGACTTATTGGTAGAGAGCCAAGCTGACTGCGTCATAGCATCGAGGTATGTGGAGGGTGGAGGTTGGGGATGGGAGTCACTCAGCAGGACCATAATAAGCAAGGGCGCTAACTTGCTGGCGAGGTTAGCGACGGGTGTTAAGCTGAAGGACATGACGTCCGGTTATAGAGTATACAGGGCTGACGTGCTGAGGTCCATTAAGCTTGAATGTTTAGATTCTGGTTACCTTTTTCAAGTACAGATAATTTATGAACTGGTAAAGAATGGTTTCAGAATCATAGAGAGCCCGTTTGTATTCATGCCGAGGCTAAAGGGAAAGTCCAAGCTTGGTATTGCTGAGTTTTGGAGGTTCTTCAAGTGGTGCATCAAAATAATGCTGGCGAGATTATTTAAAATTGAAAAATCAACGTTATAATGAACTTGATGGAGCTTTTTTACGGTTGATTTGAGTTTGTCCAAAATGCTTCACGACATCGGGGAGAAGGGTCTTGTTGAACGAATACTTTCGAGAATAACATTAGGTCCGCGACACGTACTTCCAAAAGGTGACGATGCCGTAGCAATCGAGTTCATGGGAAAGCTTGTTGTGTCTACCGACATGCTGGTAGAATCAACAGACGTACCACCCGGCATGAATATGGAGAGCGTTGGTTGGAAAGCTCTTACAATGGTTGTAAGCGACCTTGCATCCAAAGGTGCGATACCCATACTTTACTTGATTTCTCTCGGTCTTCCAAGGAGCATGACCCTTGAGCAGTTTGAGGCATTTTGGGATGGTTTAGAAAAAGCCGCACGTTGTTATGGCGGCACAATAGCTGGTGGCGATACTAACGAGGCTCAAGAAGTCGTTGTATCTTGTGTCGGCATAGGTTCCGCGGAGAGGGTCGTGCCTAGGAGTGGTGCACGTGTAGGAGATGTTTTGGCGACGACTGGGCTGTTCGGCAGATCTGCGGCCGGTCTCAACGCTTTACTTAGGGGCGTTGAAGATGTTGACGAATCGCTAAAGCGTGCGGTTCTAAAACCCATGGCCAGATTTAGGGAAGGTGTGATTTTAGCGAAGTACGCAACATCATGCATAGATTCAAGTGACGGGCTAGCTGTATCCCTTCACGAGTTAGCAAAGCAAAGCGGCGTAGGCTTCGAGGTAACTATGCCACCAGTTGATGGGGTTGCCAAAAAATTTGCTGAAAAACATGGACTGGATGTATTCGATTTGGTATTCTACGGCGGCGAGGAGTATGAATTAGTGTTTACGATTGGTCGCAACGATCTCGAAGCTGTTAGAAAGGCGTTAGCCTTGGTCAACGGAGAGCTGATAGAAATCGGTAGAGTGGTCCCTAGGTCAGAGGGCATAACTGTATTCTGGGATGGAGAGCGCATACCGCTCGAGTGTAAAGGATGGGACCACTTTAAGAAGTGAGCCTCTTCAGTAGCATTATACCCGCAACCGTTTTTGCATCTTCTATCTCCCCTTTCATTATCATACTTACAACATCATCCATCTTCAAAATCACTGTCCTTATTTTTTCGTCGGGTTCAGGCTTCTGGCCTACCTTTTTCAGGTCGGAGGCCATATAAAGGTGGACCTTTTCCGTACTGTAACCGGGCGCCAAGTATAACGTCGCCACTTTCTCCATTCGGCCTGCGATGAAGCCTGTCTCTTCTTCTAGCTCCCTGCGTGCGCATCTTTCAGGATCTTCTCCAACCTCCAGCGTTCCGGCTGGCAACTCTAGAAGGACCTTTCCCACGGCATGCCTATATTGGCTGACCAGAACGAGTGACTCCTTATCGAGGAGCGGAATTATAACAACTGCACCTGGATGTTCTACTATTTCCCTGACGGTTAACCTACCCCACGAGGTCAGAACTTTGTCAACCCTTACATTAAACAGCCTGCCTTTATAGACGGTGTTGCTTTCTATAATTTTCTCATAAACTTCGTCGCTCATCTATCTTCACGCAGCACTACAACCTTTACGGGCGTTCCGCTCTTTACCTTCTTAAGAATCTCAATACCCCCGACGACTTTACCTATAGGGTTGCAGGGACTGTATGCGCGTGGTTCACCAGACTGGCTTATGGGTGTCGGGCCGAAGAATACCGCTATGGCCCTTCCTGGCGGCCAGTACGCCAGCTCGCCGACGTCCATAATTGTTTTTGTGTTCTCTTCGCCAACGGATACGGGCGTCTCGAAGTACACCTCATCCCCCCATCTCATCGCCTTGGATTCTATGGGCAACACTTTCAAGATGGCTGCGACGGTCTTAGGGTTCAAAGATTTAACAAGCTCGGCCTTAACGCTGCCGAGATCTTTAAAATCGAGTAGGACCAGCACCATACATGCTCAGCCACAAGACCAAGAAAAGCAGTATATACATTTTAGATGGTCGGATAAGTTTATAATTGAGGTATTTAGAACACCAGAGCTGGGGCCCGTAGCTCAGCCAGGTAGGGGGTTCCGCCTAGAGCGGTGGGCTCTTAGGTTTGTTAAACGGAGTAACCCATAGGTCGTGGGTTCGAATCCCACCGGGCCCGTCAATCGCTTTCCCATAAAACAGGGCAATATTAAAAAGGGAACATGATATAGAGGGTTGAACGGTTTGAGTGAGCAAAGGCTGATACCAAAAACTATGTCAACACAACATCCCGATAACGCCTCCATTCCTCCTTGGTGCGACTCGGACGTAATAGAAGGTGAGAAGGAGGTCTATGAAGCATACTATGCCTACAGTACCTTAGGTTGTCACGAGGTTATGTGGGACTCTGAAGGAAAGGACATAGACCCCCATGTCGTCAGGAAGCTTCTGACGGGTTATCCCAGTTTCTTTAAGGAAAAGGTCCTTGGTAGAGACATATTCCTCACATATAGAATTCCAAATCCGATGCTAGAAAAGGTAGAGAAGAAAGTATTCCTCGAAACCCTTCAGGCCATACCCAAGCATTTTGATGTGGCCAAACAGTTTTATGGAAACGGAGATTATGCACCAGTCTTTGAGGTCATACTGCCCTTCACCAGCAGCCATAAAGATGTTGTGAGGGTGTTGAGAGCATATTCCGAGGCCGTGGTCGGCATAGAGAAGGCGAGAATTGACTTTCCAGACGTTACGCTGGTAGAATTAGTAGGAGAGATTCAGCCAAAATCCATAAACGTGATACCTTTATTCGAAGAGTGGACGAGCTTAGTAAGTTTGGACAATTTGCTTTTTAAACTTTTGGAGGCAATTTCTCCAAAATATTTACGCGTATTTCTTGCAAGGTCCGATCCGGCCCTTCATTATGGACTTGTACCCTCCGTAATTCTGGTAAAGATCGCGCTCTCTAAAATTGGGAAGCTTGTCGAAAGAGAGAAAGTAGATATCTATCCTATAATAGGTGTCGGCAGTCTACCCTTCAGAGGTCATCTTTCACCTAGTAATCTAGCAAACTTTGTTAGGGAGTATAAAGGTGTGAATACCGTTACCATACAATGCGGATTCAAGTACGATTATCCCGAAAGGGACGTTAAGATGGTCGTAGATTATTTGAACAGAAACCTACCAAAAGGTGAGGCTGAGGATTTCTCACAGACAGAGCAGATGCTTCTATCTATTGCATCTAAGTTTAGAGATGCATACTATGAGTTTCTACTACATGCTGCGAAACTCATTGAAAAAATATCGAAGCTTGTACCAGCAAGAAGGGCCAGAAGGTTGCACATTGGTTTATTTGGCTATCATAGAACAGTAGGCGATGTAGTTTTACCAAGGGCCATACCATTTACGGCCTCCTTCTACTCCTTAGGTCTACCGCCCGAATTCATAGGTTTAAGAGTTTTTGGAACGTTAAAAGAGGAGGAGCAACATGTGCTTTTGGATGCGTACAAGAACCTAAAGGAAGATCTGAAAGTTGCAGCAGAATTTTTCTCGTGGAGAAATTTGGAGACCATCCGTGAAAGTGGAACGTTCGATAAAGAGTTCATAGAATTTGCGCTCCCATTGTTGATTGAAGATATTAAAGTAGCAGAGGAGATTATGGGTTTAAGAATAGGTCCAAGCAGCTCTGTTGCGAAAAGGCACGAGAACTATACGAACGATTTCATAATTTTATTCTCAGAAGGGAAAATAGAGGAGGCGAAGCAAGCATTGGTTACGGCTGCTAAGCTCAGACGTAGTCTCGGTTAAAATATAACGGTATGTAAAAAGTTGGTGAATAATATTGCAGATTGAGCTAATACAGTTGGGAATTTTGGCGAGCCTAGTTGTTGGTCTAGCGACCGGAATAGGCGCCGTGCCTGTGTTATTTTTCAAAAATGTATCGCATAAGATAACTGATTCAGCATTGGGTTTTGCCGGCGGCGTTATGATAGCGGCTTCAATATTCAGCCTACTCATACCTGCGATAGATACAGGCGGCACGTTCATTGCCGTAATAGGCTTTGTTTTTGGGAGCATATTTGTTTATGTCTTAGACAGACACGTGCCTCACACTCATATCCTAAAGGGCATAGAAGGGCCGAAGAGTACGCTCTCTACGGTGAGTCTTATGATGCTTGCTGTAACTATACATAACTTCCCAGAAGGACTTGCGGTCGGTGTTGGTTTCGGCGCAGGTGACTTAGCGCTGGCAACGACGATAGCCATGGCCATAGCCCTGCAGAACATACCTGAGGGCATGGCGATAGCCTTTCCGTTAATTGGAGTAGGTTTAAAGAAGGCAAAAGCATCCTTATACGCACTGCTTACCGGTTTAGCTGAACCTATTGGAGGCGTTATAGGTGTTCTAACAGTTACTTTCGTGAGTCAGGCCCTTCCGTTTGCTTTGGCCTTCGCAGCAGGTGCTATGGTTTACGTGGTGAGCGACGAGATGATTCCAGAGAGTCATAGACGGGGCCATGAGTTAGAGGCAACGTTCGGCTTTCTTATAGGCTTCATTGTGATGATGATACTCGACACCATATTTTTGTGACAGAATTCAAGTTTAGGCTATAAAGCACCTTTTACGTTATTTACCACTAGATGCGTGTCTGTATAATATCTCATGAGGGAGAGCTTGGTCCTCAGATGATACAGTTTGCTAGACGCATGGTTAAACAGGGCATCGAGGTTCATGCAATAATTAGGTCTTATCCCCTTCAGATGAGGGAATTCTCAAAGAGGGATGGTGTTAAGAGACACATAGCGCCTGTAGTGCCGATAAGAAGGTTGATGTTCCTCTCGTACTTCTTGAGTGCATTCCTCATCGCATTGTCCATCAGGGGTGCCATAACAATTTGTAGAGAACCATTCACAGGGTTAATCGGAGCGGCAGTCAAACTCCTCACAGGCAGAAAGTCAGTTATATACGTCGTAGATTCTTCGACTGAGCTTAAGTTAGAGCGAGGGGCATGGAGAAGCCGCTGGCTTGTAAAGCTTGGGAGGTTACTCGAAAAGCTAGCGATATCCGCCAGCGACCTTATAATCGCTTTGGATTCTTCCTTAACGCCTTATCTCAAGACAATGGGTGCAAGACGTATCGCCGTAGTACCTTACGGTGCAAACCGCGAGATATTCAAGAATGGTGATCCTGTGAAAGTTTTGAAGAAGTTAGGATTGGACGGTAAGAAAGTTGTGGTGTATGCTGGAAGCATGGAATCCTACCATGGAGCGCAATACCTTGCAAAGGCCGCGCCGATTATAAAACGGAACGTTCCAGAGGCCGTCGTGTTGTTTCTTGGAAACGGTCCATTAAGGAGGCTCATGGAAAAAGAGGCAGGCGATGCCGGAATTTTTCTCGGTACGGTTCCGTATGAAGAGTTACGTGATTATCTTGCGGTTGCTAAAGTCGCGGTTGCACCACCAGCACCCAACTCGCCCTACGTGAGTGTCCTTACGACGAAGATTTTTGATTACATAGCCGCTGGAAAGCCTGTTGTTGCAACGGATGTTGGAGGAATTAAGCGGGCTTTCGGCGACGCGGCGATAATCGTCAAACCAAGAGACCATGTAGGGCTTGCGGAGGCAATAATTCGATTACTGAAAGATGAGGGGCTTAGGTCAAGATTGGAACAAAATGCGATTAAGCTGGCAGAAGAGGCGTATAATTGGGAAGAGTTGACGAAGAAGTTTGTTGCTGCTCTAAAAGAAATACATTCGGCATAAAGTTCACTTTATCCTTATGTCTACGTACGTAGTCTCAGACCTTAGACCTTTAAAGGGTTTGCCATTACCTTCGAAGAATTTCGTAAAGAACTCATAGAGGTGGAGCCTTAGGGATTGTATGAAGACTATCAGGCCCTCTAAGGCCATTATGCCCAAGTTTCCAATTATGAGTATTGGTAAAGACAACATCCCAAGCGCGTACCAAACGTTGTTCAGAAGCATCAATAGGGCAATATGAACGAGCAGCAGTATCGTTAGCCTAGCGTAAGATATCGTGTTTGATAGGAAGTGAATTATATTCTCCAAAACCTCGAGTAGGCCCATACCAGCAGCACCCACGAAGCCATTACCTTTTCGGGTTAACAAGTTTGCAACGGGTCTTCCCAAAATTAAGACAAAAATGCTCGCAATGCCTCCCACCATACCAATAGTTCCAACGAGTGAGGACGGAAGACCTATGAGAGGTGCTGGGTTTTGGGATGTTAACATTTGCGAGATGCCTCCAGCACCAAAAAATGCGAGAGCAAAAAGCACACCAAAGATGTACATAGCTATCGTTGGAATTTTGGACGTTAAAGCCTCTAAGTATTCTCGGTTCTTAATGTGCTTATATGCGCTGAGAGAATAACCGAGGGTGAGGTGCACAATCCCGAGCATTATCGTAAACTGCAGAAGCCTCTGGACTGCCGCCAAGTTAAGCTCCTTGGAGCCAGCATGTTCCTCCACCAAGTGCACAAGTTCCGGCGAAGCTATACCCCAGTTGGATAGTTTGAAGCCGAAGCACTCACCTAGCAGAAAGCCAGCGATGCTGGATGATATGCCGAGTACAGCTAGAAGCGTACCCCAATCCCTTAGCCTACCTTTGGTCCTCATCCTCATGAAGAGGCCGAAGATCGCGAGCACAAGCCCCTGGCCGAAGTCTGCGAACATTATTCCGTAAAAGATTGAGAAGAAGAGCGTGACGAAGGGTGTCGGGTCTATTTCGCCATGGCCCGGCAATCCTTGTATATTCGTAACGTTCTCGAACGCCTTTACGATACCTTTATTGTGGAGCAACGTAGGCAGACTTTCAGTATGTGTTGTGCCGTGTTCACCCGCATGCATCGCTTCCACTTCTGAAACGAAAATGGGATATTTCCCATCGAGCCTTTTGACCAATTCATCACTTTTCTCATAAGGCACATAACCCTCTATTATGGCAAGTCTCTTCAGACTGCCTATAGCCTTTAACCTTTCTAACGACTCTTTGAGAATGTTCGCACCTTCTTTTAGTGATAGAATCTTTCCTTTTGAAGTTTCCAGTATTGAGTTCAACTTTTGCCTAACGCTAGACAGCTCTGCGTTGAGTTCAGCCAACTTAGATTCAACGGTTGCGTAAGCTTCAGGGATGGTCTCTGGTAACCACTCCGGGATTGCGAAGGGTTTTACGCCGAAGCCCTTAAGAACCCTTTCGACCCTTTCTGCATCCTTGTAAGGTGCCACAAAAAGGGCGGCGCTTAATGTCTTGGTTAATGTGATGTGAAGTATTGCTGCCTCTGGAAGACTCTTTTTTATCTCTTGAATATCCCTAATCGGTATAACGGCAAAGACCGCATACATTTTCCTCAAAGCTGAAAGAGATTGTGGCGCTATACGCAAATCTTTCAATAGTTGTAAGGTCGCAAGGAGTGTTTCATTCTTCTGTATATCTTTCGTTATTGAGTCAATCTTTGACGATAATTCTTTCAGCTCCATTATGATTGGCTCTGCCTCAGATTCTAATGCGTCTACAAGTCCATTTATGTCCTCAGCTTCAATTCTATGCCGCTCGACTTTAACACCTTTTATTATAGAGTCGATGATGCCGATCTCCGACTTTATACCAAAATCGCTTATTATAACATCAAGCGCTGAATCGATTCTTTTGACCCTGTCTAACATCTTCTCCAAATTTTTGTCAGCGGATTCATGTTCTCGTTCCACTGGATGAAAATCTCCAAACTTGAATAGTTCCTTGATAACATCTTCGACTTCTGCCTTCGGTGCTATTATTGAGACCTTAGCCAGTTTTGCCAGACCCATCGCTGGTAGTTTACAATTTTTCCATAAATATAGCTTTAGCGCACAGATATGGCAATATCCAACGAGACCACGACCTTCCTCGGAGCTACTTCCTTCAGTTCTTTAGCCCAGAAGAATTTGGCATCGAAGCCTAACGAACGTATGATTGAACTGACGTTAACCTTGACAGCCTCTACTGCATCATCATCTTCTGTAGCACCATAGAAATGTATAACTGCACCAGATGGTTTAGCAATCTTTGTCGCCACATCAAGATATTTCTCCGCGGAAAACGGGAGGTTCATTATTAATCTGTCGGCCTTTCCTTCCAAAATCCCATAGTTGTGCCTAACATCTCCGAATATCGCCGTGACTCTATCTTCGACTTTGTTCAATCTGATATTTTCTTCAAGGAACTTATAGGCTGCAGGATTTATCTCGAAAGCGTAGACTTTACAACTGGGTTGCATCTTAGCAATCGTTATTGAAAAGGGGCCAACACCTGCAAACATATCCGCCACATATTCATTAGGCCTAACTTGAGACGCTACCCTCAACCTTTCGCCAGAAAGTCTTGGTGTGAAGAACACCTCCCTTACATCGAGTCTGTATCTACATCCATGCTCTCTATGTTCTGTTAGCGTTTTTCCGGAACCAGCTATAACATCATACTGTCTAATCCTGTATTCTCCGGTGGATGGGCCTGCCTTTAATAGTACGGTATCAACATGCTTATGGACGAGTTTCAGCGCGGATGCGATATCCTTAGCAAACGGTCTTAACCTTTCGTCCAGCTCTATGATCGCTACGTTACCTATAATGTCAAAAGATCTCGGAAGAAGGTCTATGAGTTTCTCATCTAAAACACCCATCATGGCCTCTTTCAGAGTCTTCGGCTTAGTTGTTAGTTTGTTGAAATTAGCTTCTTGGATTATCGCATTGCCCATTATCAGCTCCGGCAGTTCGTCAGGATTCGGTGACCTATTTACTGGAAAGTAAACGTATTCGTCATCTGAAAATACTTTCATGGATGTTCTTAGAATTCCAAGGGATAAAAGTCTACGCCTGACTTCCTCAGCCTTATGCTTCTTAACAGCGACGGCCAACGAAGTTTCGCTCATCGAAGCACCTATGATCTTCTTAACCTTTAGCTTTTATGCCGTACTCCGTATTCAGTTTTTGAGCTGGATTAGATCGAGTAGTTTTGTAAAAACTTAGAAATGATGAAGAAAATCACGTGTTTAAACTTAAAATTATGCAGTAATCGGAAATTTTTGAGACATCAAGAACGTTACAAAACAATAAAAGCTATTATATTAAAAATTTACCTTTTACGACGCCGGCTTTACTTCGTTCCTGTTCAGTAAGTTTGAATACTTTCCTGAGCATATCTTCATATGTCCTGGATAGTTGAACGTTCCTGCGGCGCATCATCCTCCGAGCAGTCTCTATCGCCGATTCGAGGTAGATTTCAGTCGGCTTGGCGCCTAATGTCTTAGCATAAGCTGTGAAGGATGGGACGTCCTCCGATACTATGCCGTATAAGTGGCTGGAAACTCCTATCTTCTTTCCACTGAATATGTACGTACCAATGGCGGTTTTCACATGATCTCCGACGAATGTACCAACGAATATGTTACCAGTGTCATGTGTTCTTCCTCCAACGTCCATTTTTATTGTCCCGTATGTGTTCTTTAGGTCCGAGTTGCTTGTCCCAGCACCGAGATTTACCCACTCGCCTATGTAAGAGTGGCCTATAAAACCGTAATGTCTCTTGTTAGAGTATCCATGAAATATTGACCCCTCGACCTCGCCGCCTATCCTGCAGACGTTGCCTATACTACAACCTTCTCTGATTTGTCCTCCGAATATTATGCAGTTCCTACCTATGTATACAGGGCCGGATATTCGTGTAGGTGATTGAATATAGGTATTCTCGCCGATGTATATTGGTCCATTCCTTGTGTCAAGAATCGTTCCGGCCTCAAGGAAAGCATCTTCAGCCACAAACACGCTCTCCTTACTTCCGTATACCGTTACAGAAGGATCCAGCCTATCTTTCAGCTCCTTATCTTTGATTTCCTTAAGCTCAGCTGCAATTAGCTTGGGGTTGAGCTCTATCAGCTCCCATGGATATTCTAAAAGGGTGATTTTGTCAGCGTTTAATTTTTCCGGCACGAGCCTCAGAATAATCTCTGTCAAGTTCTCAACTGAGCTCATTGCTGTTTGGATTTCTGGTCGTTCAAAAAAATCACGTTTAACATGGGCCGCCACAACCCTTCCCTTTTGTACGATAACCATACCCGTTTTTGAAAGCTTTTGTAAAACACTATTCAAGTACCCGTTCGTTATGACCGAACCATTAACCAGAAGAACGCTATCATCTACTGCTGAAAAATCGTTTACATAACTGTTTGGTAACCTCTCCTTCAGAACATCCTCAAGATAATCTCTACAAAAAAAGACTGCTTCCCCAGAGTTCGCAACGTTCTTGAGTATCTTTTCTCTAATAGTTGATGTGCCGATCATTAACTCGTATATAGGTCTCGTTAATGTTAAGGGAAAGAAATTCCGATATGCTTCATCTTCAAATATGGCTATACGCAACTTCCACCACCTTTATCCTAAACGATGCATATTATTGATACATTAATGACCGATAAAAGGATTGAAGTTACTTGTAGGAACGTGTTTATTAAAGGTCTGAGTAAAATTGAAATATATTTTTATCAGGTATTGATACAGTAATAAAGCAGGGCTCATGAAGTTACAAAAAAGAGTGCATAAGCTTACACTAACAGGTGCTTTATTAAAAAAAGGCTCTGCAGGTGATCATTGTTGAGAGTTTGTCTTATTTCTCCACCCTATGCGTCAGCTGTCAAGTCTGTCGTTGGTATTAGTTCTCCACCATTAGGGCTTGCTTACTTGGCTTCTATGATTAAGGATGAGCATGAGGTTAAGATCATTGATTCAAATGTTCTTAACTACGGTTTTGAGGATATTAAAAAAGAGCTGAAAAATTTTGGTCCAGATATTGTTGGTATAACTTCCACGACGCCGTCAATTTACGAAGCCTACAAGGTTGCTGATATTGCTAAAAAAGTGAATGAGAATTGTATCGTTGTAATAGGCGGCCCACACGTAACTTTTCTCCCAGAGGAAGTCCTTATGGAATGCAAAAGCATCGACATAGTTGTTTTAGGCGAGGGAGAAGAAACCTTCCGAGAACTTGTTAATGCAGTAGAGCGCGGGCTTCCGTTAGAAGATGTAAAAGGCATAACGTTTAGAAAGCATGAGAAAATAGTTGTCACGAAGCCAAGGCCCCCTATCAAAGATTTGGATGAAATCCCTTTTCCAAGTTTAGACATCCTGCCTGTGGAGAAGTACGAACTCCAAGGAGTCAAATATATGCCGATAATGAGTAGCAGGGGTTGCCCGTTTAGATGTTATTTTTGCGCATCATCACGCATCTTTGGAGGATGCTGGCGTTGCAGAAGTCCTAAAAATGTAGTAGAAGAGATTGAACTCATACACGACAAATTCGGAATAAGAAATATCGAGTTTGTGGATGATACCTTTACATTAAGTGAAAGAAGAGTCGAAGAAATTTGCAAGGAAATCTTAAAGGAGCGCCTCGATATTTCTTGGGGTGCCTCTTCAAGGGTTGATTCCATTAACAGAGAATTGGCTGAGAAAATGAGAAAAGCCGGATGCTGGATAGTATACTTAGGGATAGAGTCGGCGTCCCAAGAAATTCTGAACAAAACGGGTAAAAGAATAACTGTAGACCAAGTTATAAAGGCTGTTAAGACGTTGAAGGAGGCGGGCATAAAAGTTTTGGGGTCATTCATATTAGGCTTTCCTGAAGAAACCGTCAAAACAGCTGAACAGACGATAGCTTTAGCTAAAAAACTTGATTTGGACTATGCACAGTTCTCGATCTTAACGCCTTATCCGGGAACATCTCTCTATGAGTATGCAAAGAAGAACGACATGCTACTTACAAGAGATTGGTCCAAATTTAATGCCATAGAGCCAGTAATGAAGTTGAAGAACATAACTCCAGGACAACTTCGATCCCTACTTGAGAAGGCCTATCTAACATTCTATATGAGACCAAAAATATTTTGGAGATTTATTAAGCAGAAACAGTTCCACATTATAAAACGCACAATCAAGACTGTGATAAAATACCTAAGAACTTACGTATTATCCCTCCAATCATTGTCTTAAGCATACTTACTAACTCCGAAATGCCGGTTAAGACATTATTGCAGAAAGTTCTCTCTACAACACTACAAACTGAAAAGTGGCGGGCCCGCTGGGATTCGAACCCAGGCATACTGGCTCCGGAGGCCAGCGCCCTATCCTTGCTAGGCTACGGGCCCATTGAATAATACATCGGCCCGTGCATGTATATTTTATGGTGACAAACATGATTTCCGAAGATTTTTGGTTTAAAAGTTTAAAATTATGCCGTACGACACCTTAAACCGTTGGGTGAATTTATGATAATAGACGTGCATTCCCATGTAGGTGAGTTTCCTAATCAGTGGAGTCGAGAATGGTTCGATTCATATGCGCATCTTGTGGGTGACCCTCTGAAGTCAGTTTTACAATATTTCCCTATCGAGGAGAAAATTTTAGCGGATATGGATGAGGCGGGCGTTAATATATCTGTTGTCATGGGGTTTGTGCATTACTCGACATCAACACTTGTGCCCGACGAGCACGTTTACAATTTTGTTAAGAAAAATCCGGATAGGCTCATAGGCTTTTCTTGTGTGCAACCAGTGGACAGCAGGAACGAGTTTAACGCAAAAGGCCTCTTGGAATTTGAGAAAGCCGTTACCGAATATGGGTTCAGGGGGTTAAAGCTCCTACCAGTTTACAACTTCTTCTTCCCTAACGACAGAAGGGTGTATCCTTTTTACGAGAAAGCGCTGGAGCTGGATGTTCCTGTGATGTTTCATTCGGCAGCAGTCGGGAGTACCGCGGCGCGCATGAAATACGGTCACCCTATATACTTAGAAGATGTTGTGATGGATTTTCCCAAGTTAAAGATATGCATATCTCATATGGCATTCCCGTGGACGGAAGAGGCGTTGCTGTTAGTGCGAAAGGCACCAAACATGTACATGGATATAAGCGCAGTAGTTAGACCAACGATCCTTGCATGGAACCTTGTTAAAGCAAAGGAATATGGCGTTATGCATAAGTTAATGTTCGGTAGCGATTATCCCCTCTTCGGTCCTCGGAAGAACCTAGTGGAGCTCATTAGAAACAAAGTAAATCAGATCGCGGAAAGAGCAGGATGGCCAACGCTAACCAATGAGGAAATCGAAGGAATATTGTGGAAAAACGCCGCAAGGTTCTTGGAGCTGAAATTATAACTTTCAGAAAAAATCTTCTAGTCTTTTGCTGATATGCTTTCGTTCCTCCATCTTTTCTTCTGTACCGAAAATTATCCGACCGTATACACCGTCAAACCCTGGAATTATCTTGATTTTGTTTTGCCTTACGGCCATAATGAGATTTACTAGCTGAGGTGTCATTGCATTCCTAAGCTCCTCTTCCGATACTTCGAACATTATTCTGAACTCATCGCCTAAGGCGGATATTATCCTGGCATACTCTTTCCAGATTTTACCGGACATGAGCTTATGTTCAGATTCTAAGCTCACACCTTCTGAGACAGCTATGAGTTCTTGAAGGGGTATGGCATATTTGAAGCCTATGGAGCCTTCTGGGATATAATTTGGGGGCCTGTCCGCGAGTTCGTTAACCCTATCATCAACACCTTTCGTTAATTTTTTACCACAAACGCTACACTTGTATCCTATACTCTTAGCCTCTTCCGGCGATAGAGGACCGACGTTACAATTCCTGTGTCCTGACCAATGATACTTGCCATAGGCTGGCGGAACCTCTACCGTCATGATTATCCTATTCCTGTCCTTCTTTCTGATAGCATCCGTAACTTCTTCATAAGTAAGCCTGTCTAATTCGAATGCAACAGCCTCTCTTCCAAGCCTAAATGGATAAGGACTATGTGCGTCGCTAGCGCTTACTAACGTGAGCCTATCCAAGCTGCTAACCCTCCAGTTCATGGGGGGGTCGCTGCTAAGCCCAGTTTCTAAAGCGTGAATGTCCTTAACCCTATCTTCATAAGCTTCCTCTAAAGAATCCACACCGCTGAAGCTTCCGAATACTGACCACCATGGTGTCCAAGCATGTGCTGGAAATATCAAGCATCTCTTTTCGGTTTCTAGGATTATGTCAACGAGTTCCGCAGGGGTTATTGTGAGGACAGGCCTACCGTCGGATGCCAAGTCGCCGTAAGTTGAAAGCCTGTCCGCAAGCTGCGCGGATACATCTTTCGATGGCATGAGGATGACATGATGTATTCTCCTAAACTTTTCTCTGTACTGGTGTACGGTAGCTACCTCGGTCTGGAAGATGAAGTATGCGGAACTTTCGGAGGATTTTACCCTATAAATTCCCGTATCATCTATCTCCTCTAGGCGTTCGTTCAGCTCCTTGAACCATCCTGGATGAAGGGCGTCGCCCGTTCCCAGTAACCCTAGACCTTTTATCGCAGCATATCGTGTAATCTCTTCCAAGTTCATGTTCCTTGAGGTTGCACCGGAGTAATAGCTGTGAATGTGCAAGTCAGCATATATTCTCAAGCTCTGCCCTTCTCCGACCCGCGGGCTCCGCCCATTATATCTCCCATTTCCATCTTATCATTTCTGTCGCTTTGTGCGGAAGCTTGGATATCATAGATGGGTCTATGTTCCTCCATTCAAGTATTTCTTCGAATAAACTAGACGATTCGATTTTTACGCCCATGCTAAGTAACTCAGCCAGAATATCCGTCATTATGGATTCAACTTCTTCTTTTGACCTAACCCTCTTAAAGCTACCATCAGCTATCATACCAAATATTGCTTTGAATTCCAGCTTACCATCTTCGAGTATGCGTTTTGTGTATTTGGTTGCACCATATCTTGTGGCCAGGTGTTCGAGGGTTTTTAAAACCTCATTAAGTTTTTCGCCAATAGAAAGTGTAAGGGAAATTCCAAATGTTTTTTCATAAACGATAAAATATCCCAAATAAATCTGAAGCGCTCCTTCGAAATCGGGCCTAAACCTACTCATTCCTAACATCACGAATTCTTGTCCTTCCTTTAGAAGGAACCTTTGAAGCAACTCAGCAGGAATTGTTATCGCTAAACTGTTTCCGCTTCGCCTTATCATGCCCCTAAAAACCACACTATCCTCAATCCATTCGGGCGCGTCCTTCTTTTGAGCTTGCGACATCTTTACCCAGTATTTAGTACATACGTAATGCTTTAAGTATATCTGCGTAGTATTCTGGTCCGATTCGTTTTTCTTGGAATTGGGGGGACTTATGCCTTAAAAGTGCCTGGGGCACGCTTAACTTACACGAAAACAACCCAACTATTTATATTAATGCACCTAACCTTAATCTGAATATGCGGGGGCACTAAACAGTGGAAGAAGACGTAATGTGGCTCCTTAGGCACAAAAATAGGCGCAGGATAATCTTGGCCATAGGCGAGGCAGGTAAGATAGGAGCCACAGCCCTTCGTGATAAGTTAGGGATAAGCACCGGTTCACTCTACTACAACCTGCGCCAGCTAGGGGGGCTGGTCCAACAAGACCAAAAAAGAAACTATACGTTGACTCCTGAGGGGCAGAGAATTTACAAGGCCTTAATAGAGCGGATGGAGCCTGAAGAATTGTTAAGTAAAGAGCCGCCCAGCAGAATAGTTTCTGTGCTTTCAAGCATATTCTTTCCAGTTAGCCTTTTCACTCCAATCTACGAGAACGTTGCGATGAGGATCTTCCTTCCTTTACTTTCAATCTCCGTTATCAGTGCCTTAATGATCTATACGAAATTTATTCCGTTCATACTCCATGTATTAGAGAGGCCACGCTTTACCGTTCTGGAATTTGGGACAAACTTTCTTCTCAGCATTCTTATTATTTATATTTACGCTTCGGTCATGAGTTGGATCGCGACAGGCAATGTGAAAACTTTTAGAGCAACTAGTGGAAAAGGGATTTTATCCAATATAAAAGATTGGTTCAAGAACAACTACGCAGAGCATGTTAAGTTCTTATTATGTCTGCTGCTCTCACTTCTACCTCTTGCAATACTTCCAGGAATTGTAACGATAGATAGGCTTTTCAAGTTTAACATAATGCCGCCTTCAGGTACTGCTAACTATTTTATAACTAGGGATGTACTCCTATTAGTATCGCAAGGCATAACTATCATTTTGATGACTGCAGGCATATCTTATGCTAAAAACATTAAGTGGCAGAGTGCTGCGATGGTTAGCTTCTCGCTACTTTACTTTTCATTCTTCGTAAATAAAGTTATGGGATTTGTTTGATTTTATTTGACAGTCATTTCAACACTTACTTCATCTGGTATCTGTATCCTCATTATCTGTCGAAGAACTCTCTGGTCGCTTATGCTCATGTCTATTAATCTTCTGTAAATCCTCATCTCGTGCTTACGCCAAGTCTTTGTTCCTTCGCCGCATGGAGATTTCCTGACCGGAAGGACGAGTCTTTTCCTAGGTAGGGGTATAGGGCCAGAAATCTTCGTACCCGTCTTGTCTGCTATGTCTTTTATCTCCTTACAAACCCTCTCCAGTTTTTCTAAGTCTGTGCTGGTGAGCTTAACGCGTATCATCTGAGGCATCGAGGATACTGCCCCTAATCATTTTGGATTGTTAAGCCTTCTGTGTTATCTCTTTGACGATCCCGGCGGCTATTGTCATACCGCTATCTCTGATTGCGAACCTACCTAACTCGGGAAACTGAGAGTATGGTTCGAGTGCCGTCGGTTGTAATGGCATAAGTCTCACGAGTGCTATGTCTCCTGTCTTCAGGAACTGGGGGTTCTTTTCTACAACCTGTCCAGTCCTTGGATCCATCTTTGATATTAGCTCGACAAACTTTACGGCTACTTGTGCTGTATGTATGTGCATGACTGGCGTATAACCAGCCGCTATAGCCGTTGGGTGGTATATCACTACTATCTGGCCGATGAACTCCTTCGCTACGCTACATGGATTGTCTGGATGGCTGACAACCATACCTCTTGCAAGTTGTGTTCTTTCTACACCCTTCAGGTTAAAGCCTATGTTATCGCCAGGAATTGCTTGTTGCAAAGGCTGGTGATGCATCTCTATGCTCTTGACTTCAGCCTTTATGTTGGGTGGCATTATGACAACGGTATCACCGGGCTTCAGAACACCTGTCTCAACCCTTCCAACAGGTACTGTTCCTACACCTTTAATGGAGTAGACTGCCTGTATCGGTATTCTCAAAGGTTTGTCGATGGGTTTTGACGGTTCCTGGAACATATCCAGAGCTTCCAGTAAAGTCGGTCCGTTGTACCATGGAAGGTTCTTGCTTCTTTCTACTAAGTTGTCACCTAACCATCCAGAGATTGGTATGAAGTGTATCTTAGAGACGTCGTAGCCAACACGTTTTAGCAGGTCCTGTACACCTTGCTTTACCTCATTGTATCTTTCTTGGGACCAGTTGACAGTACTATCGTCCATCTTGTTGATTGCGACGACCAACTGCCTTATGCCTAGCATGAATGCTAGGAAGGCATGTTCTCTTGTCTGTCCACCAGGCGCTATTCCTACTTCGTATTCGCCCTTTTTCGCAGAAACGACTAAGATTGCGGCATCGGCTTGACTTGCTCCGGTTATCATGTTTTTTACGAAGTCCCTGTGACCGGGAGCATCAATCAGCGTGAAATAGTATTTCTTAGTCTCGAATTTTTGGAACGCAAGGTCTATCGTAAGCCCTCTTTCTCGTTCTTCTTTAATCCTGTCAAGTACCCATGCATACTTGAACGTCTCCTTTCCGAGTTTCTTCGCCTCTTCCTCATATGTCTGGATTGTTCTCTCGTCAATAGCACCTAGTTTATACAGTAAATGACCCATTGTCGTCGATTTCCCATGGTCTACATGCCCAATGACTATCAGGTTTAGGTGTGGTTTTGTGGACATCCTACTTCCACCGCTTACTATTTACGTTCAACGTTTCTGGATTGGGTATATATAAGCTTGTAGGGGAACTCTTTCTAAAACTTTTTATGTTTGATGCGATGGGGCCTACCTTGACGCTAGGGCTATCCTTTCCAGCTCGAGCTTCTTCTTTATAGCATAACTCTTACTATCGTTTTGCGAGGCCAATATTATCTCATCCGCCAAGCATTCATCTACGGTTTTCCTGCTCCTGAAACTAGCTTCGCGGGCGGCCGTTGTTATATATCTGAGTGCCAGGTCCAGCCTTCTCTGGGGCGATATGTCAACTGCCTTAAAGTACACTATCCCTCCATAACTGAGCCTCGTCACGTCCTCCCTTGGCGCAGCATTCTCAAGCGCCCTCACCAAAACCTCAATAGGATTCGCACCAGTTCTCAGGTGTATTATTTCTAGAGCGTTGCGCACGATTTTGAGAGCTTTAGATTTTTTCCCACCATTCCTCCCGGGCCTCATGAGCATGTTTGCTAAGCGTTCAACCACACTGACGTTAGCTTTTCCAAACCTCCTGTGTTCATGTCTTCCGCCGGAATGCACCATCGGTTTAAGGCAAATATAACGTTGCAGACCGGGGTCCCTTATCTCGATGCCTTCCGTGCTCCATTTATCGAATATTTTAAATTCCACCAAGAATGTCACCTCTTAGGTTTTTTGACTTTGCCAGTAATTAGCAGATTAAGCGGCACACCGTTCACCAGCTCTACCTTGTATCTAACACCCGGAAGGTCACCATAGCTTTTGCCCATGGAACCGCCTATACCGCTGATTATCACCTCATCGTGTTCATCAACGACGTTTAGGGCACCATCTCCAGGTAAGAATGCCGTGACAACCTTACCATTCTTAATCAACTGAACCCTGACGGCCTTCCTGACGGCTGAGTTGGGTTGTCTGGATTCTATCCCAATTTTCTGCAGAACTATACCGCGGGCCATGGGCGCACCCTCAAGCGGGTCGGTCTTCAGTTTAAGCTGGAGCATTCTGATGCGGTATTTTCGCTGACTCCACTTAAACTTCTTCCTATTCTGGATTAGTTTCCTCGCTGCGAATAGCCCATTACCCATGGCCCATCCTCGGCTAGAAATGGGGATCTGGCAAGCGACTTAAAAACTCTTCTCTTTTCTCAGACCTTGTTAAGTGCTAAATTAATTTTGGCCGCTTCTATCTCAGATATAGGCACGCATATTCTTAAATGCATTAAGAAAAACATTTATTAAAAGGTAACGCTGTTAAAAGAGGAGAGAAGAAGTATGAGTGAAAGTAAATGGACCTCTAGATTCATTATTGCGGCGATATTTCAAGGCGCTTTAGCAACGGCGTTGACCATATACATCGTATTAGGCCAAATATTCTGGCTGAAGCCTGAGGTGTCAAGAGTCATAGCTCTTGGTAGTGCTGGCAACTGGTTTACGTTGGGTTACGTGACATACCTCATAGTGGGAGTGATTGGGGTGGCGGTAACGGCGCTATTCTATCACTACATAGAGTCTACACTCGGAAAGTCTTACACAGGTGCGGCCAACATACTCGCATGGCTACATCTCATTCTGATGAATGTCGGAATCATAGGTACCACGTGGCTGTTAATGATCAGCGGATATCTGGGAGGGGCTGCGATGCTTCCGCCAGAAGTAGGTGGTAAAGGCTGGAATGCCGGTCAAGTGCATGTAAATGTGTTTTACGGAATTCCTCTTGGTTATCCGACTTGGATTTCGTTTTTCATAATAATCCTTGCGGTTGGTGTATTTCTAGGCGGCCTGGGATACCTAATCACGTGGACCAAGAAGACCTAACCTTCTTTTTTATTTTGAGGACATATTAAGCGATAAAAAGGTATAAAGCTGTAACTAAATGAAATCTGAAGACCTCGATGGGTATCAGCTCACCAGCACTCATCATATGGTTAGCATTTGTAAGCTTAAGCATCTTCATAAGCATCGTTCCGATAAGTTCATCGACCTCCGCTTCATGGGATGTTCCAGAAACAGGGCATAGCTGGGGCTTGGCCTAATAGTCCCGGATGGAAGTCCACTAGATGATGGTTCAATAGTTCGCTGGGATAAAGTTAACAATGTAACAGTCATCGTGACACTACCTAGGATAAATCAAACGGATGGAACAATCTACGCCATCTTGAGTGCTACGACAAAATCAGGAAATATCATTCAGGTTGCTGCTGGACTTTATCCCGAAGAGAGTCTGTGGTTTGTCTACAGTATGTACGTAACGGGAGTTACTTCAACTGAAAAAGATACGTCCCAATTTCCATTAGGGATGAGCCAGCTATGAAACCGGGCGATACAATATCCATGTCTCAAACAATACTGGGTCGGATACTATATGGCTGGGGAATGGTCTGCAACCTTAACACAGAAGAGTGCGGAAGGGCCGATATACTTAACGACGGTAGCGCTGTTTTCATGTCAGGTGAGCATGAAATAATCGCCCTAGAATCTTACACAACGGCTGAGAATGTGTTCAAGCGTATAGAAAACATGACACTTCATACTATACTAGTTGATGGTGTCCGCGTGCTAGTGGATACTACATTAGCGACGGGATGGTATTTGACCGGAACCCTTCGTTCCAAGTCGGGGGAATAGCACGTGTTCCTTCTTATATCTCGATGTATTTTACGCCCGACGGGAAAGCTGTATAGTATTACTCACCTAGCTGGGAACGTGGGGGTAGCTCCCTTAACGACGTAAACGTACTCGTAGTTTTCATAATAGCGTTGTTGGCATCATCAATTGGCCTACTCATGATCATGATTATCTTGAAATCATTTAAAAAAGATTCATATTGTTAAGTTTTCTTTTGAAAGATAGAGTGCAGTTATCCCGGAGAGTACTCCTACGATAGCCACAATCGACAGTATTCGGATAGGGTTAACAAACGGTTCTAGGATTAAACGTACTTCTTCAGACGGTGAGTGGAGTATCGTTGATACGTAACCACCCAATATACCAGCAATAGCCAACGCAAAATTAGCTCCTGTTATCCCAACATACATCGCGAGTATGTTTAACCATACTAACAGCCTGTTGAGTTTTCTACCCTCAATTTTTTCAGCGAGGTAGTAAAGGTATGAGAAACCAAGATGCCCAGTGAATCCAACAGCTAGGTATAAGATGTAGCCTAGTATGAACCACGTCCCCGGACCACCACCAACGATTATTCTCAGAATCATAAGGAATGGCTGTATGGGGAGGACTATAATGAGTGTGTAAAATACGCTACTATCATATTTATGAGTGTAAGCTTCTTGAGGATGGCATACCATGTTAACATTTGTTTTGCTTAGGTTAAACGCGAACTTAAAAAGTCTTTTTAGGCATAACTCTTATCAAAAGCTTAAGTTTTAACTCTAAGACTGTAAAACAAAGCATCAGCTGACGAGGTTCCGATGACGTGTTGTGACCGCCTTACTGGACGGTAACATGGTCTATGCTATAATGCCTCTTGGCTAGAAGTCTAACTAGCTCTATGGTCTTGCCGTTCTTGCCGATGGCAAGCCCCTTGTCCTTTGGTTCTACTGAGGCTATAGCTATTTTTTTACCATCAGGTCTTGAGGCTATCCTGACGGGGCCAGAAAGCCTAGCCGGCATAAGAGCGTTTTTGACAAATTTACTGGGATCATCCGAGAGCTCAATAACCTTGACGCGTTTTTTAAGTATCTTAGAGAATTCTTGTATTTTGCTACCACCCTTACTTAGGACCTTCTTTAGGTCGCCCTCCCTTACGAGGAACACCACTAAGTCACCGCTCTCGACGCAATCTACGGCCGCTACGCCTGTTGCTGCCTCAAATAACGATATGTATTTCATCTCTTTTTCTGTAAGCTTGAACCCTTCACTCAACTTCTGGTGCAACCTCCTCAAGTATGTTTGAGCTGCCAGGGTCTAGGACGGTAAGCGTTGATACCCTAAACGGTTTTCCGAGGATGTACCCGATCTCGTTCGAGCTTAGTTCTGTCTTTATTATCGGCACACCTACCATCTTAGAAGCCATGTAGATTCTCTTTTCTATATTTGATGGGCAGTTCTTTGCTAGTAGAACAAGTTTTGACTTACCGTTTAACAGTGACAAATAAGATTGTCTGAATCCGAGGGTCACTTTTCCTGTCCTACTTATTACCTCAAGCTCCTTCCTTATGTTCATCCCTATCACCTACCTCGTTATTCAACGAATTCGCTTGATGGAGCATTAGCAACGATACCATGCCCGTACCTACGGGTATCTCCTTTCCCATAAGTATCCTTTCAACGTTTCCTTTCAAGTAGTCCACCTCACCTCTGGCTGCCGCGTCGAGCAGTACTTGAACGCTTATTTCAAAGGCTGCTCTAGCAAGCACACTCTCTTTTAGCTTAATTACACCGTGCCTACCTACCTGTCTCACATTACCGCTAACGGTCATCATATCTGCCAGGAGTATGAGGTGCCTAATGTCAACATCCAGTCCTTGCTCGCGTAGCACGTTCTTCGCCTCGTTTATTATCGCATTCCTTGCAGCCTCTATCCCTAGGACTTCTGCAATTTCATGTATGTCGTTCGTAATAACTCTAGTGGCATCAACACCAGGTACCTTCATCACTTCCCTTAGATTTGAGCCCTCTGTTAATATCACGTACTCATCACCTTCTTGTACAACTATAGCTTTCGTTATTCTCTTAATTCCTTTGACCGTCATCTTGTCGTCCAGAAGTATTCTGTCTCTGAGCTTCTCGAGCGCTTGTACACTGTCTTCGGACGGTTTTAGTATGACTGTGTCCGTGTCCTTTACTTCTGGCTTGTAAGCTTTTAAGGCATTCTTCACGTCACTTAACGTGATGCCCCTTTCATGCATTGCATCCGTATCTAACTTAATGGTTAAAGCACCACGCTTATAGTTTATTACTACTTCAGAAACTATGTCCTTGAGAGCCGTATGTTGTATTTGGTTTGCGATTTTTTGTGCTTTATTCTTATCTTTTGCGATGTCCTTTTGAAGGTATATCCTCATCGTGGGCGTGGATGGTACCTTACGTGCGTCAACTATCTCGATTAACCTTGGTAAGCCAAGCAATATACTCTGCTCCCTAACGCCCGCAAAGTGGAATGTTCTGAGCGTAAGCTGAGTTCCTGGTTCACCTATTGATTGGGCTGTCACAACACCTACGGCGTCACCAGGCTCTACCCGAGAGTTCAGATAAACTTTGTATGCTTCTTCAAAAGATTTGTCAACCACAGGTTCTGAGGCTTTTACCTTTATGAGCTCGTTTACTAAATCTTCAACAATTTTTTCAGGCATGAGCTTCTTGTACCGTTCAGACATTGACATGATATACTCACTAGAGGCAGGTTTACCTGATGGCAAACTCTTCATGAACTTCTCTACAATCAGTACTGGGTTGACTGGTTGCCCATGCTCGCTCTTAGCTGGGTCGACACCATCTTCACCGTATTGGAACTGTATTATCCTCTTTTCATCCGTCGTCCTTACCGTACCGTCGTACTCAACATATAATGATTCTAGAGCGTTTATCAATCTGCGCTGCATATAACCGCTTTGCTGAGTTCTCACTGCCGTATCAACTAGCCCATCCCTTCCACCCACCATGTGGAAGAAGAATTCCAGCGGGTCTAGACCGCTCATGAATGAATTGTAGACGAAACCCCTAGCCCTAGGTGAGAGATCTCCTGGCTTAAAGAACGTTAGAACCCTATCTGTGTATCCTCTCTTTATCCTTTCCCTTCTGACTGCTTGCTGACCGACGACCGCTATCATTTGGTCAATGTTAAGCGACGTGCCCCTTGCTCCAGTCTTTATCATTATCAATGCATTATTTGATAGAGGTATGTGTTGCCTCACAATCTTGCCAGCCGTGTCCCTAGTCTTTGAAAGCAATGACAAGATAGCAGATTCGAATGATTGTTCGGGTGTCTCTCCGGGATAGACAGGAGCCTTACCCTTTTCGTAGTCCGTTTTAAGTTTAATGAATTCCTCATCCATCTTTACAAAAAGTTTGGATACTTCTCGGTAGACTTCAGCTGGCACTGTTAGGTCATCTATAGTGAACGTAAAGCCCCTGATACGCAGGTATGTGTTAGCAAGCCTCACTACTCTGTCTAAAAATTCCCTAGCTACATCAGGGCCGTAATCTCTCACTAACCTGTGTATTATGTTGTTTGCTTTCTCTACACCTATGCCGCCCTTATCTATCACACCCTTTATGAGTTTGCCGTCTTGTATAACAACAGGTTCTTCGGGCATGAAGCTAGATCTGAATTTATGACTAAAGTCCTTCGGAAGCAGCAGGCTAAATATCTGCTTGCCGCTCCACAATGGCTGCGGTTCTTTTACTGCTGGTTCTGGTAGCTTACCGTCATATCCTATCGCTGAGAGCAGATAAGACGTCTCCTTTAGGTCGAGCAACGTATCATCTTTCGTTAGCAAGTACGTGGCCGTGAGGAAATCTCTAATGGCTCCGATTATGGGCGTACCATGGCGCGGAGATATTATGTTGTTCTGTACTAGGAGCAGTATTCTGGCTTCGGTTTGAGCTTCTTCACTCTGTGGAACGTGCAGGTTCATCTCGTCACCGTCAAAGTCTGCGTTATACGGCGTGCAAACCGCAAGATTAAGGCGGAATGTCTTGTAAGGAAGTACCTTTACTATGTGGGCCATTATTGACATCCGGTGGAGTGATGGCTGCCTGTTAAACAACACGATGTCTCCATCAATAAGGTGCCGCTCGACTATGTACCCAGGCTCTAGAGCGTTTGCCAACTCGTTCAAATCGTGCGCAAGTTTTAGCCTGATGGTCTTGCCATCTGGCCTGATTATGTACTTAGCGCCCGGATATTTGTCTGGACCGTTCCTTACGTACTCCCTTAATCTTTCAATGTTCCAGACCGTAACCTTTTCTGGTACGGTAAGCTGCATCGCTATCTCTATAGGAACGCCAACCTCGTTTATTCCTATGTTGGGGTCTGGAGATATGACAGTCCTAGCCGAAAAATCAACCCTCTTGCCGGAAAGGTTTAACCTGAACCTACCTTCTTTGCCCTTCAGTCTCTGTGCTAGCGTCTTCAGTACACGGCCAGACCTGTGAACAGACGGGGATATTCCGACCGCTTCATTATTAATGTAAGTTGTTACATGATACTGAAGAAGGTCCGATAATTCCATTATAACTGGAGAAGGTGATCCGGCAGCTATGTTTTCTCGAAGCCTTTGAGCAACCCTGAGTATGTCCACTAACTTGTGAGTCAGGTCATCCTCTGACCTGAAACCGGATTCAAGCGTAATGGATGGTCTTACATAAACAGGCGGCACAGGTAAGACCGTGAGTACCATCCACTCCGGTCTTGCGCTCTTAGGGTCTATATCCAGCAGCACCAGGTCATCGTCGGGTATCCTCTCAAGCCTAGCCCTGACCACGTTAGCCGGAAGCCTTACAAGCTCTGACTCTGTCGCTTCTATGAAAGTTGTTGGTTTCTCTAACTCGATCTTTAGTTGCTTTTCACCGCAGTGTGGACACGTCTGCGTTGACGTGGCCTTCTGTATTACTTTGAAGTAAACATGCCTATACGGTTTACCGGCTTGTTTCTCCCTTTCTAACTCTTCCTTGAAACTCTTTATCTCTTCGTCATTTAGAAGTATTCTACCACACGACCTGCATGTGGCTTTTAGAAGCGTATGTATGATCTTGGCAAATCCAACGTGTATAACGGGAACTGGTAATTCTATATGTCCGAAGTGTCCTGGGCATCCGAGGTAGGTATTACCGCACGTCTTACAGCGTTGACCAGGTTCTAGAGTTCCTAGCCTTGGGTCCATCACGCCGGTCGGTATAGGAAGACCGTCGTCGCCATACGTGTCAGGGTTTTGTATCTCAGCTACGGACATCCTTCTAATTAAGTCGGGTGAAAGGATGCCAAACTTTATAGCAGCCACAGAACCCCTGTAGGACATGCTACACCAACTCCTCCAACTTTACTCTTGGATAAATGCACATGCTTAGCAACTCGTTCAGTAGAAGGTAGAATGCGTACGACATGACGACGGGTTTTATGCTTGCCTCCTTTCCGCACACTCTGCATACAAAACGCTCTTGTTTAAGGTCGTAGTAGGCAGGCAAGCCGCATTTTTCACAGAAGTACGCAGTATATTTATCGGACTGTTCGAGTAACCTATCCAAGAGCAGATAAGCGGCACCATGCGCGATCAAGCAATCACGTTCCATCTCTCCAAACTTCAAACCACCACCTCTGGCCCTTCCTTCGGTCGGCTGCCGAGTCAGCAACTGTACCTGTCCACGTGCCCTTGCATGTATTTTATCCCTAACGAGGTGGTGTAACCTCTGATAGTAAACTACACCAATGAAGATTTCTGCTTCAAACTTCTTACCGGTTAGACCATCGTACATAACGGAAGTTCCCGAGCTTTTGAAGCCCAATGCCTCAAGCTCCGCCCTTAATTCCTCGATCTTTTTGCCAAGGAAGGGCGTTCCGTCAACAGGTTCAGCCTTTATGGCCGCAACCTTTCCCGCTATACTCTCGATAAGTTGACCGATGGTCATTCTTGAAGGGAATGCGTGCGGGTTTATTATTAGATCAGGCACTATGCCATCCTCAGTATATGGCATATCCTCTTGCGGGAAGAGCATGCCGACGACACCCTTCTGTCCGTGCCTCGATGAAAACTTGTCACCTATCTCGACAAAGCACGTAGTCCTTACCCTTGCCTTTACAAGCTTGTTACCCTCATCCGTCCTAGTTATGAACATATTGTCAACGACACCACTCTCAGACTGCCTAACTACTTCGGATGCATCTCTCCACACCATTTCTCTTGCCGGCGCACGCGTGTACTCCTCCATGAATCTTGGCGGGCTCATGACACCGACTATCACCATATTTCCGCTCACGTCGGCTTCTACGTGAGCCAGACCATCAGCATCAAGTATTCTGTAGTACTGCTCGCCCTTGTAACCCCTTATGTTAGGTTCGGGTATCCCAAACTTATCCTTCTGGCCTCCGAGGTACTGTCTTGACTCTACCTCGTAGGTTCTATAGCTTAAGGAGAGACCTAATCCTCTCTCCACAGATGATTTGTTGAGTACGACAGCATCTTCCATGTTGTAGCCCTGAGCCGACAGTATCGCAACCACCATATTCTGACCTATCGGTCTGTTGTTAAGACCTATTAACTCAATAGATTTGGTCGTAACGAGAGGTTTCTGGGGATAAACTAACAGGTGCATTCTGGAATCTGTTCTTATCTCATAATTCGAGGCGAAGAAGCCTAAAGCCTGCTTTCCCATAGCACACTCGTAAACGTTTCTCGGGGACTGGTTATGCTCGGCATATGGGATTATCGATGCAACAATACCAAACATCAGGTAAGGGGATATCTCCATATGCGTATGCTCGGGCGTTACGGAATCTGGCGTTAAGGCAACAAACGCGTTCTCTTCTTCTTCCGCATCTAAGAATTCGATGATGCCCGTAGACACGAGGTCTCTGAACCTAGATATCCTATTCTTTATGGCCTCTACGTGATTGCGGTTTAATTTCGGCACACCCTTCTCGACGATTATTAGCGGTCTTCTAACTCTACCCTCATCAGTGTTTATCCAGACCTCTTGCACGTGTTTGTAATTGTATAACGCAACGTTCACGTTATTATTTATCTCACCGTTCCTCCTCAGGTTTCTGAGTTCTGTGACAAGTTCCTGTCCGTTGGAATGGAAGCCCACCAATAAGCCATCAACAAATACCTTTGCAGGCAAGAACTTTTTCCGGTTTATGGCCTCGCTTAGGGGCATAACACCAAGGATGTAGAGTTTATCCAAAACTTCGCGCTTATTCATAGAGAATGAAAACTCTGCTGACAGTGCTAGATTCTTGACTAGGCCACAATTACTACCCTCAGGCGTCTCGGCAGGACATATCCTGCCCCAATGGGTTCCGTGAAGGTCTCTCGCTTCAAAATGCGGTTGGCTTCTACTCAAAGGTGACTGTACCCTTCTTAGATGGCTCAACGTTGCCAGGTAGTTAGTTCTGTTCAACAACTGAGTAACACCAACCCTTCCACCAGGCCAGTTCCCAGTCGCGAAGGCATGCTTGACAAAGTCGGCAACTATTCCTGGCCTGACGAACGTTGATATTGATGTCGGCTGTCTTATGGTTAACAGCTTTTCCAGCTGATACCTTATGTCCCTTATGAGCTTTAGGAATGCCATTCTGTACAATTCCATCAGCAGAGGCGTTGCGAGCTTCACGCGTTTATTGGCATAATGGTCCTTATCGCTGGGCTTCCTAAGACCTAAGCTGGTCTCGAGTACCCTGCCTACCATATCGCATAAGAATATCGCCTTAAGATATCTCGATGCCTTATCCGTCCCGATATGCGGTAGTAGAACGTTATCTATCAGTTGCTCGGCCCTTTGTATCCTGTACTCTTCAGCATACCCGAACGCTATCTTATTGCCTATGTACTTTAAGGCATCCTCAACAGTCTCTATTCCTTCTGCTTCCTTGAATGGAAGCTCCAGCAGTTCCTGGACTTCCTTAACTTGCGATACGAAGTTTACGATTTCTCTGTCGTTTGTCATGCCCAATGCTCTGAGAAGAATTATGATAGGTATGCCTTTGTAGATTCTTGAGAAGAAAACCCTTATCGGGCCACCTTCTTTGTATGTAACTTCGACTTTAGCCTGCCTACCGAACGCAGAAGATAGCACGACGGCAGAGTATTGTGGTTTACCACCAACATCCTTTTCCGTTACGAGTATCTTGTTGGGTGCTAAATCCTCTATTGCAACTATCACACGCTCCGAGCCGTTGATTATGAAATAACCTCCTGGGTCCATTGGGTCTTCTCCTATGGCCAATAGCTCGTCGTGGGTCATCTTTGATAGCGGACATATGTCGCTCTTCACCATCACCGGTATTATCCCAACCTCTACGCGTTCTGAGGATAGCAGCCTACCGTCTAAGTACAAGTTCATCTTGGCGTATATCGGTGCTGCGTATGTGAGCTTCCTAAGCCGACATTCGGAAGGAGTTATGTTGTCGTTAATCGTGCCGTCTATCTCGATAATACGTGGCTTGTCTATTTCTATAGTCCCGAACTTGAAGGTTAACGTCCCGTGCTTCGTCTTAATCTCTTGAACTTCTAGAGAATTGACAAGATCTTGGAGACCTTTCCTAACAAAATAGTTGTATGACCTGATTTGATGTTGGACTAAACCTTCCTCTTCTATGAAACTCCTAGCGACGTACCAAAGGTCTTCCGTGGTGAGCTTGTGGTCCTTATCTTTCTGCATCGCTCACTCCCTCACGACTAGTCTGTAGTAGACAGACTTCCCAGCAGTTTCGGTCTGCCTTATAATCCTTATCACATCGCCCGGCTTCGCACCAATTTCCTTAACGATCGGGTCCGAGACCAGAATGTAGGGGAGTTGTTGGGGCTTTATGCGATATTTTTCCAACAGCTCTTCCACTTCTTCTTTCGTCATTATTTCATGTTTCGGAACTAAAACGTGTTTGCTGGGTGAAAACTCTTGGGTTCTTTCTTGCTCTGAGAGCTTGGTCTTATCTGTCATCTATATGTTCCTCCAAATAGATAGACAAATTAATATCAAGTCTAAATTTGGAAACTGTCTTAGGTTATTAATAAATTTTCAATGGCCCCGTTCTAATAATTATTAGGTTTTTGTGTGGAAATCCGTCCTTTTAACCTATTTAGGGCAAATTCGAGGCTTGTCCTTTTATTTCGTACCCACCTTTTCTCTTCCTCAAGGTTTATCATACTGTCCTCCACGGCACGTTTCACCAACGTTGGGTTAGCCGATCCGATGGTCGCATAAGAGCGCACAACCCTCTTTGGTTCCATCAGGTTCATAACATCTTCGAGCGTTAAGGGAACTTCTATGTTAAATTCCGCCTTAGTTCTTTGGAACGAAGTCTCGTTAAGGTTTCCCTCATAGATAAGCTTGCTGATCTTACCTGCAAATATGTGAGCGTTGCGGAAAGGTACTCCATATTTTAGGGAGAGATGGTTTGCGACCTCCACGATACCTGTTGGCGGACTGCATGTAGCCATGCACCTGTTTTCATTGACTCTTAGGCTTGGTATGAGCTTTGTCATTATATGTAATGTTTCTTCAATAATTTCAAGCGCTTGCCATAATTTTGGCGTTATCTGTTGGAGGTCAAGGTTGTAACCGCTAACTTGCCTTGCGCTCATCATGAAGGCAGATGTTAATAGACCCAACAACTCTGCAACCTTCGTCCTCGCTATTTCCGCGACCACAGGGTTACGCTTCTGGGGCATGATGCTACTCGTAGCTGAAAACTCTTCGGGGAATACTATGAGGCCGAACTCCTCAGAGCTGAAGACTACTAGCTCTTCAGATAAGGACGACAGTATAAGGACAATAACGCTCAAGCATGACAATGCTTCAACTATGAAGTCCCTTGAGGCTGTGGACTCGAGTGCATTCTGACTTACTCTGCTGAAGCCCAGAAGCGAGGCCGCATACTCTCTATCCAAAGGTACGCTGGTTCCTGCCACAGCTGCTGAGCCGAGCGGTGATTCATCAGACAGCTCATAGACAAGCTTTACATGCTGAAGCGCTTTAAGCAATCTGACGGCATAAGAATGCATGACAAAACCAAACGTTGCTGGTGCGGCCCTCTGCAGATGCGTATACACAGGAAATATCGTCCCGAATTCCTCCAACGCTTTTCTCAGCAGGGCTTCACAGAACGTTATGCAACTTTCGTGAAGGTTCAAGAGTCTTTCTTTAAGTCTAAGCCTTATGGCAGTAGCGACTGCATCGTTCCTACTCTTACCAAGGGCAAGCGAGGCACCGATTTGGGGCACGTGCTTTGTCAATTCGGCCTCGATTACCATATGCACATCTTCATACCTCGGGTCATCTAGGCTTGGCGGCTTTTTCAGCATCTCTTGGAGATGCTTTTCCGCCTTCTCGGCCAGATCCGAGGGTATTATACCTGCTTTCTCTAGAAGCTTTACATGTGCTATGTTTACCAAGATCACGCTTTCCAGTATCTCTTTATCAAAGTGGAGCGATGAGGTGTACTTAGCAGCATCTACGTCAAATTCGCGTTCGATTCTACCTCTTCTATGCATTCAAGTCACCTTCATTAAAGACCGACGAGCTATAACAAGGTTGCGAGTTCTTATAAAAAAGGCTTGTGTAATAAGCACATACTCATCGTGTTTGGTCAATGGATGCGAGTTCAATTATGCAATTCTTGTAAACCTCTGCCGCGGTCAAAATATCTTTTATGGATATCCTCTCCAGCGTGGTGTGAGCTAAAAGGGAATCTCCAGGTCCATAGGCAGCTATATCAGACGATATTCGGTACATCACATTCATATCGCTCGTCCCAGTCTTCATCACAGCCTTCGGCTTCATGCCCATCTTTAGCATGCTCCTGATTAATGACCTTGGGACTGGGCTGGATAGGCTGACCTTGACGGGTTCCGTCCTTTCTAGCACCGAAAGCTCACAACCATGCTCCAGACATAACTCTTCAAGCTTGCTCAAGATTTGCTTCGAAAGAATGTTGCATGGAATTCTTATGTTTATGACGGCTCTCACGAATTCTGGAAGCTTTGTTGGCCAATCTCCGGCCTCTAAAACGGTTATGCATGCCGAAGTCTCATCGTAGCCTCTGCCTGAGAAGTTACGTTTTATTTCTTCCCAGAAGGTGAAGAACTTATCAAGTGCCGACTCTCCCATGTATGGTGCGCTACTATGACCTCCGCTTGCGGATACGTTGACCCTAACCGTCAAGCTCCCTCTATAGCCTATTGCAACACCAGTAGTCCCAGTAGGCTCGCCGATTATTATGTGGTCGGCTTTAAAGCCAGAGCTTACCAGATAGTTTGCGCCCTTGCCTTCCCTCTCCTCATCAATAAGACATGCTACGATGACCCTAGCACCTTTAACGCTGTCCTTGGCCTTGGCTGCGCCTAGAAGCATCGCCATAAGCGGCCCCTTGGCATCAACAGCGCCCCTGCCCCAGACCTCATCGTTTGAAACCTTTACCTCGAGTTTACCTGGAACGGTATCCATATGACCAGCAAGCAGAATAGTTTTGCCAGAGCCATACTCTGCGATGAAGTTGCCTACCTTGTCTACATAACAATTTTCGTAACCCAGACGCGAACATATACCTTGGAGCGGTTCATGGAGCTTCCACTCTTCACCAGAAGGCGTATAAATATCTAAAACCCGGATGAATGCCTCCTTTATTTCGTTGACGGACATCATGATCCGGAACCTCCACTTTCAGGTTTCCAAACCGACAGGACTTCGTTAATCGTATCCGCGCAGAACCTTATATCCTCATCAGTTATCAGGTATGGCGGCAGTAGTCTTAAAACAGAGGTTCCTGCCTTGAGGCAGAGTAAACCTTTCGTCTGCAGCTTGCGTATAACTTCATCTGGAGCGAACCTCAACTCTATCCCCAGCATAAGCCCCTTCCCTTTGACGTTGCGTGCTACATGTGAGCAGCATTCCACCACTTTCCTTAGCTCTGCGGATAACTTTTCTCCTGAAAGTGAGCTCTTCGATGGGACAGAGTCGTCGACCAAAACATCTATACCTCCTGAGATTGCAGCCAAGGCTAATGGATTTCCACCATGCGTAGAGCCGTGGTCGCCCTCGCGCAGCCTTTCACCTATTGAGGCTTTAACCGCCACTATGCTTACTGGGAAGCCTCCACCTATCGACTTACCTGCGACCATTATATCAGGTTTTATATTCAGGTGCTCATGCGCCCAAACCTTACCAGTCCTGCCAAAACCTGCTTGAACCTCATCTATTATGAGAAAGGCTCCAGCCTTCTCGCAGGCTTCCACCAAAGCTTTTGCAAATTCCTGCGTAGCAGGTGTTAGACCGCCCTCGCCTTGGACGGGTTCGAATAATACGGCAGCAACGTTTTCGTTGACCGCCGACGTTATTGCATTAGCATCGTTGTAAGGGACGAATATCGTCTCCCATGGGAAAGGCTCGTAACCTTCTCTATACTTCGGGTTCCATGTGACGGAAAGAGCACCTATCGTCCTGCCATGGAAGGAATTCCTGAACGATACAAAACACTTCCTTCCGGTTACCTTGCGTGCGATCTTCATGGCCAGCTCGACAGCCTCACTACCGCTGTTTAAAAAGAATACGTAATCCATGTCGCTTGGTAGTATCTTCGAAAGCTTCGATAATGTCTCGTCAGCGATATCTGTCTGGAAAGCTGGCGTGGCTGTCATGATCAGGTCCATCTGCCGCTTTATACTCTCTACCACCTTTGGGTTCCTATGGCCAAGAAAAGCAACACCATGCCCAGTGTGACAATCCAAATACTTCCTTCCCGTATCGTCCCATACATACTGCCCGTAAGCCCTTGATAGTCTGAGGAGCCTTGGCTTGGCGAACTGTATTATCTTCAAGCTCCTCTCTAATGCGCTCATGCTCTTAGCACTTCTATAGTTGAAGAGACTATCTTGCGAGGTAGATCGTAGCCGGTAACCCTAACCGTGTTCTTGAACTCGACCACAGCGTTCACCTCGGATACCAATATCCTACCGTCCTCGTCCTCCATCAAGTCCACACCCAAGACACCTCCGCCCATCGCCTCGCCTGCCTTTATGACCAACTCCTTTGTACTCTCGTCCAGGTTGGCTGGCTCCGCCCTCGCACCGAGTGCAGTGTTCGTCTTCCAGTTCTGACTTACCCTGTAGATGGCAACAGGGACTTCTCCCCATACATAGTACGCTCTTATGTCCCTTCCGGGCTTTCTGATGAACTCTTGGATGTAGTGTATCTGAAAGTGGGGCGAGGGCATATTCTCCCTGAAATCCAGTATATCTAATAACGAGGACTCATCGTCGGCCTTAGCTATCATCCTGCCCCAGCTTCCATATATCGGCTTCACCACAACAGGATATCCAATGCTCTTTGCGGCCTCAAGCGTCCTTACCTTGTCGAAAGTTATCATTGTCTTTGGTACGGGCACACCTTTCTTTGCAAGCATCACAGTTGTAAACATCTTGTCGCCACAGTTCCTTATGATATCGAAGTTATTAACGACGACGACTCCCTGAGCTTGTAACGTAAGCGAAGATGCCAAAGCCCTATAGAAGCTTACGCATCTTTCGAAAACTATGTCAAGTCCTCTAGCGTTGGGCTCCGTAAGGTGAAAAACGGATTCTGGAACGTGGATAAGCTCAAGTGTGTGACCTAGGTCCTTGACGGCATACGCGAGGGCTTTCTCTTCCCATCTTATGATGTCGTATGCCAGCCCGATCCTCAATCGAGTTTCACTGTCCCCAGTCTTCGGCTATCTCCTCGGCCAGCTTCAACTCGAACTTTCCTTCATTTATGGCAAGCTCTAAATGTGCGCCGCACTCTTCATGTTCGAACAGTTCGCCGGGCAACGAGTCTTCGGGTATATTCAGCTCGCCGCCGCATATCGGACACTTAACCTTTACCATGGTTTGAACACCACGATTCTACTACATTTTTCGTATTGAAAGTGATATAAATGTTTTAATTTTTTGTGTAATAAACCTGTATTTCGGATTAAAAATACGATATTCGGATATATTTTCGACATAAAACGTAATCAGATTCTGCAATTGCTAAAAGCTGCGCATGCTTACCACTGTACCGTGCTCTTGCTCAAGCACAGAGAGGGGCTCCTCGGTAAGCCCTGAGCAGATTATACAGCGCTCGACGCCCGCCTCGACGGCCTCGGCCGCCAGCATCATCTTCCTGTTCATACCTGCGCCTATTCTGGGTAATAGGTTGCGCGCCTCTCGGGGCGTTATCTCACGTACGAGTTGCCCGTCTAGAATCAGACCCTCTACATCCGTCAGTATAACTAAGACCTCAGCCCTCAAAGCCTTTGCTATAGCCGCGGCGGCTTGGTCACCATCAACGTTAAGGAGCTCACCTTCTGTACCTATTGCCACTGGTGAGAGTATCACGACATATCCTTGTTCTATGAGTAACCGGGGCAGCTCCGTGTTCACAGAAACTATCGTTCCAGTATATCCACCGTCTATAACTCTCTTCCTTCCGCGCTCATCAACCACCACTATTTTCTTCTTCCTCTCAGCCTTCAGCACGCTGGCATCAACGCCGCTTATCCCAACGACCTTAACCCCTTGCTTTCCAAGATACGAAACCATCTCTTTGTTAAGCTTGCCCGACATCACCATGTTGTAAACGTCCATCTCGTTCTCGTCGGTATATCTGCTCCTTATGCCCTGCGGTGATGTGACAAACTTAGGCTCTATACCCATCTTTTTGGAATATTCAGAAACTATATCGCCGCCACCATGTACAAAAATTATTCCCATCTTCGCCCTTGAGGCTATACTATCCAGTATCTTGTTCCTATTCTGCATCAGAGCCCTTCCGCCAGCCTTAACCACTATCATAACTCTCGCGGATTCCTAGAGGCGCTGCTGCAAATTATACATTTCCTTTGTACCAACGTTTATAAAATTCTAACGATCACGTACGTACACTGTAATCTAATAGTGGTGGTTAATGTGTTCAAAAATAAGGTCAAGCGATTGCTACATGAAGGTAAGGTGGCCATAGGTGCATGGGTTACTATCAACAGCACAGACGTTATTGAAGCTTTATCGAGAGTTGGTCTCGATTGGCTTTTGTTCGATATGGAGCATGGTTCTTTAGAGGTGAGCGACATTCAAAGGCTTCTGCCCGCGACTAATGGCACAGATACCGTTCCGCTCGTTAGGATTCCGTGGAACGATTTTGTGATAATCAAAAGGGTTCTGGACATAGGTGCATATGGCATTATGGTTCCGTGGGTTAACACACGTGAAAACGTTGAGGCGGTTGTCAAAGCCGTAATGTACCCGCCTCAGGGCATCAGAGGTTTTGGACCTAGAAGAGCCGTATATTATGGGCTAGAACCCAGCAACGAGTACTTTAAAAGCGCCAGCGATGAAATTTTGGTGGTTGTTCAAATCGAGACGGAGGATGCGATAAACAACATAGATGAGATACTTTCAGTCAAAGGTGTTGATGTAGCGTTCATAGGGCCGTACGATTTATCCGCAAATTTAGGGATATTCGGAGACTTTGAACACCCGAAGTTTAAGTCGGCCATCGATAAGGTTTTGAATTCGTGCAAAAGAAAAGGGGTTGCGCCAGGAATGGCCGCACTTTCTGTCGACGATGCTATGAATGCCCTCAAGATGGGCTTTAAGTTCGTATCAATAGGTTATGATATATTTGATCTGACGAGGGCCTATCGTTCAAACATTGAGAAGGTGAGACGTTACCTGAGCTTCCTTACGTAGTTTACCAACGTTCCTATTTTTTCTATGTAGATTTCTACCCTGTCACCGTCTTTGAGTTGTACGTCTTTGCCCGGAATTATGCCCGTGCCAGTCGATATTAGTGTACCGGAAGGCACTATGTTGTCCCTAAGCAGGTATGCAACTATAGTTTCAATTCTCTTCTTCATCTTTGAGGTGTTCGTTTCGCCAACGAATATCACGTCTCCATTTCTTAAAATTCTCATCTTTATAACGAGGTTGTGCGGGTCTGCAATTTCGTCTGGGGTTGTTATGGATGGTCCGAAGGAAAAACAGCCTCTATATATTTTCGCTTGTGGCAGGTATAGAGGGTTCTGGGCTTCGATATCACGCGCCGTCACGTCGTTGCACACAGTATAACCGAGGATCGAACCGTCCGAGTCCAGCACGACGCCAAGTTCAGGTTCAGGCAACGTCCAATTAGAGTCGCTTCGGACGTTGATGAAGTCTTCGTGACCTACGGAGCGCCTCCCGCTGACGTCTTTAAAGAATAGCTCGGGCCTCTCAGATACGTAGGCTATCTCGTAGATGCTCTCACCCTTAATCATCGCCACGTCCTCCTCCGTATACCTAACCCTAGCCCTTTCGTAAACTATGCCTGCGCCCCATATTTCTGGCGGGTCATAAGGCGTGATTAGTTTCTCATTCTTGAGCAACTCCTCCATGGTCAAGCCTACCTTCTCGTGAAGGGCCACCTTACCTTCTTTCTTGAACGTTACTAGAATGCTTAACGGCTCGCCAGACCATCTAAATACCTCATGGTCTTTCTGGACATACACGTTAATCTTACCTTTCCCATTTATAGTCCGGAATACTTTCATCGTACTTCGCTGGACATATGTTATACCAGCTATTAATTTTTTGGTGGAGTATTTTCGTCAAACAGGCCTAATGGCTGGAAAGTTTAAGCCGGTTTTCTCGTCAAACCCAAGCATTATGTTCATGCACTGTATGGCCTGACCTGCCGCACCCTTTACTAGGTTATCGATTGCGGCCATCAAAGCAGCCCTGCCAACTCTTTTCTCGACGGCAAAACCTACATCCGCGAAGTTACTGCCTATGATGTGCTTTGGGTCGGGATATTGGTACGGTTTACCCCTGACTATTCTAACGAACGGTTCTTTTCCATACTCAGCAGCATAAACTTTCCAAACATCTTGTTCATCCATGTTAGAATCAACGAGCCAAACGTGTGAAGTTGCCAGTGCGCCCCTTACGCTTCCTACAGCATGCGGAACAAATGCTATCTTTAACTCTCTACCTGCTATTTGTGAAAGTTCTTGTTCAACTTCTGCCACATGCCTATGACCGGATGCTTCGTACGGTCTCATAACGTTAGCCCTCTCTGGATGGTGCGTACCAGCTGTTGGTATTCTTCCTGCCTCGCTACTTCCAACTTTGACGTCAACGGCTACATGGTCTAAGTCTATGATGCGAGCTTTAACTGCGGGTATGAGGGAAAGAAGGGCGGCTGTAGAGTTGCAACCTGGACATGCTACAAGTTTTGCGGAGGCTATTTCTTTCCTGTGAAGTTCTGGTAGACCGAACACTGCTTCCTTGAGTAAATCTGGCCTCGGGTGCTTCATCTCGTACCAGAGCTCGTAGTCCTCTGTTCTCTTTAACCTAAAGTCGGGGCTTAAGTCTATGACCCTTAGGCCTACCTCCAGTAACTTTGGAGTATAGTTTACTGACGTGCCAGCAGGCGTATTCACAAACACTAGGTCAGAATCCGAGGAGATTTTGTCTATGTTTACGTCTGAGAACTTCATACCTGAAAAGAAGCCCCTCAGGTTTGGATGAACTGTCGTTAGGGGTTTTCCCGCATACTCCCTCGACGTTGCGTAGAGCAGCTCTATCTTATCGTGATTCGCCAATAGTCTAAGAAGCTCGCCCCCAGTGTAGCCCGAGGCGCCTATTATTGACACCTTAACCGTCATCGCTTAAGCACCTTAATGACGTATTTTGCCAAATCTGCCGCCACATTTCTTTTGGTCGCTTCTATGAAAGCCTTAAACTCTGGTACACCGTTCACCTCGTTTAAGAAATATCCATCCGATTCAAGCACGTCCACAGACACGAACACCCCTTTGATGGCGTTTGCAGCTTTTATGCAGATCTCTGCCAACTCTTCATCCGGCTTGAAGCCTATAGCCTTTGCTCCGAGTGCGACGTTTGACCTCCATTCATTCTCCTGCTTGTACCTGTACATAGCGCCCAAGACTTCATTGTCTAAAACTATTACCCTTACATCCCTTCCGGGCGTCTTTATGTATTCTTGGATTATGTGGGTCTTAAGCTGCTGACTCGTCATCATCTCGCGATGTTCCAAAAGGCTCCTGTAAGCGGTCTCATCCGATATGAGGGAGACCAGCCTGCCCCATCCACCGATCGGAGGCTTATCGACCAGCGGCAAGCCTATCGATTTGTACGCTTCTTCAGCAGATTGTATCGTCAGCGCCACCACGCTCTTCGGTATCCTCAATCCGGCCGATGCCAGCTTGGATAGCGTTAGCACCTTATCGCCGCAGGCAATTATAGCCTCAGAGCTGTTTATCGTGAAGCTTCCAGAGGATTCCCTTACGGCGGCTGAGTACGCTGCCCTGTACATGGACATCGGTCTAACTATGCACACACTCGGTGCGCTCTCTTTAAAAACCAAAGGAGTATCCTTGACGGGTGTCAGCTTGGGCTTTATTCCTAAATTCGTTAAAGCCCTGATTATCAGCTTCTCTTCTATTCTCGGGACGTCATATAATACCTCTACATCGTATTCAGATGCTTTAGTAGGCGGCAATTTCCAGCTTCACTACCTTAAATTCTTTGGATGGAAGGTTTACCATCCTTAATATAAATTTATAGCTTTAAAAGCCTATCAAAAAAGTTTATACAGATAATTTAAGCCATATTTTAAATTTTTAAAATTTGGATAGCAAACACCTAAAGAAATATAGGGCCTCGCCTTGGCTGGTAGGACGGAATTAGTTCAGCACGTGCAGAGAAATTTTTTCCGAGGATGCTGAACTAATTGGCTACTGTGTGCCTTTATAAGAATCTTTGATGCTCTTGGAGCTGAATGGAAAGGTCGGCGTACCTTTTGGACCTTGAATCGCTTACGTATGAGGAAGCAGTCGAGCTTCAAGTGAGAATGGCATCCATGGTCTCAGAGTACGACTTCTCCAAGAAGTATGAGTTGTTCTGCGGAGTTGACGTAGCTTACTCCAACCAGCATGCCGTCGCAGTTGCCGTTATACAAAACGAGGATGGGAGCGTAGTTGAAGTCAGCAAGCGCAGGTATACAGTTCGACATGCTTATGTTCCGGGCCTTCTCTTCCTTCGTGAGGCGCCTCCCATGCTTAACGTAATCAAGAGCTTGAAGAACGATTTTGACGTGCTTCTCGTTGACGGTAACGGGAGGCTCCATCCTAGAAAGTTTGGTATAGCATGCTACGTTGGTATCATGTTGGACAAGCCGACGATAGGTGTAGCGAAAAGGCTCCTCTGTGGCCAAATTAAAACTGTGAATGGAAGGAGGGTCGTGGTGTTGAACGGCGACATAGTTGGTGAGGCGGTGGCGAAAGACGTGTACGTCAGTGTTGGCCATAAAATATCCTTGAGTACAGCAGTAGAAATTGTTAAGAAGCTAATGAGAGCCGGCCGGCTACCATCACCGATTCTCGTTGCACATAGAATGGCGAATGAAGAATTGGGGCGAAGGAAGTAAAATTAGTTTATTCGGTACTTTATCCCTCTTCCACGAAATCGGATATCTTCGGTATCTCCGGCGGGAGGCCCTTCCTCTTCCTTATCTCCGCTATGACTTTGTCCCTTATTGACGCTGGAACGGGTTTCCAAGAAGAAAACTCAGTAGCCCAGAAGGCCTTGCCCATCGTCACGCTTCTCATGACCTCGCTAAGGTCGAAAGTCTCAGCTGCTGGAATCTCACCCTGTATTACTGTTATGTACTCGGCTTGTTTTATGTCCAGCACCTTTCCTCTCTTGGAGCTTATGACACTGGTTACGGCGCCCATGAATTCGGGCGATACCTTTGCCTCCAGCTTTAGTATGGGTTCAAGCAGCACGGGGTCGGCGCTCAGTATGCTGGCATAGAGGCTCCTCCATGTCGCCGGCGCTATCTGGGCATAGCCTCTGTGTACAGGGTCCTCATGTAACTCCACGTTAACTAAAACCGCCTTTACTCCCCTCATAGCTTCGCCGGCGAGCGGACCTTCCGACACTACCCTTTGGAAACCGCCTATTATCATCATCTTGGATTCATGAAGATATTGTGCCCCTTTCGTCATGTCAACGAGTATGTTGCCTCTGGGGTCGATGCACCAAACGTTCCTAGCTTCTTCTGCATCCCATCCATGGTCCCGCAGTATCTTCGCCACCTGTTTCCTGTCCATCTCGTCATAAAGCTCACCTGACCTTATCAGCTCTATTACTTCAGGCTCCAACGGTTCTGCCCTAATGTATATCCTATTGTGTTTGTTCGGCGATTTACCTTCGAAGACCTTCCCCACTTTCTGGACAGCTTCTCTGTAGAGGATTATCGGTTTGCTTGGGATGACTTCCAGACCTGCCTTCGCTATCCATGTTAAAGCTATCTCCAGATGTAAAGTACCCATACCGCTTATCAGATACTCACCGGTCTCAGGTCTTACAGTTGTGACTAGCGTTGGGTCTTCTATGCTCAGTTTATTTAAGAAATCTACCAGCTTTGGTAAATCCTTGCTATGCTTTGGCTCTATCGATATTGTTACGACGGGTTCCGACACGTACTTTAACGTTTCGAACGGAACCATATCTACGGTTGCAAGCGTATCACCCGCCCTTGCATTTTCTACACCTAAGAGTGCAGGTATGTTACCAGCCGGTAGGCTACCGACTATCTCCCTTGCGGGACCCATGTATACGGCAACTTGTTGAACTCTTTCTGTTATATTCCTTCCGACCAGCAACAAAGTATTGCCATCACTCACGATACCGCTGAATAGCCTACCTGTTACCACGACACCGGCTTGTGGATCAACCTTTACGTCAGTTACTGCCATAACCGTAGGACCGTTCTCGTCGCATTCCATCATGGCCCTGCCGACGTCGCTATCTAGCGGCCCCTTCCATATCTTCGGTATTCTGTACTTTTGAGCCACGTGCGGAGGCGGATGGTGGTTTATTACCATCTCGAGAATCGCTTCATGTAACGGTGCATTTTCTCTGAGCCACTCTATATCGCCCTTCGCAAACGCATTAATTACATCGCTGAACTTTATGCCCTTCTTCTGGGCTTGTTGTAGAGTGAATCCCCACCTGTCTTTTGCGCTACCTATCGCCACGCTGCCGGCGGCTATACTAACCTTCCACTTATCCCTAAACTCTGGTTCGGCATACATTTCTATCAGTCTGTTGATGTCCATTATTATCCTACCCAGCGTCTCCTGGATTCTTTCAGGGGTCAGCTTCAGCTCCTTAACCAGCCTATCGATTTTGTTTATGTAGAGAACCGGCTTAACCCTTTCTTGCACTGCCTGCCTTATCACGGTCTCCGTCTGCGTCATGACACCCTCAACTGCATCCACCACGACCACCGCGCCGTCTATCGCTCTCAGAGCCCTCGTGACCCTTCCAGAGAAGTCAACATGTCCAGGCGTGTCTATGAGATTTATTATGTAAGGCTTTGAGTCCATCTCATAATAGAGGCTGATGTTAGCTGCCTTGATCGTCATCTGACGTTGTTGTTCTTCTTCGAGATAGTCTAAGGCCAATGCCTTCCCAGCTAAAGATGGTGAGAGTAACCCTGCTGCAGCTAGAAGACTGTCCGTAGTTGTTGTCTTTCCGTGGTCTACTTACCCCCTAAGGATGTTACGGTCCTTAGGTATGGGCTATGATGCCGACGTTCCTTATACTATCTTTATTTTTCAGAATGTCTACGACTTCGCTGATCTTCTTCACCCTAGGCATTTTCCTTCAACACCTGAGGACTCGTTTAAAATACTGCCATATATAGTTGCCACCAGCGGACTTTTGTCTTGGAAAGCCATTGTCAGGCTTGTATCAAGCTTTTTAACGGTCTCATAGCTCGTATAATGCCTTATTTTCAACATTTACTCTAACTCTAAAAGTCAAGGATGCTTTTTAGTTATAAAACTTACTTGCGGTTTAGTTGGAGGGCGCTGAGGGGCGTAAGTGTCGTCTTTAAGCACTCTTTCCAAGTTTTTCCATTACGTCGTTGTATATTTCAGTCCTTGTTCTTCCTTCCGTCGGTACACCTAGCTTCTTCGCCATATCCATAAGCATATCAACGTCTTTCTTCAATTCTTGAACGTCTATAGTTGATGCGGCCTGTTCCTTAATTTCCTCTGCCTCTTTCATAGCCTTCTGAAACTCTTTCTTAGCCTTACCCAACGATCTCGCCAACTCAGGTATCTTGCTCGGACCCCATATGAGGAATATTACTACAAGTATTATAATGATTATCCACTCGATGCCAACTATCGCCATGGCCGTTCTACCGTTAAATACCCAAAACTTGTTAAAAAGGGTTACGCACCAACCAAATTTAACGCTGCTTATTCATCGCATCCCCATATGTTTTTATATAGGCGAAGGGTTTGGATGCTCGAGAAATGTCGGGAGAATTCAAGTACATCGTCAGAATCTTGGGCACGGACATAGACGGGACGCTTAAAATACCGTATGCCCTTGCGAAAGTGAAGGGCATAGGAATAAACCTTGGCTATGCTATAGCAAGGGTCTTAGGACTCGATACTGAGACGAGGATAGGTTATCTGACAGAACAGCAACTCCAACGCATAGAAGCTGTCGCGAAAAATCCCTTAGAATATGGCATACCAGACTGGATGGTAAACAGAAATAGTCCAGCTCCAACAGAAAAGAAACATCTCATCGGCGCAGACTTAGAGCTTGCAATCAAAGAGGATATTGAAAGAGAGATAAGGATAAAATCTTGGAGGGGAGTTAGGCATTCGTTAGGTCTTAAGGTGAGGGGACAAAGAACCAGGACTACCGGTAGGAAAGGCGGCCCGGTCGGAGTATCAAGAAGGGCGGTTAAGGCTACTGAAAAGGAAAAAAAGTAAAACACCTAACTATTCAAATTCTCTCCTAGCCAATCCTGCACCTGCCACTAGAGCTTTTTCTTTCTCGTAAGCAACCTCCCATGTCCTCGTCCTAAGACCACAATCATTCGATGCTATTATCTTGGAAGGGTCATCCAATAATCTGGCCGCGTAGAGCAGCCTATCCCTCACAAGTTCTGGCGATTCTATAAAGTCCGTATGCACATCTATCACGCCGGGCGCAACCTTCATCTCCGCTCCATACTCCTTGAACAATCTTAGTATGGAGTAACCGGGTCTAGAGCTTTCGTCCCTGCCAAGCATTTTCGTATCTCTGTTAGCACACTCAATCGATATGTGTTCGGCCTTCAGGTCCAGTATGTGTGGGAAGAGGAGCCTATAGTCGCTATAGCATATGTGTACAGAGAAGATGCAATCGAGTCCCTTCACGGCTTCGTTGAACCCTTCCACGAATATGTCAACTTCATTTGGTTTTGTCGTGGCAGCAGGTTCGTCTATCTGAATCCTTTTTGCCCCAACCTTTATGAGAGCTTCTAAGTTTGGTCTTATGACTTCTTTTACAAGGTCGAGTACCATATCGCGTTTATTTACTCTTCTTCTTTCAATCGGGTCATCGATGTTTAACTTTCTTTTTGCATAAAATTCATCAAAAGACCAGTCTGCCAACGTGTAAGGCCCAGTTATCGGAATCTTGAGCTCGCGTCTTGCTTTCTTTTTTGCAAACTCAAACTCTTCTATGTGATAAGGTTTTATTAGCGATGGTTTGTCGAAGACTGCTGCTTTTTTGAATATTTCGAAGTCCCAGACTTTAACGTAACCTACAAACTTGAATCCTTTTACATGCATCAGCGGGTATTCGTACATCTCGACCCTTCTTTGTTCACCATCGTAAACGATGTCCAACCCTGCCGATTCATGAAACCTTATACCGTATAACGATGCCCAATCTTCTAAGCTTTTTAGCTTATCATCACTTTGTATGCCAGGCTTAAGCTGTGCAATTAACTCTTCAAAATTCTCTACACCAATGCGAATGGCCCAATCCTTTGATATTCTTATGTGCTCCTCGGACAACCTTCTTCGCAAGAACGGTGCTTTTGAGAGACTTCCGACTTCTTGCGTTGGGAACAGCTTTTTGGTTATAGGTTACACCTCCTTCAGGAGCTTTAGAGCGCTACCTATGTTCCTTATTTTTATGTTTGCCACATCCTTTGGTAAAAACTCTAACCCAGAGCTCGGGTTCACATACACTTGTTTGACTGAGGTCTCTGATAGGACTTTCATAACGGACGAGACAATTTCGTCTGGTGTCTCGAGCACCGTATTTCGAGCGTCAACGCACCCCATCCCTAAAATTTTTGTGAAGTCGTATTCCTTTAAGTCCTTAAATGGTGTAACCGTCATATCTACGCCGATCATGTCGACCGGAAAATCTAGAAGCTCGGGCATAGCATTACCAACCCTTCCAAAACACGTATGGATAGACAACATACCTCCGTATCTCCTTCTTATTATATCAACGGCATTCATCGCCAACTCTATCTCAACTTTAGGAAGTTTTTCGTAGACTAGGCTGGGCGCTGTTAACTGAACGTGTACGGCGGGAAGTGCGCGAATTTCTTCCGCCATGGCTTCGGCAACGTCGTAGACCAAATCTTCAAATCGTCTATAGCTTTTGTTAACTGAAAGTTTTAAAAACGTGTACGGGTCAGGAATGATTACCTTGAGCCTTTTGGGTGGCACTAGGTCATAAAAAAGCATATCTTCAAGTATTGGTCTCGTCCTTTCAACCTTTCCTACAATTACAGGCTGTTTGTAGAACGCGTTGTTATCAAACCATCTGGCAAGACCGCCAACCTCTACACCGCTTAATCTCTCCGTGAATGGTCTTAGGAGGTCATGCCAGTTCAGCATGCCGTCTATGATTACAGTAAACTCGTTTTCCAGTTGGACCTTAATGTTTTCTTCAGCTTCTTTCCTTATCAGATCGTCCAAAGCTTGCTTAGCAAGCTTACCTTTTGCATACTCTCTGTAAGCTTTCATGAGTTCTTCCGAGCGAGGTTGTGGACCTACGAGGTGTCCTGATATCTTCATACATCAACCCTAACTGTCCGATTAAAGCTCAGTTTGTTTTTAAATAAGTTTTATACGTTCCGTTACGTTGTTTCGCCATCACCTTAGCTTAACAGTATATCCTGGAAATATGGGAGAACTTGGGTCGATGTAGTGTTTAGCGCAGTTGACGGCTATTATGGCTTGCGCGAAACCTATCGCTATTAAGTTTAATTTGGGAGAATCTACCGGGCTTGCTACGTCTCCTGCCGCGAAAACGCCGGGTATATTGGTCTCCATTTTTCCGTTCACTCTTATACCATGCTCATCCATATCAAGCCCCCAACTCTTATAGAGTGAGTTGTTCATTTCGTAACCAATCTGCGGTATGAGACAGTCTGTCTCTAAGGTAACTTCTTCGCCTGTCTCCACATTAGTTAACGTAACGGATTCTAGTTTTTCCGTACCATGTGCATCCTTTACAACATAAGGGATTAGTACGCGGACATTTGAATGAAAGAGTTCAATTACTTTTGCTTCATGTGCTCTAAAACCCGCCCTACGATGGACAAGTATTACTTCAGATGCTATATCTTTTAGATTTAATGCCCAATCGACAGCAGAATCGCCGCCGCCCACTATTATGACCTTTTTATCTCTGAACATCCACTTATTTGTGATTGAGTAATAGACCCCCCTACCCTCAAACCTATCAACGCTTGGTATTCCAAGCTTCTTCATAGATAGCGCACCCATACCGGTCGTAAGCAGAACGGTTTTACTGTAATGAAGGCCTTTTGTAGTCTCCAGTTCTATGAGTTTTTCATCTAAGCGTCTTAAAGCGACGACCCTTTCGTTTAATCTTATGGTCGGGTTAACTTGCATAGCCTGCTCCTCTAACCTCTTGACAAGGTCCTGTGCGAGTATCTTCGTGCATCCAGGCACATCGTATATGTACTTGTCAGGATAAAGGGCCGAAAGTTGACCGCCAAGATGGGGAAGTGCTTCGATCAACTTTGTTTTCATGTTCCTAATGCCTGAATAGAAAGCAGCAAATAAACCGACCGGCCCGCCACCGACTATCGTTATGTCGTACACTTCTTTATCTATATCGTGAAGAGACATGGACCGTCAACCTGATTATTTAAAAAAGCCCGAAAAATTAAAATGTTATGTCAGTTTATTCTTGTTCAAGTTTTATACAGTGATAGCAGATATTGGGGCAAAAAATAGAGGGAGTTTTTATATTGCAAATTTATTTTTATAATTCGTAGGATTCGCCAGGCTTTAACACTACGACTTTCACATTTTTTGCTTTTCTTCGTACAAATTTTACGAATTCGTTCGGGTCCTGCTTTATGATATCAAATGTTCCATAGTGGTGCGGTATCACGACTTTAGGTTTTATCAGAGCAGTAGCCACGGCCGCCTCTAGCGGGCCCATTGTGTAGAAGCCTCCAATCGGCAGGAGCGCTACACGGGGCTTATAGAGTTGACCGATCAGCTTCATGTCACCAAATAGCGAAGTGTCACCAGCATGGTAAATTGATACTTTGCCATCAGAAAGAACAACACCGGATGGGTTGGACGTACATGAATGGAAGGCAGGTGTTAAAGTAATAGACAATCCGTCTATCTTTGCCGTTCCACCAACGTTAAGTCCCACAGTTTTCTCAACACCCCGTTCTGCAGCTGCACTAGCAGTTTCGTAAACTGCGACAATGCTGGCACCGTGCCTCTTGGCAATGTCAACGGCATCCGAGAAATGATCAAAATGGTTATGTGTTACAACTATTATGTCAACTTTCTGTATCTCGTCAGGCTTTACTGCTGCTTGAGGATTATCCTTCAGGAATGGGTCTATTAAAACAATTTTATCAGCTATATTGACCTCAAACGCCGCATGACCAAGCCATTTTATCGTTACCATACATAAATTTTGTTGATTATCGATACTTATAAGAGTTTAAGACCTCTTGTCGCTGAGTTATTGTGGACTTCTAATAGTTATCGGAGCTGTCAGCTCAGCTATGTCGATGTTATTCTCATTTATTCTTTCAATGTTCAGAACGATCTTTGTCATATAGTTTCGGATGTTATCAGGCGTGTAGCTTAAGGAAGAAAGCATCGTTTCGTAAAGCTTGCTATACTCGTTCCTTTTCTCTAAAACCTTAAGCGCTAAGGAAACGTCCTCCGAGAGGAAGGCCTCTATCGATTCTATACCAACTTTCGTAACTATGTCGCCTAACTGCTTGAAAATGCTTAGTAGATTTTCAGGTATCTGCAGTCCCTTATTTTTCAACACTTCCATAGATACCGAGGCGGCATGGTCACCACTATCTTCAAGGAACTTTGCAACGAGTCTGAAATCCATTAGCCTGAGTGGGGAAAGACCTATTTTCTTAGCAATTTCTGGATCTCTTATTGCGAATCGCACTATCCTAACGAGTGTGAAGTAATGCCTGTCAACTTCTTCGTCGCGCTGCAAACTTTTTTCGGCCAGATTCAAGTCACTGTTCATAACTGACGCCAAAGAATCCGACACCATACTATTTACGAGTGAGCCCATGCGTCTTAGAACCTTATCTGGGGTTACTGCTTCAGGGTCAAGCAATATCTGTATCTCCATACTGTTAGGTAGTTCTTCGATTATCTCGGCTCCAGCCAGCCTCCTTACGCATTTCCTTATCTCGTTAATCGTCTCACTCTTGAATGGTTTTGACGATTTTAACTTGATGATGTTAAAGCCCATCAGATAGCTGCCGACTATATCTCTCACGACCACCGGGCTATCTTCTATTACTATCTCGCTCGTGTCCCTCGCCAGCTGCCTGCCCTCGGGCGTTATGAGTAGGGAGCCATCTTCCAGTACTTCAACGTTAAGTGTGGCACCCTCCGCAATATCCAGCCTCTTAACCCAACTCTTTGGAAGCGTTATCGCGTATGATCCACCACCAGTGAGCTGTAAGACCCTTTTGTGGGAGGGCATTATTTCCCAGTTTAGGTGTGATAGCCTGCTAAAAACGTTTTTCGGCACCCAAAGCCCATTTTAGGCAAAGGACCGTTTTCTAAAGTTTTTGTGCTAAAAAGGTTTATTACTACCACATTCCGCTAGGGCAACTAGCGCATCATGCCAGAATGGGGATACTCAATCCAAGGATTGGACCCGGACAGGACTGTCAAGGCTAGCCTTAGGGAGGTAGATTTATCTCCAAAATTTTCGAGGGAAGTTTGTAAAGCCATCGTAGGATTGAAACTTAACGAGGCAAAGCAGCTCATGGAAGATGTCATTAATGGGAAACGCATGATTCCTTACAGACGTTATAGGAAAAAACGGGCCCATAAACGGGCCACGAAAGGGCCTGGCGGGTACCCCGTTAAGATTGCACGAAAGATGTTGAAGCTGTTGGAAAGCCTGGAAGCTAATGCAGAATTTAAAGGGCTATCACCCGAGAACATCAAGATAATTCACGCTGCTGCTCATAAGGGTAGGACTCTAAAAAAGTATATCGAAAGAGCGTTTGGCAGGTCTTCACCGTACTTCAAAACGCTCGTGCATATAGAGGTAATAGGTGAGGCGATATAGCCATGTCTGCAATTAAGAAGTTACTTAGAACGAGTATTCAAAAACAAGAAATAGAGGAATATTTGAGGGAAGAGCTTAAGGACGCGATATTCGGCGGTGTTGATATAGCCTTTACCCCAATTGGTACGAGGGTTACGATATATGCTATGAGGCCCGGGCGCGTTATAGGTGCCAAGGGACGTGTTATAAAAGAGATATCTAGCGTGCTTGAGAGCAGGTTTGGTGTCGAGAACCCGCAGGTAACTGTAGCTGAGGTTGAGGTCCCAGAGCTTAACCCTTACGTCATGGCTCAACGTATAGCATCTGCTATCGAGAGGGGAGCAAGGTACAGACGCGTGGCTTTCTGGGCATTAAGGAGGATTATGGATGCTGGCGCAAAGGGGGTTGAGATAGAAATCAGCGGAAAACTTACCTCGGCCAGAGCCAGAAGTGAGAAGTATAGCGAAGGAATAATACCGAAATCTGGTGAGCCTGCAGAAAAATACGTTAAGAGGGGCACGGCTAGCGTTCTGCTTAAGACAGGCCTTTACGGCATAAAGGTCTCGATATATCCTCCGGATGCTCCCTTGCCAGAAGAGGTTAAGATTGGTCAGCTTACGCAAGCAGAGAAGGTAGGTGAAGGATGATGATCAAAGAGCTTAAAGAATTAAGGAGCATGAGCAATGAGGATTTGTTGAAAGAGCTCGACAATTTGAGGACAGAATATAGGGACCTTATGACTAAGATAGCGACTGGTGGAGCTGTCGAGAAGCCTGCAAGGGCCCGTAACATTAGAAGGAGAATCGCCAGAATACTTACTATACTCAGGGAAAGGGGAGCGAGGGAATATGCAATTACACGCTGAGCCCACAGCAAAGAACATTATAAGACACGAACTGTTAGGTCTTAGCGTTGATGTGGAATGGAAAAATGGAAAGCAGCAGAAATGCTCCGGAGTAGTGGTCGGTGAAAGTAGGAACATGCTCAGCGTACAGTCGTCTAAAGGAAAGCGATTTTTCCCGAAGGCTGCATGCATATTCTCATTTAGGCTTCCGGATTGTTCGTGCGTAAAGGTGGATGGAGTCGTTTTGATAGGAAGACCTGAAGACCGATTGAAAAAGGTGGTGAGAAAATGGTAAACGTGAGAAATATAGGTATTCAAGTAAAACCTCCAGAGGGGACGTGTAACGACAAATTATGTCCGTTTCATGGTCACCTGAAAGTTAGGGGAATCATTCTTACGGGTACAGTTTACAAGAAAAAGATGAAGAACACAATAGTTGTGAGAAGGGATTATCTGCATTACGTGAAGAAGTACAAGCGTTACGAGAGAAGAAGAAGCAACATACCAGCCCATTGTCCACCATGTATAGAAGTCCAAGTAGGCGACCAAGTGAAGATAGCCGAGTGTAGACCCATCAGCAAGACAGTCAGCTTTGTGGTCATAGAGAAGCTAGGAGGTGGCAAGGTTGGCTAAGAAGTCTAGGGCAGTTGCAGCAGTAGGTATTCTCGAAAGAAGACCTAACATACCTAGAACGATAAACGTTGGGGCCCACGTTGTATGTGCAGACAACACAGGAGCGCGCATTTTAAAAATAATACAGGTGCATGGTTATAAAGGTAGGCTGAGACGTCAACCTGCTGCATGTGTAGGCGACTTGGTCTCGGTCACTGTCGCAAAAGGACCCATAGACCTCAGGAAGAAAGTCATGCAAGCAGTCATCATAAGACAAAAGAAGCCTTACAGGAGGCCAGATGGTACTTGGATATTCTTCGAAGATACTGCCGCCGTTTTGATGACCCCAGATGGTGGACTCAAAGGCACGGAGATAAAAGGCCCTGTGGCAAAGGAGGCAGCTGAAAGGTGGCCGAGAATAGCTAACGCTGCCAGCATTATAGTGTAGGTGATGTAATGTGAAAGTTTTATCAAAGAAGCCCAGAAAACAAAGAAAGTTCTTGTACAACGCCCCACTTCATAAGCTTTCTAAGCTTATGTCAGCCCATCTTTCTCCAGAGTTGAGAGAAAAGTATGGCAGAAGGTCGTTTCCCGTAAGGAAGGGCGATACCGTTAAGATACTCGTGGGAGAGTTTAAAGGTGTCGAAGGAAAGGTAACGGGCGTTGATAGGAGAAAGCAAGTAGTGTACGTTGAGAACGTGACAATAAAAAAGGCTGATGGGCGTGTTAAACCGAGACCCATACATGTATCAAATGTAATGATAACGTCGCTGAACCTTGAAGATAAGTATAGAAAGCAAGTCTTAGAGGCTAAAATGCCCAAGGAGGGGTAAAGTGGCATGGGTCATTTAAAGAGGTTTACTGCTCCACGACATTTTAGAATACCCGTAAAGGCAGCAAAGTTTACTATCAAGCCCTCTCCAGGTCCTCATCCAGCAGAAGAATGCATACCCCTTGCTATATTGCTAAGAGATCACCTCAAGTATGCGGAGACGATGGCCGAGGCTAAGAAAATAATTAAGGAGAGGAAGGTACTCGTGGATTGGAGAGTTATAACAGATCACAAGTTCCCTGTCGGTCTCATGGATGTGATTTCAATACCTGAAGCGGGCGAGTATTTCCGCATCGTTTCAATATATAGAAAAGGTCTTAGTTTAATCAAAATACAAGAAGATGAGGCAAAACTCAAGATAGGTAAAATTATTAGAAAGATGCATGTGAACAATGCTCATCTTCAGATAACACTTCACGATGGGAATAACTTTAGGTTTAAGGAAGTTGGAGTCGACGTATTATCGTATAAGACTGGAGATTCTTTGCTTATATCCTTCCCTGAGAAGAATATAATCAAACACTTGAAGCTTTCTGAGGGCAATTATGCCCTCGTAATTAAAGGACCAGAAGAGGGAAGACATGGTAAAATAATCGAAATCAAAAGGGACGTCACTTACCCCGCCAAACCCACAGTTACCCTTGACACTAAAGATGGAAAAGTAACGACGCTTCTCTCGTATATTATGGTGGTTGGTGAAGGTATTCCTATGGTGACCTTACCATGAGCCTGTTGGAAGTTAGTAACGTGATGAGGCGGTTGAGAATAGAGAAGGTAACTGTCAATTGTTCGGTAGGTGAGAGCGGGGCCAAATTGGAGAAGGCCGCCAAGATACTTGAAAGCCTGACTGGACAGAAGCCACAGATCAGAAAAGCGAAAAAGACCGTTAAAGGATTTGGGATACATAAAGGTGAACCAATAGCTCTTAGGGTTACGCTGAGAAAACAAAAGGCCATCGAGTTCTTAACGAGGGTGCTGAAAGCCGTTAACAATACGCTCAAGGCATCCAACTTTGATTCTAATGGTAATTTTTCTTTTGGAATCAAAGAGCACCTAGACATACCTGGTACAAAGTACGATCCAGCGCTCGGAACAATTGGTATGGACATCTGCGTGCATATTTCGAGGCCAGGCCTCAGAGTGTCGCTGAGGAGGAGGGCGAAGTCCAAGATTGGTAAGAGCCACAAAATAACGCCGCATGAGGCGATGGAGTACATTAAGCAGAACTTTAACGTTAAGATAGTAGGTGAGGGGCATGAAGCATAAACCACCGAAGGAAAGAAAGTTCGGGAAGGGTGTCGTGAAGTGTAGACGTTGTGGAACGACTGACGGAGTGATAAGGAAGTATAAGCTCTATATATGCAGGCGTTGCTTAAACGAAGTGGGTCCTGAGATGGGCTTTAAGGTTTACGAATGAGGTGAATGTCTTTGACGAGACATGACTTAGTCTCAGGTCTTTTCACAACCCTACAAAATAATGAGATGGCAAGGAAGAGGGAATGTATCTACCCGGCCTCAAAGCTTATTGCGAACGTGTTAAAAGTGCTTCAAAGACACGGCTATATAGGCGCGTTTGAATACATAGAAGATGGTAGGGGCGGAAAATTTAGGATACAGCTCCTTGGCAGAGTTAACAGATCGGCCCCTATAAAGCCCCATTTCAGCGTTCGGAAAAATGAATTTGAGAAGTGGGAAAAGCAGTATCTACCAGGTAAGGACATAGGTATATTGATAGTAACCACACCGAAAGGGGTCATGTCGCATACCGAGGCGAAATCTCTCGGAACAGGAGGGAGGTTACTTGGTTATGTCTACTAAGCTAGAGAGTCTTGAAGAAAGAATACAGATACCCGATGATGTGAAGGCGAACCTAGAGGGCTTTAGGCTTAAAATTACAGGAAAGCTGGGTTCAAACGAATACGACTTCTCACATATGGGCATAGATCTATCCTTAGAAGGTAAGGAAATCACGGTAAAAATATTGGGTAACAATAGGAAAGCGAGAGCAATGCTAGGTACAGCAGTATCTATCATTAAAAACATGATAACGGGCGTTACAAAGGGCTTTACATATAAGATGAAGATCGTTGCCTCTCACTTTCCAATGAGTGTCAAGGTTTCAGGGAACGAAGTTATAATCGAGAACTTCTTAGGTGAAAGGTACAAGAGGCGGGCGAAGATCGTCGGCAACACCAAAGTTGTCGTAAAAGGCGATGATGTGATAGTATCAGGCATAGACAAGTATTCCGTTGGGCAAACCGCCACCAATATAGAAAATGCCACACGCATCAAGAAAAAAGACCCGAGGAAGTTCCTCGATGGCATATACGTGTACAGGAAGTTGGAGGGGATTGAAACTTGAGCGAAGAAGCACCTAAATCCCAAGAAGAAAAGACAGCACTAACAGAAGGTGCACCGAGTATAAAGAAGGCAGCAATAAAACTACCGTCGCGTATAATTGAGCTGAGAAGGAAAAGGCCAGAATTCGTCAGGCAAGAGAGCTGGAGATATAAGCGGCTTGATGAAGCATGGCGCAGACCGAGAGGAAAAGACAGCAGGATGAGGTTACAAAAAAGCGGCGCACCTCCCCTTGTTAAAGTTGGTTACAGAGGCGATAGGAACTTCAGAGGACTACATCCATCCGGCTTTGAGGAAGTCTTAGTTAGCAGACCGGAAGACTTGGAAGGAATAGACCCGAGTAGACAGGCCATAAGGATTGCGGCCACTGTTGGAAGACTAAAAAGGATACGGATAGCAGAGGTTGCACGCGAAAAAGGTATAAAAATTCTAAACCCGCCGCCGCAATTTAAGGAGGAGACAGCATGAGCCTTACGCTTCAGAAGAGATTAGCGGCAGAGCTCTTGAAGTGTGGCGAAAGCAGGGTTAGATTCGATGAAGAAAGGCTTGATGAAATAGAGGCAGCAATATCTCGAGAAGAAATAAAACGGCTAATAGAGGATGGCGCGATCTACAAAATTCAGGAAAAAGGTATAAGCAAAGGGAGGTTACGCGAGCGGAAAAAGCGCAAAGGGCCAGGTAGTAGAAAGGGCGGAAAATACTCCATAATCCCAAGAAAAACGCAATGGATATTAAAGGTTAGAGCGCAAAGGAAAGCCCTGAAAAAACTCAGGGATTCGAAGATGCTCGTGGAAGGAGCTTACAGAAAAGTTTACAAGATGGTGAAGAGCGGAGCCTTCAAATCTGTGAGCGCTATGATGGAATACCTAAAGCAGAACAAGCTGTTGAGGAGGGTTTTCGCATAAATGTGCGGATGTGTAGCCTTACTTAAACGTACACCTCCAAAAAGAAGGCGCATGGGTCTAACGAACTACAGGAAAAGATTAAAGCTGATAAAGTCCGGCCTGCCGAGGTTAGTCATTAGAAGGACAAACAGGTACGTAATAGTTCAAGCAATACAAAGCCTAGCCGGCGGCGATAGGACCTTAACGGCAACAGTGTCTAAAGAGCTCAGGAAGTTAGGTTGGAACGGAGGATTAAAGAACACACCTGCAGCTTACCTTACAGGACTCCTTGCAGGCATGAAGATGAGGAGGCTAGGCATAAAGAAGCTTGTAGCTGATTTGGGTCTATTTTCAAAAGCATCTAGATTATATGCTGTTATAAAAGGCATAATAGATGCTGGTATAGAGGTACCGGTCAGTGAAGATGTACTTCCCTCAGAGGAACGACTCAAAGGCACGCATATAAGAGAGTATTTTGAAAAAGTTTCCCAGGAACCTTTTGTGAAGATTTTTACAAAAGTTGACAAGGAAGCTTATTCAAAGCTTGAAGAACATGTAGAAGAGGTTAAACAAAAAATTCTCTCGGAGGTGTCAAAGTGAGCGAGACAGAATGGGTACCTAAAACAGAATTAGGTAGGCTTGTAAGAGATGGAAAAATAACATCCATAGACGAAATCTTTTCGAACCATTATAAGATAACAGAGCCCCAGATAGTTGATATACTTTTACCAAACCTCGAGCAGGAGGTCCTAGACATAAAGCTTGTCCAGAAACAGACGGATGCAGGTGAGAAAAGAAGGTACAAAGCAATCGTTGTAGTCGGTAATAGAGACGGTTATGTTGGAATAGGAACGGGGAAGTCCGTTCATATCGTACCAGCCATAGAGAAGGCGATAAACCAAGCAAAACTCAATATAATTCCGGTAAAAAGAGGTTGTGGGAGCTGGGAATGTGCATGTAATGAACCACACAGTCTCGTAACAAAAGTTGAAGGAAAGTATGGGAGTGTGAAGATGGTATTGATTCCAGCTCCAAAAGGCTTAGGCATCGTGGCGGGCGATATGCAGAAAGCTGTCCTGGAGATGGCGGGCATAAAAGACTGCTGGACTAGGAGTTTTGGGGAGACGAGGACCACGCTTTCAGTAGTCGGAGCAACCTACATGGCCCTTAAGAATACGAATAAAGTAGTTCTACCATCCCTCTGGAAGACTGTTTAGGGGGATGTAATTTTGGAGGTGAGTACGAACACGTTTTTAGTGGTGAGGATAAAAGGCTCAGTTGGCGCGAGTGAGGAGGAACGGTCAACGCTTAAGTTGCTGAACCTACCAAGGGCCAACTACGCCACGGTAGTTAAGAATACGCCAAGTTATCTCGGTATGTTAAGGAAAGTTCAACATTACGTGACTTGGGGCGAGCCCACGTTAAAGACTATAAAAAGGCTCTTGGCGAAAAGGGGCGAACTGAATGGTGGGAAAAAGCTTAATGAAGAACTGATTAAAACCCTAGGTTTCAACTCGATCGATGAATTGGCAGAGAAGATATTCTCTGGAGAAGTCACACTATCGCAACTAAAAGAAAAGGGACTGAAGCCTTTCTTCAGACTACACCCACCAAGAAAGGGCTTTAAGCACAGCATTAAGAGACCGTTCAAAGACAAGGGAGAATACGGGTATAGGGGCCAGGAAATAAACGAACTAGTAGTAAGGATGTCCTAAAGTGTTAAAACGGCAGCCTTTTTCGTTCATATTTTTCTACAAAAGTGTTGCTAGCTAAACTTAACATCGCGAGGAATTTTATAAAAGGCTTAAATAGATTTGAAGGTTTTATAAAAATTATGGCTAAAAAATACACCCTTCCGGAATTACCGTACCCCTACAACGCTCTCGAGCCTTATCTCTCAGAAGAAATTTTGAGAGTTCACCATGACAAACATCACCTAGCTTATGTGAATGGTGCAAACGCCGCTATCGAAAAGTTGGAGAAAGCAAGGACGACTGGCGAGGTAATAGACTTCAAGGCTGTAGCACGCGATCTGTCGTTCAACCTGTCGGGCCACATACTCCACTCAATCTACTGGGAGAACATGAGTCCAAAGGGTGGTGGAAAGCCTGGCGGAATCTTGGCGGACAGGATTGATAAAGATTTAGGCGGTTTCGAGAACTTTAAAGCACAGCTAAGCTCCGTTGCCGCAACCGTCGAGGGGTCGGGCTGGGGCCTCTTGGCTTACGACCCTGAGGGCGATAGGTTGATAATCCTGCAGATTGAGAAGCACAACAACCAGCTAGTTCCTGGTGCAGTCCCGCTCTTGGTTCTCGACACGTTCGAACATGCTTACTACCTTCAGTATAAGAACGACAGGAAGGCATACATAGATGCATGGTGGAACATAGTAAACTGGAGCGATGTGGAGAGAAGACTGACTAAAGTTTTGTAGCGTGCAGCATTTCCTACGATTTTTACATCATCCTAAACTTTTTTTGTTTTAACCTCCTCCAGCACTTTCTCGAATATTCTATATGTTTCTTCATCATAAAGGCAGAAGACAACCTTCTTGAGGCTCTTTGCCTCTTTTTCCAAGAACTCAGCTACTGTCGGCACCATGATCCTGGCGCACCTGTCCTTCGGGAAGCCAAATATTCCCGTCGATATGGCCGGAAAGGCTATACTCTTCAGACCGTACCGTTCTGCCAACCTGAGGCTGTTGAGTGTTGCATCTTTTAGTTTCCTGTCCTCGTCACCCTCACCGTATCTCGGACCGACAGCATGTATCACGTACTTAGCCTTCAACTTACCCGCTCCCGTAATGACCGCACCGCCTACAGGACAATAACCTATCTTATCGCACTCTTTTTGAATTTCATAACCTCCTTTCCTTAGTATGGCGCCAGCCACTCCGCCCCCCATCTTTAGGCTACTGTTGGCAGCGTTAACTATAGCATCTGTGTCTAAATCCGTTATATCACCCTTAACTAGCTCTATGCGCGGCTCAGCTTCCGACCCCATACAACACCTAAACATTTGGAATGATGTTTAGGACAAAAGGTTTTCGGAACATTAGGCTCTAATTGTACCCCCTTGCTCTGTAGATGGCTTTTTTGATGGCTTTCATGGCATCGGACTTCCTCTTGAAGTAATGTAAATGTGATGGACAGTCGCAGTCAGTCGAGCCGACACCAACCAAACTGTAATCTGCCATCAAGGATACACAACGCGAAAGAACGCATTCCGTTTTCCTCTTAGAAGGCAGGACACCTATCGTTATAACTCTTGCAGTCCTTTTATTCAGAAGCCTGTCTATGTGCCAATGGGGTCTTCTTCTGAATGGGCCTACGTGACGAAGCAACCTCCATCCAGCTTTTCCGATGGCCGAGCCAGCATAGACGTAGTAACCCGGTTTCAGGAGTAGCGTGCCCGCAGAGCCGAAGGCCACTCTGGCCGCTCTAGACAGTTTGATAAGCAACAAATAACCGCCAGAGAAATCCCTCGAAATCTCCTTGACCTTTTCAGGGTCGTACAGCCTCGGGGCAACCTTGAATTTCAACAACAAGTTTTTGGTGGAATGTTGCCTATTTTAGTTTTGAGATAGATTAATATAATAGTTAACGGCGTTATAACTGGACAGGTATGATTGCACCAACAGAGGTATTAAAAAGCGAGCACAGGGTGATAGAGAAAGTAATAACAACGATGGATTGGGTCGGGCGGACACTCTTAAGAGGCAAAAGAGTTGACCCATCCCTTATAGAGGAGATAACGGACTTCATGGAAAAATTCGCCGACAAGTGCCATCATGGAAAAGAGGAAAATGTGCTCTTCGAGTGGATGGAGCGCATGGGTGTCCCTAAAGAAGGTGGGCCGATAGGCGTTATGCTATATGAACATGAGCTGGGCAGGAGCTACAGGAAGGCCATAGTTGAGGCGCTTCCGAGCTACAAAGAAGGGTCGCTCGAGGCGGCGAAGGTTATAGCCGAAAATGTTCAGGCTTATGCAAGTATGCTGAGCCAGCATATAATGAAAGAGGACAACATACTGTTCAAGATAGCTGATGAGCTCATAGCCGAAAAGGACGATGAGACGTACCTTATGGAAAACTTCGAGAAGGTTGAGAGGAAAATCATGGGAAAGGGCGAACATGAAAGATTACTAAAGCTGGCGGACAAGATAGCTAGCGCATTAAAGGAGCAAACATAGCTTAGCTGTCGGTAGCTTTGGGTTTAAGTCTCCCGAATCTCCTAACGTAAGATAACGGATTCTTTATTCCACCACAAAGCCTGCCTTGTTCAATGCATAAACCATGCGTCTGCATTGTGCTGCAAGAAGGTGACGTGTACTTCGTTCTGCTACCCCTCATACCTGCTATATGCTCAATCTGGTATCTCGCGATTTTCTCATCAAAGTCGCTCCTGTTAGCATAGATACTCACGATGTCTTCCACGTTCATACCGATGTTAATTAGAAACGATGCGAGCGCAAAGTTGGCAAAGTGGGATAAAGCCTCACCTTTGATAAGGTTTTTATGGAGTACTTTCATGCATGGTGGCCAACTGTTTGGCGATATGCCGGAGGCTAGCGACTCTATCTTATACTTTCTTGCAAGCAGCTTATCCTTCTGCTCTTTAATGAAGTCTCGCATATAATCTGGCGGTCTGACGCTACCGATTGCTTTTACCCTCGCTACTATATACCGCTCGATCGAGCTCCTCATCAGCCTTGCCAGTTCTCTTTGGGTTATGTAGACGTAGCCGTTCTCCAAGCATCTATTAACGAGTTTCCATTCGTTTGCGTTAAACCTAGACGCTTCTCTAAGGTAATCCGTAAAATGTATCGCAAGCTCGTAATCTTTGTCAAGCTTTTTTCTTACCCTCTTTAAGTTAAAGCCCAGCTCTTCTTTGGCTAAAACCTCGACTACTTCTAACCGTTCCCTTGAAATGAGTACTTCTGCCCTTATGGCCTCTGCCAGCCCAAACCTTCTCGATGCAAAATCTTCATCAAGGGCCGCGACCATGAACAAGGCCAATGGAAACGACAAAAGCTCGACCTCTAAGTCCTTATCCATGATAGTCCTCGCATCACCAACCCCGTACGACCTCCCGCCCCTTTCTAATGCTTCTTCAACTCTAAATTTCGCCCTTTCATAGACGCGAGCGAACTCGGGGCTTCCTAAACTTTCTATGTCTATGCGGAGAGATGAGACGTAATCTTTGGCGGCCTTCGTGAATGGGTACTTCGCTATCATCTCAAGGCTTAGCAGTATGCTCATCATATTATTCTGGTTCGAAGGACGTATTTAAGTTCCCTTAAACCCTAAGGAAAGTGCAGAAATGCATACATTACTTTTGAGTCTCGATAGCATACTGTAATATGGCGTATAAAGATCTGTCCTGCGAGGTTTTTAGGAACTCTTCCCAGAAGTGCTTTAAGACCTTCTTGAGACGTTTATTCTTTGCATATTTGACAGCCTGTAGGGCCCTTTCAAAGCGGTCCAGCTCTTTTATGAGTCTTGCCTCAGCTGTAGACCCTGTTTTATATTCCTTCCATAGATTAAGATATTTTTTGGCGAGTGCCGGCGGTAAGAACGATAGGATGTACTCCATCGCTTTATGTTCTTCTTCCATTGATTTTTCGATGCCGAATTTGGCCCTATCTTTTGGTGTTAAATCGCCGACTATCGATTCGCAAAGGTCATGTAGCAACGCCATCCCAACAGACCTTTCTACATTAAGACCTCTCAGGTCGGTTATCACCATGGATAATAGAGCAAGGTTGAAAGAATGGTCCGCAACCGATTCAATCCTTGAGATTTTCTTCCTCATCCAGCCCCGCCTCTTTATTCTCTTTAAAGCGTAAGCATGCTCGAGGAATTCCAGAAATCGCTTCGGCTCAAGTTCCGATAAGTCCATCACTTATCACTCATTACCCAACCTTTGGTTTCATTAAGATTTTTATAATTAACGGGAATTAGAATTTTAGACGCATGCATGCTAGACGAGATGGATTTAGCAATAATACGCGAGTTGATTAAAGACGGCAGGGCATCTTATAGGAGCATAGCAAAAAAACTCGGAATATCGGTCGCGACTGTGGCTTCAAGGGTGGCGGCTTTGGAAAAAGACGGCATTATCAAAGGGTACGCAGCCCTCGTTGATTACGAGAAATTGGGCTATGAGATAACGGCCATAATAGAGCTAACTATCTCTAAGGGAAAGCTGATAGAGGTTCAACATCAAGTGGCTGAGAAGCCTAATGTGAGCAGCGTATACGACGTAACGGGTGAAACCGACTCCATAATCATTGCAAGGTTCAAGAATAGGGATGAGCTTAATAGGTTCGTGAAGTGGCTCCTGTCAATGCCTTACATCGAAAGGACCCTCACACATTTGGTGCTGGGCATAGTCAAAGAAGACCCTAGGTATCCCCTGAAGGCTGAAGGCTGATAGAAAGTATTTATCTTGCCCTTTTTGATGGGTTATCGATAAAATTCCTCAACAGATGACTGGTGCTAGGGAATGGGTCATAGAAAGTACTCTGCACCAAGGAGGGGTTCGTTGGCATTCTTACCTAGGGGCAGGGCCAGTCGTCTAGTGCCTAGAGTAAAGTACTGGCCTGAATACAAAGGAGAGCCGAGGCCCTTGGGTTTTTTGGCATACAAGGCCGGCGTAACGTCGGTCTACTATGTAGATACGACACCCAACTCTCCAACGCAAGGGGTTGAAGTGCAGAAACTTGCAACGATACTCTCAGCACCGCCCGTGATCGTCGCAGGCATAGTCCTTTACAAAGACGAGGGAGGAAAGCTGGTCGAGCTGACAAAGATATGGAGTAAGAACCTCCCTCCTGATATTAAGAGAAAGATACCCACGTTAAGGTCAAACGAAGACGAAATGCTGGCACGTATAGAGGAGTTCAGGAAGAGCGTGTCTGAGGTCAGGTTAATAATAGCATCCCAACCTAAACTCGTCAGACTTCCTAAGAAAAAACCCGACATACTAGAGGTGAAGGTCGGCGGTGGTGACGTGCAAAAATGTTTGGATTATGCCCTCTCTAAGCTCGGTAAGGAGTTGTCACCTACTGAGGTATTCCGAGAGGGTGAGTTTGTTGACGTTATTGCAGTTACCACTGGACATGGATTTCAAGGCGTAGTTAAGCGGTATGGTGTTAAGATACTACCTAGGAAGTCTAGGAAGACGAAAAGGGGTGTTGGCGCTATCGGACCCTGGAAGCCATCATACGTTATGTATACCGTTCCTAGAGCTGGACAGATGGGCTTTCACCGTAGGACGGAGTTCAACAAAAGGATACTCAAGCTGGAAAGTGATGGAGCAAAGCTCGTACCAAAAAGCGGATTTCATAAGTTTGGAGTACTGCGTAGTAGTGCAATAGTATTAGAGGGGAGCGTTCCTGGTACGCCGAAAAGACCTGTTGTATTAAGGATTGCAGCAAGACCTCCTACTCATCAGGAACCTCCGCGCATCACGCTAATACAGGTGTAAGTACATGAGTGTCACATCTTCTTTATTAACATCCCAGAAGGAACAAAGACCTAAGGTTCCGGTACTTAACCTTGAGTGTAAAGAGGTTGAGCTTGTAGAGTTACCGAGAGTTTTCGATACACCACTACGTGAAGATCTTATCAAAAGAGCATACATTCATCTGATGACACACACCCTTCAACCGAAGGGCGCTTCAAAGGCTTCTGCCCACAAGTACTCCGTAGAATCATGGGGAGCGGGCTATGGTATGGCGAGGGTATCAAGGATTAAGGGCGGTGGTACAGGAAAAGCCATGGCAGGCGGTTTTGTACCTTCCGCTGTTGGTGGCAGACCCACACATCCGCCAAAACCTGAGAAGAAAATCCATAAGAAGTTAAATAAGAAAGAAAAGCTTGCATCCCTGCTCTCGGCGATTGCTTTTACCGCTGTACCGAGTGCAGTAAGATTAAGGGGCCACAAGCTTCCCGATAATTTGAAGCTCCCCATAGTTGTTACGGACGATATCGAAGGCGTTAGTAAAGCGAAAGAATTGAAAGTGTTCTTAGAACGGTTAGGCCTTAAAGAGGAGCTAGAAAGGTGTGAAGAAAAGAAAATCAGGGCCGGAAAAGGAAAGATGCGGGGCAGGAGGTACAAACGTAGAGTCGGCCCATTAATAGTGTGTATGAATGACAAGGGCATCAAAAAAGCAGCTTCAAGCATTCCTGGTGTTGATTTTACTAAGTTGAGCGAATTGAGCGTGCTACACTTAGCACCTGGGGCAAAACCCGCAAGGCTTGTGATATGGTCAAAATCAGCGTTACTATCTCTTGATTCAAAATTAGAAAAACTCTTAGCTTAAAACCCAAGGACAACGATAGAAGGAGTTGAATACGTGGAGCAACTAGCAATCCTGATCGGAACGCTTATAGCCATACTTATCGCGATTGTCATATTTAAGATAAATATTGGCATATCTCTGTTTTTAGGCACCCTATTCTTTGGTCTTATGACCCAGCCGCTTCATAATATGCCCAGTACATTATTTTCAACACTTACTAACGAAACGACTATTTTACTAATAGTAATCTCGATAGAGATTGTTTTCTTCGTGAACATTTACTCTACTACAAAAATGATTGATGAAGCTCAATCTTATATAATGACAAAAGTCCGAAAACCTAAACTTATTGCTGTGACCATTCCTTCATTTCTGGGTCTCCTACCCATAGCAGGTGGTGCCCTTCTATCCGCACCTTTCGTCGACAAGATCGGTAACGACCTTGGACTAAATAAAGGCGAAAAAGTTTTCATAAATGTATGGTACAGACATACGTTGCTTTTTGCTTGTCCAATCAACGATGCCCTTGTACTTACTGTTGCATTAACTTCTATTAAACTCTCGGACTTAATATCAGGTCTACTTCCATCAATGTTCATAATGTTTACATGCGGATACCCATTGCTTATGAAAAGGAAGAGACATATAACTACAGAGTTTGTTGAACAGCATTCTAGCGGCATGTCACTTGTCCCATTCTTGTCAGCAGTTATAGTTGCCACAATTTTATCAGTAGTCCTTAACATGGGACTCTATGGAATAGTCTTGGGAACTGCGACGGGCATAATTGGCGTGTTATTGATAAGTAAGCCAAAGGGCGCGAGTATTTTAAGATCGTTTATGGATAAGAGAACGTTAACAATAACACTCGTGCTTTATTCTGCTATGTTGCTAAGGGGGCTTATCATAAACACAAGCATACCGGCATCGATTAATACGTTCAGCCTTGTACTTCCACCGCTCATTATTGAAATTTTGCTCCCATTCTTTTTGGGCTATATGTTAGCCTCGATATCCGGAGCAATTGCCCTCTCATTCGCCACCTTCGCGTCCGGAATTGCATCAACCATACATGATGTTGCTTTAATTTACGGTTCCGCATTTATAGGTTACACAGTTTCACCGTTCCATCTTTGTCTTGTTTTCACAGCAGAATACCTAAAAACCAACGTCATGAGTGCTTACAAATACATGCTACCTGCAGCTACCGTAACAATAGCCTCTCTAATCGCCTTAACGTTTGTTTGACGCTACTGTTCTCGTGCATTTAACATCCTAACCGACATGATAACGACCAATGCTGAAATCGTTAAGGATGCTATCAATTCCGGAATGGCCACACCTCTCCACGGAAAGAGCCAAACCACTATCGCTATAGCAGATAGAAGCAACAACGCAGTGCCCAATACTACTGAGCGCGGAGGATAGATTAAATTGTATGCTCCAAAGATTATCAGCGTTAGCGCTACGAATACGAAGAACGTGACCGAGACGTAATAATGTATTATTCCTGCAGTTTCCGGAAAGAATCCTATCATGAAGAGCGAGATCGTGCTTAGTGCGTAGAGCGTGACGCCGACCGTGCCCAAAGCACCCTTGTGAAGTCTTCTCAGACCTATGAGAAAGAAAAAAGCTAAGACGGCTGATAACATCAATCCTAGATTGAATATAACGTTTGAAGGTTGTCTTGCGCCCAGATCACTTAGAGCATTTTCCATCCAGCTAAACCAAGGAGATATAGAGATGCTCAGCGCTATAGAAGAGTACGCCACCACGAGGCTCAATAGTCCAACTATTCCTATTAACTTCAGGCGAGGCATGTAATGATGAAAAAGAATGCAAGAAATAAATTTAATTAAGTCAGACCGCATTTTGTTGCTGTCAAGTTATCATCAACCATTACCTCTAAGTTTAAGTAGGTCGCTTTTTTGAGAATCAAGTTATTTAATTAGCGCTGTATTTTTCAAAATAAGCATGGAATACGTTGAGTTAGGTAAAAGTGGTTTTAAAGTTTCTGTGATAGGACTCGGCACTTGGCAAATAGGGACAAGGCTCTGGGGATGGGGTACAGATTACAATGAGTCTGATGCTATCGCTACTATTCATCAAGCTATAGATTTAGGAATCAACTTTATAGATACTGCAGAAATTTATGGTGGAGGGAGGTCTGAAGAGATTATTGGCAAGGCCATAGCCGGTAGAAGGGATGAAGTCTTTTTAGCCACAAAAGTTTGGCTCACTAACCTTTCCTACGACAAAGTTATCAAAGCTGCCGAAAGAAGCATTAGGAGGTTAGGCGTTGATGTAATAGACCTTTATCAAGTACACTGGCCTAATCCCTTCATTCCTATAGAGCAAACGATGAGGGGTATGGAAAAACTGGTCAAGGAAGGAAAGGTGAGGTGTATAGGCGTTAGCAACTTCTCTGTTAATCAACTGAAAAGGGCACAAGAGGCGCTTTCCTCAGAAGAAATCGTCTCGAACCAGGTCGAGTACAATTTGCTGAACAGAAAAATCGAAAGGGACCTGCTACCCTATGCTAGACAAGAAAAGGTTACGATCATAGCTTATAGTCCTTTGGCTAAGGGCATATTGACTGGAAAGTATGCTCCTGGAAACATTCCTAGAGACCTTCTGAGAAAAGGTGATATTTTGTTTTCCTCTGAGAATCTAAGAAGGGCAAATAAAATCCTTGAGGTTTTGCGCGAAATTGCTGAGCGGCGGGGGGAAAGATGTATCACAAGTGGCCCTAAATTGGTTAATAAAGGAACCTACCATTCTTGCAATACCTGGTGCAAAGAGGCCGCAACATGTGAAGGTAAACGTTGGTGCTACCGGATGGAGGTTAACTGATGAAGAAGTAAAGAAAATAGATGAGGTTTCGAGTTCATTCAAACCCGAAAGACTAAAAAGTTATGCCTCTATACCCTTTAGATTGCTTAGATTTTGGTAATTTAAACAGTTAAATATGGTTATCCGGCTGTATTTGTCGGAGTAAGGTATGAGTATAAAGGATGAGGACGTACAGCGTATGTCCCAAGCCCTAAAGTCTGGGGCAAAACTGACATCTGAAGTATGCCCTGTATGTTCGAGTCCGATTTTTGAAATAAAAGAGGAACTTTGGTGCTTAAAATGTAATAAAAAGGTTGTTAAGATAAGAGAAGAGTCAGAGATAGCGGATGCCGTATTGCCCTACACTTTAAATAATTTAAGCGCTGTTGTTGTTGAGAAGTTAGAACAACTTTCCATAACTCTCTCAAAACTTACGGATCCTTCTGATATAAAAAACGTGGCTGATACAATTTCTGCCCTTTTAGAGGTCCTTTCACAAAGTGAAAGTTTAAAGGAGAAATTGCGAAAATAAATGTGAAGTCACCAGATCTCTGCATCCTCGTTTTGTAATACATAAGTAATCGTCTTATGTCTAAGGCTTGAATATGTGATAATATATGTTAACATTATGTGAAGTGACTTTGTTAAGAATTTGTGATATTTTGGGTAACCCCACTCAATCATTTTTTGACAATTTCGGAATCATTATTAACTAATATTACTTATTTTTTGAAAAATGTTTGTTATTGGTTGCATGAAGAATTTGTTAAATAAGCATAATTCATGTTTCACAACATTATTCACAAGCTCTCATAGATGCATCCTCTATATTCCTTTATCCATTTTCCATAGGAAATGTAGGGGTGTTTGATTTTTTAATTGTTAACTGTGAATAACAAATATATGGGGGTTTTCGTAAAAAATCGCCAAGGAAGTAGGCTTATTGGTCATCTAAGCTCTTATTCATTCTCAATTTGTGAAGCTTTCATTTTTTGTTGAATTTTGGTGGTAAGAGATACACCCCTGCATTTCCTATGGAAAATAGGATTTTCTATTGTTCTTTTTTATTGTGCTCTGTTTTTAATAAAAATAGAAGTTTTTGTTGAAAAAAGTAAACCAAGAAATTTTTTCATGTAATCTATAATGACCGTACAGAGAGTAACATTCTGTTCAAAAGAAAAGTGAGAAATAATGAACAGAGAGTCAGATTTCCAATGGAAAGTATGGGGTGCCCGGCTAGATCCGCTATCTGACCTCTTATCCACCTCATCCAAAAAAACAATATTCAAAAACAGAAATGTTTTGAGGTCGGATTATTTACCCAATAACCTACCACATAGGTGGGAGCATATTAGACAGTTAGGTGAAATACTCGCACCAACACTTAATAATACTAGACCTTCAAACGTCTTTATATATGGAAAGACAGGTACAGGTAAAACGGCTGTAGTTAAGTACACATTCAAGCGTTTTAATGAAGAAACAATCCGTAACAATTTACCGTTGAAGTTTATATACATCAACTGTCGGATGGCCGGTACAGAGTATCGAGTATTAACGGAGCTTTGTTCATCAATAGGGCAAAAAGTACCCTTCACAGGTTTATCTAAAGCTGAGGTATTCAACAGATTCGTATCTGGTCTTTCCTCGTCTAACTTAATGGTGGTGGTTTGCTTAGATGAGGTTGACATTCTTGTTAAAAATTTTGGTGATGATTTGCTTTATGAGCTTACAAGAGTTAACGAGTCCCTTAATAACGGACAGGTTGCCCTTGTCGGAGTTTCAAACGACTTAATGTTCAAAAATATGTTAGACCCTAGAGTGTTAAGTAGTCTAAGCGAAGAAGAAATAGTCTTCCATCCATACACAGCATCCGAACTTATGGATATATTGAGCGAAAGGGCCGCTCTCGCATTTAATGAGGGTACGATTTCTCAAGATATAATAGCGTTATGTGCAGCGCTTGCGGCGGCAGAACATGGCGATGCTAGGAGGGCTTTAGACTTGCTAAGGGTAGCTGGTGAGGTAGCGGAAAGGGCTGGAGCACAAAAAGTCGAGGAAAAGCACGTAAGGATGGCCCAAGGAATAATCGAAAGGGGAAGAGTCTTTGAGGCATTATCGTCCCTTCCCTTACATAGCAAGCTGGTTTTGCTTTCTGTAGTGCTAGCGATAAAAAACGGGAATGAAATAACTTCAGGGACCTTATATACGGTCTATAAAGAGCTATGTGAACTGCTTGGTATAGAACCCTTGACAGACAGAAGAACTAGTAGTTTGTTATCAGAACTGAACATGCTAGGGGTATTAGACTGTGAACTCGTAAGTCTCGGAAGATATGGCAGGACCAGAAAGGTGTTCCTTACGCTACCTTTAGACGAAGTCATTGGTGTTTTTGAGAAAGATGATGTACTTTCGAACATGTTAGGTTATGTGCCCACCTCTCTCAAAAAACGCAATACATAAAAACTCTCTTTAGCTAATAAGGGCAGAAGCTTAGTTGTCCTCAAATAATGATAGAAAAATAATCCTAGCGGCTTTAAAGAACGGTTACCATTTAACTGAGGACGCCTTGGAAATTTTAAGAAGATCAGAAGATCCCGTCAGAACGTTAAATATGGTGATAGAGCATGTGAGAAAAGCAGACCCAAGCTGTATAGTGCTCAATGCCAAACTTATTGAAGCACTCGTCCAACAAACAACGGAGCCGCAGGAATCAAAGCCTGTACATGAACACGAAGAGGAACCTCTAATATGCCCTGAGATTCAAATTATTCGGTATTATCCTGAGGATGCTATAATCGAAGGCCATCTCGAAGAATTTTACAGACACTTCCACAGCCGCTATATAAAACTCAGGAAAATACTCGAAGAAAGGGGCATTAAATTCGTGCCTTTATCTGAAATTATGAGGATGAGAAAAGACCAAGACGCTATCGCCGCGGTTATGGTACTGGACAAAAAGGACACGGAGAAGGCTTTAATATTTGAATGCGAGGACCCTTCAGCAAACACAACGGTTTTCGTTCCAAAGAAAGCCAGTGATGTCTTCACAAAGGCTGAGATGGTGTTGGTTGACTGTGTAGTTGGCATGAAGCTTAGAAAGGTTGACGATACGCTTCTCGTTCAAGACATCATCCAACCGGACGTTCCAATAAACCAAAAACATCCATCAACAGGGCCCGATATGTACGTGTGTTTCATATCTGACATCCACATTGGGAGTAAAAATTTCCGGAAAGATTTGTTTGAATCGTTTCTCGATTGGATAAATAGGAGCAGGGATGGCGAGGTTAAAAGAACGGGATATGTGGTTTTGTGTGGGGATTTAGTTGACGGTGTAGGTGTATATCCTGGACAGGAAAAGGAACTCGAAGTCGTTTCAATAAATGAACAATTTAGCATGGCTGCTAAATTTTTATCGGAAATTCCTGAACGTATTGAATTGATATATCTACCTGGTAATCATGAACCTGTTAGAAAAGCTTTACCTCAACCTCCAGTACCAGAAGTTTACAAAAAAATATTAGAGAGTAAGCGTAAAATAACGTTCATCAGCAACCCAGCAAAAATTTTGATCGGGAACAAGCTCATATATCTATATCACGGCCAAAGTCTTGACGATTTAATTCAAACATTGCCAAACGTCTCATACAGCACATTACACGAAAGCATAGGCAAGATACTCGAGGTTATGCTACAGGTTAGACACCTTGCACCATGTTACGGTCAGAACACGCCTATCTTACCGCTTGATAGTGACCCCTTGGTTATTGATGATGTGCCCGACATGCTTTGCACAGGTCATGTACATGTAGCCGGTGTTAAGTCCTATAAGGGTGTGCTGCTTATAAACTCAGGTTGCTGGCAAGAACAAACATCATTTCAGCAAAGTTCTGGCCTTAAACCAACAGTCGGAACCGCTGTGCTTGTAAACTTGGCTGATATGTCAACGAAGATAAAGCTTTTCAGTTAAAAAATAATTTTTAGGTTACCTTAATGTTTGCTGGAAGTATGCTCATAGGTTTTATGAATAATCCTTGGCTACCGGTGTTAGGCGAAGTCAAATTCGCTGTGGATAACAAATTCGATTTTATAGAGATGACGATAGAATATCCTGAGGCTATGCCAGAAAGGCTGCTACCTCTTTGCAAAGATATAAGGGACACACTCAGGAAAAGTGGGTTGGACATTATATGCCACGTGCCTTGGTATTTTCACATAGCTCACCCCTATTCAAGCGTGAGGATATGTTATGTCTCAGAAACATTAAACGTCATGGAAGTGGCAAGGGCTTTAGGTGCAACCAAGATAGTCATCCATACAGAATTTGCTGAAGGACTTCCATCAAAATATTTCTCAGAGAACCGGAACGAGATGCTCGAAAACTTCTCATCAAGCTTGGACAAGATAAAAGAGAAAGCAAACGAGTATGGTATGATGATTATGTTGGAAAATACAGACGATAAGGCTGCAACACTTGAAGAGTTGATTTGCTTACTCGATTCAAAGAATATTAAGGCAACGCTTGATGTAGGCCATGCATTCTCGAATTACCATGGCAACAATAAATCATTAACAGACTTCATAAAGATGCTTGGTAGTAGGATAACTCATGTCCACTTAAGTGATAACTTCGGGGCTGGGGATTTGCACTTACCGATAGGTGTTGGTAGGATATGCTGGCGAGAAGTTATGTCCGAACTAAAAGATTTGGGGTATGATGGAACCATCACTTTAGAAGTTCACTCACCAGATAGGGATTACCTGCTGCTGAGCAGGGATAAGGTTTTAAAGATCTTACAGGATTTGAACTCTGTGTAATTTTGAACATGCTGATGTGTTTTTATGCAGACGCACTGTTGACAACGAGTGCGGCAATCTGACATCTGTCTTGTCGTTATTCCGTCTTTATGAGGTCAGGGAATAGATGGACTTGTTGCTAGATGTTTTAAATAGAATGTATAGACCTAGGCTGACCAGAGTAATGCCCCTCATCGCTTGCGATACCTTTCGCTAGTTACGATATACTCCACGGATTCACCAATGTATGTAGCATGGTCAGCTATCCTCTCTAAATACCGCAAAATCAGCGTTGTAGCCATGTCACATTTCTTTCCAGATGTCGGATTTCCGATGGCTTGTTTAACAAATCCTATATACGCCTTATCAACTTCGTCGTCCATTAATTCTAATTTTTTAGCCAACTCGACATCTTTGTTCTTGAAAGCAGTTACGCTTATTTGTATCATTTCACATACCTTTTTACCCGTTTTCTGGACTATTTCTTTATTACATTCGCTCAAATCGCCGAACATGCTGAGAACCTGAGATATGTCATAAGCATATCTTCCATATCTAAAGAAACCATATGCAATTTCCATACAGGAACGGATGTAGCGAAGGTCGCTTGCAACGGGTTGGTACCTAGCAATTAACTCCATACTCAACTCTGCCACCTCGTCCTCCAAGATGCGCAGTTGGTTAGATGTCTGAAACACTTCTTTGGAAACATCGCGTCCGTTCACATACCCCTCGATGGCCATTTCAACGACCTTGCTGCTGATCGATGCCATGTCCAATATCATGTTAGTAAGCTTTTCCAACCCTTCATCCAAAAGCCTCTTCAAACTTTTACACCATCCAGAACTCTGCCTGTTATGAATAATTCCGTCAACTCATTAGCTGGAGACTTGAGTACGGATGCGGCCGAGCCAAACTCTATCAGCTTACCGTTGTAAATAAAGGCTATGAAGTCTGCTATCCTGCCTGCTTGGTCAACGCTATGTGTAACGGCTATAACCGTGTATTTCTCCTTCAATCGAACCATAAGTTCCTCTATTTTTTTTGTGTTATATAAGTCGAGACCGGTTGTCGGCTCATCAAATAATATAATCTCTGGCTCGAGTGCAAGGGCCCTTGCGATACAGAGTCTTTGTTGCTGGCCACCGCTTAACCTCCATGCCGCATCATTCAACCTGTCCTTCACCTCATCCCATAAACCAGCCTCTTTTAGTTTTTCTTCTGCTAACCTCTCCAAGTTTTTCTTACCTTTAGCTATGCCGTTCAGCATGGGTCCTATTGTCATGTTCTTTAAGATTGAGAGATGAGGGAACGGGTTTGGTTTCTGAAATACGTATCCTACCTTCCGTCTAAGGTAGGATGGATCGAGTGTATAAGCATCATGGAGTTCGTCTCCTATCCTAACCCAGATTTTTCCTGAAACCTTCACATCCGGTATTAACTCAACAAGCCTGTTGATGCTTCTTAATAACATGGTTTTCCCACTACCTGACGGTCCTATTATGGCGGTAACAGCATATCTCGGGAAGTCTATGCTGATACCCTTGATTATCTCCTTGTTATTTATGCTAACGCGCAGGTCCCTTACGCTGACGGCTACATTATCCAACAAACTCTGCACTCCCGTCTACAATAATTTCTTAGTAAGTCGCCTGGCTAAAAATCCAACCCCCATTACTAGCAGTAAAAGAAACAAGGATGCGGCCCATGCCTGGGTTTGCCACTCCTTAAATGGTGACAATCCATAGACGTATATAAGGACTGGTATGGATGGTGCTGGCTCGGTCCACTTACTGAACCAGAAGTTGCTGATACCGTTGCTGACTATTACGGGTGCGGATTCCCCAATGATCTTCGCAAACCCTATTAGCACGGCGGTAACAACACCGGCCTTAACAGCGGGTAGAAGTATTCGGAAGATGACTTGGCCGCTAGAAAAGCCAAGAGCATACGCTCCCTCTCTAATTTCGCTAGGTATTGTTAAGAACGTTGCCTCGACACTCCTAGCGACTATTGGTATCATGATTAAAGCTAGTGCAAGTGATGCAGCGAAGGCTGCCGGACCTGTTGCCAGTATGCCGGTAACTTTTGATGCTAAGAATATGTAGGTAACGATTCCGACGAGTATCGTAGGAAACTCAACTAAGATATCGCTCACAAAACGGGCCGCCTTGGCTATGGGGCTGTTCCTGCGTTCAGCCAAATATATGCCAGCGAACATGCCGGTTGGCACACCTATCAAAAGTGCCAGGCCCAACATGTAAAGAGAGCCTTGGATTGCATGCCCTATGCCCCCGCCTTCAACGCCCGGCGGTCTGCCTATGTCCGTGAAGAACTCAAGAGGTCTGCTGACGATGTAGTACCCTCCTCTTATGATACATTCAAAAATTATCCAGGCTAGTGGAATGATCAATAATAGGAGGGACAGGTATGCTAAACCTGTATAAACAACGTCCCTGAGCTTTTTCAAACTCATCTCATGTACCCTCCAAGAAGCTTGCCGTATATTAACCTGGATACAAGGACCATTAAGATCGAAATCACGAAAAGGACCAAACCAAGTCCTATAAGGGCCGCAGCCTCGATACCCGTCGCCTCGGCAAAGTTGTTGATTATAAGTGTCGTTAAGGTGCACGCTGGCTCTAAGAGGGATACTGAGAAGCTACACGTGTTACCTATTACCATGGAAACGGCCACGGCCTCCGCCACCGCTCTTCCAAGTGCCAACATTAGCGCCGCGAATATTCCTGGCTTAATGTAGCTTAATGTAATGCGTATGACTTCCCATTTGGTGAGCCCAAGCGCGTATGCCGCCTCCTTTATCTCCATAGGCACTAGGCGTAGATTCTCTTTTATGACCGATACGGCAAAAGGTGTTATCATATAGCCGAGCATTAGTGCCGCGGTCAGCTTGTTATACGCCGTAAGGGTCGTAGTTTGGAATATTGGTATAAAGCCCAAATTTTCTACTAAGAACTTGTAAAGGGTATCGGAGAGGAATGGCCCTAAGCTCGCAATTCCCCAAAGCCCCACGACGACGCTCGGAACAGCTGCTATCACATCAACAATTATTCCTAATTTCTCCGATAACCATTCGGGTAGCAACTCTGTCATAGCTACTGCCGCCGCTATACTTACGGGCATGGTGATCAGCAGTGCCAAGCCTGCCGTTGTCAGGGTACCATAAATGGCCGGAAGCGCACCGTATTTCTGTTCAGATAAGCTCCACTCCCGACCCAAAATGAAATCCAGAAAAGAGAATTTTGAGAAGAACTCAGAAGCACCATAAAGTTCACCAAAGAAGTATAGTGGCAAGATGAGGGCTAAAAATAAGGCGAAACCTCCTAAAAAAATAAAAATAGATTTTCTTACGGTTGTCATACGAGCCAACCAACCTCATGTCAACCTTATATAAGATACCCCCTTCAGACCTATCTGCGCAGCGTTATCTGGTAGGGGGGCGTAGCCAGGTACATCGGCGACGTATTTCTGTCCTTTTTGGTATACCCATGCTAGGAACTCACGTAGGGCTACCGCCTTTTCGGGCGAGTTCTCGACATACAGCATAACGTAGCTGAAGCTCACGATGGGGTACGCGTTCGGACTTGGAGGCTCGAGCTTAATTAATGAAACAGTACTCCAGTCATCAAGGGGGTCTGGCAATTTCAAATGTTCAATAATCGACCTTACTGCCTCCACTACGCTTTCTGTGGATGCCTTTACGAAGTTGCCCGCCTTGTTCTGTACCGCAGCATGATTCAGCCCACTCAGCACAGCATACGAGAGTTCTACATAACCTATGCTGTACCGCGTATTCTTCACAACTTCAGTGACACCTTCGTTGCCCTTAGCGCCTATGAAGCGTGCCTTTTCAACTTCTTCGTCCGGAAGCTTAAATGATAGGTCCCTCGGAAACTTCCCCTTACTAACCTTCTCCAAAAAGTCCGTCCAGATGAACGTCGTTCCGCTCCTGTCCGCCCTGTATACGACGATTATGTCCTTATCCACGTTCTCAAGTTGCGGATTGAGCTCCACCAATTGGGGATCGTTCCACTTCTTTATGCTCCCATCGAAGATCTTTAGAAGAACCTCCTGCGAGAGCTTAAGCTCGTCCAAGCCTGGTATGTTGAATATCGCGACAACCGAACCTATAGTTATGGGCATTTGTATGACGCCTCCTCTGACATTCTTCAGTCCCTCCCAATCACTCCTCGTTAATGGAGCATCGCTGGCCGCGAAATCCACGGCTTGCTCCTTAAGTTTCGCTATTCCCTGCCCGCTGCCTATGCTTTGATAGTCAACGCCGAAAAGACCCTTTTCTCGCTTGAATTCATAGGCCCATTTCTGCATCAACGGATTAACGAAAGTAGCTCCACCGCCTAAGAGCTTTTCTGGCCACTGGATGGTTGGTGTTGGGCTAGGAGAGTGCGTAGATGTCGGTGCCGGCTGTTGCCCTCCCAACGTGATCAGGGCCGCTACAGCAACAATCACGACGACCGCGATTATTGTGCCTAAAACTGCAATCTTTGAGATGCCTTGTTTGTACACGTCCTTTTTACCTCAACGGCCAACACAGGTTTTGCCATATATATAGATTATGATCCAAAAATATATTGAGGTAAAGATATATATAGCGAAATATAGTTGCACCTGTAGTATGGAGCAAGCATACCTCAGAAAAATTCAAATGTCTGGAGGCTCAACATTAATAGTTTCGCTACCAAAGGAGTGGGTAAGAGCAGTCAATTTGAAAAAGCTTGATGAGGTACTCATGGTGCCGCAACCCGACGGCACGCTCTTCGTTATGCCTTATAAAAAAGGTGTTGCTAATGAGGCATGTATAGAACCTTCTTCTCAAACCACGGCAGATGAAATCATCAGGGCCTATATATCTTACTACTTGGCGGGTTATGACACCATCAGGATAAAGTTTGAGAGACCGTCGCCCGAGCTTGTTCAAAAGGTCAAAGAAAGCATCAGACGGTGGATTGTTGGTGCAGAGATAGTAGAGGAATCTTCGATAGATATGCTCACAATATGTCTTCCTATACATACAAACCTTCCGTTAAAAAATGCAATCGAAAGGATGGGCAAGATAGCTTCTGCCATGCAAAAAGAGTCGCTTACGGCATTTATAGAGGGCGATAAGTCTTTGGCACAAGAGATAATTATAAGAGATGACGAAGTTGACAGATTGTACCATTTTGTAGTAAGACAACTAAACCTAGCAATTTCCAACCCACTTACGCACCTCTCTTTAGGACTTTCCAGCAGACAAGACTGTCTTGGATACATGCTTGTTGCCAAGAGTATAGAGAGGGCAGCGGATCATGCGTTGGCTATAGCAGAATCGGTAGGCACCTTAAAAATTAACAATTCCAACATTATGGAGACTATCGAAAATATTGGTAAACTTTCCAATGAGTTATTTGAAGACGCCCTTTCAGCCCTATTGAAAGGGGATACTAAGCTTGCGAACGATGTTATAGTTAGGACCTATGACTTAGTGAAGAAAATAGAGGATATCGAGGTACGGTTGTTATATCCAAAGTACAACGTGCCGTTCGTGATTCTAATAAGGTCGGTACTCAGCAACGTGAAAAGAATATCAGAGTATAGTGCGGACATTTCTGAGGTAGCAGTTAACATATCCGTCACGAAGCCTAGGGTAACAATCGACTCCATTTCACACTAGACTTCTGCAACGACTCTGTTTCTGATGGTTCCTATGTTCTCTATCGACACCTCGACGACATCCCCGACTGATAACAGCTTAGGCTCGGGCTTCATGAAATATCCAACACCAGCCGGTGTGCCCGTTGATATCATATCGCCCGGCTCAAGGGTCATGACCATGCTCATAGAGGACACTATCCGAGGTATCTTAAACACCATGTTGTTAGTTGACGAGTTTTGCCTTAACTCGTTGTTCACTTTTGTGAATATCTTAAGCCTATGTGGGTCAGGGATTTCGTCTTTAGTTACAATCCAAGGGCCGCACGGAGCAAAAGTGTCAAAGCTTTTTCCGCGAGTCCATTGCTTATCGCCAAACTGTATATCTCTCGCTGAAACATCGTTCATTATAGTATAGCCGAAGACATATTCCATCGCATCTTCTTCACGAATATTCTTGCCACGTTTGCCTATGATGATGACCAACTCGCCCTCGTAGTCAAGCTGCTTAACAATCTTCGGGTAAACAATATCATCGTACGGTCCTGTAAGGCTAGTCCTTGGCTTAAAGAATATTATTGGCTCAGCAGGTGGTTTTACGCCCTGTTCTTCGGCATGGTCGATGTAGTTTAAACCTAAGCAGATAATCTTGCCCGGTTTTAAAATTGGTGGTAGAAGATGGAATTTATCCAAAGGCTCGGCATATCTTTGAAATCTTTGCAGATCCTTCCTAAGCACCTCCATAAATGCTCTTTCAGCTATGAAATCGATGATGTCATCCGGAAGTTTGATACTTGTTGCAACCCTTCTCACAAGCTTGCCGTCTAAAACTATGCCATAATCTACTTCGTCACCTATCTTGTAACTTGCAATTTTCATGAATTTAACACCGTGACCTAAGATTAAAACAGTTATTTAATCTTAAATCTTTCCATCAACTTCTCAAGATTCGCGATTGGGTGACCGTCTTCGTCAGCAATCTTCTGCAATGCAGGTGGATACTGTAGGTAGTTAGGTATTCTTGAGGTTAACCGTTCCTCATAAGTCAAAACATAAGGGTTACAGTAGAAAACTCCTATCGGTATTCTATCTCCCCACTCCAAAGACTTCGCTATCGCACTACACATTTTTTGCACTATCTCTTCCTCGTCAGGTTTATGAACCATAGGGTCGAAGCCTGAATCCTCAAGCTTATAGATTCTCGGAATTGGTTTACCAGTGACAGGATCTATCCTGTCTTCACCACCATACCATTCTTTTGTCATTATGTCATTGTAACTTGGACACGGTTGGAGTACGTCTATCAAAGCAGTGCCCTTGTGTTGTATTGCTTGTTTTAATAATCCCTTAAGGTGTCTTACATCAAAGGCATAGCCTCTTGCAACGAAAGTGTATCCTGAAACAATCGCGAGCATAATCGGATTAACAGCATCGTTTATATTGGGCTTCGGAAGTGCCTTAGTTTTAACACCCCTCCTTAGTGTAGGTGAGGCCTGACCCTTCGTCAAACCATAAACGCCGTTGTCACATATTATACATGTAAGGTCAACGTTTCTTCTACCTGCTGCCACGAAATGGCCAGCCCCTATACCTAACATGTCACCATCGCCGCCAATTACTAAAACCACCAGATTTGGATTAGCAAGCTTAGCACCTATGGCATACGGAAGCGCTCTGCCGTGGATTGTGTGAATTCCATATGCGTTGATGAAATGCGGTGTTTTACCTGAACATCCTATGCCCGAGAATATCGCAACCCTATGCGGCTCAATATTCATTTCCGAAAGAGCCATTTGTATGGCCGACAGTATACCAAAGTCACCACAACCCGGACACCAGTCGATATGCACGTCGCTTTTGTACGTATGAGACAAACTCATACACCTCCGGTTAACACGATGCGTTTCTTATCTTCCTTAACGGCGGACATTATACCATGGAAAGCCTCCTCAATTGATATGGGTCTTCCATTGTATTTCAAGACGTAATGGGTGGGGCCTATGCCCAACTCTGATTTAATGATCTTGCCCAACTGTCCAGAGTAGTTGTTTTCAACATCTATGACTTTTTTCGCGTTTGAGAGATTTTTTTCCATAGCTTTCGTTGGGAAAGGTTTCATTATTTTGACTTGAATGTAACAGACATCTATCCCCTCTTCTTTTAGTAGCTCGAGGGAATCGAGTATTGCGCCTTTTGGTGAACCCCAACTAACCACGACATTTGATGCGGACTCTTCGCCAAATATCTTTAACTTTTCATGGTCAGGAATTTCTTTAGCTACAGTGTCCAGCTTCTTCATCCTTTTTTCCATCATGGTGACTCTATTCAAAGGGTCTTCGCTAATATGGCCGTATTCATCATGTTCATCTCCAGTATTCCAGAATATTGTCCCCTCATCGCCAAGTCTAGCCCTAGGCGATATGCCCGACTCTGTGAACTTAAACCTCTTATATTCTTCGTTTAGGTCTTTTTTGTTTACGATCTGTCCCCTTTCGATTATAACTTTCATGGGGTCGAATTTCCTACATGTCATAATGCTGTTGGCTAATGCTTTGTCAAGTATATGTATGACTGGTAGCTGATATCTTTCAGCATAATTTTGTGCCATTACAGCATCATAAAAGGCCTCCTCTATATCACCCGATGCGAGTACTATGCGGGGGAACTCTCCATGGCCGCCGTGCATAGCGAACAACAAGTCAGCTTGTTCATGTCTAGTCGGTAAACCAGTACTTGGTCCCCCTCTTTGGTAGAGCGTCACGACTACTGGTACCTCATTCATACCTGCCCAGCTTAACCCCTCGACCATCAATGAAAATCCAGGCCCCGATGTTGCGGTAGAAGCCCTCGTGCCTGCCAAGGCAGCCCCAGTAGCAGAAGTTATGGCGGCTATCTCATCTTCTGTCTGAAAGACCACTATAGAGCCAGTCTTGCTCATTATGGAGCTCTCAACTTCAACTTCAGACTTCAGCTCAAATACTTCAATGTCCTCTAAGTACACGCTTTCATCTGCAGCAGGTGTTATAGGATAGTACGACTGAAACCTCACGCCCCCTGCTATCTTTCCGAGAGCAACTGAAGTTGTTCCTGATATAAGAATTCTTTCTTCTGAGCTTTTTATCGGCGATAGATTGAACTTCAGAATGTTACCGTATGTTTGCCGTACGTAATCATATACGTACTCAGCGGCTTTAACGTTCATCTTTGCTATTTTCTCCCTTTCTTTGAAAGTTTCATTTATAGACTGTGAGAGAAACTCAAAGTCGTACCTTAATAAGCTAAAAGCAGCCGAGACTGCCATTATGTTAACCATTCTCATCAAAAGGCTGAGCTGCGGTTCCGCTACTAACTTCGATACTTCTTTAAGGAGGTCTAGATAGGGTAAAGAGATTTGAACGATGTCGCGTTTCTTAGCTAACTCCAATACGTCTTCTACGCTTTCGCCCAGTCCCTCGGATTTAAGTGTTTCTAAAACTCTCTTGACATACTCACGCTCCATCGTTGGTATTTTACTTATGTCTTCCTTTACGACGGACGGATCGAATATTATTCCGCCACTTGGTACTACACTTAAAGCATGTCTTACGACAGTCTCGGAATCGAATGATGAAAGTAAGTGAACGTTGTTTGAATGTGCCCTAACCTGCTTACTAGAGGCTACAACAGTAAAATAACTATGCATGCCTTTTATGTTTGAATAGTACTCACGCGTACCAAAAACATTAAGTCCGCCTATTGCGCAGGCTCTTGCAAATACGCTTGCGGCCAGATCGACACCAGAACCTTGCGCGCCCCCGATTCTCCAAACAAGACTATTCGATTTGTACATCCAACTTAACCTCAAAACTCTTAAAATACAATTATGCTCTTAAAAACTTTTTGAAATTTTCCGCCACTACTTCTTCAATAACTTCCTTACTCATGTTTTTTACTTCAGCTATTATGTTCAGTGAGCTCTCTACCATCGGTGGCTCGAGCTTCACGCCCCTATATACATATGGACCATCGCTCTCCGTTAATACCGAGCGCACGTCTACTGCCTTGGCAACTTCCTTATGCCTCTTTTGAATAGCACACATTGGGTTTATCGATACAAAATAACCGACAGACGATATCTTTTCCAACAAATCCAGCGGACCAGTATACCAGTGGAAAAGCGCTCTAGGTACGTCATTTTTTAGGAGTATGTCTAAAGCTTTCTGCCAAGCGTCAAGACAGTGCAAGTTCATCGGTAGTGAATACTCGTATGCTAGCTTAGTAAAAGTATCAAAAACTTCAAGCTGTCTCTCAAAAGAATCTCTGGCATAACGTCTATCAAGACCGACCTCACCGATGCATTTGACATCATGTCTACTAATTAACGTGCAAACGTTTCTAACTTCTTCGTCATTAACTTTTGAAAGCTTCCAAGGATGAACTCCTACAGAGGGGAACACATTATCGAATTTTTCGCCTAACCTTAGCGCTTCCAAACTCGTATGGTAATCTTCTGCGACAACGATTATGGCTATCGTTCTAAACTTTTCTGGTTTTTCAAACTCGTAAAGATGAGCATGAGCGTCCACTAACAATTTTTTCTCGACAAGTCTTCACAATAAACCTGTATTTATATTATTGCAGTCAATGTTTTATTGTGAAAGCCTCAACGGTAGGATAATGGTTCGTTCAAGTCTTCGATAATTTTTTCATTCTTTAATCTTTGAGCTGCAACTTCGCTAGCTTCCATCAGTATTTTTCTAACTTCTTCATCATTAACAGTCGGCTCAACGATCGTATCGCTAACGGTTCCTATGCCGTATATGGCGTCCTCTACTGCTTCCTCTACCTCGCGTATGCTCCTCGAAGCATTTGGCAATATTCCTGAGAGCTGACCCTTAAGCTCGTCAAGCACGCCCTTGATCGGCGATATGGCCTCACGGAGCTCAGCTACATCGTTAATCGTCTGAAGCCTATTAATCAGCCCCTCGATAGAAAACTGGCTCTTCATAACAGTGCTCATCGTTTTTCTCATGTTTGATAGTTCATTTGCGTACACTATTGCCTTATCTTTTTCACTACTCATTAAAGCCTTAACACACGCCTCGAACAGTTCTCTACTCCTAGCCGAGTATTGATTTTGCCTCTGCCGGATTCTCTCGCTTATTAGCGTAAGTTTCGTAGTAACCTCATTTAGCTTATCCCTTAGGGGTTTTGGGGGAGATTGTGGTTTTTTACGTCTGAACAAATTAATCAAGTTCACGGACGCTTATGTTTTAATGCGAGATTTAACGGTTTGCACGTCATCCACTATACATCTTATTCATGAATATACGCTAAGAATTCACAGATATTCTAATGCCGCATATTATCTAATATCCGTCTCACTACCTTCCAAACGCCGGAACCATACTGGACCGCTAATTTTGGTGCGTTGACAACTTCATCGGGCATGCCAAGTAGCTTAGCTGCAACTCTCAAGATGTGCTTCCGCGAATAACCCGTAACTTCTCTCTTGAGTTTTTCTTCGACGGGTATTCTGAAGGCACATTTAACGACTGTAGTATCAAGATACGGATAGGCCGGTTCAATGGAGTTCGCAAGATATACGTTATAATCACGTTCTAAATTCTTTTCATGTAAATGTGAAAAGTCTTTCAATAATTCGCCCTTAAGAAGCTCATAGCCACCCATTTCTAATGCCCTTTCGTACCTTTTATAGCCTGCGAATATTTCATCAGCACCTTGGCCTACTAAAACATAACTCAACTTCACCTCTTTAGCTTTGTTTAAAGCAAAGTATAACGGCATGCTAATAGAAACATCAAGCGGGTTACATCTCTCTATAATCTGGGCGATATGCGGTAACGTTTCTTCAATCTCTTTCTCATTTAATTCGCATATGTTGATGCGCAACCCAAGTAACTCAGCAATCTTTTTAGCTCTTAAAACGTCCTTGGATGCTAAAAGACCGGCGCACAGAAGCTCAGGCTCCGCACCTAAATCATCCAATAACTTTGCTATGATAGAGCTATCGAGCCCACCAGAAAACAGGACACCTATGTCTTTTCTCTTTGTCAGTTTTACGAGTGCACACCTTAATGTTTCCAACAAAATTGATGCAATTTCCTGAGACGATCCAGTGAAGGGTTGAAGTGTTTGAAGCTCTTCTAAGAGACTGTAAACCTCAAATTCCAGTAAACCATCTTCATCTATAATGGCAACGTGGCATGGTTTAAGCGACTTGACCTCCCGAAAGCCCGCTGCTAGTAGCGCCTTCTGTTCGCTTGCAAAAGCATAACCTCTGCTATCCGATGCAATATAAAGCGGCCTAGTCCCTATAGGATCTCTCATTAGTACGATGTTTCCATTATATATTATCGCAAACGCGTAACTTCCATCCAAATTTTTCATTTTGCTTATGTCCTGGGCGTTTATCAAGGTGAAGAGCTTTGCGATTTTATGAGAATCTTCAAGGTTGTATATTTCTCCGTCAAGCGCTATGACGGAACCTTGAAAAATTGATAGTTTGTTTGAACACAAGCAGGTCTTTCCCTTCAGCGCTAATTGGTTTAGCCCCTCAATTCCTTTTACATGAAAGAGTTCGCCATCCATCCATAAGCTTAGGTCCGACCATTGATAACAACTTGCACTCAACATCCTTAAGATTATCTCTAAAACATCAACATCCTTTTTGCTCACAAAACCCACAAAAGGGTTAAGCAAACATCATTCCCTCCAAAACATGGCCTTTATCACTTGCAGTTAATAGATACCTATGACACCGAGTGTTTGGTACCTTCTAAGAAACTCTATGACAAACGGTCTATATGTATAATAACCTTCAGCTGATTTGTGTATGCTGGATAAACCTAATACTAACCTGAATGCCTCTGCCTCGTTCTTCTCGCCCTTAATTATATAAACTCCCTCTCCTAACTCTTTCCGCTTGATGAAAATTAGCGGAAGGGAAACATCAAACCCTTTAGGAAGGTTTTTCTTGAATTCTTCCAATTCCCGTTTGTCAAAATAATGCATCGTCCCACCTACAGTCCTGACGCAAGGCTCATCTAAGCTCAAAAGAACACTAAGAGGAACGGTATGGGCGGGCAACGTCATGTTGATCATCTTGAGTTCATGCTTAAGCCATTCGTCTAACTCATTAGGGAACATGTGCTTATATGTTTAGTTTGTGTCGCTTGTTATAAGCTTATTACATAACATGTTAGTGGGGCCGCTGGGATTCGAACCCAGGACCTCGCGGGCCCGAGCCGCGAATCATACCATGCTAGACTACGGCCCCTTACCAACACGATCAGCTTACCAAAAGTTAAGCTTTCTGCCAGATTTAGACCTTGAGTGTAAAGCATGTATACGTTGACGTAAGGTTAACCTCAGTAAGTAGCCAAAGCCTTTTGAAGACCCTCTCAAAATATTCTTCCCTTGCTTCTTCCCTAACAGAAATCACAACATCATACATGCCAAAGAGTTGATGCGCCTCCGTTACATCTTCTATACTTTTTAAGAAAGTATCCCAGAGCCTTGGTGCTGCTGGCCTCCTTAATTTTATAAATATATAGGCGCATTTCTTTATCTTATCAACATCTTTTACTTCAAACGTCAGCCCGCCCTCTTCATTAACTATTAGCGTGTTAGTATCAATGACCTCGCTATCATGAAGCAAATCTAACACAGTGTTCAGCTGACCTAATGAAGAAACCTCTACCTTGCAAAGCATATCATAAGGTCCCCATATCAAATAAGCCTCCTTCACGAGACCCGAATCCCTTATTGCCTTTAAGCTGTCTATAAGTGCGCTTCTCGTGCTTACAGACCCCAAAATGAATGCTTTCATGATAATTTATGATTATGAAGTATTATTTAATCTTCGCCTAATTAATGCGCCCCTATAATCTTATTAATTACGTATATTAATATCAATATTTTGTGGAAAAGGAAGAGCGCTCCCTTCACGAAACTCTATACATAGAGACTACACCAAGGGAACATGCAGAAATGTATCTTAAGGCTATAAAACTTCTAAATGAGTTTGGTGAAGACCCCGTAAGGGTAGTAAGCTTGGCGAAAAAGCTCGGGGTTGCGTCATCGAGTGTAGTTCAGATGTTGTCAAAGCTTGAACATGAAGGATACGTGTCTTACGAAAGAAGGTCCGGGGTTAAGCTGACCAAGTTGGGCGATGGTGTTGCGACTAAGATTTTAAGAAATGCTAGGCTACTCGAAGTCTTGATGGAGAAACACCTTGGAATAGTGGCTGACGAAAGAGTAGTATGCGGTGTGGAACATCACATGACAGAGGAACTGGCCGAAGCCTTATGCAAGTTCTTAAATCATCCAAGGAAATGTCCTCACGGCATCGATATACCGCCAGGAAAATGTTGCAAAGTTTAAACAAAGAGCAGTAATATCTTAACCGTAGATAAGTTTGAGATGGTCGTTAAATTGTGACTATGCGGTCTCTATCCTAGGAGCTACTAGGTAGCCTAGCTTTCCTGATGGAATAGGGAAGCTAAATCTGATAGGTTTATTTGTCGAGAGCTCAATAGTAAGCTCTTCAGAGAGTGTTTTGGCGGCTTTAATGATTTTCTCGACATAATTTATGCTGAAATTAGCCCATACCTCTTTATCAGCCTTTACCTCGTATACAGCAGCGCCGGTCTTGCTCAATTTTATTTGAACTGCTCCAACTTCGCCTTTGGCAGAAAGTATGACAGCATCAGGACTTATAGTGAACTTAACATAATCGCTTACTAAACTACTGTCCTCTATCGCATCAGCCAGCGCATCCGTGTTAATTCTTGCAGCTGCCTCGAAGGTAAGATTTGGAACGGCCGTTCTGGAGATTACTGGTTCCAAGGCATTGATGGTGAAGCTTCTCTCTTTCGAGCTAGCAACATCGCTCAGTATAATCGTTAGTTTCTTTTTGTCACTCTCGTACGCTATCGTTATACTTTCGCTTTTCTTACCCCTCTTCAAGAATTTTAAAAGCTCAGTTATGCTAACGGTTATGTTCATGGGCTCTGAGCATACGTACTCTTCGGCCGCACTCTTATCCAATTCAAAGTCAACTAGCGATATATGCGCAGGGTCCATCGATACCATCTTTATGGAGTTCTCATCTACTACAAACGTCCCCTCCTCGACGACTGCAGATATCGCCTTGATAAGGTCCGCGAAGTACTCTGCGTTGGGCAAACGCATTCTAAACGACATCAAATAAATTCAATATGTTGTTATGTATAAGGATTTCTTGCAGTTCAAAGTTTAAGCATTATGTACATAATACTGGCGGAAAAAGTATGGGGTACGTTTTCTTCAAAACGATTGACTCCAAAAAGCTGATGGTTGCAAAAGATTTAAATCAAAAAATCTTTTTCAAAACCTATGAAGCAGATGAACAAACAGCACCATCTTCATGAACCCATTAAACCCATCAGACTTGATGAGAACATTAATCTTGTGGGTTTAGTCGAACAATTCAGATACACGTCTTACCAAAGTAGGAATCTTTACAACGCTTTTCATGTGATGGAGCTTATGCAAACGGACCCAGATAGACCAATAATCTTTTTGACACTTGCGGGCGCGATGATTCCAGCTGGCATGAAGGGCGTGCTGAACGAGATGATGAAGAGAAAGATGGTGGACGTAATAATATCAACCGGTGCGAACGTAACGCATGATGTGGTCGAGAGTCTCGGCTTTCCCCACTATAAAGGGTCACCGTATGCTGATGACGAAGAGTTAAGAAAAGCTGGGATATGTAGGATTTATGACACGTTCCTTCAGGAGGATGGTTTTTGGAAGGAAGAGGAAGTCGTCCTTAAAGTTGCGGATAGAATCGGAGATAAAACTTGTTCCAGTCGAGAATTTATTTACGAACTTGGAAAGGAACTCAGAAACCATGAGTCGTTTGTAGGCTTAGCGGCGGAGCTTGGTGTACCCATATTCTGCCCAGCGTTAAATGATAGCGATATAGGCATAGCACTCACAAAATACTACGAACAAAAACGTGGCAAAGATAGATGCAGGATAGACCCTATCAGAGACAACTATGAAATATTTCAAATATTCGTAAAAGCAAAGAAGACTGGTATAATAATAGTCGGTGGGGGAGTTCCGAGAAATTATGGGCAACAAATACCGGTCATAGCAGAGGTTTTGCTAAAAAAGCCGGCCAGGGTTGACATGAGGCTTGGACACGAATACGGCATACTCATAACGACCGATGACCCAAAGTGGGGTGGACTTAGCGGTAGCACATTCTCAGAAGCAATATCATGGGGTAAATATTCAACTGAAGCACGTAAGGCAGAAGTTTATTGTGATGCAACGATAGCTCTTCCACTCATAGTAGGCGCTACCATTCAGAAGATCGGCAAGCAGTTGGATGCGAAACCAAGATGTAAATTTATTTGGGAAGGCGATGTACTAAAGGAGATAAAACTTGAGAAATAATTGAAGAATGGCCAAGCATTGTAAGGGACGTCTCGGTAATTTTCAGACATTATTGATATAAGTATTATGATAATTCCACAGTATGATGAATAATTTTGTGTAGAGTGTTTATGACGAAGGGTTATTACCATCTGCACGATTAAATAACTTGCCTCATGAGCTTCAACAGGCGTAGGGTTAGGCTGGAGCTGTTTGACGAGAATGGCGATAAGGTTACGTTGATATTTGAGGGCAGACTAACAAGAGATAAGATAATACAGCTCGCCGACTTTATCGAACTCTATGGTGGTGCTGAGGTTACTCAACCACAGGTCGTTGAAGGAAGCAAACTTGTCAAGGTTTTGAAACTCGTTGAGCGGTACTTCCCGTTCAGCTACTTCTCTTCAAAAGAGGTCCAAAGGCTTTATGAGGCTGAGTACAGAGAGCCCATAAGTCTGAGCACGGTCTCAACGTACCTTTCACGTTTAGCTAACAGAGGTGTGCTTGAAAGGACCGGAGGAGGAAGTCAAGTTAAGTACAGGCTACTCAGACCTTTACACTCAGAGATAGGTGATGTTGAAGCCGAAGGATCTCCATAATGTTATTACGAGGCTTTAGATACAACTTCCCTACAGAACGTTATCAGCTCTGTTAAAGACTCAAAGGCCCTTCCTACGTCGCTTGGCTTTATCACAATTATAGTATCCGTATAGCAGCTGATTATCTCATCGATGTTTATGCCCCTCCTCGATATCTGTTGTAGGATCGTCGCTATGCATCCAGGGGTACTAGAGACTTCTTTCGGACTTTTTACTATTATTGCGGCCATGTTCGCATCCTCATAGATTATGTCTTTCGAAAGGAATTTGGAGACTATCTTTTCATGCAGGCTACTATCATAAACTAAAGTAACCGTGGACAATCCCTCGAGAACCTGAACAAAGCCCCTTTGATACCTGGATACGATATTCCTTGAAGCTTTAAGGATTTTTGCACTCCTTCTTAGCGAGAGTCTCGCGACATCTGTCCTGACGTTAACAGTACTTTTTGCAATAACATATGCGACGTTAAACGGTATCGTACTGTAGGTTCCCCTTAACCTTTTTAAAGCCGTAACTATAGTGTCCAAGCTAACTCTATCCCCAACCAACCTTTCAACGGTAGGTCTCAGAAACCTTGCGATTGCTGACAGGTTTACATAACCTCTCTGAAGACCGTCCTGGAGCGGGACATCAACATCAATCAAGTGTCTAATAATTTGGGTTATTGACCTATTTTGGTACATTTTTGTCCCAATTTTACCAAAATTGGACATAATATATATTATGTGCCGTCCCATCAGAATAATATGGAATGATCCAAACGAACCAACAACATGTCTCCTTAGACTTCTTTTCTGGGGTGGAGGGTGATGTCTCACAATAAGAAGAAGGCTCTACTGGTGCTCGAGGATGGGACCGTCGTACACGGTGAGGGGTTCGGGGCTTTAGGCGAAGCGATGGGTGAGTTGGTTTTTAATACTGGAATGACAGGTTACGTGGAGGCATTAACTGATCCATCGTATGCTGGACAGATTTTAATGATGACTTATCCACTTATCGGGAATTATGGTGTTTGTAGTGAAGACTACGAATCTGATGGAATAAAAGTAGAGGGTTTCGTGGTTAGGGAGTTATGTGAGACGCCGAGTAACTGGCGTTCAGAGAAATCTCTACCGGAATTTTTAGAGGAATACGGCATTCCAGGAATTCAAGGCGTCGATACACGAATGCTCACGAGAAAAATCAGAATTTATGGAACGATGAAAAGTACGCTTATAGTCTACGAGGGGAACGACGAGCCTGACATCGATGAAGTAATTGAGAGGACGAAAGCACAACCAGCAATAACCGAGTTGGACCTCGTAAACAAAGTTTCAGTTTCTAAACCGACGTTTATAGAGGGCGGTGGAGACCTAAACGTTGTTTTAATCGATTGTGGAGTTAAGTGGAGTATAATCAGGCTTCTCAGAGAAAATGCAAACATAACCCTCGTACCTTACAACACTCCAGCCAAAAATATACTTGAATATGACCCTGATGGTGTTTTGATATCGAATGGTCCTGGAGACCCAGTTAGGGTCAAAGAAACCATAAACACCGCGAAAGAACTTGTAGGTAAGGTGCCTCTTTTCGGCATCTGCCTTGGGCATCAGATAATATCGTTAGCCCTTGGTGCAAAGACGTTCAAGTTAAAGTTCGGTCATAGGGGAGCAAACCAGCCAGTAAAGGATTTCGAGACTGGAAGGGTCTTCATATCAACCCAAAACCATGGTTTCGCAGTTACCAAAGAATCCCTCAAGGATGCTGGACTAATCCTGACGCAGATTAACCTAAACGATCACACGGTCGAAGGTGTGAAACATAAAGAGCTACCAATAAAGTCCGTTCAGTATCATCCTGAAGGAGGACCTGGACCCCATGACACGTACTTCTTCTTTGATGATTTTGTAAAAACGATGAAGGAGTATAGATAAACATGCCAAAGCGTGAAGATATACGTAAAATCATGATTATCGGCTCCGGCCCTATTGTGATCGGACAGGCATGTGAGTTTGATTATTCAGGGAGCCAAGCCTGCAAAGCGCTTAAAGAAGAAGGTTACGAAGTCGTATTGGTAAACTCGAACCCAGCAACGATAATGACGGACCCTGAGATGGCTGATAGAATATACATCGAACCGTTGACCCCTGAAGTGGTTGCAGAAATAATTAAAAAAGAACTACCTGACGCTCTGCTCCCAACACTTGGAGGCCAGACCGGCCTGAACATAGCGGCAGAGCTTGCAGAAAGAGGCATTTTGGATGAATACGGTGTCGAACTCATTGGAGCAAAACTGGAAGCCATAAAGAAGGGAGAGGATCGAATACTTTTCAAAGAGGCTATGGAAAGAATAGGCCTTCCCGTTCCGAGAAGCTTTCCAGCATACTCCGTTGATGAAGCAGTCGAGATAGCCAATGAGCTAGGATATCCCGTCATCGTTAGACCTGCATACACCTTGGGCGGGACTGGTGGTGGAGTGGCTTACAACAGGGAAGAGCTGGAGCGGATAGTTGCCAGGGGCTTGACTCATAGTCGTATAGGGCAAGTTATAATTGACGAATCCCTTATCGGGTGGAAGGAGTACGAGCTTGAAGTTATGAGGGACTTGGCTGATAACGTCGTAATTATTTGCTCTATAGAGAACATGGACCCGATGGGCATACATACAGGTGACAGCATAACAGTCGCGCCAGCTCAAACGTTAACAGATAAGGAATACCAAACTTTAAGGAACGCAGCCATAAAAATCATACGCGAGATAGGTGTCGAAACAGGCGGCTCGAACATACAGTTCGCAGTACATCCAGAAAACGGTCATTTTAAGGTCATAGAGATAAACCCAAGGGTTTCTAGGAGCTCAGCTTTGGCATCAAAGGCAACGGGATATCCTATAGCGAAGGTAGCTGCGAAACTTGCCATCGGCCTGTTACTTGACGAAATTCCAAACGACATAACTAAGAAGACACCAGCATCCTTTGAACCAACGATAGACTACGTGGTAGTTAAAGTTCCTAGATGGCCTTTCGACAAGTTTCCCGAGGCCGATAAAACGCTAACAACACAGATGAAATCCGTCGGTGAGGTGATGGCAATAGGTCGCACCTTTGAGGAGGCTCTACAGAAGGCAATAAGGTCTCTGGAGATTGGAAGATACGGTTTGGGAGCCGATGGGAAAGATGAGGAAATGCCGGATGTGAAGACTCTTCGTGATTATCTCAGGATTCCTACACATAAGCGGGTATTTTACATCAGGCATGCAATAAAGCTCGGTATGAGCATCGATGAGATTTACGAGCTTACAAAAATTGATAGATGGTTCATTCGGAAGATTAAGAACATAGTTGATATGGAGAACGAACTATCAAAGTATACGATTGAAACTATTCCAAAAGAGGTGCTTCGCAAAGCCAAGAAACTTGGCTTCTCGGACAAACAAATAGCGTATCTATTGGGAACTGACGAGCTCACGGTCAGGGAGCTTAGAAAGAGAATGGGTATAATACCTGTCTATAAGATGGTAGATACATGCGCGGCAGAATTCGAGGCAGAAACGCCGTACTACTACTCATGCTATGATGATGAGGACGAGATACGGAAGACTGAAAAGAAGAAGGTAGTCATACTTGGTTCAGGGCCCAACAGAATCGGACAGGGTATTGAATTTGACTATTGCTGCGTACACGCTGTTAAGGCATTAAAAGAGGAGGGTTACGAAGTTATAATGGTGAACTGTAACCCTGAAACTGTAAGCACAGACTTCGACATTTCAGACAAGCTGTATTTCGAGCCCCTGACGTTCGAAGACGTGATGAACATAATTGAAAAAGAACAGCCTGAAGGTGTCATTGTTCAGCTCGGAGGTCAAACTCCTCTGAACTTAGCTATACCTCTAGAGAAGCAGGGTGTAAAGATTCTTGGAACGACTCCAGATAACATAGATAGGGCAGAGGACAGGAAGAGGTTTACTGAAGTTTTAGAAAAACTCGGGATACCCCAGCCACCTTATGGAACAGCCATGAACATAGAAGAGGCAAAGGAAGTTGCTAGAAAGCTTGGCTATCCTGTGCTGGTGAGACCGTCCTACGTCCTCGGGGGAAGAGCCATGGAAATAGTATACGACGAGGAATCCTTAATCAAGTATGTGAAAGAAGCGATAAAGGTATCGCCGGAACATCCAGTTTTGATAGACAAGTTCCTAGAAGACGCCATAGAAGCCGAAATCGACGCGATTTCTGACGGAGAAAATGTGTACATAGGCGGCATCATGGAGCACATAGAGGAGGCAGGAGTACATTCAGGAGATGCTGCATGTGTCCTACCACCTTACAGCCTTAGCAAAGAGGTGATCGAGACGATGAAGGATTACACGCGCAGAATAGCGAAGGAGCTCCACGTGGTAGGTTTAATAAATGTTCAGTTTGCGATAAAGGACGGTAAAGTATACGTGTTTGAGGTCAATCCCCGTGCTTCTAGGACTGTACCATTCGTCAGCAAGGCTACTGGTGTGCCACTGGCAAAGATTGCAGCGAAACTTATGGTAGGTCATAGCCTCAGCGAATTTGGTTTGGGAGAGGAACCGGAGGTAAACCATGTAGCTGTGAAAGAAGCAGTTTTTCCCTTTGCAAAGTTGCCCGGTGTGGATGTTGTACTTGGACCCGAGATGAAGTCTACAGGTGAGGTAATGGGTATTGACAAAGATTTTGGAATAGCGTATTATAAGGCTGAATTGGCAGCGGATACGCGCTTACCAACCAAAGGGAACGTCTTTATAAGCGTGAGGGATGACGAAAAGATGCGCATAATACCGGTGGCTAAGAAATTAAAGGAATTAGGCCTAAACATTTTAGCGACAAAGGGGACCGCGGACGTGTTGATTGCCGCTAACATAGACGTTAAAGTAGTCCCAAAAATTGGCGAAGGTCGTCCAGACATACTTGACTACATAAAATCCGACAAAATAGACCTAATCATAAACGTCCCGAAAGGTAAGGGTTCCAAAGATGACGAGTTCCAAATAAGAAGGGCTGCAGTAGATCGTAAAATACCATACATAACGACGGTGGCAGCAGCTCAAGCTGCTGTTAAAGCTATTGAGAAAATAAAGAAGGAAGGCTCCTTTACCGTTAAGCCATTGCAAGAATATCACACTAGGCTAATTGTAAAGAAAGCAAAAGCGTAAATTATCTACTTACTTAGGCGGTCCGGTATAACTTTCTGAACGCCTTGTAAAGTGGTATCGCGATTGCTGTTCCTATTATCGACTGTCCAAGGTTCACGGGTATCTCGGCCAAAGCATAGACGCCCAAGAAGAACTGTTCATAAACGAAGTACCCCGAAACCATAAGAAGTCCGCCAAGGAGTAAAGAAAGTATTAACCAGCCTTCGTATCCTTTCTCTTTAACGATAAAGTAAATCGGTGTAGCTACAGCCGCAGCCGCCAGACCGATCCATGAATAAGGCATGATTGTAAAAATGAATGATTGCGCCCCCCCACCGACCGGGAGTATAGAAACCTCCACTTCGCCGACGAATAATGTGATGCCTATCAGAAGTATGAGCACAAAATATCCAGCGACGAGCGTATAGGATGCTACTGCAAGTTGCCATCCGCCCTTTTTCGGAACTTTCTTAATAAGGTAGCCTACAAGTGCACCTTCTGCTGCTTTTATTAGGAGTGTTGCAGGAGCATAGTAATAGTAGCCTAATGCTAAGTCAGCTAACATGGAACCCACGCCGCCAGCAAATGCGGCTATTCCAGGCCCCATCGTAAGTGCCGTAAAGTATATCATCGTTTCACCTAGATTGAAGTAACCTCTGGTGGCTGGTACGTAAATCGATAGGACCATCGTGGCAACGGCTACCAGCGACGTAAAGACCGCGAGCTTTGCTACGATTATGCTGTAACGTTGCATAGCGAATTTTTGAGAAACAAAATATATAAGTTTCAACCTATATATAGGCTACATGGTATTTAGGCTTTCATGCATAAAATGCGGAAAACATCTGGAAGAGAAAGAAAACTCGATACGTTGCCCAAGCTGCGGCGGTCAAGTACTCATCGATTACGATTATGAGCAGCTCTCATCCACTGCAAGCAAGGAGAAACTTGCAAAAACACCTCCGAATATGTGGAAGTACTCATTCCTTCTACCGCTTGTTGAGAACAGCTTTGTCGTATCCTTAGGCGAGGGCGGTACTTTTCTTCAGAAGGCTGAAAGGTTAGGAGAGGAGCTTGGAATTAAGAATGTGTATCTGAAGAACGAGACAGTAAACCCCACTGGTTCTTTCTTAGACAGGGGGGTTTCCATAGAGGTCACGAGGGCAAAGAACAAGGGTTACAGCAGCGTCAAGTGCGCGAGCAGGGGAAACTTAGGTGCTTCAGCAGCTGCATACTCGGCTAAGGCCGGTTTAGGTTGCACGATTTATACGACATTAGGCATCGAGTTAGGTAAGCTTTATCAGGCCATTGTTTGCGGTGCTGAGATAAGCTTTGTCAAGACATACGACAATGCCATCAGAATGCTGGAACGTCCATATAAAGGAGAGTATGTAATATCCGTAACGAATCCGTTCTTTCTCGAAGGAATAAAAACTACTGGGTACGAGGTTTGCGAACAACTTGGATGGGCCCCTCCTGAATTTTTTATCGTACCTGTCGGTGAGGGTGGACACTTATCAATGATATGGAAAGCTCTGAAGGAGCTAAGTTATGTTGGACTTATAAATGATACACACTCAAAGATGCTAGGCGTTCAGGCTAAAAGCTGCTCGCCCATAGTTGATGCATTCGCAAAGAACCTTGACAAACCTGCAAAATCTAAGGATTTTGGGATGACGTTCCACGACATAGCGGTTAGACAGCCCATGCTGGGGGAACTTTGCTTGAAAGCTCTGAGAGAATCGAACGGTTATGCCTTGGCAGTATCCGAGAGGAGAATACTTGAAGCCACGAGGCTTTTAGCCAAGTGCGAAGGAATTTTTGCTGAACCAGCAGCAGCCTCAACTATAGCAGCCCTTAAGGTTGCTTTGGAAGATAGAATAATAGAAAGGTCCGATAAAGTTGTATGCATAATAACGGGTGCAGGTTTGAAGGATCCAGCAGCCGTCAAGAATCTGATAAAGTGCTCGAGCATGGGTGCTCCTATAACACTCGTGCTCACATCCTCATTAGATAGCCGGTTAGGAAAGACGAAGCGCTTAATACTAAAAATTTTACAAAGACGTCCGAATCATGGATATCTTTTATGGAAAACTCTTACGCAAGAATTCGGTTTGACAATCACGCTCCCCTCACTGTATCAACATTTACAGGAGCTTATGGTCGCTGGCTTGGTAACGGTCACACATGAAGGGGGGCCATCAGAAAGGAAAAAGAAGGTTTACGTTCTGACGAAGAAGGGAGAAGCAATTCTATCATCAAAACTCACGAGATAAGCTTTATCAGATTTATTAACTGCTTTCCGTCGAGAATAACTGCATGAAGATCGTCGTTGCGATAACAGGAGCCTCAGGCGCACCTATAGCTGAGAGGTTGTTAGAGGTCCTAAAAGCGGGTAAACACAAGGTCTACTTGATTCTTTCTAAGAAGGGTGAGGCACTCGTTCGGGCCGAAGCGAATTTGGAGAAGGTAAACTCGTATGCGGATAGAATTTTCTGGGAGGACGAACTCGAAGCCCCACTTTCAAGCGGCTCTTTTCCCATCGATGCTATGGTGGTCGTACCGTGTTCCATGAAGACGCTTGCAGCAATTGCCAACGGTATTGAGGAAAACTTGATCATAAGGGCAGCACTCGTTTCCCTCAAGCAGAAAAGGAAATTGGTCTTAGTGCCACGTGAAACGCCTTTAGCCGAGCCGCACATCATCAACATGCTTAAGGCAGTCAGAGCAGGAGCTGTCATTTTACCGCCAGTTCTAACGTTCTACCATTCGCCGAAGTCCGTCCAAGACCTTATAGACTTTATAGTCGGGAGGGTGCTAGAAATCCTCGAAATCGAGCACAATTTATACAAAAGGTGGGGAGAATGAGGGATTTCCTGAATGAGCTTGAGAAGGAAGGAGAACTCATTAACATCGTAAGGCCGGTCTCGACGAAGTTTGAGGCAGCTGCGATAATGAAGAAGCTCGATGGGAAGCCCGTACTCTTCCACAAGCTCAAGGAGTGCGAAGGATTTAAATTGGCTGCAAACGTCTGCGGCAATAGGAGAATTCTTGCAAAAGCCCTAGGTGTAAGTGAAAACGCTATACTCAGGAAGTTGAATGATGCCATAGAAAACCCAAGTAAGGGTGAAATCGTTGAGGATGCACCGTGCCAGCAAGTGGTTGATCGAAAACCTGACTTGAGAAAGTTACCTTTCCTGATCTTTGGCGAGCATGATGGTGGGCCCTACGCTACTGCCAGCATAATCATTGCTTATGACAGGGAGTATGGCTTTAACGCCAGCTTCCATAGATTGATGCTCATAGATAGGAATAAGGTTGTTGCTAGAATACTTCCAAGACATCTTGATGAGTTTATACGTAGAGGCAACAGAAATGTTGCGATAACTTTCGGGAACCATCCTGCTTTCATGATAGCGGCGGCCGTTAGTTGGAAGATAGGTATTAGCGAGTTGGACATAGCAAACTCGTTAAGAAAGATGAGGTATGCGAGGTGTGTGACGAATGAACTACTTGTGCCCGCAGACTGTGAGGTTGTGATGGAGGGTGTTGTGACGGATGAATTGGCTGATGAGGGTCCAATATTCGACATAACGGGTACGTACGATGTTGTAAGGAAGCAAAGGGTCATCGAGATAGAGTGCGTAACGATGAGACGCGACCCAATATTTCAAGCAATATTGCTGGCGGGTAGCGAGCACAAAACTTTGATGGGTACGCCGAGGGAGGCGACGATCTATAAGGAGGTCGGGAAGGTCTGCGAGTGCCTAGACGTCAGACTAACACCTGGTGGTTGTAAGTGGCTTCACGCTGTCGTAAAGATAAAGAAAAGACATGATGATGACGGTAGAAAAGCTATAGAGGCGGCATTTAGGGGGCATGGTAGCTTAAAACATGTGATCGTAGTTGACGAGGACATAAATATCGATGACCCGGTTGAGTTAGAATGGGCATTAGCAACGAGGGTGCAACTGGACAAGCGCTTGGTGCTTAAGCCTAATGAGTACGGCTCCTCTTTAGACCCATCCGCTGACCAATACACCCGGAAGACATGTAAGGCTGGAATAGATGCTACGCTGCCTTTGGGTGCTGACTTGAAGCTCTTCAAAAAGGCTACAATACCCGGAGAGGAAAGTATAAAGATTGAAGATTACATAAAGTAGCTAAAGACAGTAAAACCACTGGTGCAATCAAAATGTATCTTTCAAAAGATGAAGAACGCATGCTGGTTGGCGAATTCGGATACGCCATGCAAAAGGCTATGGAGATACTCATAGCGCTCGGAAAAATTTACGACGCCGAGAAGCTAATTCCCATAACGAGCGCCCACATATCAGGCGTATCTTATGCCAACGTGGGCGAAGATGGACTAGAGTTTTTGGAAGAACTCGCATCTGATGGTAAAGTTCTCGTAAAGACGACACTCAATCCTGCAGGCATGGATTTGGACAGATGGAGCTTAATGGGTATTGATAGAGAATTCGCGGAGAATCAGCTAAGGGTGATAGACGTCTACAGAAAGATGGGTGTAGAGGTAACCTGCACGTGTACGCCATACCTTGTCAACAACATGCCCAAACTAGGCGACCACGTCGCATGGAGTGAAAGTTCGGCAGTAGTTTACGCAAATTCCGTCATAGGTGCTAGGACAAATAGGGAGAGCGGAATGAGCGCTTTGGCGGCAGCAATAACTGGTAGGACACCTCTTTATGGTCTACACATTAAGGATAACCGTCAACCGACTGTAGAGGTTAGGGTACCGCAGCCAGATGGAGAGTTCGGGTTTGCTTGTCTCGGTATGGTCATTGGAAGGCTTGTTGGCGATGGTATACCCTTCATCAAGGGTATGTTTCATGCTGAGCCGGATGAATTAAAGGCGTTGGGCGCTGCGTTGGCTAGTGTCGGTGGTGTGCCCATGTTTCACATAGAGGGCATAACACCCGAGGCTAAGGAATACACAGATCGGTCTATGGAGAAGCTCGTCGTTACAGAGGCTGACATAATGAGCATCAAGAAGGAGTATACAAGCGAGGCGGATCCGGACTTAATATTTCTTGGATGCCCTCATCTCTCACTTATAGAGCTTAAGAAGATCGCATCGGTTTTGATTGGAAAAAAGGTCAGAAAAAAACTCTGGTTATGCTGCTCTAAACACGTCAAATTGGAGGCGGACAAGTTGGGCATAACACGGGCCTTAGAGGCTGCTGGTGCTACAATTGTATGTGATACTTGCCCGATAGTTGCACCCGTAAGGGATTTGGGCATATCAGTCGTTGCTACAAACTCGGCTAAAGGAGCATGGTACTCAAGAAACTTAAACAATTTTTCTGTGAAATTGCTCTCGACGGAAGAATGCCTCAGGGAAGCGACCGAATGAACGCTATTCTAGAGTTAAGGGGCAGGGTTATAAAAGGAGGAAGGGCCGAAGGCGAAGCATTGGTCTCATCGCAACCGATATCCTTCTACGGAGGCATTGACCCTGACACGGGAATAGTTAGGGAAAAGGGGCATGAGTTGGAAGGCAAGAGCGTAGCCGGAAAGGTTTTAATCTTTCCGCATGGGAAAGGTTCAACTGTCGGTTCCTACATAATTTACAGGTTGAAGAAAAAGGGCGTAGCACCGAGCGCGATAATAAATCAGAGATGCGAGCCTATAGTTGCCGTTGGTGCGATAATAAGTGATATACCTACGATTGATTGTGTTGACATCAGCAATTTTAAGAGTGGTGATTGGATAAAAATAGAGGACGGAAAAATAATTGTAGAACGGCGCTAGAGATCACCTATGAAGAACTCTCTGATCTTTTCAGCTATATAGCGTAAGTCATCAGTGGTTACTTTAGGATGTACTGGCAGGGAGAGCACTTCATCAGAAGCCTCTTCGGACACAGGTAATGAACCTCTCTGGTAGCCGTAAAGTCCCATGTAGAGTGGGTGCAGATGAACTGGGTTTGGCCAATAAATTGCCGCCTCTATACCGTTTTCCGTGAGATATTTTTGGAGCATGTCTCTCGACTTTTTAGGCCCACCACCCCTAACTCTTATTGTGTAAACATAATGTGATGGTTTGACGTAGGAAGGAAAAGTTGGGGTGATGATGCTAGGTATGCCTTCGAGGTAATCCTTCAGGACTTCCGCATTCCTTGCCCTAATGGCATTTAGCTTCTCGAGTTTCGAAAGTTGTACAAGACCGATCGCGGCCTCAAATTCTGTCATCCTATAGTTCAGCCCGGGTATCACGGCCATATGCGCCTCTTCCTGACCATGTGTCCTGAAGAGCCTACACTTCCTGGCATACTCGGCGTCATTTGTAGTTATAATTCCACCCTCGCCAGTAGTCATGTTCTTGCTGGCGAAGAAACTAAAGCATCCCATATGACCAATGCTGCCGATCTTTTTACCTTTGTAAAGCGCTCCATGTGCCTGGGCAGCATCTTCGATAACTATCAGCCCTTTATCCTCAGCGATCTCCATTATAGCATCCATTTCGGCAGGACATCCGTAGACATGCACAGGTATTACCGCCTTCGTGTTATCCGTTATAGCGTCTTGAAACTTTTCAGGATCCATGCATAGCGTTTCAGGGTCTACGTCCACGAATACAGGTTTTGCGCCCTGGATAAGTACAACGTTTGCCGTAGCCACAAAAGTCATTGCAGGTATTATGACCTCATCACCGTGTCCTATGCCACATGCTGCGAGGGCCGTGTGGAGGGCAGCAGTCCCAGAATTTACAGCAATTGCATACTCAACGCCGATGTATGATGCGAAACTCCTCTCAAACTCACTAACTCTTTCACCGCTACCGTGCCATGTAGTGAGCATACCCGTCCTGAGAACCTTAGAAACTTCCTCTATCTCTGCTTCATCGATTACAGGCTGGTTTATTCGAATCTTTTTATTGACCAAGTTCTCTTACACGCCCCAGACAACCTAGTCTAGAGATAGAGTTTCCCCAAATAAATTTAAGATGAAGCTTGGTTTACAAAATTGTCAATCACAGCGCCGTAGCTCTCGAGAGGTTTTCTGGGCGAAATCAATAATATGTAGGTATGTCCTGCATGTTGTCTAAGTATTTTAACCTCGACCTGATTGGTTAAATGTAACTAGTACCATCCATAACCTCAAAATTAGATGGGTTATCAAGATTGCGACCATAAATGGTACCAAAGCGATACAATTTCGATATCCCAAAAATGAGTAACGACAGCAATATCGAGAAGTCCACCTAGACACGTTGAGAAATTGTTGTGATATCACATAATGTTATCCATATGTTACATGATCACAAATCCCACGGTTTACTGTTTTGTATTAAAAAACGAGTTAAACAAAGGAGTAAGATGACGTCACATAGCGTCAAGGTGCGTAATACAAAAAGACTATCGGAGCAACTCTCACAAGAAAATTATTAATTGTACACAATAATTCCAGTTTACAAAAGTGTAGACTAGGGTGATGCAATTTGGATGCTACGCTCCTTGATGAGATGAAGCAGTATTGGGAGAATGACGTCATATTCAAGCTACTCAGCGAAAGGTGCTCTCTTACTAAGAAGCAACTCGAGACATTATTGATAGATCTATTCTTGGAAAGCAAGGGCATAAAGCTTCCAGTAGAGGAGAAGGCAAAGCTTCGTGGGGTCTCGAAGGGCTCTTTTTTAAGAACCAAGAAACAAGCAATAGATAACATAACTAGGTCACTTTACACAGTATTGCTGCTGGGCTATCTTGGTCTTTTTGAATTGCCAACATACTCTTGGTTCTTGGAAGCCTCTGAGACCCTAAACGGCAGAAATCCCGAAGTAATAGCTAGCCTGCTACTTAGGCTTACGGAGGCGAAAAAGTAAAAATGGACACATCAACGGCTGTCTTTATTGCATTGTTTTTTACACAAACAGCGATATTCTATATGCTATTACGTAGAGCTAGTACGCATACGAGAATGACGTCAAATGATGCAATCACAGATGAGCTGGTAAAGATAAAAGAAGCGCTCAGCAATATAGAGAATAGACTAAGTGCATCAAATTGCACGTTTAATGTTCCTGAAAAAGTAACGGAAGATGACTTTAACCAAACGTGTTATAGGGTGTTAGAACTTCTAAAAACAGAAGGCCCGTCCTCATCCTCAGAGCTTAGCGTTAAACTCAACCGAAGTCGTGAGCATGTTTCCAGAATTTTAAAGAACCTCTATACAAAGGGACTCGTCACAAGGACGGGTAAGCCCTTTAAGTATAGAATAACAGACAAAGGCCTTTTATTTCTGGAAAACGCTGCATAAGATTTTTTAGAAAGGGTTTAGCAAGATAAAGTCGGCTTGCCGGCCATAGATGGGGGGAAACGCCCGGACCCATTCCGAACCCGGAAGCTAAGCCCCCATCGCGTGGAAGTAGTCTGGTGCGAGAGCCCAGGCGAGAGCCACGTGCTGGCAAGCCATTGTCCATTATATTTTAACGTTTCATGACCTGTAACTGTAATGCATGAATCTGTTTTTCGTAAACCCTTCTAATACAGCCTGGGTCTGGCATTAGGTAATCTCCGAAATACCCGTAGGCCCTGGCCCTACAGCCGCCGCAAATGAACTTATATGAACATATCCCACACCCACCCTTCAGTTTATTCCTGTCCCTAAGCTCGTTAAGAACGCTTGAATTGAGCCATATCTTTTCGAATCTTTCATGCCTTAGGTTGCCGAGCTTTATTGGCATGAAGACACACGGCTGTACGTCACCCTCAGGACTTATCGCCGCATAAACTCTGCCTGCGCCGCAACCGCCAATGAACTCTGCAACTTCTGGTGTTATGCCAGGAATATTCGCATAGTGGGTCGTGGGAATTACGGGTTCAATACATGGAATTGTTAGGTTAGCTGCGCAAATCTCCTTCATAATTTCCTCTTTCATCTCCAGTCCAACTCTAGCAAACTGGGGCGCTGTTGTATAGATTTTTAACTTCTTGTTTTGAAGCATGTTGAAAACTAACCTCTTATACAAGTATCTCATAAGTTCTTCCCTTTCATACGGTGACGGGTCATTGTCTAAGATTCCCGTGGCCCTACCAGTCGGTATAAAATTAAAACATATGAAATAGTCGGCCCCAAGTTCCTCGACAAAGTCAACCATTTTTTGTACCTCTTGTATGTTATGTTTGGTTACAGTTGTGGCAACGCCTACCGTAACGCCCTCTTCTGCCAAGTATTTAATTGCAGAAACCGCTCTGTCCCAGCTATTAGGAATCCCCCTAAACTCGTCGTGCGTTTTTGGGTTTATCCCGTCTAGGCTTATTTCTGCATAGTGAATGGTTTTGGCGAGCCTCTTAGCGACATCCTTCGTTATGAGTGTACCATTTGAGGCAATCGTTACATACATACCATGATCTCTTGCACTGCTTGCAACCTCGAAGAAATCTTGCCTAACAAGTGGCTCCCCTCCTGAAAATGCAATAGAAGTGACGTCTGCATCTGAAAGTTCATTAACAACACGAAGCGCCTCGTTTGTCGTAAGCTCCGTTGGTAAGCTTACACTGGCGTTTTGATAACAATGTTTGCATCTAAGGTTGCATCTGTTCGTAAAGTTCCAAACAACAAAGAGCGGCGCACCTGTGACGAAAGGTTTCGTTGCACCAAACCAGGCCAAACCCTTTATAGTTGACGTCAGCCCCTTTCTCCAGTACGATACGCTTAAAGCCTTGACCAATGCGTCTTGGTTAGCATTTAGTGCTTTCAAAGTGACAAAAGTAAAAAATTTAAGCGCAGAAACGATTGACGTACATACGATGCACTTCTTTTGTTTAATCCCTAAGCATTCATCGAAAAATATGTCTATGGGTCTCTTACCACACCTATTGCATTTTTCTAGACTCTTCTTTATTAATGCTCTTGGCTGTGAACTTGAAAGAATAATGCGTATGGCATTGAAGCCAAGCGAAATCGGTACGCTACTCATCAAGTTATTACAGGTTTTAGGAGTAAAAATAAGTTTTCCATATTTTTTAACGGTGAAAAATCTAATTAAAAAATAGAATGAAATTAAATGATGGTTACGCTCTCTTCACGAAACTCCTTGTTTTTCTCATCAAAAATCCATGCAGTAACCTCTTTAGCCCCCTTATTATATATGGACACGATAAGGTAGCTCATGGAGGGCCAGGCGACTTCTGCATCGTAGGCCGACGGTCTTGCGGGGTAGTCAGGATGGGAGTGATACACTCCGATGAGCATCAGTCCGTGCTTTTCAGCATCTTTCTCCACATTGTATATATCTAATGGGTCAACCACATATCTCCTTCTCCTATCCCCCATGTAAACGTTTTTACTCCTGACAACTTTAGCAATAACTTTTCTTTCGTCTTCCTTTCTTCCTACCAGAAGCCCACAACACTCTTCAGGATAGGTCTCTAAAGCGTGCCTGATAACCTCATCCAGATCGGCTTTGCTTATTACGAGTGTCAACCCTTTAACGGAATGCTACAGTAATATATATTCTAAAATGTGGGTTATGTCTGGAACTCTTCCCTCCAGAAGCGCTCCTCAACATATCTCTCGCCTCCGTCAGGAAAGATGACTACCAACGTCCCCTCCTCTAACTCTCTGGCTATTTTTATACCGGCGGCGAGCGCGGCACCAGACGATATGCCGACAAGCATCCCTTCGACCCTTGCAAGCTTTTTGACCATCTCATAAGCCTCACTCGTGGATACGCTTATACACATGTCGCTGAAGTTTTCATCATATATCTTCGGTTTGATACTCGTAGCCATATGTTTCAACCCCTCAATTCCATGAAAACCTGAATCTGGTTGAACCTCCACGAGCTTTATACTCGGATTAAATTCTTTTAACCTCCTTCCAACCCCCATGAGCGTTCCAGACGTCCCAACACCAGCAACAAAATGTGTCAACCTTCCATTAGTTTGCTTTATGATCTCAGGACCCGTCGTTGTGTAGTGAGCCAACCAGTTTGCTTCGTTGTCATATTGATTCGCATAAAAGTATGCTTTTGGATCTTGTTCGTATAGTTCATGGGCTTTTTTAATTGCACCGTTTAACCCGTCAACAGGGTTTGTAAATATGACTTCGGCTCCATAGGTCTTCATAATAGCGACCTTCTTAGTGTTAGCGTTCGCTGGAACCAGCATCTTGCATCTATAGCCGAGGGTCGCAGCAATCATCGAATAAGAAATTCCCATGTTGCCGGAAGTGGCATCGAGGATTGTTTTGTCAGGTGTTAGAGCCCCGTCCTTTATGGCACTTAAAATTATGTTCAGCGCAGCCCTGTCCTTGACGGAGCCTCCTGGGTTGAAAAACTCGAGCTTAGCGTAAATCTTAACACGATCCTTTACACCATATTGCGCTGGTAATTTTTCAATCCTACAAAGTGGTGTATTGCCGACGAGTTTTAGAGGTTTATCATAAACCCTAAGATGATACGTATTGTAATCGGCTTGGACCCATGAATTGAGTCGTTTAACCGACACAAAAGACCAGTCGCCTCCTCTTTCATTGAGCCTTTAGCTCTCTGCCTAATAAACATACATTTGACCGAGTTCTGGTCAATTCACCGCTTTTCAGTAGCTTTTTTCGCTTTCATTTTCATCTCTATGTTGGCAATCTTCTTCTCACACTCAGCTACAACAAACCTCTTTCGCGAGAAGACAAAGTGAAAGGCGAGTCCTATGCCCCAACCGAATAAAGGCCATACGAACCATATTGTCGCAGGAGATGTATAAAGGTTAATGAATACCAAGAAAACGTTAACTATTATATAGGAAGCTAAATGGGATAAAAACCCCGATTGGCCTCCTCTAACTCGAACTCTATCCAAGCTTTCTTAAAATCTTCTAATGCCTCTTCGGATGCGTTCATGAAATCTAACAGGAATTAATCGGATAAAAGCCTTCTTGTTTTTATGGGGTATACAAATATTGCCTCCCACCCTTACTCATAACCAAATTGATAAAGTATCATAGAAGAGCTTAGGATTTTTGTTCGCATCTGAGAAGGGAGCAGGAAAGAATCTCCCGGTTTTATGTCACAACTCCTGCCTTCAACTTCGATTGTGCCGTTACCTTCGACAACAAAGCATATTAGCTCTTTATCCTGATTGGACGGTATGTATTCTCCGTTAAACTTAACAATATCGTGGAACAAGCGCATATAGTTCGGCGAGAGCCTCCCATAGAAATTTTGTCCGAGACTCCTGACCCCTTCAAGAGTCTTATACAAATCTCTTCCACCAATCTCATTGATATTGTTAAAGGTTTCTTCAGGAAAATCTTTCTCGATCAACTCTATGTCTTGGACAAAATCCCATGGTCCAGTCTCTTCAGAGCCGCATACGAATAGGAATTCAACTTCGCACCCCTCTTTATTTTTGAACCCATGGACCTGCCCTCTCTTTATATAAAGGATATCGGTCTGCGTGGTTCTAGATACTTTACCGTCAAGATAATGTAGCCCGTCTATGTATTCCGGTAAAAAGTGGTGCTCATCAAGAAAACGGTGGTAATGAAGTGGAGCTCTATCCTTTACCTTAACAACGTAAAGACCTATGAATTCGCTAGCAATCAACCTGGCAATCTTCAATCCGACCTTTTGGTAAAGTGTGAAATGGTGTTCTGGGACGTTTTTCCAGTTAACTATATATATGCCGTTTCCTAATGTAATTTGTTCGACCGAACTCAGAAAGTTTTCATGGATGTTTTTTAAGACCGCATGGTCGTCCTTTACAGAAGATAAACCATCCTCAACGAGGTTTAGGGCTTGAACGTATTGATGGAGCATTGGGAAAACTCTATGATCTTTATACGCTTGGTGGTATCTTGCAGAGTGTAGCAAGGCAAGCCCCCTGAGAACGGTTTCGATGTCTCGTTTGTGAGCTTGTATCTCGCCTGCCTCTACCATCTTTTGGATTAGACTCATTATAGGTCTATAAACGTCCAAACTCCTAAAAGCGCTCACATAAAGCCTGGCATATTGAATTTGGTTTTTTACAGGCTTTAAGGTCCTAGAATTTACGAATTCTTCCGCAGCCTTTACGACATCCTTAAACTCTGCAGAACCCCTCATCAACGTTAGAATATTTATTGCCAATTAAAAGTGTTTCATGAAAAACAATATAAAAAGAGATAATCAATCAAACTGAACCCTTACGCCCTCTTTTCCACTTCTTATGATTTTCTCGAACTCTTGCATGATCTTTTTAGTTATCGGTCCTGGTACCCCGTCCCCAATTTGTATTCCGTTTATTTTAACGACTGGCAGTATCTCAGCGCCAGTTCCTGTCAAGAAGACTTCCTCTGCAGTAATTAATTCAAAAGGTGTTATGTCCCTTTCTACAATCTCCATTCCGAGTTCACGTATCAACTTCATAACCCTCCTTCTTGTTACGCCGTCTAGGATGCCCGCTGTTGGTGGCGGTGTAGCTATAACGCCGTTCTTAACGATGAAAAGGTTTGCCGCCTCTGCCTCCGAAACAAACCCTCTACTATCAAGCATGATAGCCATATCGGCACCAGCCTCGATTGCCTCTAACTTCGCGAGTATGCTGTTGAGGTAGTTTAACGACTTAACTTCGTGTGTAGTCGCCGAGACTGAATCCCTTCTCGTTGATGTTATGATCGCGGATATGCCCTTCTCTTTAGCGACTCCACCTACCAACTGTATCTGCTCAACTATAATTATTATGCTTGGTTTGGAGCATTTTCTAGGGTCTAGGCCTAAGTCACCTACGCCTCTGGTCACGACGAGTCTAATGTAAGAATCCTTAGCACGGTTCCTCTTAACGGTCTCGACAACGGCAGCTATCATTTCCTCCTTCGAAATGGGTATGTTAAGTTTGATGAACTTTGCTGAGTTGTACAACCTGTCTATGTGTTCCTTTAACAGAAATATTGTGCCATCGTAAACTCTTATACCCTCAAAGACACCGTCCCCATAAAGTAACCCATGGTCGTATACGGAAATTTTTGCCTCAGATTTCGGATAAAACTTCCCATCAATATAAACTAATGGCTCGCTCACATCCGCTCACATATGCTGTTCTTACTTCATGTTATATAAATTGTTACATAACTTTACTACTCGGCCTTAGTGCAACTTGCATGATGTGCACTTTAAGACTTTTTAAATAATCGTGACAATAAAACGTTTTACATAACGCCTGGCGGTACGTCTGTTCTAGTTCTCGGTTGCTTGAATTCTTCAACTCTCTTAAGCGAGCTAATGTAGAACTCAACCTTCTTTACCTGCTCCTCGAGCCTTGTGTAGTCTAGATGTTCAATCCTCAAAGCGGCGGAGAGTCTTTTCAACACTTCTATTGAAGCCCTAGGTTGTGCTATATCAGGTCTTTCTATCTCTCCAAGAAAACACACACCTTCGATATTGCGCTGTGCTGCCAAACCTAACAATAGGCCGTTAAAGCCAGTTATGTACCCTTCGCCCCTCATTTGTTGTGCCCCATAAGATTCTACCTCCTCGTTAAGCCTAGCGTCTGTTACAGCATAAAAAACCCTTGGCTCTGGTGCTGATACGCCGGTGTGTGCCGCTCCTAATGTGTATATTCTTCTAACACCTAAACTGACTGCTAAATCTAACAAATCGTCACACAATTCATACAATACATGGGGGTCCTGAGGCTGATAAAATCCTGTAAAAACAGCAAAATCTCTTCCGCCCCAATACAGTTTGAAAGAAAACCTTTCAAACTGTATAAGAGAATTTTTGTGAAGGACATATGGTGGCATATAATCTAGTATCTCTGCTATTGGTTCCATCTTCAATTCCTCTATGAGATATGCTGCTGCAATACCGCCTACGTTGCCCATCCCAGGAAGCGCTGCGACTAACGATTTGACAGTGACTCCCTTTTTCAATACGTTCACTTCCAAGCCTATCTCGCGCCCTTTAGTAGGAACAACACGCGCTCCTAATAGAGTTTGCCTAAGAACCACTCAGCTAACGTTTATTAGACCCTTAACCTAGAAAAATGATGATATGGGGAAAAGGAAAATAGTGTCTGAATCTGACGTCTTGGAAGAGCCGGTGACCCCAGGGCCTGGAGACGTTTATGGTGTTGTCGTAAAGATGTATGGATATGATAGGGCTTTAGTAGAATGCTCAGATGGAAAGCAAAGGTTATGCAGGATAAAGGGACAACTGAAAAGGAGAATATGGATTAAGGAAGGAGATTTGGTGTTGGTAAGCCCTTGGGAATTTCAACAAGATAGGGGAGACATTTTTTGGAGGTTTACTAAGAATCAAGCTATAGAATTAGCCAAGCAAGGTGCCTTGCCTGACTTCCTTAAAGCCAAGATAGAGGCTGGTTAAAAGCCTACGTATGGTGAAGCTTTTCTGAACTCTGATAAAATTGAGAAAAAGCTCAGGAGAAAAGAATTCAAGGCAGATAGGGAACAAAGATATCTGCATAAAAGGTCGGAGCTTGATGAGGTTCTGGAAGAGGTTTTTGATAGACTTACGCTCATGACGATTTATGATTTGATGAATGCCGGCGCGCTGTTAGAGTTTTATGGTGTAATTAGCGCTGGAAAGGAGTCGAGGATATATCTAGCAAAAGGTCCTGAGGGTTTCATAGCCGTAAAGATCTACCTGATAACTAGCGCGGAGTTCAAGAAAACTAGGATGACTTACGTGGCACATGACCCGAGGTTTAAAAGAATTCCGAGCGACTTTAGGGACTTCATTTATCTTTGGGCAAAGCGCGAATTTGGAAACTTGAAAAAAGCATACGAGGCTGAGGTTCCAGTACCTAAACCATACTTCGTGGAAAATAACGTTCTGGGCATGCAATTTCTAGGAAAGAACGGAACAAGGTATCCAACATTGGAAGAGGTTGAATTGGAGCCTAACGATTATGAGAAGATTTATCCGCTGATTCTTGAGAATATGAAAAAGCTTTACCAAAAAGCAGACTTGATACATGCAGATATGAGCCAATATAACGTATTTGTTACGGATACCTTATCGATCTACTTCATAGATTTGTCCCAGGCGGTCCACACTTCGCACCCCTTAGCCGAAGTGTTTTTGGAAAGAGATGTAAAGAACATCACAAAATTTTTCGAGAAAAAAGGGATTAATGTCAAACCTCCAGAAGAGGTCATTAAGTGGATAAAATCCTAAAACCTTTACGTAAAGCTTTCCTGTTCTTCTAATTTTATCTTTTCCATAATGTCAGGGGTCACGCCCATCTTTTTCAGAAGCTTCGTAACGTCTGGAGGCTCCTTCCTATCTATGAGCTCTGCTGAAAATTTTGCTATCTTTGGAAGGTATTTAGCGTATATGCTCAACCTCTTTATTGCGACGGTACGTTTCTCAACTTTTATTAGATAACGCTTAAGCTCTCTGGCACATTCCCTTATTGCGATTATAAGCTCGCGTTCAATTTCCGGTCTATCGGCTATTGCCTCCTTGCCTACGGTCTTGTAAGGAATTTTCAGAGAACATATATGCGTGACAACAACAAGTGGTGCAACTTTTGGGACATTATAATTATTCCAATCAATTCTTTCAGATACTACTTTCCATACAACGTCAGCTCTTTCATCGTAGAGGAGCGGTATTTTATTCGCAAACCTGTATATTTGTATATTCTCGCTTGGCGGTATCTTGCCACCATATGCTATTGCAACTTCTACTATGAACGGAAAGCCAGAATAGGACTGTGGTGGTCTTTGGACAACGTAGAGGAACTCCGGCATCAGTATTGCCCTAATGCCCGCCTCAAGCAAATCCTTGCCTATTGGACTGAGGGGGGTCGGGTCTGGTGCCCTGAACTTTTTATACCTTTTGATGGCCTCTACGAGCGCAGTAAGCTGATCATGATTTAATTCCTTTGGGTTTGCTGTGTGCGCGAGGCCAGCCAGCTCTAGAACTTCTCTTGCAGTTTTAGGGCCAACGCGCTGGAAGCTGGACGTCAAAAAGGATAAAAGAGTTTCAGACTTTGTTGCGGATATCAGCCGCTTCATGGTTTCTACATCAACTCCTACTGGATGTGGTAGCGCCTCTTTTGGAGGTTCTGGTACCTTTTCGGCAACCCTTGGGAAGTAGTATAACCTGCCCTTAGGGTCGATGAACGTCAACGAAGCATTCGGGTTCGCAATGGCAGTATTTCTGAAGTACTCGACTATCTTCGCCTTGCTATTGGTGTAATCCGCCTCGAGATAATAATCTATTATCGTGCCCCTCCAATTATCGTTATTTTTATGAACTTTATGATCGAGCACTATAGGTTTATTCTCAACGATGTCAATCCTCAAAACGAACTCATGTATGTCCCCATCTTTACAGGATATAACAGTCACTGGTCTGTTGGTTGTAATTTGGCCGTACAATAACGCCATTGTACCACCAAGCCCAAAAGTTCCACGCGATTGACGGTATCCGTACTTGCTTCCGTAAAATACGGTTGCAAAGGCGTGTGGTATGTGTTCCGCATCAACACCTATCCCGTTATCTTTAACCCTCAACCTGAAAATTTTAACGTCTTCAGAGCTGCCCTCGCCCACCTCTTGTAGCTCAACGATTACCTCAGGTAAAATCCTTCCTACTTCACAGGCATCAAGCGAATTTTCTACGAGTTCTCTGATTGATGTATAAAGAGAACGGCTAGGATTTGTGAATCCAGCAATATCTCTATTACGGTAAAAGAAATCAGCGGGCGATATTTTCTCGAATTTTACTTCTGCCAATTTTATCACCGTTCTTGGATTTGTGTCACGAATATTGTTATAGACTGCTACGCAATTTGTGCACAGCGCCTATTTTATCTTTCCCTAGGAATAACCCTATAGTTTAAATCCAGGCATAAACTTCCCCGCTTTTCTCTTCCGGGCATATTCGTCAAGCATCTTATATACCACGCTGTGCGGTGAGCCGGTTATCAGCCTTATCACGGCCTCTTTAGCAGCTTCAACATCCTGAGGATCTCCTATTATCGCTACTGTATCTCCGTATATTGACACTAATACGTGAGCATTTTCTTCGATTATTTTTCTCGTCTTTCCTTCAGTTCCTATAAGTCTGGCCCTAACCCTAACCAGGTCATTCACATTCTTGCCGATGAAATCTTCTAAATGCACGATGTCTAGCACCACATTATCTTCAAAAAGTTTGAATGCCCTTTCTGGTGAAAAGCCTCTTCCTATTGCAACTACAACGTCACGGGCTTTAAACATGGCTGCCGGATCTCCTCCTTCGTTTGGGGACTTCGCAAGTTCTATTGATACGACACCATATTTGCTATCAATCGTGAGCTTCACGCCTAGCTTTTCCTCTATTGTCTTCTTCACAGAACCGTTAACTCCTATCAGTACGCCTATTCGGTCTTTAGGTATGGTTACCGTAAGGATTCCATGCTTCAATTCTGAATTATCGGAATACATTCCGTCATGTTTCCAAGAAATTTAGTATTATATAAACAACAACTTGATTTCCTTCAGAAAACGACTTCTGAAGGAAATACGGTTATTCCGTTTTGTGTTATCTTAAACGGCCTAGGTTGTATGTCATGGTTCACACCTCTCATTTTCTCAATCATTAAAACATAAATGACGCCGCCGACTCTAATAAACCTCTGTAAAAGTATTACACCATGAGCGACATATTCTTCGATCTGATACTTCCTCTCAATTGACGATTGTGCAAGTTCCGAAATCACCAATGTCGTGCACTCAAGTGGAGCGATACCCTGGATTAAGTTAAGTATGCTCTCTCTCCTTTCCACTTCGTCTGGATATTGTAATATGAATGTCGAGAGGGAATCTATAACGAGTCTTTTAGCATTTACCCTTCTGCATTCCTTTTTTATCTTTTCTATCAAAGATATGAGTTGGAATTCTTTGCTTCCAATCGGTACCTCACCCATCTTGATACTCTTCGATATGAAACGTACTGGCGAAGCATCAATTATAGCAATTTTACCCTCTCTCTCCAATTTATCTAAATCCCAACCAAACCTCAGCATGTTAGACTTAATCATTTCAGGATCTTCTTCAAGAAGCACTAAGACACCATTTTCACCAAATTTAACGGCACCGTTATAAAGGAACTGGACACCAAGTGTCGTCTTACCACAACCCGGTGAACCAAGGACTAGCACCATGTATCCTTTTGGTATGCCCTGCCCTTCCAACATAGCATCGATGCCATCTATACCTGTACGGGTGTATGCTCGCAAACTAATCACCCATATACATATAAAAGTTATTTTTAAATTTAGCTATTTAACACTACCCCCGTCTAGTCTTTCTTGTGGGCACTTTTCACACTCATCAATATGTTCCTTCTCAAATGGGTACATCTCTACCCCTTTGGACGACCCTCAAGCTCTTTTAATGCATCCGAATTGTCTACTTCAATCACCACTGGCCCGATGTAGTCACACGAAGAGCACTGATACAACACTCCTGCATATCCGCCCAAGTATAAATTAATCCTATCGCTTTTGCAGATAGGGCATATTAGGGTTTTCATACATCAGAACTCCTCTTTGATCGTAAGAAACGATGCGCATGTCATGCTCTTCCCAACACCTTCAATAGCCCTGAGCTTGTCTATAACGAGCTCGCCTATCGATTGTATTGACTCCCCTCTTACCTTCAAAAGTATGTCCCACTCACCGGATATCAGATGAACCTCATGAACGTCGGGCAGTGTTGCTATATATTCACCAAGCTTTTTTTGAGAAATGTTCGCTCCTGGAAGAAAGGATATTAACACGAACGCCGTCGCTGGCTTGCCGAGCTTCGAGTAATCCGGCATTATGGTGAATTTTTTAATTATCCCTTTACTCCTTAGCTTCTTTATCCTCTCCTGAACAGTCGTCCTCGGCATGTTGAGCTTCATTGCAAGCTCCGAGACGCTCTGGCTTGCATCCTCAATAAGCTCATTTAATATCTTCCAATCTTTTTCGTCCATCATGTCATTATAAAATAATGTTAACGGTTGCTTTTGGTTCTTACTCTTATGATGTTTATTCGTTAAGAACTGAATTAAAAGTAAAGGAAGTTTAGCTGACGCTGGAGACCTGTGCCTCCTTCCAGATAAGTATTATTGCATACTCTCTAGGTATGCCCTTAGACTGCATAATGGTCTCTATATTCTTCTGCAAGGATTCATCAACCCTTGGGCCAAACTTCGCTCCATGCTTTTCTTTTAACTCTTCGTAGAGTTTGTCAGCAAGCTCGGTGTACGTTGTTAAAGAATAAATTTTTTTCGGCAACTCAGAAATCGTTCTAGCCATTTCTTCCAGTTCTCTAATCTTCTTTTTCTTCTCAGAAAGTTCTTGCCTAAGGATTGTGACCTTTGCCTCTAAGCTTGCTTTAAGCTCTTGAGGCACGGACACGTTCGAGCTTTCCTTATATTTCAGCGTATCTAACTCAACGATCGAGATACATAATTCCGTCTCAATATTCGAAAATTCAGTCTCCAATTTGTTCTTAGCCGCATTAATTTTTTCAACTAAAGACGCCGACTCACCAACTATTTGCTCCCTCATCGCGTTCCATCTTGCCAAAACCTCTCTAATGGTTGCAATACTGATGTCCTGTTCCAGAAGCATCTTTTGGAATATTTGCTCCCGTATCTTTACTTCTTGTATCTTTGACATGAGAGCGTCATACCTATCAAAAGCTTCTTTAACTATTGAAACCTCAAGGTCCTTAGGTGGTACGATACTCTCAGGTGGTTTTTCTTGCAACTTTGCTTCTGTTTCTATAGTGCTTACTTCAGGCTCTAGCTGAGGAACTTCTTCTACTATGTCCTTCGGCATTTTTTCTTCTTTAAATTTTATAACTATCTTTTTTGGCATTATAGAACCTCCCAATCAAATCCCAGTTTTTTAAGAATCCACATATAATTTCATCCCTTCTTATTTGGTAGAAGTTTCTTGGTTTTGCTAAAAAACTTTACTATAGAGTCAATATCAAGCATTTTGGTGGTGCTGCCCTTCGCATCTTCGTTAGTATCGGGTTTTTTGGGAATCAAATCAATCATTTGGAGACCGATTAGTGTGCTTTCAAGGACTTTATGCCGCTGTAAACCGAGTGTGAACCTTACGGGCACAACTTTTTCATTTTTATCTATTCTAAATACGCCGATCTTGAGGTCCGAAACTTTCCAGCTGGCACTAAATTGCACAGGGTCTATGACCAACGCTATGGCCTTAGGAAACATAGCCTGGTAGGCTTTTTGTGTCTCAATATCTATGGGTGACATAAAGACGTTTAAACCGGGATGCGAATGGTACCAGCCAACTATATACAGGTCTGGAATATTCTCTACCAAGACTTCGGCAACCAGGGCCATAACGCTCTCCTCAAGCTTAACGTATGCGGGTGAGCTTTGTTGAAGACCCGTAACAGCATCCCAGACTTCAACAACATCCGATACGACTTTTCCTACCATTAACCCTGCGACTTCTTGATTAAGGTTGCTAATGGAGTGATGAAGTATCTTACCAAGAGCTAAGGGATAAATACGTGCCCTCATGGAACCTGCATATTAATGCTTAACCATATTAATTAACGTTTGAAACGACCAATGAGGTTGCCAAATAGCCCTTAGCGTAATGCGCCCAAAATATATGGGAATTCCCGGCGTTGTTTGCACGTAACCCCCAATCGCTTTAAAAAGTTAATACTTAAATACGTTACAAGTAAAGTGCCGATGGGGGTTAACGACTTATGAAAATCAAAGTTATACCTGCGGTTGGTGGCGGTAGCCCTCTAGAATTGGAGGTATCACCAAACGCAACAATAGGGGCAGTTAAGGCGAAAATTTGCGCGATTAAGAAACTTCCACCAGACACCACGTACCTAACCTACAAGGGTAGGGCCTTAAAAGAAACGGAAACACTCGCAAACATAGGCATATCAGAAGGCGACAAATTGGTCATCATAACGAGAACAGTGGGGGGTGACGCTTCTGGAGACCTACTCAGAATTACCCGAACCTCTGTGGAATAAAAGACTGGCCGTAGAGTATAGGTTAATGCAGGAGCGTGACCCTCCGTTATTCGATATAGTTGATGGTGATCTGACACACTATACGGGCGTGATAGTAGGCTCCGGATACTACGAGGGTGGGTACTTTAAGGTAGAGATAAAAATACCAAGGGCATACCCATACGTGCCGCCTGATGTTGTCTGGCATACAAGGATATGGCATCCCAATTTCACAGACGAAGTCCCTGCTAGGATATGCGAATCCATTTTCAAAGATGATTGGAGACCTGGATTGTACCTCGTGAACATCATCGAAGCTCTCCAAAATCTGTTAGCCAACCCAAACCCGGATGATCCGCTCAATTCGATAGCCGCTTATGAAATGAAGTATAGACCTGATGTTTTTTTAAATAGGGTTAGGTATTACATACAGTTATACGCAACTCCAGAAAAGCTCTTTGAGAAAAAGCTAAAGTGGCGAATATAGCTAAAATTTCGTTTTCCACAATCTCGTGGAGCGTAAGATACAGGGGAGTAGAATTCTTAAAATGCATCTACAATGGATACGCACTAAAAGGGTTTACAAAACTCTATTCTAGAGGATAATAAACATTATTATATCGTTTTAGCAGACTTTCGAGCTGTAAATGGAGCCGTATCTGCTGGAAAGATATGATAGACAGATAAGAATCAGCGGATGGGATCAGTGGAAAGTATCGAACTCAACAGTCTTAATAGCGGGCGTAGGCGCAACGGGTTGCGAGTTAGCAAAGAACCTTTGCCTTGCAGGAATAGGTAAGCTGATCTTAGTTGACAACGATGTGATCGAGCTCTCGAACCTTAACCGCCAAATGCTTTTTGACGATTCTGATATAGGTTCACCGAAAGCTATAATTGCCAAAGAGAAGCTCCAGAAGATAAACCCCTATGTTAAGGTTGATGCTTACTATGAGGACATAAGAAAGTTTGACGAATCTATGTTAAAGAACGTGGATGTGTTTTGTTCTTGTCTAGACAACTGGGCAACGAGAAGGTGGCTCAACTCGCTTGCCGTCGAGCTTAAGAAACCACTCGTGGATACAGCGATCGAAGGCCTTTATGGGAATGTACAGGTTGTAATACCAGGAGAAACCGCATGTCTTGAATGTCATGGTGATGCCTTAATCCCTAAGGACACACAATTGGCTGAATGTACACTTAGAAGGCGTAAGCCAGAGGACTTGGCTGAGGACTTAAGGAAAAACAAAATCGAGATACCCTTTGAACTTGTTAAAGAGCTGTTCTCTATGGGTATAAAAACGATTTATGACCTGAAATATACGCCAATAGAAAGGTTTCAAAAAGAAGGTAGTAAGATTTCCGAGGAGATACTCAGGATAAGGGATCTTCTAAAGCCCAAGCTACCGGCAATTCAAGGAGGAGCATCGGTCATAGCAGGTGTGGCATCTTTAGAGGTACTGAAAATAATACATGGTGGAAGCATTGGAAAGGTAGCGAAGCACCTAATAGTCTACGATGGCGTATCACAAAGGTTAACTAAGGTCACTCTAAAAAGAAGAGAAGACTGCTTTGTTTGTGGCGATATTATGCAAGGAAAACCAATCGAGATAACGGTTAGTCCTGACGACTATATATGGAACTTAAAGGAAAAGGTAAGTACATTATTCAGCATCCCAGATCCCGAAATCCAGTATAAAAAGTGGATATTAAAAGACGAACAAAAGTTATCGGAGATAAACATTAAAAGCGACGACATACTATATATCCACACGAGTAGGCGGTACGTGCCAATACCCATAAAGGTGAGCCTTATTGAAAATAGTAGTGGGACATGAGGTTTGTGTGGGCAAGTGGATCTGGACAAAGGTTAAGACTGTGAATAGGGTGTGCCCGGTTTGCACTTCCGAAATTGATGAAGGTGCGGCTACAACAACGTGCCCCCATTGTGGTTCCGTGGGTCATAAGGCGTGTTTTGATAGTTGGTTAAGTATAAGGAATGCGTGCCCGATATGTAAGAGACCAGTATTGGAGATGGTGTTATGAGCGAGGAAGAAGAGTTTGTAATAGATCTCGAGTATGTTGATACGCCTAGCGGAAAAGTGGCATCACTCAACACCGTCAAGAAATTGGCTGAAGCAATTTCTATAGTTCACGAAGAAGCTGAAAAACTATCAACCAAAGTCCTTTCTCTCGAAAGTAAAATACCTAGTGCTGATTTATTAAATAGGTTAGAGAGTAGGTTAGCGGCTTTGGAGAAAGGCCAAGATCAGATACTTGCACATATAGACTCGTTAATAGAGGCCTTTAACAGTCTCATAGAAACTTTAGAGAAAACATTGAGAAAGGATTAAGGAGTAAGTATAGCTTTCCTGAATTCTCCTACCAACTTCTCCAGACTCGCCTTCCGCTCCGTAAGCTCGTTTATATCGTTTAACAGCTCTGCTTTCTTTACCTCTAACCTAGAAATTTCTTCGCTCATCTCCCGCATCCTATTTTCTAACTCACGTGTCATCTCTTCGCGCTCCTTTATCTTCATAAGAGCGTCCGATAACTCCCTCTCCCTTTTTGCGATCCTTTCAAGTCTTATCTCTTTTAGCTTAAACATGCGGTTTATCTTATTTACCTCTTCGTCAATCTTATGTAGCATTCCCTCTAACGATACCAAGTAACGCTGGGATAGGTCTTTAAGTTCCGCCTCTATTCTGTTTTTCTTCTCTTCGAGCTCCCTAACATACGCGTCAAAGTTTGATAATTTATGCTCCTTCTCTTCAAGGTCCGCCTTCCACTTCTTCAACTCGTTTTTGAGAATCTCGAGCTCACTCTTTTCTTTAATTAGCTTCTCTACGTCTTCTCTAAGCATTGCTCTTTCTCGTGAGAGCAGCTCTAAAACATCATTAAGACCTTCTTTGATGGAATCGAACCATTCCTTATATTCCTTTATAACTTTCAACTCCTTAACGATACTTTCTGCGCTTTCTGCTGCTTCGCTTACTCTTGCTAAGAATTCCTCCGGGAATGTTCTTTCTCGTGAAAGTTCCTTAACATTTTCTGAAATTTCGATAAGTGTTCTCTCAAGCGAACTAACCCTTCTATCCATTTTCTCTTCGAGTTGGAGCCTAAGTTCCTCTAACTCTCTTCTAAACTCATTAAGGATCTCTTCTTTGGACTTTCCTCCAAGAAAACCCATTTTGGTTCACAAAAGTTTGTATAAAGCTCATATAAAAGCATACAGGGCATAAGCGAGGGGTTAATTTTAAAATTAAGGTTACGATTAAAATATTTAATAAACAAGAAAAACTAACAAGAAGGTTGAGTGGTGGGTTTGGCGGTTTCATCCCAAGCAGTATTGGGGCGGTTTTTTAAGCTAGCGTTGATTGTGACAGGAATAGGTGCGATCCATATCCTCACGCTATTCATGTCTTGGTACACGGTCGTGTCAGATACGATAACCACAACCACCATACAGGGATATGCCATCGCTGAGTCTCTTTACATGTCAATCGCAGGGGGTATAGTTTGCGGAATTGCTCTTATACTGTCCTCCACTTCATCGAATATAATAACTGCGAAGTGGCTCGTCGGAGCTACTGCACTTGTCGGAGCTCTTCTCGCAATAACATCACCAGCTTATACGCACTTCATAGTAATACCTGCGCTACAGGCAAAGGGGTATTTAGAAATAGGAATATTCATGTCATACTTTTCAGCAATAGCGATGTTTGTCCCTGCCGCCACTATAATAGCAACACCCATTAGGGTCGAAGTAGCACCTCACGTCGGGCCTCCTTATCTTGGGACTTCAGCCCCGATTGTTGAGGAAGCTGTTGAACTGACACATGTAATTGATATACCTCCCGGTGCTATTTGCGGGATATGTTACCAAGAATTGGACCCAGAAACCACCATGATGTGTAGCAATTGCCAGACGATGTTTCATAAAGGTTGCATCGATATCTGGGTAAACTTAAACGGTACGTGTCCAAGCTGTAAGAAGCCCGTAGTCAGATAAACCTTTTTATATTAAACAAGTATTACGTTTACCCTTAGGCGTATGGAATCAATAACCTCGTTATACAACGAGATAGTCAGGCTGGCGCTCGAACGGAACTTCTTCTTCCCATCATCTGAGATATACAGTGATGCACCCGCAGGTTTTTACGAATATGGACCGCTGGCAGTATCGATGAAGAACAAGTACATAGAGATATGGCGAAGAGAACTGATTAGAAGAGATGAGATGGTGGAGATAGACGGCTCTCAGATAATGCCGAAGAGTGTATTTATAGCATCTGGACATCTTGAAAGCTTCACCGATCCTATAACTAGATGCACATCATGTAATGCCATCTTTAGAGCTGATAAGCTACTTGAGGAAATCTTAGGATTTTCAGTGCCCGAAAGGCTGGCTACGGAGGAGATGGATAAGCTTATCTCAGAACATAATGTAGCCTGTCCAAAGTGCAAAGGCAAGCTTGATAAGGTTTCAAAGTTTAACATGATGTTCAAAGTAAACGTTGGCGTGTCAGGAGATGAATGTTACCTCAGGCCAGAAACATGCCAGAGCATCTTCGTCGATTTCCTTAGGATTTACAAAACGATGAGAAAGAAACTTCCATTTGCGATCGCACAATACGGTAAAAGTTTCAGGAATGAGATATCGCCCAGACAATCTCTGATTAGGCTTAGAGAGTTCTACCAGGCGGAGATCGAGGTATTCTTTAATCCGAAGAAGGCTAATGATTTACCAAAAGCACGCGAGTATGAGAATTATGTTTTAAGGTTAAAGCCTTTAGAGAAAGATGAGGTCATTAAAGTTTCTTGCAAAGAGAGTGTCGAGACGGGTCTCATCTCGAGCATGCTCGTAGCCTATTACCTTGCCCTCATCCAACGTTTCTACCAAATTGTAGGCATTGACATGGAACGATTCAGGTTAAGACAATTGAGTGACGACGAAAGGGCATTCTATGCGAAGGAGGCATGGGATGTGGAAGTTTTGACGAGTATTGGATGGATAGAGCTTGTTGCCTGTAACAACAGGACAGATTACGATCTCTCCGGCCACTCTAGAGTTAGCGGTCAAGATTTGAGCGTTTACGATGACGGTGAGAAAATCATACCACATGTATTCGAACTTTCCATGGGGGTTGACAGAAGTCTGTTTTGTATATTAGAGCATAGTTATACAAAAGAAAGCGATAGAACGTTATTGAAGCTTCCGCCTATGCTAGCACCAATCCAGGTAGCAGTTTTCCCGCTTGTTACCAAGGATGGTTTAGACAAAAAGGCAATGGAGGTCTACGAAGCACTAAAGCTAGACTTTGATGCCATCTATGACGATAGCGGCTCTATAGGCAGGCGCTACAGGAGACAAGACGAAATAGGCACGCCGTTTTGCGTGACTATAGATTATCAAACAATGGAAAATGAAACCGTTACAGTTAGGGATAGAGACACAATGAATCAGGAAAGGGTACCTATCAGGGACCTCAAAAGGTACCTCATGGAAAAGTTAAGATATTGAACAATTAGGATGAGAAAGGTTTAAAGCAATAATGTTTATTCTTAAATGTGAACGACATGACTCTACCAAGGGATAGAGAAGAAGAATATAGTGCCAGGTTGCTCTCGCTACTACAAGACCAAATTCGGAAGGTTATGGAGATGTCTAGGGCAGTCCTTTTGATGATAGAGGATATCATGAATGAAGTTCCCCTTAAAGACATAGAGGCCAGATACGATGCAATCTTGAAACTTGACGATGAAGAACGGAACATTAGAAGGATGATAGAAAAGGACATTGCCAACATAGGTGCACTCCTAACGAGCAAGGAGGATTTCATAAGACTGATGAATAGTCTCGATAAAATCGCTGACACATCAGAAGGAATTGCTTATAGACTCGTGAGTCTGATAAAGATGAAGTTCAAAATAAACAAAGACATATTCAAAGGAGTGCTCCAGCTAGGCGAGGCGGTTCATTCGATCCTCGGTAAACTAAGAGAAGCGTTGCTAAGCGTCGCACTTGATTCTGAGACTTTCATGAAGAAGGTTGCGGAAATAGATAACGCAGAAAGAGAAATAGACGACATATACAGGAATTTAAGCCTTGTAATCCTTCAGAGCGATATGAAGGTTGGCCATATGTTCCTCATAAGGGAAATAGTGTCTTTGCTCGAAGAGATAGCGGACAAGGCTGAAGAATCCGTCGAAACATTAAGGACGCTCTCACTCACGGTGTTTTAGTTGACGCATACTTTAAACGATCAAGAGAAGATAGTTGCCGACCTCGTTCAAGACAACATAATAGTGTGGGATGTAAAGAAGGGGAGGGAGCTCTACAAGTTAGGATACTACGGAAAACCACTCGGCATACCTAAGCCCAAGAGTTTCGAGTTTGACGCACCACTCATTTTAGACGTGATAGAAGCAGTTTATTTGGTAGAGAAAGGAATCATCAGCGTTAAGAAAAACAACTCTTTGATGAAGTTGGATGAGCTGATAGAGTACGGAAAGAAGAATTATGAAAGGTTCGAGGAGAAGTATTTGGTGTACAAAGACCTGAGGGATAGGGGATTCGTGGTCACACCTGGCATAAAGTTCGGAAGCGACTTCGCGGTATACAAGCACGGCCCAGGAATAGATCATGCGCCCTTCATAGTCCAGGTCAAGCTCGAAGACGACGAGCTTTCGGCCGCGGAGCTGATAAGGGCAGGCAGGCTGGCAACTACCGTCAGGAAGCGCTTCGTCATAGCCGTCCCGAATCTAATGGATAAAAAGGTCACGTACTTGGCGTTTGAGTGGTGGAAGGCTTAGAGGTCTTTTTGTATTGATGAAAAACGGGCCCGGCGGGATTCGAACCCGCGACCCCCGACTTAGAAGGCCGGTGCGCTGTCCATTCTGCGCCACGGGCCCTTTTACGTTGCGAAACACAATATTTACGCTGTTTATGTTATGATGGTCGCTGCCTTATAAATATCCTTCTATGAACAGTTTTAGATGTTACTTTCTAAAAATTCGGAAAAATTTTGAAAAAGTTTTTAAGAATTATAAAGGATCAAAGCCCGAGATGACGGATAAACCTGTTATCGAGACAAGATCGTTAGTAAAGATTTATAGAGCTGGTCCAGTCGAGGTGCCGGCCCTAGGGGATCGTGAAGAACGTAGAACTTCAGCTCTCTATGAGTCCTGTAATTACGCCTGAACTAATCGTAACTGCTTTACTGTTTGCCGTGTTGATAGGTGCTTTAGCAGGGCTGTTGCCCGCATAGAGGATCACAAAGTTAACACCTGTCAAGCTTTACGATATGAATAACACAATAGTATGACGATAACTCCTCAAAAGCCCCTTAGCAAACTATAAGGTCTGAGTTGGGGCTTTATATATTGAACATTAACTTCAGCCCCAGCTCTTTAATGACCGAATAAACCAGTTAAAGCAAAGTCCTTTTATACCAAAAGAATTATATAGGTAATACAGATGAAAAAATCATGCCATATTGTCCCAAATGTGGGAGAGAGGTCTCTCCCGAAGATTCTTTCTGCAGAAATTGTGGCACCAGTCTGGTTCCTGTTGTTCAATACCCGCCCACACATCCAGTAGTTGCTCCACCACCAAAGCGGAGCAGGAGAAAATTCATAGGAGCGGTGGTCGGCATATCAGCTTTGGCTCTGCTTGGGTTTTTTGCGTACCAACAATATGGAAAAGAACTGGAGAAACTTTTTGGTCAGGAGACCACGAGTACGACAAAGATTGTTACGACTTCGAAGCAGACGACAACAGCCCAACCATATGTTACTACAACAGCTGGCACTACTACAATAACGACCACTACTTCACCGTATTCCACTACGACAACAACTACGACGACAACACCTGCTGTAGCATGGCCGAGGGACAAACCTGAATGGATTGAAAGGGATTGGGAGGAAACAGTTTATCCTTACTTGGTTGCATACTGTCAAGCTGAGCGTGAAGCTGTTGAAACTACAGTGGTAAACGAAGGAAATGCTACCGCCTACTTTGCTGTATTAGAGCTTTATGCTCTAGGAAGGTATCGTTTTGATGAACCCAACCGTCATCTAGACCATTCTCTAAGAGAGCTTGTACTCTTAAGACGTTTTTCAGGTATAGTCCTACATCCTGGAGAGAGAAAGAATTTCCAATTCGTAATAGACGCTCCACCAAAGATTTACGACCCGGTCGTTTGGATATGTTATGACCCAATACTTGACCCGAAAGGATTTAGTGTAGATAGTAATGCTGAGCTGAGATCCGTAGTTCAAAACAGACATGTGGTTATACGAGGTCGATACGGAATAATTGGGTGATTATACATGCCAAGGCAAGCCGTTCATATGATTGTTTTGGACGAAGTCATAAGTAGGCTTAGAGTAAGTACAAACCAAGCTGAAAGAAGGATTGGAGATTTGATGTATAGAAATAGACAAGCGGCCGTTCTTGGGTGCATAGGTCCTGATATATTCTACTGTGCCCCAGACTTTAACATGATTGGTAAGTTAAGTAATTTCTATAGGAACTTTAACAACATCATAAATTTGTATAATACGATTGACTTAAAAATAAAGGAGGTTTTTACATTCTTAGGAAATCCTGTTGAAAACACTGTTGGAACACTTCTGCCCTCAACGGTAGACATGCTCAAAAGGATTATTGAAGAGATAAAGAGGATGGTTGACCTTTTCAGTTCTATGTTAAATAAGGAACTCTTCAGTGGCGTTATTGACAGATTTAACCTTCTTGACAATTTATCAAGTCTTCCAAATCTAACGCATTTACTGTTTGATGATTTTATGCCTCCTATGCAGCTTGGTTTTGATGAAAGGCAATGGTACTGGTTTGATATGCTTCATTGTAGAGAAACTGGTACGTTTGCGAGAAATCTAATTAGACTCGCTGGAAACGATGAAACAAAGCTTGCGTATGCTTATGGGTACCTAACGCATATAGCAACGGATACGGTAGGTCATCCGTTCATAAATCAAATAGTAGGTGGTCCGTATCGTATGCATCCACAACGCTATACCACATGTGAGATTTTCGTAGATTCTTGGGTTTTCTTTGATCGCTTTGGTGAAAGCATAAATACGGGACTCTTTAACCAGCTAAACCTCCCCCAAACCCTTCCAAACGGAATAGCTGATCTTTTACATAGAGCTTTTATAGAGACCTACCAAAACAAATCACATCCATTAAGGATAAACGAAAGCCAAGGAGGATTCTTAACGATTGATAATATCAGGTCAACATACGATATCTTCAGATTTAACACCGAGGTTCTTGGAGGCATAACCATAAAACCACCTACAGAACCATTTAGCGGAGTCCTAGAATTACTAGAAAGGGCACTTGAGAACTTTAAGGGGCCACCATCACCTCCTGAGATTGGAAGACTTTGCAGCATAGAAGAATTCTTCAGCTCCACGGATTGTATAGAAGGATTTTTCGAATCTATTGCGGAATGGCTTGAGTACTTTGGAGAGCTAATTATATGGACAATTGAAACGATATTTTCTCTGATAGACTTTGTGCTGACAGCTCTGCTAAGCTTACCAATTGCCGTTTTGATGGCTATTCTGTATGGAATTCAATTGGTTATCTATAACCTCTACCGTCAAGCACGTTCGGTCTTGATGCAAGCTGGACTTCTATACCCTGAGCCGGATGAGCTACAAACAAGTTATGGGACGAGCCTTGTAACACCTTGCTACTCTCGTTCATCACCTTTCAAGGGTTATCCACGCGTACACTCCCATTTATTACACAACATTTTATTCCCGAACACAACAGTCGAGGAGCCTGGAACTCTAAGCGCCTTTTATCAGAGGAATCAGAGTTCTACACCTAGGAAGTTTATTTATGAGGATAGCTTCAGTGAAAGTAACCTGATAGCCTATGCACGTGCTACCAATCCCAAGGAAACGCGAGATCTCCAAATGAAGGGGCGCTCTATAGGAAATGCTATAAGTTTCTCTTATTGGCTCATCGTAAACTCTTTAAACTCAAATTTAGAGAGTGTGGTTTACACCAATTGGAACCTGTTTTCTGATAGAGGTTACGGATACAAATGCTGGACAACGAAGCAGAGACTTAGCCATGATAGACCGGTGATGGTTTTAGACGAGACTTACGTCTGACAAACAATCCCTTGACAATGGTGTTTTAGTTCAACTTGGAAGTTTTGCTGTGGGTATTAGACTTGATTAAATGTCCGCCTTTTACCAATAAATCTGACACGCTGCAGAATTTCTGCAATAGATATATGATTACTTTTACGCGCTTTTATCAAGCATAACGCGGTACTCGTCAAATAAAAAATATTCGATGAACATATACGGTATGAGTCATTGATCGCTATCAAACCTATATACTCGATAGTGGTCGGGATGTTTTAAAATGCAGGGCTGGAAGCATCATCACACTATATGGCTGACGATGATACTTGGATGGATATCGATATACATGATAAGGATGGCACCCTCAGCCTCTTTGGCAAGCATAAAGCATGAGTTTAACCTCTCATACACGGAGGCGGGCCTTCTTGTTACTGCGTATTTCTACACTTATTTCCCTGCACAGTTTCCTTCTGGATGGATGGGCGACAAATTCGGCCGAAGGCGCGTGCTGAGCTTGTCCAGTGTACTGTGGGGCATATTGTCTATCTTCACTGCTCTCGCAAATAACTTCCATCAACTCCTAGCGACAAGGATGGCAACTGGCGTCGCTCAGGGCTTGTACTTCGGTAACGACCGTCCCATAGTCGCGGCATACACGCCGAAAGGTAGTGCTGGAATAAGTCAAGGTATATCCTTCATAGGCATAGGCCTCGGAACGGTCCTCGGTATGTACCTGGGCGGCCTTATAACGTCGTTGATGGGATGGAGGTGGATGTTCATATTCTTCGCTATACCCTCCTTTATAGTCTCAATCATGATGTTTATGTTGCTCAAGGACGTCCCCTCGAATGGAGACAATGGCTTGAGATCTTTTTCAGAGTTGCTCAGAAATAGAGACTTCTTGCTTATGTGCCTCGCTGGCATACCGTGCATATATGCCTTCTGGGTCTTAGCTACATGGGCTCCGACGATGTTCATGGAGATGGGTATAGGTGATATCGCTATGTCGTCGTTGCTGGCATCCATCATAGGTATGGCAGCAGTTCCAAGCCTAATATCCATGGGCTACCTGAGCGATGCCCTAAAGAAGAGAGGCATAAGGAGGAAGCTGATAACAGTCTTAGATATAACGTTACTATCACTATTCTTATTCCTGTTCAGTTACGCCCTGTCTATAAACTCGAGCCCGATATTGCTGATAGCATTTTACGCGGTGATCAGTCTGCTTTACTGGGGTTTCATAGCGCCGCTTTACGCCATGCTACAGGAGACAGTTCCTAGCAGACTTCACGGCACAGCCTTCGGTTTGATGAATGGTATACACTTCACCGGGTCGCTGATATCTCCTTGGCTTACGGGTCTGCTGAGGGACTTGACCGGCAACTTCGTCTGGAGTATTTACATACCTGCTACAATGTTGCTGTTCAGCTCCTTGATAATAGCTTCGGTATCACCGGCCTTTAGCTTCAAGGAGAAGACGACAAAACTTTAGCATGTTAGCGTAAGTTTTATAACTTCCACAAAAAATTTAAGATGAGAGTCATGTCGACTGAGGCGAATTATCTTCTTTTAATGCCAGAGCATAAGTATCCCAGATGTTTTTGCACCGAAGAAGAAGTAATAATGGCTAAAAGGATACGCGAATTCGTTGACAAAGAAGTCTTGCCCAATAGACAGAATTTAGAGGGTGGGTGGCACCGCGATGAAGAGTTAGCACATAAGACGTTATTCGATCTGTATTACAAGTGCCATCAGCTAGGGTTAACTATCTCAAACTTACCAAGCGAATACGGCGGTCTAGCTTTATCACCAATAGTCAGGTACATGATAAATGAAGAACTGTCCCGTGGCGACGTCGGGTTAGCAACTTTGGTGGGTAAAACGCATTGGATAGTGTCGTTCATGTACAACAGGGTGCAAGTGAGAGAAGATTTGCTTGAGGAGTTTGCGCCCAAATTGACCAGCAATGTTCCGTACATCACATGCGTAAACATCAGCGAGCCGGAAGGCGGTGCGAATATAGAAGACCCGGCCTTAGAATTGAGGACCTTGAACACAGTAATCGCCAAAAAGGAAGGGGATTTCTGGGTGTTGAATGGGCACAAGATTTGGCCCGGACCTGCCGCCGACCCTTCGTATTGGGATAGGTGGCATGAAAAATGGCCAGATAAGTTTGCCGGTCACCTCGGCTACTGGGTTGTTGTGACCGAGGATCCTAGCAGAGGTGAGGACGCAGCAGGTATGGTATATCATCCATACAATGCCGAGGGCGTCAGGTTTGGTCTACCATACAAAAAGTGCGGTCTATGTTGGACTGATGAAAACGTCGAGATATGGTACGAAAACGTTAAGGTTCCAGCCAAGTATAGGGTTGACGTCAAGCCGGGAAATGGTGCCAAGATAATTCATGGGTATGTTATTGGACCGGGCAGGCTTGCTGCCGCCGCAAGGCTCACGGGAATTGCGACAGCATGTTTGGAGATCGCTCTGGAGTGGACAAAGAGCAGACAGATTGCAGGAAAACCCGTAAGGGAGAGGTCATACTTCGCATCCATTCTGGCTGACATGTACAGGATGGTTGACTTAGCTAGACAGTATTATCTATCAGTCACTTGGCAACTCATGCACCCCGAGATATATGGTGAATCTTGGGAACCACACATGCTCGCAAAGTTTTCGACGGCGCGCTCTTTCGCTGGCGAAGCTGCTATGTTCTGCGCAAACAAAGCCATGGAGCTCATGGGCTCGTATGGTTACGTATTCGAGATGAACCTCGAGAAATATTATAGAGATTTCAAGATCGTGCAGATGTGGCTTGGAGGTGCCCAGAGAGATAGGCTGGATATAGCACAAGGCTTGTATGGCCCGTTCAAGTGGGCTGGTTACGAAGATTGGTTAAGGGCGAGATGGCCGAAAAAGTTTGCTGACTTAAAGAATACAATCGAAAAGGAGATAGACAAGACACTCAACAGAACCTCGGGAAGTGAAAAAGAAGCTGAGAAGATAAGGAAAGAGTTAAGCAGGGACATGGAGTACGACATAGACGAGGCGACAAAAGGTTAACATCAACCACAACCATATTTCCTTGCCCACCACTCCGTCCTAAACTCGCTTTTCGAGCAGTAGCTCGTGAGGATCTTAGCATGTCCGTTTTCCAATAATGCCGCATTCAGATTAACCCCTTCACAAATTACCTTTGCGACGACTCTGTTGTATCTATCATAAGGTTGGCCATCGTCTTGGTCTGCTATAGCATGGGTTCCGATAGCACACACCATTTTCGTGAACTCTTTAGCCTCATTATAACCCGACTCGTCCTTTTCAGGTGTATTCACTAGTGCGAGTCTTATCCTTATGCCGTCAATCTCTAACGTGTCACCATCTATGACGGCTGTAACCCTACCTATGATGCAAAGAGCGCTCCCAGAACATATTTCAGTTTGGGGTGCGGACGTAGTTTGTTCCGTTGTGTTGGAAACAGTGGACTCTATAGCGCCGGGAATGCTGGATGTTATAGCGAACATTATGAGGTATATCGAGCAGGCCAAAATGATGAGAATTGATATCAACTTTACGAGCTTCATGCGTTCAACACCTTCTGCGTAACAGGCTCAGGGAAGTCAATGAAATCTGGATTCTTCCATATATAATACTTTGGCTTCGTCTTGAATAGCGTAATTGCCTCTGCTAAATCTTCAAGCGAAAACTTCCCCTCTTTTATCCTTCTGGCTAAGCTCGGTTTTGTAAACCTTTCGCTTAATGAATTTCCGATGACCTCCGCAACTTCTTTAATCTGCTTTTTGCTTAACGCCCTAAGCCAAGATAGGTTATTCTTTTTGCTTTTCGAGAGTTCAACATTTAGCCCCATGCTCTCCAAAAACTCCAACACTCTCTGCTGCTGTTTATCAAATTCTCTCTCGTATATTATTTCTTTCATGCCAGCATGCTCAAAGAACGGGTTGTACTTTGCCATGACAGCTAACGTCTCGATGTAAGGAACGTTGATCAAAGGCATGGTCTCCTTAACGAGCTTTACGCCCAAGCCTATGCCGCGATACTTGGGCGCAACGACAACTCTCGCAATTCGTCTAAAGTTATCATTTACGTATTTTATTGCTGCTTTGAGTCCATTATGCCGCATCATTTCTCTAATATGTGGCAACGCTATATTTCTCGGTTTTAGATTGAAGTATGACAAAACATATACTATCACGCCAGCAAGCTCGCCACGTATCTCTGCTTTGAATATGTTGGTAATACCAAACGGTCTATTACCTTTATAGTGAAAAGCTTCGAGCTTTTTGTAATCATCAATAGTGCCCTCGCTAATAACAACGTCCTTCAGTATGCTGCAAGGTTTTGGTTCAGGCCTAAAGTAAGCTACATCAACTTCAGCACCGAATTTTTTTACTATGTAAACGTTCGGGTTTAAATCTTCAAACAAATCCGTATGGGTTGTGGCGACTATGAGTGTAAGCCCACGCTTTCTACAGAACTTTTGAGTTAAGTAAGCGACGACTTTGGCCGTTGTTCTATCGAGCGTTGCGCAGAATTCGTCAAAAATAAGGGTTTTTGCGCCTTTCCATATCGCCTTTGCCAATCTGTATCTGTACTTTTGGCCGTCGCTCAGCTCTTTGTAACGTCGTAAGAATAAGAATGCTTCGCCTAAACCAACGAAGCTCAATATCTCTATAGCCTCAGCCGTATCTCTTCCTACGCCATGGATAACAATTTCATCAGGGTCTATATCGAGTTCTTTATCCGTAATGATTGGCTTAAATTCCTCGTGTTTTTCAAGCAATTTAGCAAGCTCTCTAAGCAGCACGCTCTTTCCACTACCGCTCTCGCCTGTTATATACACTACATCGCCAGGGTTTATATCAACAACAAAATCTTTGAAAACTGGAAAGACCTTTTCATCGTCCACGCCTATACCAAAAGCCTCGGAAATATCAATCGTGCGCTTGGTTACTTTTGTTTTTGTCTTGAAAGCTTTATTAATTATTACTTTTAAAAGTGGTATCTTCGTAGGGCAGCTAACTCTGAGCAGAACCATTCAAGAGCTCCCCCTCTGTTGTGCTTTTTATCGCCGCAGTCTTGGACTTTAGCTTGAGCTTTGCACGACAGAAGGGGCATTCAATCTCTCTATCTGTCACAATTTCGGTCAATTCAAACTCGGCAATCGGTGGCTGTGGAGGTAGCAATGCTATTTGTTTTTCTCCAGCTTTTTTCGGCTCTCCCAGCTTTTGTTTAATTAGCTCGAGCTTATTCATATCTGCTTCTGCGAGTGTTATGACCAGCCTGCCGTCAGCATGTCGTGTTATTCCCCCTGCTGCATGGCTCTCAGGCGAAAGCTGTAGCTCGTAAAATAATGATTCAGCGCTGTCATGACTTACGTTCTCAAACTCTAGAATCTTAACCCGTTTGCTCATTTACTCCACACCCCACAGGTCTATTATTGGCGTGCCGTGAATTATCTCGAGCTTCTTCACCTTGATTGCGTCCTGTACATCGGACTTTAGTGCCACAAACCTCGACCCTAGCATCTGTGTACACAAAGCGCTCTATGTCAAACTCTATTCGGTAGTTGCCTCTCTCGAATCTGATGTTTAAGCTCCTTGGTGTTAGTGAGAGAAAGTCTTGATATTCTGCCTCGTTTTCGAAGTCTAAATCGAATGAGCCCGTGACCTCGAACTTCTTCGGTTTTAAACTATGTAGATAATGATCACCTAAAACATGAACGCGCTCAAGGTTGTTGTTCATCCTAAACGTCATGCGTCTTGGCCTCTTCGTTATATCACCAATCGTTATCGTAACGTCACCATGTGTAAAGTCTTCGCCCCTCGTGAAGCTTGGACTGCTAACATCACCAAGAGTAAGCTACCTTCCCACGATTCCTGCCCTGACTCTTACCTTGCCAACCTCAGCCACCACCTCTAAGTTGTCCACGACAGCGCCCGCAACGACTTTCTCCTTCACGCTGTCCAGGCCGGAGCGGAGTGTTAGCGATGGAAGCACATCGGCAACGAAAAACGTATGTGTGTACGGGCCCGTACCGCTTGTTACAACGCTGCCGAGACATGAAAGCAGTAAGTGACCTATCTGCTGAGAATTCAGGTATAGCTCGACCTCTCCCTCGACATACTCTTCGCCTCTCACAGCCTTAGTGAGTTGCCTGTCGGCCACAGTATCCCTATCGAGTATAGTCGTCCTTCTCACAGTAATGTTCTCACGGATTATATCGTACCAGACGGCCGCTGCTACTGCCGTTCCGTACGTGTTTTCCTTCCCAACTCCAAGATATCTTGGCATACTAAAGCCTCCCTTCTAGCTCGGCCTTGATGTCCTTCAACGCCTTGATGATGGCGCCTAAGATTATCGGTACGATGGCGAACCTCGACTCCATTTGGGATATGGTAGCGAAGAAGCTAGCCAGGCCGGTTAACAAGACAACGTAGTCTTCCCAATTCATTCCTTACTCACCCTCCTCGCCCTTTCGGGCTTTTGCGCCCCCATCTTCCGGGGCTGCGCAGCCCTATCGGCAAGTCGCATTAGGACCAATCCTATTAGAACAAGGACGAAAAGTACGGCCGCAAAGGGAACGAAGATTACCTTGGCCTTTCTGAACTCATCGCTCAGGCCTGTGAGTGCCAAAGCTGTGGCGGCATACCCGCCACCAGCCATAAGGGCCGCTTTCCTGAATCCCCTTGAGATCAAGAGTAATCTCCAAGCGGCGTATGCCATGACGCAGGCGGAAAATACCGTGAGGATTCCAAAGACACAAGCGATCGTGGGATCAGAAGCGATCTTATGATGCCACTCAATGAATGACGTCGTCATACCTCTGAGGTACTCAGGCAGGACATTTGTCGGCCATGTGATCAGCTTCACGACAGACTCGGCGAAGACCTTCGGCTGAATGTAAAATGCGGTGAGAAGCGAGCCAGCGATGAAAGACGACACCGAAGCGAACAATAAGAAAGCAAGCCTTACCTTCATGCCTCCAGTTCCACCTCGACCCTCTGAACCCATACATGGCCATAATCGCCAGCCTCAGTCCTTCCCTCAACCCTCTCGAACTCAACGCTTGGATACGCGAAAACCATGAACTCTTTTATCCCGAGAGTTCTGTCAGCCATTATGGCGTCATATATCGCCCAGTGGATGCGCTTTGCCTCCTCGTAACTCCTCCTTGGCTCCCCACTCAGCGTCTCTATCACGTACTCAAAAGTCCACTTGTGCTGTCTCTTGGTGCCGCTAACCTTCAGGTCCTGACTTTCCCCCTCCTAACCCATACATAAATGCGTGGGAATGCGCTGACACCTACATGCTCAGCAACAGATACGCTCCGGACACCTTGGACATTCTTAGCTATCTCGACGAGTCTGCTCTCGACAATGTTGAACCTTTCTATCGTTGACATCCAACATGTTGCACTCGCGGGTTATAAATTAAATTAGCCGGCATATGTTCGGAGAGGCCTCTCGGTTGGCTCTCTTTATTTTTTACCCGTTCAGTGCTCATGTACGTGAGGTACGCCTCAAAAAGTATGGTTATAGAGCGTCTGGTTCCGAACCCGAGTGAGAGGTTGGAGTTTGAGAATATTTATGGCGCAGACATAGAAAGCAAACTACAAGCTGCTGACGCATTCATTGATGCGATGCTGCAAGGGTATGTTGATGTACCGTTGAACGACCCGCCAAGAATATTAATGGAGGCTGCAGCAGACTGCGCCGCAGCCCTCTTCCTCTTTGACCGGAAGGACGTCGAGAGTGCAAGGGAGCTTATGGCGAGATGCGAGAAGCTCGTAGAGGTTTTCCGCTCAAGGTTTAGGTATTTCGGTTTGGCGGGTGCAACGGAATGATGGAGCTCAACAAGCAGTTGAAGAAGCTCAAAAAAGGCGATTGGGTCAAAGTCGTCTGGCTCGATGCCGCAACAATATCGAAGGTACCCATAGACGTAAACATAAACGAGATACCTATAGCGACAATAACGGAAACCGTGGGCCAATTCATGGGCATACTGAAGGACGAGAAGTTCCATGCTCCGCATTTCATAGTCGTGACGGAGAGGAGTGGCGACACAGAAACATGGACGTCCATACCACTTGTTCTGCTTAAGAAAGTTGTGAAACTCGTCGAGAAGGAGGCGCTTAAGTCGCTTAAGGTTTACACAAAGAACGGGGGTTTTGAAGGCGTTAACACAATTCTCCTGAAAGCAAGACCTGAGGGTGCTGAACATGAGGAGAAGAGATCTGCCACAAAAAAGAGCCAGGATAACCTTAAGGGTCGGTAGGATAAGGCTTTACGTCGACCGTCACGACTACTACGCCCTCATATCCTCGGCCTTCGCGGCAACGGCGATATACCTGCTGCTGGCCGGGAGGACTGAAGGATTATGGCAGCTCGGGATATTCTTGTCCGGCTGGGGCTTCGGTAGTGTGATGGAGGCTTTGCTGGGGCGTAAAACGTCATGAAGGCCGTCGAGTTTAGGTGCGAAGCATGCGACCAGGTCTTGGATCTGAAAGATGTAGACGATGGATGTTATCTGCTAAGGTGCAACGTATGTGGTAGGATTTGGGTCTTGACGATCGTAGAGCTTGAGCCCGAGGAAGATGGTCATGGGTAAGGGGAGAAAGGGTAGGGGCTTGGAGAAGAAAGTCGTCGAGCTACTCTCGAAAGGTCTCAGCTATGCCGATGTTGCCAAAGAGGTCTATGGTGGGGCTACGCGAAAAACGCTTAGTAGAGTATATACGATAGCAAGGAAGTATGAAGAGTATTTAGTTCAGCACAGAAGAAAAAATTTTTCCACGAATGCTGAACTAATTCGGCGTGAGTACGAGCGCTTCAAGGAGCTTTACAGGCGCTTGAAGAAGCTCAGTTTAAGGCAGGACGAGCGGCTACGGCAGGAGATAAAGCAGATTTTACTGAAGCGCACCATGAAGGCCCAGAAGGATGCAGAGATTTCCCAGCGAAAGTTTGCACAGGTCGAAAGCTGGCTTGACCATGACGTCGTATCTAGGGAGCTTGCAGAGGAATGTTACGCCATGGCGAAGCGTTGCTTCGAGGATGGCGACATCAAGAACGGTCAGAAATTCCTTGAATTGGTGGTAAAGTTCTTTAAGTTGAGCCAAAAAGCTAAGTTCGAAGTGTTAGCAGAGGAGGCTCAGAAAGCCCTGGCAAAAATAGCAGCAAAAAATGACGGAACGCTCCATCTGCGCTCCGGAGGTAGAATGTATGAAGAAGGATGAGCGGAAGCTTATCGTCATGAAGACCGTAAGGCTTCCGCCCAAGAGAATAGACGAAAGGTCGTCAGAGGTCATCGAGAGCATCATGTTCTGGATCGTGGAAGAGGGCTTCGATGGTGTGGTCTTTGACAGATGCTTCTGTGGCTCCGACTGTGGTTATCATTCAACCTATTATCTGAAGTGCGGCCACTCGGACATCGAGGGGCACTTCGTAAAAGTTTACAACGACTATTGTCCTGCTTGTCTCTCGAAGAAGCTGGATTACATAACATAGACCATGTGGCAGGCACAGCCCAGAAGTTGGAGAAAATGGTGGAAGATATTAGCCGAGCTAAAGCAGCAGGAGCTCTTGGAGGAGCATAGGGCAACGGTCGAGTACGTTGCCGATACACTCGCAACCATAGCTGGCATACCCCAGAGATTTGTTAGAATATTCCAGAGGATAGCGCCGAGAGACCAAAACGACCTCGAAACGATCGACGTGTTTTATCAGCGAATCAAGAGTTACTCGATCGATGAGCTGAAAAGTCCTGATGTTTTTTGCAAAGTGTTCTTAAACTTCGAACCGACTTCTTATCAGCTCAGGCTTATCGCAGACAACTCAAAGAGAATTGCAGTTATGGGCTGTCGTCAGTCTGGAAAATCGTATGCATTAGCCGTTAAGGTTATCTTGTTCTGCTTAACACATCCTGGCTCGAAGGCTATCTATACCGCTCCCAGCTTCAGACAGGCTAAAACATCGTTTCGAAAAGTTAAGGAACACTTGGCAATGCTAAATCCCGTAGCCCGTCGTGCATGGATTCTCGAGGAGCTAAAGACAAAGGTTAGATTCACGAACGGGAGCGAAGTCGAGGCATTTCCCTATGCCCTTGACCGCTTAAGGGGCGAGACCTGCGACTTTATACTCGTCGATGAAGCGGCATTCATTCCCGATGACGAGGAGCTTTTCGAGGGCGTTTTGAAGCCTATGATGGCGACACGATGGGAGAGGGGCGCCCAATTAATAGCATGCTCAACACCTTGGGGCACGAACAATTACTTCTACAGAATCTTCAAAGACCCGCATATAGCACCCGAGTGGAGCCATCAGGTCTGGACATGGCGTGAGGCTGTGGCTGAAGGCGTCATACCTATGAGCTTCATCGAGAACGAGATGCGGACTAAGGACATGAACTTCTTTAAGCGCGAGTACGAGGTCGAGTTTGTCTCGGATGAGGGGAGTTGGTTAACGCAAGACTTGATAAACTGTTGTCTGGACGCTGATGAGCGGCTTTGGGATTTCGAGGAATACCATACGGGCGAGTTCTACATGGGTTTGGACTTGGGTAAGAAAGTTGATTATTCGGTTCTCACGGTAGTCGAGAAAGTCGGCGAGGAGCTTTACGTCAGACATGTAAAAATTTGGCCGCTTGAAACGCCCTATTCCGCAGTCATAGGCTACGTAAAGGTACTCTCAGAAAGATTTAGAACGCCCTACAAGATTCTCGTTGACCAAACGGGCGTTGGTGAATACGTTGCCGAGGACATGCTCAACGTCGGCATACCCAATTTGGAAGGTATCGTCCTTACTGGACCAAAAAAGCTTGAGATAGCGAGCTACCTCAAACAAAAAATGCAGGAGAACTGCAAACAAGACAGCAAGGGGAAATGGTCTGGGACGTCTCGGTTACACATACCGTATCTAGAGGACAACGAGCTCACTAAGAGGATAATCGCCGAGCTAAACGTAGAAAAGTACACGTTGACGAAGGACGGAAACATAAAGTTCTACCATCAAGAGGGCACGCACGACGATGTTTTCTGGAGCCTCGCCCTTGCAGTTTATGCGAGTGGAAATGCCTATAGGATGAGCATAACGCCGCTCTAACGATTTAAGAATTGCAAGAAAATGTAGGGGTGATGAACATTGGCAAAGTTTACATCAAACCGATCTGCTCCGCTATCAGCTGGGAAACGTCGACAACCCTTCTACCATTCTGTTGCGAAGACGCGACCTGCAATAAGGTTTGAACACACGTCGGACATGCCGTCGTTATCACCTTTGCATTCGTAGATGCAAGCACCTCGAACCTCTTTTTGGATATGCGTTCTGCTGTGGACGGGTAAGTAACCTTTAGCAGGCCCCCTCCACCGCAGCAACAGAAATATGAACCATTATTTTCAGGATATACTACATTCGCTATGCTACTTAGCACATTCTTTGGTTCCTTTACGATTCCGCATATTCTCGAAAGCTCGCAGGGCTCATGATACGTTACCGTTACGTCTAACCTCGGTATTTTCAGCCTCTCTTTCTCGAGACAGTTGTTAAGAAATTCCGTGAAATGAAGGACCTCAAAGTTAAGTTTTCTTCCAAGCAGCTTCGGATACTCATACTTCAGAGCTAGGTAACATCCTGGACATCCGGTAACTACCTTCTTAGAACCAACAGAAGATATTTCCTTGATGTTGTGCTCTGCGAGGCTTTTCGCCTCCTTTAATGCGCCTGCGAGGACGAGCGGGTGCCCACAACACCATTCGTCCTTCAATACTGTCCAATCCTCATTTAAATAGTTCAGTATACCCGTCACGGCCTGCGCTATTGTCTGTACCATTCCTGAAAATGATGTAACGCATCCCACAAAATATACGAGGTCCGCCGAATCTTTGATTTTGACGTCAGCATCTGTGTACATTATCCAATCATTCCTAGATGCGTTGTCCGCTGTGTAAACGTTCTTATACTCAAGTATTGCGTTGGAAAACCTTTTTATGGTGTCGGGGACCATACCAAGCTCAAAAAGTTTCTGTCTTGCCAGCAAAGATACCTCTCCTATGTTTATGCCTTGAGGACACTTGTATGCGCAAGAGCAGCACGTAGAACATTTATAGAACTTCTCTGATAACTTGATTGTTGGTTGCAACTCTCCTTTCATAAGGGCTAAGAAAAGCGTTTTACGTCCGCGTGGGCTAACCGATTCATCATAGTTTTCTACCTCTACAATTGGACATATCGAGCGACAGAAGCCGCAATGTTCGCAGAAGTTAAGCTTTTTAAGCACGTCTTCCGCAGTAATTTCAAGCGGCAATTTACGTCACTCATTACTTATGAAAATCTTCCATTTAATTTACCTTACTTTTTAGACGATTTATCATCACCGAAAAAGCGAATGAGGTAGCGAACGAAGGAAGGCTTGCACCCAGTTCCGGTATTAACGTCACGACCACGATGTAGACTGCTATACCAAAGAACCAGGCCAGCATGTTATCTAGCCTTATAGCTTTAGCTTTTTCGTAAAACTCCTCCAGCGTGATAGAAGACCGTCTCCTATTCACAAAGAACTCAGCCGAGACGACGCCGAGAAGTGGGACGAATAGGGCACCTATCATAAGCAGGAAGCTTTCGTACTCTACAAGAGGAACACTTATGGCAAGCGCTATACTAACGCCGGCCACGAGGGCTATAAACCTCCACTGTCTGACCTTCGGGAATATGTTCTGGAACGAGACGGCGGACGAGTATATATCAGCAAAGCAGTTATCAGTCTCGTCGACCAATATAAGCATCAGCGCAACCCATCCAAAGAATAAGGCACCTATGGATGCTACAACATCCTCTATGCCCAAAAGCACGACTAATGCCGCTCCTAGGACGTAGAACCATGTGTTGGAGATCGTATATCCAGCGACAGTTCCGAAGAATGCTGAGTGAGGCCTCTTAGCAAACCTGTTATAATCAGATATCAGCGGCCACCACGATATCGGCATGACTATTACGAGGTCCAAAGCAAGGAGCAAAGGTATGGCGCTATCGCTACGAGAGAAGACCCAGCTCCAGAAGTCACCAGAACTGAATACATGATAGGTTATCCAGATCGTCGAGCCGTAGACCAACCATATCGCAACCCTCTCCAACCACTTCCTTACAACCACCAGAGGTCCGCCGAGCGCAAGTATCATGCACCAGACACCAAAGAAGACAACCCAGAAGCTGTAGGATATTGGGCCGAATATGCTCGATGTTAGTAGCGTGGTTGCCTGCGCCATTATCATGAGCTCGAATGCAGTCCAGCCTATCAACTGCACGATGTTAAGTGTCGTCGGAAAGTAGGATGCCTTAATGCCGAGCACAGGCCTTAGGCTTACCATCGTAGGCACACCGTACCTGCTGCCCACGATTCCAGGAAGCGCTAGCATGATGCTGCCTATTATGGAGCCGAATAACGAAACGAGGAGCACCTCAGAGAATGAGAGACCTTTCAGCAACGAGCCAGCCAAGAGGACGAGTAGCCCGACACCCAAGCTCGACCAAAGGACGAAGTAGTCCAAGAATCCGAGAACCTTTGCATCCTTTGGTACAGGTTCAGTTCCCCACTCCGGTGGAAGTTTGACTTTCATAGTTTATTCAACGAGACCGCTACTGTGGATTGTTATAAATGTTTTAATAAGCGGCTTATTGCAAAAATTGTTTGAAGTTGATACGAACGTGGTAACTGTCTTCACTCGACCTTGATGCTAATACCCTTCGGCTTGCCCTTCTTCTTGTTGAGGACGACCTCCAAGACACCGTTCTTATACGTAGCCTTAGCACCCTCGGACTCAACCTCTTCTGGCAGCTCAACTTCTTTGTAGTACTTCCTCTCGGGCGTGTCCACCTTTATTATCAACGTCTTCTCGGTAACGTTCAGTTGGATGTCGTTCTTGTCAACACCAGGCAACTCGGCTACTACCCTTATCACGTTCTCCTCGGGTATGACATCGACCAGAGGCTCCCTCTCGCCCTTGAGTTCTAACGGTCTTCTGCCGAGCCTAGGCTTTATGTTGCCAAACTCTCTTATGATGGGCCTTCCATCGGGTCCTATTGTGATCGAGTAACCATAAACGAATGGACCTATAATCCTCTCTACGCCCTTCTCAGTCCTTCTCTCTTTTACGAGTTCTTTGGGAACCATCTCCTCGATCCTCTTGAACTCTTCCTCAAACTCCCTGAAGAAATCCTCCCAGTATCTCTCAAAAAAGCCGAAAGGGAAGCGTCTAAATCTTCTGAAAAATTCATCCCATTCGTTTGACAAAATAAAACCACCTCAAGTTAGTTAAAGTATATCCTCTCGTTAATAAATTTAACTTAAAAGCATGAGGCTGCCTACCTTATACTGCTCGTCGCTTTAGAGAAGAATATCTTGATGATATCGGCCATCCTAACTTCGACACCTATGTGCCCCTCCTCGCGCTTCATGTAGCGAAATACTTTGAGCAACTTTGAGAAGTCTCTGGCAAAGCTAAACCTGCCGCTTATCTTATCCGCAACGACGTCAAATACTTCTTTGTACGGAGAGAACCTTCTTAGAACCTCTGCGGTATATGCTTCTAGGTCTTGGACGTTCTTCAAGAAAATTTCAGCGCAGTAAAGGCTCGGTATTATGCCCTCGCCGAGTACGGATAAAACCGTTCCTATGCTTTCGCCAACGCCCACGACCTTTCCGGCGTAGTAAGGCTGACACATCGGTGGCGGTGTTATCCTAAGAGGTCTGCCGACCCTTTTGACAATCTCGCCTCCATGCTCTCGCATGAAAGCGTCTAAGAAGTATCTCTGCCTTCCAAAGTAGTCCCCGCATCCAACATGAGCGTAGGAGTCTCCAAGCGGGAAGAACCAGATGTAGCCAGCATTCATCGGCTTTATGTAAAAGTCATCTATCGGCATCTTGTTATACTTCACTTTGTACTCAAGCGTGTGGATTATGTAGTCTTTGCTGAGTTTTGGTAGCAGAGCCCTCTGGAACCCGGTCGAGTCTATTATGAGGTCGTACTCGTCATTAAGCTGCTCAGTGCTCTTGATGTGAACACCAAACTTTACGTTATGTCCGTCCACCAAGTCCCTTTCAAGGGATAGCTTATCGAACGTACATAGGCCTTTGAGCTTCATCCAGAAACGCGAGCTTCCGAGGTCAACGCACATCTCCTTGCCTTTGTAGAAGACATAATCTTCAAAGTTCAAGCCGACGGGCGAAAGGAGCTTCTGCATCTCGCTACCGGAGGTAGCCCATGCACAAGGCGGGTAGTAATCCGCGTAGCTGCACATCTCAAACCCGACGACCTCGTACTCAGTCGAGAGCCTGGAGACAAGATAGGAGCCTGCCACACCAAGCCCGACGACGGCGATTTTACGCATGGTCCGGCGTGAAATTATAAATTACCACCTTAAATTTTTAAATCGAGATAAAACATTTTAATAGACGAATTCCGAGATTACCCCTAGAACTTCATGCGGGCCCGTAGCTCAGCATGGTTAGAGCGGCAGTTGTCGGCCGAGGCTCATAACCTGTAGGTCCTGGGTTCGAGTCCCAGCGGGCCCATAACTTCATTATGTTTTTAATGCCGGTCATCTACCTTGACCTTGTATGAAACCTAGTGTTTTTGTGGGCTGTTGCGGCTGGGCTATAAAGGGTGGTAAGCAAGCATACTATAACCGCCTTAAGACGATAGAGCTCCAGGAGACTTTTTACAAGCTACCAAAGCTGGATACTGTAAGGAAATGGAAGGAGTCGGCACCAAAGGACTTCATCTTCAATATGAAAGCTTGGCAGGTGGTAACGCACCCCCCGAGTAGTGCGACTTGGAGAAAGGCAGGCATCAAGGTTCCGGAGGGTGTAAAGGAAAATTATGGAAACCTAAAACCAACGAAGGAGAACTTCGAAGCTTGGAACAAGACCGTCGAGGTGGCGAAAGTTATCGAAGCGGCTGTCGTTGTGGTACAAACACCACCTTCGTTCGGTTACACCGAGAAGAACTTCGAAAATGTAGATAAGTTCTTCAGCAAAATACAGCGTGAAGGTTTCGAGATAGGCTGGGAGCCAAGGGGCAGCTGGCGCGAGAAGCCGGACGCGGTTAAGGAGCTTTGTGAAAGGCACAGCTTGATACATATAACGGACATATTCCGCTGGAGACCCGTCCGCAAACATAAGTTGTTCTACACAAGGCTGCACGGTATAGGTAGCGGTGAGGTGAACTATTCATACAAGTACACGGACGACGACTTGGCCAAGCTGAGGCAGATGGTCGCAGATGAATCAGAAGGTAGGGATGCGTGCTACGTGTTGTTCAACAACATTTCGATGGCCGACGACGCTTTGAGGTTCAAGCAACTTTTAGAAGCATTTATTTAGCTGTATGCACGCCTTATGGGAAGGCAAGGATTAATGGCCGAGTACGAAGACCTAGTCAAAAGGATACTGAGAAGGAGACCGGAGCTTTCCGAGGAAGAGTTAGAGAAGAAGGTAGAGGAGAAACTGAGAAATTCGCCGATGCTTAGCAAGCTTGGAGCACTTCTGCTCTTGGCAGATGAGTTAGGGGTTCTTGAGACGCCAGGATGTTCTGCATCAACTTTTGATACGAGCGAATTTACAAGAATATCGTCGCTTGTCTCAGGGCTGAACGACGTCTCGCTCTATGTCAGAATTATAGCAGTCTCACCACTCGTCAGGCTAAACGGTAGGTCCGTCCTAAGGATGAAGGTCGGCGATGAAACGGGTAAGACATCGGTCGTTGCATGGGAACAGAAGGCGGAGGAGCTAGCGACTATAGGACTATCTCCCGGCATGGTCGTCGTGATTATGCATGCCTACACGAGAAGCGGTCCTGATGGCAAACCTGAGATACATATAGGGAAGAATAGCTCAGTAAAGGTCGTTGAAGACTTGGGAACCCTGCCGCATGTCGAGAGCTTCTTCATTCCGGCAAGCAAGGCCTCAAAAACCGAAACGTTCGATATAAAGGGGACGCTCGTCATGACTGGCGAGCTAAGGTCCATCCAGACAAAGTCTGGTACGGTGAACATGGTTGAGGCGTTTCTGGCCGATGAATATGGTGAGGCCATTTTGGTAGCGTGGAGGGATAAGGTGGAGCTGATAACGAATACCGCGCCCGGAACAGAACTCATGCTAACCGACGTCAGGTTCAAGGGAGGACAGCTCCAGACAACCATTAGGACATGTATCGCTAAAGCTGCCAAAAGTAAACTGGACCTATCAAAGTTGATGACAGAATCCAAGAGGTTGATGAACAACAAGGTCCTTAGGGTACTTGATGTGATCAAACAACGAGACTTCATAGTGTTCATAGTTTCTGAAGGTGTATGGGTTTATAGACTTCTAAGCAGTTCGCTGGTCGGCGTTGATGTTAAGGAAGGTGATGCAATCCGTGTAATCAAAGGCTTCGTGTCAGAGAGGAATGGCAGGAAGACGATTGTAACACCAGAATATGGGGTAATGGCGGCAACGGATGAAGATGCAAGAAAGGTTCCGATGGTTGATAGAAAGAGAAGGCTTGCAGATATAAGTGGTGAGGAGTCTGACATAATAGTCGAGGGAATACTTCACACGAAGACCCCGCTGGGAGCTGTCGAGACGAAGTTCGGCAGGGCTGAAAAGATAAGCTTCTGGTTAAGGGATGGCGAGACTACGGTGCTCTGCTCAGCGTGGAGGTCTAAAGCTAGGGAGATAGATTCCATACCGATAGGTAAGCGGATTCAGTTGCGCTGGGTCAGGGTCAGGCAGAACGTCTTTGGCGAGCTTGAGATAGTCGTTGAAAAGGATACAAAGGTAGTCGTGCTGGAAGCATGAGACCGATACTCCAAGTCGCTCTGGATTTTACGTCCCTTGAAGAAGCATTTCGGGTTGCAGAGGCCGCCGTGAACGGAGGCGCTGACTGGCTCGAGATAGGTACGCCGCTGATAAAGTCCGTGGGAATCAGTGTCGTGAAGACCATAGCAAAACGCTTTCCGAAAATTACAATCGTGGCGGACATGAAGACCGTTGACACAGGCTATCTTGAAGCTCGAATGGCAGTAATCCATGGAGCACGCGTAGTTACGGTGTTAGGTCTAGCATCTGACAGGACTATCAAGGAAGCGGCGGATGCGGCGCATGAATATAACGCCAAACTCATGGTCGACTTGATGCTGGTCAGAGATTTGCGGAAGAGGGCTGAGGAAGTCGTAGCCTTAGGCGCAGACTATGTGCTGTTGCATATCGGGAAGGACGTACAAAAGGACGGTTTGACACCGCTCACACTGTTAAGGGAAATCGCAAACGCTGTTGACGTTCCTGTTGCGGTCGCGGGCGGTCTGTCAGCGCTGACAGCTCCGATGGCCGTTAAGGCAGGAGCAAAGATAGTCGTAATCGGTAGTGCTATATCCAGCGCACCAGACCCGGAAACAGCAACCCGAAAGATCAGGGAAGCGCTGGACTCTGCCATTTAAATAAAAGAGCGCTGCTCAAGAAGCTTATATGCCTCTTCGTACAACCTCTGCCCGACCTTAGCCCTACATGTTCTGAAGATTTCTTCGAGCTTATTCACATCTCCCTTCTTGATGAGTTTGACGATTTCGTTAAGTCTTTTCACGTAAAATGAGAAAACTTGAAACGCATACGGATTCAGCTTGAATGCCGAGATAATAAGCTCAGGACTCTCCGATAGCGACGTTGCCGCCGAAAGTATCTGGAGTTTGAAGGTAGTGCCCGAGAGTTTCTTTGCTTCTCTGAACATCCCGCTATTCATGTTGAAAATCAGCGATACCGCTAATACATGCGATAGGGAGATGACGTGCGCCATAATCTTGTCATGCGTCCTCCAATCGACGACGACAAAGTTCGCATCACTGAATAAATTCTTCGCTATGCGAAGCTCAGAACGTCTGCTCTTTATTGGTACCAATGCCATGACTTTTCCTTTCATATCGCTTGCACCAGGTCCAAATAGTGGGTGGACAGAAAGTAGCTTTGCATGTGTGCGCCGCGACCTCTTCAGAACCTTAACTACATGTGCTTTTAATGATGAGACTTCCACGATAACGCTCCCCTGCTTTGCGTACCTTAAAACATCCTTGATGACAGATGCCGTAACAGCCAACGGGACGGCGACAAGCGTGACATCCGCATCGTGTACAGCACTCTCGATGTTTCTGCTCATGCTTGCTCCAATTTCTTTTACTAACTTGAATGCTGCGCTTGGCCTTTTATCGAAGACTTTCACCTCGTCCCCTCTTTTGTAAAAATAATTAGCAAACCAGCTGCCCATCCTTCCGGCTCCGATAATTGCTGCCTTCATATGTTTCCAATATCTAAAGAGAAATTAAAACTAAATAACTTTCCCTACCGGTTTAGGACATGCTACTAAGGAACTCGCCTATCCTCTTTACGCCCTCTAGCAGGACTTCTTTTGGTTGTCCAAGTGATATCCTAAAGTAGTTGAAATAGTTGCCAAACGCGCCACCAGGTGCTACGCTCACGTTCTTATTCTCTAGGAGCTTCACGGCAAATTCCGAGCCATCAACACCTTTTACGTCAATCCTCGGGAAAACGTACATGGCACCATCCGGTTTATAGAACGTTAGGGGTAAGGGCTTAAGAGCCTTACACACAGCTTCAGCCCTATCTTTCATCACCTCTGAGTTCTTCTTTGCCTCATCCAAACACTTCAACGCCTCGATGGCGGCATACTGTATGAACTCTGGGATACAAGTTATTAGTGTGGACTGTATTGTGGCCATCTTGTTCGTTCTATCGAGGTCTGAGATGGTGAACCCAACCCTAAAGCCGGTCATGCCCCAGCTCTTGGAGAAGGACGATATCAGGACGTAATTCACGTCAGGATAGTTAAGGACCGTGTTGTGCTCCGAGCCTGTAAAATTGTAGTCCGCATAAACCTCATCACTTATCAACGTCAGCTTCCTGTCTTGTGCTATCTCTACTATTCCCTTGAACGTCTTTTTGTCTAAAGCCTTGCCGGTTGGGTTGCACGGATAGTTCAGGATTATGGCCTTCGTGGCCGCGCTTATCTTTTCGTTAAGCTTATCAAGATCTGGCTCCCAACCATCCTCTAACCGTGTCTCCAACACGATTGGCCTCCCACCCACGTACCTGACGCAAGGCTTGTAGATTGGCCATGATGGGTCGATAACTATAACCTCATCACCAGGCGATACTGTTGATGCAAGGGCTAAGTATACGCCGAATGCGCCGCCCACCGTGGCTATCACTTGGTCCGCCCTGACATCTGCGCCGTACCTCATCTTCACGTAATCGGCGATTGCCTGTCTTAATTCCTGCTTTCCTTTCGGTTCCGTGTACCTTGACCTCCCTGCCTTCATCTCTTGGTATGCCCTTTCCACAACGGTGTTTGGTGCCCTGAAGTCAGGCTCACCTACGTCCATCCTGATGACCTTTACACCTTGCCTCTCGAGGGCCTCCGCCATCCTAGCTATGTCCCTATGCGTAAGGACTTTCCTTTCTGGTGGTTTTGGTTGAACCTTGGTGCACTCTTCGATGAGTAGCGTTGTTAGCTTTTGTGCAAAATCCTTTTCTATGCCGAGGTTCAGGGCCTCCTTGGTGATAGCTTCTCTTAACGCCCTCTCGATACTCGGATCCTCAATGCTTAGACCCTTTGCTTGCTTCAGCTTGCCTACCTCAACACAAAGGGACTGCCGCCTTGCGATGAGCCTGAGAATTTCTTTAGTAACCTCCAAAACTTCACTCCTTAACTTATCAAGCTCGCTCTCTTTCGTACAGGACATTTTACTTCATGAATAACGGCTAACTCATGTATTTAAACAATAAGCTTAAATTAACTGAGTTGCTTTCACGTGCGTATTATGAATATTAAACTTTTCTATGAGCGAGCTAAGGAAGCATCTCACCACATTTGAGCAATTGACGCTGGAATGTCTAACACGAACTCCCTACGCTTAAGTGTTGTCTTCTATGCTCAATGTGATTGTGAAGCGTTCAGTGCTTTCAAAACCACCTTTACATCGGCGGCAAGGACTGGGGGGTTATAGTCGCCAACGCCGTAAACGAATAGCGGGTTTATATCGACGTCTTCTATCTCTGGGAAATCTTCGGCAAGCTTTGCGATTCTAATGATTATCTCCTTAACCTTTTCCTTATCCGAAGGCTTCTCGCCCCTTATGCCCTCGATGAGTTTTGAAGCTTTAGTCTCGTTTATCATCTCTTCTGCATCTTCCTTTGTTAGCGGCGTGACCCTGAAGGCCACATCTTTGTAAAGCTCTATAAGGGTACCGCCGCTTCCGAACATTATCAATGGACCGAAGGTAGGGTCTCTATGCATACCTATGGCTGTTTCTCTTCCTTGGGGAACCATCTTCCTAACTATTATTCCTCTTATCTCAGCGTTTGGTGCTTTCTCCTTCACGTTCTTCATGATCTTTTCGTATGCCTGCCTTACCTCATCTTGGCTCTTAATGTTGAGTATTATTCCTCCGACATCGACCTTGTGGAGTATGTTTGGAGACTCCACCTCTAAGACTACAGGGTATCCGACACTATTAGCCGCTTTTACAGCATCTTCTACAGTATTCACTCTAACCTTATCAACTACAGGAATTCCGTACGATTTTGCGACCTCAGCCGCCTCAGAGGGTAGGAGTATGTTTCTTTTCTCCTCTATTGCTGCCTTTATTATTTTCTCTGCCCTGCTCTTATCTACCTTAATCTCTTTCATGTCCTCTTCTTTGTTTTTCTCCAAGAACCTGCGATACTTTAGTAGTTGACCTATGGCAGAAACTGCCTTCTCAGGTGTATCGTATGCTGGTATGCCGTTCGAAATGAGCATCCTCATAGCATCCTCGCATTCTTTCCCTCCAATGAAGCATACGGTTATCGGCTTTTCTTTGCCCACAGAACTCTTCGCCCTTATGATAGCGTTTGCTACATCCGCCGGGTCGGTTTGTGCTGTGTGACAGTATAATATTATAACGTTGTTGACCCTATCATCTTCTAGAAGTGTTTTTAGTGCTCCTTCGTAATCGCTCGGAGATGCCATTCCAGTTAGGTCGACTGGGTTGTATACGCTACCAAAAGGAGGCATGAACTTCCTAAGCTTCTCTGCTAGGTCATTCGGAATATCCATGAGCTTTACTTTAAATTCTTCTGCCGCATCTGTTGCCATAACGCCAGCTCCGCCTCCGTTTGTTAATATTACAGAATTTTCGCCACGGGGTAGTGGAAGCAAATTAAACGCCACAGCCCAGTCGAAAAGCTCGATTATTGTAGGTGCCCTTATTATCCCCGCTTGTTTAAAAGCTACCTCATAAGCTATGTCTGAACCAGCTAAGGAACCAGTGTGAGACCTTATTGCCTGTGAAGTTCTTTCTGATTTTCCTGGCTTTAGCACTATTATCGGCTTCTTTTTGCTCACTTTCTTAGAAACTTCCAGGAACTTTCTTCCATCTTCCACTCCTTCTAAGTATAGGGTTATAACCTTTGTATATTCATCGTCCCCAAAGTATTCTATAAAGTCAACTTCGTTTAGGTCTGCTTTATTACCCATGCTGACTAAGTCGGACAGTCCAATTTGCTTTAATGAAGTCCAGCCAGCTAAACCTATTGCCAAAGCTCCGCTTTGGCTAATGAATGCGATGTTCCCTTCCTTAGGCAATTGCTGTATAAAGCTTGCGTTTACCTTCTTTACGGTATCTGCTACCCCAATTATGTTCGGCCCTAAAATCCTTGCACTCCCTTTCCTTGCAATTTCAACAAGTTCTAATTCTTCTTTCACATTGCCTATTTCTTTAAAGCCTGCAGAAATTATGGCGATTGCTTTAACGCCTTTTTCTACGCACTCTCTGAGTACCTGCGGCACTGCTTTTGCTGGAACGGCTATGACCGCTAGGTCAACGTTGTGTGGAACATCTTTGATGGACTTGTAGCACTTTAAGCCTAAAATTTCGTCCGCGTTTGGATTTATAGGGAAAACTTTTTCTCTTGAAGGAGAAAATCTCAAGAGGTTCTTTACTATAGCATGACCGATTTTATTGGGTTCTCTCGCCGCTCCTATGACGGCTATGCTGTCTGGTCTAAGAAGTTTGGTTATAACTTCACTCTGCTCGCTCATTTTTCTTTTCCCTGGGATTCTCTGATAAAGGCTTTATTTTAGGACTACTGTGGTATTAATGAGTTAAATATGAGTGTTTCATTTTTCCCACAAATATGAAGGTTTATAGAAACATCTGTACAAAATTTATGCGTACCCATCTTTCGGCGCACTTAACATAAAAAATTTGATAAACATTATTAAATATGCGCTCCGAAATCAACATGGTGCGCTTGGGAAATACATCGTTGTTGGGAAGAAAAGGAAGGAAAATCTTCGAAGAAGCAACGGGTAAACTCATTGGCTACATGGCCAGACATGATGTAAGTCCTACCGCATTGAGCTTTTTCGGACTCGCCTTAGCCATCGTATCAGCCGTTCTTTACGTTTTAGCTGCCAACGTACGCGAGTTTATAATCTTGGCAGCCGTCGTTTTATTAATATCTGGGTTCTTCGACGCAATAGACGGTGCAGTCGCAAGAGCCTCGGGCAAAGTTACCGCCTTTGGCGCGTTCACGGACTCCATGTTTGACAGGATAGGAGATGCAGCACTAATCATCGCGATAACCCTTGCAGGTTTTTTGAACGTCCTGTTAGGCATGCTCCTGCTGTTATCTTCATACTTGGTAAGCTACTCGAGGGCAAGGGCGGAGGGCCTCGGCATCGAGATGAAAGGTGTAGGACTCTTTGAGAGGGCTGAGAGAATTCTTGTGATCTTTGCAGCATCCATAATTGAATACTTCTTTCCCCGCACCATGATGCTAGTCTCTGCCGTGCTGATAGTGATAAATGTCTTGGTAATCATCCAAAGAGTTTTACACGTGAGGTCTAAGTTGAAAGAAAAATGCTGAGCTAAACGGGAACGAATGTTATTTTACCATCCTTAAATTGCAACTCGTAAATGTAGTTTACCTCGAGCTTCACGTTGAGCATTTCGTACTCTTCCTCCGTAAGGAAGAGCGTCATCTTCGGTATAATGAGCTCCCTCGCATGAGGTAGCAAGCCCATAGATTGCATCTGAAGGAATACGCCCTGCATCAACCTTTGTAGCATTAAAGTCTCCTCAGCAAGCACGCCGGGCCTTTCACTTTGTCGTCTGACCTCGACCAACTCTATTATTCTCCCAGGCCTACCCGTCTCTGGATCGTTGGTGCTGGAAATCCTGTAAACCTTTACCAGAACCATTTGGCAATAAGATGAAGACAGAAGTATATTAGTTTGTCGAGAATGTATGCTGCTATGCGATATCCCTCTTCAGTAGTATCTTCACGTCAAAGGCCATACAACCACTTTCGTAGACGAATAGTGGGTTTATGTCAACATCGCTTATAACATCAAAGTCCAGCGCCAACTGGTTCACCGCTGCCAATACGTTCTTCACGGAGTCCACATCCTTCCGAGGGCCCCTAAAACCTTTCAATACCTGATAGACCTTCGTCTCACTCATCATCTCATCCACGTCAACATCAGTTAGTGGTGCGACCCTGAAGGACACGTCTTTGTAAAGCTCTACCAGAACACCTCCAGAGCCGAACATAACGAGCGGTCCAAAAACTTCGTCTCTATGCATCCCCACAGCAACTTGTACACCTTCTTTAACGAACGACCTAACCACGACGCCTTCTATCCTAGCGCCCGGACACCTTTCCACAACGGACTTGATAATTTCATGATAGGCATGCTCCAGCTCTTTACTGTTTTTTATATTGAGCTTTATCGCTCCTATGTCAGTTTTGTGGAGTACATCTGGGGATTCGACTTCAAGGACAATGGGGTATCCTATACTGTCCGCAAACCCAATAGCCTCTTCCAAGCTTTTTGCGACATTCTTCTTCGGTGCGGGTATACCATAGAATCTTGCAACCTCGCACGACTCGGATTGTGTTAAGTTCCTCCCTTCTTTAATGGCTCTTGCTATAATTTCGTGTGCCCTGTCCTTTTCTCTCTTAACCTCAAGATGCTTGCCCGCCGGTCTGCTCTTATAATAAACGTACTTGTACTTCGTTGCGATAGCTGCTGCCGCCCTTTCTGGTGTATCAAAGGTAGGTACGCCGTTTTTTATGAGAAACCTTGTAGCATCATCACACTCCTTACCACCTATAAATGCGGAAACAATTGGCTTGTTTTTTCCCACTTCACTTACGCAGCTTGCTATTGCCTTGGCAACATTCATGGGGTCAAGTGTGGCTGGATGTGAAAAAAGTGTTATAACTGCATGAACTCTTTCATCTCTCAGTAAGACCGAAAGGGCTCCATAGTATTCTTTCTCCGTGGCCATTCCCGTCAGGTCTATCGGGTTGAGGACCGAGCCGAAACTTGGCATCCACTCTCTAAGAGCCAAAGCCAAATCATCGGGGATTTCCATCAAATGGAGCCCCAAATCCTCACAAGCATCAGCGCACATTATGCCTACACCGCCACCATTCGTCACTATTACAACATTCTCACCCTTTGGGTCTGGTAGCATCGCCAAAGACAATGCGTAGTCAAAAAGCGTTCGTATATCGCTCGCCCTTATGATGCCACACTGCTTGAACGCTGCATCATAAGCGACGTCTAAGCCTGCTAGCGAGCCGGTATGCGATCTTACAGCCTCAGCCGCCTTTTTTCCCTTCCCCGCCTTCAGAATGATTATGGGTTTTTTTCTACAAACTCTCTCGGCAACTTCCATGAACTTTTTCCCATCCTCAACACCCTCCATGTAGAGCGTTATGGCCTTCGTGTGAGGGTCTTTAGAGAAGAACTCAATAAGCTCACACTCATCTATATCTGCTCTATTCCCCAGGCTTATGATATCTAAAAGACCGATGCCCTTCACTTTAGTCCAAGTTAGTAGACCTGCCGCTAGGGCACCGCTCTGGGATATCATTACAATCTCTCCCTTCTCTGGAAGATAAGGCAGAAAGCTTGCATTCAAGTTAACTACCGTATCTATCAAGCCCACTATGTTAGGTCCTAGAACCCTCACACCGCCTTTTTTTGCAATCTCTACTATCCTCTTCTCAGCCTCAACATTCCCAACCTCTCTAAAGCCAGATGATATGATGGCCGCAAACTTTACGCCCTTCTCGACACAATCCTCAATAATCTTTGGAACGATGTTAGCAGGTACAGCAATCACCGCCAAGTCGAGTTCAGATGGTACTTCTTTCAGGTTCGCGTAACACTTGAGACCAAGTATCTCTTCAACATTCGGGTTTATTGGAAAGACCCGCTCCTTCGGAAAACCGTTATCAATTATGTTTTTAAGTATCACATGGCCGATCTTAGTTGGCTCTCTCGAGGCACCAACGATGGCCACGGTGCGGGGCCTTACGAGGTACTCCAATCCTTTCACGAAAGTCTGGACGTTTTACGGCTATAAAAACTTCTTAAGGATTTTTACTCCTCTCCTCCTCCCGCCTCTTCTTCCAAACTTTCAATGTAACGTCTATATTCCTCCGAATCCATTAACTTCTCAAGTTCATTCGGGTCAGAAATCTCTACCTTTACTATCCAACCATCTTCGTACGGTGAATCGTTTATCAGCTCCGGTTTATCGATTAGGTTGCTGTTTACCTCAACTATTTTTCCTGTAACTGGAGAATACACTTCCGATACAACCTTCACAGACTCTATCGTACAAAGTGTATCTCCCTGCTTAAGCTTCTGGTTGACATTCGGCAACTCGAGGTACATTATATCGCGTAGCTTCTTCTGCGCATAGTCCGTTATGCCGATCATCGCTATTTTTTTCTTGACTAACTTAATCCACAAGTGGTCCTTGCTGTACATCAAGTCCTCCGGTATTTCAAAACTTTCAGACACGTACAGTTCCACCTAAAGCGCCCGCAATAGAATCTTATATTTAAAATTTCCTAAGGCCTTACTTTAGCATCTCGCTGAGCCTTTTATACTCGCCCTCCTTATAAAATAGGATCTCGGTCTCAAGCTTTACCCGCATGCCCAACCTTCTGAATAACTGGAGGAGCGTCCCTCCATCAATCTTATCCTGTAGAGCACCCTTATCCGCCAACTCGACCAGTTTGTTTATCACAACCTTTGTCTGTTCAGGGTATTGCTCTAGGGCGGCGTTAAGCACTTCTTCTGCCCTATCGCCAAGGAACGGCCTAAGCTTTTCCATGGGTCCTTCTGCGGTCTTAGTCTGCTCAACCTTTTGAGCACTCTGCATCAGCTGGCGTAACCTTCTCATCTGTATCCTCTTAAGTTCTAGGTCATCTCCGGACATAGCTAATACAGAAGTGCCATAATCTGCATATAGACTTTTCCGGCATCTAAAGCTCTAAGCGACCTTTTTCATGATGCTCTTAAGCGTGGAGATGTTAGTGAGGTAGCGTAGTCTCACGCCGATACTGTTCAGTCTCTCCGCCGCACCTTCTTCCCTATCGAATACGACGTAATATGCCAATACCTTTCCGCCTAACTCCGACACGGCTTTTACACAAGCTTCCGCAGTCTCGCCCGTCGTCGTCAGGTCGTCAACACATATCACCTTATCGCCGTTTTGCACGACCCCCTCGACCCTCCTTCCAGTTCCGTAGCCCTTCTCTTTGTGTCTAACGTACACCAGCCCCTTGCATAACCTGTCAGCGACTATCGAGGCTATAGGTATGCCAGCAGTTTCTGTCGTGGCCACTTTATCGGCGTCCACGTTTCCTTCCATGCTTATCCTCACGAGCATGAGTTCAGCTATCTTACTTCTCGGTTCTGGGTGCGAGTAAAGAGCTCTAATATCAACATAGTAGTCGCTCTCCTTTCCGCTCGAAAGTATGAATGGCTTGTCTGGTGAGTAGCGGTAGACACCAGGGGTTCTGATAATTTCCAAGGCGGCATTCATGCGTATCCAAGAATCGGTTAAGGTGTCCCTATACTCGGCCGCCACTTTTTTCGGCTCAGGCGAATCAACAACCGACCTGCCAATGTTCACTAGCACATTCCAGCCACCATAAATGATTGCCTTCTCCAAGTCGCCGCCCTGCACACCTATGCCAGGGAAGAGGATTATAGGCCCTTCACCAATAACACTCCTTATAGTGGCTATATCGTTCGCGGAGGCAGTCTCCGTTGCACTGACGACGAGACCGTCTGCTCCAGAAATTTTTGCATCTTCTGCAAGTATTTCAAAAAGCTTTTTACCACCCATGTCTAGCTTAAACAACCTTGCCGACTCAGGGTTAGATGGTAGGGTTACAGAAAATACGGCAAGCCCTAGGTCATGAGCCGTCTTGACAACTTGACCGAGGTTTCCGAATATTGGGTTTACTGTAAGCCCATCATAGCCCATGTCCTTAACTATACTGATGCCCATGGTAGCCGTACTCGTTATGTCGGATAACTTGCAATCGTATATCGTCAGTGTCCCGAGCGACTTGCAAAGCTGTGTAATCTCTTGGTGGTCCTCCATGCTCAAGTGTCTAGTGTAGTTCTCGTTCACTTTGAAGGCTATAGCATAGGGCGCCGTCGACTCTACGAGTTGCTCCAACCTCTCTACGTACTCCTTTCTAGATTCTCCCCTCCTCTTCACGTCCAGTGAAATGCACATTATGCTGCCCTTTTGCCTCCTAAGCTCGGCGTACTTCCTCAAGAACGACATCAGCACACCATCTCTCTGCTCATATGTATGCAAGGTCCTTATATTATCTATGTTGGCATTACGGGACGTTATGTTATCGCAACTTAAGCCCTAAGAAACTGGCGACCTACCGAGTCTTACGTTTCTGAGCCTTATAGCCGGGCCACCGAACCAGACTGGCATGCTCTGCATAGGCTCGCTCTTACCACAATAGCCAGCATAGAATTTGACATCTTTACCGACGGCATCGATCGACGAGTAAAGACCCTTAGTGGTCAACTCGATGGTCGGATTCCTCAGCATGGACTCGAGTTTACCGTTCTTTATCAGATATGCCTCCAGTCCAACGTATCTTTGATTCCATCTTCTGTCGTCAATGTTCCACTCCATGTATGAGCTTATGTAGACGCCGTATCTGACACCTTCTATCAATTCCTCGAGCGAGTAGTCTCCGGGCTTCATGTAAGTATTGGCCATACGCACTATCGGCTCGACGCCGTAAAAGCTCGCTCTCGATGATCCGTTGCTGAGCGTGCCAAACTCGGCAGCTGTTTCCCTATTGTGTAGCAACTCGTTTATCCTTCCTTTATCGATGAGCACTCTCTCCTTAGCCTCGACACATTCGTCATCGTAAAGATAATAGCCGAATGAGTTCGGTAGCCTAGGATCGTCTACGATAGTAACATGCTCCGAGCCTATGTATTCACCGATAAGCTCACGGGTCGCGTAGGTCTCGCCGCCTTGTGCCGCCTCCCTTCCAAGGACCCTATCGGCCTCTAGGGGATGTCCGGCAGACTCGTGACAGATTATTCCAACGAGCTCAGGTCCCAATACGACATCGAGCGTGTCTGTAGGTGGCTCTACAGCATCTGTCAGAATCTTGGCTAGCTTCCCCGCCTCTTCTGAAATCCTCTCGTCGAGGAGCCATCTCTCAACCCTTTCCCAGCCTCCAGACTCTCCTATGTTCTCGAACCTTTGAACGGTTCCCTTTCCAGCCTTCGCCGCGGTCAGCATGTAGGAGAACATGACTCTCGGTATATGGCTATGGATGTTTGACCCTTCGGACGTGATTATGTGCTTCTCGGTTATTAAGTAGCCGACGCTTAAAACCCTCGCTGGAAGCTTTACATCGTTTCGAGAAGTTGCTTCAACGCTCCTATCATCAACATCCTTGAGCAGCTCGACCTTTGAGTCAGGGTCAACATATTCAGGCTTTACCCTCGGCTTAATCGCATAGTTTGCCTTTACAGTCTTTACTTCTGCCATTCTGATGGGGCTTTTGACAGCTTTTGAGGAAGCTTTTGCAAGCGTGATAGCTCTAACAACAGCATCTTTTACATCCGCTTTTTTTGTCAGGTTTGTTGAGGCAAACCCCATGGAGCCGGAAACTATGGCCCTTATAGACAGGCCCCTACTTGCGCCGAACCCAGGCGCCTCGGGCACGCCGTTCCTTAGCGTGAATTCCTCAAAAATATCCGACTGATACCTTGCCTCCGCATAGGAGGCGCCCAGTTTCATAGCATAATTGACTGCATAACTTAGAAGGTCCTCCATCACCATGGCTCAACATTCCAAAAAATCTTTAATTAATTTTTAAACCCTTTTTGGGAGGAATTTCTCCTGCTCTTTATCCCTTATGCTGAGTATGGCTTGGGCTCTATGTAGCAACAGCCTAGCTTTTTGGTAGAGGCTCTTAGCCTGCTCCATCTCGCCTTCTGTAAGCTTCTGCTTGAGCATGAAATCTTCCAACTTTGAACTTATCTCCTGAAGAATCTCTACCACGAGCTCGAGCCTGCTCTCGCTCTCTACAGACATCTGGCAAAACTTCAGCTCCTCCTCGATGTCTGCCAGCACCGTACTCATGCGGGTTGACCCACCTTCAGTATAATTTCAAAACGTGTCTATTAAGAGTTTTTCTGATAATGTAACGTGGGTTGCAAAGCTTTTATAAACCTGCCCTATCCATCCTCTGGTTAAGCACGGACATGATAGGCCAACCGCAACACATTAAATCAGCAAAAGGCGAAGTTGCAGAAAGGGTTGTGGTTGCAGGAGACCCGGCTAGGGTTGTTCAACTTTCTAGAATGTTAGAAAGACCAAAACTCGTTAATGAAAACCGTGGCTTTTTGACATACACTGGTTACTTTAATGGTACACCAATAACGGTTTCTTGTCACGGCGTTGGCGGCCCATCGTCTGCGATAGTTTTTGAGGAGCTTGTCATGTTGGGTGCCAAGGTCGTCGTTAGGCTTGGCACGACTGGAGCATTTTTAAAGCACATGAAGATCGGCGAGGTGGTCATTCCGACTGGGGCAGCATACTTAGGGGGAACGCTTGCGCAGTACGTACCCGATGCCCACATAACCCCTGTTCCTAGCTTTGACGTGACGAATGAGTTGGTTAATACCGCAAGGGAGGAGGGGCTGACGTACCACATCGGGCCTGTATTCTCGAGCGATGCATTCTACGCTGAGGACCCTGAGTTCGTCAAGAGGTGGTCAAGCAAAGGCTACATATCCGTCGAGATGGAGTGTGCAACACTCTTCGGCCTCGGGATGCTACGTGGTGTTAAAACAGGTGCTATGCTCCTCATAAGCGACAACTTGGCAGAGATGACGCCCATGGTAAATGCTGAATATCTTAAGCCATACGTCGAGAAGGCAGGAAGGGCAGTCTTCAAAGCACTCCTGAGGATAAAGCTCTAAGATACGCTCTCCAAAACCGACTTGAGCGACGTCACGAAGTCTGACACTTTTTTCTTCGCAACACTAGCAGTATTATCCTCTATTATATTGACTAGCTCGCTACCTACGACTATTCCGTCAACCATACCTACTAACGTCTTCGCATAGGACAGGTCTCTTATACCGAAACCAGCCACCAAAGATGTATTGCCGACCAGCCCCCTGACTCTTGTAATGGACTTAGCAGGATCTATGTAAGCTACTTCGCCCGTAACCGACGATATGCCGATATAAACAAATACTGGATTGTAGCTCGCCATAATCTTGATTGTATTATCTGGATAATTGTAGCTCGCGAAGAACAGTTTTTCGAGATTTACGGTGTCGCAGGCTTTTGCATATTCGTCCAAAGCCGAAGGACCAACCATGCCCAAGTCCGGTATTAGCGCACTAGAAGCTCCAGTCTCTGCGACCGAATGCATAAACTCCGTTAACTGTCCAGCGGTATTCAGATAACACAACAGTATTTTCGTTGCGTTAACGTTTTTAGCAATATCTAGCGCCATGCCCTTATCTATACCCTGCTCCTTTACTCTCCAATAAGATAGCCTTATGCTCGTGCCGTCATAGATGGCGATTTTAGGTGGTATGCCAAGTTCAAGTATATCAGCACCAGAACTTTTGAGTATATCACAATATTCCATGAATGCATCAGGTGTCGGATATCCCAAAGTCATGTAGGTTATAAGACATTTCTTCTTTCTCGTAATTTCTCGTATGTTCAACAAACCTCGCACCGTTTTGCATTCTTTACGAATTCAAAAATCTTTTTTCTGTCCTTTATACCGGGACTGACCTCTACACCGGACGATACGTCAACGGCATAAGGCCTCACGCTACGTACAGCTTCTGCCACGTTCTCAGGTCTTAGACCGCCAGCAAGTATTACGGGCTTAGGGTAAAGGCACTCAACAACCTTTCTACTTATCTCCCAGTCGTGAATCTTACCCTGACCACCGTACCCTCCGACGAGCGAATCAAGCAACAAGGCGTCGAACTCATTTATTGAGTTTCTCAGAGATTCAACGTCAGAAACTTCATTGACGTTGATCGCCTTTATTAACCTAATATCGGACAACGCATTACGCAACTTTTCGGCACCCGAAAAGTCGTTACCGTGTATCTGCAATGCAGAAGGTCTAAGCAGGTTACAAACTCTAAGTAGCTCGTCAAAATCTGATGTAACAGTTACTACCACGCTATCTACAAATACGGGTACTGTTTTTATCAACTCTTTGGCCCTTTCGTAAGTTAGATTTCTCGGCGATAGTGGTGAGGCTACGACGAATCCTACAGCATCGGCGCCAGCATCCACAGCATCCATTAGGTCTTGCTCGCGTGTTATGCCGCAGATCTTAACCCTTACATAGGTCATGGCCTCTCACAAGCTCTCTTACGCTACTCTCAATGTTCGTTGACGTCATTATGAACGTCCCGACCAAGAAAGCATCTGCACCGAGATTTTTCAGGAGAATAACTTGGGCAGGGCTGTTTATACCACTCTCACACACGACCAGTTTGCGCTTAACTTTTGCACTCGTAAGTATTCGTTTTGAAATATTGATATCGACCTCCAACGTCTCTAAATCACGGTTGTTTATCCCTAGCATGTCTGCCTCCGTATCCATGCCGGAAAGAAACTCTTCCTCTGTGTGAGTTTCTAAAAGTACTTCAAGACCTAACGAGTGAGCCGTTTTTATCATGTCGTCTAAATCTTCATCGCACATGCTCTGGTCGTAAACTTTCTTTATTAGGAGAACAGCGCTCGCTCCTAACCTCGATGCGGCCTCAAGCTGAATACTGCTAACGATTACGTCCTTCATAAGTATTGGTATGCTGACAGTTTCTCTAACAGCTCTCAGCTTATCTAACGAGCCATCGAAGAATGTGTTTTCCGTCAAAACCGATATGCCTACAGCTCCGCCACGTTCCATAGCCTTAGCCATGCTTTTGACGTCTCCATGTATGCGCCTTCCCATGGTTGGCGACGTCAGCTTCAGTTCAGCTATAATAGGAATGGCCTTGCAGGCGAGTATCGCCTCTTTTAAGCTCGGAGGTTTTGAAAATGTTGCCGAAGAAGGTACATCATAGTAGCCGTTCTTCACGCGCTTGATGGCATTTTCGACCAAAACCTTAAGGAAGTTGGCCATATATCTCCTCCATCCTTTCAAGCTTGGATGGATCACCGCTAAGTTTCACTAGCTCCTTCAACTTTTTGTACGCCTTGCCACTCTCCAAAGACTCCCTTGCCAGCTCCATACCTTCGAGAAAGCTATCCGCCTGTCCGCCCAATAATATGCCCAAAGCAGCGTTGACTAAGACAGCATCCTTCTTAGGGCCGCCTTTACCATTCAGAATCATAAAGGCTACTTGTGCCGCCTCCTCTTGTGTCTTAATTTCTAGGTCTTCCCGTCTGCAAGGCTCAACACCAAAATCTCTTGGTGTCAACTCAAGAATCCTAACATTATTATACTTCAACCATGCAACCCTTGTTTTACCTATTATCGACACCTCATCTAAACCGTCAAGACCGTGCACGATGAAGGCCTCTTCGCATCCCAAGTTCATCAACACATATGCTAGCGTATTCATGATTTTATCATCATATACACCTAATAGCTGGGCGTTTACGTCGGCTGGATTCGCAAGGGGTCCGAGAATATTGAATACAGTCCTTATTCCCATCTCTTTCCTTACCCGCTGAACGTTTTTCATAGCCGGGTGGAAATATGGGGCGTACATGAAGCCTATGCCAACAACCTCGATAGCCCTTTCGACCGATTCAGGCTCCTGCTCAAGCCTTAAGCCAAACATTTCAAGCAAATCAGCGCTGCCGCACTTTCCAGAAATTGCTCTGTTCCCATGCTTCGCTACTTTGACACCAGCTCCAGCAACAACGAAGGCCGCAACCGTGCTTATGTTGAATGTTTTGATCCTATCGCCGCCAGTTCCGCATACATCTATAAGCCTTCCATTTATCTTGGGTTTTACCTTGCAACAGTATTCCTTCATAACCTTTGCGAAAGCGGTAAGTTCTATAACAGACTCACCCTTCATTCTGATTGCCGTCAAGAAGCTTGCAAGCTGGGCATCAGTAACATTACCATCCATTATGCTCCTCATAGCGCTTTCGGCCTCATCGTAGTTTAAGTCGTACCCCTCAACGAGCTTCCTAAGTATCTCCACAAACATATCAAAAACCATCCAAGAAATTTTTCAGAATCTTTCTACCATCCTCGCACATCACGGACTCAGGATGGAACTGCACGCCTTCTATAGGATGCTCTATATGGCGAACACCCATTATCTCATAGTCATCAATAGATTCAGCCGTAATTACAAGACATGAGGGCAAGGATTTCCTCTCCCCGCAGAGGGAATGGTAGCGGGCAACCCTCAGAGGATTCTTGACGTTTTTGAAGAGACCCGTACCGTCATGCCTGATAAGACTAGTCTTTCCATGCATGAGTCTCTTCGCCTTTACAATTTTACCACCGAAGGCATAAATTATGCTCTGATGCCCTAAGCAAACACCGAGTATAGGTATTTTGGGTCCTAACTCCTTGATTATGTCGATACACGAGCCGACGTACTTCGGGTCTTGGGGAGATCCAGGACCTGGCGATAAGATTATCCTATCAGGCTCCAGCATTTTAGCACGCTCCAAAGTTATCTCATCATTCCTGTACACAAGAGGTCTGCCGCCCAATTCACCGACGTACTGGACTAAGTTGTAAACGAAGGAATCGTAATTATCTATGATGAGAACCCTCATTTTCCTTCACCACTAGACATCTTCAACGCTTCCACGAGCGGGGCAAGTTTGTGTTCAGTCTCCATCCATTCGTTTTCAGCCTTTGACTCCGCGACTATACCTGCGCCTGCTTGAATGAATGCTCTACCATTGTTGATGAACATCGTCCTAATCGTTATCGCAAAGTTTGAGTTGCCGTTGAATGATATGTAGCCGACCGAGCCAGCGTACGGTCCCCTCCTCGTAGGCTCCAATTCCTCTATGATCTCCATCGCTCTAACCTTTGGCGCACCCGTTACAGTGCCTGCTGGAAACACGGCTCTAAGCGCGTCGTAGCAATCGCAACCTTCCCTTAGTTTACCGACAACCCTTGAGACTATGTGAAGCACGTGACTGTACTTGTAGACCTTCTTCAGCTCCGAGACCCGCACGCTACCAAATTTTGAGACCTTGCCTAAGTCATTCCTCGCAAGGTCGACGAGCATCATGTGCTCAGAAAGTTCTTTTGGGTCATTGAGCAGGTCCTTTCTTAGCATCTTATCGTTTCCGCGTGGTCTTGTGCCAGCGATGGGCATAGTTTCGACGAAATTACCATGGACCCTAACGAGCGCTTCTGGGCTGGAGCCTATGATGTATCTTTCCCCCATCTTCAAGATGTACATATAAGGAGAAGGATTGAGCCCACGTAACGCTGAATAGAACGTAATCACGCTGCCCTTAACGTTAAAACTGTACTTCTTTGATAGGACAACTTGGAAAGCATCACCGGCGGCTATGTATTCCTTGACAACCTCTACCATTGAGATGAACTTCTCTTTATCAACGTTGGGCCTGAGCTCCGTGTGTAATAGGGGTTGTTGCTCCGGCCTTTTCACGAGTAAGTGCGTAATCTCATCAAGTCTATCCTCCTTAAGGTAATAGTAGTGTACCCTCCTGTCCTTTCCATTAAATAGTAGGCCGTCATAGTATACTCCAAACTCCATGTCTGGAAATCCATGGTCATCGACGGTTTTCTGAGGCAACTTTTCCAAGTACCTGACCAGATCGTATGATACGTAGCCAACGGCGCCTCCAGCAAATTTTAACTTTGCATGGTTGTGATGTATCTGACCTACAGCTTCTCTCAAAGTTTGCAAGGGCTCCGATGTCCTTTTGCGCAGTTCGCCCTCGGGCGACTTAATAACGCACACACCATCTTTAACTATAACAGTTTTCAGAGGATTAAAGCCCACTAAGCACTGTTGGGCAATCCTACGCCTTGAATTTGTAAACTCTATGAGGTATGCATATTCGTAATGCTCGCTCAGGTTTGTGAAAACTTCAATGGGTGACAAATCAGTGTATACATCTTTAAACCTTGGCCGTTCGTATGTCTGATCAATGCCAAAGGCACATGCCCCGCAACCTTAGCGTAGTTACGAAGATTGATTGTATTTAATAATTAGTGCACAAAAATGCTCAACGCAAAATCGAGAATAATGGCCCAGAAAAACGACGTTTAAACCCAAAAGGATCTAAGTTCTTTTTGAATGTACAATTCTGTTACATTAAAAACGGCTCCATGGTTATGTTTAGATACTGCCCATAGCAGTTATGCATGCGTATGAGAGAGCGGAACACCATAACGGTATGGGTTCCTTCTAGCTCCGCAAACCTCGGACCAGGTTTCGACGTGCTTTCCATAGCACTTAGAGAACCGTCCCTAAAAGTGAGCCTGTCATTCTGTGGCGGTGATAATATCAAGCTTGTACTCAAAGGTAAATATGGAGAAACTCTTTGCGCCAGTCCAGAAGTTCACTCCGGATGCAGAGCACTTAGAGCACTCATGAACAAGTACAGCATCAATGAAGGGCTTGAAATGGTTGTGTATGTTGACATACCGCCGAAAAAGGGCCTCGGACTTTCTGGTGCAGAGGCCGCTGGTGCCGTAGTCGCATTAAACGAATTGCTTTCCTTGGCACTATCGAAAGATGAGTTAGTTCACTACGCATCATATGGTGAGCCGGAAGGGCATTTGGATAACGTGTCTGCCTCGGTATGCGGAGGCTTTAACATCGTGGTAAAAGACTACGTCAGCGGAATGCCGCGCGTTTATAACTTCAGACCACCATCAGACCTTGGCACAGTCGTCATAGTTCCGAATATAGAAAAGAAATCCACGGAGGATGCAAGAAAGGCCGTTCCCACATTCGTCCACAAGAGCGATGTGATCGGGAACATTTCCAGAGTTGCTGCAGTATCTGTAGGTTTTGTCACAGGCGACGTGGAGTGCATTCTGAGAAACATAGCATGGGATACTGTTGTCGAGAGGGCTAGAGCTGATTCTCAGGTGTACGGAAATGGTATAGACTGGCGATTCTTGGAAGAAGAGAAGCTCTACTTGTTCAAAAAGTACGGCATCGCAGAGACAATAAGCGGTGCTGGCCCCTCAAGGATTTTGTGGTATAGTATATCACGGCATTCACAGGTGGTAGATGAGGCCTTAGGCTATGTTGTAGACCGTATAAAAGAGCTCGGGTATAGCGTGGAAGGGATTTTCAAGACGTATCCGTCTGGAATTGGTGCGTATAAATTATCGGAATGATTTAGATAAAATGGTTTATTAATAGGACGTTTTACGTTAAGCCGTCATGCAAGACGATGAGTTAGAAAAAATAAAGCAACGTAAACTTGCCGAGCTTATGAAGAAAATGTCAGGAATAAAGGGTGGCTTTGTAACACAGACACCTTCTGAGCCCGTTACGCTTACCGATGAAAATTTTGATAGTTTTATCTCGAGTAACAGGCTTGCTGTCGTAGACTTTTGGGCGGAATGGTGCGCGCCTTGCAGGATGCTCGCACCAGTTATTAAAGAACTCGCAAAGGAATACGCCGGGAAGATAACCTTCGGGAAGCTCAACGTGGACGAGAATCCAAAGACTGCTATGAAGTTTGGGATAATGAGTATACCGACCCTAATAGTTTTTAAAGATGGGCAGCCGGTTGACATGATAATCGGCGCGGTGCCGAAAAGGCAGATAGAAGTGAGACTAAATAGGTACATTTAAAGCAGCATATCCTTGGAGAAGTGATAATCAAAAAACCCTTTAATAGGTAGTCCGTGCCTCATATTTGGTCAGAACAGAAAAGGCTGGTAGCAAAAATTTGGCCTCACCGGCATGGACCGATCTACTTAAGTACGTGGAAACAGCAAGGGCAGAGATAGACAGGAAGCTCCTAGAGAAGATTAATAACAGGAGCGATAGGATAGTTATAAAAAATGTACTATCCGGTGGGAAGAGATTAAGACCTGTGTTGCTTCTACTTGCTTACGATACCCTTGGGGGTAAAGATAGAGATGCGGCACTTGATGTTGCCTGTGCTTTAGAGCTTGCACATAACGCGAGCTTGATTCATGACGACATAATTGACGGTGATATCGAGAGAAGGGGTAAACCAGCGCTTTGGAGACAGATAGGGGTGGTGAATGCGATCATACAGGGGCACAGGATGATTAATCTTGCTTTTCAGACAGTACTCGACAAGGGAATCGAACTTGCTAAGATATTCCTCAAGGCATGGAATGACGCCTCCGCAGGGGTTCTGGAAGAGATATTTTCAGGAGAGCCGTTCTCCAAGAAGCTTTATGCGAAGATAGTCAAAGAGAAGACTGCTTCACTTTTTGCGGCAGCGACCGAAAGTGCTGCGGTGCTCGCACATTCTGACGAGAAGGTAAGAGAGCTGATGAGGAAGTATGGTGAGATGGTTGGTATGGCGTATCAGCTTGCGGACGACTACGTCGAAATAGTGAAGGGCAGAAGAAACTTAAACTTTCCTATCTTCATACTTAGACAACTCGAGGAGACAATAAAGCAACTTTATGTGGCAACGAAAACTGGAAACATTCGTGCGATTTCACCAAAAACTTTATTCAATGTAAAAAAAGTAGACGGCATATTCTTAAAGGAGATCAGGGATTATGTAATGAGGGCAAAAGAAATAGCATCCAATCCAGCGATACCAGACTCCCGCTATAAAGTTATGTTAGCAGAGTTTCCAAAATACTGCGTCAATTCTATGCTAAATGAGTTAAGATAGTTTTGTTCTCTTTTTAAAGAATCTCTTTTCTATCTCCTCTAGCTTTTTTATGTTCTCTTCCTCGGATGGGTCGAATGTTGTTGAGAACCATGCATCCAGTATATCTTTTGCTTTTTCCTCGGTCGTCTCGGAAAGACTCATCACCAAAATGTTGGGCTTGTTCCATTTTCGCGCACCCTTAGCAATTTCACTGCTGCTACACAGGGCTGCCCTTATGCCAGGAACCTTATTGGCCGCTATCGTTACGCCAGTACCAGTCCAGCAGAATAATATTCCTTCGTCCACTTCTCCCTTCAGGATACTCTCAGCAACTTCAACGGCAACATCCGGCCATGAAGCTACGTTCCTAGCAAGGGCACCGCAAAGCTTGACAGTATGTCCCCTCTTTTTCAGCTCTTCAACGACAAAGTCTGTCAATTTAGTCCTTTCATCACTCCCTACAGCTATCCTCATATCATATTTGAAAATCGAGCAAGCAATATTTAGCATTTAATTAATTTTCTTAAGTAGTGCCTTTAACGTACCCGAGATCTTTCTAACATCCAAAGATATGCTCTCTCCTCCGACGTTATTGACCATGGCGATGGCCGCTACAAGAGTTCTAACCTGCTTCGAGTTACACCTTATCACGATACCATCTAAATCTTTTTGAATCCTGACCAAGTATGGGTTAACGTCTGCATAACCCAACGTACCGACGAGATACTGAAGACTTGACAGTATAGCCTTCCATATTTCAGATTTATCAAGCTTAACATCTCTCGGAAAGTGTCTCACGAAAACGTAGCGGTATTTAGCCTTCAGCAAGCCATACGCCCTCCTGTACCATCTTGCCAAGTAGCTTAGCTCTGTTTCTAAGCAGTATGTTTAATGGTATGGTTGAGAGCGCATCAAGCGAACGTTCAAAGTTAAGGCCAAGCACATTGACAATACACGAAACATCGAAAGGCCCCCTCTGCTCCACGGGGTTAGAGGCACATGAAGAAAATACGAGACTCAGGTCTTTCATATCGATTAAACGTACAATGCTCCTCATCTTCTGGAGCGCAACCCTATCAGAAATTGTGTCAATAAGTGTAAGCTCTATTGAGTTTCGTGTTACGGACAGCATGTGCCTATCGAAGCTCATGAAACCGTTTGGTCTAAATACGACGGTGTCAACCCTTCCGTCCCTTAAGGCCACCAAGGCCGCATCCCTTGTTAGACAATACACAGTTAACACATCATAAGAGTGTCTGAACTTGGCTGCCGCCTTGAGTACATCGCCCCTTGTCTTAGCAGATACAACTGCTTTGCTGTAAATTTCTAAGCCATATTCCTTGGCACTACTCTTTAATTCTTCGAGCATAGGTTTAGGTGCCTCCACGACGAGCGTCGAGTATCCTAAATCAAATGCCCTCTTACACATCTCCTTTGCAACGTTGACATCAGGAGGTTTTATCCAAAAATCGACGAACGTCCTCTTACCCACAATTATACACCCAGCTTATCCTTCAAAGCGTTTAAACTTCCAGCAATCCTGATCTCGAGCTTTATAGCATCGCTGTCTGAGAGCCTTAAGCTTCCGAGGTATGCGCTTTGCTTATCAAGCCTTACGTAAAGTATACCTTCCTGCCCTTTTTCTTCGAACGCCTCAGAGACCAACGTGGACTTCTCGATAACGCTTAAACATTTCTCTAGTTTATCCAGCACTGCCTTGGCTTGGTCCTCGTCATTTAACTCTAAGGTTAACAGCACTATGGGGTCCCCATAATGGCCGATCAGTTGTTCCCTCTTAAGCTTCCCCCTCTCTATACTGCCCAAAACATTCTCAAGAGCTTTTAGCACCTTCTTCTCGTCTTCAGTGGCATGACATATAACCCTGGCGGTTACGCCCAAAACCCTCATAGCCAGACTATGTAAGGGTAGAAGCTGCTGATAAGCTTATTAAATGGAATCAGCACCAGACCTACAAACGGTTGAGTACAGGCATGACGGGTCTGTACGCGCACCTTTCAAAACTTTGGAGAGAAAAGCCGGAAGAGCTAAAGCAACTCATGAGGAAGAGGCTGATAGAGTGGCGTAAGCAGCCTGCTGTCGTAAGGGTCGATAAGCCCCTGAGACTCGATAGGGCAAGGAGCCTCGGTTACAGGGACAAGCAGGGCTACGTGGTCTTGAGGGTAAGGGTGAGGAAGGGCGGCTTCGCAAGAGCGAGGCCAAGGTCTGGTAGGAGACCGAAGGCTCTTGGTGTCGTTAAGCATAAGGTTAACGTATCCATGAAAGAAGAGGCTATAAACAGAGCTAAGAAGAAGCATCCGAACCTATACCCGCTTGGAGCCTATTGGGTAGCAAGCGACGGCCTTTACAAGTGGTACGAGGTTATAATGGTTGACCCCTACCACCCATCGGTCATATCCGACAGAAACCTATCCCTGCCAGCGAAGGTTAGACAGGAGCGCTAATCATAAGCCTTCAAAAACATTTTTAAAGATATAGTGACAAGGTCAAAAGACATACGTATGGCTCTTGTTAAGAACAAGCACGCATTACTTTCTCACGGTAATGTGGAAGGAAGAAAGATCGTACTGGATATAATTGAGTACACCCTTAAGTCTGTAGATGCTTACGATCTCGTTAGAGGGGTCGTTTTCGTTGAAGGCCAAACGCTAAGCATCAACCGCCTAAAGTACGACCTTTCAAGGATTCGAAACATATACGTGGTGGGTGCTGGCAAGGGATCTGTGAGGATAGCTGAGGCTTTGGAAGACATCTTAGGTAACAGAATCAGCGCGGGAATAATAATCGAGAAGAGGGGACAGGGTCGTAAGCTCAGTATGATTAAGGTAGTTGAAGGGGGTCATCCGATACCGGACGGGGCAGGATTAGAGGCAGCGAAGGAAGTTGTTGAGATAGCAAAGCGCGCTCAGGATGGTGACCTGATAATCGCCTGCATAACGGGCGGCTGCTCTGCATTAATGCCCTTACCAGCCGAAGGCATAAGCTTGGACGATAAAAGGATAGTGACGGATTTACTACTAAAGTGTGGCGCTACTATAGATGAGATAAACGCCGTCAGAAACCACATTTCTGCCATAAAAGGTGGGAGACTCGCCATGTATGCCCATCCCGCTGAAATAGTCAACCTTGTACTCGTTGATGAAGTGGCAGGACTTCCATGGGGACCGATGGTCCCAGATCCAACAACATTCGTTGATGCTGTGCGTGTTCTCAAGAAGTACCGCCTTTGGGAAAAAGTCCCCGATTCTGTGAGGAGGCACCTCGAGATGGGACTGAGCGATCAACGTATGGAAACACCGAAGCCAGAAGACTTCGAGCGCTTAAAGGTTCATAATGTGGTGTTGGCAAGCATCGAGATTGCATGCGAAGCCGCGAAAAAGAGGGCTGAGGAATTGGGGCTTAACTCCATGATACTATCCACGATGATGGAAGGTGAGAGCCGAGAGGTTGGCATAGTCTTGGCAAGCATCGCCAAAGAGGTAGAGAAGAAATGTAGACCGATCAAACCACCATGTGCACTCATTGCTGGGGGTGAAACAACGGTAACAATCACAGACCATTGTGGTGAAGGAGGACCGAGCCAAGAACTCGCCTTAAGCTCCTCCCTTAAAATTCACAAAAGCAAGAAAATAGTCATCGCTTCAATAGACACTGATGGTACAGACGGGCCGACAGATGTAGCTGGGGGGATTGTTGACGGCTACACGCTAGATAGGGCAAAGGAGAAAGGGATAGACGTTTATGAAAACTTAATGAAGCATGCATCATCCCGCGTACTAAAGGGGCTTGAGGATGTCATCATCACGGGTCCGACCGGAACGAACGTCGCGGACCTTAACGTTGTGGTGGTTGATGAGTTATGAGTCTGGATAGGTCAGAGGCCTTCAAAATAAAGGAGGTTAAGGCAAGGGAAATCCTTGACTGCAGAGGAGAACCAACGGTCGAAGTTGATGTATTGACGTCAGGAGGTTTTCTGGGCCGGGCATCAGTTCCAAGCGGCCGGTCGACCGGTAAATACGAGGCCTTCGAGCTTAGGGACGGAGGACATAGGTATCTAGGAAAAGGGGTCCTTAAAGCGGTCAAAAACGTGAACGAAATAATAGCTCATGTGCTGAAGGGAAAGGACGTAAGAAATCAAAGGGAAATTGATGAACTACTCATCGAGCTCGATGGAACCGAAAACAAATCAAAACTGGGGGCCAACGCAATAGTCGGTGTATCCCTTGCCGTGGCAAAGGCTGCTGCCGAAGCTCTAGGCGTCCCCCTTTATCGGTACATAGGTGGGCCTAACGCCTGCATACTTCCCGTTCCGTTCATGAATCTCATAAACGGCGGGAAGCTGGCAGCAACAGAGCTCGACTTTCAAGAGCACATAGTGGTGCCCGTTGGTGCCAAATCTTTCTCTGAAGCGATAAGGATGGGTACGGAGGTTTACTATAAGCTCGGAGAGGTTCTGGCTGAGAAATGGGGCAGGCATTCTTTGAACGTCGCTGACGAGGGCGGATATACGCCGCCTGGTATGAAGGACCCGAGGGAGGCACTCGACATTGAATTGAAAGTCATAGAAGAACTTGGATACAAAGACAAATTTGTACTTGGGCTTGACGTCGCTGCCAGCCACCTATACAACGAAAAGACAAAGAGGTATACGTTGATGGGAAAAGAGATTAGTAGAGAGGCTCTTATGGATTTCTATGAGGAGCTAGTATCTGCTTATCCAGTCAAATCTATCGAAGATCCGCTGGAGCAGGATGATTTCGAAGGGTTTGCTGAGTTAACGAGGTCTCTCGGAATCCAGATAATAGGTGACGATTTATTCGTCACCAATATGAGGAGGCTGGAGAAGGGTATTATGACAAAGGCTGCGAACGCTATGCTGCTAAAAGTTAACCAAGTCGGCTCACTCAGCGAAGCCTTGGATGCAGCACAGTTCGCTTTTAGGAACGGCTATGCTGTCCAGGTCTCTGAAAGATCTGGACAGACAGAGGACACATGGCTTGCTGACATAACCGTTGGATTGAACGCCGGACAGATAAAAACTGGTGCACCGTGCAGAAGCGAGAGAACTGCCCAATACAATCAGCTACTTAGGATAGAAGAAGAGCTTGGTAGGGCAGCAAAGTACGCAGGAATACAAGCACTCAAGGTTGGCGTGGTATAAGGCTTTTATAATAAACGACTAAAAACCCATTAATGACTGGAAGCCGGGTGCGGTCTTTGCTCTACGTTAGATTACCGGGTAGGTCTGAAAAGCTGGCCTCAGAGGTATGTTCAGCTATAGAGGCCTTTAATATGGAGTACAGGCCTCTGAAAAGTCTAGCTGATGCTGAGTACATGGATGGAGATATAGCGATCGTCGTAGGAACAGACAGCGACGTTCTAAAGGCTTTTCATGAACTCGGCTCAAGATGTGTACCCGTACTCGGAATATGCGAAACTGAGACCAGAGGATTCTTAACGGAGATCTCCATAAAGGATCTACCGCAAGCGCTCGAGAATCTACAAAAAAAGAGATACGTCATAGAAGAGAATGTGAGGCTTTCGGTCTCTGTGGATGACAAAAATCTTCTGCCCGCGGTGAACGAGGCCGCAATCTTCCCCTCGAAGAGCGCCACTATAATGGAATACACTTTGACGGTTGATGATGAGATCGTGTGGAGGGATTATAGCGATGGTGTGATAATCTCGACACCTTTAGGCTCTAGCGCCTATGCGCTATCCGCTGGTGGGCCTATGGTCGTCCATAAGGCAAAGGTATTCGTAATAGTGCCCGTTAACTCCTTAGATGTCACAAGGAGACCGTTGGTCATACCAGATGACTCCAAAGTCCTCATAAACGGCATACATTCGAGGGTGAGATGCGAGGTGGTCATAGACGGTACGATTAGACTTAAAGTTGATAACAGGATATGTATCAAGAAGCACGAGGTCCCAGCGCGGCTGGTTAGGCTCCCAGGCAGCTCCTACGTCTTGGAGAAGATGGTGAAAAAGGTACAGCTCGCCGAGGAGCTCTTAAAGATACCTCCAAGCGCAAAACTGATATTAAAGACGCTCGAGTACGAAGGGCCTCTTACACATAGGGAGCTAGTAAGGAAGACCATGCTACCCGACAGGACGATGAGGCAGGCCCTAGCGCTGCTAATAGGTAAGGGAATGGTAAAGAGGAAACCGCTTTTACGGGATGCGAGGCAGAAGCTCTATTATATAGCGTAGCCATGCTGTTAAAAGTTCTTAAACACATTTAAAAACAAGAAGTAAATCGGGTTATATGTCACGATTGGAGGTTTAGGTTGTGGCGACTAAGGAGCAGATAGCCAGGGCAATTGCAGAACTTCAGATAATAGAGCAGATAGTTAACGAGTTTCAGCTAAGAATAGCGACGCTCGACGCAGCATTAAGGGAGCATGAAAGCGCAATATCTCTAATAGAAGAGATGAAGAAAGCAGAGGGCAATATGGAGGTCCTGATACCAATAGGTGGTGGGAACTTTGTCCATGGTATTATAACATCTACCGATAAGATGGAAGTGAGTGTAGGCGCTGGTGTCGTTATTACCAAGTCCTTAGAGGAAGGTCATCAGATAATGCTAAAGAGAAAGGACAGTTTGATACGCATGAAGGAAGCATATCTACAAAAGCTTCAGGAACACATCAATAGAGCCGCAGAGCTGAGAAGGTTTTTGGAGAGTGTGAGGACCGAGTAATGCTTGAGGGCATCAAGAAGGCATTCGCGAACCTTACGGATAGGATAAAGACGACCACACTCTCAGAAAGCGAGATAAAGAAACACGTTGAAGACTTCAAGCTACAGCTGATTGCCAATGATGTAGCGGTTGAGGTTGCTGAGAAGCTGGCGATGGAGGTCACGGAGCGTCTGAAGACGTTGAAAGTTCCAAGGTTTTCAGAGCACAAGGAAGCAATCATTCAGGTTTTGGAGGAGAGCATTAGCTCGGTGATCTTGGAGGTCAACCCGGATAGTTCTTTCGTAAATTTAGTTAGGTCTAATTACAGCATAGGCAAGCCCACAGTCGTGCTTTTCGTCGGCCCAAACGGTGGTGGAAAGACGACGAGCGTCGTAAAGGTGTCAAACTACCTGAAGTCTAAAGGACTGAGCTCAATAATAGCATGCAGCGACACATATAGGGCTGGAGCCATTGAGCAGCTAAAAGGCCTAGCCGAAAGGGTTGGAGTAAGGGTTGTAAGTCATAAATATGGTGGAGATCCAGCTGCTGTCGCTCTAGATGCTATAGAAGCAGCAAGGGCTGCGAAGGTCAGCACGGTTCTAATAGACACAGCAGGCAGGACGGAAGTTGACAAGAACCTCCTTGAGGAGATGAGGAAGATCAAGAGAGTGTCAAACCCGGACGTTGTTATATACGTTGGCGATGCGCTTGCGGGCAACGTCGTAGTCGAACAGGTTAGGAGGTTCAATGAGTACGTCGGCATAGACTATATAATCTTGGCTAAGCTGGATGCCGACATGAAGGGAGGCTCCGCAATATCCGTCAGCTACATGACCGGGAAGCCGATACTCTTCGTCGGAACTGGGCAAGGGTTAAACGACCTCGAACCTCTAGACAAAAAAAGACTAATCAACACAATACTCGGCCGTGTCTTCTAAGGTGCGATAAGCACCTCTACTACAGTGTTAAACCTCTATATTCCGGGCTAGCGTAGTATCTGATGTGCTAAACGTTCGCGAGCAGATAAGTCAGCTCGTTAGAGGAGAAGCACCAGGCCCATCACCATCTTTCACGACCTTACATGTTGTTATGGCACTTCTCGTTTTAGGAGATAAGGGGAAACTTGGTAGGAAAAAGTTCACCGAAGAACTTGGTCTAGGTGAGGGTGCTGTCAGAACTATCATCAATAGGCTTAGAAAGCACTCTTTGGCCAAAGTAGATCGCTCGGGTTGTAGTTTGACCGAGAAAGGTAGGAAGCTCTATGAGGCTTTGAGGAATAATATTAGTGAATTTGTAGAGATTAACGAGAATATGCCTTGGAACTACCGTCACAGCATTGGTATGAAGGTGAAGGACATGGCTAAATTCCTAAAAACTGGTCTGGAGGAGAGGGATGCCGCCGTAAGGGCAGGCGCGGATGCTGCAATGATAATAACTATGCGAGAAGGGAGTCTGTTAATGCCCGGTGTCAGCAATCTTAGCGAAGAACAGCCGAACTTTGCATCGAAAATAATGTTATCATTCACACCGTCAGAGGGTGATGTAATAATCATAGCCGGCTCAGATGATAGGGTTAAGGCATTGTACGGCGCGTTAGCGGCTGCCTACGAACTCCTAGAAAAGGCGGCTAGACAGTAGGCTTCCAAGCTATCGCCAAGGCGCCACCTACTATTCCTAGGATTGCGCCTATTATGAACCCTCCCATGCTGACTAAGCTAATTATGGAAAATATGAGCACCAAGGTACCCCACATATGCGCCTGCTTTGGTCTAGAATACAACATAAGCGCACCAATTAGGACGACGATTCCGGACACGACGTTTACAAGTACGCTATAGTACAATCCTGCACTCCATGGCCACGACCAACCCCACATGCACATCATGCCCATACACCATCGAGTGGTCGTCCAAGTCATGAAGCCAACAAAGCCAAACAGGAGCATCAACACGGCAGCTGACAATGAGAGAGTGAACGCCAAGCCAGGAGCTTCTTCCATGCCGTAATTTTAGTGAGAATCTGTATTAAATATTCGCCCGGTCAACATATATACGGCCGCATTAAGAAAAATTATGCGATACCCGTTGAGGGCGGTCATTCTTAAGAAATTTAAAGAATTGCCAGAGCTAACAGACATTGAGCCTGACTGGTCTTTAGGTCCCGGCGAGGTTCTGTTAGAGGTTGAGATGTCCGGCCTTTGTTATAGAGACCTGCTAACGGTTGATGGGTACTTCCCAAGGACAAAACTCCCGATAATCTTAGGCCACGAGATAGCTGGCAAGGTATTAAGAGTTGGTGATGGTGTCATAAGCTTCAAGCCTGGCGACAGGGTCGCATCTTTAACATACATTCCATGCGGCAAGTGTAGGTACTGTAAATCCGGAAATGAAAATCTATGCAAGCAGCGCCTCACTTTTGGTGAGGATATAAATGGCTCATTCGCCCAGATGGTGAAGGTACATGAAAGAAGTTTAGTAAAGATACCGGATAAAGTTACACCAGAAGGGGCAGCGATGGCAGCATGCGTGACGGGCATGGTGTTACACGCGTTCAGACATGTAGCAAGAATCAAAGAGGGCGAGTCCGTGTTAATAACAGGCGCTGGCGGCGGTGTAGGGATTCATGCGGTTCAAGTTGCAAAAGCCTTCGGTTGCAGAGTAATAGCAGCAACAAGCTCCGAGGAAAAGCTCAAGCATATATTGGATGCAGGAGCGGATGAGGTTTTGTTATCTGATGACAAGATGGTTGAAAATGTCAAAAGACTTACTGATAATGAGGGTGTGGATGTTGTTCTAGAGGCAGTTGGTCAGCCTACTTTTGACAAGAGCTTAAGATGCTTGGCATGGGGCGGCAGGATGGTCGTCGTAGGCAACGTAACCGTGTCATCTGTTGAGGTTCCGCTTGGGCTGATAATCTTAAAGGCGAACTCAATAGCTGGTACGATAGCCGCTACCAAGAGGGACTTAGAGGATGCGCTCAGACTCACGGCGGAAGGAAAAGTAAAACCCGTTGTAACTGTCTATCCGCTTGAGAAGGTCTACGATGCGATGGAGAAGATGCGCCGAAAGGAATCAATCGGTAGGATACTACTAAAACCCTGAAGTAAAGCATGCTTAAATCCTAATCATATCTTAAAGATGTTTGTGATAGAGAAGATATTGGCATCCATAGAAGAGTTCAATAAGTATAGGTCTCCAGAGGCTAATGCCAGGCTTATTTCGTTTGACAAGTCAATAATCAAAATAGAATTCACCGGACCCTTCTGCAGGACTTGCGGCTTTTACGACTACTTCGACGACTTGAGGATAATCTTCGAAGAGATGGGGCTGAAGACTGAGATAACACTCATCGAAGAGACGGAAGATGGTGCCATCGTCGATTTCAAGTTAAAGAATACATGACAGAAATTTATTAGGAAGCATTTTACATGGTGCTAATGGATGGTAAAAATCGTAAAGCTTGAACATAAAGAAGAGACCGGAACATACTATATGTGCGAAGAGTGCGACCTCATTTATGCTGAAATTAGCATCGCCAAGTGTTGCGAGGACTGGTGCAGAAACCATAAATCTTGCAATCTTGAAATAACAAGAAATGCGATAAAGTTCGAAGGTTAAAGACCTTGAAACTCATGGTCGTTGACTGTTCGGTTTCAGGCGTATCTGGCGATATGCTTCTAGCGGCTTTACTGGACGTTGGTGCTGATAAGGAAGTTGTTAAGCGAGCTATCGAGCGTGTTCCAAAATTCTTAGACGGTTGCAAGGAAATAACGTTCAAGTTGGAAGAAGTTTACGTTGATGAATTAAAGGCGAAAAGGGTCAAAATAGTGGCCAAAGATGTTGTTAATTCAAGATCAGCTGTTACGCTAATTGACGCAGTCAAGGAATGCGTATCCGACCTGAATTTATCAAACGATGCCGCTAACATCGCAATCAACGCCATAGAACTCCTAGCAAGGGCTGAGGCAAATGTCCATGATGAGCCGATCGAATCCGTGCGCCTCCATGAGCTTGGAATGGCTGATACCGTGGCGGACATAATTGGTGTAGCAGCTGCCTTAGATTCTCTTAACTTGAGAAGGGAAATGATAGCAACGACGAGGTTGGCAGTAGGTGGTGGAGTTCTAAAGCTATCCCATGGTATTTTTCCGGCACCAGCTCCGGTTACTTTAGAACTCCTTAAGGTTTCTGGAATACCTTTCAGTGGTGGACCGATTGAGGGTGAGCTGGCTACGCCTACTGGCGTAGCGCTCTTGGCCTCAATGTCAAGCAGAGTAATCCAGGTTTATCCACCGATGAGTGTGGAGAAAATAGGCTATGGTGCAGGCTCGATACTGCACGACGGAAACCCGTCCGTTTTACGTTTACTTCTCGGTCAAGAGCAAGAGACTCGTGGGAACGTTGAGGAGATAATGCTACTTGAGACAAACGTTGATGATGTTTCTGGCGAATCGTTAGCTTATGTCGCAGATAAGTTGTTGTCCGAAGGTGCATTGGACGTGAACATCATACAGGCAATCGGCAAGAAGGGAAGACCCACAAGCATACTCAGGGTTCTGAGTAAAAAGGGCCATGAGGCAAACTTTGCGCGTACGATGATGCAGGAGCTCGGAACGTTGGGCGTTAGGTTTCTAACTGTTGGAAGGTTTGTAGCTATGAGAGAAGAATCTTTGGTTGACGTACGTATTGCTGGCAGAATTTTTAAAGTAAGGGTTAAGAGGTCCTTCCTTCCCGGAGGAGAGCCCTTAACCCTAAAGCCCGAGTTCGAAGACTTAAGAACGATAGCGCGGGAGACCGGCCTAACCATAAGGGAAGTTGAGAATGCGGTAAAGAAACAGATAAGCTAGTAGAACATCTGCACATGCATTATGCCGCCGACCTTAATCGCGGCGCTCTCACGGATAAGGCCCTTACTTATCAACATGCTGACTATCCTATTGCCCAGAAGGTTTATTATCGTAGCTTGCTCTATATAATGTATAACGCTTTCACCCTCGACCAGAACGCCCCCGTAAAACGAGTTATCAACCTTTATCTCGAGACCGCCCTCTGCAACTATCCTTCTGCCGAGAAGCTCCTCATCACAGATTGCCGCAACTACCTCTCCAGTCCTGGAATGATGAAGCTTAACCCAGAACCTCCCCCACTCGCTCATCGTTTCCCGTTAAAATGATTTGCTACAAGGTTTTTAAACTTTGGTCATATAAAAAATCTGGCGCACCTTACACAAAAATGCAACAATCAGTATTTTTTAAAGAGAACTCATAAAAATTTAACGTTTATACCTTACAAGATGGACGACATTCATGGGAAAAGTTGAAGCTGTATGAATATGAGGCAAAGCAGCTCTTCTCCTTGTACAACATCCCGGTGCCAAAGTCTGGCCTAGCGAAAACGCCGGAAGAAGCCATGGAAATCACTCAGAAGCTGGGCGGAAAATCCGTCTTAAAGGCGCAGGTGTTGGTAGCAGGAAGAGGGAAGGCAGGTGGCATAAAATTCGCTGGAAGTCCGCAGGAAGCATACGAACTCGCAAAGATATTGTTGAACATGGAGATAAAGGGCGAAAAGGTCCGTTCTTTGCTAGTAAGTGAAACTGTGGACATAGAGAGGGAGCTTTACCTTAGCATCGTTATAGACAGATCTGTCGGTGCAGCGTCGATACTAGCGTCTTCCGAAGGAGGTATAGATATCGAGGAGCTTGCGGCAAAGTCGCCAGAGAAGATCGTAAAGGTCTACATAGACCCATTGGTGGGCTTGAAGCCCTATCATGTAAGAAGGATAACGGAGTTCATGAGCCTTTCTGATGAGCAGAAGAAAGTGCTTCATGACATTACTCTGAATCTCTATAGGTTATTCGTGGACTTTGACTGCGAGCTTGCTGAAATAAACCCTCTGGCGGTGGATAAAGAAGGTAAGCTCGTTCCTGTAGATGCAAAGGTCATAATAGACGATAACGCTTTGTTCAGAAGGAAGGAGTTTGCTGAGCGTGCATCTGCAGAGTTAAGCGAATTCGAGGCAGAGGCGAAGAAGTATGGCTTTAGCTATGTTGAACTTGATGGTGACATCGGAATAATAGGAAATGGTGCTGGTCTGACAATGGCAACGATGGATGTCGTTAAGTTGTATGGTGGAAAACCTGCCAACTTTTTAGACATAGGTGGCGGTGCCAGAGCTGACATCGTGGAGAAAGCTGCGTCATTACTTTTGAAGCATCCAAAAGTAAAGGTTCTGCTTGTTAACGTTTTAGGTGGTATAACAAGATGTGATGAGGTTGCGAAAGGTCTCGTGAACGCCCTAAAGGCTTATGGTAAAGGCAAAAAACTTGTCGTGAGACTTATGGGGACAAACGAGGAGGAAGGAAAGAGGATTTTAAGCAGTGCTGGAATATCAGCGTTCGACTCCATGGAGGATGCTGCAAAAAACGTCGTCGAGCTTGTTAAGGTGATGTAATCATGACGGTGCTGGTAAACAAGGATACCCAAGTCGTAGTTCAGGGTATAACCGGAAGAGAAGGGAGCTTCCACACTAAGGCAATGCTAGATTATGGTACAAAAATCGTAGCTGGCGTCACGCCTGGAAAGGGTGGCCAAAGTGTCTACGGTGTACCGGTCTACGACTCTGTCCATGATGCTGTGAGCAAGCACCCTGAGATTAATACCTCGATTATATTCGTCCCGTCACCTTATGCTCCTGATGCCGTTTATGAGGCCATGGAGGCAGGGATAGATGTGATTGTACTCATAACTGAGCATATACCGGTTCACGATTCGATGAAGTTTATAAGATATGCAAAACTGAGGGGTGTCCGTATAATAGGTCCTAACTGTCCAGGTATAATATCGCCGGGAGAATCGAAGGTAGGCATAATGCCAGGTCACGTGTTTTCCAAAGGAATGATCGGCATAGTATCAAGAAGCGGTACCCTGACGTACGAAGTAGCCTATGCTATAACGAAAGTGGGGCTAGGCCAATCTACCGCAGTAGGCATTGGTGGCGACCCAATCACGGGCATGAGTATGATCGATATGCTAGAACTCTTCAGGGAAGATAACGAGACCAAAGCAGTCGTTCTAATAGGTGAGATAGGTGGTGATATGGAGGAACGAGCCGCCGAATACATAAGAAGGAGCAACTACGAGAAGCCGGTCATAGCATTCGTCGCAGGTAGGACTGCGCCGCCTGGAAAGAGAATGGGACATGCGGGTGCGATAATCTCCATGGGTGCTGGCGATGCTGAAAGTAAGATAAGGGCATTCGAGGCAAGTGGTGTAAAGGTTGCCTCAACACCAGTAGAGGTTGCTAAGTTGTTGAAGGATGTGTTAAAGGTTTAGGGTCATATAATGGGCGGGTCGTTAGGCGAAAGGGAATTCATGCAGCTTCTCTTAACGTCGTCGGAAATATTTGAGAGCGAGCCCCAAGTGTTGGACGTAGAGGACGAGTGCATAATCGTTGGTGATGTGCACGGTGATAAGGAATCGGTCGCTAGGGCTCTTGAATTACTCGAGCAAAATAGAACCCTAATCTTTTTGGGAGATTACGTTGACAGAGGTCCTTATCAGCTGGAGAGCATGTATGTATTACTGAAAGCAAAGATAGAGAACCCATCTAGACTCATCCTACTAAGAGGAAATCACGAATCGAGAAGTATGAATCTTTACTACGGATTTTACGACGTCGTGTTGAGCAGGTATTCGCAATCTTTATACGAACTCTTCGTAGATGTTTTTTCCAAAATGCCAATCTGTGCACTAATCAATAGAGAAATCTTGTGTCTCCATGGAGGCATAGCCGAAGGTCTGGAAAGCATAGAGCAATTAAGGACCCTTCCAAAGGGCGATGACGACCCTAAAGACCCTATATATCTTCAGGTGCTATGGAATGATCCGGACGAGAGCATCGAGACGTTCGCTCCGAGTTACAGAGGCCCGGGCATTAGGCTCTTCGGCGCATCCGTCCTTGAGAATTTTCTGAAGAAGAACGGGTTGAAGATGCTTGTAAGGGCGCACGAACCTCAGCCTGAAGGGTTTAAGTTCATATTCGGAAATAGGTTGTTATCGCTCTTTTCATGTAGATACTATGGGATAAGACCTGCAGCCGCTCTTTTGGGGGGAAATGAAATCAAGATTCTCAGCCTTGGGTAGCTGACCTCTTTAAGTATCCCAGCATACCCTCAACTGCCAACTTTATACTCGTTCTTACATAGTCCGGTACTTCCTTTACGTTTACACCGAATTTTTTAGCTAAAGCTTTGCAGGCCGCATCGGTAATTAATTCAACGTCACCACTTTCCTTTTCGGAAGAGATAAAATCTTTCCACCAGTTCAGCAGAGATATTTCCCCCTCAAAGACGCTTTTAGATGCTTGTCTGACGCCGAAGTGTGGTACCATCAAAAGCTTTGGTTCCAGTTTCATCAAGCGCTTAAGGTCTTCTATTAAACCATGATAATCAAAACTCGGAGGTACGGATGGTGGTACGAATACTGGGAAGCTCGGATATGTTCCTGAGATAACGTCTCCCGTGAATAGAAAAGAGTTGGTTTCCTCGTAAACACAAATATGATGGGGCGCATGACCTTGTGTGTGAACAAACTTAAGTCGCATTTTCCCTAAAGATACGCGAGCGCAATCCTCAACACTAGACACTTGTTCTGGAGGGATCGGTTCGACCTTTCCAAAGAGGGCTGCTACCTGACCATAAATTTCTTCTACGCTGGAAATCAACCTCGTTGGGTCTACAAGATGCTTTACACCTCTTGGGTGCGCAAGAACCTTCGCGTTTGTAGCAGTTTTTATCAGCGAGCCAGCAGCACCTGCATGGTCCAAATGAACATGCGTAACTATGATGTAGTCAAGCATTGAAGGGTCCAAACCTATGCTCTTGATGTCAGATAAGAGAACGTTGAGGGACGAGGCATAACCTGTATCGATAAGCGCAGTCTTTTCGTCAACCAGAAGATATGCAGCGACGAATTCCCTAACACCTAGCGCCATCGTATCTATGAGATACACTCCATCTTGAATCCGCGTTATCAAAACCTTCTCATTCGCTAAAGCATATTGCGATTATTTAACCATACGCACGCAAACTTTTTAACAGAGATGGTTATACAAATCCTTGCACATACATGATAACAATAATAGGTACTGGAAGAGTTGGTGTTGCGGTAGCGATCCACCTAGCCATTAAGGGATTGGATGACATCATGCTGATAGACATTATCGAAGGTTTACCGCAGGGGGAAGCTTTAGATCTCACCCATATGTGCGCCACGCTTGGTATTGATATTGATATATCCGGATCAAACGATTACAAAGATATGAGCGGGTCCGAACTCGTGATAGTTCCCGCAGGTTTCATAAGGACTGCCGACATGAGTAGGCTTGACCTGCTCTACAAGAATTCAGAGGTTATAAAGGCTGTCTCGAAGGGCATTAAAGAGTACGCACCCAACTCAAAGGTCATAATGGTAACAAATCCGCTTGACGTCATGACATACCTTGCCTACAAAGTAACGGGATTCGAGAGGAATAGGGTACTTGGGTTTAGCGGCTTACTCGACACTTCGAGGTATAAGAGTCTGATAGCCAAAGAGCTGGGTGTTGCAGCATCAACTATCTATACAACAATAATCGGAGAACATGGAGATACGATGGTCCTCCTGCCACGTTTTACGATGGTTGGGGGTGTTCCATTAGAATCCTTGATACCAAAGGAGAAAATTCAACAGATAATCGAGCGCACGAAGAAAATGGGCGCCGAGATCATAAAGCTGAAAAAGTGGTCAGCATCGCATGCGGTCGGCGCTGGTGTCGCCACGATGGCAGAAGCCATCATCAAGGATACAAAGGCCGTCATACCAGTTTCGACCTACTTACAAGGAGAGTACGGTGTTTCAGACGTCTGCGTAGTCGTCCCTGCTGTAATTGGTAAGAACGGTATTGAGAAAATCATAGAACTTCCCCTGAATGATGAGGAGAGGGCTGCATTCCTTAAAAGTGTCGAGACAGTAAAATCGGCAATATCCCAGCTCAAGCTTTGATTAGCTCCCTAGTTGATAGGAACACCATTACATCCCAATTTTTTAATGAGTAAAAAATTTAACCAAGCCGTAGATAGTTTCTTACCTTAAAGGGGGCTCTGTAAGGTGGGCATGACAATAACTGAGAAGATATTGGCTAAGGCAAGCGGCAAGCGCACAGTGAGCCCAGGCGATGTAGTGTTTGCGAACATCGACAAAGTTATGATGCATGACGTCGGCGGTCCTGGTGTCTGGGCGGTATTCCAAGAACTGAAACCGATAATAGGCGAGATTGAGAAGATATGGGACCCAGATAAGGTATGGCTAACTGAAGATCATTTTGTCCCTCCAATAGATAAACAATCTGCTGAAAACATAAAGACGCTTGAAGATTTTGCCAAGAGGTATGGAATACGCAAATATTTCAGGTACGGCTTGGGCCAGTATGGTGTTTGCCACACTCTGTCCTACGAAGAGGCGCTGGTGTTGCCCGGTGAAGTGTACGTAGGCACGGACTCGCATACAAATACCGCAGGGGTGGTCGGTGCGTTTGCTGCAGGCTTAGGACACACGGATATAGCATACGTGTTGGTACACGGAAAAACTTGGTTCAGGGTTCCCGAGACTTTGCTGTTCAGGATTTCTGGCGAGCTTCAACCTTACTCCACAGCTAAAGATTTATCACTCGCTATACTGCATGAGATCGGAACGGATGGGGCTAACTATAAAGCAATGCAGTTTTCCGGCTCTGCCATCAAGGCAATGGATATAGACGAGAGGGCCACCTTGACCAACATGTCAACGGAAGCAGGAGCCAAGAACGCTATAATCGAGCCGGATGAACGCCTGCTTCAATACCTGAGGAGTAGGACGGACTCGCCGCTAACGCCCGTTTACGGTGATGAGGATGCTGAATTTTCCGAGGTTTACGACATGGATGCGAGGACGATAGAACCCCTTGTCGCGAAGCCTTACTCTCCCGGAAATGTGTCCTCTGCAAGGGAGCTTAGCGATGTAGAAGTTGACAGGGTTTACATAGGCTCATGTACGGGAGGTAAGATAACGGATTTGAGGATGGCTGCAAGCGTTCTAAAGGGGAGGAAAGTGAGGGTTAGGACCGAAATAGTTCCGGCAACCCAAAGGACATACATGCAAGCCTTGAAGGAGGGACTGATAGAGATATTCTTGCAGTCTGGTACCCTAATCGGTGCGCCGACATGCGGCCTTTGCTTTGGTGGCCACATGGGTGTGCTTAGGAAGGGTGAGGTTTGCATCTCGACGACCAACAGGAACTTCCCAGGTAGGATGGGTGACAGAGAATCAAAGACGTACCTAGCATCGCCCTTAACGGCCGCAGCAACAGCCGTAACCGGCAGGATAACAGACCCCAGAGACTTGAGCGGGTGAGTGAATTTGGAAGGTGTATTGAGAGGACGCGTCCACAAATACGGCGATAACGTGGATACAGACAGTATAATACCTGGAAGGTTCCTGAAAGAGATGGATCCGAAGAAGCTTGCCGAGCATGCCATGGAAGGCATAGACCCAGACTTTGTTAAGAAAGTCAGACCGGGAGACTTCGTCGTTGCGGGTAAGAACTTTGGTTGCGGCTCTAGCAGAGAGCACGCACCAATTGCCCTTAGGTATGCCGGTATCAAGGCCGTCTTAGCAAAATCTTTCGCTAGGATATTCTACAGGAATGCCGTCGACGGAGGTCATCTTATACCGATTGAAATAGACAACAACGTTTACGAAAGGTTATCTGATGGTGACGAAATAGAGGTTGACGTATCGAAAGGTATCGTCAGGAACTTGACTAAGGGTGAGGTCTACAACATACGGCCGATACCAGAGCTTGTGATGAAGATAATCAAGGCTGGTGGAATATTCATGTTTAAACATGAATAACTTTATAGAGTGCCCTAGACATGCTATAAAATGTGTGACGATGGAACAGAAAAAGTACCGATGCCCCTATTGCGAGCAATCCTTCGATACGGAAGATGAACTCTCAAAGCATATGGATAAAGTGCATATAGGCAAGGGGTTGCTAGAAGGCGATAGGAGAAAGCGGTAGTCGTAGATGAGTTAAAGTTATATACCCTAAACTTTTCTATAAATGTTTGAGCAGAATTGGTCAAGGCTAAAAAGAGCTCAAAGAAAAAGCGCGCTGGATGTAAAAAGAAGAAGTAAGCTTATATCACAAATCAATTTTATTTATGCGAGTTCTTCCATCTTTTTCAAAAAATCGTCTTCAGTACCTCTAGGTATCAGAGCCGATGCAGCGGTTGAATGTCCATCACCATAACCTCCAACATAGTCAGCCGCCTCCACAACCAACTTTGATACAGAAGGCATCGCCCCCTTATTTATGAGCTCTGCCAACAACTTAGGCGCTCTTACAGATACCTTAGTCCACTCACCTTCTATCTCGCCCAACTCTGGTATCACTCGTGGAAAGTTCATGAAACCAACAAGATACTTTCTTTGGTCGACGAACCCTCTGTATGCCAGAATGGATGTGAACGTTCCTAGGACCTTGGTTCCCATGCCCGCAAAGCTATCCCCAACGGAGAACCACTGAACCTTCTCATCACGGTTGATACCATGTCTTCTTAAATTGGCCATGACCTTACTAAAGATTTGTTTCCTGTACTCCTCCAGCACCTCTACATCGTTTTCATCTAAGCTCCTTTTGATACAAGATTCTACTGCTTTCTTGGGTCCATCAGTGTAATAACCTACGCTTCCAAGTATTGTTAGCTTTGTTGATAACCTGTCCCAAGCCTCTCTGAAAGGTATTATGTAATACCTCTCCCTTCCTGCCGATTCTCTGACTTCAACGTCGCCGACTTCGACAGCATGTTCAAGGGGTATCCTGTTCAGCGATGTTAAACTTCCACCAAGCTCCGCCGAACCTACCACTGACGCCCATGCCATGTGCTTAACGTCCGCAAGTTTTTCCGCAAAAAGATACGTGGCTGTCGCACCGCTTACGTCCCTCTCACCACTAAATCCGTAAAGTTCAGGGTTAAGATTCAGAACGTTAGGCTTACTGACCATAACTGGATCATGATGGTCCAATATTATGACGAGTTTATCTCCAGCCAATCTCTCTATTATTTCGGCTTTTCCCGAGCCTATATCCGTATAAACGTATGCGTCGTAATCGGTGCTATGAATTTTAGACAATATCGCAGGGTGTAGCTTTTCGATACAAACCCTGCCCGTCTTAATGCCTGAAGACTCGAAGGCCGACAGCGCGATCGCCGCTGAACATATGCCGTCTGCATCGTCGTGGTGAATGACGAGAACGTTGTTGGTTGATGCTCTAAAGAGTTCGCTGGCCCTTTTAAGCTCCTCAGAGTACTTCATAAAATCCACATTAGAGCTCTGATGGATTATACTAAAAGCGGCAGGCATAACTCTGCATCAACCTCGGACCCGCGCACCGGCTTCAGGCCTACTATTATGTTATGTTCTAGGCAAAAGATAAGCGTGACCATAGTCATGGTTTAGTTTGTTAAATACAGATTGCCAGAATATGACCCCGAAAATACGTCTAATCCTGTTTACCTAAAAGCTCTAGAGCTATTTCGTAGTAAATTTTTGCGGCAGCCTCAAGCTCGTCTATCGATACGCTCTCGTTATAGGAGTGCGCCTGGGAAAGCTCGCCCGGACCCAACACGACGCCTGGTATTCCGGCAGCAAATATCCACCCAAGGTCCGTATAAGCCGGAAAGCCGAAAGGCTCAGCCTTAACCCTGACTACCTTCGAAACAGCCTCCAAAGCCGCCCGCACTACTGGTTCAGAAGCGCTAACCTCAGTGGCCCTATGGTATTGCACGATAGAAGTTGAGAAATCCGTACCACGCCTTTCTGACATCACTTTAGATGCCACCTCCTCAAAGGATGCCTTCACGACCTCAGGGTCTTCGCCCGGTATCAATCTCCTATCGATAACTATTACGCACTCGTCAGGAATGACGTTAGACTTCACACCGCCGCTTATCATTGTAACGGTTACTGTCGGTTTACCGACCAAAGGATGCCCACTAACTTTCGATAGCGAATCGGCCATTCGTTCTATTTCGTTGCAGTAAGAGGCAGCGGCAAGTATGGCGTTAATCCCCTCTTGGGGCATGCTGGCGTGTGCAGGTTTGCCCTTTACCCTGACCTTCACCTCTAGTCTGCCCTTGTGGGCGGTGCAAACTTTCAACCCCGTCGGCTCGCCCACGATAGCAAAGTCGAATTTACTGTACTTTGATAAAAGCGCCTTAGTACCGATACTGCTGACCTCTTCATCGGCGACCGCGGCAAGTACGACCTTGCCGCCTATCTTTTCCTGAACGTTAAGAAGGGCCTTTAGGCTCGCGGCCATAGCTGCAATCGAGCCTTTTGCATCGGCCGAGCCTCTACCATAGAGTCTGCCATTCCTAATAAGGCCACCAAGAGGCTCCACTTGCCATTTATCCCGATCGCCAACCGGTACAGTATCCAGATGGGAGTTAAAAAGTAGGGTAGGCCCCGCACGGCTACCCTCCAAAATGCAGACAGCATTCGCCCGGACACCGTCCAGCCTGTCTATTGTGGATTTTATACCAAGGTCTGCAAGCCGCTCTGCTAGAAAACTAGCTGCCTCTAGCTCCCTGCCAGGCGGATTCTCCGTGTTTATCCGCACAAGTGCAGAGGCTATAGTCAGTAAAAATTCCCTGTCTATATGTACATCCATAAGAATATTTAATAAAACATCAGCGATATAACCTTAAAATAAAGTTAGACAGTTAGGAGTACCTCGGCAGGTACCTCGATGTACTTCTCGTTGCTGGTCTGCTTCTTCTTTCTCGGTGAGTTCCTCAAAAGGGTTCCGCAGTAGGGACACCTGACCTTGTCCGTAAGATGGTACACCCTACACCTCGAACAGTACTTGTAACCGTTCGCGTAACTTCTCCTAACTTTTCTTGTCGCGCTCATTTTTTATCAAATATTTGTAAAAATTACGATTATTAAACGTTATCTATATATAGTATTTTTTGTATATACTATTAGGAATGATTGAGATAAGAAAACTGCAAAAGGTGGGTACAGCAACCCTAACAGTATCCCTGCCTAAAAAATGGGTGTTAAAAAAGGGCTTAAAGCCTGGGGATAGGGTCACGCTTATAGAAAACGAGGATGGCTCTTTACGCCTAGACGTGGGCGACGTCAAAACAGCAGAAGAAACAGTATTTACGATCAACTATGACCTTTGCAACTCTAACAATATACTAAAAAGATTGATAATAGGTGCATACTTACAAGGAGCGGATATTCTAAAAATAATCTCGAGCAACGCGCTAACGACAGACACGATTAGTGAAATTCAAGCAACTGTTGATAAACTGCCCGGCTTCGAGATAGTAGAGCAGACCTATAGGACCGTACTCATCCAAAGCTTCCTAGATCCGTCAAAGTTCCCCATAGAGGTTTTGCTGAAAAGGTTACAAATAATGGTGGCTTCCATACTCAACCAAGTAATCTCTTCAATATCTGAAGGCACTCTTGTGAACATCAGCGAGATAACCAGACAAGAGAGCAAAGTAGATGAGCTATACTTTTTAACGGTTAGGCAATTGTTTTTAGCGTTGCGCAGATGGCACCTCGGCATGACCCTTGGCATAGACAGCCCGACCTATGCAGCCGGTGTACGACTCGTAGCAAAAACGCTTGAAGATATTGGCGATGTGATTGAGAACATGGCAAAGGGATTGAATTCTGTACATAAATCTTCACTCAAAATAAGCCCCGAGATCGCTAAGAAGATAGGAGAACTTGGCATTATGGTCCAAACACTCTTTAGTAAGACTATGAAAGCATTCTTCAGCCTTGATATAGGCCTATTGAATGATGTCTTTGACAATATTTCGTATGTATTAGGGCAGCAGGACAGGCTGACTGAGGACATTCTGCTGATGATAAACGACGAAAGACTCGTATCATACCTTAAAATTATCTGCTGGGGTCTCAGTTGTATAGCACGTAACTGTGAGGTAATAGCTGAAGTAGCTTTCAATAGGCTTACAAGAACTCCCTCAAACATTATATTGATTGAGAAAGCTCAACTCTAAAGGGATTTCAGGTTGGGCAAGGGTGAATTAAAGCACAGAAGTCGACAAATATCAGAGGGTATAGACAGAGCACCGCATAGGGCGCTACTTAAAGCCTTAGGCTTAACATATGAGGAAATCTCGAGACCATTCGTAGCCATCGCGAATAGTTGGAACGAGATTGTACCCGGACATATGCATCTGAGAGAGTTGGCTGAGAGAGTAAAGGCAGGAGTTAGACGTGCAGGTGGTAGTCCTTTTGAGTTTAACACTATAGCGATATGCGATGGCATAGCGATGGCACATGAGGGCATGAGAGCGTCTCTTCCGAGCCGTGATATAATAGCAGACTCCGTAGAGTTGATGATTATGGCACATCAGTATGATGCTGTCGTGGCGATCGCTAGTTGCGACAAAATAGAGCCGGGCATGATGATGGCCTTAGCAAGGTTAAACCTGCCATCGATCTTCATGAACGGTGGTCCTATGCTGATGGGCGAGAATGGTGGCAAGCGTTTCGCTGTAGGTAATGTGTTTGAGGCTTTAGGTGCATATTACAAGGGTCAACTCACGCTCGAAGAACTTTATGAAATTGAAAAAGTTGCATGCCCTGGCCCCGGCTCTTGCGCCGGCCTTTACACTGCTAACACGATGGCCGTACTGATAGAAGCCTTGGGAATGAGCCTGCCGGGTAGCTCCACGATACCAGCAGTTGACGTAAGAAGGCTCTACGTAGCCGAAAAGACCGGCGAGACAATTATGAAAGCCTTAGAGACCGATTTGAAGCCTAGCGACATCATGACATACGAAGCTTTTAGAAACGCTATAGCTGTTGATGCAGCGATAGGTGGTTCAACGAATGCCGTGCTACATTTGATGGCGATAGCCAAAGAACTCGACATAAAGCTGACGCTCGATGACTTTGATGAGGTAAGCAGCAGGACGCCACAACTCATAGAACTGATTCCAGGAGGAATGTATGCGATGCAAGACTTGGATATGGCCGGCGGCGTTCCAGCCGTAATGAAAAAACTACTCGATGCTGGCTTAATTGATGGGTCCACTATCACGATAACAGGCAAAACTTTGGCGGAGAACTTGAGAGAATTCGTCCAACCTACAAAAGTAGAAATCATAAGGTCTGTTGAGAACCCAGTACGTCCAACGGGAAGTATAGTAATCCTCAGGGGAAGCCTAGCGCCAGATGGTGCTGTCGTGAAGATTTCTGGGGTAAAGAGGCTTAAACATGAAGGGCCAGCAAAGGTCTTCGATTGTGAGGAAGATGCTTACGCCGCAGTTAAGCAAGGAAACATCAAGGAAGGGGATGTTATCGTGATAAGGTATGAGGGACCAAAAGGAGGCCCAGGTATGAGGGAAATGTTGAGCGTTACGTCCGCGATAGTAGGCAGAGGTATGGGAGAATCCGTGGCATTGGTGACTGATGGTAGGTTTTCGGGCGCCACTAGGGGTCTAATGGTTGGACACGTATCTCCTGAAGCTTTCGATGGAGGGCCGATAGCTGTAGTTAGGAATGGTGACTGGATAAAGATTGACGCGGAGCTGAAGAGGTTGGACGTCGAACTTGACGAAGACGAGATAAGAAAAAGGTTTGCATCATGGAAGAGACCTGCACCCAAGTATAAAAAAGGTGTGCTGGCGAAGTATGTAAAGTATGCATCATCGGCATCAGAAGGCGCAGTATGGAGATAGCGCATATTTTTATAAGTTTTTATAAAATCGCCGTAATATTTTTATATATCATGAGCTGTTTTTACTCCCGAGGGAATAATATGCCAAAATTTGTAACACCACCCGAAGAAGTAAATTGGGAAGAACTTATAGAGATGGATAAGAAGTATTTCCTGAGACCAATATCAACCGCAAAGGAATATTCTCCGTTGCCAATAGCAAGGGCTGAGGGAGCCTATCTGATAACTTCGGAGAACATTAAGATCCTGGACTTCATGTCGGTTTTACATTGCGCGAACGCAGGTGCTTATCATCCTAAGATAGCCCAAGCAATAAAGGAGTATGCTGACCATTTCGGTTACCTATACGAAGGTGGTTTCTTAGAGCAGATGAGACCAAAGGTATGCAAATTCCTCATAGAGGAAGCATTCAAGGGAGATATGGCTAGGGTTGGTTTCGGAAATAGCGGAAGCGAGGCAGTTGAGTATGCGTTAATGATAGCTAGGGTGTACACAGGCAAACCATATGTAGTTACCAGATGGTATGACTACCACGGCTGGACCGCTGGTGCTGTGGCTAACACGATAATACCGTATCTAAGAGACTTAGCAATAAAGCCAACAAAACCGGGTGAGGTGCCGGAGATCAAGACACCAGTCGGCGGCATAGTTCCGTATACCGCGATAGCTCCACCACCCCACTGTTATCGATGTCCTTTGGGACACACATATCCTGACTGCAAGGATAGGAAAGGAATGCTGGCATGCATTAATATACTCAAGGAATTGATACTCGCCCATCAACCCTACGTCGCCGCAGTCATAACAGAGATTGTGCAGGGAAGTTGTGGTGTGTTCGCTCCGCCGCCCGAGTACAACCCGCAGTTAAGACAGATAACGAAGGAACTCGGAGTTCTTTGGATAGATGACGAGGTTATCTGTGGCTTCGGAAGAACAGGGCCTTGGTTTGGATACCAGAACTGGGACATCAAGCCCGACATCGTTACCTTTGCTAAAGGTGTAACAGGTTCTCACATCCCCGTAGGAGGTGTCGCTATTAGCCCGGAGTTGGCTAAGTGGTTCGATGAGAGAAAGTGGTGGCACGCGAGCACGTTCGCATCCCACCCGCTTGGAATGGCTGCAGCTTATGCGGCGCTGACTGTATATAAGGAGGAGAAGCTCATACCCGACCATGCGAAGAAGATCGGCAAGAGACTCGAAGAAGGACTCAAAGGCATTCAGGACAGACACAAATCTGTAGGAAATGTAAGCGGCATGGGACTTATATGGGGCATAGAGCTGGTAAAGAACAAGGAGACGAAAGAGCCGATATTCCCGCAGGACAGGTTCTACTTCTGGCATGAAGAGGGTGTCAAGATACCGAGCAAGGTGGTTGCTGTTAAGTGCATTGAGAGGAGGCTGTTGGTCTCGACGTTCGCCGCCAACAACATAACGCTGATGCCGCCGCTTGTCGTGACTGAAGACGAAGTGGATAGAGCTATTGACATATTGGATAAGGCTATTGAAGAAGTCGACAAGATGATATAAACGCTTTTAAATAAACTATTTTTTTATTTTTATGTGTGAGGATATATGCGTATACTAGTGCTTGGTGGAGCAGGAACAATAGGTTCTGAAGTAGCTGAGAACCTAGTAAAATATCCAGACGTAGATGAGGTGATCTTGGGAGATATACTCATAGACAAAGCTGAGAAACTGGCCAGCAAAATGAAGAAGGCTAAAGCCCTGAAGGTGGATGTGACAGACCGCCCGTCACTGATCGCCCAGATGCAAAAAGCAGACGTCGTTGTAGGTTGCGTAGGACCTTACTACAAATTCGGTGTACCTATAGTAAAAGCTGCGGTTGAAGCCGGTGTTAACTTCGTAGATATAATGGATGATCCGCTTCCCTCTAAGGAGGTCCTTGAAGACAAGGCGCTTTTTGATGAGGCGAAGAGGAAGAATATCAGCGTCGTTATAGGTCTTGGCTCGACACCAGGTCTTTCAAACGTTCTGGCAAGATATGGTGCATCAAAGCTTGACGAGGTTGAAAATATAGACGTGTCTTGGATTTTCACGACTGCAGCCGGTGTCGCCTCGGAAGCAGTTACTGCTCACATGTTCAACGTCACCAGCGGAAAGGTGCTAACTTACGAAAACGGAAACTGGAAGGAAGTCGTACCGATGCTTGACGGAAAGGAGGTTCAGGACTTCCTTGAGCTTGGTAATGTGGAAGTTTACCATGTAGGACATCCGGAGCCCGTGACGATCCCAAGATACATAAAGGCAAAGAACGTGACGTGCAAAGCCGGAATGGTACCCGGCGAAGTCGTCGAGATTTACAGAATGTTAAACAAACTGCAACTGGTACAGCTCGAACCCATAAACGTTAAAGGCCTTAAAGTATCACCAAGAGATTTCATCATGGCACGCTTTGCATCGTTGCCGATGGACGTCGCGATGGAGCTTTTCAAGTTCGATGCCGCGGAACCTCTCTTTGAGATGAGGGTAGCGGTCAGCGGAAAGAAGGGCAAAAACCCAACAAAGTATGTGTACAAATTCTCCGACGTAGGACACGAATTCGCCACGGCGATATCCGCTGTTATAGGTGCTATAATGTTAGGACGTGGACAGGTGAAGGCAAAAGGTGTCTTTGCTCCAGAAGGTTGCATAGATCCAGAGATCTTCTTGAAAGAAATTAAAGAAAGTGGAGTTACGATACAAGAGTCGTATCAGACTTCAAAGGAACTTTAAACTCATTCGGACTCAGCTTTTTCCCTTGGTTCCGCTACGATGACAGCTTCTTCCTCTGGTATTTTAAATTCAACCATTTTATTTTTGTTTATGAATGCATAACCTCTCGGTGCATCAGCGCTATACGTAACCTCGGCCTTGAATAGAAGTTCACCTTCATACACCACCTCTACCGGCTCCTTCTCGGGTACTTTGAGTAGCGCCATGTACTTGTTGTTTATCTTGACAGAGTTTGGCGGAACATTCGGGTCACCTTTTGCCTTAAGCCATACAAATTTCTGACCTGGTAGAACGCCCATAATACGCACCTACCTGTTAAGTATGTAGGGTTTCCGCTTCGTAATAAGTTTACTCAAATTTTATAAATATTTTATTCAAAAATGAACCGGTTGGTGCTGTTTGGTTAGGGTGGCCGCAATACAGGCTAAACCTTCTGGCGGACTCTTCACGGAAAAGAACCTGCCTAGGGCACTGGAGTTGCTCGATACTGTGGCAAAGATGGAGGTTGATATAGCCGCGTTTCCGGAGGGATACCCCTCAACGGGCGAGAAGGAACTCTGCAAAAAGGCTCGCGAAATAAACTCTTACGTTATAGCTACATTGCTCCAAAAGACACAGAACGACAAGTACGGAAGCACGTGCATACTCATAAGTCCCAATGGTGAAGTTATAGGTAGGCAGGGCAAGACTACGCTGCTTTGGGTGTTCGAGGAAGGGCTTTTTGAGCCCGTAGATTCTCTGCCATTGCATGACACTGTTCATGGAAAAGTAGGTATCCTGAGGTGCTCTGAGATAATCTATCCTGAGCCCATGTCAATGCTGAGCATGATGGGAGCTGACATCATATTCGTTGTCTCAAACTGGAACGCGAACGTCATACATCTTTGGCACCGCATAATTTTAGTCCGCTCTTGGGAGAATTGGATGCCCATAATAGGTGTTAACACTGCTGAATGGATTAAATCGCGATTGGTTTATGCAGACTTTGAATTGGAACCGAGATATGGAGGGTACAGCATCATCGTCGTGCCCGAAGATATTACTAGCATAGACGAGTTCATCGTAAGGCCCTATAGCGGCGAAAATATGTTCACGGAAGAGAGGCTGATAAAGGCGAAGGCAGGCAAGGACGAGGAGATATTGGTTGCGGACATAGACCTAAAGCGATACTCTGAGTTTAGATGGAAAGTCTTCTTCAGGAATAGAAGACTAAAATTTAAAACGCTAGAAAAAGGTTTTTAGATGGACGACATGCTTGCATGGTGTGCCTAAGGTATACGTGCCACACCCGAAATACCCTACGGTGTCCATAACAGGTAGTAGATGTGAGCTGAAGTGCGACTATTGTCGCGGCCTCGTCTTAAGGACGATGGTGCAGATAGAGAGCCCTGACAGGCTCTTGTCCTTTTGTAAGAGGTTGAAGGAAAGAGGCGGTATAGGATGCTTGCTCAGCGGTGGTTTCAACAAAGAAGGCAAGCTACCATTTGAGCCGTATATCGAAACCATAAGATGCGTGAAGAAGGAACTAGATCTAATGCTTAGTATACATCCCGGAATCCTAAATAAAGACGAGGCGGTCCAGTTAAGGGATTCTGGAATAGATATAGCGGAATTCTACGTCATTCTCAGCGACAACGTTCTAAGGAACGTCATGCACACTAAACCAAACAAGGATGATGTATTGAAGGCGCTCGATATAATTTACACCTACGGTCCTCGTTATGTCTCGCCGCATATAACAGTGGGCTCAGATTACGGTAAGATCTCTTGGGAGTACGAGGCCATCGATGCGCTGAGGGATTATGACCCTTACGTTCTAATATTTCTGATATTGGTGCCGATAGAAGGTACACCCATGGCCCATGTCAAACCACCATCCATCAGCGATTTAGTGAACCTTTTCGCTACTGCTAGGAAAAAGCTAGAGAACACGGAGCTTGCACTGGGTTGCATGAGAGTTAGAGGGAAGTATACGCAAACCCTTGAAAGCGAGTTAATGCGTAAGGGTTTAGTTGACAGAATCACTGTGCCCTATACATCAATTCCAGAACCAACAATCCATACGTGCTGCTCTCTTCCGGATAGTGTTGCATTAAAGTATATACAAAAATAAAAATAATGGAAAACTTGTTCTGCTACCTCTACTTAAAGTAGGGTAGCACCTTCTCGCCTAGAAGCTTTATCTGTTCTTCCAGCTTTCTGACGTCGCCAGTTACGTAGAGACCGACCAAGTCCTTTATGACGACGTTCTTCGCTCCAGCTTTTAGGAACTTCTCAATGCCCGCAATTACCTCGTCCGGTGTGCCCACGGCTAAGAACTTCTCGGCTATTTTGTCGGGCATGGCCTCTGCAGCCTTTCTCGGATGTTCAACAACTTCCTCAACGGGCGGTGCTCTCTGGTACGAGTAATCTACAGTCTCGGGTATCGGCACCTCAAACCCAAGCTCCTTCAAAGTCTTTCTATGCGTCAGCATTATTATCTCCGGCTTTATGGCGTCAACCGCAGCTTTTCTCATGTTTGGATCGTCCGTCACAGCAGTGTAGATGAAGGCGATTTTATCTATGGCCTCAAAGTCCCTTCCTGCTTTCTTTGCGGCATCCTTTATTATCTCTAGCCTCTTCTGGTAAAGTTCTGGGGTAGCGAGCCAGGGCTTCCAACCATCGGCAACCTCTCCTACTAACCTGAGAGACTTGGGAGATCCCAATGCGCCTACGTAAATGGGCGGGGCAGGTTTCTGTACCGGAACTTGGTCTATCCAAGCATTCTTAAGCTTGTAGAACTTTCCCTCAAAGTTGACCGGACTTGCCCTGCTAGACTTCCATGAAAGCCTGATTACCTCTATAGCTTCCTTTAACCTTGCGACCCTTGTTTCCGGATCTTCCCACGGTAAACCATACGCCACTATGTTCATCGCTTCACCGGCTCCGAGCCCGAGTATTACCCTACCACCAGTCAGCTCGTCAAGTGTAGCTGCGATATGAGCAACTTTTGTTGGGTGTGCCCTGATAACATCCGTCACATCTGTTGCAAGCCTCATGTTCTTTGTCTGCACACCTATGGCGGTGAGAGTTACCCAAGGGTCAACTTTGTCGCCTGAAGGTGGCATATCTGTATAGTGGTCTGGAACCCATGCGGACGTGAAACCATACTTTTCGGCGAGCACGCCTGCATGTACTAGATCCGCCACGGGTAGGACGGTTAGGTGTATACCAAATTTTACCATATCCCTTCAAAAGAAAAGATTAATTGATTAGTTTAATAAAATTTTCTGTTCTCTATCTACTTTTTTCGGCCTTTGAAGCAATGGCGATACATGCCATTGTAGCGGCCATTATGGCCTGAAGGAGGAAACTTTCCCGTAGGCCTACAACCTCTGATATGTATCCGGCTAGCAAAGGACCGAATGCAAAACCGATGCCGAAGATGCCCTCGTAGACACCTACAACGAAGCCGTACTTCTCTGCAGGCGTGTTATACGTTAACGCATTAAAGAGCAAGGAGGTAAAGTAGCTCAATGTTGCAGCATAAATCGCAACTGCGGTATAGAAAACGGCCAAGGATGGAAAGTATGCTATCAAAAGCATGGGTATAGCAAAAAATACTGATGCCATTGTGAAGGCAAACCTCGGTTGTGACCTAAACATCTTTCCTACCACTAAAAATGACAATAACCTAGCGAGGCTGAAGACCGTGAATATCGTGCCGACGTAAAACTCGCTTATTCCCAACCTCCAAGCGTAGTTGGGGAATATCACCAAGAGTGTTGCATAAACCATTGATTGAATGATAAGCATGCTATAGAATGGTGCAAGCCTGAGAAGGGAAAATTCATTGTTCCCCCTCTTTTCATTCAAGTCCTTTTGCTCTAAGACTTTTGGCTGTCTTAACAAAAGGACCATCGGTATAGCGGCCACCAATATTGCTAAGGATAACCAGAATGTCGCATATATTCCGAAATTCTCAGCTATGTAGCCTCCTATACTGGGTCCGAGCAGAAAGCCAGCGTTCCATGAAACACTATAGAACGCAAATGCCCTGACCCTATTCTGGACTGTTGAACTAGAAGCAACAATCGTTTCTCCTATGGGCCAATAGAAGACAAATGCCAGACCTATCAGAAGCTGGGCGATGATAATCTCGGGTACGCTTTTAGCTAGTGAGACGACTATGTAAAAAATCACGGCCATTATGGGGCTAATCAGGTACAGCCTAACCTTACTGACACCTGCCAAGAAATGTCCAACAAGAGCGGGTAGGAAGGTATACGGCAAGGCTCTCACGAAGCCGAGCGCTCCTATCTCTATGTAAGATGCACCAAGAATCTCAGCCTGTATCGGGATAAAGTATAGACCGGAAGATATGCCAAGGCCTATGACAAATGTGGAGACGCTGAGCAACCACAGGAACGTTGCAGATTCTTTGGACGTAAGTTCACCCAATTTCGTGTTGCCTCTGAGTACGCACCACGATTAAAATGTTTTCAATTATGGTTATGCAAAACTTCACACTTCAGACAAGAGTTAACTGCTTCGCCTTCTTGAATATGTTATTCAGCATGCTCTGCGTTAACCTGCCGGTCTGTGTGTTTTGTCTGCTAGGATGGTAAGATGCGATGAGCGAAGGTGCAGCCCTACCGAATAGCTCCCCTTCCAACTTATAAACAGCACCGTGCGAAAACTTCGGAGAAGGCCTCGGCATCTTAACGCCGAGTTCTGATAAAATTTTCACACAAGTATTGAACGCTACCATACCAAGTGCGACTATTGCCTTTACGTTCTTGAGAAGGAAGAGCTCATTCTTTAGGTATGCTGAACAGTTCTCGATCTCTTCCTTAGAAGGCATGTTTTTGGGCGGAACGCATCTAACGACGGCAGTGAGGTATGCGTCCTTAAGCCTAAGCCCATCATCCCTGTGAATGCTGTAGGGCTGGGATGCGTAGCCTACAAAATACAGCGCCCTCATCAGAGTATTAGCGGAACCATCACCCGTGAACATCCTTCCGGTCCTATTCCCTCCATGAGCTGCTGGCGCAAGCCCTACGATTAAGAGCCTCGCGTTAGGGTCACCGAAGCTTGGTATGGGTTTTGCCCAATACTCGTCTTTCAAGTACCTCTTCGGTCGTTTCTCAGCCACATAAACTCTGTAGTGCACAAGCCTGGGACATTTTTTACATGAAATTATCGTCGTTGCTAGTTCTTCTAAGCTGTTTAGCATGAGATGCTCTCCGCTACTCAACGCTTGGCCAGCTTTATGAACGGGTTACTTCTCCTTTCAGCACCTATTGTAGTCGGTCTTCCGTGCCCAGGGTAAACCACATAATCGTCTGGTAGCGACATCAACTTTTTGGATAGCGAGTCTGCCAACTGCTCAGCGTTACCACCAGGATAATCCGTCCTACCAACGGTACCGGCAAATAGTGTATCACCAGTAAATACGAAACCATCGCCTACGATTGACACGCTTCCTGGAGTATGTCCAGGTGTATGCAGAACCTTAAGCGGTTGCTGACCAACCTCTATCATGTATCCATCGTATAGGTAGCCGTCTGGTTCTACGTATTTCCTTGCGCTTTTAGCAGCCATTTCCAACAACCATACATCGTCCTTATGTATCAAGAATTTACAACCAAGGACACTCCTAACGTAATCGGCCGCTAGTGTGTGGTCAAAGTGTGCATGCGTGCAGCACAAGTAGCCGACCTTGACACCAGCTCTATCCACTAGCGCCACTATCTTATCACCATCACCGCCAGCATCGATTATGATTCCTTCATGCATCTCGGGATCGTATACAAGGTACGAATTACTTGACAGTGGTCCGACAACAACCTTCTCGATACGTAGCAATGGCTACCACGCTCCACATGCTAGCCGTAAACAACCTCTTCCATTTCCCTGTATTTTTTTAGCCTGACCTCTATAAGTTCAACGATCTGACTCGGCTTTAGCACACCCTCCTCCGTTATGTAGGCCGTCACGAGCTCCGCGGGCACAACCTCGAAATATGGATTCCTTATCTTTATCTTTCGGGTAGGTAACGATTCTGGCGGCAACACTTCTTCAGTAACGTGTTCCTCCTCCGGATACTCCAAGGTAGGAAAGGCTTTCCATGTTGTGGAGACAACATAAAACGGCTTTCCTAGAAACTTGGATGTGCATGCTAGCTGAAGTGTACCGACCTTGTTGGCGAAAGAGCCATTCATGAGAATCGAATCCGCTCCTACGAGCGCCGCGTCCGCCTCTTTCAACATGCGACCGATTGCCGCGTCCGTTGTTAACACAACATCGATTCCTGATTCTACCAAAGCGGCGGCCATCTTTCTACCTTCTAAGAGGGGCCTAGATTCCGCTACGTAAACCTTGATGTTCTTTCCAACCTCCTTAAGTATCGCCAACACTGATGAGCTATAACTTAACGTTACGACGCTGCTAAGCCCGGAAAGCAGTTCACGTCCGAACCTCCTAAGCCTTTCGACCGCAACCCTATGCTCCTCGAGCACTGATGCGGCTATCTGTTTCAGCAGCTCTTTTAAGACATGAGGGTTATCCACATAACGTGAAGCCTCCATAAACTTGACCGCTACTTCAAACGCTACATTCTTCAAAGAGAACATCGATGGTCTGGAATCTGCTATTTGTCGCGCTAACTTGACAACCGAGCGTCTGAGCCCTTCCGCAGAGTCTGTAAGTGCCGAATCTGCTAAAGCGATAAAAGCATCCATGGCCCTGAGCGCAAGCTCTGCCGACCCCCTTTCCACATCGTTCTTTATCTCCTTGAGTATGCTCTCAACTTCTCGCTCCAAATATCGCCTACCCCAATCCAATTGATTGTCGCAACCTTAGATTAAAGGCTAGCGCTTTATGTTTGCGCTGAGTTGGCTACATGAAGCTCTCCAAACTACTTACGCCCACCATTTTATCGAAGTCTATTCCTAGCGCATCCAGTACCTGCTCGAACGTTGACCTCATGTAATCGATGTACTTATCGACATCAATGTGCTCTGGCTTTGCAAGCTGGAGCGGTCTGACACCATCTTTATCCTTGGTCTTGACGAAGCTTATTATATCTCCGGCAGATAATTGTATGCCAACGGCCTCCAACTTCCTCGCAGCCTTAACATGCTGGGGTGTCGTTTTTGTGTACTTCTCAGGCATCTTAGAAAGCATGACTCTAAACGCTAAGTCCTCCAACTCAAATTGTCCGTTCTTCAGCCTGTAGTACCAGGTCCTCAAGAGGTTTTGCAAATTCTGCTTCGCTTGCTCAAAGTCCTCTTCACTCTGCACTTTCTTGAACTCCTCCAGCATGTTGTCAAAGGCCTCCTTTATGAACGTTGGTATATGCCGCTTCTTCCCAGTCAGACCTTTAACATCTACGACATCCTTCGTCGTCACACCAAGGTAGTTCTTCTTCCTTGTGGAGAAGACTACGTACCTGTAGACTTTGTCAACCTCAAGGTCCAGCCTTAGCGTGCTCTTCGCCCACGATATGAGCTCATCTATAAGCTTCGGATCGTTTGTCTTCAAAAATAGAGAGTCTGTATCGCCGTAGACTACCTGTATTCCCAACTCTTTAGCCTTCTTTAAGGTCATCTTGAACGCATACCTTCCTATAGCCGCAGTGCTCTCAGCCACTGGCGGACAGTAGAGCTGGAAGTTGGAGAAGCCAAATACGCCGTAGCTAGCGTTAAGCAAAACCTTCAGAGCACGCTGGACAACTTCGTACCAACTCCTCACCTCGGGCTGGAGCGTCTTGTCGCCGCTCTTGGGCTTATACCATCCGATCCTTATGTCCCTCAATGCACCGATTACAAGACTCTGCAGGCCACGTCTCTTCTTGCAGACCCAGTGACCGGTTTCTGGGATAATGTTGTCCTTGCACTCTTCATGGACGCACCTCACCGTTTCATAGCTTAGGTTCCACTCCTTGAGGGCAGAGGGATATAGGCTTGCGAAGTCCAAGACTGTGACGCCAAAATGTACGCCAGCCATCGGTTCTGCAACTAAAGCACCTCTATACTTCTTGCCCTCGATTACTGCCTTAGTTGTAGTAGCTCCCTTTTCTTGGAGTAGCTCATCCTGCCTCGGTATCAAGTAGCCCCTCCTTCTATGCTCGAAGTAGAGCAAGCTCTTTATCCAGCCCGAGACACCATGCCTACAAACATCCTCAATGGGCATTCTGCCTATCCTTGCCAATATTATGAGTAGTTTGATCAGAAGCGAATTGTTGAAGGTCAGTAGCTCGTGGACCAGCATAGCGTCCCAGAAGCTGTACCTAGCCAGCTCCTCCAGGCTTAACTCACCCATCGGCTTACTTATCTCCACCTTCCCCTTTCCTACTAACGCTGTTGAGATTGCTTCCAGTGTGTTCTCCCGATATTTATTGTCAAATGCGTATACCTGTATGGACTTATTCAGGAATAGCCTGTACAGGTCCACATGTATTCCCTTGCGTAATGTTGCGCCCTCTCTACCAATGATTATCGGATTCTTCTCTTTAGGTACGCCGAGCTTATCGCCCCTGTTCTTCAAATATGGTAGATCGAAATCGTCGCCGTTAAACGTGGCAACGAGAGGGTATGAGTTTATTATGTTGAATGCCTCCTCCAACATCGTCTTTTCGTCATCAAAAAGTTTCAACTCAAACCCTTCGCTGATAGGATTGGCCACAACATTTCCCCTCCTTAGCAGAAATACGGCCTTGAAACCATCAGAACCGACGAAGGATATTGCTACGACTGGGTCTTCAGCCTTCGTCGGTGAGGGAACCCTGGTGGTTACGGGTGCTAGAACTTCTATATCAATAGACACGTGCTTTATCTTCGGATACTGTGCCTCCAAAATCGAGAGCCATCTTCGAACCTCTTCAGCATCCTCGCCCTTTACTTCGGCAAGATGTTTGGCCATAGCCATTATCTGATTGACGTTTTCGTTGCTGGCTGTCATCATGATGAGCTCTCCGTTAACGACCTTGTATGGCATACCTGGTATCAAGCCCTTATCGTACAGATAGCAGAGGTGGTAAGGTATGTCAGCCTCCCAAGCTGTGATAAACTCCCTTATAGAATTGGACTTTCCTCCGATTGCTAGTGGGTCGTTAGCGATAATCTTCACCAGCGTTACTTCCTTATCATGAAGAAGGTCGTACTTCTTTTCTTCCACAAAACCTATAGCCCCTCTAGCCTTTAGCTCTTGGTTGTTAGAGAGTTCCTCTAAACTCAGATTCGAATAACAATACGGTTTATGCCCGCTCTCGTCATAAATAATGACAACTTCGTTCTTTTCAGGGTCGAGCATCTTAAGATAAGCCTTACCCGACTGGCCGTCATAGGCTGATGACAGTAGGTATAACGTCTTTTCTCCACAGTTTACCCAGTATTCCAAGGACGTCTGTTGCGTTATGTGAGAATCTTGAACCACAGTATAGATAATCTACAACGCAGGCTTAATAATGTTTGTCCGGCAAAAAATACCGGGATGTTACCTTAGAATTTAGGTTTTTCTATGGGCTTACCCTTCCACCAGCTTACCAGTATGTACAAGAGACCTAACAAGGATGCGATGAAGATCACGAGCGTTATTGTTTGGACGACCAATGCAACATCTATCAACGACCCACCTATGGCCAACTTATCGCTTATCCTTATCCTAAGTTCCTCAGGCCCTGTCAACGGAATGTTGCGTTTCTGCAAGAGGTTTCCGTCCGTAAACACTGAGACGGTAAGTTCGCCTGGATGTGGTAGGGTCAGCCTTATACCTTCCCTGTCAATAGTACCCTCAAACACGCTCTTTCCGTTAAAACTAGCCTGAAGCTTCAGGCCACCTATTCGTGTACCGATCGAATCTACTACGTAAACAGTCACGGGATAGTTGACGGAGTTCAGCCTTATATTAATAACCCCCTCGCCCAGATTCATAACGCTAGAATGCACAGGTTTTCCCATGTAGTTGAATGTAAGCTCGTACGGACCCGGTAAAATTTTCAGCTCCACACGCCCATCTTTTTCTGTAGTAGCCTCGTACTCGACATCCAAGATGACATCTTTGGCCTTAAGCACTACGCCGGCAAGCGGTGTACCTTCATAGTCTGTCACAGTTAATACTGCCTTAGAAGGCTTCACCACGAACGTCTCTTCGACGAGTGCAGATGTTATTCTCGTAATAAACTTACCTATGTACGAGTTGCCCTTGAACACCATTAGAGTATAATCGCCTACGTTGCTAGGCGGTGTAGAGAATGGTGCATTAGTGAGCGTGATGGTACCATTGGCATTGGTTCTCAAAATGGTAAAGTTAGCAATGAGCTCATGACTTATCATAACGTTCAAACCCTCAACTGGCTTTCCATCATCATCCACGACCCTGAGCTTTAACGTGCCTAGGCTCGCGACCACATCCAGAGCCATGTCGTTTGTCACGCTCCTGTTTTCTTTGTAAATAGTTATTGGTGTCGCCATGACAGTCCTCGTTACCTCTATCGTGTAATAACGCGTAGGCACTAGGTCTGAAGATGGAATGTTTTGGAACGCTACGGACCCCTCGGTTCCTGTGAGGCTTTTGCTAAAGTTTCCGGACCTTATCCTTACTTGTACCTGCGGGACCTTTTTACCCTCTAGGTTCGTCACCGTGATATTCAAGTTCACGAGCTTGGCGGACAGCTCTACCGTCGTTTTCTCCGGTATGGAGAACTGCGAGCTAGCGACAGGTATGCTATCTACGAAAGCCTCTGCTGTATAGTTTCCTATGCCCTCAACCGAAGAAAACGGAACATCCGCGAACGATACTCTACCAAATTCGTCTGTGGTTCCGCTTAGGTTAATGCGTCCACCAGAATCCTTTACACGCACCATTATGCCTTGAACAGGTTTTTCCTTCACATCTCGAACGATTACGTCAAGGGATGATACTTCGAGAGTAAGCTCTACATACGATTCTTTCGGAAACTCTACGACCTTTCTCGCCACGACGATATCTTTGATTAACGCCTCAACGGTATAAGTGCCGCTTATCAAACCCTTAAACACAGCGTGGCCGGTGCTGTTCGTTACGAATATGCGACTGAACCCTTCTTTGATAACTCTAACCTCGACGTTGCCCCTCGGCCTACCATCAGCATCAACCACACGCACGTATAGGTCTTGTTGTGCATGTATAGCTGGGATTAAGTAGGCAACTAGCAGTGTTAGGACAATGAACAGGGTCAAACTTTTTAAAGCCCTACCCATTGCGGAATCAACCTTGGTGCCTTTAGAAATACAGCGGTTAATAATATTTTACAGACACCCGCCTTTGGACATGAGGAAGTCGTGAGCCTTAATCAACGTCTCTTTTGCCGTCTTGTACGTGAGCCTCTTTAGGGCGTTCTCGTAGTCTAACCATATGTAATCCTTATGTTCACTGGATAGTGTGACGTTCTTTTCATGAGACCTGACCAAATAGAATACGACCTTTTTGTTGACGATGTCTCCCATCTTCTTGTAGAAGTACCTTATCTCGTGTTTGAACCCTGACACAAACGTAATGTTCTTTATGCCCGTTTCCTCAAAAATTTCTCTCTTCACGGTATCGATTTCCTCCTCCCCTTCCTCTATGTTTCCCTTAGGAAAATCCCAGTGTCCGGCACTGTAAAGCAAGAGCAAGTACTCTATGTATTTGTCCTCGCAATAAAATACGACGGCACCTGCTGACCTCTCATGAAGCATGCGTACATGCCCCCAAATGATGACCTCAGCGGACTTCGGCAAAGTTGTCCTCAAAAACACATATTAAGTTTAACTGTGACATGGATGGCATAAGTTTCTCGTGAAACAAATGTTAATAGCCTTGAATTCCTGAATTAATAATAATGCTCATGGAAAGAAAGCCCAAATGGATAAGAGCAAAAATCCCATCGGGTCCTCTATACAATCGCGTGAGCCGTGTTTTGAGGAGTAAAGGCCTCCATACTGTATGCGAAGAGGCATTATGCCCAAACATCGCAGAGTGTTGGGAGCATGGAACGGCGACGATAATGTTGTTAGGCGATGTATGCACGCGCTCATGTAGGTTTTGCGCAGTCAAAGCAGGAAACCCAATGGGGCATGTGAGCGCATCTGAGCCGGAGAAGGTAGCTATGGCCGTGAATGAGCTGAATTTGGACTACATCGTCTTGACTTCTGTCTGCAGGGACGATTTATACGATGGAGGTGCTTGGATATTCGCCGAGACAGTCAAGGCGATTAAGATGTTGCGTCCAAATGCAAAGGTCGAAGTACTCATACCAGATTTTAAGGGCGATAAAGATGCGATCGAGATTGTGGTGAAGTCGAAACCAGACGTCATCGGTCACAATTTAGAAACTGTTAAGAGGTTGACACCGGTCGTCAGGGATAGAAGGGCAAGTTATTACGTTTCCCTCAACGTCCTAAAGACGGTAAAAGAGCTGGATTACAAAATATACACGAAGTCGTCTTTGATGCTCGGTCTTGGCGAGACCGAGCAGGAAATCGTTGAGGCCATGTCGGACCTGAGATCGGTTGGTGTTGACATCTTAACTCTAGGACAATATCTTAGACCTACTAAGCTACACGCACCGGTCGTCGAGTACGTCCGCCCTGAAGCATTCGAAAGGTTAAGGAACATAGCCCTCTCTTTAGGTTTCAAGGCTGTGGCCTCTGCCCCACTCGTGAGGAGCTCGTACATGGCCTCAGAGTTATTCCAGAAAGCATCGGGGGGTTGATTTTATTGGAGGCTGATGCAGTAGTCATAGGTGGAGGTCCTGCTGGTTACGTTGCGGCGATAAGATTAGGCCAGCTACGTAAGAAGACCGTTTTGATAGAAAGAGAAAACTTGGGCGGTGTGTGTCTCAACTACGGTTGCATCCCAGTAAAGGTTTTTGTAATCGCGGCCGACATGTTCTGGAGGACCAGAAAGCTCGACAGGTTAGGCATAAAGGCTCAAGGACTATCCATAGAACTCAAGCAGTTGCAAGATTGGAAAAGGAAAACTATCGCAAAGCTGAGGGACGGCATAGCCTATCTACTCAAGGGAAATGGTGTTCAAACAATCAAAGGCTTCGCAAAGCTTAGGTCAGCTAAGGAAGTAGAAATCAGGACGGAAGCTTCTTGGACCACCATCAAAGCCAAGAACGTGCTATGGGCCGTAGGTGCCGAGGATGCAGGTCTTCCAGATATGCCTTACGACGGTAGGCGTATAATAAGCTCAAAGGAACTGCTCGACATGGAAGCCTTGCCCAAGAGTATGCTGGTGGTAGGTGGAGGAGCGGTAGGTCTTGAGCTTGGAACGAGTTTCGCGAAGATGGGCACGAAGGTTATCGTCGTCGAGATAATGGACCAATTGCTTCCAGGCATCAGCAAGGATGTTGTGGCCGTAGTTCATAGGAACCTGAAGAGGCTTGGCGTCGAGGTGCATACTAGCTCCCGTGTGTCCGCGTACAGGTACGGCGATGAACATGTATCGGTAGACGTCATAAGGAACGGCGAGACGCTATCCTTTAACGTGGAGTATGTACTCGTCACGGTCGGCAAGAGGGCACCGTCCCAGAACTATGAGCTGAAGGAGCTCGGTGTGGAGCTCAATAGGAATGGTTTTGTGGTCGTAGACTCTAACATGAGAACCTCAGCAGATGGGATATTCGCGGCCGGTGATGCTACCGGGCCTCCATTCCTTGCGCATAGAGCCTCGAGACAAGGTTTGATAGCCGCAGAAACTATGGCTGGCCAAAAGACGAGCACCAGACTTCCACCAGTACCCCTCGCACTCTTTACGGACCCAGAGGTTGCGGTCGTAGGAATGTCTGAGGAGGAAGCGAAAGCATCGGGCATAGAAGTCGCTGTAGGTAAGTTCCCGTTAACGGCTTTAGGGAGGGCGAACGTATCTGACGAAACAGATGGTTTCATTAAAGTCGTTGCGGATAAGTCTAGCGGAAAGCTCTTGGGCATTCAAATAGTTGGACGCGGAGCGACAGACCTCATAGGCGAGGCTGCCCTCGCGGTATCCATGGGCATGACTGTTGATGATTTAGACAACGTAATCCATCCCCATCCGACATTCTCGGAAGCAATAGGAGAGGCCGCGGGTGCCGTTAACAAGAAAGCTATACATATGCTGAATATTTAAAGAATAACGCGTTCAATGCCCGTTGGGTGACATGTCGCCAATGAGGAAAGGCTTTTTCGTCGACCTCGGCTTCTGCGAGTATGAACCCGTCTGGAGGCTTCAGCTTAGGCTCGTAGATTTAAGGTCCTCTTCCGCGATTCCGGATACTCTGCTACTCGTGGAGCACGACCACGTGTTCACGCTTGGCAGAAGGGCCTCTATGAGCGACGTAATCGAGGCAAGAGCGCCTGTGTTTAAAGTCGAAAGAGGTGGCGGCGCCACATACCACGGCCCAGGCCAGCTCGTAGGTTATCCGATAATGGATCTGAGTGGTATGAGGCTAGACGTCAAGCAGTACATCCGTAAGCTGGAGAGCGTCTTGGTCAAGAGTTTACGTAGGTTTAAAATAGAGACGGAAATCAAAGAAGGCTATCCGGGCGTATGGATCGGCGAAAGGAAGGTGGCGTCAATAGGCATAGCCATCAAGAATTGGGTTACATTTCACGGTTTTGCGCTGAACGTGAACACGGACATGAGCTACTTTAGGTGCATAAGGCCGTGCGGAATGCAACCTGAGACGATGGTCTCGGTCAAGGAGCTTTTAGGAGCGCCTCTCAGGTTGGAACTCGTAAAGGAAGCCCTTATAAAGGAATTCGAAGCGGAATTTGGCCTGAATTTAAGCCCGTTTCCGCCAGACAAATGGAAGATTATCGCAGAATCCGTTGGTTTATAAAGGATGTAGCAATATTTATAAGCCGAGCTTTTAAATACTATTTAAATAGCCGTGGAGAGTTGTGTAATGCCAAAGGGACCTGAGCCAACTATAAAGATAGAGAATGTTGTGGCTAGTGTGACGCTGTTCCAGAGGCTCGATCTATCCCAAATACAGAGGAGCTTCCCGGACGTGGAGTACAAGCCAGCACAGTTCCCAGGTCTCGTTTTCAGGCTTCAGAAGCCGAAGACGGCCACGTTGATCTTCAGCAGCGGCAAGATGGTCTGCACCGGAGCGGAAAGCGAAGAGGAGTCCATCAAGGCCGTCAAGACGGTCGTTAAGCTTCTGAAAAAGGAGGGCTTTCTAATCAAGGAAGAGCCACAGATAGAGATACAGAATATAGTGGCGAGCGTCGACCTACACGGTAGGATAGACTTGGAGAGGGCCGCCGCGGAGTTGGAGAACGTCATGTACGAGCCGGAGCAGTTCCCAGGTCTAATCTACAGGATGGAGCAACCAAAAGTCGTCATATTGATGTTCGCCAGCGGTAAGCTCGTCTGTACTGGTGCTAAGTATGAGCGAGAAGTCTACGAGGCGGTACAAAGGTTAAGGGAAATACTCGAAGAGAAAAAATTGCTGATGTACAACACAACGTCATGATATACGTTTCTCCTTTAGCAAGATCTCGATAAGTCTTTTTGTCACGTCCTCTGCTGTCGCTCTTCCGCCCAAATCGGGCGTCAGGCTCTTCGAGTCTTGTAGCAGGGAGAGGACCGCATTCTCCAGACTACTCGCGGCCTTTAGCATGGCCATGTTGCCCTTTGTCCTGCCGAGCCACTCGAGCATCATCTTCGACGCCATGATTTGTGCTATAGGATTCGCATACGACGGGTCTATGTCAGGCGCCGTTCCGTGAATCGGCTCAAACAGCCCGAACTCGTCTCCTATGTTGGCCGAGTAGGCTAGACCCAAACTACCGACTATGCCTGCCGCTTCATCGCTCAGTATGTCGCCGAACATGTTCGTCGTAAGTATGACATCAAACCTCTGCGGATTGGTCACGAGCTGGTATGCTGTATTATCGACGAGCATTTCCTCCATGGTAACGGATGGATAAGATTTCGCAACCTCGAGCGCAGCCTTCCTGAAGAGCTCAAAACTTTTCAACACGTTTACCTTATGGACGACGGTCACCTTCTTCTTCCTAGTCTCCGCCATCTGAAATGCAACATTCGCTATCCTTACGCATGCCTTCTTAGTTAAGACCATCAAGGCGACCGCATGCTCCTCGCCGACATCCTCAACACCTTTGTATAACTCCTCAGTGTTCTCCCTGACTATCACTATGTCCACGTCCCTCCACTTGGAGCTCACGCCGGGAAGCGTCTTGAAGGGCCTTATGTTGGCGTAAAGGTCTAACCTCTGCCTTAGGAAGACTATCACGTCCTTTGCCGTATCGCCGACAGGACCCTTCAAACATGCATCGGAAGACCTTATCTTATCAAAAGAGTCCTTCGGTAACGGTTCACCAAAACTCCTTTTAGCGGCATCGCCAGCTGGTGCTTCCACGAAGTTCAGCTTGAAACCATAAAGCTCAGAGACAGCCTCCAACACCCTTATCGCAGACCTGATGATGACCGGGCCTATGCCGTCGCCTGGTATTACGCTTATGAGATTCGTCACACTCTGACCGCCCTTTTTGTACGTATTTAAGCGTTTTTGACTTAAAGCATACCTCAAGAAAATTTTTCCTCTTAATAGAGTAATGACTATAAGGACTTTGGGACCATGGTCACACTTTCGGTACTTTTCTGAAGCTGACAGCGAATTAGTTCAGCATTCATGGAAAATTTTTCCACGGTGCTGAACTAATTCGTGAGAAACTCTTATATATGCTGTCTAAACGTAATATTACACCGTTCGGTCGGTGAGCAAAGTGAGCCAACTCGAATAAGTTTAACAAAAACCTTCAAGCCGATGTCTAGCAAAATCTTTCAAAAATTCTGCTCTGCTCGCTTTGCTCCACTCCTTCTCTGAGGTGTTATGTTATGGCTTGGAAGAAAATACTCTCAGAAGAATATACCCTCCCCGAAAGGGTCTTGATATTCGATACGACCCTGAGGGATGGTGAGCAGACGCCCGGCGTTGCTCTGACACCAGAAGAGAAGGTCGAGATAGCTATACAACTCGACAGACTCGGTGTTGACATCATAGAGGCTGGCTTCCCGATAACCTCGAAAGGTGAATGGAAGGCTGTGTCAGATATATGCAAGCTCGGTCTCTCGGCGAAGGTATGCGCGCTTGCAAGGTGTGAGAAGAGTGATATAGATGCCGCGGTAGATACTGGCGTTGATTGGGTACATGTATTCTTGGCAACCTCCGACATACACCTGAAGTACAAACTTAGGATGACGAGGGAGCAGGCCCTCAATAAGATAGCAGAGGCTGTAGAGTACGCTAAGTCGAGGGGAGTGGTTGTTCACTACTCAGCCGAGGATGCGACGAGGACGGAGCATGAGTTTTTGATGAAGGCGCTGAAGGTGGCATCCGATGCTGGAGCGGACAGCATAGACATACCCGATACCGTTGGCTTCGCGATACCCATGACGATTCACAGGATCGTGTCGTCTGCAAAGGTCGTTACGGGTAAGCCGATAGCCGTTCATTGTCACGACGACATGGGTTTAGCGGTAGCAAACTCGCTTGCAGCCGTTGAAGCAGGTGCCGAGATAATTCACGCGACGGTTAACGGGATAGGTGAGAGGGCCGGTAACGCGAGCTTAGAGGAGATAGTAGTGGCGTTGCACACGCTCTACGGTGTGAAGACCAACATAAACCTCCAAGAGATATACAAGACATCGAGACTCGTTGCAAAACTTACTGGGGTCTGGGTTCCTAAGAACAAAGCAATAGTCGGCGAGAATGCCTTTGCGCATGAGAGTGGCATACACGTACACGGCATACTCGGCTCTCCTGAAACCTACGAACCTATAGCGCCAGAGGTTGTCGGAAGGAGAAGGAAGATAGTGGCCGGAAAGCATTCCGGCATACATGGTATAGACTTCTTACTCAAAGAGAGCGGTCTTGACATGGATAGGGCAAAGGCTAAGGAGGTTCTGGAAAAGGTCAAGGCCCTCGGCGATATGGGCATGAGGGTTTCAGACACCAAACTCAAGACCATAGCCGAAGAAGTCGTAGGTAAGCCAGGAGATTCCCAGATGATATCCCTGAAGGAACTAAGCGTCACGTCAAATACAAACGGTGCTATGGCACGCATATCCCTGAAAATAGGCGATGAAGTCATTACAAGTGAGTCTTTCGGTCACAACCCGGTCGTCGCATCCCTTTCAGCTCTTCTGAATGCGGTATCGAGAAAGATGAACGTCAAGTTAACCGACTTTAGAATCGATGCAACGTCTTACTCGCCGGATTTGACGTGCGAGGCAGAGGTTGTGTTAACGATCAACGACTCACAAGAGTATGTAGGCGAGGCAGTCGGGCATGACCCTGCTTTAGTCGTCGTATACGCCGTAATAGCGGGCATCGAGAAGGCTATGCTGTCCTCGGCCGGAGGTAAGGCAACATGAAGTTTACCACGAAACGTTTTTATAACATAGGAGCACATCCATCCATCTCGAAGCGTGAGGGTGATAATGAGGCGCCAAGTCCTATAAATAAAGCATGGCACCTCGTCCAGCATCTACTATTATCTCTAAACCTTCTGTTAAGTGGTGAACGCATATGGTAAGGGCAGCTGACGTTCTAGTCAAAGCCATGGAGTCCAAGGGCGTAGACGTCATCTTCGGAATACCTGGCGGCTCCATCCTGCCATTCTACGATGCGCTTTACGACAGCAACATAAGAACAATACTGATGAGGCATGAACAGCAAGCAGCGCACGCTGCAGAGGGTTATGCAAGGGTCAAAGGTAGGCCCGGGGTAGCTGTGGCTACATCGGGTCCAGGTGCCACAAACCTCGTGACTGGTATAGTCAACGCAATGATGGATAGCCAACCAGTTATAGCGATAACCGGCCAGGTTCCACGCGAAGCTCTTGGAACCGATGCCTTCCAAGAAACTGACATAACGGGCATACTGTTACCCGTCACAAAGTATGCCATAACGGTCAAGGACCCATCTAAGCTTGCCCAAGCATTCATAGACTCATATTACGTCGCCATCACAGGCAGGCCTGGCCCCGTTCTCATAGACGTTCCAAGAGACGTGCTCCAAGCGGACGTAGAACCATCTTGGAAAGATGAGCCGAGCCTGATGAAGTACGCATTAGATTCTATCGCATGGCAGACTCAGGAGCCGAACCCGGAGCTCGTATCCAAGGCCGCTGAGATTCTGATGAATGCCGAGAAACCGGTCATAATAGCCGGCGGAGGTGTGATAATAAGCAACGCTACCAACGAGTTGATCAAGTTGGCCGAGTACCTTATGGCCCCCGTCGTTGTTACAACGCTTGGAATAGGCTCCATGCCATCTGATCATCCGCTCATGCTAGGCGTCATTGGCATGCATGGAAGAATCGAGGCAAACCTTGCCGTCATAGAATCGGACGTCGTCTTGGCAGTCGGTATGAGGTTCGCTGATAGGTCAGTCGGAAGGTTTGACGAGCTCCAGAAAGGTAGAAAGATAATCCACATAGACATAGATGCGAGCGAACTCGGCAAGAACGTCACACCGACTGTGAGTATAGTCGGTGATGCGAAAAGAGTTTTGGCCGAACTCCATGCATGTATAGCGTCAAGGATTGCAAGGAAAGAAACGAGACCATTTATCCAAAGACTCAAAGCGATAGGCGAAAGTTTTGATGAATTCATGAACACTCATGGTGAACCTAATAGGATAACATCTTGGCGCGCGCTGAAGGTGATAAGAGAGGAACTGCCGAGGAACACCATCGTTACTACTGGCGTAGGACAGCACCAGATGTGGGTCCAGCTTTGCTTCAAGGTTTTCGAGCCGAGAACGCTTATCATGAGTTGTGGTCTCGGAACTATGGGTTTTGGTTTACCTGCCGCTGTTGGCGCGAAGGCTGCGGCTCCTGACAGGACGGTGGTGTGCCTTGACGGTGACGGTAGTTTTCTAATGACCTGTCAAAGCTTGGTGCCAATAGTCCAGTACGAAATGCCTGTCATATGCATAATATTCGACAACAGAACCCTCGGCATGATAAGACAGCTACAGGACTTCTTTTACCAAAAGAGGTACAAGGACGAGCATCTCGGGCTATCGAAAAGGCATGTTGAGAGGGGCATTGATTACGTGAAGCTCGCCGAGTCCATGGGCGTGGAAGGAGCAGTAGCCGAATCCTTGGACGACCTGAGGATGTTATTGAGGAGAGCGATAAGGTCAGGGCAAGCGCTAGTAAT
>Ga0209394_1000011_pt1 | contig 209462 bp, 209 predicted proteins | sample JNZ201metaG_FD_184122 | JGI IMG/M metagenome (GOLD analysis project Ga0209394, IMG submission 184122) | Hot spring microbial communities from Jinze hot spring, China to study Microbial Dark Matter (Phase II) - JNZ 20120812A (SPAdes) (version 3) ...
AGTGATTGTACTTAGCTCCACCACTCGTAAAGTCCTTTGCAGACTCTATGCAACCCTCAATAGTTGCAGAGAGAAGTGGGCATGGGAAGTACTCTGCAATCAGCATGTCCTTTATGTACGATTTCCTTACACATAGATCAATAGCAAAATCCAATTGCTTCTCAAATGCTTGCAGAACATCCTCAAAAGTTTCAAACTCAGTTGAAGTCTTAGGCCCCACCTGCTTCCAGCCAAGTAGGCTTAAGCGCCCACCATACAATGTGAGTTCTACTATAGAGGGTAGCCGGATAGCTTGTCCTGATGTATAGCCATTATTATTTCCAGTCCCCGTCGGCTCTACGCATCCAACTATTGAGTAGTCTCTAGCATCTTCTATTTGATAGCCGTCAGCTACAAGCCCTCTAATAACTACAGGATCGTTGTAGAAGGCTATTCCTGCTGTAACACGATAAGTCTCTGCAGCTTTACGTATAAATTCTCGAGGAGTATTAGGAGCTATTCTTACAGCTAGTCCTGCGCGACCACAACCTCTTAATCGCTTGAAGGCCTCTAAGAAGAGGTAGCTAACATCATTTACAGCACAATTTCCTTCTCTATCAACTCCACCTATCGTTATGTTGTTTGGCCCGAAGTATATGTCTTGAGCTGTCTTTATTAAGTACTCCATGAGCAGTTCTATTGCTTCTCCAGGTGTTATCAAGCCCTTCTCTAAGTCCTGCTTATAGTAGGGGTAGAGGTATTGATCTACCCTGCCTGGAGCTATGATTTGCTCTCCACCATAAGCAATAGCCATGACTACTTGAGTGAACCATATTGCTTGGATAGCCTCTATGAAGCTTCTTGGAGGTTCAGCAGGTACTCTCCTCACCCTCTCAGCTATCTCTAGAAGCTCTCTTCTCCTTTCTTCACTCTGTGTTTGTGAAGCCATCTCTTCAGCTAACTTAGCGAACCTCTCAGCAAACTCGCACACAGCCTCGCAGGAGACCATAACAGCCTCTAAGAAGTCCTTAGCTTTCTGAAGTTCCTCACTATCTTCAGGCAAGCTCTTCCTCAAATCATCCAGTCGCTCTTTAGCTTGACGAGCTATTCCCTTAAACCCTAAGTCAAGTACTTTCTTCATACCGATGGTTATGTGGCCCTGCATTGGTGTAACTGCTGCTACAAAATCTAAGTCATATGGAGCTTGCCACAAGAATTTGTATCTCTGAACGAACTCATCGGGAAGCTTTACGGCTTCTCCTTGCAGCCCCTCTTCAGCAAACTTCTTCTGTAAAATTGCATAAAGAGACCTTTCTCTCCAGTATGGAATTATCTCTGTAATTAAGAGCTTATACTCTTCATCAGATAGAGATGTGGCTAACTCCATTAAGCACCTTGAAGAGAGGCTTGCTATACCATCGGGGAAGTCCTCCTTTATTTTCTCTGGCTGGTGTCTATAGAGTATTGGCATAATGATTTCTCTATGGTAGGGACCGAATATTTCTATAGCTAATGGTATTGCCCCCCTCTTTCCAGCCCAGCATCCAACTATCAACTCTTCTTCTTCGATTCGGATCTTCATGTTTCTAACTGTTTCGCGAAATGCTAATGCAGCACGCATACATGAACCTATTGACTGCCCTTCAGTAGCCTTATACACTCGAGTATACCATAACATCCTTTCAATATCTGTTTGAAGTGGGGTCGATAGTATCTTCTCTTTGTACTTCCTGATGCGTTCTGGTACTTCGATCTCTTCTTTTTTAATCTCTAGTAGGGGTATGCTTACCTTACAACTTTTTTCCATTAAAAAGTCTTCCTCCTTGCACTCTTTTCTTAATCTTTACGTAGAAAAACTTTACTATGTAGTGAAGCTTTTTATGCCATTACAAAATATCAAAGTTTTAATTGTCAAAGCACTTATACATGAAGTATCACTTAACTTAATAGGCAAACGTAATATAGCTAATCGAGGAAAAACTCCTCTTTCCTCGTTGACAGGATTCTACCTTCTCAGCCTTAAACTGGAGAGAAGTGCCTGAATAAGATAGAACTAGGAGCAACTAGGTAAGGGGCAGGAGAATGCGCCTCCATGCTATCAACGATACTTTATCAATAACGGCATGTAGAGTCAAAATTCTATCTCTTCAGCATTTAAGCCAAGCTCAAAGAAGCTTTAAAAGATATCAAACTCCAAATTAACGAGGGGTAGTAATTTGGGCTTCGAAATAAGGAATGTTTGCGTCATAGGAGCTGGCCTTATGGGGCATGGTATAGCTCAAGTGTTCGCTATGAATGGATACCAAGTAAGCCTGGTAGACATATCCGATGACATACTAAGTAAAGCTCTCGAGAAGATAAAGTGGAGCTTAGGCAAGCTAGCTGAGAAGGGAGTCCTTAAAGAGGACGTAGAGTCAGTAATGAAGAGGATAAGAACGACAGTCAACCTTCTTGATGCGGTAAGAGATGTTGACTTTGTCATCGAAGCAGTTCCTGAGAAGTTAGACTTGAAGAACAAGATATTTGCAGAGATAGATTCTGTAGCACCAAGGCACTGCATATTCTGCTCGAACACTAGCGGTTTACCTATCACGCTCATGGCTGAAGCGACCAAGAGGCCCGATAAAGTTATTGGAATGCACTGGTTTAATCCTCCTCAACTAATGAGGCTCGTCGAGGTCATAAAGACTAAGTACTCATCTGATGATGCTTTGCGAACGGTCTTCGAGTTATCGAAGAAACTGGGCAAGACACCTATACTAGTGAACAGGGACATTAGAGGCTTCATAGCTAATCGAGTTTATGGCGTGATAGGGAACGAGGCTCTATTGATGTATCTGAGAGGTGAGGCTGAACCAATAGAGATAGATGCTGCATGTCGATATAAGCTCAAGCTACCATTAGGTCCCTTCGAGTTATCGGATTTCACCGGGAGCGTTGATATACGAGTGTCTGCTCGCACGTTAATGGAGGAGATACTCAAGAGATATCCTGAATGGGAGCCACACAAAGAGCTCCTTGAATTTGAGAATGCAACCTTCAAGTTAATTAAAGAACGTTATGATAAGGGCTTGCTTGGTGTTAAAACTGGGCAAGGCTTTTACAAGTATCCTGAGCCAGGAAAGTGGGTTAGACCAGATATACCAGAAAAATACGCGGAGAAGACAGATCCACTTGAGGTAGTGGCTCCAGCAATAAACGTCTCGGCATGGCTCATTAAGAACCGCATAGTAACAGCACAAGACATCGATACCGCGCTCAAGTTAGGCTACAACTTCCCGATGGGGCTACTAGAATACGCCGATTTAATAGGTTTGGACAACGTCGTTAAGGTACTTGAAGCTAAAGCTGAGAAGGTAAAAGAGCCCTACTCTGCCATCTATAATCCAGACGAGTTCCTCTTAACGCTTGTAAAAGAGGGCAAACTAGGTAAAAAGAGCGGTGAAGGCTTCTACAAGTATTAGCGAAAAAGGAGGAAGAATGCAAAATAAAAGACCTTTTTATGATTCTTCACCAAATCCTTTTCAATCCTTTATCTTACTGCAACCCTCTTAGCCTCTCATTTCAAGTTACTCTGTCTATTTGACATGAATTAAGCCATCTTAACCTCCTCTTTGTTTTATCATAGCAAGCCATCTTTCTTTATTTACTTCCTAGTTAGCATTAATAGCTGCCTTGTTTTAATTTATTTAATAGGTGAACGCTTTAGCTAATGCATTTTTCATTGTAATGCTCGTGCAAGTGAAATTGAGTCATACACGTCATGATGCTTTATCGCAATAACGTAGTCTTTACTAGGCTATGAGGTCGGTGCGAAATAAAGTTCTTTAGATAACTTTACGCTAACCTTCTATGACTTCCTGGAGGAGCATTTATGAAGGGGGAAGTGGCAGTCATAGGAGCTGGACACACAGCTTTTGGAGAATACCCTGAGAAGACGTATCCGCAACTCTTTGCAGAAGCATTTTGGGAGGCAATAGAGAGCGTAGATAAAGGTATTGATCCCAAGGCAATTAAAGCAGTTTTCATAGGCACTCTAGGGTCAGGAGGCTCTCAACTTGGTAACCTCTCATGCGCTATAACTGGTGACCTCAACATAGTTCCCATACCAGCAGTACGTGTTGAAAATGCCTGCGCATCATCAGGCTTTGCCTTCATGCTCGGCATCATGAGCGTAGCTTCTGGACTTTACGATGTGGTTCTAGTGGGTGGGGTCGAAAAGATGAGGGATGTTGCAGGGCTAAGAGGCAGGTACTGGCTTGGAGTATCAGGTGATACTCTTTGGGAGAGACTTGCCGGTACAACCTTTCCAGGCATGTACGCTCTAATAGCTACTAGACACATGGAGCAGTATGGAACGAAACCTGAGCACTTAGCTATGGTAGCTGTGAAGAATCATTACTATGGAGCTGATAATCCCAAAGCGCAGTTTAGGAGAAGAATAGATGTGGAGACGGCCTTAAAGTCGCCCATGGTTGCTGGACCTCTTAGGCTATACGATTGTTGTCCAACAAGCGATGGAGCTACGGCTGTAATCGTATGTAGAAGCAATATAGCAAGGAGGTACACAGACTCGCCGGTCTATGTTCTAGGTCTTGGAGCTGCAACAGACTACATAGCAGTGTACGAGCGTGAGGACATAACAACCTTGAGAGCTACTGTAGAGGCTAGCAGGAGCGCCTACCGAATGGCTGGAATTGAACCGGTAGATGTGGATTTAGCTGAGGTCCATGATTGCTTTACAATAGCCGAAATTTTAGCTTACGAGGACCTCGGATTCTGTAGGAAAGGAGAAGGAGGAAAGCTAATAGAGGAAGGTCAAACCTACATTGGCGGAAAAATTCCAGTAAACGTTAGTGGAGGGCTGAAAGCAAAGGGTCATCCAATAGGTGCTACGGGAACAGCTCAAGTCTATGAAATATTTAAGCAATTAAGAAACGAAGCCAAAGAACGTAGCAGACAAGTACCAGGAGCTGAAATAGGGCTAACCCACAATGTGGGAGGTTCTGGTGGGACCTGTGTAGTACACATATTTGGATCGAGGAGGTAATAGCATGATTGCAGGGATTTTGGACTATAGCATCTATGTCCCGAAATACCGTGTAAAGGTTGAAGACATTAGAAAAGCGTGGGGAGAGTTTCTGGGCACGGGAGTGAGTGAAAAAGCTGTTTGTTACCCAGATGAGGATGTCATCACTATGGCTGCTGAGGCCTGCATGGGAATTGTGAAGAGAGGTATTGTGAACTTAGAAGACGTTAAAGCCGTATTTCTCGCCACGACAACTTCTCACTATGTTGAGAAAGAGCTCGCCTCAACTTTGACGACCTTCTTAGGCATCTCGAAAGCATACACGTTGAATCTTGGCTATTCAATAAGGAGCGGGACCTCTGCTCTAATAGCAGCCTCAACTTACGTGAAGAGCACGAGCGAAAAGGCTTTAGTGATAGCAGCAGACACTCCACGATCAAGCTTATTCGAATCTATAGAACATGAAGCGGGTTGTGGAGCAGCAGTATTCGTAGTTCAAGGGAAGACAGACGACGTTGTTGCCGTAATAGAAGAATTTGCTGCTGAGAGTTATGAGGTTCTTGGAGACAGATATAGGGTTGACGGTGAGGAGAGACCGAGAAGTATGGAAGTAAGAGCATACAACACAAAGATGTTTAGAGAAATAACATCTAAGTGCATAAAGAACTTACTTAATAAACTGAATCGCAACATAAACGCATACAACCATATTATTGTCTCTCCTCCAATCGATGGAGGAAGAATTTCCATGGACATTGTTCGTAGCATAGGTGGTTCGCCTGAGAAAGTATGTATGCCAATGATTTCGAACATTATTGGCGATTGTGGATGCGCAACACCACTTATAAGCTTAGCATACGTGCTTGACTCGTCGAAACCTGGAGAGAAGATACTGTTAGCATCCTACGGCTATGGAGGAGGGTGTGATGCCTTAAGCATATCTGTGACTGAAAGGGCATCTGACTTACAAAACAGGAAACTAAAAGTGAAAGATTACGTGGATTCTAAGGAGTACATAGACTTCAAGACATACTTGAGATATAGAAACTTAGCCAAGTAGGAGGTGAAGGTTGTTGGCCTACATTCCAGTACCCATGTATTGGGGGAGGATACCAGAGAAGTACCGTTTAATAGGCTATAGATGCAAGAAGTGTAGTACAATTAACTTTCCATATCGTAGTGCTTGCAAAAATTGTGGTTCAAAAGCTGATTATGAAGAAGTGAAGCTAAGCTGGAGAGGCAAGGTGTATTCCTACAGCATAATAGCTGCTGGAGGTTCCCCACCTGAATTCGTTAATTTCGAGAGAGCTGTTGGTCAATATCCCATAGCCATAGTCGAACTAGATGAAGGACCGAGGATAATGACTCAATTGACTGAGTGTAAGCCCGAGGAGGTTAGAATAGGTATGGAAGTTGAGGCAACTTTAAGGAAGATATACGAAGATGAGGGAGTGATAAGGTACGGCATAAAGTTCAAGCCTGTTAGGATTAAGCAATAATGTCGACCTCTTAAACCCCAAGGAAAGCATGAAGATTCGATTAACCTCTCTTTCCTACAATCTTCAACCTCTTCTTTAACGTTATCAAGAATAAACCTTTTTAAAGAGGAGTAGAAAGCCTAAGCATGGGCCCGTAGCTTAGCACGGTAGAGCGCTCGGCTCTTAACCGAGTGGTCGCGGGTTCAAATCCCGCCGGGCCCGTAACACCCTTTAAGGTATTCATTTTGATGCGTAGAGACCCTTACTGTAGAGGTTCTTCTACGATTTTCTCATTTCGTATAGCTGTTAATTATTAGAAACATGATATGTGAAAAATGATTCTTAGAGCATCAAAGCAATATTTATTTGCTGCATCATTCACTAATGATACGATAACTTAAGACTAATGCTTAGATCAAAGGTAAGTGGGGATGTATGGTTAAACTGCCCGTAAGAGAGATCTTAACAAAATCCAAGGAGAACTTTGAAGAAGCTTGGAGAACCTATGGGAAGTTAGTGCAGGGCAAGCGTTTAAAGCCTAAGGATATCCTGAGTTACGGGATTGGTAGGCCTCATCCAGTGTACGAGACATGCCAAAAATTAAGGCAAATCTTCTTGAACTTAGGCTTTGAGGAGGTGGTGAACCCCCTCATAGTTGAAGACGAAGAGGTGAAGAAGCAATATGGACCTGAAGCAGTAGCGATACTTGACAGGTGCTATTATCTAGCTGTTCTCCCTAGACCGGACATTGGGTTGAGTAAGGAGAAGATGGATAAGCTAAGAAATTACGTCGCTGACTTAACTTCAGACAAAATCCAAAAGCTTCAAAACTTGCTTCACAGCTACAAGAAGGGCCACGTAGCGAGCGATGACTTAGTAGAGGAATTAAGTAAAGCACTAAATGTTGAGGATACTATAGCTACCAAAGTATTGTGGGAGGTCTTTCCAGAGTTTAAGGAGCTTAAGCCTGAACCAACTAAGCTCACGTTGAGGTCGCACATGACAACTGCCTGGTTCCTTACAGTATCAGCTTTACAGCACAAGAGGCCTAAGCCGATTAAGCTCTTCTCAGTTGATGTTAGGGTTCGAAGGGAGCAGCAAGAGGATGAATCCCACCTTAGGGTTCACAGAGCAGCTTCATGTGTTGTAGTCGATGAAGACGTTGTAGCAGAGGATGGAATGGATATAACTCAAACAATCCTCGAAAGCCTGGGTCTTAGAGAGTTTAAGAGCGTAAAGAAGCAGATTACTGCAAAATATTATGCACCTGAAACGGAGCACGAAGTCTACGTAAAGTTCCACAATGATTGGATAGAAGTGGCTAATTACGGGATTTATAGTCCAGTTGCTCTAGCAAATTATGGTATAGAGTACCCAGTTCTAAACGTAGGATTAGGGATCGAAAGGATAGCAATGATACTCTACGGCTACAAAGACGTTAGGGAGCTTGTTTACCCCCAGTTTTACGGTAAGTGGTCTCTAAGCGACTACGAGATAGCCAAGCAGATATCCATACATCTAAAGCCAACAACTCAAGCTGGATGGCAATTAGCTGAACTAATTATTAAAGCAATAGAACGACATGCTGATGCATTGAGTCCTTGCGAGTTCAATGTTTATGAAGGTGATTTTCTAGGGAGATATATTAAGGTCTACGTCTACGAGAAGGATCCTGGAGTTAAGCTGGCAGGTCCAGCTGCCTTCAATGAAATAGTGGTCTACAATGGCAACATTCTCGGTATTCCTCCTCAATCAAGGTCATTAAGTAGCTCGTTAATTGAGGAAGCCAGGCTAAAAGGCTACAGTACTGGGATAAGATATGTAGATGCCTTTGCAGCTTTGGCAGCATCGATGATAGAGGCAGCTTGTCTAAGTGGTGTGACTGAGGTTGATGTTAGGGTAGGGCTTGTGAAGCTACCTAGCGACATAAACATAGAGATAGGCGATGTAGCTAGAGCATTTATAACTGAAAATAGGAAAACAATCGATGTTAGGGGGCCAACGTTTTTAGCTGTGAGAGCTAAGCTCTCTTAGAGTGGCTCCTCATGGCTTATGAACTACCGATTAACTTCTCATTTGAGTTAGCTGAACGAGCTCAAAGACTCCTAGCCCTCAAGGTGAAGACTTACGACGACTTTGAAAGACCCATAAAACTTGTCGGAGGAGCTGATGTTGCTTGGAAGGGGGACATAGCAGTTGGTTGCATAACTGTGCACGAATATCCATCATTACGCTTACTGGAGAGAAGCATATCAATCGTTGAATCCTCCTTCCCCTACATCCCGACCTTCTTATCCTTTAGAGAAATTAAGCCGTTAATGGCTGCACTATCAAAGCTATCAATTAAGCCGACGATACTTTTCGTCAATGGACAAGGAATAGCCCATCCGAGAAGACTGGGTCTAGCTTCTCATCTAGGAGTTGTAGCTGATATCCCAACGATAGGTGTTGCACAAAAGGTGTTGTGTGGTAGAGCTACTAGCCCTCTAACCGAAGTGGGCTACGTAGAGCTCATCGATGAAGTTGAAGGTAGCGTAGAGATCATAGGCTACCTTTACAGGAGTAGTAAGCGCTTTAGACCTATCTGCATTAGTGTAGGACATAGAGTTGGTCTCAAGACAGCTTTAGAGCTAACGAAGTCTTGCATTAGAAGTGGAGTTAAGCTTCCCATACCACTTCATTCATCTCACAAGGGGGCAACTAAGGAGGCTGCGAAGATTGACCCCTCAAAACGAAGCATCAAATAACTACTGGACTATCAAGCTGGCCGATATAGATCCAGAACTCTGGTTTACTTTACTACACTTAGCTAGGCTAGGGACCTTAAGGAAAGGGATTCACGTGAGCACCTCAAACTTAGCTAAAGAACTGGGTCTCTCTCAACAGACAGCATCACGAAGAATACTAGAACTTGAAGCTAGAGGTTACATTAAGAGAAGTGTTGGTAGGCGAGGCCAAACCATAGTGATGACGGAAAAGGGGGCTCAGCAACTCATGGCTGTCTATGCAATTTTGCACAACTCATTAAGTAACGCCCTAAAAAGTATAATTTTAACCGGAGAGGTCTTTACAGGGCTTGGCGAAGGAGCTTACTACGTAAGTCTTGAAGGTTATAGATCTCAAATAATAGAGAAATTGGGCTTTGATCCCTATCCCGGCACACTAAACCTAAGGCTAACAGATCCTCCGGACTTGTACTTTAGGGAGTTGTTGAGCCATAGACCGGGCATACTGATTAAGGGCTTTAGTAACGGAAGGAGGACTTACGGATCAGTTAAAGCTTTCAAAGCCAAGATTGAAGGTATTGATGCAGCTGTTCTCCTCATAGAGAGGACTCACTATGGACACGATACTATTGAGGTTATAGCTCCAATTAACCTTCGCCAAGCATTAAAGATAAGGAATGGAGATAAAGTCTCTGTTGAAGTTCAGCTGATTTAATGCTTACATCAATTAAAGCTTAATAGATCGAATCACAATTTATTACTCGGGCACGGCGGGCAGGCCCGGGGGGCTCGGCCTCCCCTGTAACCGCAAACGGCCGATATGGCGGGGGCAGCAACCCGACAAGCGGCCTACAACCATCTGATGTCCCTCCAGCTCTGAACCATGAGACTTCGCCCCATGGAGACGCTGTAGGGGGCAGCTCCCCCGTAGGGGGGATGTGAACCCCTCACCGGCCGAACCAGGTTAGGCCCGGGAGGGAGCGGCCTTAAGGCCGGGCAGCGTCGTTCATGGGTTAACGGGGTCGAGAAAGGGGCTGGACGGGGTTCAGATGGTTTGGGCCCACTGTCGGGGGCCGCCGTGCCCTTAACTTGTTCTTAACAAATATTTTGTTCAGGACAGGTTTTAAGGGGGAAACCCCGTTCTAAGGATTGGAGCGTGAGTCTTTGGAGCAAATAGTGCTGTGGGTTGCAACCTTCTTAAGTCTATGGTCCTTCATAGCAATCATCTACAAGGTCTTTAATCTAAAGAAGTACGGCTTCTCTCTTAAACCATTTCTATTGATAGCAAGGTCGAAGAGTTTAGCTAAGAAACTTGAAGCTATAGGTTCTTCCAAGTCGAGAGGTTGGAGATACATCTCAAACTTAAGTATACTTGTTTCCGGTGGTCTCATGGTTTTCGCTTTCTATTCTCTGATCACCAGTTTAATTAATAGAATTAAGACTTCGCAAGCAGGTCTCTACCCTATTGTGCCGGGTATTACGATAGGATGGGACGTGGTTCCATACTTCATATTAGCAGCATCGATAACCATAGTTGTTCACGAAATTTTTCACGCAATAACGTTTGGCAGCGAGAAGGTGCCTACTAAAAGCTTTGGCGTCTTCTTTGCAGCAATTCTTCCTGGTGGCTTTGTTGAAGCCGACGAGGAGGCATTCAAGAGTAGCAAGCCGTTATCAAGGATGAGAGTATATGCTTCAGGCTCATTCTCAAACTTTCTAGTCTTCCTCATAGGGATGTTGCTTACAGTAGCAACAATATCTCCAATCCCTCACGGAGTTTTAGTTCTCGACACATTTGAAGACGCTCCAGCGCATGGAGTATTGAAGAGCTGGGATGTGATACTATCCATTAATGGATGTGAAGTGCATGGTTTAAAAAGCTTGGAGGAGGTACTAGGGTCAATAAAGCCCGGGGAAAGCATAGAAATTGTGGTCTTAAGGAATCGTGAAGTTATGAGGTTTCACCTTACGACTGCTCCTTATCCAGGCAATACCTCAAGATCGTATCTTGGAGTTAGGATTCTCCCCTTCGATTATCATCCTCCAACGATACCTTGGTTACGTGGAGAAGCATACTTGCATTGGGTATTCACGCTTGACTGGCTTAAGATCGTATCATTGAGCGTGGCGCTCATTAACATGCTCCCAATACCCTTACTAGACGGCTCAGGCTTTCTGAGATCTCTTTTGGAGAACTTATTGGAGGACAGAAAGGTGAGCAACGCGATAATGAACTTCTTAGGCGCTTTCTCACTCTTTCTACTCATTGCCAACATATGGCTACCCATACCTTAAGGGATAGACTATGCGGTGCACTAGATGTGGTACAAAGGCAGTTTACCACTCGCTCTACTCGGGACATAACTTCTGCGTTAAATGCTTCCTGAAGAACGTGGACCATCGAGTCAAGACAGCTATAAACAAGCACAAACTCTTTGATACCAAAGATCGCATATTAATAGCAATATCCGGTGGTAAGGACAGCCAAGTTCTGGCAACCATTCTATCAAAGATAGAAAAGAAGTTCCCTAACGTGACCCTAATGGCTTTGCTGATTGATGAAGGCGTCCCAGGGTACAGAGACTTTGGGTTGAAGAGAAGTAAGGAGCTATGCAAGGAGCTTGGCATACCACTTACCGTGACGTCGTTTAAGGAGCTCTTCGGCTATTCCCTACCAGAGATAACATCCATAGCTGAGAAGAAAGAGGTGATGCTTGGAGCCTGTACGTTTTGTGGAATATTAAGGAGGAGAGCTATGAACATCAAGGCTAAAGAGCTTAACGCTACTAAGGTAGCTACTGGGCATAACCTGGATGATGAAGCCCAAACAGTGTTAATGAACTTGCTGAGAGGTGACGTGTTGAGACTATTGCGCTTAGGACCGAAGCCAGTAGAGGAGCTTCCAGGCTTCGTACCGAGAGTAAAGCCTCTCCGATACATACCTGAGAAGGAGATAACGCTCTACGCTTACTTTAAGGGCTATCCACTATATGAAGTAGAGTGCCCATATGTTAGGACCTCTATGAGAGATGAAATTCGCTTCATCTTAAATGAAATCGAGAAGAAACATCCAGGTACAAAGTACGCTATAGTGAGAGCTGCAGATAAGCTATCAACTATGAACACGAGCTTCAAAGTCCATGTTGATACGTGCAAGTACTGCGGTGAGCCAACATCTAGAAGCATATGTAGAGCTTGTGAGCTACTTGAAGCACTAGGTGTCATGACTTGAAAGTTACCAATTACCTCTCTTACTACGTAGGGAAGTTGCTGAAGGGATGTAGGCTATGCATGAAGGGCATGAAGCTCGTCTATTTTGCGACTGGTCTATGTGGCAGATCATGCTTCTACTGCCCGTTATCAAAGAATAGGAAGGGAAGTGACGTCACTTATGCAGATGAAGTGCCAGTGAGCAATATAGATGACGTAGTATGTGAAGCTAGAGCAATAGAAGCTAGAGGAGCAGGTGTAACTGGTGGGGATCCTCTCTTAAGAGTTGATAGGGTCGTTGAGACGTTAATAGCTTTAAAGAAAGCTATAGGTAAAGACCTTCACGTTCACTTATACACAACAACCCAACCATACGTCGATGAGACCTCTCTAAGCAAGTTGCTTGACGTTAAAATTGATGAATTACGTTTCCACCCAAACTTAGAGGTAGACGATGAGTTAGCCCCACTTAAAAAGGCAATCGATATGGGCTTTAAGACGGGGATAGAAGTTCCAGCTATACCAGGATACGAGGACAGGATATTGAAGACAATCGAGAGAGCTAGGAGATTGGGAGCATCGTTTGTAGTAATAAATGAGCTTGAAATGACAGAGTCGAACGCCATGAGTCTTCAGATAAGGGGCTTCAGGCTCAAGGAGGGCTCCATTTCAGCTGTTGAGGGAAGTTGGGAGACAGCTATGATCCTTTTGAAGAGCGTTGAAGATCTGAGCCTTAACGGGCACTTCTGTCCAGCTTACATTAAGGACTCAGTACAATTTAGGAATAGGTTGAGGAGAAAGGCTAGGAACATAGCTCTACCGCATGAAATCGTAACTAAAGACCCTCTATTAGTCAAGGGTGTCATAGAGCCTCCTGAGAAGATGAGCTTTGAAGAATCCTTGGCAATCCTCAGATCTATCGCACCAAGCTTGCACATCTACGTGAACCATCATAAGAAGAGGTTCGAGTGCAATTATAGAGAGCTGAAGAGGTTAGCAAAACAACTGAAGAGCATGGGCTTCAAGTTGAGCGTAGTCGGTGAGTTACCAACAAGCTTTAGGGAGCAAGTGATGGCCAAGCCGATCTAACTAGGAATACCTACTTCCTTCTCACTCTTCTCCTTAGCTTTAATTATCTTATCAGTAACTTTCTGTGGTAGCACTACATCCTCTTTACGAATTGCCGTGGGACCTAGGACCACAAGTCCCTTACCATCAACTATGTCGATCTCGTACATCCTCTTATCGTGAGGGGTCCACCTCATCTTCTCTATCATTATGAAACGCCGCAGAACACCACCAACTACGTTCCTCCTAAACCTAATGATGCCGTCAGCAACATGTTCTACCCCAAACCCGAAGGCCTCTGATGTTGTTACAGCATACTGACTAGTCATGAGTATCGTCATGTCCCATTGGCTTAAGACCCTCTTTATAAAGTAGCTGTGCCTCCTAGCCATGGCTGGGGCATCAAGCCAGAAAGCGGACATCGAGTCTATGACTAGCCTGGTGGGACCATAGCCAAGATACCTCTTCGCCTCAATAACCTTTTGAACGAGCTCCTCTGGGTTAAGGGAGCTCAAGGTCCATGGAGCCTTCTCTCCACGCATCAACGCGTCAATTATGATCAGTCTCTTCTCGTTCTCTCCTCTCTCAAAGTCGAAGCCGAACTGAGATGCTTGAATTACTATGGAGTTTCTACTTTCTTCAGTTGTTACGAAAATACCCTTTTCTCCCCTCTTTAATCCCTCAGCTATAAAGTGAATGCAGAAAACAGTCTTTCCAGTACCAGGTTCACCAGTAATTGCTACGGCAAACCCTCTAGGTATACCGCCTGCGAGCATTTCGTCTATCTTTGGTACTCCAGTTGAAACTCTTTCAAAACGTATTGGAGTTGCAGACATACACAGTTAAACCATACTCTACAAAAAGTAATTAACGTTTGGATCGAGATAAGTTTATTTTACTGAAAGAGTAAAGAAAGGCTCTCGGTGGCAGAATGCTTCTTCGCATAATCGCCTTAATGAGCGCTCTAACTGTCTTATTTGCAGTAGTAGGCTACGTCATCGGCTACTTCTTGGGGGATCCACTATCTTACACCATAGCTGCCGTGGTTATAGCAGCTCTATTTAATGTAATCGCCTTCCTCTACTCAGATAGATTCGTCTTGATGGCTACAGGAGCCAAGCTCGTTAGCCCAACAGTGGCTCCTAGACTTCATACAATAGTTGAGAGGGTTGCTATGAACGCAGGCATCCCCAAGCCAAAGGTTGCTATAGTGAAGAAGGATGTACCAAATGCCTTCGCGACTGGTAGAAGCCCGCAACGAGCATTAGTAGCAGTTACTGAAGGACTACTAAACAACTTCTCTGAGGATGAGATAGAAGCGGTCATAGGTCACGAGATAGCACACATAAAGCATCGAGATACATTAATAATGACGCTAGCAGCCACCATTGCTGGAGCCATAGGCTACCTAGCCTTCCTAGGCAGGTGGGCCCTAATATTTGGAGGTTCTCGTGAACGAAACTCAGGAATGTCGCTGCTACTATTACTCTCATTGATACTTGCTCCTATAGCAGCCACCTTGGTTCAATTGGCGGTATCAAGAGCGGGTGAGTATAGAGCTGATGAGGCCTCTGCTCACATAACTAAGAAGCCGCTCTCTCTCGCAAGAGCTCTCTCAAAGATTGAAGCTATCGTTCGTAGAAGACCTTTGACTGACGTCTCACCATCAACTGCCCCTCTATGGATAGTAAATCCAATACGGGGGGACGTTATTGCAGAACTATTTTCAACACATCCAGCAACTGAGAAGAGGGTAGCAAGGTTAAAGAAGATAGCAAAAGAGATGGGTCTCGCGTAAGAGTATGGCTTCTCTGGAAGAAGAACACTACTCTAAGCAAGACGTAAGTGAAGAGATAGCTAGGTTCGCTAAAGATAGATGGATTGGAGTACACTGCTTAGAGAAGGATGGTAAAGGAAACAGGATTATGGTCAGGTACATTGAGGGTAAACCCATAACGATAAACTCTCCTTATGATTTTCTTCTACTAAAACAGAAGCTAGGAAGTAAGGGGTTGAGAACCATCTATGCTACAGCTGCCATTTACAGTAGAATCACTTCAAGAGGCGACGTGGCATCTCTGAGCAATATAGTCTCGTACACGCCTACATGGGATATAGACAACGACTTTAAGAATTGGAGGTCAACTATTAAGGCCTGTATAGAGATAGCGGAGACCTTAAGGGAAGAGGGAGTTAGTAAATCGGTTTTCATAAAGTGGAGTGGTGATGGAGCGCATGTTCACCTTCACGAAAAGTCTTTAAGCAATAGAACCTTAAGAAGCAGAAGCCCACTTGACTTAGCCTACGCCATAGTGGAGTACGTGAGGATGAAGGTTGAGCTGAAAATCCAAGAGATAGCATTGAGTGATAACTGCAACATTAAAGTCGAGAACAAGATTGATAGGCAGCGCATGTTCACTTGCCCCCTAAGCCTTCATAGAGATCACGATAGAGTATGCATATGCATGAAGCCAAATCAACTGCATCACTTCAGCCCTTCATGGGTCAAACCAGAGAGCTACGTTCACAATAAGGAATGGACCCTCTACGAAGAAGGAGAAGCTGATGCCTTAGCAGAGAAAGCTGTAAATATCATTGGTGGTTTCCCAGTAAGAAAGTCTCGAACAAGGAAGTATCCAAAACTGGACGAAGCCATAATGAAGTGGATGAACTTCTTCAACAAGTAATGTAATCTGCAACTCAGTAGCTAGCTTTCTTGTATAATTGTTACACGAAATCGTGTAAAGCCTTAAACATACTTGAAGGTCACCGTGAGCTCAGCATTACAATTTAAATCTCCAGCCATTTAATCACCTGTGTAAAGTTTAAAGATGGTATTACGTTTGTTGATATCCAACATCATAACAATGTTTAATAGTCTCGCTGATAATGACCATCATGGATCATGATGCTAGGGAAGCTAATGGCGAGAGTAAAGCCACTAATCACGAGGGCGTGCTGGGTTAGGCATTGGTTTACAGTGGCATCAATCGATGGAAGTTTTGATCAATATCTAGGCGACACTTATGCGCCCTTTCAATTCAATGAGATATGGGGATTAGGTGAGGTTGCTTTCGGTTTAAGAGATAAAATAGGTTTCACTAGTGAGTGCTTTGTTCGAGCAAGAAATGACACCAATGTTGTAATCGAATATGGATGCGATGATGGTGCTAGACTCTTCGTATACGACAAGGCTGGAAACCTCGTTTATTCAAAGACTGATAGCTGGATGATACAGCCCTACACGATATACAGAGCATCCTTTAACCTTAAGAAGGGCATCTACAAGTTCGTCTTTGACTTCTATGAGTGGACCGCCTACGGAGGGATATCGTTTAAACTGCTATCGGGAGACATTAAGCCGATCAAAATATAAGGCCTCTGAATAAGCTCCCTTTGAGCAGAACATGTCTGAACCCAAGATATTAGTCTCTAAGGTTAGTGATTTCAAGCAAGTATATGCTTCAGGGGCTTCGATAGGTCACACACCATTCGATTTTCACATTCAGTTCTTTAGGGATAGTTTCGAGCCTGATGAAGAGAGTTTAACTGGAAGAAGACCTCCAAAGATCGTTAGGGAATTTATGGTAGAGGTAGTTATGTCTCCAAATCAGGCCAAGGCCTTCGCTATACTTCTAATGAAGCATATCGAGGAATACGAGAAGAAATTCGGTAAAATCCCCATCCCTCAAGCACCATCCCCTCAACCATTAAGTGGCTATATGTAGCTTCCTAAGCCCTCCTTCTTTCTAAGGCTATCGATAATCCCTGGGTCCAAGGCTCAAAGCGCCTCATGACTTCAGGTATCTTCTCTATTACGTCAGTTGCAAGTATGTGATAGCCCTTCTCTTCAGCTGCTAAAGAACCAGCAACTCCACATATGAATGAAGCTGCCGCAGCAGCCCTTACGTAGGGCACTTTCTTGCTTAAGATAGAAGCTGTTAAACCCGTTAAAACATCACCAGTGCCTCCTACAGTCATTGCTGGGTTGCCGGTCATGTTCACTTTCACCCTTAATCCATCAGATATCACGTCCTCAGGGTGAGCCTTAACAAGCAATGTTACTTCATGCTCTCTAGCAACCCTCATAACTTCAACAGCTTTTTCAACCCAAGACCCTCTTAAGTTTATGTTGAAGAGAAGCCTAAACTCGCCGGCATGTGGAGTTAGGATGGCACCAGCTCCTTTGACTAAGTCTAAGTGACCTGCAAGAGCTTTCAAACCATCGGCATCAATGACCATCGGTTTACCCATAGTCCTAAACTTGTCGACCATCAGCCTAACGGCATCAAACACCTCCTCATCAACTCCCATGCCTGGACCTATGATTACACAGTCAAATCCTTCAGCAACTTTAACCACTTCATCCACGTGCTTCGACGTGAACTTTAATCCATTAACTTCTTGAACTATTAGATTTGGTGAGTAGCTCCTTATAGCGTTAGAGACAGAGGAGGGAGCAATTATGACAACTAAATCGCATCCTGCTCTAAGAGATGCTAAAGCAGCAAGTGCTGGAGCACCAGAGTACTGCCATCCTCCACCAACTATAAGCACCTTACCCCAATCACCCTTCTTAGACTCTGGATGTCTACGTCTCGCTGTGAACCTGACGTCACCTGGCCCTACTATAATCTCTGCTTCAGGCGGTATGCCTATGTTAGCGATTACTAATTCACCTGTGTAACGCTCGTTACCTCTAAGACCCCTTTTCGGCTTGTGCATTGTCACAGTGACGTCGGCCTTAATTGCTTCTCCATGAATCTCGCCAGTTGAAGGGTTAATGCCTGTTGGAATGTCTATTGATACCTTGAATGATCTGAAAGAGTTTATCATGTTAACTATGGATAGCAAAGGTTCTCTTAAAGGGCCTCGAAGGCCTGTTCCTATGAGGGCATCGATTATGACGTCAGCTCCCTCAATTTCCCTCTTAAGTCCTTCAAGGCTTGCTTGTTCTCCAAGCTCTATTATTCTTATCGTCCAATCCATCCTTTTTATTATCTCCCAATTGTACTTAGCCTCTCTCCCCTCAATGTCGGTCCCTCTGCCGACTAAGATGACTGTCGGCCTTCCTCCCTTGCACGCAATATGTCGAGCAGCTACAAATCCGTCCCCCGCCTTGTTACCTCGACCAGCAACTATGACTATCTTCTTACCCTTGATTCCAACTTTTTGCTCTACTACCTCCGCTACACTTCTACCTGCGTTCTCCATTAACAAGAGCCTTGAAACACCAAGATATTCAGCATTTTCATCTACTATCATCATCTCTTCAGCTGTTAATTCCTCGAACTCTCCTCGAAGCTCGATCGTACCTACTCACCTCATATTAGCCAATAACTCAGCTAGCGACTTGTACACTCCATAGGCCCTAACTATAGGGGTCGTTACGATGACGTTCTCTTCATTTATTGATAGCCCCCTCTTGTACTCCTTCATGTGGGCATAGCAAACTTGCTCCATAATCATGACCTTCTCAGTAATAATCTTCTTAGCTACAGTACGTAGGTCTAAGAAGTCGTTGCACCTACACACTAAGATCCCGTTATGCCATAGCGGAACACTCTTAGTAATGTAACTACAGAAAGCTATGTCTTTCACTTCTCTATACTCTATGTTCATGATCTCCACGTCATAATCAAACCACTTGAACCTAAGCCCTCTCATACTCATTTCAAATCCCTCTATCAATGCCTTGACATGTAATGCAGTACGTGAAACTAGATAAACTTAGGTCTCATCGATAATAGCTTCGGGATCCACAACTTAACTTTGGGCTTACCCTTACTCTCCTCGCTTATAATCTCTATTAGTTCCTCAAGCTTGAGGGTCACGGTCTCTCTCTTTTCTCGATTTCTAACCGAGAGTATCTTTTCCTTAACCTCTCTTTCTCCCACAACTACTATGAATGGGATCCATTCGACTTCAGCATCTCTAATCTTTCTAGGTACGCTTTCATCCCTATCGTCCACATCCACCCTAATGCCAGCTTTCCCCACTTCTTCAGCTATTTTTAATGCATCCCCAAGGTATTCGGATGAAACTGGGATGACCCTGACTTGTACCGGCGATAACCACACAGGTAACATGGGAGGCTTACCTAAAGCCCTATTCTTCTCTGCTTGCTCAAGCAGAGCGTAGATCCACCTCTCGATTGATCCCATTGAGCTGTGAACTATTATGCAACCCTTCTTAGTTCCATCCTTGTCAACGAATTTTATTCCATAACGCTCTGAATCCTCAATATCTAATTGAACGGTACATAGCTGCGCATTCCCTCCTTGAGAATCTATGAATTGATGCTCCTCCTTAACAATCCAATAATGCCTCATAGCTGGTAGAACTTCTAGCAGTATCGGTTCTCCAACTTCTTTTGCTAGAGATGCAAACCAAGCTTTATTTTCTAAGAAGAAGAACTCAACAGCTCTGAGCACTATCACGTAGTCTATTTTCATTGCTTTTACGAGCTTCATGTACTTCTTTAAGAGGTTAGCGAACTCCTCCATTCCTTGCTCCAAGTCTTTACAGAAGCAGTGAACGTCAGGCATGGTGAAGGCTCTAAGCCTTCTTAAGCCAACACACTCACCTCGTTTTTCAAGTCTGAAGGAATGAGAGAGTTCGTAGATTCTTAGTGGTAGCTGCTTGTAGCTTACTGTCACCTTCTTCATCATGCTAAATAGCCCAAAGTCGCCTGCAAATCTAAGCGTAAATTCCTCATTGTCTATTTTGAACCTATAATCCCTCTCAAGAAATCTAGAGGCTTGCTCAGCTATCTCAGAAACGCTTAACCTATAAATCATCGGGGTCTCGATCATCATTGCCCCTATATCGTTAATAGCTATCTCCATCGCTAGTTCTTCAAGCAAATGCTTTATCAAAGCACCTTTAGGAAGGAACTTAAAGTGACCAACATCAGATGCAGGTTCGTAGTCCACTAACTCAAGCTTTTGCATAAACTTGATGTGTGGTGGGGCTCCTTTCTCGGGTTTAGATCCCTTTTCGTTCATTATCAACCTTTTAATTAGAGGGTACTTCTCAATTGCTTCATCGTCCTGCGGCCTCTCACTATTAAGCTTCACCACTTCACCACTTGGCTCTATTAAGACGAAGTAACCTTTCTCCACTTCTGGTTTAGTAACTTCGATGACTTTAGTCTCTGCCTTGATACTTTTCGATAGCTCTGATAGAGGATGACCCTTACACGTAAGGGTAAAGGATTTGTACCACCCAAAAGGAGCTCGTGAAACGTTGATGCCGTAATTTCTCAGTTTATTCTCAAGCTTTACGAGAGCTGTGAGTGCATCTCTTGGCTTAGCTAAACTTGATGATAGGTGAGCGTAAGGATAAATTACGATTACCTCAGCTCTCACTTTGTCTAGAACGTCCATGATTTCTTTAGATGCGTTATCAACCACAACATCCAGGGTCTCTACGTCATCCTCCTCAACGGCCGTAAACACAACTAATGAGTTCTTGAATGTTCCAGTTTTTCTGTCATTGCTGATCTCCTCGGCCTCGTCTATAGCCTTCTCTCTAACTTCGTAGCTCATGAAGTCTGCGTGAATCAACAATAACCTCATGTCGTGCACCTTTACGTCTGATATTCTCGTGAGACTAGAAAATAGGAAGTTAAAAAATATTAAGGTCTTCTAGTATTACGTCCAGTTACATTTCGCCAAGCTCCTTCGTAAACTTTTTAACTGCCTCCTCATAACTAGCCATATCTCCGATATCGTGAACTTCACCTGTAAATTCGTAACCATAAACCTTCTCACCCTTTTCAATCATTTCTCTAAAGACTCTATCCATGCTGTCAACGCCATTTAGTATGTAGCTAAAGATCTTCGGTTCAAAGACGTAAACCCCGACGTTGACTCTGAACTCCAATTCAGGCTTCTCCTGCCATTTACGTACTCTTCCATGATCGTCAACCTCTATAACACCAAACCTTATCGTTTGCTTAATTTTCCTTAAAACCATGGTTGCAATGGCACCTGTTCGTCTATGGTACTCCAACAAGTCTCTGTAATTTATCTTGGCGTAGACGTCACCGTATATGGTTATGAACGTTCCATTCACGAGATTTTTAATAGGCTTCAACTGACCAGCCGTGCCCAAAGGTCTGTCTGTCTTAACGTAGCTTATCTTCACACCGAGCCAAGAACCATCGCCAAAGTAAGTCTCTATCATTCTAGCTAAATAGCTACAAGACACCACAACATCCTTAAATCCTTGATCTTTCAAGTCAGTAATTATTCGTTCAAGTAGAGGCTTATCACCTAGAGGTAGCATGGGCTTCGGGATTGTGTACGTTAAAGGCCGCAGCCTAGTGCCCAGACCGCCAGCTAGGATAACGGCTTTAACTTCGCTCACTCAAATCCCTATTCTTAAAGCATATCTTCAGCCAGTTTTTTACCTTTAAACCTCTCGAGAATGTTGCCGTACTTCTCCTCGTACTTTTTAACCTCTTGTTCTATGCTCCTGGTCCGTTTCCTCTCTAGCTTGTATTCAAGTCCACACGTATTGTTTGGTAGTAGGGCACTCCTAAGGCAGGTAGCATATTGACACTTACCTTCAAGACACTCTCCACTCATCTCCTTACATATGAAAGTTATATTAGCGATAAACCTTGCGTGAGGGTTGCTAGGGACCCTTACAAGCGCTTTTCTAGCGCACCTAAAAAACTCGCACTTCGCTTCGCATTGCTTAGGCAAGGCGTAACGCCCCTAATAGAGTACGAGCCCCTCCTACCGTAAAAAGTAATAGGGAGACTATAATCTTTTTCGTAGGGTTAGTCTCGATGAGCAAGGCACTATTAATTATAGACATGTTGAATGATTTCGTATATGGCTCGTTAAAGCTACCGGCAGCAAAGGACATAGTCCCGAATATAAAGAGACTTATCGATGCGTTTAGATCACAGAAGATGCCTGTGATATACGTTAACGATAATCACGTGAGGGACGTAGATCTTGAGTTAAAGTTATGGGGTCAACACGCCATAACGGGTACTTGGGGCTCAAAAGTGATAGAGGAGCTAAAACCACAAGGACACGATTTTATAGTTTCAAAGAGACGCTATAGTGGTTTCTTCGCCACCGACTTGGATCTGCTTCTTCGAGAGCTTAGCGTCAAGAGTCTCGTCCTAACTGGCGTTGCGACAGATATTTGCGTCCTGCATACTGCTGCAGACGCCTTCTTTAGAGGATATGAGATAATAGTTGTCAGCGATGCTACAGCTTCGCTAACCCACGATAGACATGAAAGAGCATTGAACTACATGAAAGAGGTCTATGGCGCTAAGATCTTGAGTACAGCTGAAATAGAAAACATACTTTTAAAACCGCAACCTTAAAGAAGTCTCTTGAAGGGTTCTCTTGGGGGTTCTAAATCTTGTCCAAAAAGAAGCACTGCTTTAGATCTCAAATATACGAAATAGATTACAGCAAGGGAATAATAAGATTGAGGAATAAATTGTGTCCCCGTTGCGGTAGGGTTATGGCAAATCATAAAAACCGCTGGAGCTGTGGGTATTGTCAATACACAATTTTCACATCCATACCTCCTTAGAACCCTATACGTGAAATAAGAACTTCCATGCACCATGTGATAAAAAGAAGTCGCTCACTAAGCCCATAGAAACAAAAAGAGAACGTCTCTTGGAACTTGAGCGGAAGAGCAGTTATTAAAGACTACTTTGAGTTTCGTGGTTTAGAGAGGAGTATTTTGCCAGTAGTTGTGGTCCTATGTATAAAGAGAGCTATCATAAACCTAGTGAATCTAGAGAACATGAAGGTCTAGCAACTATAGCCCGTATCATATATTTACACCGAGTTCGTGTAAAATTTGAAGAGTGTTTGAGGGTCCTTTATGGGTGAAGTAAAGAGGCTTGCAATACTCTGGGCTCCGTGGAGGATAAAATACATAGAGTCGCCAAGGACTAAGGCTTGTATTCTCTGCATAGGTGAAGAAGTAGCTAGAGATCGCGAGCTCTTAGTAGTTCACAGAGGGTTTAAGTCCTTCATAATTATGAATCGATATCCATACAATACCGGACACTTAATGGTAGCGCCATATAGGCATGTTGGAGATTTGCTGGAGTTGACTGGAGATGAACTTCTAGATCTCGTAAGGAACGTGAACTTGTCCGTGAGACTCTTAAAGGAGACTTTAAAACCAGAGGGGTTCAACATCGGAATAAATATAGGAAGGGTGGCTGGAGCAGGGATAGAGGATCATCTTCACGTACACGTGCTACCTAGGTGGATTGGGGACACCAACTTCATGCCGACAATAGCTCAAGTCAAGGTTATGCCTGAGCTTTTAGAATCCACATACGACAGATTGAAGGCCTCTCTTTTGAAGATCTTAGAGGAGGGCGCTTCCTAGTGAAGATAGGAATTTTCACGAGAAATGAACACTCTTGGTGTTCACGAAAGCTTAGAGATGAGATAATAAAGGCAGGCCATGAACCCTACTCAATAAAATTCGGTAGAGTCAGGGTCAACATAGGTTCAAAACCCTCTGTAACTCTTAGCGACGTAGACTTGGTCAATGAGCTCTCCATAGCCATAGTCAGACCGATAGGTAGATGCTCAGTTGATGAATGCTTCTTCAGGATAGATCTTCTCCACAAGCTTGAAAGAGCAGGTCTTCCCATAGTTAATAAGCCCTCAGCTATAGAGAAATGCATGAGTAAGTTTACAGCGTTATCATTGTTAGAAGAGCATGGACTACCAGTACCAAAGACAGTGGTGACTGAGAACCCCATTGAAGCCTTAAAAGCCTACTACGAGTTTGGTCAAGACGTTGTAATAAAGCCAATTTACGGCTCAAGGGGCTTCGGCATTGCTAGAGTGAGGGATGAAGATGTAGCTAAGAGGGTTCTCTCAGATCTTCACTTTCTAAGGCATGTGCTCTATGTGCAGGAGTTTATCCAGCATGGCGGGAGGGATATAAGGGTATTCGTGGTAGGTGGCGAGGTTATAGCATCAATGCAGAGAGTTTCGTCTGGATGGAAGACCAACATAGCCTTAGGAGCAAAACCAGTACCGTTAACCCCCGACGAGCAGCTCCTCAATTTAGCATCGAAAGCATGCGAGGTTTTAGGTTGTGAAGTAGCTGGCGTGGACATCATAGAGTCTCCGTCATCTGGGTACCTATTAACTGAAGTTAATAGCCAACCAGGCTGGATGGGTTTGCAAGCTGTTACCAAGGTAAATATAGCAGCTAAGATAGTGAGGTACCTAATATCTAAGGCGAAGAGGTAATGAATAGAGTAGTAAAGTGGAGGGACTTCGTAGCAATACCACTAAGATCCAATGTTTGGAGACCTGGAACAAACTTTAAGAAGAAGATCGCCGAACTCATAAAGAATGTTGCTTTAAATGGAGATTACGTGGTCGTATCTGAGAAGGCTCTCTCAGCAGCTTTAGGTCTTCTATACGATGAGTCTTCAATAAAAAGCGATCTCTATAGCAGGTTAATGACCTACTTAACGACCAACGTACTTTGGGGGCTCCTCTTAAGTCGAATATGCAAACTCTCAAACGAGACGATCTTCCTTCTAAGGAGGTATCCACTACTGGAGGGTTCACGCCATAAAAAACTAGCTATGAAAGTTGGAGGGCTCCTTCAAGCTCTCAAGCCAACATCTGAAGCTGGCATAGATGCCACAAACCTTCCCGGACACTTAGTTTCACTACCACTTAGTGAGCCCTTTAAAATAGCTAATGACATTAGAAGCTACCTATTTCAAGAGTTGAGGCTCGACGTTCGAGTAGTCATAGTTGATAGCGACAAATGCTATAAGTTTAAGCCAATTCCAAGATTGATACTAGCCAGTAGGAAGACTGGACTTCCATCATCAATAAACTTAGGCCTCCTATCATTCCTTATCGCCCGCTTTCTCAACAACTTCTTTAGCCCTTACGCTACCCCTCTAGGCTTCTCACCTACCACTATAAATATAGATGAGCTCCTCATAGTATCCGAGCTTGCTGATAGAGCTCGAGGTTTCGGTATTGGCAGAACAGTATATGAAGTTGAAAAAAAGCTTAGAATCAAGGCCGGTGAAATAACTTGGAACCTTCTAGACTCCTTCCCCCACTATCCGGTTGTTGTCGTCAAGAGGTTCAAGGTGACTTAGCAAGTTCCACAGAATCTTTAAGATATATCTTGTAGGGCCCCAGCTTGCCTCCGTAGTTGCCAGCAGTGATTTTAACCACACCCTTAACGCTGCAAGCAGCCATTACTCCAACTCCAACAGCTTTTGTTACGGACTCTACATCTAACCCGTTGATAACGATCTCCATGACGCTTCTAACGCCCTCAGGGATCTTAGTATCGGGGACTTTATCTCTTATCGTCGGACAATACAAGTGGTTAGTAGTAGCTGCAAGCTTAGGATACTTGATTGAACCAACCTTTGAACCTGATCTTACAATTCCTCCTGGAAACGGTAAAACTACGTTCCTACATCTACTCGATATTTCCTCAACTGCTTTCTCAGCAGCTTCTAAAGCAGCCTCACGGCTAGAAGCTAGGATGAAGAAGTTCCCTCCAGCAACTGCTTTAACAACACCAACTGCATCCTCGACTATAAACTCCCCCTCCATAACTGGTATTCTCCAAACAGTCTTACCGTACATCGCATCCTTGACTTCGAATCCATCTCCAAACTTTGCAAGGGCCTCACCTATGTGCATCTTTCGCTTGGACCTTGGTATCCCATCGAAGAGCGCTGTTGTGGGACACGTTAATATGCACTGACCAGCTCTTACTATTGTTTGAAGCTTTAGCTCAGGCACTGATCTATGATATATGTGTATGAGAGCTCCAACCCTTTTATCAGGAGTCTTCTCTGGTGGAAGTAGTCGCTCAAGACCTGCCTCTGCGGGGGACATTATTATTGATGTCGCGAATCCTGTAGTAACTCTGGCAGCTGTTAAAGCCCACCTATCATTTAAAGCAGTTATTAGCAGCCTAGTAGCGTACATAGGGAAGGCCTCGGCGAACGTGTCTTCAACCTCAACGTCTCCAATTTTAAATGACAAGCCTGGATCACCAAGCTTTAACTTCTGATATTGTTTAAGCTAAAAGCTTTCCTATCACAAAAAGTTTTAAGCTTTTTATAGTCAAAAAGTAGGGTTGAGTGATTTTGATATGAGTCAGCAAGCACCTGTTAAGGTGGGCATCATAAAGCTGGGATGTATAGGGTGTGCTCCTCTGCTGGAGTATTTGCTTGATGAGAGGGCTGACAGAAACGACATATCTGTTAGAGTTGTGTCGAGTGGAGCAAAGATGACTCCCCAAGAGGCAGAAGAAGTAGTGAAAATGTTAGAACCATTTAAACCTCAGTTAATTATAATTGCTAGCCCGAATGCTGCCTTACCTGGACCAACTAGAGCTAGGGAAGTAGCCAAGCTTCTTAATGTACCAACATTGATAATATCTGATGCTCCAGCGAGAAAGGCTGTGAGCAAATTTGAAGAGGGTGGCTTTGGCTATATCATAGTTGAAGCAGACTCCATGATCGGGGCACGAAGAGAGTTCCTCGATCCTACTGAGATGGCGCTTTTCAACGCAGACATAATAAGGGTCCTAGCTATAACAGGTGTTTTCAACTTAATAGTTAAGACCATAGATGACATGATAGCTTCGATCAAAAAAGGAGAGGAAGTAAAACTACCAAGACTTATAGTGACCAAAGAAATTGCACTTGAGAACGCTGGCTTCTCAAACCCCTACGCTTACGTCAAGGCCATGGCTGCATTTGAAGCTGCAAGAAAGGTCTCAGACTTGACAACAGAGGGCTGCTTTAAGGTCCAAGAGTGGGAAAAGTACATACCACTCGTAGCAGCAGGTCACGAGCTAATGAGATATGCAGCTAAGCTTTCGGATGAAGCCAGAGAGATTGAGAAGGGTTTAGATCAGGTAATGAGAATGCCTCATAGAGCAAGCGGCGAACTGTCCGTTAAAAGGAAGCTAATAGAGAAGCTACCTCCAAAAGCATGAGTGATGGTTAATGCCAAGATTGGAGGTCCTACTAGTAACTGGTAGAACGCTAAAGCAAGGAGCACAAATAGAGACAGCTCGATTCACCAAAGATTACGAGGACGTAGCAGCCTTATGCTTCATGAACCCAGATGACATGACAGAATTAGGGGTAAGAGAAGGATCTAACGTGAAGGTGACGACAGAAGCGGGCTCAGTGGTAGTCAAAGTCTCAGCTTACAAGGGAAATCCTAGAGGATTAATATTCATACCATTAGGACCTTGGGCTAACGCCATAATTCCCGCCAAGACGAGAAGCACAGGCATGCCTTTCTTCAAGGATGTTAAGGCATGCGTGGAACCAACCGATGAACTAGTTCCTTCAATAGAAGAAATTGTCTTCAGGAACTCTGGCAAGAAGCCCTTAAAGGTACCAGTAAAATACCTCATGAGCCCGGCGGACTTTAAGTGTAATGATGAAGGAACCTTCGAAAATCATTTATGCACAATATGTGCATGTCTTTGCGACGACTTAGTGCTTGAAGTTAAAGGAGACATGATAACAAACATAAAGAATGCTTGTGCAAGATCGTTGGCGAAGTTCAAGTCTTATGCTGCTGAAAGGGTTAAGACCCCCCTCATGAGAGTAGGGGATGAACTTAAACCCATTAGTTATGACCAAGCAATAGATAAGACAGCTGAAATACTCGTTAAGGCTAAATACCCCTTGTTATTCGGTTGGAGCACGACGTCAAGCGAAGCTGCAAAGCTTGGAGTTAGACTAGCAGAATTAGTGGGCGGCATAATTGATTGTCTAGCTACGTTCTGCCACGGCCCCTCAGTCATGGCAATTCAACAATTCGGGATAGTGACGTCAACGCTAGGTAACATAAGGGACAACGCAGACTTAATGGTTTTCTGGGGCTGTAACCCTCCAGCTTCGCATCCAAGACACTTCATTAGGTACTCAGCGTTAGCTAAAGGGCTTAAAGTGAAGGGTCGAGCTGATAGAAAGATAATAGTCGTTGACGTAAGGGAGACGGAGGCATCAAGGATTGCAGATATGTTCGTTAAAGTTAAGCCTGGAATGGATTACGAATTGCTAACAGCTTTGTTAATGGTGGTGAAGGGATTCGAAATAGAGGATGAGGAGGTTGCAGGTGTCCCCAGAGAGATCATAGTGAAGATGGCTGACATGATGATGTCAGCCAAATTCGGTGTACTCTTTCCTGGTCTGGGCTTGACAGCTACGTCTGCGAGAAATAGGAACCTTGAAGCTGCTATCAGGCTAGTGCAAGCTCTCAATGATTGGACGACCTTCAGCTTAGTCCCCATGAGGGGTCACTGGAATGTAGCTGGAAACAACCAGGTCTTCGCCTGGCTAACGGGCTACCCTTACGCAATAGACTTGAGCCGAGGCTATCCAAGGTATAATCCTGGCGTTACAACTACGATAGACCTATTAGTCAGGGGGGAAGTAGATGCAGCCATGATAGTAGCAAGCGATCCAGGCGCACACTTCCCCGCTCAAGCGCTTAAACATCTGGCTAAAATACCGTTAATAGTCGTAGATCCTAAGTGGTCTTTGATAGCCAGCTTAGCTGATTTGTATGTACCGACGAAAATCGTTGGTATAGATGCTGAAGGTATTGGCTACAGAATGGATAACATGCCTCTAAGAGCTAAGCAGGTACTCGAAACATATCACTTGATGGATGACGTCACGTTCTTAGAGAAGTTAATAGAGAAGGTTAAGGAGGTTAAGGCTCGTGAAACATGAACCCATAATGATTAAAGGAGGCTACATCATCGATCCATTGAATAAAGTGAACTGTGAGGTCATGGACATAGGCGTACTTGATGGAAAGATAGTCGACCCATCAACTATAGAGGGGAAGGCCAGGGTCATAGACGCAAAAGGAAAGCTGGTGATGCCTGGAGGCATTGACCTTCATACCCACATCGCTGGACCTAAGTTTAATGCTGGAAGGATCATGAGTCCCTACGATCATAGAAGGGCATGGATTAAAGCTACACTAGATGGCTGGTCTGGAGTAGGGTTAACGGTTCCATCAACGACATTTATCGGCTACAGGTACGCTCAAATGGGATGGACAACCATAGTGGAGCCGGCAACACCACCAATTAAGACTAGACATACGCACGAGGAGCTGGATGCCACACCGATAGTTGACAAGGCTTGCTTCCCTCTATTTGGTAATAGCAGGATAGTAATGGAGTTTGTGAGCAAGAACGATATTGAGGGCCTTAAAGCTTACGTGGCGTGGGTGTTGAAGTCGGTTAAAGGATATGCTATAAAGATAGTGAACCCAGGGGTTGCTGAACCAACTTGGTGGAACAGGTACGTAGGCTTAGATCTTGATGATCAGCTGCCTGACTTCGGTATAACCCCTAGAGATATAGTGAGGGCGCTATGTAGAGCATCCTTAGAGCTCAAGATTCCTCATCAAATACACGTGCACTGCAATAGGCTAGGTTTTCCTGGAAACTACGTTACGACGTTGAGGACCATGGATTGTGTCTCAGATTTATATAAGGGCGATAGGCCGATCATCCATATCACTCACGTGCAATTTACTGGTTATGCTGGTACGTCGTGGGCAAACTTAGCATCTGGTGGTGAGGAGATAGCTAAGTACTTGAACTCCCACGATCACGTAACGCTAGATTTAGGACAAGTAGTCTTTGGCGACGCTCTCACCATGACTGCTGACGCTCCATTCGAGTTCGTCCTCTTCCACATATTAATGGGTAAGTGGCATTGCACCATGACCGAGTCAGAAGCAACAGCTGGAGTCGTTCCCTACTCATACAGGAAGAACAACTATGTAAATACTGTTCAGTGGTGCATTGGACTTGATGTCGCCCTCTTAACCAAAGATCCTTGGAAGGTAGTCTTCGCAACTGATAATCCCAATGCTGGAAGATTCACTAAATACCCTCTAGCCCTCTCTTGGCTTGTAAGCAAGAAGGCAAGAGAGGAGGTCATGAAGAAGGTTAATCGTAGAGCCCTTAAGCACGTAGCCCTACCATCGATAGACAGGGAGTATACACTTTACGACGTAGCGGTAGTTACGAGGGCAGGTCCTGCAAAGATTTTGGGTCTTGAGAGGCATAAGGGGCACTTGGGAGTAGGAGCGGATGCTGACATAGCCATCTACAATCTCAATCCAGTTGAAGTTGACGTCTCAAGAGACTATAGGGCCTTCGTAGAAGCCTTTAGGAGAACGTACCACACGATAAAGTCTGGCGTAATAGTGGTTAAGGAAGGTAATGTCGTTAGGCCAGAATTCTACGGAGCTACGTACTACGTTGATGCAACAAAGCTTGTTGACCCCAACGTCTATGAGAGAACAGTTAAGTACCTCAAAGAAGTGTTCCCGCAATACTACAGTGTATCCTTCAATAACTACGTTATTGAAGATAGAGAGCTTAGAAACCCCGTTAAGGTGGAGGTAGGCTAAGATGCCCATCATAAATTTAAACTTGATAAAAGACCCGATAGTCCCCATAGAGATTGAGACAATAATTCCAAACAAGATAGCAAGTCTCACATTAAGTGAAGTGGCTAAGATGGTAGTGTGGGTAGGAAAGAAGCAATTAAAGCTAAGCGACGTCTTCCAAATAGAAGGCGAAGTAGGCTCTAAGCCCGAGGAGGTGAAGATAGTCTTCAAAGGTTACACTAACAGGCTTAGACGAGTTGGCGAGAAGATGAGCACTGGAGAAATAGAAGTTCTCGGAGATGTAGGGCCATACGCTGGACGGAAGATGAAGGGAGGAAGATTAGTGATAAGAGGTTCAGCTGGACCGTGTCTAGGAGCAAAAATGTACGATGGGATTATAGAGGTCTTCGGGTCAGCTGAGGACCGTGTAGGTGGATCGTACAGAGGAGAGCTTCCAGCAAAGGGTATGAGGGGTGGGACTATAATAGTTCATGGCAATGCTGGAGCTGAAGTTGGGCTTGGTATGAGGGGTGGGACTATAATAGTAGACGGTTCATGCGATATCATGCCAGGCTTGGATATGAGTGGTGGAACAATACTCATAAAAGGTGATTGCACTGGCAAAGCTGGAGCTAGGATGACTGGAGGAAGGATAATAGTGGCTGGAAGGATTTCAACGATACTACCGAGTTTCTATGTTGATGAGATAAGACCGTCAATAAAGGTAGCTGGCGAGAAGATAGACGGACCATTGCTGGTATTTGTCGGTGACGTTGCGGCAAGCGAGAAGTGTAGCGGTAGGTTGATGGTGAACTTAAAGAACAATCCTCATCTAAAGAGGTACGAGGAGCTTTTAGCGGAAAAAGTTGAAGTAGACCTTTAGGTACCTTTATCACTTTCTTTATTAATAAAGAAGAAAATGGATTTTTACTTAAATGCCGCTATTATCTTCTTACCTATTATGTCTATAGCGGCCTTCTTCTTTGGGCCTAAGGGTGATCCAGCAACGAACTGCGTTACACCTATCTTCAGAAGTTGTTCGATCTTAGATATGCACTCTTCGGGGGTCCCTGAAATCGAGAATGCATCAAGAGATGCATCAGAGACCGCTTTGCTTGCCCCAGGGATATCTCCTTTAGCCAAGGCACCTCTTATGGTCTCGACCTCTTCCTTCTTAATACCGTGTCTCTCAAGTACGCTATCCGGCGATCCAGCTATTATGAAGGCTACAACAGTTTTAGCGGTCTCTCTTGCTTTAGTCGAAACTTCGTCTACAGATAAAGCCGCATAAGCAGCTACATCCACATCCTCAATTCTTCTTCCAGCTCTCGTAGCCCCCTCCTTTATGTACTTGATAGCATACTCAAAGTCCTTTGGATGAGATGCATTGATTAGTACCCCATCACCTATGGCTCCTGCAAGCTCGAGCATCTTAGGTCCTTGAGCACCTATGTAAATCGGTATCGAAGTCGAAGGCTTGAAGTTTAGTTTAGCATTGGCTAGGCGGAAGGTGTCTCCCGTGAAATTAAGTGTCTCGCCTGTCCAAAGCCTTCTTATTACTTCAACTGCCTCTTTGACTACTGTTAACGGCTTCTCTAGGTTTATTCCTATTTGAGCTAGTGTTGAGCGGTCACCTGGTCCTATCCCCAAGACTGCTCTACCGTTGCTTACCTCATTTAGAGTGGCTATTGCTGATGCCGTCCAAGCTGGGTGCACATGAAATGGATTTGTAACACCAGTACCAAGCTTCACTCTCTTCGTGTTTAATGCAGCAACCGTTAAAGCTATGTAAACGCAGCGGTTAGCGTAGTGATCTGTTATCCAAACATAATCGAATCCAACGTTCTCAGCCTGAACTATAGAGCCTACTAGCCCATCAATTGTTGTTGCAGGAACAAATTCTATACCGAATTTTATGGGCACTTAAATCAACCCCATCACATACCTATTTCAAACCCACTATTTTTATTCCTTTTCATCATCTATAGCTTCCCTCTTAACGACCCTTAGAGGGATATATAGATCACTAAACAACGTAAAGAATTAATGAGTGCTTAAAGTGTTAGGGACCTCCTTAAGATCTCTGGTTCCACCTTTCCTCCCATGTACGTATTTCCACTCCTTCTGCTCGTAACCATGAACTTGCCTATCGTGAAGAATGATGGATCAAGTTTTGACCAGTCAAAGTTCACGGCCTTCAACGCTTCGTACGACGTCTTTCCATAGTCTGGCCAAGCTGTGGCAGGAGCTTTTACCACATACTCCATTAACTTAGAGTCTTCTTCGTCTATTAGGTAGCAGCCAACACCGCCGTATAATAGTGCGTCTTCCTCTCTAGCTGTCGAGACCCCTACGTCAGGGTGTGGCGGCATTATTGGAGCCAATCCGCTTGCAAAGATTACTTTATTGGGGTCCAACCCTAGATACTCAAGTCTATAGAGACCGGTCTCAACAACTCTTCCAGATACTTGAACTGAGCCAGCCATTGAGGCTGTTGTTGTCAGTATGATGTAGAGGTTTTGCGGGGAAACCTTACACTCTTCAGCTACTTTCTTAGCTACTTCATCTGTAGGTCTCTTAGTCGTCTCCATAACTATAACGGCTTCGCTGTAGTCATCTTTATAGCCTATCTTCTCAAAGATCTTCTTGGGCTTTAATGCCAGAGCTCTCGCAGGTCCTGACGATGGAGCAAAGAAGTCTCCAACCTTCACCATCCATCCAGCCAGCTGACATCCCAACAACGATATGGCTGGGTGATCTGTTACAACGACTATAGCTGGAAGCTCAAGCTTCTCGTAGACCTGGTAAGTAAGCCAGCACTTAGCCAAGCCTCCTAAGCATATCTCTGTGAGCTTGATTCCGGCTAGATATCCACCTAAAGTCTCTAGCCCTGTGTCTATTACAGTTGCTCCACATGCTAGTTTCTCTACTTTAACTTTATACTCCCTTTGTTCATCTATTAACTCTTTGACTACCTTCATAGCCAAGCGATTTACGCTTAACATCTCTCATTACCAGAAAAATAATTACTCATTAGTCAGCAGATAACCTTTCATTAAGCACATAGTCAAGATCCATCCTTAGGATCTCAGCAAGGTTAAATGAAGCCGAGAGCCTTTAGGTCTTGAGCCCTTACTCTACCTGCGTGTAGGGCTGAGCTTACAAGTACGCCAGCTACACCTTCTTCAAAGAGCTTGATTATGTCGTCTAACCCCCTGACACCACCACCAACATAGACCTCAAACCCCATTTTAATGAGCTGTCTTGCATTCTCCACATTAGGTCCAAGGTAGGATCCTACTCTATCAAAGTCAATTAAGATGACTTTTTGGATGCTAAGCCCGACAATTAATTCGCAAACCTCCTCTAGGCGTTTACCAGCAACCTCAGGAGCTTTGCTTACAACAACACCATCCTTTACGTCCAAGCTAAGGAATACGTTTTCCCCATATGTTTCAAGCGCTTTAAATAAGAAGTTTAGACTAGGAGCGCTTTCAGTTGCAATTACAGGATAATCAGCTAACTCAACAGCCCTCTTAAGCTTCTTTCCATCGTCGGCTCCTATGTCAGCAATAATCTTAACTCCAATGCTCCTCAAGGAATTGAACACGTCTTCATTGATGTTACTACCCAATATGGCGTCGAGGTCGGCAACGTAGATGGTCTTAAAGCCTTCAGATGCAAACTTACAAGCTAGTTCTAGTGGTTTGCACGTCCCATAAATGCTGTTAGATATTGGTTTATAGAGCTCTCTAAGACCTCGCACTGCTTGAACAACTAATCCACCCTTTATATCCATGACCGGGATCACAATCATTGATTAAGCCCCGTAGTCCACAAGACGATTAATCCATTATTTAAAGTTAAAGCAGTAGCTGAGTATGGCTATGAATCATTGATAGGATGGTGAATGCTTATAGGCTTATCGAGGGGCTATGCAGCGCCTCTAATCCTGAATTTTTTAATGAATCGACTTGTTATTTTCTACTGTAAGATATTGCTTCTCTTAGGTGGGATGATTGCTTCTCTTAGGCGTGGATATAGGAGGAGCCAATATCAAAGCCTCAATGCTTAACGTCAATGATTGCTTTAACTTGAAGTCAACCAAGCTATACTATCCCCTTTGGATTAAGGGTATTGACGGGCTGCCAGAGGCTATCGAGCACATCGTCTCCTCCTTAAGTAGTACTCGTGCGGATTACGTAGCCTTAACAATGACTGCAGAGCTCTCTGACGTCTTCGATAACAAGAGGGGAGGCGTTGAAAGCGTAATACGTAAGGCTAAACAGGTATTCAAGGATTTTAAAGTTATTACAAGCAAGGGGTCTCTCCTAGATCCCGATAACGCTATCGAACATTACATGGAGGTAGCCGCTGCAAATTGGTGGTGCGTTGGCTGGCTTGCCGCTCAATTAAGGGAAAATTGCGTAGTTGTGGATGTTGGGAGCACGACTACCACAATAACTCCAGTGATTAGAGGGAATGTTGTAGCCAAAGGTCTTAATGACGTGGAGAAAATGAGCTTGGGGGAGATAATCTATGTAGGCTCTCTTAGGACATCGGTGTCTTCGGTTGTCTCTATGGTTCCAATAAATGGGGTTTGGTGCAGAGTATCATCAGAGTACTTTGCTAATATGGGCGATGTAAATATCCTACTCGGTCTCCTAAGGGAGGATGAATACGACGCAGATACTCCTGATGGGAGAGGAAAGAGCTTGAGAGAGTGTCACAATAGACTTTCAAGAATTGTGTGTGGTGACGGTAAAATGTTTAAAATATCACAAACAAAGTTGATGGCTAAGTTCATATACGAAAAAGCCGTTGAAAGGGTTTTTGAAGGTCTTCTCCAAGTTCTTAGTAGGCTATCCTCAGAAGGCCAATGTGTTGATGTGGGCTTCGCAGTAGGTCTAGGAGACTTCATGGCATTAGACGCTATAAAGAAGGCGGGTCTTCAAGGATTGCTGTTAAGAGAAATTATAGGTCGAGATAATAGTGTAGCACTAACATCAGCTTCGCTCGCCATGTATCTAGCCCATAACATGGGGGTTGACGTAAAGAAATGGATTTTGTCATTAAGATAGGAGGCTCGCTTTGCAAGTACCCCGATGCACTTCAAAAGCTTTGTAAGAAGTTGTCTAAATGGCTTAAGGGTAGGAGATGCATAGTAACCCCTGGAGGAGGTCCCTTCGCCGATGTCGTAAGACAAGTTCAGAGACTTCACAATATATCAGATGACGTGGCGCATGAAATGGCTCTACTAGCTGTGGATCAATATGGACTAATGCTAAGTGAGTTGATAAGAGGGATTCCTGTTAGAACCCTGGCTGAAGTAAGAAAGATTGTCGACCACGCAATACCAGTATTATTGCCAAGCTATGTAATAACTAGCTTAGAAGTGCTAGAACATAGTTGGAATGCAGGTTCTGACTGTATTGCAGCTGTAATAGCTAAAGCCTGTTCCGCAAGAAGACTAATCTTGGTTAAGGATGTTGATGGAATCTATGATCCAAGCAACCAATCAAAAGTACTAAGTGAAGTCTCCTTGAGTCAGCTTGAGAGCATGAAGACATGCCTTGATCCTCTACTTCCTAGCTTGCTTCGAAACTCAAAGATGGATTGCATAGTGGTTAATGGGCTTAAACCAGATAGGATAAGACTAGTAATTGAGGGATTAGAGACCATATGCACTAAGATCTTAACCAATTAATCATCGAAGACCTTTATAAGCTTTAACTAGTACCTTCACTCTGTCTCTTGTAACTCTCTGCCTTATTCTATCACCACCACATGCAGCTGATCTAAAGCCCACAATGTCTGGTTTAACTCTACGTACTACCTCTACATGGTTTAATCCTAGTGACCCTGCCAATGCGAACAATAGCCCCATTCTATGAGCAAGCTCCTTGATCTCTAAGACCTTCTCTACGCTTAAGTAGTTGAAGGTGGCCATCCCATTCTTAACGAACGTATCGATCATGAAAACATCAAAGTCAGATCTGTAAGCAGCCTTTAACATGTCCATCGGACTTAAACAATTGATAAGTGCGTAATCAGCATAAGCGACTGCGACGAACTTTAGGCTCTTAGTGTTAACCTTCAAGTCTTTGTAAGTCTCGACAGCTTCTCTTACATCCTTAAGACCGAAACTCCCAGCTTTCGCATAGTTTATGGCTAACTTCTCAGCTATTAATGCTAGCTCTTTTGCTTGGTTTTTAGCTGGGTCGTCGCCTAGAGCAATGCTTGTAACCATAAAATCGTGTGGGATGCTGCGTAGAGAGCAAACGATTAAATTCACAAGAGCAGCGCTAGGAGCACCAAGAGAGCCCTTTACAGGATCCTTAATGTCAATTATATCAGCTCCCCCTTTCAACGCCTCTACAGCTTCATCAGGGTTTACAACACTTATTAGAACCTTCATTTTGAACAATCCCGTAGTAAGTTTCTTTTACACTAACAGAATAAAGCTTTAACGAAAAGAAAAAATGGGGGTTCAACCTTTTGATGCATTGGAAGGAGGAGATCCTAAGCTTCTTAGATCAAGGTAAAGGCTTTGAGGTTATCTGTGAAGAAGGAGAAGTTAAGGTTTCTGAAGCCAAGGGGATTTCCTCTAAGGCACCTATAGACTTGAAAGAGATTAAGGGCGTAAGGAGGGGTAAGGTAAAACCCCCATCAGCTAAGTTGAGAGATTTAATAATTAAACTGGCATCAAGGCTTATAGAAGCTAGCAAGAGCTTTAAAGTTACGTTGGGTCAAGGTGACTTCACTTTAAGATTTGATCTTGACCACTACATTAGAGTTGATGCAAAGTCTTCGAGTATAGTAGGCTTCAATAGCTTAGAAGACGAGACTATAAAGATCGTAGCAGATCTGCTCAAAGAGCATGGCGAAGTGAGAATTCTGAAACCCCTTAAGTAGAGTCAGACGAAACCTCCCTTGTCACGTCTCGGAACAAGGACTCTTCATCATCCCATAAATTCTAACTCTAGTACTCAAAATAAAGGTTAAGTTTCATGCATTTTAGTTAGGACTACAGCATACTACAATTACGAGCTTAAGGACTGAGATTGATGATCTTTTATTAACAAGCAATTCAAGAAGTATGAGAAAGAGCTTTGACGAGGGCATCATCAATATTGATAATGAAATGCGATGAATCCTAGAAGCGTCAGGCAATAATAAGAAAAGGGTCATGCCTTAGTAATCTGATTGGATAATGAGAATTGATGTTGATACCACTTAAACTTAGCGATATGCTCTAAGCAGACCCTCTACTCATAGTTCTTTTAGGTGCTAGAGATGCCTGCTAACTTACCAGCTGAGGCGAAGGCGAAGTGGCTTAAGGTTCTTGACGCGAAAGATCCTTACGAGAAGTTAAGGGCTTTACAAGAGTTTCTCTCAAGTGTTCCCCGACATAAAGGGACGGAGAAGCTCCGTGCTCAAGTAAGAGCTAAGATAGCGGCTATTCGAAGGGAGATAGAAGAAAGGAAGTCTAAGAAGGCAGGTGGAGGCTTAAGGATATTCCCAGAAAAAGAGGGTGATGCGCAAGTAGTCTTAGTAAGCGTAACTGGAGCCGGCAGAAGCAGTTTGCTACGAAGACTGACCAATGCGAGACCTGAGATAGCTTCCCGTCCATTTACAACTACAAAGCCTATTCCAGGCATGTACGTCAGCGAGGGGGTCATGTACCAACTAATTGAGGCCCCTCCATTAGTTAAGGGATCGGCTGAGGGAGAGGCTTGGGGCTCAATCCTCATGACTCTAATTCGTAATGCTGATGGAATATTGGTGCTTCTTGATGCATCAAGAAGCATACTTGATCAATACGTGCTAATAACAGAGGAGTTAGAGAAGGCTGGTATAACCTTGAAGAAGCCTAAGTCAAAGATCAGCATAGAGAGAAGCACGATAGGAGGGGTCCAGGTGATGGTGAACGGCAAGCTAATCGATTGTACCGTTGACGATGTCAAGAAGCTCTTCATGAGCTATAAGATGTTTAACTGTAGAGTTGTAATAGATGGTGAAGCCTCCCTCGATGATGTTGAAGAAGCAATCTTAGGAGGTAAGCTTTATAAACCATCGATTATAGTCGTCAACAAATTTGATTTGATTCAAGACAGATCAGAGCTTGAAGAGTTAAAGAGAATGTGTGGTCCCATACCAGTAATAGAGGTATCGTGTGTTACCGGTGAGGGTTTAGAGAATATAGGAAAGGCCCTATTTGAACAACTTGGGCTCATAAGGGTTTACACAAAAGAGCCTTGGGAAGAGAAACCGACAGCAAGACCCCTAGTCCTAAAGAGGGGCTCTAGGGTTCAAGATGTTGCTGAACAAATACATAGTAGGCTGGCACAGAACTTAAAGTATGCTAGAATTTGGGGCCCCTCAGTTCGACATCCGGGTGAGAAAGTAGGTCGTGACCACGTTTTGGCTGATGGAGATATCGTGGAGCTTAGAGCATAAGTCATCGAAGAGCCTCAGCTATAGCGAACCTAGGTCTGACACTGACGATTTTAATTCTAAGTCTCTCTCCAGCCTTCGCTCCAGGAACTAGCACAACAAAGCCTTTTATTCTAGCAACTCCCTCGCCTCTCTGATTCACGTTTTCGATAGTTACGTGGTACATTTCACCCTCTTTCACTGGAGGGCTTTTAGAGCTCCCTCTTTTACCTCTCTTAATCACCAACTGAACCTCCACATGAACCTCAAGATACTAGCTCCCTCTCTTTAAAAGATTATTTAAAGACCCCCTTAACATTTAAACTGTTCTAGCTTACTCTTAGCTTAAGTTTTATCTCGCCCTAGAAACACTTTAATCGTCAAGCATGGTGTGGGGCTAGCACCATGAAGTTTCACAACCCTAAGTTGAAGACTCACAGCATTAGAGAAGTTCTCCAACTCTCTGAAGGTTCAATAGTAAGAGTGGCTGGCTGGGTACATGCTATCAGAGATTTAGGAGGCATAATTTTCTTAATGGTGAGAGACTCTGATGGTCTAATCCAAGTCGTGGCATCTAAATCGGAACTTTCCTTAGAGGTCTTCAATAAGTTTAGAGAGGTAAGACCAGAGACTGTGATATCGATTGAAGGCACTACTAGGAAGTCGCCTAGGGCACCAAGTGGTGTCGAGATAAGGGCAACCTCAATCGAGATACTCAATAAAGCATCAGTACCTCCACACTTAGAGCCTGCTAGTAGGAGTAAGTTGAGTCTCGATGAAAGACTTGATAATAGAGTCGTGGACTTAAGAAAACCGCGTAACATGGTAATATTCAAGTTCCAACACGTTCTTCTGAGATACATTAGGAAGTTCTTAGATGATAATGGCTTTATTGAAGTCTTCACTCCAAAGCTCATAGCAACTGCTACGGAAGGTGGGGCAGCACTATTTCCAATAGCCTACTTTGACAAGGAGGCTTTCTTAGCTCAAAGTCCACAACTATATAAAGAGCAACTGTCATCGGTCTTTGAAAGAGTCTATGAGATAGGACCCCTCTTCAGAGCTGAAGAGTCGCAGACAGATAGACACGTTTCTGAGTATATAGGCGTAGACGTGGAGGTTGCCTTCGCAACTTACGAGGAGGTCATGAGACTACTTGAGGAGATGCTCGTCTACAGTACTTCGAGGGCAGTCGAGGAACTTGAAGAGGAATTAAGGAGTGTTGAACTAAGCTTTCTAAAACTTGAGAGACCATTTCCAAGGATAACGTACGACGAAGCCCTCTCCATACTTGCTGAAAAAGGTGTTAAAATAGAATGGGGCGAAGACTTATCGACGGAGGCTGAGCGAAAGCTTGGCGAGGAATTTAAGGGTCCCTACTTCATAGTTGATTGGCCAACGAGGATTAAACCATTTTACATAATGCCAAAACCTGATAACCCTGATTTAAGCTTATCTTTTGATCTAATGATAGGAAGGATGGAGGTCGCCTCAGGAGGCCAGCGTATTCATGACAAGGATCTTTTAATATCACGTTTAAAGAGCTCGGGTCTCGAACCTGAATCATTTAAACATCATCTAAAGTGCTTTGATTGGGGTATACCTCCTCATTCGGGTTGGGGACTAGGTCTAGCTCGCTTGGTAATGATGCTACTTGGGTTATCTGATGTACGTGAAGCAATATTATATCCAAGAGATAGGTGGAGACTAGTTCCTTAGCACAACCAGGTTTATAAAGATCCTGCGATAGTTTCTTTAACGATTTTTCTATTGACCTCCACTGATGGAGAGCGGAGATTATGAAGGGCTTCACGCAGCTGTCAGTATCAGATTGGTTCTATAGAAATAGGTACATAGCTGGATTTAGCAATCCAGCTAGGTCCCTGTACCAAGCAGTTAGAGAACTTGTTGAAAATAGCTTAGATGCATGCGAGATAGCTGGAAACCTACCCTACATAACAGTCGATTTAAAGCTTGTAAGTGAACGTAAGAGCCCCAAGGTCTATAGATTAACAGTCTCAGATAATGGAACTGGAATACCCCCTGAGCATGTACCTCAAGCATTCTGTACAGTGTTATTTGGGAATAAGTTTGAGCTTAAACAGCATAGGGGGCTTTTCGGTCTTGGAGCAAAGATGGCGGTCCTCTACTCTCAAATAACCACCTACAAGCCAATTGAGGTGACTACGTGCTACGATGGGTGCATCGAGCACAGCTTTCAACTGCAGATGGATCTTAAGAATAACAAGCCTATAGTACTCTCGGTAACGTCTCGAAAGCTTAGGAAGCCTAGGACAGGAACCACAGTCACATTGTACCTTGTGGGGGACTATGACCGTAGCCTTGGCTCAAGAAGTACTGGAGAACTAATAATTGAATACTTGAGACTTAGCGCTATTGCTAACCCTCATTCAACAATAGTATTCTCCGACCCTTACGGCATGATCTATAAGTTCGAAAGATCAGTCGACAAGCTACCACCACTACCGAAAGAAGCTGATCCCCACCCACATGGTGTTGACGCTGAAATGCTTAAGAGGATGATAGAGGGTAGTAGAAACACATCGCTTCAAGCATTTCTCTCTAAGAACTTCGATAGGGTTGGACCTAGGAAAGCCCTAGAATTCCTGAAGTGGGCTGGCTTCGATCCAAGTAGGGATGTGAAGGAGTTGTCCAATGAGGAGATAGTCAAGCTTACTAATGCTTTTAAGGCTTATGACAAGTTCCTGCCACCATCATCAAACATCCTAAGCCCAATAGGTGCTGAGGAGTTGAAGGCTGCCATAGTGAAGCTTTTTACTCCGGAGTTTGTTAAGACGGTTACGAGACCACCTAAGTCCTACTCAGGATACCCATTTCAAGTAGAAGCTGGAATCGCTTATGGAGGTCCAATGATAGAGAAGATGTGCAATCGAGAAGGAAACTTCAAGCTGCTCTTTAGATTTGCGAACAAGATACCTCTGCTATTCGATGAGCGGGGCGATGTATGCAGAAAGGTTGTAGACGGCATAAACTGGAGACAATACAGGATCGACGACGCAACACCCATAGCGATCTTCATTCATGTATGTTCAACAAGAGTGCCCTATAAGACAGCTGGAAAGGAGATGATAGCTGACGTCGAGGAGATAGAGGAAGAGATAAAGCTTGCATTAATGGACTGTGCACGCGAGGTTCGAAGATATATATACAGAAAGCTTAAAGCTGAAAAGGAGCAGGAGAGACTCAACATATTTAAGGCGTACATCACTGAAATAGCTGAAAACATCGTTAGAGTCGTGAATGAAGACAAGCAAAAGCTAATCGAGCTCATGTGGAAGGTGGTGACTAAGCGTGGTAGGACAAAGTAGTGGAGGGAGGGAGTGGATAGCAGATACGATAGTCAAGCTTTTTGAAAAATCAATTTTTAAGCCGCTCAAAACTGAGAAGGTACCCTACTTCGAGATGCTAGCTAGAACTAGAGATAACGTATACATAGATCAAGAGCTTCAAGTGATAAGGCTTGGAAACAAGAAGTTAAGGAGAAGGCTCAACGACATTGAAGAGGCCAAGACCTTCATGAGGACCGTGCTTATAGCAGCAATAGTGTACGAAGCAATCAAGCATAACAAATACCCTACTATCAGAGATGTGTTCTACGATGCTAAGCACACCATACCAGGAACGGACATAGATACGGTCAATGATCAAGCAGAATCGGATAACATAATAGAGGACTTGGAGGTATTGCTTGGAACGAGTAGAGAGGAAATGGGTCTTCAGACCGATGTGAAATGTAAGGTCGTCGGCCTAATGAGGGTAAGAAGTGGACGAGATGTGATAGACTGCTCAAGGCAAGGGGAGGGTGGTGCTTATACACCACCATCAAATGTTGATAGATTAGAGTTTCTTGAAGTTAATGCCGATTACATTCTTGTGGTTGAGAAGGATGCTGTCTTCAATACATTGAACATTGAGAGGTATTGGGAGAAGAACAGGTGCATACTCATAACTGCAGGAGGTCAACCTGATAGACCTGCAAGGAGGCTTGTAAAGAGGTTAAATGAAGAGCTCGGCTTACCGGTCTACGTCTTAACCGATGCAGATCCCTATGGTTTCTACATATACAGTGTTTATCGAATAGGCTCAATAACGCTATCTCACGAAAGTGTTAGATTAGCATGTCCTAAAGCTAGGTTCATAGGGGTAACTGTGAGCGACATTTACGATTACAAGTTATCGAAGAACGTCATAATAAAGGCTAAGGAAGCTGATATTAAGAGGGCTAAGGAGTTGAAGAGTTATCCTTGGTTCCAATCTCCAGCATGGCAGAGAGAGCTTGACTTATTTTTAGAGAGAAAGGAGAAGGCTGAGATAGAAGCTCTTAGCTCAAAGAGTCTAGGCTTTTTAGAAGACAAGTATCTTCCAGAAAAAATAAAGAGTGGGCACTTTATAGTCTAACATCACCTTACCTTAGGACTACAAGCTTTATAGAAAACCTTAAATCCACTTAAAATGCCTATAGAGACTTTGTAAAAGAGACTTAAAATTAAGAACATCGTTTTCCAAATGTTGGAGGTATTAAGCCTTGGTTAAGCTCACATTTGAAGACGGTTATGAGGTTGCGAGACACATAGCTAAGGCTGTTGATCTCCCTCGATTGCAGAAGATGCATGAGGTCTTGAAGAGAGCATTAACGAGCTTCACGAATGAAAGCGATGAAAGAGACTTCATGTTAGGTCTTGTAGAAGGTCTAGGTGAAATAGCTAAGCTTAGGGAGGAAATAGCTAGGATAATAAACGTGGCTAAATCCTTGGGCATAGCAATTGAAGTCAACATAAAGTATGAAGAGGGTGAATAGTAGGCACCCTCTTCTAGTGTAGTTCATGTAGTATGACGTGATTGAGCATCAATAAACATAGCACAGTTAGTATTTAAGAGAGAGTTTTAAATGAAAGATCAAGTTTTAGATATCGTCCTTCTCATGAAAAATCTAAGAGGTAATGCAGGTGAAGGAGCACTGGCTCGATGAGTTTGTTAATACAGTCTTAGACAGGTTTAAGGAGCATGTAGTAGCTAGTGGAACATCAATTTCAGGGTCAGCACACATAGGGAACATAGCAGACCCCTTATTTGCGCACGCAATCGCTGTGGAAATAAGGCGAAGAGGGGGCAAAGCGGTGGCTTTATGGGTTGCCGATGACATGGATCCTTTGGATAGCGTGCCTCCACCTATACCGAGAGAGTTCAACAGATACCTAGGCATGCCCTATGTTGACATTCCAGACCCATACAAGTGCTGTCGAAGCTGGGCAGAGCACTTCACTAGAGAGTTCTTAGATGCTACTGAGAAGCTCGGACTCGACGTTAAGTACCTCTCGGGAGCGGTTATGTATCGTGACGGTACTTACTTGCCGTGGATAAGGATGGCATTAGAGAAAGCTGGCAACATAAGGACCATACTTTTGAGAGTTAGTGGAACCTCGAAACCAAGCGACTGGCTACCATACATGCCAGTATGCGAGAACTGTGGCAAGATAGGGACAACGTACGCCTACGACTTTCAGGGGGATAAAGTCCTCTATGAATGCACTATGGACGTCGGCTATGCTAAGGGATGCGGATACCGAGGAGAGTGTGACGTTAAAGATGGTAGAGGAAAGCTACAGTGGAGAGTTGAGTGGGCTGCTCGATGGGCTGCCCTCAACGTGACAATAGAGCCCTTCGGTAAAGAGCATGCAGCAGCAGGAGGATCCTATGATACCAGTAAGGTGATAGTTAAAGATGTGTTTAATAAAGAGCCTCCAATACCACTTACGTACGAGCACGTAATGATCAATGGCAAGAAGATGTCAAAGTCTAGGGGTAACATCTTCACTCCGCAGCAGTGGTTTGAGATAGCTCCCCCCCAAGCTCTAAAGTTCTTCTTTTTTAGAGTGCACCCTATGAGACACAAAGACTTCAGGGTTGAGGATTTGCCGAGTCTTATGTCTGAGTATGAGAGAGCTGAGAGGATTTACTATGGTTTTGAAGTAGTTTCAGACCCCAAGTTAATGGCTTTAGCTAAGAGGAGCTACGAGCTATCTCAAGTAGGCGAACCAGGCAATGTGATGCCCATACAGCTACCTTACGACTTTGCTGTTGTCTTAGTTCAATTGTATCCTAACATTAGCGTTGAGAGGTTACTTGAGATACTGAGACTGACTGGTCATATTTGGAGAGAGCCAACTAAGGAGGACATTGATAGGTTGGTTACTAGACTAAATCACGCATCCACATGGATTAAGAAGTATGCACCTGAAGGAGCTAAGATAAAGCTCCTCGAAGATCCATCACTTATAAGTAACGTGCTATCAGACAATCAAAAGAGGGCGCTCATAAAGGCTGCTGAGCTGTTACTTGAAAGAGAGTGGGATGTTAATGAGCTTAATAACAAGTTCTTCGAGCTGTCACGGACCCTAAGCTTGCCGCCTCATGAATTCTTTGAGGCTGCCTACTTGGCGTTGATGGGGAAGAAGTCGGGTCCTAGGCTTGTAAACTTCATTGCTGCAATGGGGAGAGAGAAAGTAGTGAGGTACTTTCTTGCTGCAGCTACATCAGCGAAGTCTGGTTAAACGTCTCCAAATTCATGCATAGCTTAGTTTCCTCTGTAAGGCTTATTAGCTAGATAAGATTAGCCAAGTTAGTTGTATAGAGGTGAGATAGATGTATGCCTGGTTAGCACTATTGGCATCTTGCATAGCTCTAGTGGTTGCAACCGTGGTAACAATCTTAGTCCTATCTAAACCTAAAGGTACTGAGCGTATGGTTGAGATCTATGAAGCTATCAAGCAGGGAGCTAAAGCGTATCTAAGTAGACAGTACAAGACGCTCCTAATATTCATGGTCTTACTAGCCACAGTATTCGCAATAGCTGTAGACTACAGTTACTTCGTCGCCGGTCGCGAAGGCTTCTCGACATACTTCCCGTACACTGGCTTATCGTTCCTGGTCGGTGCACTTTTCTCAGCTCTAGCTGGCTATGTAGGGATGAGGGTAGCTGTAGAATGCAACGTTAGAACAGCTTATGCAGCTAAAGATGGCTTGAAAACGGCTTTAAGCACTTCCTTTAAGGGCGGATTGGTCATGGGGCTTTGCATGGTTGGCCTAGCACTATTGGGGGTAACACTCTTTTACTACATTTACGGAGCAAATCCAATCCTATTTGCTGGCTTTGGATTCGGTGGTAGTCTCGTAGCCCTCTTTGCTAGGATTGGTGGAGGGATATACACCAAGTCAGCTGATGTTGGAGCAGATCTTGTAGGGAAGATCGAGGCTGGAATACCTGAAGACGACCCTAGGAACCCTGCCGTAATAGCTGATGCTGTTGGAGATAACGTTGGCGACGTAGCTGGAATGGCAGCTGACATCTTTGAGACGTACGCCGTCACGCTAATAGGTGCAATGCTGCTAGGATGGCCCCTCTACATAACCCTCAAAAAAGACGTTTTCCTATGGTACCCACTCCTCTTAGGTGCTATAGCCATATTCTCAACGATAATCGGTTCTCTCGCTGTCAGAGCAAGAGAGGGAGAAGATCCTACACCTGCCATACTTAGAGGAATAATTACGACCGCAGTACTCGCAGTTATAGGCTTCCTCTTTGCTACGTGGTATCTCTTTGGCAATCTGAACCTGTTCTATGCAGCCATGATAGGAGTGGTCATAGTCGTGCTACTAGCCATATTCACTAACTACTACACCTCCTATAGGTACTCACCTACTAAGTCGATAGCTGAGGCTGCGCAAGCTGGACCGGCAATCAACATCATAAGGGGGTTAGCTAATGGCCTCGAGAGCGCTTTCTTACCGGTAGTTATCATAGCGTTAGGGGTAATAGGAGCTTACTGGTTTGCAGGAGGATACGTCGGCGATGTGCTCATGGGTATGTACGGAGTGGCTATAGCAGCTATGGCGATGCTATCAATAGCTGGCATCATAGTCTCAGTTGATGCCTATGGCCCCATAGTCGATAATGCTGGAGGAATAGCTGAAATGGCTGGTTTGGACCCTAAAGTTAGGGAAGTAACTGATGCACTTGATGCTGTTGGAAACACGACAAAGGCCTTAACTAAGACGTTTGCAATAGGCAGTGCTGGCTTAGCAGCATTATCTCTCCTGCTAGCTTATGTCGAAGAAGTAGCTCTTCATAAAGGCATTAGCATAACTCAGCTTTCAACAGAGCTTGCAGCTCAGCTTTCGCTCGCCAAACCAGGTGTGATCTTAGGCTTATTGTTAGGTGGCGGTATAGTGTTCCTATTCGCAGCCTTATGCATGAAGGCAGTTGGCAAAGGCTCCTTCAGCATGGTCGCTGAGGTTAGGAGACAGTTTAAGGAGATACTGGGCATCATGGAGGGTAAGGCTAAGCCAGACTACGCTAGGTGCGTAGACATAGCTACTCGCACAGCACTTAAGGGCATGGCATTGCCAGGAGCTCTAGTTATCTTAAGCCCAATAATCGTGGGCTTCGTTTTTGGTCCCTACGCTCTTGCAGCTCTATTAATAGGCAGTATCATTGTCGGCCTAGCCCTTGCACTGATGATGGCTAATGGAGGGGCTGCGTGGGACAACGCTAAGAAGTACATTGAGACTGGAGCTTTCGGAGGAAAGCGTTCGTCTGCTCATGCTGCTGCAGTTGTGGGAGACACGGTCGGCGACCCTTGTAAAGATACAGCAGGACCGGCCATAAATCCAATGATAAAAGCCATAAACATGATTTCAATACTCTTAGCTGGGCTCATAGCGACTATTGCGCTCCTCTCTATTTAAACCTCCTTCATTTTTATGTGTAAGAGGATGAAGTCGAATAAAGTAGATACCTTAACATTCATCTATCAAAGCTCTAAGCAAACTTTACATGAAGAGATATCTTTAAATATCCTCCCTCGCTAAAAGTGCGATAACCTCTAGGAGTACAAGCCTTCTGGGTTTGTCTCCTAGGGAGAACTCCAAGGCGAGGTGAAAACGATAATGAGGTTTAAAGGTAGAAGTGAGAGAGGTAGACTACCGAAGCCGGTTGTTTTAGGTCAGGAATACGACGTTGAGATCTCCGAAATGAGCAGACGAGGCGACGGGTTAGCTAGAATTCAAGGCTTCATAATATTTGTACCGGGTACGCAGAAAGGCGATAAGGTAAGGGTTAAGATAACGAAGATAGGAAGAAGCTATGCAATAGGCGAAGTAGTCGAGTAAGTTTGCTCAAGATAATCAGCTGCGTATAAGCTCAGATTAAGCTGTAACTAAGCTGTAACTTTTTCATCGAAATCCTCCCTAAATTTTAATACCCAAACTGTAGTTTGGTGGGCGAATACGCCTTCATAGCGCATTACTGTAAGCATCAACCCAATACTTAGTCTTATAGCCGTTCTGAGTCTCTAACACTTTATTGTGACGAGAAGTTTAAATTACGTTAAGTAATAGGCATTGAGGGAATGTTAACATTGTCCCTTGACTTTCAACGTGTAAGGGAAGTAGCAGTAGAAGCTTTGAAGATAATTGAGCACTACGACATCAGCTTACAGAAAGCGTACTTTAAGGCTCTTCAAGAGCTGAATCTTAAACCTAATCGAGCCTCCTATGAATACATCTACAACATCTTAATGAACTACTATACCATCCAATATGCCTTCATGAAGAAGAAGGGAAGACCTGCTAGACCTAGAGAGCTGGTGGAGTTCTATGAATCAGGTGAGCACTTAAAGGTGTCTTTGCCATCAAGCATCTTGAGACGCTTATCTGTTGAAACCTCCTATCCTTACTGGCTGGTTCAGAGGTTATCGAAGTACCTTGATTTAGAGACGTTATACCAACTCCTCAAGGCTCTTAATAGACGCAAAGTCTGGCTTCTATGCCTAACGAAAGCGGGAGAAGTTCTTAGGACGCTAGCTAATGAAGGTGTTGAAGCCAATATCGACGTGGATTTGGATTACATGGTCGAAGTTGTAAGTAGTGATAAACCTCCTTCAAGGTTAGGCCCCGTCAGGAAGGGTTTGGCTATCCCAGTTGATAAGGGCTCAGCATTGGTTGTTGAAGCTCTTAGAGCTCAAGGGCACGAAGTTCTCGATGCATGTGCAGCACCTGGAGTAAAGTCTTCATTGTTGATCTTGAGGGGCTCACCCCTAGTTATCGCTATAGACAAGTCAAAGAGCAGGATTAGAGAGGCAGCTAAGCTTATCTCAAAGTTCAATACGAAAGAGAAGATAATGCTGATACTTGCTGATTCACGTAAACCACCTATATCTCGAAGTTTTATCAAGGCTTTGCTTGACGTGCCATGTAGTGGAACGGGGACTGTAGGCGACGATCCAAGTATCAAAGTAAGATTATCAAAGCCTAACAAAGTGAAGATGTACCATAAGACCCAAGTGAGACTCTTAAACTCGGTATCTAAGATAGCTGAGGAGGTTATTTACGCTTCTTGTAGCCTGCTTCCTGATGAGGGTGAGATGGTTGTGGATGAATGTGATGTTGAGATCGAGAAACTTGAGATCCCATCGGTTACGGACTGCTATCAAGGCTTTAGGTGCAGTGGAAAAGCCAAGAGAACCATGCCTCACATACATCACTGCTCAGCTTTCTTCATAGCATTATGTAGAGCTAGAATACCGTCTAATACTTGACTTTAACAACTCAAGAGGCGTATTGGGCTCCATCTTTGATAATAAATTTTGCACTAAAGGTATGTTCGAATTGTAGATGCGAAGAAGAAGGCCGAAAGCGCTAGGAAAACTATTAAGAGTACGTACTCCCACGTTCTAGGCCTTATTTCAGGTGGCAATTGTCTTGAGAGATACATCACCGCCGGTATCACTAGTAGCCCCACGAAGTTAGCTGTATTAGCAGCTATTATGACGAGGACTAGAGGCTGAGCTTGATGTACAGCCCATACGCTGAACGCAACGTAAGCAGCCAATATAGAGTAATAAATTATCCTAACGTCATCTCTCGCTAACTTCCTAACCCTCTTAGACGTCCAGAGAAGGTCAGTTAAGTTCCTAGGTACGCAGTCCACATAAGCACCTAGAGCTGAGCTGAAAAGCACTATGAACCCTATGAATCCTATCAAGTAGTACCCCCACATACCGACTACGGCCGCGTACTCATTAGCTACGTGTGCCGCAACCCCCCATGCAGGTAGCTCCTGACCTCTAGGAAGCAGCGAGGTAGCTATCATTGATGGTAAGTACATGCCTAAGAGAGCTCCTGGAAAGAACACAAGCCACTGATCGCAACTCAATATCCTCATCCACCTCTTAAACGTCTTCACGTTGTCGTTACTCACCACGAACGCCTTACCACTAGGTGATAGAGTTACCCTCTTGCCACCTATTAGTGCAGGTATGTAGCCGACAACCGCACCCATTCCATACCCTTTGTCCCTGTACCAGTTCATGAATATGAAGTTGAGACCTACAGCTAGCCCCGTATAGGCCCACCAAGCGGATATGAGACTCATATCGGCTCTTGGAGGTATGTAGCCAAAGTTAATGCTTCCCCTTAAAGCTTCAAGAACGACTTCGAGCTTTATGGTTAGTGGTGCTACCAGCGTAAGCAACGTGAGAAGTATTGCAGCAGCAAAGAACCAATTAACAACTTCCAACGTCCTCTCAATCTTGTACCCGAACAATACTATAATAACACACAAAGCGATAATGATCATGGTTAAGCCTCTCACCAGCCACGCGTCTTCAGCTGTCGGTAATCTACCTAGGATTACGGAACCTAGTGCTGTAGCCCCCGAGCTAGCGATGCCAGCCAACCCCCAGGAACCCCAAGCAATCAGTAGTAGGGGGATGGCTATGGTCCAAAACCTAGGACCAGGTGGAGCTCTTCTAAGGTACACTATTGGGGCTTCTCCAGTATACATTATTATCCTAGTTAGGCTTATGTTGTATATCGTTTGGAGCAGTGCTGACACTACAACTATCCAAGCCATTCCTAAGCCGTACTTCACGGCAGTTGCAGGACCCAAGAGCCACTCGCCACCACCTATAGCAACACCAACAGCAATTACGCTAGGACCTAGGACCTTAGACACCAGGTTCCTCAGATTTAACTTAGAGATTCCAAAAACACTTTCAGGAGTTGGTATAGAATCAACTATTCCTAAGGGAAGCTTACCGAGTCTATTCTTAATAGTCATAGATACCTAGATTTTATCCATGGCATTGCCGGTCTTCTAAACCTTATGTAGAGAGAGCATCATAATGAGTATAGCGATAAGTGTGGTTGAAATTTAATTGTATAACTACTATAGAATTCATATAGGACTAACGCTTAAAACATGATAGTATTCTAATGTAAAGTTAAGAACTTTCGAGATTCATGCTAGCTAACGCCACTTTTCGAGATTGCATCTTGCACCTTAGCTACGTATTCTTCCAATAATTCTTTGACTCTAACTTGGCTTGTAGACTCACACAAAATCCTCATCTTGGGTTCTGTCCTTGAAGGTCTTATTAAGACCCAACCATCATCAAACCACACTTTAATTCCATCAGTTAAATCTAATGGCATCTCTCTTAATTCATTTATCAACTTCTTCGTAACTGCCCTAGCTCTCTCTATGTTGCAATAGATCGAGCTTCTTGCTTGATAATACCTCGGCAGGCTATTAACGATATCTGAGACTCTACAATCTCTTGAAGCTAGCATCTCAACTATTAATGCGGCTCCGAAAACTCCATCCCTAGCTAGATTGAAGAATGCGGGAATTATACCTCCACTACTACCCTCTCCGCCTATTGGTGCATTACGCTTAATTATCTCCTTAACAACGTTTACCTCACCTATTGGACTCCAGAAGAGTTCAACACCAAATTGTTCAGCTATCCACTTAAACATCATGGACGAAGCTACACTGATAACAAGAGGTCCTCTACGTCTCTCAAGCACGTGGAGTGACGCCATTGCTAAGCCATAATCTTCGTATAGCACTTTTCCACTCTCCGAAACACAGACTAGCCTATCAGCGTCGGCATCATGAGCAAAGCCTACGTCAGCATTGTAAGCCTTAACAGCCTCACTTAACATCTCCAACGAGCTTGGAGTAGGCTCTATATCCCTACTAAACACTCCTGGAGCAGAGTTTATTGTTACGACTTTACAGCCTAGCATCCTTAGAAGCAGAGGTGTCGATTTAAATCCAGCTCCTCCTCCTAGGTCAACTACAACTTTCAACCCTCTTCTTCTTATGATCTCTACGTTGAGATGCTTTAATGCTGCATCTATATACTCCTTGAGGGGATCATATTTATGTACATGAGTTGATCTGTACCTTCCTATCGCTACTCCCTCTCTGCTGGCGTCCATAAGCTTCGAGACCTCATCTGCATCAAGGAGCATACCTCTAAAAGCAAACTTCAAAGCATTCCACTCTGGAGGGTTGTGAGAAGCACTGATGATTATCGCTCCATCAACGCTTAGCTTCCTACAAGCCCATAGGATCACGGGTGTTGGCTGTACCCCAACGTCGTAGATCCTACAACTAAGATCCATTAATGCTGTGAGCACTGCATGCTTAAGGGGATCCCCGCTAGGTCTCGTGTCCCTTCCAACTATTATGCTTTTGACCTTCCACAACTTCACAAATGCTTTGGTTAGCTTGATTACAAGGTCTGTTGTCAAGCTCTCCCCATATATTCCTCGAATCCCCGATTGAGATGCTATGAGCGTCAATTAGGAGTCCCTCGACAACGTAAGATATAAAGGCCTATGCCTACTTAAGCCTTGATAGGTCAGTAACTTTATGTCTGAGAAACAGGACTTTCTAGAGTACTTTCCATACCCTAGTCTTAGGCCTTACCAGGACAAGGCAATACTGTTTTCTCGTTATGTCTTTAAAGATGGATTAATAGGTCTCCTCTCATCGCCGTGCGGCACTGGCAAGTCAATTTCAATATTGACCGGTTACTTAGCGGCAGGGGGACCTTCAATAGGCCGCTTACTGGTATTGACGAGGACCAAGAACCAAAGTGATGTATACTGCAGAGAGCTTCAAATGATGAGGGATAAACGTGGCGTTAGAATGATAGCATCGATCTTCGTTAACAGGCAGGACATGTGCTCTCTAGTCAAGATGAAGAAGTTAAAAGCATCGTATCGTGACTTCTTAGCACTCTGTAGATCTCTACGTAGAGGGCTAGGAGGAGAGATCTGTGAATATTACTTTAACACAATCATCAACTGGTACCCGACGAGGAGGGCGAGGAAGGTTGTTGATAAGCTCGCTGAGCTTGGTGTCTCAAGCTCTGATTTCGTGTACGAAATAGCAAGCAGCGAGGAGCTTTGCCCATACGAGGTCACAAAGTTGCTTTCTCACAAAGCTCACGTAATTATTGGAAGTTACAACTATGCATTAATGGATCCTGTCCGAGAAAGCGTGCTCGGTAAGATTGGGTTGGATATCGAAGACTTGAACTGCATCTTCGATGAAGCACATGCACTCCCACTTTATGCAACCGAACTTTTATCAGACGAACTTTCATTAACCACAGTCCAAAGAGCTATAGCAGAAGCTGAAGAGTTTAAGGTCGATGACTCCGGCCTTATAAGATCGCTTGAAGAATTCATGAGGGACTTTGAGGCTAAGTTGATTAAAAATGGTACACTTAACGAGGAGAAACTGGTAGATCATGGCCGCCTACTCTTAGCACTGGTCGAGTGTACAAAGCTTAGATCGCTCTCTACGTTAAAATCTTTGATAGCAGATTTAGAGGAAGAAGGTGAACGCATAAGGCTTCTAAGATCCCAGGGAGGGAAGAATCCCGTCTCGTATGTGGGTAGGATAGCTTCTTTCTTAAGACTTTGGATCGAAACTGAGGAGAAGAGGTTCGCAAAGTACGCTGTTGTTGAGAGCTATGATCACGACAGAAAGTTCAAGTTGGGGATTAAGTGCTTAGACCCCTCAATAGCTTGTAGAGTGCTCAATGACTTCAGATCTTGCATACTAATGTCTGGGACATTGTGGGAGCCAGACTACTACATCGATGTACTAGGGCTTAACCCGAAACGAGCTAAGATCCTAGAACTCCCGTCACCATTCCCAGAAGACAACATGATGGTTATAGTAGACATGGCTGTAACCACTAAGTTTGAAAGGAGGTCGGATGTTGAGTGGGATAAAATGTCTTCAAGACTTGTAGAAATCATAAAGGCAATAAATGGGAGAGTAGCAGTATTCTTTCCATCTTACGAGGTCATGATTGCTATCGTTAGGAGATTAGAGGGTAAGATCGACATGCCGATGATGGTTGAAACAAGGAGTACGAAGATATCTGAAGTTAAGGAGTTCGTAGTAAAGAACGAGAGGTGCGTATTATTAGGAGTTGCAAGGGGTAAGATGTGCGAAGGAGTTGAAATAGTCTTTGAAGGCAGGTCTATGCTGAATGCTGTAATTCTCGCAGGCCTACCTTTCCCAAGAAATACAGAACTTCATCAAGCATTAACAGAATACTTTAAGGTGAGGTTTGGAGATCAAGCCTTCAAGTACGCAACAATAATGCCCTGCTCAATAGCCATCGCTCAATCAGCTGGTAGGCTCATAAGAGGACCTCAAGACCGAGGGCTCGTCATCTTAATGGATTCGAGATCTGCAAGATCCTTTAAACGCTATCTTCCACGTGACTGGGTTAATAAGATGAGGCAGCATGTGAGCTTGGAGGCAATAATTCGAGATGTAAAGAACTTTATGAGTAACAATAGTCCTTAACACCCCTACCTGCTGCAAAAGTTGTGTTGAGTATGTTGAGGGACAGAGATGCCCCAGTAACTAGTGAGGGGATAATAATGAGGGTCTACGGCTACGATCACCCTCAAGGAAGATACATATGTGATGTCGAGTATGCCCCTGAGAAGATCTACAAGAGCAACGTTCCTAAGGCCCTTAGAGATGGCGGAGGTCAGAGGTACTACAAATTCTACGAGGATGAAGGATTGAAGTTCGTCCTATCAGGTTATCCTCAATACTCATTCTACATCCCGTACCTTAAGAGGAAGGTTGTAGCTGTGAGTGAAGATCAACTATTGGAGCTACGTAGACCTCAAGATGGCTTAAAGAGGTTGCTAAGCAAGGACGATCAAATGTCACATGCATCCCTTGAAGTTCTTGAGCTAATTGAGGAGACATCAAAACTTAGGATTGATGACTTTGGCGTTTTCGGTTCACTACTCCACAACTTCTATAGGATAGATCTCAGTGATTTGGACTTCACGATCTATGGAACCAGGGAGCTTGATGAACTTAGAAGTGTCTTAGCTGAGCTCTACAACGATGGTCTGTTGATTAATGAGTTTGATGTGGTAGACGAGTCTCGCTTCTTAAACTGGCGCTTTAAGAGGTATAGTGTGAAGGAGTACTTAGAACACCAACGAAGAAAGCTAATTTATGGTCTCTTAAACTCCAAGAAGTTAAATCGAGTAGTAAAGTTTGAGTTTGAGCCTATCTTGAGGTGGGATGAAGTGGTAAACGAGTACGACAAGCTGGTCAACGTAGAGTGCCTAGGCTTCGTAGAAGCTATTGTAAGAGTGGTTGACGATCGTTATGCACCGTTCATGCCGTCGAAGTACGAAATAGAGGTTGTTGAGGTCAGAGGGTCTCAGCTGTTTAGAATCGAGCCAATTAGGATAGTCTCGTATGTCGAGGAGTTTAGGATGCAGCTTACTAAGGATGAACATGGTTTAGTAGCTGGTTGGCTTGAGGAAGTTCAGACTAAGAGTTCCACTTTTCAACAAATAGTATTGACTAGGAGAGAAAGATACTACAATCAAGTCCTGAAACGTATTAAGGCCTAGCTGTCGAAGTTAATGGCTTCCTGACTGTTGCTGTTGTGTTGTCCGATATCCCCAACCTCCTCATTTGCTCTGAGTTAAGCCACACCTCATTAACTGGCACTCCCCCACTGATAATAACATCGAAGTTGTACCTCTTTTTTCCAGCTAAAACTATTTCCAGTTTGCCTGATATGCCCAAGAAATCAGCTGTCTTTGGATTAATTCGCGCAGTTCCTTCTTGGACTTCATCCTTCTTCCTCAACTTTAACCTCTTCTCTACAATCCTGCTCATAAGGTCATCAGCTCCGTTCTTAATATTTGACAGTTTACTCAAAAAGTTTCTTTAAAGGTTCTTTTAACTCTCGTCTCTTAATATATACTTCAACGATCTCAGGCAACTTTTCTATCCTAACCCTTACTTGCTTCCAAGTATCCCTATCTCGTACAGTTACGGTGTCATCCCTCAGTGTTTGGTAGTCAACAGTTATTGCAAGCGGAACACCAACTTCGTCAGCCCTCGCATACCTCCTTCCTATAGACCCTGAATCATCGTATTCTACCACCAGCCCTCTAAAGCTTAGCATACCGTAGATCTCTCTAGCCTTTTCTGGAAGACCATCTCGATTCACTAGTGGTAGAACCACAGCTTCTATTGGAGCTATGTCCGGTGGAAACGATAATATCACTCTACCATCTTTTTCTCTATACGCATACTCCATAGATGCGTAAACGAGTCTCTCAGCCCCAAACGATGGCTCAGCAACGAACGGTATGAACTTCCTCCCTTTGACATTTTTCTTAACCTTCTCAAAGCTAACGTGCTTGGGGTAAATTCTATATCCTCCCATTTCAAAGAAGCCTTTACTCTTAATCTCTTCAAGCACCCTCTCTCCCGGCATCATTTTCAATGCATTGATTATTGCGGAGGCATCAGTCTCGTAGTCTTCTTTTATCGCGTCTACCAAAGGTCTCACTTCAACCTCTTCAACTTCAACCTCAGACTGGAACTGCTTATAGACTCTCAGATCTTCTCCGCTTGACGCCATGTGCCCCCTCAAGTCGTAATCAGTTCTGAACGCGTGCCCTGAAACTTCAATCCAACCCCACTTCTCAAGCTTTACAACCTGATCGTAGACTTGCGTTGCGTAGTGAGCTCTCTCTTGAGGTAGCTTAGCAACGAACATCTGCTTATCCCATGGGATTCCAAGCTCCTGAACAAACTTTTGAGCTAATACCATGAAATACGCAAGCCACTCACATGCTACCAATCTTTTTCTCAATGCCTCCTCAACGGTAACCTCTAGAGGGGTCAAATCCTTCTTAGCGACGCTATCTTCAGGGACCAGTCTAAGAACTTCGTTCTTATCTAGCACGTGGCAAGATGGCTCTTGAGGGTCATAGAACAACTCAAGCTCCATTATAGTGAACTCCCTAAGCCTTATGGGACCTTGTCTAGGAGAGATTTCGTTCCTCATTACCTTGCCTATCTGGGCTATACCCAATGGCAGCTTATTCCTCATGACGTTGTAGACTCTATTAAATGTCGTGAACATCCCTTGAGCAGCTTCAGGTCTAGCGAATCCCACGTTCTCGCTGTATGGACCTATCGTAGTTTGAAACAATAGGTTGAACTTCTTGACCGTACCCAGCTGACCTCCACACTCAGGACACTTAACATTTCTTTCAGTAATTATTGATGTCAGCTGTTCCTCACTTAATCCTTCAAGTCCACTAAGCCCGGTCTGTTCTTCTATTACGTGATCTGCTCTAAACTTCCTTCCACACTTTAAGCATTCAACCATGTAATCTGTGAAATGCCCTACGTGACCTGAAGCCTCGAAAACCTTGTAAGGAGTTATGACTGGCGTCTCGATTTCAACAACAAACTCCTGGTTCTTCAGGACAAACCAGTAGCGCCATTTCTCCTCTATCTTTCTTTTAAGTAGCTTGCCTAGTGGTCCAAAGTCTAGGAAACCGCTTACACCACCATAGAGTTCAGCTGAGATCCAGAAGAACCCTCTCCTCTTGGCTAGCTCCATTACCTTATCGGCTACGCTCATCACACAGCCCTCGCTTCATATTATTCAAGACGTATAGCATCCTAGTCGTTGTTAAATATAAAAACCTCTCAGTTTTAGGGCATTGCGATAGCTTCTACGTTTAACCTCTTTCTGATTTCATGAGCGAACTCGACGCCAAAGCCGTCTCTGCTATTGTCCACTATCACCTTCTTGGGTCCACTATCCTCCACGTAAGCGATTAGGTGATTGAAGTCGCTATGACTGCTAAGCGAGACTCTATACATGTTGTTGGAGATCTTTCTGTGAGTAACGTTAAACTCCCATCCAGTCAAGTGTATCTTCAATCCTTTAATGTTCTCGCCTATTTTTGATGTATGCTTAAAGAACACATAACCTCCGTTACCCTTGAGAACCTCAAGACCCTCTCTTGAAGCAGCATTCACCACATCTCCGACCTTAAGATTATGCTTGACACACACCATAGTTAGCTCATACATCTTCCCTTCAGCTAAGAAAGGCGCATGAACACCTCTCCTCCGTAATACCTCCATGACCTCCTGTACTTTCCCGTAGAAACCGTATATGTGAATTGGGTGCTTCTCAACATCGTTACTCACCAACTTCGTTAACGCATCATACACCTCATCTATTGGAGGTCTAATGCACCTAGGATGCCCATATGTTGCTTCTATCACTAAAATATCGGTCTCTATTACTGGTGCTCCTGGAAGTCTAAAGTCACTTGTGTATAGGACTCTGCTTCCATTCGCATCTTCAACTAATACTTGTGCTGAACCTGGTATGTGGCTTGCAGGGTATAGCATCATTACTTCATCGCCGACCATTACCGGCTCCTCATAATTCAATGCTGAAATCTTCTCAGCACCCTTCCCATAAAGCACACTAAGCATGTCTTTAGTTATTGTGGTAGCGTAAACAACCCTGCACTCTCTTAAACTCTCTCTTAAACCAAGTATGTGATCGTAGTGAGCATGTGTTACTATCCTAATTTCTCTATTATCCTCGTGTGCATCACATGTTACGTGCTCACCTATCAAAATTGCCTTGCTCTTAGTCACTGACGCATTGAGCACTCAAAGGCACCAATATACTCATCTACTAACCTCAGCTTAAAAGGAGCTATGAAGACCTTACTTTATTACTGGTCTAAACTTATAGGTATAGCAGATCATACCTCCTTCAAGCTGCTCTGGTAGCCTTCTTATGGTCAACTCAACCTCCATGCCCTCTTCGACCTCATTCACATCAACATCGGTTATTGGGGCCACGATCTTAACCCCGTTTTCAAGCTCTACTAAGCCTACAACATAAGGTATTACTGTCTCATAACACTCAGGTGCAGAGTATACCACTGTGTAATCCACCAATCTGCCTCTCTCAGGAAGTTTGCTCTCACTTAATTTCACTGACCCGCAGTATGGACATACGAGCCGTGGTGGGAAGAATATCTTATTGCAAGTAGAGCACTTATTACCCATGAGTCTATACCTTTGAAGCCTAGTCCTCCAGTATGCAGAGGTTGCCATTAGCAACACGCCTCGAACAAGTTTATGACAACTATGGAGTTGAAGCCACAACTCGTCTGCGTTAATCCAATTCTCGCATTTTTAACCTGGTTTGGACCTGCATTACCCGTTAATTGTAGATAAGCTTCTACAGCTTGATACACGCCGACCGCGCCTAGAGGTGCTCCACGAGCTTTAAGACCACCGAAGGTATTGACTGGTATGGAGCCACTCAACTTAACTTCACCATTTTTCAGCAGCTCTACTCCTTCACCTGGACCACATAATCCCAGCTTTTCGAGAGCAATAACGCCCATAACAGAGTAGTCATCGTATAGCTCCACGAAGCTTAAGTCTGATGGTGTTATACCGGTGCTATTGTAAGCTCTCTGTGCTGCTTCAATTAGGGCCTTCATGGAGAGCAAGTCATCCCTCTCCATAAGATTGAATTTATCTCGGGCTATCTGAGAAGTAACCAGCTTCACGTGAGACAAGCCAAGCTCCTTAGCCTTCTCATGCGGGCACATGATTATGGCAGCAGAGCCGTCTGATGGCGATATGACCTCCAAAGCCCTTATAGGATCAGCTAAAATAGCGGAGCTCATTATGGCTTCAACGGACAACTTGAATGGGTACTGAGCATGACTACAAGTGATAGCATGTTCATGATCTACGACTGACATCAATGCAACGTCCTCCTGCTTTTTATTGAAGCGCCTCAAGTACGTCTTGTATATTAGTGCTGCTAGGCTATGAACCGTTATACCAGTGTACCTTAAGTATTCTTGATCTGCAACTGAGGTCAGTGCAGATACAACCTCTTGAGGTGACGTCTCACTCATCTTTTCAACTCCGCAAACCATTACTACATCTCTTACACCGTGGGCTACATCCTTATATGCTTCATGAATTGCAAGAGCACCTGATGCCCCTCCAGCATCTATGGAGATAGCGAACTTGTCATAGACACCTAGGCTGTCAGCTAAAACATTAGCAAGATTGGTCTGCCCTTGAAGGTACCCAGCAAAGACGTTTGCCACATACATTCCGTCAAGGGACCTTACACTTAGATCCGCGTTTTCAAGAGCTTTGAGCGCTGCTTCTACAAATAGACCCTTAATGGATTTCTCCCAATGCTCTGATACTCTAGTATAGCCTACCGATACCACTGCTACTTCCCTCATGGCTTAGCACATCACATTAATATCTTGTTTCTGAACTTCGCATATAGTGAATAATTTATTTCCCTTCTTCTCGACAAGAACGTTGAGACTTTTGGTGCTCTATCCCTCTTCTCTTCTATGATATCCTGAACTACGAAGCTAAATGCATCGCTACCTGCACCAGAACCATAGGATACCAATAAGATCCTATCTCCAGGCTTAGCCACGTCTAGAACAGCAGCTAAACCTATCATCGATGATCCAGAGTAAGTGTTTCCAACGTTCAAACAAACAAGGCTTGGCTTAACCTTATCATCAGGTATGCCAAGGTATCGTGCTGCCTTCAATGGAAACCTGTAGTTAGGTTGATGGAAGACAGCATAGCTAAAGTCGCTTGGCCTTAACCCTAACTCGGACATTAAGCCTTTAGCCGCCATGATCGTGTGTCTGAAGTAGGCCGGCTCACCAGTAAATCGACCCATGTGATAGGGATATCGTTCTCCATCCCTTCTCCAAAAGTCTGGAGTATCGGTTACAAAGGAGTAGCTACCTTCGACGTACGCTATAGTCTCGTCGTTCTTCTTAGCAAATATGAATGCTCCACCCCCAGATCCACTTGTGTATTCAAGTGCATCAGCTGGTCTACTTTGAGCGGTGTCTACGCCTATAGCCATAGCGTACTCGACCATCCCTGAAGCCACTAAACCTATTGAAGCTTGGAATGCCTCAGTACCAGCTTTACAAGCAAACTCATAGTCTGCAGCTAAGACGTTAGGGGTTGCACCTATAGCTTCAGCGACTATTGTGCTACAAGGCTTAACTGCATAGGGCTTAGACTCCGTCCCCACATACACAGCTCCTATCTCTTCGGGTCTAATGCCAGCTCTTCTAATGGCATACTTCGCAGCCTCAATGGCTATTGTCACAGCATCTTCATCAGGTCCTGCAACAGCTTTCTCTTCAACTGGAAGATCATCGTTAAGCTTACCCCAAACTTTAGCTATCTCAGAGGTCTTAATCCTGTATATTGGAATGTAAACACCATAACCTATGATACCAACATCATCATCAGGTCTCATGATTTTCCCTCATGTTGAGGAAATGATAGTTTAAGAAAAACTAGCTCATTGTTCCAGATATATACCTTTCGTCTACTGCCTAATTATTTTACGTCGATTGCCGATTTTTTTATGTTTATCAAAAGGAACTTAGCGTGATAGTGAATGTACAGTGAAGGTTGTCGTAGTCGTCCATCAGCGTGGCCTTGGAATATTACTAAAGCATAATTACTAGTTCTCTGAAAGCTTAACATGTAATTTTTCAAGCCCTTCAATAACAAACTCTAGACCAAGCTCTCTAAGCTTCGACTTCGTGGGTCTACCTTTACCATCCCAACCTCTTAACTTATAGTATTCGTCGAGCAATTCTGAGTAACGCTGCTTATCGAGCTTAACCCCCCTAAATGGGCCTGAAGGTAGCTCTTCTTCAAACCACCTAGGCGGAGGATAATCCCATGAACGATCCATTTCAGGATACTCTCTCAGCCAAATACATCTTGTCAGGTTGTAGACCCTTTCTGCTACAAGAAGCAAATCCTTAAGTTCATAGTTTATCCCGGTAACAGCCTTGTATAGTTCCTCATAATATTTTAGAGGTAATGAGAGCTCAACCCAAGGTAACCTGCAGCACGTCAATATGTCAAAGAGAGATCTTACATGCTGCAAGTATATGACCCACTTAGCTTTGTCTGGAGTGTAGAGCATCCTACCGACTTTGATGTCGTAGGTTATGGCCCAAGCCCTATTGTGGTGAGCTCCAATATCGCATGTTCCATAGGCTAGGGCCATAGCTGGAGCCGCTCTACTCTCATAAGCTGATATCTCAAGGCCCTTGACTTGCATAGCTATCTTAAGCGCTTCCTGGCCTAGCTTTTCTGCAATTCTCTTAGTTCCCTGAGCAAGTAGATCACCAATTCCACGTCTATAAGCTATGTCCTCCACGAGCCTTATTATCCGATCAACGTCGCCGTAATCAGCATCAACCCCCCTCAATAACCCCCTTCTCTTGCACTCGATAGTGAAGGCTACTACACTGCCGGTTGATATCGTGTCTAGTCCAAGTTCGTCACAAACTCTATTTAGCTTGACAACGTCCTCTATGCTGTCCAAAGCACAATTGCTACCAATCATAGCAGCTGTCTCGTACTCGGGACCTTCGACTATCGTACCCGCAAACCTACCCTCTTTAACCTTAGATATCTGCCCACAAGGCATTGCACAACAGAAGCACCCGTGATTACCGATCTTAACCCTGCTCTCCATAGCATCTCCGCTTATCATCTCAGCCTTCTCGTATACTGCTTCACTCATATTTTTGGTTGGTAGTGCTGAGTTTTCATTGCTCCAAAGTATCAGTTGCATGGTTCCTTGTCTAATCCAAGCCTTCTGGGCCTCACTCTTGAAGCAATAATCGTAGGCTTCTTGAGCCACTTCCACCATAGCATCAACATCGTGTATCGGTATGTCCATAGAGCCTGATGCTACCACAGCCTTAACCTTCTTAGAGCCTAGCACAGCACCAATACCAGTTCTACCAGATTGCCTTCCAAAATCTGATGTTATACATGCGAAGTATACTTTATTTTCTCCTGCAGGCCCTATCGTCAAGCATGAAATCGATCTGTCATTTAAGTCCCTCTTAATTACTTCCTCTGTCTCGATAGAACCTAGACCCCACAAGTGCTCAGCTCTTTCAATGCTTATATCGCCATCGAAGACCTTTATGTAAACTGGCTCATTGCTTGAACCCTCTATTATCAGAGCGTCGAAGCCAGCTTGCTTTAGCTCAACACCAAACCTTCCTCCAACATTGCTATCTCCATAGGCCCCCGTTAAGGGGCTCTTAGAGCACAACGTGGTTTTACCAGTTCCAGTGAAGTAGGCTCCGGTTAAGGGTCCAGTTGCGATTACAACCTTATTCTCGGGAGAAAAGGGGTCTATACCCCTCGGGACCTCGCTCCATATTATCTTAGCCCCCCAACCTCTTCCACCTATGTAGTTCATCACTAGCTCATCACTCAACTCTTCAACCCTAATTTTCCTACTCGTGAGATCGACTCTAGCGATTCTATTCATGTAACCTCCTCTAACCATCATGTCTATCACGCTCTACACGTTAACTACCTTAAGAACTTCCATGGGACACATCTTAACGCATTGAGGATCTCCACTACATAAATTGCATATAAGGGGACCTCTGACATCACGATGAAAGAATATGGCCTCAAAGGGGCATACGGAAGCGCAAGCTCTGCATAGTGTACATAGAGTCTCATCGACCTCAATCCATCGACCATTAAACTTTAAAGCACCTGTGGGACAGGTTTTGATGCATGGCTTCTCCTCACAAATTCTGCATACTTTAACGCGAACCTTCACGTCATCCTTAAGAACTATCATTTCTGCCCTTATCATCGCCTTCTTCGGATTATTAGCTTTAAAGCGTCTTAGAGCGCACGTAAGCTCACATACGCCGCATGCAGCGCACTTCTCTTCTAGTACCTCCAGCTTCATCTAAAGGACCTCTTACTGAGAGAGTAAAGACATCATTAAATAGGTTTAAAGCCTTTTCCCCAGCTCCTAGCGATATTGTTAAGAGCCAGTTAACAGCTATCAAAGTGAGTACTATGGGTGATAGCAGAGAAGCAATCATCACTCCTGAGACTCTTGAATACCTATCTGAGCTTGCAAGGCTAAGGTTGACGGAGAGCGAGAAGAAGATTATTCTAAGAGATTTAAACAGAATATTGGAGTACTTCAGCATCATAGATGAAGTTGAAGTAGCCGATGTAGAACCAGCTTTCCACGTGTTAAACGTTTCAAACGTCATGAGAGAGGATGAAGTGGGTGGAGACAGCTTAACGCAAGGCGAGACATTAGCAAATGCTGGTCACAAAGAAGAAGGTTACATCAAGGCCCCGAGGATGGTGTAGCAAGTGGACGTTACCTCATTGACTGCGAAGCAGATAGTCAAGTTAGTTTTGACTGGTTCACTGAGCCCAGTAGATGTAGTAGAGACTTATCTTGATAGAGCGAAGAAGCTTAACCCCAAAATAAATGCCTTCATAACGATAGCTGAAGAACATGCGAGAAGAAGTGCTGAAGAACTTGAGAAGCGCTTGAAAAAGGGTTTCCCTGGGAAGCTTATTGGCGTTCCAATAGCTGTGAAGGACGTTATATCAACTAAGGGGATAGAGACCACTTGTGCATCAAAGATATTGAAAGGCTACGTTCCTCCTTACGACGCCACAGTAATAAGGAGACTTAAGGCTGAGGGAGCGATAATCATAGGGAAGACGAACATGGACGAGTTTGCTATGGGCTCTTCGACGGAGCTAAGCGCTTACGGGCCCACGAGAAACCCATGGAACTTAGAGAGGGTCGTCGGAGGCTCGTCTGGTGGAAGTGGAGCAGCAGTAGCAGCGAGAATGGCGCCTATAGCGCTGGGATCAGATACTGGAGGCTCAATAAGGTGTCCAGCATCCTTCTGCAACATAGTTGGCTTAAAGCCAACTTACGGCACCGTTAGCAGGTACGGTCTGATATCTTATGCTTGCAGTCTTGAGCAAATAGGGCCTATGACTGTGGACGTCAATGACTGCGCATTATTGATGGAAGTCATTACCGGCAAAGACTGCTTTGACTCAACAATGATAGACTACAAGTTTAAGTGGACTCCGAGAGAAGTGAAGGGCCTGAGGATGGCAGTACCTAAGGAGTTTTTCGGTGAAGGAACTGACGAAAGAGTCGCTAACAGAGTGTGGGACATTATAAAGCTGTTGGAGTCTCACGGAGCGATCTACGAGGAGATATCCTTCCCACTAGCTCGCTACGTCCTTGCCTGCTACTACATTATAGCAATGTCTGAAGCCAGCTCGAACCTAGCTAGGTATGACGGAGTAAGGTACGGTCCTCCATGCGACTTATCGTTGCCTTGGTACGACTCTTACTCAAAGATTAGAGGTGAAGGTTTCGGAATAGAAGTTAAGAGGAGGATAATACTAGGCTGTTTTGCTCTCTCAGCTGGCTATTACGGAAGATACTACCTCAAGGCCTTGAAGCTTAGGACGATGATAAGGAATCATGTACTCTCAATACTGAAGAGCTTCGACGTCATAGTGACTCCGACAACTCCATTCCCTCCATTCAAGATAGGTGAGAGGGTGGAAGATCCGCTAGCTCTCTACATGGCTGATGTAGATACTGTTGTAGCGAATTTAGCAGGAGTGCCAGCGATATCGGTTCCAGCAGGCTTCATTGATGGGCTACCGGTAGGAGCACAGTTCATGGCTAACCACTGCTGTGAAGACTTACTGCTGACAGTAGCGAAGTGCATCCAGGATGAAACTAACTTCCACACTAAGGTCTCTAAGGAGGTAAGGTTATGAGCGACATCAAAGTGAAGATAGGGCTTGAGTGCCACTGCCAAATGACAAGCTTAAAGACTAAGCTCTTCTGCAGGTGCCCAGCTGACTATAGAGGGAAGCCGCCGAACACGAATGTGTGCCCTACATGCCTAGGACTTCCAGGTTCTCTCCCATACTTGAATAGAAGGGCAGTCGAGGAGGCGATCAAGGTAGCTCTTGCACTGAACTGCAAGATAAATAGGAGAATGGTCTTCTATCGAAAGAACTACTTCTACCCAGATTTAAGTAAGAACTTTCAGATTTCTCAGTACGATTACCCGTTAGCAGTTGACGGTCAGGTAACGATAAACGTCAATGGCACCGACAAGGTTATTAGGATAAAGAGGGTCCACATAGAGGAAGATCCTGGAAGAATAGTGTACAAGGGAAGCATAGAATCATCACCCTACACTCTAGTGGATTACAATAGGATGGGGATTGCCTTACTTGAGGTCGTAACTGAGCCGGACATGGAGACACCCACCGAGGCAAAGGCTTTCCTACAAGAATTGAGGTCCATACTGGAGCATCTAGATGTCTCTGATGGAAGCCTTGAGGGTTCCATGAGGTGTGACGCCAACATCTCAATTGAGGGAGGAAGTAGGGTCGAAATAAAGAACATAACCTCCTTCAAGGAGGTGGAGAGGGCTTTATCATACGAAATCATAAGGCAGCGAAATCTATTGAGAAGAGGGGTTCAAGTGAAGAGAGAGACAAGACATTGGGACGAAGTAAGAAGAGTAACTGTAGCTCTTAGGGCTAAGGAGGAGGAGATGGATTACAGGTACTTCCCAGAGCCGGATCTAGTACCAATAGAGATAGCCGACGAAATGATCAAGAAGATCAAGGAACAGCTACCAGAGCTACCAGCAACTAGGCGGATTAGGTTAGTAAAGCAATACGGCTTGACAGAGTACGAAGCTAGAGTCTTAACCTCAGACAAGCACCTAGCAGACTTCTTCGAGAAGCTGGTCTCGATCCACGGGAATCCGAAGATCGATTGCAACCTTGTGATAAACGAGCTATTGAGATTGCTCAATGAGAAGAACATAGGCGTAAGGGACCTCAAGTTCACGCCACTAGAAGTATCTGAGCTACTAAGAATGGTTGATGAGGGGACCATAAGCTGGAAGTCTGCAAAGTACGTTTTAAGAAAGATGGTTGAAACCGGGGAGCATCCCAGAAAGATAGTTGAAATTGAAGGGATAAGGAGGATAGCAAGCATTGAAGAAATAGAGAAGTACGTGGACATGGTCTTTGAGAAGTATCGAGAAGACGTGGAGGAAGCCTTAAGAGAACCGAAGGTCGTGCATAAACTTGTAGGTGAAGTATTAAAAGAGACCAAGATGCTTGCAGATCCCAAGATAACGTTTCAGATAGTATCTAAGAGGATAGAAAAACTAAGAGAGCTAAAAAAATAAATTGAAAGCTCTCTTAAGCTTCACCTTCAATGACTCTATCAATGGACCAGGCACTCATTTCCTTCATGTTTTCTAACAGACTTGCAAGCTCTTCATCAGCTTTAGGATCATTCTTCGATGCTACGAGAACTAAGATCGCAACCCTCTTCATAACCCTCAACCACCCTTTTCTATCTCGAATATCGCTACATCCTGAGCCTTAGTGGGCAATGTTCTAAGCCTAATACCAAGCAGAGCCTCTAAGTATCCTTGAATTAGAGGTGCTGGGATACTCAAGTTACTCGCCAATATCTTGTCGTCAGCCCTCCTAAACACCCCCCAGCCCATGTTCTTCAGAAACTCAAAGACCTCCTCCCAAGACCCACCCTCAATGAGCTTAAAGCCCAAGTTAGCAATCAAGTGATCTCTCAGTATGTAACCAGCTCTACGACCAGCCTCTACGAGCTTCTCGCCATCAACCTCCTTAGCAACCTCAAATAGCCCCTCAACGTTTAAGAAGACTAGCTTAACCGAGCCTAACTGATACCTCGGAGGATTCCAATCCTCCATCGTGAACATCCTGTAATAACGTAGAGCCTCTAGAACCACCTCTTTACGGCTCCTCTTAACCCCCCTAGCAATCAAGTCATCCAAATAATCAATAATATCCTTTGGAATATCAACAGTAGTTAATGGCATGAAATGCTACAGATATAGAGATATATTAACAGATATCTTTTAAAAATTCGAATTATCTTCACACCTTTACATTGTAAAAAAGAAAGGAGAAGATGAAGCCCATTAAGATATTTTGTAAACAATCGTTTAAAAATTTTCCAATACAAGCTCAATTACATTTAAACATTTAATATAAAAATTGCATTTAAAAATTGGCTACTACATAATTACTGGGTGTTTCAAGTATCGATCCTTTCAAGTAATTCGCATGTAATATTCTATAATATTTTAATTTATAATGCAGTATTGTTTTTCTTTTACTTTTTCCAATAACTCTTCGGTGTTCTATATGGTTCCGGGACCAATTCCAATGCCACCACTTTAAAGGTTGATAAAAAGAAAAAATTTTATTTATGAATATTTAACTATCTTTCGTTATGAATGTAACTATTTACAAGTCCAGTTTTCATTACACAAAACAAATGTCCAATTTTATAGAATCTTGTTTTCAAGGCGGCTTAATCTCAATTAAGGATTTAGCTTTCCTTCTTAATGTTTCACAATCATATGTTTACCACATGTTTAAGAAGCTAAGAGATGACATGTATTTTGCTGTGAAAGCTGTACCAGACTATGAGAGGATAAAGCTGCAACTATTTGGCTGTTTTCTTCCTATAGAATCGATGTTACATCGTGATATAGTGTTAAAGTCCTTATCTCAAAACGATTACGTAATCTATGTTGCCTCCTACTATGGGATGAGTAAGGGAATTCATTGTGTCTTCCTAATACCTTGTGGTTTAGAAAGTGACCTTACATCATTCTTAGAAGTGCTTCGATGCTATGGTATAATAGAGGATTATTTGATTCGACCTGTGATAACGACTAGGAACATCGTAATGGGTTTTGAGTGGTATGATTTCTCCAAGGATGTATGGTGCTTTAAGTGGCCGTCCCTGTTAAATGACGTAATTTCAAATATTGATTCTGAACATTTAGATATGCTTCACGACCTTAAAACCTCAGCATCAAGTACTACCTTCGACTTCTATGACCTACTAATACTTCATCACTTAGAGTACGACGTATTTACGAACATCGGAGCTTTAGCATCAAAAGCAAGGACAACACCTCAAAATTTAAGTTATCACTATAGAAACCACGTTCACAAACTAGTGAAGTTAATTAGACCCTACTGGCTTCCATTACCTCTTGAGCACGCAGCACCCTTTACTTTAGACATAACATTTGAAAGCCATAAGGCACTTGGAGCATTTATCAAATCTCTCCACAGGAAGCCCATAGCTTACTCGTACTCACTCTATGACCTTTCATCTCATCCTTCAACAATAATATCGGGCTCTCTTCCATACGAAGAGTTCTTCAACTTCACGAGCCTTCTAGACTCCTTAAGGGATTATGGTGTAGTTAGAGATTACGCGCTATACATCATCAATGCAAAGACGTCATCAGGTAAGGCCTTACCGTACCATTGCTACGACGGATTTAGCTGGCGCTTCAACCTTGAACCATGCGTTAATGAGATCTTGAAGTCGGTTAAGCAAGCTCAGAAGGGTAGAGCGAGATTAGCTAGAGCTGCTGATAAGAGTATTGAGCCGATGTAGTTTTCCATAGCTCTCGAGACATCGACGAACACCTTAGGTAGCAAGTCTACAACTGGGGCCCCAAAGGCACCTCCACCTCCTATCAACGTCAAGACCCTGAATATTATGTTACCGGTCATCCCATTAGGAGCTATGACTAGTGTAGCACATTTAACGGCATCCTCAATTAATATGCCTTGATGGTAGGCTTCAATGCTGCACTCCCTCCTAACTCTGTCTACGACCACCTCTGCCTGCCTTAACGTTTCATCCACCATGGCGTCCCTACCATAGTCCTCTAGTCTCCCACCCGATAAGACGGCTACGATCGGTCTCACTCCAAGAGCTCTCAACAACCTTACACCACCCTTAACCAGCTCAACCTTATCCTCAACGTCGTTCCCCTCGTCCACGCCAACAGGCGCCAAAAAGAACACAGTGTGATCTGGAGTTTCTAACACAGCTACACGATGAACCCTCTTAAGCTCAAAGACTCTCTTCAACTCCCTTAACGTCTTATTCGCTGAAAGGGTTCCTCGAACAACAGCTTCCACTTCACCCTTCGCTAACATCTCAACTATGGTGCTCTCAGGCTCGCGTGTAGCTATTACTTCAACGGCACTGTCACACAGCTTAGATATTCTACCAACTGCCTCTTCACTGCCAACAATTTTTACGTAAGCAAGCCCCTGCTCCACGGCCTTTTTCGAGTCTCTTAACACCTTTCCTGGATAATCTTCACGCTCTAGGCCTATCCCTATGGCTACAGTCACCCTTCGTTTCGTAGCCTCTCTTAATAGTCTCTCTCTAAGCCTATCAGCTCTGATAGGAATCTCGGGGCTCAGCATGGTAGAGCCAATCACCCCTCATCGCTTTTAACCGACATCATAGCCCAAATTTAACTTACTCAGCAGCTACTATAATTGTTTTGAGTGTTCTCTTCCCGACTTACGCGATTGTTACCCAAATAGCAAGAGGGTATTGATACCTCAACCTGTAAGCGATACACTCTTGCTAACACTCACTTTATCCTCTCGACCACTAGCTTGGCGAGATCCTTCAAGATCTTCTTCACGTCATAGCTTATGTCAGCTTCATCTAGTGCTGAAGAGCCCTCTTCAGCCAACTTCAGCGCCAGCTTGCGAACGTAATCGAGAGCACCTGTAGACCTTATCACCTCCCTAACCATTTCAACGTCCTCGTTTGAAGCATACCTGTTGCCGAGGGTCCTCTCTAAGATCTTCCTCTGCTCTGGGGTTGCTCTCTCCCAAGCTTTAACCACAAGCAAGGTCTTCTTACCCTCCTTAATGTCTGAGTCGACAGGCTTACCTACAACCTTCTCGTCCCCAAAAACTCCTAGGATATCGTCCTGTAGCTGGAATGCTATGCCCACTGGGATCGCGTACTTCGAGTAAGCATTTAGTAGTTCTCTATCGGCTCTCGCTAAAACTCCTCCCATTCTTAGGGGACCATCAATGGTGTATATTGCCGTTTTAAGCCTATGAACTTCAAGCACGTCCTTCTCTTTAACCATGCCTAGAGACTCCTTCTCTAGAGTCATATCGAGAATCTGTCCATGTCCGGTCTTCTCTATGACGTCTTGTAGAACTTCTACAGCTTCTAGGACAACGTCGTACTCAAACCCCGACCTCAATAATGCTTGAACAGCATAAACTGCAGAAAGATCTCCAGCTATTATAGCCATACTATATCCGTAGTGAGCTGCATCCTCATGTCCATAGATCTCCGAGTGTAGATCTCTGAAGGCTCTCCAGACCGTAGGTCTATTTCTTCTAACTTCATCTCGATCCATGACATCATCGTGAATTAACAGGTAGGAGTGAGTAAGCTCGATCGATATTGATGCTTTCACTATTCTACTATCAATTATCCCCTTAGAACCGGCGTAGCCCAATATCATCAATGAAGGCCTTATCCTCTTACCTCCACTAAGAGTGAACCTAGCTATCTCTTCAATAACCCGCCTCCTCCTCTCGTCTTTAACGTCATTCGCCTTCAACTTCAAGAAGCTTACTAGCTCCTCCTCTATTTGGGGACCATACCTTTCAATAAACGATTCAAAGGCTCCCACGACTTAACCTTAATTGGGAAGTTTTTAATTAAAGTTTTCCAAACGCGTTTGAGGCTCGATAAACCTCATGGCTAAGAACGCCTTTGAGATGCTTAATGAGGAGATAAGGAGAGAGCTAGCAGCTCTAGGCTTTACTAGGCCAACGGAACCCCAGGAGAAGGCCATACCGCTAATATTGTCTGGGAAGAACCTCTTGATAGTATCTCCAACAGGAACCGGTAAGACAGAGGCTGCAGTACTACCAGTCCTCGACATGATGTTAAGGCTGAAGAGGGAGGGTACATGCCGAGGAATAATGTGCATCTACGTAACGCCTCTTCGAGCATTGAATAGAGATCTCTGGGGGAGATTGTCGAAACTAGCTGAGAATATTGGTCTAAGCATTGAAGTTAGGCATGGAGATACTCCGCAGCATGTTAGGAGAAAGCAAGCTCAACGACCTCCAGATATGTTGATAACCACACCCGAGACTTTACAAGCAATCTTAATCGGCAGGACTCTTAGGAGGAGCCTAATTAATGTCAGGTGGGTTATAGTAGATGAAATACATGAGTTAGTAGCTGATAAGAGGGGGACCCAACTATCCATAGCTCTTGAAAGATTAAAGAGGATAACTGGTAGGAGTCTTCAGAGGATAGGATTATCTGCTACTGTTGGCTCAATAGATGTCGTTAAGAGATTCCTCGCAGGGAGCGATGAGGAGGTAGATCTAGTTTACGTTCCCATGCCCAGAAAGATGGAGATCATAGTTGACTCTCCTTCTATTAGTGGTCATGAAGAGATCACGTCGATACTTCAAGTAACTCCTCATGCGTCTTCAGCGATGCTAAAGATAGCCAGTGAAATAAGGAAGCATGGAAGCGTCTTAGTCTTCACAAATACAAGAGAAGCTACTGAGTTATTATCCTCGCGCTTGGCACTTATAGCCAGTGACTTTGAAGTAAGAGCTCATCATGGCTCACTATCAAGAGATGAGAGGATTCAGGCAGAGGAAGACTTCAAAGAGGGTAAGGTTAAGGCTTTAATTTGCACATCATCTCTTGAGCTCGGAATAGACATAGGCTCAGTCGATTTCGTAATACAATTTATGTCACCTAGACAATCAACACCTCTATTGCAGAGAATCGGTCGATCAGGCCATAGAGTAGGCGGTGTAGCAAGGGGTCTAATAATCTCTTATTCATCGGATGACGTCATAGAGTCAGCGGTTTTAGCTAAGAGGGCACTTAACCAAAAGCTCGAGGAAATAAAGATTCATGAACGTGCTCTCGACGTTCTAGCACACCAGGTAGTAGGACTCGTGATGGATGAGGGTGCTATAGAAGTAAATGAAGCCCTAAGCATAATCAGGGGGGCTTATCCTTACAGGAATTTAACGCTCGAAGACTTTCTTGAAACCGTGAAGTTCCTCCACGATAGAGGAGTCATCAGGCTTGTGGGCTCGAAGCTCAAGCGAGCCGGTAGGGCGACGATGGAGTTTTACCTCCATAACTTGTCAATGATACCCGACGTGAAGAAGTACGATGTAGTCTCTCTACCAGACAAGCGGAAAGTTGGGGTTTTAGATGAGGAGTTTGTCGTCACAAAGGTTAGGGAGACTTTAAGCATAATACTAGGAGGAAGGGTTTGGAAGATCATAGGAGTTGAGGAGTCTAAGGTCTACGTGGAACCGTCGGATGACATTGAGGGGGCCATACCAACATGGATTGGGGAGCTCATACCAGTACCCATGGACGTAGCGTTAGAAGTCGCTTCCATCAGAAGAAGTATCGAGGAGCTATACAAAGAGAAGCTCGACCTAAAGAAGGCTTTAGAAGGCTATCCATTAACAGATAGAGCCATTAAAGTGGCTTTGAGCGACGTGGTGGAGTACTTAAAGCTAGGTCTACCGTTCCCCCACGATAAGAGGATCGTGGTTGAAGGACTTGGCAACTACGTCGTGGTTCACGCCTGTTTTGGATCCAAGGTTAATGAGCTCCTTGGCCTCATACTATCGTCAATGTTGAGTAGCTCGATTTCCTCGATGATCCACTATAGAGCAGACCAGTACAGAGTCCTACTTATATCGTCTCGAAACATCAGAGCTAGCTTTGTAGCTAAATTACTTAGTGAATTATCACCAGAGGACGTGGACTCTTTAACGAACAACCTCATGCCGTCATCCGACGTCTACTTGTGGAGACTATTCCATGCTGCGAAGCGAATGGGAGTCGTAGAGAAGGATGCTAACGTAAAAGCTTTCTCTAAAGCTTACAAGTTCCTGCTAGGAACAATTGTTGATAGGGCTGCTAGAATGGAGGTCCTGATAGACAAGTTTGACGTTGATGGCCTTAAACAAATCCTAGAACTGATCAGAAAAAACATTATAGAAGTAGTTTGGTTCGAAGGAGGGAACAGGGCATCACCTTTGGCCACGCCGATACTCAATAAATACGTCCCTCTCGAAGCGATCCCATTAAGGCTCAGTAGCGACAAGACCCTAGACGAACTAGTCCTCGAGAGACTTATGGAGAGAACTGTAAAGCTTGTATGTATGTATTGTGGTAACTGGACAACTTCTAGGAAAGTCAAGTACCTGCCAGAAGACATTAAGTGCCCTAAGTGTGGGGCAAGGTACATAGCGGTTACATGGCCTAGTGACGATAAGATTGAGAAGTTAATTAGGAAGAAGCTGTCAGGCAAGCTCACCAAGCAAGAGGTGGATGAGATTAAAAGATATCAAATGTCAGCAAGTCTGGTTTTAACCTATGGGAAGAAGGCAGTTATGGTTCTAGCTGCAAGGGGTGTAGGTCCTCAAACAGCATCAAGAATACTTGCTAAAGACGCTAGAGGTGAGGGTACACTTTTTAAAGATATACTAGAAGCCGAGAAGAACTACATCAGGACGAGGATGTACTGGTCTCAAAGCTAGATCGAACGATTAAATGAGGGGGAAGGGGCTTTCAGTCGGAGTAAAAGGTAATTTCTCTAATTTCACGAGTATCTGACGTTCTAGGCTCTTAAGTCTCTCCAACACTAGATCCTTCGCTCTTTGAGTCATCGCAAAGACGGGTATTGTAGTGCCAGCTTGTAGTAAAGCCTTCCTTCCAGCGATCTCCCTCACCCATCTTGATGCACACGAAGTTATCACGTCACAGGTGCTTGCTAAGATCTCTGTCTCCTCCTTTGACGTCCCGGTTAAGTGCGTGGCAAATATCCATGAATCCTCGTACCTAGCCCTTATGATCTCAGCGTCTTTAGCACTAACTATTGTTACAGCAACATTTGACATCCCAAGCTTGTAGGCGAGCTCAACTCCAGCTAACTGATCTATTCTGGCTCCTTCTTTATCAAGGACGATGCCTCCTTCCAACTCTATTCTCTTAATAACCTCTGGTATTGGGCTTGTTTTCACAAGACCAGATAGTCTACCCCCAAGGCCCTGGACTAATAACGGATTTCTTGTTACAACAGTTCCAGCACAATCAGCGACTATGACGGCACCGCCGATCATGTGCTTCTTTAATCCAAAGCTTATTAGCTCAGAAGATCCAAAGGGAACGAAGTCTTCGTCTGATGTAACGATCCTATTCTTAGTGAACATACCAAACTTTCTTATCCTGAACTCTATGTTCCTCTTAATCTCCTCCTTCGAAAATATCTTTACCGGTTCCTCAAACCTGCTTGCTAACGGACAAGACTTTATCAGTGGCTTTCCAACATCTACAACTTTACCGTTGCGTACCACTATTCTGGTCCTCCCCAAAGCTTCCATCACATGCTCGTCCATCATACGCTAGAGGGGCGGAGGATGATATAACATTTTCCATGAATAAAGCACTCAGCACTTAAGCCTTCACGAAGGTCTTATAAACGTTAAAAGCTTTAATCTTCGAGCTTTGGAAGCTCTCCTTTAAATGTGCGAAATAAAATTCAAATTAAAGGTTGGAGCTTCATGAAAGCCAAATGACTTAAAAACATTTAGCTTACATTTTGTTTGTAATTAACTACAATAGTTGCCTAAAACTTCATAGAGTTGGGGGACAAATTGGAGAAGAGCGAATCAAACATCTCCTACGCTAAACCAGTAGGCATTATTGAAGGTAAGACCACTACTAGTAGCTTCAGGATTAAGATCTTATCTGATGAAGTTGGGAAGAACTCTTTCCTCGAAATAGCTCACGAGGGCACATACTACGTTTGTGGAATCAAGGAGCTTTATCGAACCGATGACGGCGTTTATGCTGAATGCTTTGTCATAGGTCAAGGGCCCAAGCTCCCCTTCATACCTGGAAGCTCTGTCTACTTAGCTAAGGAAGAGCACATTAGGAGAGCATTAAAGCTTAGCGATGATCCCTCGACTGGAATATACATAGGCAAACTGAAGGCACTGGATTGCAAGATATGGCTTCCAATAAAGAAGCTTGGAAGGATATTCATAGTTGGAAAGCCAGGTTCAGGGAAGTCATATACAGCCGGCGTCTTCATCGAGGAGCTATTGAAGAAGGGAATACCGCTGCTGATAATAGACATCCATGGCGAATACTCAAGTTTAAAGGTAATGGGAGATGTAACCTCCGAAGAGTTTGGTGTATACCCTAAATCTTACGCTGAAAACGTCGTGGAGTTTGGAGACCCTAAAGTTAGTCCCGGCATAGATCTTCCGCTTAATGCATTGGAAGTGGCTAAACCTGAGGACTTAATAGTTCCAGGTCAATGTACAATAATTAATCTTCGAGGACTATTAAGGGAGGAACAGATATCTCTAGTCTCTTCAATCCTTGAGAAGGTATTTCAAGCAGTGGTAGAAGGTAGATTAAGGCCCTTCTACTGTGTCCTCGATGAGGCCCATAGATTCGCTGGTAGAGAAAGGACCAAGGCTACTGACATCATTAGAAGGTTTGCCCAGGAAGGCAGAAAGTTTGGTGCAGGCTTGATAGTCATAACTCAAAGACCTCAACTACTTGATACAACCGTTAGGGGGCTTGTTGGCACATGGGTTATCCATAGGCTATCTGATCCTAATGACATGAGGATAACGCTTGAAAGTGGAGGGCTTGAGAATGAGTGGGAGAACGTCATAGCCTGGCTTGAAAGTGGTGAAGCTGTTATAACCGGTGAATCTGTTGAGAAGATACCGATAGTAGTTAGGATCAGACCTCGAGAAACTAAGCATGGGGGTGAAGGCTTTAATCCATTGGATTACGCAGTTAAACCTAGTGATGCTTCAGTTGCAAGGTTGCTTGAAAAGCTTTCAAAGGCAGCTACATGCGACTTAGACAAACTTCAGAAACAACCTATTTCAGTGGTAGGTCTTCCTCAAGTCTTCCTGCCGATAGTTGTTAATGAATCGGAGATATTGGAGAAGATCGAGAACACATACTCTAATCTGAGTTTCGACGTAACGTCATTAGAGCTAAACTACATGCCTGCCCTTTACTGCGAAGTTGAGGCAAAAGTTGAGAGACAAAACCCCTATGTGAAGCTCTCAGATGCTATTCAAAGATTAATACCCATAGGCGTAGAGGTTAGGGAGATAAATTGGGATAGCTCTCAAGCTTACGATATAGAATTGAAGGACTTAGAATCTCTCGATCTTCTTCCATCACCTCCACAACCCGGCTCCTATCAGAGAACATGCTTTAACATAGCAGACGCCAAGATAGTCAAGAAGATTAGAGAGGAACTACTAGCTTACGCTGCCACAAAACTTGTAAAGACACTTTACTACAGTAAGAAACTCGGCAAGTTTTCGTTAACAAGTGATAAGCAAGCCTTCTTATCAGAATGTCTCAACGAGGTAGCTGAGATAGAACGATGTGAAGAGAGGAACCTCGAAGAGAGCTACCTTAAATCCATGACCGAGATAGACGAGGCGATAGAGAGATACAATAAGAGACTTCGAAAATTAGGTGAGAGTTACAATGTTTTACGTCGTGAATACGAGCAGTTAAGTGAGCAGCTCAAGGAGGCAAAGAAGCATGGAAAGCCAATACTTAAGCTCTCGAAGCAGCTCGACATTAGAAAGAATAAGCTTGAGAACATTAGAGACGAAATGTTGAAGATAAACGTTCAAATAAAAGAGCTGAATGAGAAGAAGAGAGCTCTGGAAAGAGAGTGGAGAGAGAAGATCAGAGAGCTAAGGATGAAGATCAACTCCCTCAAAAGCTTCGATGTAAAGTCCATGATAATCCAACCTGAACCTAAAGAGCTCTCCATCGTTAATTTTCAGCTTATGTGGATTCCAGTGTATAAAGCAAAGTTAGTAATAGCTAGTAAGGACAATTCTAAGGAAGTTACAATTTGGTGGAATGCTTTAAATGGCAAAGGTTTCTACGGCTCATGTACCATATGCAATACAGAGCTAAAATATCTCTCAAGCTCAGCAATTTGTGAGATGTGTTTTAACTCCATATGCTCAAAGCACTCACTGAGGTGCTCTGCATGTGGAACAATACTATGTGAAGTACACTTTGACTCTCACATGTTAAAGTGCTCTTCGTGCTCTAAGACGATATGTAGTGCGCATGCTAATAGATGCTCGATATGCAATGAGCCTCTCTGCTCTTCATGCCTCCTTGCGTGTGCTGAATGTGGTACAGTAGTTTGTAAGCAGCATAGTTGGACATGTGAAGTTTGCAGCAAGACATTCTGCGAAAATGAGGAGAGGAGGACGTGCAACGTATGTGGAAGAGATGTTTGTCTCTCACATTCATATACATGTGAAGTATGTGGAAGAGCTGTTTGTAGAGATCACGCAAATCGTTGCGCTTTATGTGGCAATTACGTATGTAGAGATTGCATAGGCGAATCTAGAGGTCTCATTAGGAGGAAGATATTATGCGTAAAATGTGCAAATAGTGAAGTTTAAACTCCAAATCTTCTTTGACGCTTTTGATATGTCCTAATAACTCTGAGCAAATCTATGTACCTGAACTCTGGCCAGTATACATCGAGGAAGCAAAGCTCGCTATAAGCCGACTGCCAAAGAAGAAATCCGCTTAACCTCTCCTCACCTGAGGTCCTTACGATTAAGTCTGGATGGGGGTTTGGTAAATGAGATGTATATAGGAATTTCTCGAATAACTCCTCGTCTATGTCCTCAGGTTTAAGAGAGCCCTTAACAACTAAGCTTGATATCTGTCTTATAGCATCTATTATTTCTGCCCTCCCACCGTAGGCAATCGCTACATTAAGGTAGTAGTTTGAATAACTTGATGTCATCTCTTCAAGCTCATATAGAAGCTTCTGAACATTACGTGGTAGCAACCATGTTCTTCCCAAGGCCTTGACTCTAACACCATATCTATGTACTCGCTCATCTTTCAAGACTCTTCGCAACGTCTCTTCAGCAATTTTCATGACTACATCTACTTCCTCAGTCTTTCGTTTGAAGTTTTCAGTTGAAAACACGTATATCGTCAATGTCTTGATGCCAAGTTTTAAACACCAATTCAATAGCTCTTCGACTTTCTTAGCACCAATTCTATAACCCTCTTCTAGGGACAACCCCTTGCTTCTAGCCCAACGCCTATTGCCGTCCAGGATCACGCCCACGTGCTGGGGCATGGGCCTAGACTTTACATTCCTTTCAAGCCATTTCCCGTAGAGCTTGTAAACCCCAAGATACCTCAAGACCCTTTCAAACAAGCTCATTAGCTACGCCGCCTACCCTTCTTAACCCTATACTCTCTTAAGCTCTCCTCATTAAATGGTCTACCGCTCTCAGTTATTTCTTTAGGAAACTTATCGATCCACCTATTCATGAACTCTAGCTCCTCGTCAGGATCCATAAGCCGCAAATCATCGGGTAACATGTGTGGTATTTCATCAATTATCGGATACCATCTATAGCATTCCTCACATATAATGAGCCCTTCAACAATCTCCTTCGAAAAGCAGTCGAGACACTCATCATCAGTGGGCTTAACGTCCTTAACCCAACCGCTCTTTAAAGCACAGTAGAGAGGGCACTTCGATGGTAGCTCTTTAGGTTTATCCCTCTCTTCAACCCTAAATATTAGCAGCTTTAGTGGAAACTTCTTACACATTGGACATGCCAATAGATCCATAAGTCTCAACTTCATTTTCCACCACAACTTCTTTTAACTACCTCATCACAAATAAATAACCTACTCTCACCGTATTAATTACTGTTAAGGTGCCCAACATGAGCATAGTAACTTTGTGCGTCTTTGAGGACGAGGACTACGAGAACTTCCTGCCCATGACTCATACGAAGCCTGTCTTCAACCTTGTATGTGGCTCAAAAACCCTGCTTGAGAGGATGATAGAGGAATTGAGACCTCAAAAAGTCCTACTATTCACTAGAGACTACCTCAAGGAGAAGTTAATCCAGAAAACCTCCTTTACTGTCAATGAAGTAGACGTGGAGGGCGAGACGTTAATAGTTAATGGGAGACTCTTAGTGGATTTTGAAGCGGTATCTATTTTACGTTCAATGAAGTTGGGGGAGGCCTTAACGTGCAAGGGCGCATTAATAGCGATGAAGCTTGGAGAGGGCGTTGCAAGAGGAGCTTTAGCAAATAGAATCTTTGAACCTAGGCTAATTAAGTCATTTGCGAGCATAAAGGAGGTGGACCTAAACCTCATAAATTATCCTTGGCACTTAATGGAGTTGACGTCAAAGCTTCTAAACGAAGTGTCATCCCTAGGAGAGGGGTATAGCGGCGATGAGATTAAGGTGATTGGTGACCCTCAGATGTTAAGAGTCGGTGGTGACATCCAAGTCGAGGGTCCAGTTATAGTCGATGTTAGGAAGGGACCAGTGTACATAGGCAAAAACTGCATTATCGAGGGTTACACCAAGATAGAGGGACCAGTGTACATAGGCGACGGCACCATGATTAAGGGGGCTTACATAAGATCTAAGTGCTACGTAGGTAGAGTTTGTAGGATAGGTTTTGGAAGTGAGCTTGAAGAATCGATAATCTCCGATTTCACGAATAAGCAGCACGCAGGCTTCATAGGTCACTCCTACATAGGAGAATGGGCGAACATAGGTGCTGGAACAAACGTCTCAGATCTTAAGAACACGTATGGCACTGTAAGAGTTTCAATAAGGGACTCGATGATCGATAGCGGTCTTGTAAAGCTAGGATGCTTCATAGGCGATTACGTAAAGACTAGCATAGGGACGCAAATATATTCAGGCAAGAAGATCGGATCTTTCTCGCATGTGCACGGCTTCGTGTACGATGACGTTCCTCCCTTCACCATATGGGCTAGAAGCTTTGGTCTTGAACCTGTAGAATTGACATTAGAATCAGCCATTGAAACGCAGAGGAGGATGTACGAGAGAAGGGGGGTAGTACAGACTAAAGCTGACGTAGAGCTAGCGAAGAGACTTTTCGAATTAACCGCCGAAGAACGTGTTAAGAAAGGAGTTAAGAGTAGACCATTTAGGCTAACTTAAACTCACTCGTTTAAATCGCCCTCATAACCTTCAACAACGCCAAGCACATCATACATTCTACCCTTTCTTACCATCCCCTCGTAAATCCTCCAAACGCGCTTAATGGTCATGTACACCGTCTTGAACCCCTTAGTTTCAAGCTTAGCCTTCACCTTATCGTAAAACTGTGCAGGCTTAATGTCCTCATTTGTGAGGACCTCTATTATTGCTTCTTCGATGTCGGAGGTGTGAGGGTACCCCTTCCTCCTCATATCAACTCCTCTGGAATGCTTCTTACTTCATAAGCTATCTTAGGTGTGATGCCACTTTTTCGTAGCCTTTCAGCTACGTGAGGATACATGAATACGTACTCCTCCTCTATCTCTTTAGCTAACCTTGGATCTATCTCTAAGAGTCTTTCCTTTATTCTATCATAACCCTCTCTGCCGCTAAATGATAACATGACTGCTGGATGACATGAAACACCATAGTCTAAGAGGTTCCTTAAAGCTTGAAGCTGTAGATTGAATTGGCTCGGTAAGGCTCCAGTTAATAGTGAGAACTCTTCTTCGCTCGTCCCCTTAATAGATACCCTCACATACACGTTACTGAACTTCGAAATATCTCTCGCATAACTCCTATCACTTCCAATAAGTATACCATTCGTCTCAAGGATAAAGGTGAATAACCCATCGTTCTCAACGAGCTCTAGAACTTTAAGTAGATGTTCTCTACCTATCGTCGGCTCGTTACCACTTATCCTCACTTGACGATAACCGTGCTTCAAGGCGCAGCTCTTAATTGCCTGGTAAACTTGCTCTGGAGTGTAGAACTTACCTACTTGTCCAGGATGATCTCTAGGAACACCACTCCAACAAAACACGCACCTCAAGTTGCAACCACAACAATCTGCGGTTGCTATTCCACCATACCATCTACCACCTCTAGCTACTCGATAATACTTTCTACTCAAACCCTTAACTACAAGCTTCTCGATAGTCTCTGACAACTTCAAAGCATCAAAAGTGGTCGTCAAGCACCATCTCCTTAGCCTTTCTTAATTGTAATTTCTTGGTTCAAAAATTAAAAGTTAAGCTTCTACTCTTTATACGTTAAGACAGTTTATAACACTTAAATTGTGTATTAGTATATCCCCGAATAGTTTAGCGGCAATTTGTTGGCAAGGGTGTTATGTTTGAAACTTGTAGAATACGAAGCCAAAGATGTTTTGAAGAGGTACGGGATTCCAGTTCCTCAAGGTATTGTGGTAACAAGCGTTGAAGAGGCGTATAAGGCGGCTTGCAAGCTTAAACCACCTTTCGCAGTAAAGGCTCAAGTACCTGTAAGTGGACGAGGGAAGGCTGGCGGTATTCTTTTCGCCTACTCACCTGATGAGGTCAAGGTAATAGCTGAGAAGCTATTAGGTATGCACATAAAAGGTTTGCCTGTAAAGTCTTTGTTGATCGAAGAAAAACTTTCAATAAAAAAAGAGCTCTACTTCGGCATTACTGTAAGTAGGGTAGACCAGACGTACATCATGATTGCATCACAGGAAGGCGGGGTCGACATAGAGGAGATTGCTGAGAGATCGCCTGAAAAGGTTATGACCCTCCGCTTAGATCCTTGGCTAGGTCTTCAACCATATCATGCTCGTTTAGCGGCTAGGTTTATGAGGTACAGTGGCGATGCCCTCCTATCGTTAGAGAACATATTTCAATCCATATATAGGGCTGGAATGGATTACGATGCAGAGCTTATCGAAGTAAACCCCCTTGCCGAGACGATTGATGGAAACTTCGTTGCTTTAGATGCACGCATAGTAGTCGACGATAATGCCCTCTTTAGACATAAGGAGCTGCAAGAGAAGTACTTCGAACTTCTGTCTCCACATGAAAGAGAAGCAGCCAAACATGATTTAGCTTATGTTGATTTAGACGGGGACCTAGGCATTATATGTAATGGCGCAGGTCTTACGATGGCCACCATCGATGTAGTGCATCTTTTCGGAGGTCGTCCAGCAAACTTCCTTGATGTCGGCGGAGGTGCATCTCCCGAGAGGATAGCTGCTGCGGTTAAGATGCTGCTTCTTAATCCAAAGGTCAAAGTCATCCTAATAAACATTCTTGGTGGAATAACTCGATGCGATGAAGTTGCAAAGGGGATATTGGATGCGTTGAGGAGTACTGGCATTAAAAAGCCTTTAGCAGTTAGATTAGTTGGGACAAATGAAGAGCAAGGGAGACGAATGTTATCTGAGCTTGGGATTTCAGTTGTAGACAGCATGGAGGATGCTGTGCGGCAGGCAGTTGGAATGGTAAGGGGGGACGGTCGGGATGGGGATTATCGTTAACAGGGATGTTAGTGTGATAGTTCAAGGGATAACAGGAAGGCAGGGTCAATTCCATACGAAGCTCATGCTTGAATACGGTACAAAAATAGTAGCTGGAGTTACTCCTGGAAAGGGAGGAACTGAAGTTCATGGAGTTCCGGTGTACGATACTGTAGCTGAAGCTATCCATGAGCACAAGGTTGACGCATCCATAATCTTTGTTCCAGCACCATTTGCTGCAAGCGCAGCGTTAGAAGCCTTAGAGAATGGCGTGAAGATCGTAGTCATAATTACGGAGCACATACCAGTGAAAGACACAATTAAGGTCATATCTTATGCCAAGCGCATAGGCGCAATGATAATAGGTCCAAACACCCCTGGCATAATAACACCTGGAGAGTGCAAGATTGGGATAATGCCTCACCACATATACGAGCCCGGTAACGTGGGGATGATCTCAAGAAGTGGTACTCTCTCCTATGAAATAGCAGCCTCCTTAACCAGAAGTGGTATTGGACAATCCACTTGTATTGGCATTGGAGGCGACCCCGTGGTAGGCATGAGTTTCGTTGACGTCTTAAGACTATTCCGAGAAGACCCCCGTACAGACGCCATCGTAATAATCGGTGAGGTTGGTGGCAATCTCGAAGAGGTAGCTGCAGAGTACATAATCAAAGAAAACTACTCAAAGCCTCTTGTGGCTTTCATAGCTGGACGTTACGTTCCACCAGAAAAGCGTATGGGTCATGCCGGGGCGATAGTAATGGGTAGAACCGGAAGTGCAGAGAGTAAAATCAATGCCCTTAAAAAAGCTGGCGTCGAGATAGCTCAGAAACCAAGCGACATTGCAGTATTGCTAAAAAGATTGATTCGTAGATGAGCATGCCTTTAAGAGGGATTTTGAGATCGGTAGTGATGCAACATGAAATTGAATCTTCCGATCTACTAAGACCTCTCTCCTTCACACTCTGCTTTACACTAGTCGCATGAGTAGATAACTTGGGAGAAGCTATATTTCAAGCATCTTTCTCATCTATGCTTTGATGATAATTCACATCCATTGAACGACAAGGAATTTAATAGTTAGTAACGCATCTCTAAACACGTGATAACATGGGCAACGAGATTTCAATAGACCTCTTCAACTTACTGGACTTAAGGGTTGGAGTAGTAGTAGAGGCTGGGAAGATACCGAACTCTAAGAAATTACTTAGACTTAAAGTCGACATAGGTAACGAAGTTAGAGATATAGTAGTTGGAGGAGGAGAATACTACGACCCCAACTACTTCGTAGGCAAGAGGTTCATAGTGCTCACAAACATAAAGCCTAAGAAAATAATGGGAGTTGAATCTAGAGGGATGCTCCTGGCAGCTGACGTCAATGGAAGACCTGTCTGGCTAACAGTTGATGGCGAAGCTCCTGCAGGATCCCATGTGAGATAACGATAGTTTAAAAAGTCGTGTGGCACACAGTTACTTGAGCAACTCATCTAGTAGGTTTGAATAGAATGCTGAATATTAAAACTAAGTAAATTGTCGAGGTGGTGTCCTTGTCATCAAAGGGTGTTCCACTAAGACAGGTGGATGAGCTCACATGGGAGGTCCCTAAGGACTACAAGCCAGGTATGAGAGTTCCTGCTCGAATATATGCAGATAAAGTTCTACTTAGCAAGATGCTTGAAGACTTGACGATAGTACAGGCAGTGAACGTAGCCCACCTACCTGGAATACAGAAGTGGTCTATAACACTTCCAGATGGACATCAAGGGTATGGCTTCCCAATAGGCGGCGTAGCAGCAATGGATGCTGAGGAGGGCGTTATAAGCCCAGGAGGCATAGGCTACGACATAAATTGTGGCGTTAGAGTCCTGGTTACAAACTTGACCTACAAGGATGTAAAGCCGGTACTTGAAGATCTTATAACCACGATATTTAATTTGGTGCCATCAGGCTTAGGCTCCACCACCAAGGCTGTTAGGTTAACGAGGAGTGAGCTAGATGACGTCTTAGCTGAAGGAGTTAAGTGGGCCATTAGGCATGGTTATGGTTGGGAAGTAGATGCAGAGTTCTGTGAAGAGGGAGGATGCATGAAGGCAGCTGATCCCTCAAAGGTTTCTTCGAGGGCCAAGGATAGAGGATTTGACCAGCTGGGCACGTTAGGCAGTGGCAATCACTTCCTTGAGGTTCAAGTGGTTGACAAGATATTTGATCCAGAGGTAGCGAAAGCTTTTGGAATAAGGGAAGAAAACCAGGTAACTGTAATGATACATACCGGAAGTAGGGGCCTAGGTCATCAGGTATGTAGCGATTACCTCAGGGTAATGGAGATGGCGGTTAGGAAGTATGGGATATCAATTCCTGATAGAGAGCTTGCATGCGCGCCAGCGACATCTAAGGAGGCTGAGGACTACTTTGCAGCTATGTCTGCGGCAGCTAACTTCGCCTGGTGCAATCGGCAGATGATAACTCACTGGGTAAGAGAAGCTTTTAAGAAAACGTTTAAGCAAGACCCTGAGAATCTAGGGCTCAAACTGATTTACGACGTAGCTCATAACATATGCAAGGTCGAGGAGCACGTAATCGACGGTATTAAGAGGAGGGTCTTCGTGCATAGGAAGGGGGCTACGAGAGCCTTTCCGCCAAATCATCCAGATGTGCCGGCTAAATATAGGTCCTTTGGGCAACCAGTTCTGATACCCGGCTCCATGGGGACTAGCTCGTGGATATTGGTTGGCAACCCTAAAGCTATGCAGATAACATTCGGCTCAACGGCTCATGGAGCTGGCAGGATGATGTCTCGAGAAGAGGCTTTGAGGATGGTCAGGGGATCTGAGGTCAAGAACGAGTTGGAGCAAAAAGGCATAGCAGTTAGAGCTGCTAGCATAAGGGTTCTAGCTGAAGAGTGGGACAGAGCTTACAAAGATGTTGATAGAGTTGCTGAGGTAAGCCATAGAGTTGGTATAGCAACTAAGGTTGTGAGATTAAGGCCGATAGCTGTAGCGAAGGGCTAGTTACTTCTTTGCAAGGTTGATGGCGTATTCCATAATCTTCTTAGCTATATCAACGCCTGTAGCTGGAGCTGCGTTCCTAAACTCAGTTACGCTGTTCAGCTCGTGAACTAGGAGGCCTCTCTCACTCTCTAAGCAGTCAACACCTACAACGTGGGCTCCAACAGCTTTAGCAGCCTTAATACTAACCTCTCTAACCTCATCACTTATCTCCATTTTAACTGCTCTTCCTCCAAGAGCGGTGTTGGACCTCCACTCGCCTGGAGCAGCATAGCGGTATATCGCTGCTATCGCTTCTTCACCCACAACAAAGCATCTAATATCTCTATCAGGCTTCTTAATAAACTCTTGAACATAGAATATTTGGTATAAAGGATGTAGTAGCTCTCGATGTTCAAGGACAACCTTAGCTGTCTCCACGTCCTTAATAAGTGACACTAGCCTACCCCAGCTACCTACAACTGGCTTCAAGATTGCTGGATAACCTACTTCCTCTAACGCTTTTAAAGCTCCATCCCGAGTGAAGGCAACAAGGGTTTTTGGTGTTGGTACTCCAGCTCTTCTCAGCGTAAGGGTTGTTAACAGTTTGTCGCCACAAATTAAGGTTGTGTAGAATGAATTTATGACTGGAATCCCAACGCTATCAATTATTGCAGTTAGGTAAAGGCTTCTAAAATGTCCAACACACCTCTGAATGATAACGTCTCCTTTAAGCACTTCAGGGTTTACTTCTCCCTTGGTTATGTCGATGAAGGAGTCTTTTACATCTATTAACCTCACATCAGCTCCAAGGTTTTCTCCAGCTTTTTGTAAAGCCTTTTCTTCAACTCTAATCCTATCATAAGTTACTACTACCCTTACCAAACCCTACTCTCCCCAATCTTCCTTCACCGTCTCTGCTTGCTTGAGCTTAAGCTCTTCACCCTCAAAGTATACCTCAAATTCTTGACCACAGTCTGGGCAGCTTACTATCTCTCCAGCGATTGCGTCATCTGGGACCTTAATTTCGCCCTCACAATCTGGGCACCTGACCTTCATGTTAAACCTTAACCCCCATTATAAGCATGCAAGACCTAACTTTAATGTTAAGGCTTATTAAGGTTTCTCAGCAAACTACCATTCCCTCAAGACCATCATAGTATTCGTTGACTTAACACCTTTTATCCTTCTCAGCTCATCAATGCATTCGTTAACATCACTCATACTGGGTGACGATATTATCACGACAACATCGTAAACTCCGGTCACTTCAAATACCTTCTCAACTCCACTTACTTCTCTAACTTTAGAGGATAATTCCGAGGTATCAGCTGATGGATCGGCTGTTATGAGCGTTATCGCTCTAACCTTAACTGGTTGATTCACCTCTATCGTGAACCTCTTAATAACTCCCATCTTAACTAATCTATCGATCCTCTTCCTTACGCCGGCCTCGGAGAGACCTACTTTCCTAGCTATGATCGTGTAGGGAGTTCTAGAATCTTTTACCAGTACGTTCAGTATGGCATTATCGATCTCATCTATCTCTAACAATATTCGCACCTTCTAGTACGAACCTCGAAGTTAAAAAGTTCTGAACATCATAGGGAATCTTGCGGTAGAAAAGCTTTACTCTTGAACTTATCAATCCAAATTAGAGCTCTCCAAAGGACGTTGATCGACTTAAGATACTCGTTGACACTTACTCTCTCCCATGGAGTGTGGTCCAAGCTCGAGTCTCCAGGGCCGTAAGCAGCCATCTCTGCTCGAGTCCACTTAGTTGCTGCTACATTAATATCGCTTGTACCGGTCTTATATGCAAAGCTTGGCTTTACTCCAAGTTCTTCGAAAATGGCTCTGCTAAATGCTCTTGCTACCGTACTAGTTCTACCTAAAACGTAAGCCTCAACACACTCATCCCACCTCACCTCTACTTTAATACCCCTACTACTTGCAAAGCATTCAGCTACATCCTTCACCATCCTGATGATGTCTTTACACTTGAGTGTTGGCGGTATTCTGACGTTGAACTTAAGGGTACATTTCGATGGAACTAAGGCTGATGATCCGCCACCATTCATGAACGTTAAGCAGTAAGTAATCGAGTAGAACCTGCTATCCTCCTTCTTGTATGAATTAAGAACTTTTTTTAGCTCCATCCACAGATACCAACCTTCCTCTATCGAGTTCTTAAAGAGCCATGGGCTGGCGGAATGCCCTTCCTCAGTTTCAACTGTTACCTCAAAGGTTACTCCTCCCTTGTACCCTAAAGTTAGACAAGAGACTCCGCTGGGTTCTCCAAATATTGCTACATCTGGCTCGTCGATGGAATCGATTAAGTGGTACATTCCTTTACTTGAACCTTCTTCCTCAACAACACCCGCAACAACCATGTTAAGTCCCTTCCTTTCCGAGCTAAGGTACTTCTTAGCAGCCATGATTAGCGTGGCTAATGGTCCCTTAGCGTCTACAGCTCCTCTACCCCATATTTCTTCTTCTTCTATCCTAACTGGTATGAAGCCGGGAACCGTGTCCATGTGACCGCATAGTAACACTTTGGGACCATGACCCTTTAACTCTCCTATCACATTCCCTACAGAGTCTATGTGGGCTTCAAAACCTAGCTCCTTCATCTTTAAGTATAGCAGCTTAGCTAACTCAGCTTCTTGACCTGTTGGGCTGTAGACTTTCAACAAGTCGAGTAGGAACTCTACCTCAAAGCTTGACATTGCCTAACACTCTTTCAAGAGCGTTAATAACCACATCGACATCTTCTCTCGTTAGACACAATGGAGGTAAGAACCTAATGACTGTTCTCCCAGAGTACGTAGCTAAGACTCCTTCGCTTATCAATGATAGCAGTGGCTCTCTGATATCAACTCTAAGCTCAAGTGCTTGCATGAACCCAATACCCCTCGCTTCTCTTACGACCTTGAACTTTCCCTCAAGGTCCTTGAGCCTACTAAGCATGTAGCTGCCAGTTGACCTACAGTTTTCAAGCAGACCATCTTCCAATATCGCTTCGAGAGTTGCTATTGCTGCAGAGCACACTAAGGGATTGCCTCCAAACGTTGAGGTATGCTCGCCAACTCTAAGCTTAATTGCTATGTCTTCTTTAGTGGCTGTGGCACCCATAGGTAACCCACCAGCTATGCCCTTAGCCATGCATATAATATCTGGCTCGATACCCCAATGCTCACAAGCCCATAATTTGCCAGTTCTACCAAAACCGGTTTGAACTTCGTCAACTATCAGGAGAACCCCCCTCTTCGTGCACTCTTCTCTCACTTGTGGAAGGAAATCGCTTGGAGGTATTATGACTCCGCTCTCGCCCTGTACTGGTTCAACAACAACTGCTGCAACATCATCGCTAAGGGCCCCCTTAAGTTTATCGATGTTACCGTAGGGGACAAACTTCACGAAACTTGGGAGGGGCTCAAAGCTCTCTCTATACTTTTGATCCCACGTGAGCGTCAATGCCCCCAAGGTTTTCCCATGATAACCTCTCATCATGGACACTATGACCCTTTTGCCTGTAGCCTTCCAAGCAATCTTTATAGCAGCTTCGATAGCTTCAGCCCCACTATTACAGAGGTAAACCCTCGTTAATCCCTTAGGCAGTACGCTTACGAGCTTTTTAAGATATTTAGCCCTCACATCATTGTAGCATGAGCAATGACAAGCTAGTAGTCTCTCACACTGTTCCTTAATTGCTTTAACCACTCTTGGATTGCAATGACCTACAATGGCTGCTCCATAGCCAGCTACACAATCTACGTACTCTCTGCCCTCATCATCCCATACCTTAGCTCCAAGCCCTCTAATTATAGTGACTGGGAACTTTTGATATGTGGGAACTAGGTGAGAATCCTCCATGCTCTTAAAGTCAATCGCCAACTGTAATCACCGTGCCCCTCCCCATCAAGGAGCTTGTAACAGGTCTCTCTTTAAGTCCAGATGCTATGATAACTTTTTCCACGCCCTCCTCTAATGCCTCAATAGTTGCGTAGAGCTTAGTTATCATGCCTGCTCCAACGCGCTTTAAGGCTGATCTCGCTTTGCTGAGACTCATTTTATCTACAAGCTTACCGTCGATCATCACTCCATCGACATCAGTTAATAGCACCAAGGTCTCTGCTTTAAGCGCACCAGCTATGTGAGCTGCAGCTCTATCACCATCAACATTTAGAACTTCATTCTCATCTCCAAGAGCTACTGGAGCAACGACTGGCACGAAACCCATCTCCAGTAAGCCCTTTAACATCTCAACGTTAACGCCCATTATCCTACCTGTGTACCCTCCCTCTATTGCCCTCTTCCTCCCTCTTTCATCTATTATTACAAGTCTCTTCTTGCGCTCAGCTCTGAGAAGCCCTCCATCAACACCAGATACCCCCAACGCCTTGACCCCAGCTTTTAACAAGCTGATTACGACCTCCTTGTTTATCTTACCGGCCATAACCATCATGTAAATCTCAGCTGTTTCTTTATCGGTATACCTGCTTCTAAAACCATCAGGCGATGTAATGAAGACTTGAGGTTTACCTAACTTCTCAGCTATCATAGTCACTACGTCTCCTCCACCGTGCACCACCACGACCTTATCTTTCTCTGAGACTTCCGCTATGTCTTGAGCTAGTCTATCGAGTACCTCCTTGTTTGCTACCAAGTCACCTCCAAACTTTACCACTACGACCAAGCGAATCACCTATATGGGATGGAAGCCGCAGAAGTCAAGACCAGTCTTCTCATCAACCCCTATTAGTATGTTGAAGCATTGAATGGCTTGCCCTGCAGCTCCCTTCATCAAGTTATCTATGGCTCCGAAAGTCACAACTCGATTTACATGTGGATCTACTTCAAAGCCCACGTCACAGAAGTTTGTTCCCACAACGACCTTGGGGTCTGGAAGCCTGTATACCCCCTTCCTGTCTTTCACTATCCTGATGAAGGGTTCATTGGCATACATCTCTCTATACATCCTCCAAAGCTCCACGAGCTTTACCTCTCTGTTCACGTATACGTGGCATGTAGCTAATATTCCTCGAACTATGTTAACTGCATGGGCTGACATCGCTACCTTTACTGGTCTACCAGCTAGAGCTGAGAGTTCTTGCTCTATTTCTCCTGTGTGTCTATGACCAGCCGGAGAATAGGGCCTAACTACTCCAAACCTTTCAGCATGCATTGTAGCCAGTGAAGGGCTTGTACCCGCACCTGAAGAGCCTATTTTAACGTCAACAACTACGTGTTCAGGATCTATGATGCCACTCCTAGCTAGAGGAGCCAGTGCCAATATTGCAGCTGTTGGCATGCAACCTGGACATGCAATTATGTTAGCTCTTTTAATCTCACCTCGATGTAGCTCAGGTAAGCCGTAGACAGCCTCTTTAAGCAAGTCTGGTACTGGGTGCTTCCAGTTATACCATACCTCGTACATGTGAGGGTCTTTGAACCTGAAGTCAGCGCTCAAATCTATGACCTTAATGCCCGTCTCCACCAGCTGAGCCGTCAGCTTAGCTGATTGCTTATGTGGAACTGCTAGGAACACCACGTCGCAATTCTCTGTTAGCTTCTTCACGTCGAGCGGTGTGAAGACAAGGTCTGTCAATTTTCTTAAGTTGGCATGAACTCTAAACACATACTCCCCAACGTACTTCCTCGATGTAGCGGTAGTTACCTCAGCATAAGGGTGATAGAGGAGTAGTCGTAATAGCTCTCCACCTACGAAGCCCGAAGCCCCGACAATCCCAACCTTCTTCCTCATCTCCTAGCCTCCCTGATCAGGTAGTCCGCGATCTTGCCAGCTATATCCACACCTGTGGCGGAGTATGCACCTTTAAACTCAACGGTTGTGTTTATCTCGTTTATGAGCAATCCTCTATTACTCTCCAGGCAGTCAACACCAACAATCTCACCATTAATAGTTCTTGCTGCCCTTAAAACAAGTTCTTGCTGTTCATCAGTTAGAGTGCAAGTCTCAGCTCTTCCTCCCAAAGCTATGTTTGTTCTCCATTCTCCTGGTGGAGCGTAGCGATATATCGAGGTAATAACTTCATCACCCACTACGAGGGACCTTATGTCTCTCGATGGCTTCTCTACATACTCCTGAATGTAGAATATGTTGTGAAGGAATGGCTCTAAATATTCCCTGTGCTCAAATATCGCTTTCGCATTCTCGTAGTCTCTCAGTAATGCTAATAACCTACCCCAGCTACCGACAACAGGCTTAATAACAGCTGGCAATCCTATCTCGTCTAAAGCTTGCATAGCCCCCTCAACTGTGAATGCTACGACAAATCTCGGCGTAGGTATCTTGGCTTTAGCAAGCTCCAGTGACGTGAGTAGCTTATCCCCTCCGATTAGTAGAGTACGAAATGAGTTAACAACCCTCAAGCCCTCTGTCTCCAGTATAGCTGCCCAGTAAAGCCCTCTGAAGTGGCTTAAGCACCTATTTAACACTATGTCGCCTAAGTCCTTCATTTTCCCATGAACTGCTACCTTAAGCTTAGCATCTACCATCTCGACTTCAACGCCTCTAGCCTTAAGCGCGTCAAGTATCGACTTCTCCTCCCACCTCAATCTATCGTAGAGTAAAGCCACCTTCACTTCATGCCGCCCCAAGTCTTTTAGCTTCGCTCTCAAGCTGAAGGTCGATCTCCTCGATTTTTCTCTTAAGTTCAATGATCCTATCGGAATCCGTTAGTAACTTGAGCTTACGACCATTAATCATGTCGACAACAGAGCGCTGTGAGGGACCTCCGGAAACCTTACACTTAGCTACGCACATTTCAGGATTAAGAGACTCTCTAATGACTTCCTCGTCGATTTTTATTAAGACCCCCTCACATAGTGCAACCTTCTCAAGCATCTCTGACGTTATCTCGTTGGGAGTTAAACCGGCATCGACGGCCTCCTTGACTAATCTACCAACAATCCTATAAGCTACCCTAAATGGCAAGTTGAAGCGCCTAACGATCTCGTTTGCAAGCTCAGTTACGGTGGAGAAGCCAAGCTCGGCAGCATCATGCATCCTTTTTACATCGAACTGCAACCCCTCAATAACGCCCTTTATGATTCTTAGAGCCCTCAATGTCTCTTCAACAGAGAACCATACGGAGGGTGTGACCTCCTGAAGATCTAAGTTGTAGCTTAACGGTAGTCTCTTTAGAATGCTTAAAGCTGAAAATAACATCCCAAGGACTTGCGATGCTCTGGCTCTAACCACCTCAGCCACCACGGGATTCTTCTTCTGAGGCATTATGCTACTCGTCGATGAGTATGCGTCTGGAAGCTCCACGAACCCGAACTCCCACGTACTCCACAGCACCAATTCTTCAGCTATCTGGCTCAGGTGAATCATTATCATTGCAGCAGCAAAAGCTAGCTCGACCATGAAATCTCTATCTGAGACTGCGTCGACCGTGTTTTCCTCTATCTTCGAGAAGCCCAAGAGCTTCGCTACGTACTCTCTATCTAAGTTAAAGCTGCTACCAGCAAGTGCAGCACTACCCATGGGACTTTCGTCTACCCTTTCATAGACCTCTAACAACCTCTTGAAGTCCCTATCAAACTTATCGTGATATGCTAGTAAGTGGTGTGCGAGCGTTATTGGTTGTGCATGTTGAAGATGAGTGTATCCTGGCATTATGGTGTTTATGTGTTTCTCACATTGGCTTAGCAAAGTCTCCCTCAACTTTAGCAACTCGTGAGCTAATTCGATGATGACCCTCTTTGCCGTCATACGTAGTGCAGTTGCTACCTGGTCATTCCTACTTTTCCCTGTGTGTAGCTTGCCCCCAACACTTACTCCAACCTCTTTTATCACTTCATCCTCAATGTGCATGTGAACGTCTTCTAATTGTGGTCTTAAACTAAAGCCTTGAAGTAACCGTTTTAAGACTCCGTATATAGCCCTTCCATCGCTTACATTAATGATCCCTTGCTTGACAAGCATTAGTAGATGAGCGATGTTCACCCTAACTACATCTAAGGCTATCCTGTCATCGAAGCTTATTGACGATATGTATTGTGTGGCCTCAATACTTGGTGTTTTGATCCTTGCCTCCCACATTTGGCTCAGCTCTACCACCCCTCGATCTAGCAATGTACGTTTGTAACCCCCATAGCTCTATGAATCCTTTAGCTAATTTTTGATCAAATTTACTCCACTCTTCATAAGTTGCAAGATCAAGTTCATAAAGTGACTTAGAGGACCTCCTACCAACAACATTCACTGTGCCCTTGTAGAGCTTTAACCTAACGTCACCCTCAACCCTCTCTTGAGTCTTCTCGATAAAGGCGTCAAGATCTTCGCGTAGAGGATCACACCACAAACCTTCGTACACGAGTCTACTCCACCTGTCATCGACAATCAACTTAAACACTAGTTCATGCTTCGTTAGTGTCATCTTCTCTAAGTCTTTATGAGCCTCAATAATGCATACCGCTGCAGGAGCCTCATACACCTCTCTACTCTTTATTCCTACGACGCGATCTTCTATGTGATCTATCCTACCAACACCATGTCGTCCAGCCAATTTATTCAATGAGATTATTACGTCCTTAAGACTCATCTCAATATCGTTAAGCGCAACTGGCAGCCCATTCTTGAAGGTTAAGGTTACGTAGGTGGGCTCGTTTGGAGCTTTGAGCGGATTAACAGTCCACTCAAAAGCGTCTTCGGGAGGCTCTGCATAGGGATCATCAAGTGGACCACACTCTATGGACCTTCCCCACAAGTTCTGGTCAATACTGTACGGCTTATCCTTTATCGGAATCGGGATACCCTTCTTTCTCGCGTACTCTATCTCTTTATCCCTACTAAGCCCCCATTCTCGTACTGGAGCTATTATCTTGAGGTGAGGGGCTAGAGCTTTAACAGTAACCTCTATCCTAACCTGGTCGTTCCCCTTACCGGTACATCCATGTGCTACTGCATCTGCCTCCTCCTTCAAGGCTACTTCGACGAGCTTTTCAGCAATTAGGGGTCTGGAGAGAGCACTATGAAGCGGGTACTTACCTTGATAGAGGGCATTCGCCTTTATGGCTCGCGCAATGAATCTTTCGACAAACTCATCAACAACGTTCATCGAGTAATGCTTATAGACACCTAAGGCTTTGGCTTTCTCCTCAATTGCTTTAAGATCCTCCATTTGACCTACGTCTAGAGTTACAGTTATTACTTCTGCATCGTACTTCTCCTGTAACCACTTAATAGCTACTGATGTATCAAGTCCTCCTGAGTAAGCTAAAACGACCTTCATACCTTTCTACCTTTGAGTAGATAGAAAGAGCTTTGAAGAATAGCTTATATAAACATTTCTTTCTCTAAAGGATCCTTAAAGACTAAGTGCATTAAATTTAGGTTTCTTCAAAGTAGTAGGGTGTAACATTTAAGATGGACCAAGTGGTCTCCTTTATGTGGTGACGTGAAATGATAGGTTGCCATTTAGTGGTGCTCATAACGTTTCCATCCAAGGAAGAAGCATACAAGGTTGGCAGAAAGCTTGTTGAAGAAGGGTTAGCTGCATGTGTGAATGTTATAGAAAAAGTTCGCTCCCTCTTCATATTTGAAGGTAAGTTTGAGGAGTGCGATGAGGCTTTGGCTATTGTTAAGACTAAGCTTGATGTTCTACAGAGACTAATAGAGGCCGTCAAGTCCATGCACTCATATAGTGTTCCGGAGGTTATAGCCATACCAATCATTGCTGGCTACGAGCACTATCTTAAGTGGTTAGAGGAGAGTATAAGGTGTAGGTAATTGCCAATTAAAGGACTGATAGTAGATTTAGATGGCAGTGTGTACATCGGCGACAAGCCGATAAATGGGGTACCTGAAGCGTTAGAGGAGCTTAAGCGTAGAGGAATCAAGATTCTCTTTTTAACGAATAACGCTACGAAAACTCCTCAAGAGTATCAACAAAAACTCGAGAGCATGGGGATAAGAGTTACTTTAGATGAAATCTTGACTTCGAGCATGATAGCAGCTTCCTATATCAAGCGAATCTACGGGTCTTCTAAAATCTATGTGATAGGTACTAAAGCTCTAGAAGAAGTATTGAGATCCTATGGGCATGAAGTTGTGGACTTCAATTCTAACATCGTTGTTGTAGGGCTAGATTTCGATTTCAATTACCAGAAATTATCGAAGGCATTGAGAGAGATAAGGCGAGGGGCAAGGTTCATAGCAACAAACATGGATGCAACAATACCTGTTGAAGGCGATATCATGCCTGGTGCAGGCTCAATAGTCAAGGCGGTTGAGGTTGCATCCGGCGTAAAGCCGCTGGTGGTAGGTAAACCTTCAGGAATAGCCCTCAAAGAGGCTTTAAGAGGTCTCAAGCTGAGACCTGAAGAAGCTTTGGTTGTAGGTGATAGACTTGAAACTGATATAAAGATGGGAAGGAAGTTTAAGTGTCTCACCGCGCTCGTCCTAACTGGAGTAACTAAGGACGTTACCCCCTCATCTTTACCCGAGCAGCTTAGACCTCACTTGGTAATTAGGAGCTTAGCCGACCTACCTCGCATAATTAGCGAGCTACCTTAAAACAGTCTTTTTAGGTGTACTTATGCCGATTTCATAGACGTAAATCTTGTGGTCACACCAGTAGTCTCTCACGCTTTCAATACGAATTGGTTTCCAGCCTGGGACCTCAAAGTCGTGAGATACTACTCGAGCACCAACTTTTAGCTCTCTTTCAAGCTTAGGTCTCAGCTTTTCATTAACGCTTGTTAAGAGGTATAGCGTTACAACACTAGCTTCACTTATGTCAACTTGAAAGAAGTCGCCATTTATCACCTTTACTTTCCCCTCAAGCCCATCAGTCTTTACTCTCTCCAATATTCGTTCATAGAGGTCTTTTCTTATTTCAACGCCAACAGCTCTGGCCTTAAACTCCTTGGCTGCCATAATGATTATCCTACCATCACCAGCACCTAAGTCGTAAACAACATCATCGGGGCCAACGTTGGCCAACTCAAGCATTCTGCGAGCAACATGTTCTGGTGTAGAAACGAAAGGAACGTCAACCATTTTGAACCCCGACTGGAACTTACAACTTTCTTCTTAAATTTATTTCTTGTTTTGCTCAGTTCACGCTAACTGATGCACGCTGAGATCAGCTAAGCTCGGCCTAATGATTATGAGGAGGGAGGGACAAAGTTAAAAGCACCCCCTGTTACTCCTCTTTGAGGGCTGCAAATTGATGTACCAACCTGATCGTGTCTTCCTCAAGAGCCTGACAGAGTGGGTTGAAAGTCAAAAAAGAACACTTGAGGGAGCTAAGGAGTCATTGAAAGAATTAGAAGGAGCTGACAGGTTGATGCTAATATTAGCTTCTAGAAATGCATGCTACCACATAGCTAGAACCATAAGGGGATTTGATAGCTGGCTTCAAAACCCTATGGTTATAGGTCTCATGCCGATAGAAATGGCCAAAGAGGTTCAGGAAAAGCTGTACGAAATAATGCTTACGTTAATGGAGTTTGACATAAAGCATACAAGTGAGTTCGCTGATTTGCTCTCAAAGCTTATGGAGGAGGGCAAATTACCTAAAATCCTCTTCGAAAAACCTGAAAGAAGGGAAGAGGGTCGTAGGTTACCATACATGTTTTAAGCTCTTCTAATGCACTCTCCAAGTGCTAGGACTTGATCAGGGGTATCGAATATAGGAAGACCAACTAGCATGGATACGCCGTAACTCCTTAGCTCCCTAATTTTCCCTACAACCTCGTTTTTCGTACCATAAATGCTTAATCTTGAAACAGCTTTCTCTAGAACCTCAGCAAACTTTGGTGGTACGTTTATTGAGTTGAATGTTGGAGGGATTCTGTAACCCATTTCAATCAATCTCTCTCTTAACCACTTCCTTCTTAAAGCGTATTCTGCCAATGCCCTCACAACATTCGTTAAAGGCTTATCTATAGCGTAGGGCACGTAGATGGCGCACTCAAATCCTCGCTCTGCGCACTTCTCGACGAGGTTAAGCTTCTCTTCGTCGTACAGGAAGAAGGGAGTCACATCTGAGTAAGTCTCAATCACGTAGTCTAACTTCTTTTCTATTCCTTCAACTCCTAAAAGGATGCTCGAAACCCTTCCGCTCAATTGATGTAATACTTTCTTAATTGACTTGTAAGCGCTTTGAGAAGTCTCGTCCTCATCTAGATAAGCCTTATTTCCAGCCACTACACATAGCCCTGCATTTCCAAATTCTTCTATTACTGGAATGTAGAGACTTAGCAGCTGGTCTACGTCTCTTCGTCTCGCAGCTAGTGTTATGTAGGTCTTGACGTTAGGGAACACTCCAAGTAGCTCTTCTAGCTCTCCCGGCGAAACGTCATACATCCTCCACTCAGCATCTATTACATGAATTTTCAAACGAGCTTGCAAGACAAGCTTTGTGACCTCCATAGTCTTCTTCGCTAACTTGTTCACGTTAGGGCTAAGCTTGCTTCTTTTGGTCGCTTTCCCTCCTACGAGCATGTGCTACACCTTAAATTGAGCACTTAGAGATAACTTTAACTTAAATGTTTAAAAATTGATTCGGAGGTGCCATAAGTGAGCGCGATAGACCTCTATGTTGCGAGGATGCCTTATAGGTTCTTTGAGCTCGAAAATGATCCTAATGAAGCCGAACTGGTACTATTAGGTTTTCCCTACGACTCAACTTCGAGCTTTAGAGTTGGTTCTCGTTTTGCTCCTCAACAGCTAAGAATTTACTCAGCAGCTATTGAGGGCTATGTGTGGGAGCTTGAAGTCGAGATATCCGATGTGAGGATCGCCGATGCTGGAGACATAATAGTAATTCACGGAGATACGGTAACCTCATTAAACCGGCTTAAAGAGGTTGTTCAGGCCTTCAGGTCATTGAAGAAGAAGGTAGGAGTAGTAGGTGGTGAGCACACATTAACGCTTGGCTCAGTACATGGTTGCAACCCTAAATCGCTCATAATATTTGATGCACACTTAGACTTAAGAGAGGAGTATCCTTATGGACAGAAGCTTAGTCATGCTACTTGGCTTCGAAGACTTCTAGAAGAGCACAGCTGTGAAGTTGTAGTAGCCGGAGTTAAAGCAACGTCAAGAGAAGAGTTAGAGAATGCTAAGAAGATGGACTTAACCTACTTGACATATAAACAAATGAAGAAAAGTAAGATGAAAGCATTAGATGGTATGCTAAGCACTCTCTCAGATCCCTTATACGTTAGTGTTGATATCGACGTCTTAGACCCGGCATACGCACCCGGCGTTGCAACACCAGAACCTCTTGGCTTTACACTTCAAGAACTACTAGACGGACTTTGGTACCTCAAGGATAGAGAAATCTTAGGCTTTGACGTTGTGGAAGTCTGTCCCCCTTACGATAACGGGTCCACATGCATTTCAGCTTGCAAGATACTGATGGATCTATCAATAATGTCGCTGAGCAAACATAACCTTGTTGAATGATCTGGGGCAATACTAAGTTGCTTAGTAAAAGACCATTTAGTGTTAGGTTTTTCACGATTTCTTTTTCAAAGGAAAGCGCACTTTTATGTTATGAACTAAGTTATTGATTAACGCTTTATCGAGGAATAATGAGCCAACTGTCTTTCTATACTTAGGATAATCTTTATAAACTCACTTATCCTTCACTCCTAGAAGGAGCTGATAGGAGTTAATGAATGAAACTTGCCCTGTATGCGGGCTACCAAGAGACTTATGCGTTTGTGAAGCTATTGATCGCGAACAACAGTTCATAAGGATATACATTGAAAAGCGCAAGTGGGGTCGTGAGGTTACAGTCATTGAGGGTATTAGTGAGAAAAGCTACGACCTAAAGAGTATAGCTGGTAAACTTAAGTCTGCTTGTGCTTGTGGGGGGACAGCGAAGAACGGGAAAATAGAGCTACAAGGTGATCATAGGCATAAAGCTAGGGAAGTGCTCGTTGAGATGGGTTTCCCACCCGAAAACATAAGCGTTGAGTAGGACTTCTAGATACGGTCAGGTTAGGAAGGAGTTGCTAGACGATTACTGATACTTGTCACATCTAGTAACTATCTCTCTTAACCTTTCAACTCCTTTCACTCTTTTTATCACCTCAGCCACGGGTCTTGGCACATAGCTTTCCCAACTGTCACCCTCAATCATTAGCTTTCGAATGTATGTTGCATCGTACTTATCACGCATGAATAGCGGTATCTCTCTCACCTCAATCCCGCTTTCTATGAATAGTCTTCTGGTTAACGGAGAATTCGTGTACACTCTTGAGAATGAAGGACAGTACTGCTTTACTACTTGAACCCAAAGAGCATGTTGCCCAATGTCTGGGATCGGGATGATCAAACATCTATTCGTCAATCCTTCCTCCTCAAGTGTTGCTAGAATCATCTCTACTCTTTCACCGGCTGTGAATGGATTCTCAAAAGTGTGGCTATACTGAGCGGATCCTATGCCAACTATCAGTCTCTCCTCTCTTTCTAGTATCCACTTGGTGGCAGCTAAGTGGCCCAAGTGGTATGGCTGAAATCTGCCGATGAATAAAGCAAACGGCATAATTCATCACGTGACAGCTTTGTGAGCTTAGAGCTTTGCTTTAAAGTTAACTCTTTACAGGACAAGACACGTCGACATCAAAACCTTGTTCTTGAGCCGCACATTAAACCGGTGGTAGCAAAGCTTCTCCAGGTCTTATCGACTTGAGCATGTTGAGCAACTCTTGCTGTGAAGGGGCTTTTGATATTGCTAGGGGCACTCCCTCGTTCTTTGCTATAGTAACTGCTAGTTTATCTATGGTCTTAGCTCCATGAAGTACTATTAAACCTGGCTTTAAATTACCTAGACCAGCTTGCATAGCCTTGAGGGCTACTAGTGGAGACCTTCCTGTACTAACTCTAACAAATATTGCAGCTCTCTGAGATGTTGAACCATAAAGCTTCAGATAATCGCTAGAAGGGACTTCTAAGACCAGCTTTATGCTATCGACGACTGTATAGCCGAAGAGAGGCTTAAAGTCAACTTCATTGCCTACAACAAGCTCTGCTTTAATTTTTTCACAAAAATCTCCTATGCTTATTGGCTCAACGAAGTCCCTTATATCGATTATTGCTCCACGTAATGCCTCAGACCCTGTATAGAGTCTCTTCAATGGTTCTGTTATCCTACCTCCTCTCTCCTCATCTATCTTAATGAGGGCTGATACGACCTTTCTTATAAAGCCTATTCCAGGAGACTTCCTCCTTCCACTCTCGTAATCGGATATGACTGAGGGAGAGACCTTCAGGTAGTGAGCAAGCTCTGTCGTAGAAACCATGAATCTTTGACGCCAGCTTCTAAGAGCTTGTCCTACGTTGTCTGAAAATACTATTTCGCCTGCTATTCTCACAGCTAACTCTTTCTGACTTGTAGTTAACTTTATTCCAGTAGTCATCACTGGACACTAAATCATTAATACAACATGTTTTTAGCTCTTCTCGTTTACAAGAAATTAGAACCTAATGAGCGTATTAGAGGAGAAAGCACGAGCATTAATTAAGAGCGTCATTGAAACCTACGAATCTATAGCTGAAGGCTTTTCTGCTACTCGTAAGTCTCCTTGGATTGAAGTGCTTAAGCCATTAGGAGATGTGCTCGGGAAAACGGTTCTAGACGTTGGTTGTGGAAATGGAAGGCACTTGCTAATACTTGCCAAGAGGGCATCCACAGTAGTGGGTATAGATCCCTCAAGAAACCTCATTAAAATAGCCAAGACGAGAATAAATAAGCTTAGGCTTGTTGATAGAGCAATGCTCGTGATAGCTGACGCGCTCTTCATGCCATTTAGGCGGGCAAGCTTCGACAGCATAATCTGCATAGCTGTTATACATCACATACCAACTAAGAAGCTAAGGCGAAGAGCCATCATCGAAATAGCTGAGACTTTAAAAAACAATGGATTGGTGGTCATATCAGCTTGGTATAGATGGCAGAGAAGGCTCCTACTCGAAGTACTGAAGAGTTTTTTCTTGAAGTTAGTGAATAAGGTCTTCGAGTTTGGAGATACTTACATGCCATGGAGCTCTAGAGGAATGAAGTACAAAAGATTTTACCACCTCTTCACCCTGAAGGAAATGGAGGACCTCTTAAATCACAGCCAACTTGAAATCCAAGGTCTGAAGCTCGTAGCTATTGGAAGTAGGCGATGGATGAACGTTGTGGCTACAGCCATTAAGCGTTAACACTAATAACAACCCCTAACATATCACTAAGTGAAGTAGTATGCCTATAGAGATAAGGTGGCATGGTCATGCATGTTTTGAAGTAAAGAATCACGTGGCTCTAGTAGTAGATCCGCATGATGGTACATCCATTGGATTGAAGCCTCCATCAGCTAAAGCAGACATAGTTTTGATATCTCACAAGCACTTCGATCACGCTGATGGGCTGCCCTACGTCAAGAAGAATGGCACCGTAGTGATAGATAAACCAGGAAACTATGAGGTTAAGGGGGTAAAAATAGTAGGTATACCCACTTATCACGATGAATCTAGAGGAGCTAAGCGGGGATCTAACATCGTATACCTCTTCGAGATTGATGGAATAAGATTCTGTCATTTAGGTGACTTAGGCCACGTGTTGAGCGAAGAGCAAGCTCGTTTCTTAAGGCCAGTAGACGTCCTCATGATCCCGGTAGGTGGTACCTTCACCATAGATGCGAGACAAGCAAACGATGTGATAAAGCAGCTTTCACCTCGATTAGTAATACCCATGCACTTCAAGATACCTGGGCTTAACTTACCAATAACAAGTGTTGAGAGCTTCATAGCGGGTAAGGAGAATGTGGAGCGTGTACCATCGAATACGTATAGATTATCTAGAGAGATCATTCCAGCCAAGTTAAAGATAGTGGTATTAAGCCCTCCCTAGCCTTACTCAACTATTAAGCCCTCTTTCTCCTACTTTTTAATCCCAGCAATAAAGCTTAAATAAGCTCTAAGTTCACTTTTCGACGGCTTAACGTGCAAATTAGAGGTGAGCATGGAAAATGGATCCATCATTCGTCCTCTTGGTACTATTGGGAATCTTCGCTTTAATAGTGCTACTGATAACTATAGGAGAGTGGTTCGAGGACATAGAGTCGGACATGGGTTCTCAAAGCAATCCAAATTCGCAGGTGCAGCTGGCACCTCAAGTGGGGGTCCTACATAGGCTCTTCAACAAGGCTATATCAGGCGAACCAGTGTCGCAGGGACTTAATGGCGTTATAGGAGCAACGCTCTTCACGATACTATGGTGGGGGCTTAAATGGCACCCAGTACTTGCTATAGCTATTGCAGCCGCTATAACAACGTTGTTTCACATGTCACTAGCAACAACAGCTCATGTAGGAAGAATAACGAGTGCAAACGTTTTTGGTCAACCTCTCTATTACGATGTAATCATAACTCAGTTGCCATTAATAGCCAGTCACGCCTTCATACTAACGTCAGCCCTAATAGCAGTCTCGTACCTCTTCTACAACGTTTTCTTCGCAACTATAACTATAGGTCCTGAGACGAGCATAACTCTTGGACAGTACTTAGGCTATCCAATAGCAATACCCCTACTCGGTTTGCTCTTAGGTATAACAGCAGGTGCTATTGGTAGTTCGACTGGTGATGTGCACTATGGTGCTGAAAGAGAATTTCAACATGCACCTTACGGAGAGGGGGTGCCTATGGGGCTTCATGGATACATCACGGTCAAGGCTGAGGTGGGCTATCGAATGAGCATGGATGTTGCATACTTCTGCGCTAAATATGGGGGACCACTTACAGGCTTCACTTACGGAATGATAATACTACTAGACAACCTTCGGCTATTCATTGGAAACATCATGAATAACGTGGTGGTGAACGTCGCTATAGGTGCTACAATACTCGTCATCCTCATAATCTTCAACAGATACCTTGAGAGGTGGGCTAGAAATAAGTTTGGACCTTACAGTTAGAGGTGATGATTGATGATAGGTCTCGACGTCATGATAATCATATTAATTATGATAGCAGTAGGTGGGGTGCTGATATGTGCGGGAGTCTTCTTCATGCCTGTTGGTGGAGCACCAGCAGCGATGAGCACAGCGACTGGAATAGCTACTGGATGCGAGATGATGGCCGCGGGGGCTGGCATAACCGGTCTCCTAATGTCAGCCGCACTCTATGGTCAACCATCGTACATAGTTATACTTAATGCTGGCATAAGCTCAGCTATAATGATGTGTATAACCATGCTTGTAGCAAACTTCATTGTAATCTTTGGTAAAGGAGTACCTCCAGCACTTGCAACAGTCGAGAAAGATCCGGTGACTAAGGAGAACGTTAAGCCATTTGTTACACCAGGAACTGTGGGTCATGGAGTTCCGACAGCAAGCTACGTTAGTGGCTTCATAGGTGCCTTCCTTGGAGGGATTGGTGGAGCCTTAACCTTCATACCAATATTAAGGGTGGCACTAAGCATTAGTCAAGGGCAAACTTTAAATGTTAATGTACTACTCGGTGCTTTCACAGTTAATGCAGGGCATCAGCACGTCCCCCTCTTCGTTCTTGCAGGTATATGTGCTTTATCCATGTACTTCATAAATGCAAACATAGCTGCTTACAGCATTAGAGGGGTTATAGAGGGCTGGTGGGATCCGAAGTTCAAGAGACTACCTAAAACTGCTATAACATGCTTTGTAGCTTCACTGGTATTTGGTATGCTTGCCCTTCTATTACTGAACAGCGAAGCCTTCATAACCGTTTTGAAAATGGTGAGAGGTGGTTAGAATGAGTGAAATTAAGAAGGTCACGATAGATCCCACCAAGCTAATGATCGTAGGCTTAGCATGCGGCTTAGTAGGAGCGTACTTAGGTGCTATTCGAAGTGAAGTTGCTGGATTATTAGCAGGTATACTGGCAGTACCGGTCATAGTTTGGGGTGCTGACACTGTTAGGAGAATAGCCAGCTATGGCTTAGGTACGGGTGTTCCATCTATTGGCAATTTATCGTCGAGTATGGGATTACTCGCTGCACTCGTTGGTTTAGCGTATCAACCAGTAATCGGAGTAATCCTTGCAGCTGTAGCAGGCGTAGTCTATGGAGCTTTCGTGGCTAGGTTCAAGATACTTGAGATACCAAGGCTTCCAAGGTACACAACTGAGTTAGCCATGGCAGCCAGTCTTGCCTTGATGTGCTTGGCTAGCTGTGTTATTGGTTACTACAATCCAATACCCGAATCAGGCTTCCTTGCCCCTACAAGCAACTTTGAGAACATCTTCAAAGCACTCTTTGTAACAGGCTTTGTGGCAGCTATCTTCTGGATAACTAGCGTGGCTATGCTACATCCATTTAACGCCGGTCTTGGAGTAGGTGAAAGACAAGGCAGGACCTTGAAGATAGCAGTCGTTACAGGGGGCATGGCGTTAACACTAGCTGGAATAGCTAGAATAGGTTACTTAACCATATTTGGTGCATCAACACAGCTCTACATTGCCTACGCTACTTTAGCAGCTGGAGTAGTTGTGTGGGCAGGAGGGCTCGTAGCGTTTCTAAGAACAGCTATAAGAGAAGCTGCGAGTGCTGTATGGACTGGTATACCTCCAAAGAAGAAGTAGGAGGTGTGAATCTTGTCGACCATAATAATATCGCCTGAGCTTAACGTGATACTCGATGCAGAGAACAAGATAGTTGGTGAAGCTAGAACGGACGTTGCTATATTAGATGTCTCAGTGCTAGAAAAGAAGATAGCTGAACTAGAGTTATTAGCTGACGAACTCGTTAACTCGCTTAACCCGAAGACGGCTCCGTTAATCTCGACGAGACCAAGGAGAGAAGGTCTATACCTTAAAGCCGGATTTCTATCAAACATGGTTATGGGTTTCCTAATTGGTCTAGCAATATTTAGCTTAAGCGTAGTAACGTACTTTGCCTTAACAGGTCAGGTAGCTATGTTAAAAGAAATAATAAGCAAGTTTGTTCCCCCGTCTTTACCTTAACGAGGTGAAAAAGTGGTTATGACAACCACTGAAAAAGATAAGGTTAAGGTTGAACCTGCGCCTGGCTGGCCAATAGCAACGGGAGATTACGTAGTTGGAGACCCAAAAGGGTGCATCGCTATATGCACTTTAGCGTCTGAGGGAATTTATGCACCACTAGCAAAGCTACCTGGTGTCGCTATAGCAGGGCCATGTAAAACCGAGAACATTGGTCTGGAGAAGATAGTGGTTAACATAATATCGAATCCAAACATTAGGTTCTTAATAGTATGCGGAATCGAAGTAACAGGTCACGTAACGGGGGGATCATTTAAAGCTCTGTACGAGAACGGCGTAGACCCATCTACCAAGAAAATCAAGAACGCACCAGGGGCAATACCGTACGTTGAGCACTTGACTGTTGAGGCTGTTGAACGTTTTCAAAAGCAGGTACAATTTATAGATATGATAGGGATCGAGGACGTAGAGAGTATCAAGTTGAAGGTGGAAGAGCTAGTTGCGCAAGATCTGGGGGCCTATCCAGAGCCGCCACTCATATTAGAGCTTGAGAAGAAGGAGATTAGAGAGTTAGCAGTGCCCCTACCACCATTAGCTCCCACAATCTTACCATCAATTTCAACGCTAGCAACACTTATAGACGACATTAAGTATAGGGTACAGTTAATAGGAAGGGAGAGAAGACTTACAACAGCTGTAGGAACTATGAGAGCTTGGGGAATTATAGCTGGGATGGCACTAGCCTTAGCCATCCTTGGCTTATTAGCCATCATGTCCTTAATCTCATGAGGCTCTTGGGGTGCGTGAAATGTCTAAAAGACCTAGAGAGGCTTATACGGCTGAAGTTGCCTACTTTGAGGCTAGGATTAACGATATAAAAACGAGGATCCAAATGATAGGAGAGAAGAATAGATTTGCAGCAGGTTTTTATGCAGGCTTCGTCAGGGGCTTCATGATTGGAGTAATAGTATCAATAGCACTACTTACGATAATATTAACTATCCTCCCCCTATAAGAGGTGATGATGTGTCATTGAAAAATGAAGAAGAAATTAAGATACCGATAGTCATAGCGCCGTCAGAGATCTCCCAACTATACTCGAAACTTGATGCGATAGATGAGAAGGTAGACTTTGTGCTCGGCGAAGTAGCTCAGAAAGAAGGTTTAAGGTTGGGTGGTCACATAGGCTTCCTTTATGGCTTCCTAACAGGATCTATGATAATGCTGATACTAAAATTCTTACTTCACCTATTATGAGCGTAATCAGTACAACTAATTGAGGAGACAATGCAAGTTTGACCTCATTTGTCTCGCATAATCTTGTTTATTTCTTCTTCATGGCTTCAAGTAAGACTTTGTGTTTACTGCTTCTTTCTATTCCTTTGAAGTTCTATTCTTAGACTCAGTATACAACCCATACCTCTGTTACCACCCAAAGGATTATGAGGGGTACCCAGTGAATGCATGCACCTTGCCATTACGTTAGCCCCTAAAGCTAAGCCATCTTCGACGAATACTACTCTTCTATTAATGTCGTCTTCAAACAATCCGAGGTCATGTACGCATTTAAGTATTAAGTATGGTTTTAAGCCCGTAGTTCCAGATCGACCAGTTATCCCTATGGTGTATTTGCTGTCCACCAGCCCCTCTCTCATTAGCACCTCTAGTACCCTTCTAACTATTATCGCTGAGACATAATCCAGTACGAGTAAAAGGGTGTTACCTCCAAATTGAGTGTAAATCTCTTGACCCAATGATCGGAGCTTAGGCAAGTTGCTTCCATTATCTCCAGCATCACATCCAATTAATACCACTCCTTGTTCATATGCCGACTTAGCATTGACTGGGACAGTGCCTATGCGTGTTGTGGATGGAGGAACCTTGTCTATGTTTATGTATTTGTGAACCTCATAAGCTAGCTCTTCACACTCCTTGATGCTCTTCACCTTCTCATGTTTAACCTTTTGAGAAAACTCTAAAGCTGATGTCGTTACCTGCGTACCTTGAATTAGTGAATCACAAATAGCTCCTGAAAGTCCGCATATACTCCCTATGGTCTTAGCGTAAGGCAACTCATCATTTGTAACCCTACCCTTAAAAGTTGTTCCAAAGTCCATTGAGACCATGGGGTTTCTACAGTCAATGTCAGTCCACTTAGCTCCAATCTTTATACCAGCTGTTGAAAGCTCAGCCTCCATTTCATTAGCCATTATCTCTCCTCTGCTTCGAGGAGGTAGACAGCCGGCAACTGCTCCATCGAAGTAGACTTCGTCAAGCTTTGAGTAATCTCTCAATCTTTCGATCAAGAAATCCTTGGATAAAGGGGCAACCATTTTTGATGGATCTATACCGGCGATCAGACAGCCTCTGGCTAAACCTCTTATAACGGCTCCAACCTCTTCTGGACTTCCAAAGCTAGCACTTACTCCAGTAGATCGTACCACGAAGTGTAGATCTCTATCTTTGTCTATCTTAGCTTCCTCGACACAAGTCAGAAGTACATCTCTAATGAACTCAGCCACAGCTTCCTCGCTCAACACTTTACCCCATAAAGTAGAGCCTATGATCTGCTCGCCAGGTAAAGGATCTCTAATCTCTCTCGTAAGCCTAACAACTTTCCTAACTAAGTACACTTTCCCACTTTTAAGATCCGTAGCCGTTATGATGCACTTAGTGGTCGTGTTACCTAACTCAACTGATGCAACAGTAAAAAGTGCGGGAGGCGATGATTGAGGACCTATTCCTTGGAGTAGCATTATGTTCGTGATATCGATGAACGTGCTTTGAGCAATTCGAGGGTTATACCTGTTAAGCTTCCAAATCCTTGATAGCTTTGTTATCATCACTAAGTCCTCGTATCTAACCTACAAGTCTCCGATAGGGGTGACCCTCACCGACAGCAAGCCCTAGTTCTAGGCTTGCCATGTCCGTTATTAAGGTATCAGTCATTGCTACCACTGGGAAGACGTACTCTGCGTTCTCTATCGGTCCATAGAGGACGAAGTTACCTCCCACAATTACTTGAAGAGCGTTGCTAGCTATGTCGCAGAATCTGAATATCTCTCTCCCACTTGGATGCTCTTTCCTTAACTTCTTAAGCCAGGGCCACGCTGAAACGACATTGTGTATCCCACTACCTGTTGGATAGCCAAATTTCGATTTAATAACGTAAGTTGATGCCAAGGCAGCCCCAGCACCAGACCCTAATGCTGTCGCTGCAACATCGATAAGTATCGCCTTAATACCACAATCCTTAGCCATTTCAAGGAGACCTTTCTTAACGATACCTCCTCCTGTTGTCAGTACTGCAACCTTACCTTTTATTGAGGGGTCGGTCGGATTGAAAGCTAAGACTATACTATTGGGGACTTTAAGCTCCATTAAGACTTTAAGCTCCTCCTCCGTTATCGAGGCATTTATTGAGTTGTAGATAGCTCGATCAATAAGCCCGACTTCCTCAGCGTACTTAGCGCCTTCAGCTCTAACCTTAGGCTCTGTAGAGTCTATCAGAAATGGTGAGTCGGTCACAGACGCGACAAAGTCTATGTACCTCTTCATAGCATCAACACTCTCTGAGAACACTTGAACCATGGATGGATTACCAGTTATATCCGAGAGCTCTTCTTGCTTCTTTATCAGCGTCTCAGCTTTCTCTCTATCGAAAACGCCAGTTTTAGGGTCGCTTACTATTTTATGTCCTCCATAGAATATAGTTCCTGCAAGAACTGTAGGATTTTCACCTGGTTGTCCTCCAATCTTTATCTTCCCTACTTGGTAGACATACTGCTCTCTCGCAAATTTGAACATAATCTCCACACCTTCGTCCCGAATTTGACCCCACTCTTAGAGCTTTATTTAGCTCTTTAAGCTTTACGTTAGCACATAAACGTCTATGCTTAAAAGTGAGTTGCTAAGGTAAGCGAAGCTAACATTTAAGGGGACCATTACGTAAAGAAGCATTGGGGCTGGGGATGTTCGAACTACCTGAGGAATTGAGGTTACTTAAGAGAGCTGTTAGAGAGTGGTCTTTAAAAAAGTTCGATCCCAATCTTGCCATCGAGTTGGATAGAAGAGAAGAATTTCCATTCGAACTGTGGAGAGAGGCGAATAAGCTTGGCTTCCTCAATGTAAGGTTTCCGATAAAATATGGTGGTCAAGAGATGGGTTTGCTTGCAGATGCCATCGTCACTGAGGAGCTATGTAGAGTCGACTCAACTCTAGGAACTGCCATCGTGCTCGGGAACTTTAGCAGCGACTGTATTCTCTTATTTGGAACTGAAGAGCAGAAGGAGAAGTATCTTTCAAAGGTTACAAGCGGTGAGTGGATAAGTGGTGGAGCCTATACTGAGCCAGCTCACGGTAGTGACATAACTTCACTGGACACCAAAGCCGTTAAGGAGGGAAGCTACTGGATTATTAATGGGAGCAAGACCTTCATAACGAATGCCCCAATCGCTACCTTCTTTGTCGTGCTTTGTCAAACCGACCCCGAGTCCAAGCATAGAGGTCAGACAATGTTCATTGTTGAGAGGGAAGATCCAGGCGTAGAGACTACGGTAATGCATGGAAAGCTCGGTATAAGGTGTTCTCTAACTGGAGAAGTATCGTTCTCTGACTGCAAGATCTCTGAAGACAGGTTACTCGGCAAACTGAACCGAGGATTCTACCAATTCATGGAGTTTCTTGATAAAAGCAGAATTCAGATAGCAGCACAAGCTGTAGGTATTGCTCAGGGAGCTTTTGATGTTGCATGGAAGTACGCCAATGAGAGAACGGCCTTCGGACAAAAGCTCATAGATTTTCAGGCAATAAGCCATAAGTTGGCTGAAATGGCTATTAAGATCGATGCGGCGAGGTTATTGACCTATCGAGCTGCTTGGTATTATGATCGTGGCGTAGTTGATCCATCTCTGTCGAGCATGGCAAAAGCTTACGCAGCTCGTGTTGCGGTGGAAGCCACGGACTACGCAATCCAAATTCTTGGTGGGTATGGTTATTTCGCTGAGTACAAGGTTGAGCGCTACCATAGAGATGCTAAGATAACAGACATATACGAGGGAACGACAGAGATCAACATGAACGTATTGATTAACTTTCTTCCAAAGTCAAGTGTGCTCAGAACATTTATGTTATCGTAGAATAGCATTACTAGCTTGATGGTGTTAAATTTCTTCTAACCTTCTTCATAATTAGAATTGTTCGTCAAACGAGAGACTCTAACCAATCTTAGAATTCATAACCCCGACAGTCTTATATATCTCTGAAGTAGAAGAGAGTCAAGGGTTCTTACACCACTATGGCAAGTAAACTTAATGCTGCCTTAGTTCTGGAAGACGGCTCAATCTTTCTAGGAAATGGCTTCGGCTTCCCAAAGACTGTTGTTGGAGAGGTTGTTTTCACTACCGGCATGGTGGGCTATCCTGAGTCGATAACGGATCCGTCATATCAAGGCCAGATATTGTGCTTCACGTACCCGCTAATCGGCAACTACGGTGTTCCAAGCTTTGATATAAAGGATAAGTGGGGAATTCCACTGCACTTCGAGTCTAATAGACCTCATGTGTTGGGAGTCATAGTTCACGAGCTTTGCGATAAGCCAAGCCACTGGTCAAGCACCCAAAGCCTTCATGAATGGCTCTTCAAAGAAGGTGTACCAGGAATAACTGGAATAGATACTAGAAAGTTAACTAAGAAGTTGAGAATTAAGGGGGTGATGATGGGAGCTCTTGAGGTGAGCGAGGGAGACATCGATGTTGATAGGCTCTTCTCATTGCTCGAGAAAGCACCTAAGTACGATAATCTCGATCTTGTCGCTGAGGTTACCATAAAAGAGCCGATAATCTATGAGAACGATGGACCAACAATCGTAGTAGTAGACTGTGGTGTGAAGTATGGGATAATAAGAAGCTTACTGCATAGAGGATTGAGGGTAATAAGAGTACCAAGAGATTGGGGTGCTGACAAGATACTAGAGCTTGAACCAGGAGGCATACTCATAAGTAATGGACCTGGAAACCCAGAGATGAATGTCAAGACCATAAAGTCCGTCAGAGATCTTGTAGAGTTTGGCATACCAATATTGGGTATATGTCTCGGCAACCAGATCATAGCACTAGCGCTAGGAGCCTCAACCTTCAAGTTGAAGTTTGGCCATAGAGGACAGAATAAGCCGTGTATAGATTTAGAATCGGGGATGTGTTATGTCACAAGCCAGAACCATGGCTTCGCCGTGGATGAGACATCTCTAAAGGGCTCAGGGCTTTCAACGTGGTTTTTAAACGCTGACGACATGACCGTCGAAGGGATAAAGCATGCTAGAAAGCCAATAATAGCAGTTCAGTTTCACCCAGAAGCATCGCCTGGACCCTATGATACGGAATACGTCTTTGACCTCTTTGCCAACATGATTGGGGTGGGCAATAGTGGCTAGAGAGACTCCAAAGAAGGTTTTGATACTGGGCTCAGGCGCAATAAAGATAGGTGAAGCAGGAGAGTTCGATTACAGTGGTTCACAAGCCCTCAAAGCTGTTAGAGAAGAGGGCATAGAGACAGTTCTCGTAAACCCAAACATAGCCACAATACAGACAGATCCAAAACTTGCAGGCAAAGTCTACCTCGTACCAGTTCTACCGGAGTTCGTAGCTGAAGTTATAGAGAAAGAAAGACCCGACGGTATAATGCTTGGCTTCGGTGGTCAAACAGCTCTCAACTGTGGAGTACAGCTACACGACATGGGCATACTGGACAAGTATGGAGTCAAGGTCTTGGGTACATCGGTTGAAAGCATAAAGAAATGCTCTGATAGGCTTCTCTTCAAACAGACTATAGAGTCCGCTGGCTTACCAATGCCTCGAAGTAAAGCAGCCTACAGCATAGAGGAGGCATTGGAGGTTGCTAAGGAAATAGGGTATCCAGTAATGGTTAGAGTCGCATACACTCTAGGTGGCAAGGCATCAGGCGTAGCTAGAAATGAAGGTGAGTTGAAGGAAATAGTAAGGAGGGGCTTGGCGCATAGCCTAATAAGCCAAGTCTTAATTGAAGAGTGCATATCAACCTGGAAGCAGATAGAGTACGAAGTCATGAGGGATTACCAGGGAAGCAGTGTGACCGTCTGCAACATGGAGAACATACTGGGCATGAGAGTCCACACGGGCGACAACATAGTAGTAGCTCCTTCACAAACCATAACTAATAGGGAATATCACATCTTAAGATCGGCCTCGATAAGGGCAGCCGATGCCCTTAAGATAATTGGTGAATGCAATGTTCAATTAGCCTTGGATCCAGACTCTGAGAGATTCTACATAATAGAGATGAACCCCAGATTGTCTAGGAGCTCAGCGCTAGCGTCAAAGGCAACTGGTTACCCATTAGCGTACATGGCTGCTAAGCTGGCTTTAGGATACAAACTTCATGAATTAATAAACAAGGTGACAGGAAGGACAACAGCATGTTTTGAGCCGGCTTTAGACTATGTAGTGCTGAAGTTCCCCAGATGGGACTTTGAGAAGTTTGAGGGTGTTGATAGAAGGCTTGGCACTCAAATGAAGTCTGTAGGAGAGGTAATGGCGATAGGAAGATGCTTTGAAGAAGCACTTCAGAAAGCAATAAGAATGTTAGATAAGGGCAAACATGGTCTTGTTGCAAGCGACATAAGTGATAGGAAGGTTCTGGAGACTAGATTGAGAGAAATTACTGACAATGTGTTATTCGACGTAGCTGCGGCTCTAAAGGCTGGCTTCACAGTCGAGGAGATATCGAGGTTAACATTCATAGATCCATGGTTCATTGAGAAGATAAGGAACATAGTGGTAATGGAGGAGAGACTTAAATTGCTTAGAGGTAAGTCTCTTGATGACTATGTGGATGTGATAAGGGAGGCCAAGAGATTAGGCTTCTCTGACAAGCAAATAGCCATGTGCCTCAATGTAACAGAAGATGAAGTAAGGGACTTTCGATACAGAAAGGGAATAATTCCTGTTGTAAAGCAAATAGACACACTTGCAGCTGAGTGGCCAGCTCAAACAAACTACTTGTACGTAACCTATGGTGGCAACGAAGACGATATAGAGTTTAAGAAGAACATAAAGAAAGTGATAGTACTTGGAGCTGGAACCTATAGGATTGGCAGCTCTGTTGAGTTTGATTGGTGCACTATGAATATGGTGTGGGCTTTGAAGGATAGAGGGGTTGATGAGGTTGCGGTCATAAACTGTAATCCTGAAACCGTTTCAACGGATTACGATATGAGCGACAAGCTGTACTTTGAGGAGCTTACACTAGAAAGGGTCTTCGATATATGCTATAAGGAGAAGCCGCTTGGCGTAGTTGCATGTGTTGGAGGGCAAACACCAAATAACCTAGCACCCAAACTTGAAAGGCTTGGCATTAAGATACTAGGTACTGCTGGTGAGGATGTCGATAAAGCTGAGGATAGAGCGAAGTTCAGCAGGCTTCTAGATGATTTGGGCATACCTCAACCTCCATGGGCCAAGTTCTCCTCAATAGAGGAAGCTGAGAAGTTTGCACGAAAAGTCGGCTATCCAGTTCTTGTCAGGCCATCATATGTACTAAGCGGGGCTGCTATGAGAGTTGCATGGACGTCAAAGCAGCTTAGAGACTTCCTCCTTAAAGCTACTAGCGTAAGCCCTGAACATCCAGTGGTCATAAGCAAGTTCATGGAAGATGCTCTAGAGGTAGAAGTCGATGCCGTGTCCGATGGAGAGACTACGATAATTGGGGCAGTGATAGAGCACATCGAGCGTGCAGGTGTACATTCTGGTGACGCCATAATGGTGATACCTCCTCAACGGATAAGCCCTCAAATAGTCAAGACGATAAAGGATTATACTAAGCGAATAGCTAAGGCTCTAAGGATCAAGGGCCCGTTCAATATACAGTTCCTCGTTAAGGATGGAACTGTCTATGTTATAGAGTGCAACTTAAGGGCTTCGAGATCCATGCCATTTGTATCCAAGGTCAAAGCAGTTAACTTGATGAAGCTTGCTTCCTATCCACTACTAGATGAAAAGATACCGTGGAGTGGAGGCGAGGAACCTCCACCAATAGCTGTAGGCGTTAAAGTACCACAGTTTTCGTTTATGCAGCTTGAGGGCGCAGACCCTGTGCTAGGAGTTGAGATGCAATCAACAGGTGAGGTAGCTTGCTTAGGAGAGTCATTTACCGACGCTCTTTACAAGGCATTACTTGCAGCTGGCTTTAAGATACCCGCTTACGGAGGCGGTATTCTAATAACCGTCGGAGGTGTAGAGTTAAAGAAGAAGATACTTCCCTTGGCCAAGAGTTTTAAAATGCTTGGTTTCAACATCCTCGCTACTGAGCATACAGCTGAGTTCTTAATAGAGGAGGGCTTCAATGATGTGAAGGTGCTGTACAAGGTTAGTGAGCCAACGAGGAAGCCTAACATAATGGATGTCATCCTCAACCGAGGAGTGGACCTGATAATAAATATACCAGCCTCAATAACCCTCGACAAGTACGCTGAAATGTTGAAAGACGAGTACGTCATAAGGAGGAAGGCAGTTGAGTTAGGAATACCTGTCGTAACCACCTTAGAGATGGCTTACGCTCTTATGAAGGTAGTATCTTGGTGCATGCTAAATAAACCAACAGTTCATTCACTAAATGACTACATGGAGAAAGCGGTTGTTAGAGTATGGTAAAAGTTTCTCAAAAGCTCTTTTTTTTATCTCGCCCTTCTATCTCATAAACTGAGTATGGGAGAAGGTCTTCATGAAGTTCCATCTTCAATGCATAGAATGCAAGGCTGAGTACTCGCCCTCGCAGATCATTTATACGTGTCCAAAATGTGGAGACCTCCTAGACGTAGTTTATGAGTACTCTGAATTGATGAACATGAACTTGATAGAGATATGGTCAAGAAGAATGTTCAATGTCTGGCGCTACCGTGAGCTTCTTCCAGTACTTTCAGGGACTCCAGTCACTCTTTATGAGGGAGGAACTGGGCTTCATCTATGTAGTAGGCTCGGAGAACTACTTAATTGCTCAAACATCTACGTAAAGAATGAGGGTGAAAACCCGACAGGGTCTTTCAAAGATAGGGGGATGACTGTAGGGGTAACAAGGGCTAAAGAGCTGGGTTCGAAAGTCGTTATCTGTGCTTCAACAGGAAACACCTCTGCCTCACTTGCAGCCTATGCAGCTAAGGCAGGACTTCACTGTATAGTCTTGGTACCAACGGGCAAAATAGCTTTAGGGAAACTTGTTCAAGCCATAGCTTACGGAGCTCATGTAATTCAAGTAAAGGGAAACTTTGACTACGCTCTTAGAGTTGTCAGAAAATTATCTTCAATATATCCTCTATACCTTCTCAATTCAATAAATCCTTATAGGCTTGAAGGACAGAGAACTCTTGCTTATGAAGTGTACGAACAACTAGGATATAAAGTCCCTGATGTAGTCATAGTTCCTGTAGGAAATGCTGGTAACATAAGCGCCATATGGAAGGGCTTTAAAGAACTAAAGCAGCTAAGCTTAGCTGATAGTGTTCCAAGAATGATAGGCGTGCAAGCGGAAGGGGCAGCACCATTAGCTAAGACGCTACGTGAGAACAGTAGTGAGCTAATAAGAGTGCCCAATCCAGAGACCATTGCAACTGCTATAAGGATAGGTGCTCCAGTTAACTGGAAGAAAGCTTTGAGAGCTGTTAAAGAATCTAGGGGTACGATAATTACGGTATCTGACCGCGAAATTTTAAAAGCACAAAGACTCTTAGCATCAACTGAAGGACTATTTGTGGAACCAGCTAGTGCTGCATCCATAGCTGGTTTAGCACAAACAATGGATCAAGGCCTTATAGATAAAGGGGAGATTGTGGTGTGCGTAGCCACTGGGCATGGATTAAAGGATTCAGAGGTTATCTTGAAGAGCAATGTTAACCTCGTAGAACTTGAGAGTGCAGACGAAATCGATAACTTCGTTAAGACGTTACTAAACAAACACTACTTCTCAAATACCTCAACTCCCTCAACTCTTGGTTTACAAACAGCTATGAGACACTCAACTCCCTCTTCCTCGTAAGCCTTCTTCATAGCCTCTGCCACACCCCACGAGTTACCTTGCCTAGCATCTGTAGCAGCTATGATCGTTGGTCCAGCACCACTCAATGTAGCTCCCAAAGCTCCAGCCTTAATTGCAGCCTCCTTAGCTTTAAGGAATCCTGGATAGAGCTTAGCTCTCGCTACTTCAACTATGGCGTCTGAGCTCATCGCTTTGCCTATGAGCTTTAAGTCCCCCCTAACTATACCGGTAAGCAACATAGAGTAAGAGGCCATGGCCTCTACGTGCTCTCGAAGACCTATGTTCTTGGGGAGCACTGCTCGTGCTCTTTCAGTAGTTTTCTTCAAGTTTTTAGGGATTGCTAAGGCGAATTCTAGGTGTTCTGGCGGCATGAACTTTTCGACTACTAAAGGACTGTAACTCAAAATCGCTACAAACCCTCCAAGAATAGAAGGTGCTACGTTATCTGCGTGAGCTACGCCTGAAGATGCTATTTCACCTTGGGATGCTATCTCAATGAGCTCTGATGTACTTAAGGATAGTCCTAAAGCTCTAGCAACTGCAACAGCTGTTGCAGAGGCACTAGCCGCGCTACTACCTAAACCAACTCCTTGAGGAACCCCCTTCTTAATTCTGATCTTTAAGTAAGTCTTTACACGGCCCCTTCTTAATACTTCTCTTGCAACTAAGCCTGCACTATTCTTCTCAGGGTCTTTGGGTATTTGAGTTGTCTCTATACCTTCCAGTTCTATCTCCACACCCTCTCCATCCATTACTTCTACTTCCACCTCGTCATATGCTAAATCCAGCGCCACACCAATGACGTCAAATCCAGGACCTAAGTTGGCCGACGTAGCTGGAGCCTTGGCAACTATCATTTCTAAACACTCCTTAAGACCTTATTCATAACACTTTTTGGAACTCCAAAGACCTCCTTAGATATCAGCGATATAAGCTCATCGGGAGGTGCTCCACGCTCTACGTCGCTTCTTAAGCATAGAGCTAGTTTCAAAGCCTCTTTCTCACTTCTACTTCTCACTTCTTTTACTGCTATCTTCTCAGCCACCCTCAATGCCACGTAGAACTTCATGAATGATCGAAAGCCCCTTCCATACTCCTTGAACTCTTCTGATAAAGCTTTGTGAAGCTTCAAGAGCTCTCCTTCGTCTTTAAAGCCTAGGACAACAGCCGTTAGCATTAACCTCAGAATTCTAAAGATGATGTTCTTATCTACACTACCCATAACTTCCTGTATTACGTCTATGGGCTTAGCGCCTTCGAGGATCCTTCGACAGATCTCCTCATACTTAAGCTCAGCTGAGAACACCTGGCTTAAGGTAAGATTATCATCAAAATCTAGACCTAAACCGTGTTTACCAATGAGGTAGACCATCGCCATCTCCTTGTCGTAAAGATTTTTTGCTGACCACCCTCTTATTGGTCCTATGTCTCGCTTCCTATAGGCTTCTGCAAGCTTTTCAACTGCCTCGCTTCTATTGGAAATAGATCCAGCAAGTATCAAGCTTAGAACCTCATTGCAAGCATCGATGTGGCGTCTATAAGCTCTATTCATGGGCATCCCTAAATACACCATCAATCTATTAGGCAATCCTATGAGATAGTTTATTAATGAACACGTAGAAAAGGTTTACAGACGTCTTTAACTGCAAGTTCAACCTCACGTTAACCTCTCATTCACGTCAAGACCTACAATACACTTATGCCATTGACCCTCTTGAGATGCAATATGCAAAAAACTTAGAAGAACACGCGCAAGTTATAACACGTCCGCATAAGAGGTTAGCTGGTGAAGCTACATTGTTAGGGCATAACTATGTTCCATGGAGACAAGTAGGTAGGTGGATGTGCATTAGATGTGGTCAGTGCTGTCGCGAATTTCTAGTACCATTACTCACTCATGAAGCCTTGAAGATATACAAATCATTTGGCCCCCTAATAGTTCAAGTTGATGGAAAGATAGCTTTAGCTAAGAAACCTGATAGCTCTTGCGTCTTCTTAAGCTATGATAGTGGTATCGCGAAGTGTATGATATACTTTGAGAGACCAGGAGTTTGCAGGATATACCCATTCTACGTGAAATTAGGGGCCTCAAAAGATGACGATGATGCGCTGTACGTTGATAACATGGGGTTTAAGTACAGAGTCTACATAGATATAAATTGTCCAGGGTCTTATAAAGGACCCCCAATAGAGCCCATAATGCCTAAGATCATTGAGACTTGGAAGAAATTCTACGGTTGGTGGCTTTTAAGTAGACCTTAAACCTTCATGCATGTACGAACCCCTATACTCACTTATAGGTTCAGCCTCAAGCCTCACGAATATCAATTGCATAATCCTAGCATTCCGTTCAAGGATTATGCCATAGGGGTTTTCAACTAAAAGTAGCCCCTCACCTCTACCCTCATATCCTGGATCCCATAGCGCGCTAATTATTGTGGCACCCATCCTCATAAGGCTGGAGCGAGGAAGACCTATTGCCACACAACTTCTCGGGACTTTCACTACCTCGTTGTACCGAACTTTATAAGCTCCTTTACTTAAGAACAGCTTTCCATCGTCATCGAACTCTAGCTTATGTACTTCTGGTATTCTTCGTGAGCTATTAGAGAAGCCTAAAAGCCCTGGACCCTTAAACTCGTAAACTTCACTTACTGTAAGATCTATTCCTGCAGGCTGCACTTGCATCATTCTATCCAATACTCCTAGAACAGCATTTAACTTTAAAACCTCATGTCCCGGTAAAACAGCCACAAACCTCACCTCTTGCATTCTATCTTATTAGTTGAAGAATATTATAATAGTATAGTTTTGAATTATCATGGTAGGAGGCCTACAATCCACAATTTCTAGACGTCAAGATGGCTTGCCCCCATATATGACGTCGTTAAGAGGTCTTCCCTCCAAGCAGTTTAGCTGCACGACTAGCATCGTAGATTGGCATAAATCTCTATTAGAGCCTAGTCCTAATTATTTGAAGTTGGTGTCCCCTCTTGAATAAGGTAGGGATAGTCTACGGTGATGTTTACCTGAGCTATAATTTTGGCCACGGTCACCCTCTAAACCCTTATCGAGTGAAGCTATTCTTCGACTTGATTAAGCATTATGGATTGTTGCAGGTGCTGAATCATGTGGAGCCAAGAATGGCTTCAGAGAACGAGCTTATGTTGGTTCACAGCCGAGAATACGTAGATAAGGTGAAGAGATTAAGTGAGAGAGGTTATGGTATGCTTGACTTCGGAGACACACCTGCTTTCAAGGGAATGTTTGAAGCTTCATGCTACCTCGTAGGAGGAACTCTGGTAGCCGTCGACATGGTGATGAGCGGGAAGTGTGAGCATGCTTTTAATCCGGGAGGAGGTCTTCATCATGCTTCCCACGATAGGGGGGCAGGCTTCTGCGTTTTCAATGATATTGCAATAGCAGTTCGGTACTTACTTGATAAGTGGAGAGTTAAGAGGGTCATGATTTTGGACATAGATGTACATCATGGAGATGGTACCCAATGGACCTTGTACTCAGAGCCAAGAGCCCTGAAAGTAGACTTCCACGAGTCTGGCTTGTACCTCTATCCTGGTACTGGATTTATGGATGAAATGGGTGAAGGGGAGGGCTACGGCTTTATGGTTAACGTGCCACTCCCTCCAAGGACTCATGATGATGCCTATCTTTACGCCTTCAAGGAGATAGTTCCAACACTAGCTGAGGAGTTTAAGCCTGATGTGATAATCCACCAGTGCGGGGTTGACGCGCACTTCGAGGATCCACTTGCACACTTAGCTCTCACAACTAGAAGTTATGCTGAGATAGCTGAGATAATGCATGAACTAGCTCATAAGGTATCCGGTGGGAGGTACGTTATGGTCGGTGGTGGAGGCTATAATGTTGGAACAGTTACTAGAGCTTGGACCATAATGCTGTCTAAGGTTGTTGGCATCGAGTTGCCAGATGAGCTACCTAGAGAATGGCTTATTGCATTCAAGAACTTAATGGGCTATGATCCACCTGCAACTCTCCACGATAAGTCGAAGCCCTTTATAAGTGAAGGAGCTTGGAGATCCATAATGGCTGACGTTCAACACGTAGTTAGAGAGGTAAAGAAGAGGTTCTCAAGATTCTTTAAGTGAGCTACCTTAAGTCACGACAGGCCCTATGACTTCGTATCCCATTAACTTGTTGACCCTCTCCACTTCTGCATCAACGTACTTCTGAATCTCAGCTATCTCCTCTTCAGTCAAATGTCTGAACCTACCCTGCACCATTAAGTAGTCTCTTACCGGTTTTCTTCGAGGAACTGGAACCGTAACCCTGAACTTCCCCATCTCCACTTCATACAGAATCCACATCCCGGTTAAGACGCCTAATCTTGCAACCTCAACAGTCTTGCTGGGATCAAACCTCCAGCCAGTTGGACATGGAGCTTGAACGTGTACGTACGCTGGCCCCTCAACCTCACTTGCCTTTTTGACCTTATTGACGAAGTCTAATGGGTGTGATATGCTTGCAACAGCAACATAGGGTGTCCTATGCGCTGCGGCTATCGATGCCATGTCCTTCTTAGGTTGTAGCTTTCCCCTCCACTTAGCACCAATAGGGGTTGTTGTCGTCCATGCTTTAAACGGTGTCGTCCCACTACGCTGGATCCCCGTGTTCATGTAGGCTTCGTTATCCATGCATACATAGATAAAGTTGTGCATTCTTTCTAGCGCACCACTTAAAGCCTGAAGACCTATATCGGCCGTACCACCATCACCAGCTAGGGCAACTACATGAACCTTCTTGTCAACAAATCCTAGCTTTTTTCTCTTCAATGCCTTTATTCCAGCTTCGACTCCGCTAGCAACAGCAGCTGCATTCTCAAATGCTACATGAATCCAAGGGACTTTCCAAGCAGTTTCGGGGTAAACCGATGTGCTAACCTCTAGGCACCCCGTTGGGGTTACGACAATTACGTTAGGGCCAAGGGCTTTTGTCACAAGTCTTGCTATGATTCCTTCAGGGCATCCTTGGCACAATCTATGCCCAGCGCTGAAGTACTCTACTCTGGGTAGATCTTTTAGGCTCTTGAACATGCTACTCATACTCAACACCTCTAACACCGTAATAGATGCACGCCTTCTCGACACGCCCCTTTTGAAGGACCTTGCCAGACATTCTCACTATATCCATTAGCTCCTTAATTGTCACATCTCTTCCACCTATTCCAGCGATGAAGTCCATCATGAGGGGCCTATCAGATTCATTAGCGAAAACTGATACTATGTCTGTGAATAGAGGTCCGCCAATAGCTCCAAAAGATATCGCTCTATCCACTACGGCGAGGATCTTCGCGCTTCTCAGCTTTTCCTTCCATACATCTACTGGTATGGGTCTATAGAGCCTAGGTCTAAAAAGCCCAACCTTAACTCCTTCTTCACGAAGCTTGTCTACAGCTATCTTAGCTGTGCTAGCTATGGCTCCTAGGGTTACTAGCAGTATGTCAGCATCTTGAGCCTTGTACTCCTCGTAAAGTCCATAGCTAACTCCGAACTCTTCTTCAAAATTTTTGTCGACCTCTTCCAGAGCTCTCGGCACTTTTGTCAAGGCGTCAATTAGCTGGAACTTAAACTCGTAGGCGTAATCTGGTAAAGCCATGACCCCCATGGTTATGGGCCTCTCAAGGTCCAGTACATTGGGTCTTTTGAATCGAGGTAAGAACCTTAACACTTCTTCCTTTTCTCTAATCTCTACAGGCTCATACGTATGACTTAGCACAAAACCGTCATAGCACACGGCCACTGGTACTAAGATGTCGCTTCTCTCAGCCAACCTATATGCCTGAATTATTGTGTCATGTGCTTCTTGTGCTGAAGAAACGTATATTTGAACCCAGCCACAATCTCGAGAAGCCATCATGTCTTGATAGTCACAGTGAATGTTAAGTGGCATATTAAGACTTCTGTTTGCTATAGACATTACCACTGGCAACCTCATAGTTGAAGCTATGAAGAGCAATTCATGCATTAACGCCAATCCTTGAGACGATGTTGCAGTAAACGTTCTAGCTCCAAGAGCTGAAGCGCCAATCACCACGCTTAAAGCGGTGTGCTCACTTTCAACTGCTATGTACTCTGCGTCTAGCTCTCCATCAGCTACAAACTCAGAGAGCTTCTCTACAACTGTCGTCTGAGGCGTTATTGGGTATGCTGCTATGACATCCACATCACAACTTTTGACTGCATAAGCTACAGCATGGTTTGTTGATAGAACTAATCTATGACTCATCACTACTCACCTTTTCATGGTTATGGCTCTTGGGGGGCACTCATTAGCACAAATACCGCATCCCTTACAGTATAGGTAATTGATCTTTATGGAGCCATCCTCTTCAAGCTCTATCGCCCCCTCTGGGCAAAACACCCAACATAAACAACATTTTGTACATTTACTTTTATCCACGACAGGTGTAAATGTTCTCCAACTAGCTGTTAGATTTCTCAAACTTGAGCCCGGTTCAATGTTCGTACAACCTATGGGCAGCTCATACCACTTCTTAAGTTCCACCAAGACCTCACAACCTCCCTATGATGGTTCTATCGTACGCAATGGTAAAAGCCTTGAGGTTCTTCTCTGCTACTGTGGGAGGGAACTTCTTCTTCATGACCTCAATTATACTTTCTTTTCTTGGTGTATCAATAATCCTAGCAACCGCTCCAAGTATTGCAGTATTAACTATAGGTACTCCAAGTACTTCAATGGCTATAGATGTTGCGTCAACAGCTGCTACATCACCATTAAATCTTAACATGTTAGCTAATACGTGTGGTTCTCGACTGCTGTTAACTACTAATTTACCATTGGGCTTAAGGCCCATCAACACGTTGCTTCTATCGGCGTTTAATAGGCTTTCGTCCAGCACTACTACGATGTCAGGCTCGTAAATGAAAGACCTATCGAGTATCAATTTTTCACTTATTCTTGTATAAGCTTGAACTGGTGCTCCTCGTCTCTCTGCACCGAAGCTTGGAAACGCCTGAACCCACTTGCCTTCAAGGGCAGCTGCTGATGCTAAAATTTCAGCGGCCGTGACGGCGCCTTGTCCTCCCCTACCATGCCATCTTACCTCTATCAACATGCACCCCTCAATTTTAAGTCCTTTCAATAGGACTCCGATAGAGAGGTAAGCTTTTAGCTTTTTCCTTGCTTCTATATGTGCTGTCAAGAGACTAATACGCTGGGTACATTATTTCTCTATTTTAATGGACTTTATGATGAGCTCGTTTCCAGAGATGAAATCAAAGTTCGTTTCTCCGCACTTCGGACATCCTTGCTTTAAAAATGCTCTTGCATCACAAGCTGGACAAGTCATGAACATGAGATGACTAATTGCCGAGCTCACACCGCTCAAGTTCACATACCACTCTTCACTACATCTATTGCATCGGGCTTTCGCTTTTACAACATTGACGTTCAGGTTAGCTCCTTCAGCTATTGTTCCCTCACTTAGAGCCTTGAAAGCCATGGATAGCTGGTCTGGATTCAGTAAGGTTAGCTCGCCCACATCAATGTTAACCTCGATAATCTTCTTAGCACCATGTCTTGAAGCGACTTCCAATACGACTTCAAAGATACTCGAAGCAGTTGAAAGTTCATGCATCACCATCACGCGACCTTACAAGAAGATTTTTAAACTGAGGTAATAAAACTACTGTGTCAAAGTTAAGCTTGAGAGCGAGGTTATAATCTTGGCGTTAGAGAGACCATCCCCTGAAAGCGCTACATATAGGTTGCTTGACTTTGTAATGGAGCATAGCAAGAAGCTTTGGACATCATATAGGCATCTCGAAGAAATGATGGACCTATACCTTAAGGGTAGAACGAATAAGAGGATCAAGGAACTTGCAGAAGCGATAAAGAAGATAGAGAAAGAGGGCAACGACATAAAGCTTCACATCTTTGACTATTTAGCTAGAATCGGGGAAGCTTTAATGTACAGGGAGGATTGGATGAGGCTCATTTTGAATTTGGATACGCTACTTGACTACGTTGACAGCATATCGTTCCGTCTCTCAATAGCAGCTTCGAAGAAATGGTATCCAACTCCTGAAGTGGCTGAAGGGTTTAAACGTTTCTTATTGCTTGTCAGCGTAATGTTCGATAAGTTAAGGCAATCACTAACAATGCTTCAGGCAGATGCTTTGAAGGTCTTAGAAGTATGCAACGAGCTCGAAGATTTAGAAGGAGAGATCGATGAGCATCATAGAGAGTTGGGGTTAATACTCCTTGAGTCCAACGTCTCTTTTCAGGCATTAATACTACTGCATGAGATATGTGAAAGGCTTGAAACCTTAGCCGACCTTGCTGTGCGAGTAGGGGATAGTCTCAGACTCATTGCCATGCATAGAGCCCCTTAACTAACTCCTCTTAACTAGCTCACGGAAGATGTCTATAGAGTAAAGAGCTGTCGCAGCTCCCGTAACAACCACTTCAAACCATACAGCTACTATTCTCGTTAATATTGATGCTGAAGAAGCTGTAACTGGAGGAATGCCTAGAGCTATGAACGTTGCGGTCATAGATGCTTCGACAACTCCAAGCATAGCTGGTATTCCTACTGGTACCATGTATGTGAGACTATAGATAGGATATGCTGCTAAAATAAGTAAGTAAGAAACTTCGTATCCGAGAGATAGGAAGACGACATATGGGATTGTTATTGCAGCAGCCCAATGGCCTAAAAATATCACGAATGAAAGCATTACAACACATGGTTTTGAAAACATTTTACTTAACGATAGACTAAACTCACTGATATCGTGCTCAATGATGTCGCTCGACGCACTACTCCATTTTTTAAATGCCTTCAGTATTTTTTCAGAAGCTTTGTAAGCATAATCCTGAAGCCTTCTAGATTTACTAAGGTACTTTAAGAAGGACAACCCTCCTACTATAACTATTAACGTCAACACCAATAATGTTAAGAGTTCAACATTACTGAATCCAGAGGTCCAAAAAAGTGCTAAGCTTAGCGCCAAGAAGGGGGCGAAAGCCATGAGGTTTACTATTCTATGTACTAAGATTGAAGCAAGAGCATTACCAAACCCTATCTTTAACTTCCTCTTAGAAAGCACTAACCTTATGACCTCGCCAGTCACGCTACCTGTTGGTATCATTATGTTGCCGAATAGGCTTACAAGCGATATCAAGATGCTGTCTTTCATCGAAACTCCTCTTTCCATCGTCTTTAACAACATGTGCCACGTCAGTCCAAAGAGTAGCATAAAAGCAAGATCGAGCGGGAGGGTGAAGAGTAGTAGCCACAAGTTGGCTTTTGACATCTCAGTAATAATGAGCTCTGGTCCAACGAAAAGTAAGTAGACAACAAATGCACATATTCCAATAGCTAACAGGGATGTGAACCTCGCTAAACCTTTCAAGCTGCACTCACTCTCATCTTGGCGTTAAAGCACTTGTCGTAAGTTAACATTTTTGATTTAGAGGAACTCTTATAAGTTACTGAGGTGATGCTATGGAAGAAGAGAAAGCTCGAGCGCAATTACTAGATGGGAGAGCTATAGTCTGGGACGTCAAGCAAGCTACTAGGCTCTACAAAGAGGGTTTTTATGGAAAATTTGTCGGTGTCTCAAAACCAAAAGAACAAATACCTGAAAGACCACTTGAACTCTCTTTGATAGAAACATATTACCTGGCCGAGAAGAACAGGATAAAAGTCGTCGATGGAGGCGGAAAGGAAATCTCGCTCCAAGATCTCTACGACTACGCTAAGAAGTACTACGAGGACTTCGAATACAAGTATAAGGTGTATAAAGACTTAAGAGAGAAGGGGTATGTTGTAAGGCCAGGATTAAAGTTTGGCTCCATGTACGCTGTCTATAAGTATGGACCTGGTATAGACCACGCCCCCTTCTTAATTCACGTAATGCCAAGAGAGAGGTCCATGGATCCCATAGAGATAATAAGAGCAGGGAGATTATCTCACAGCGTGAAGAAGCGTTTCATAATAGCAAGTATAGACCCAAAAACTGGAAGAGTTGATTATTGCGTATTTTCCTGGTTTAAACCTTAAGTTGGTAGACCGTGATAAAATTATAAGATTAAGAACGTTAAATATCCCATTTTGGGGAAGTTTTCATGAGGAAGATAAGGAAGATATTAGTTGGAGTTGATGGTTCAGCAGCATCATATAGAGCAGCGGAATTAGCATTAGACCTTGCGCATACCCTGAATGCTCAGGTGACTGCCATCTACGTTATACCCCAATTACCACCAGATTACGAAGTTCTAGGTATTCATCTAGAGGCAAATCCTGAAGAGCTGGATAGAAAGATACTACATGAAGTGAGGGTGATGGCGCATATGAAGAACGTTAAGCTTGAAACTAAAGTTCTAAGAGGAAGACCATCTGAGGTCATAACCTCCATGGCTGAGCAGGAAGACTACGACCTGGTAGTTTTGGGGAATACAGGCATAGGAGGAGCTTATAGGAGAGCAATGGGAAGCGTGGTCACTGAGGTCATTACCACAACGAAAAAGCCTTTACTCCTAGTAAAGTAGGTTCTAACCATTAGCTCTAAAGGAGCCATCTGAAAACTTAGCAAATCTTCCTCGTAACTCCTTAAGTATTCTTTCGCTAACCTCTTCTATGCCTCCAAGACCATTAACTATCAACAGCTTTCCTGCTTTCCTATAGTAATCGAGGACTGGTCTAGTGTTTTCCATATAGACATGGAACCTTCGCCTAACAACGTCCTCTCTATCGTCCTCTCTTTGATACAGCTCGCTTCCACAGAGATTACATTTAAGGTCTTCTTTAGGGGGGTTAAACGCAATGTGGTACACAGCTCCACAGCTCTTGCACGTGAGTCTACCACTCAATCTTCTTACTATCTCATCCTCCGGTACATCGATGTATATCGCTGCTGTAAGCTCAACTCCAAGGTCCTTTAACAATTCATCGAGCTCCCGTGCTTGCCTAACGTTCCTTGGATATCCATCGAGTATGAAGCCATTCCTCACACCCCTCTCCTTTAACCACTTCTCAACGATCTTAATGACTATATCGTCAGGTACAAGCTCGCCCCTCTCCATATAGCTTTGAGCTAACCTTCCAAGCTCGCTTCCACTAGCAATTTCAGCTCTAAAGACGTCACCAGTGGACATGGATGGTAAACCAAGGATCCTTGAAAGGATCTTTACTTGAGTACCCTTACCAGCACCAGGAGGACCTAAGAAAACGAGTCTCATGTTTTGGATCCAAGCTAGACAATATTTTAACTCTTTCTCTCCTAGGCTTTATCCCTCAACATCGAGCCCTCTACAAATCTGAAGTAAAGAGTCTCCGTATAATTGCTCTATTAACCTTAAGGCTTTGAGAATTAATTGCTCACTGTATTCTTTACTTTCTGACACCATGCCAAGGAATTTACGATACTTCGTTGAGAGAGTCTCATCAAGCTTGTCAAGTAAGTCGCTGTCTGTTATAATGAAGATCCCCTTATCTCTGACCACTCTTAATCGAGCAAAATTCCTGACAGCATGGTGAAGAGCCCTCAGACAAATTCCTGGATCACTCTTAGACTTTAAGGCCTTAGCAAGATCCTTCAGCCCCCAATACTTAAGCTTCATAATCGTAAGTTCTGTGATCCTCGGTTTGCCTTTAGACCTAATCTTTTCATAGAAGTTGTCGTCATAGATAACTTGACCCTCCAGCCATACCATATGTGCTAACGGATCACCACTAAAGTAAAGCTCTAGGAACTGTCCAGTGGTGAAGATCCCTAACTCAAGACGTTCGCTTACATCATCAAACCTTTCTCCTCTAAGATCATCAAGCTTATCAACTATCAGTACAACATCAACATCGCTTATCCCTGGCTTAAATTCTCCTTCTCTAACAGCAGAGCCAAAGACTATGATGCTCCTTATTCTGAGTTCCTTACCTCTTACTTTGTCAATGATTTTATTAACTATCTCTTCAGCTTCACGACATAACAATTCTCAACACCGATAGTTTGACTTTCTGCTCTAAGTCGTAATAAGCTAAGAATCTTTTAAGTTTAGAAGAAGCTTCGTAGAAGTTATGTTAGACGGTTTGTGCAATATTCTTCTCATTACGTCAATAGTATTTAGGTGGAATAGAGAGGAAGCTTTAAAGAATAATGTAGAATTCTTATCGGGAAGATCGCAGTCTACGATATGGCAGAGGTGCAGAAAAATAGCTAACGAGCAAGACGAATCCATGGAGCTACTCAAGGAGATATCAAAAAGCTTACCACACATAGAAGCCCTATACATGTACATCAATAAAGGAGCCTTTAAAAGCCAGTCTTTGGAGGAGCTAGAAGCAAGATGGCCCTCAATAGCTTCTAAGATTTGGAGCGACGTAGAGAACATAGCTTCAAAGTACGAACCACGCATATTCATCAACCCACTTAAGGATCGAATACTGAATATTATTGAAAGGGAATACGGTGACTCCCTCTTAAAGGAGGTTTCTAGGAGAATTCAATCCCTCAATTCTGAGGAGCTCATGGTCATCATAGCCTTCAGTAAAATGTGGGTTGAAGGCATCAGAGTTACAGATGAGGACACTATCTCAACAGCTCTCGAAGCTTGTCTAGATGTTCGAGGATCGAAAGCCGTAGAGGTTCTATGGAGGGTTGGCATAGTCAATAGAGCGCATCGACCTGCAATCTTAAGGTACATTCCTAAGATCTACGTACCAAACTACGTCAAACCGCTACTAGAAGCCTACTCTCAAAGACCATTACCGCTTCGAGTAGAGGTTAAAGAGCTTCTCAAAGAAGCTTTGGCTGAAGATCCGTTAAAGGCTTGTGCTGCTGTCTACGGAATTGACCAACTAGTTGACGAGCTAGTACAAGCAACTTATGGTCTCTCTCTTAAATCAATAATATACAAGTTAAATATTAAAGGTCTCATGAAGGCTGGAAGGACCTGTCCACTATTAACCGCTGAGGTGGAGAAAGCCTGGAGACAGATTCTAGAGGAAATGTTTTCGAACATCCTAAATGCTATCTCTAAAGCTTTTACCTCTCTAGGTTACAGTTGTAGAGTGACCTATGACGCCCACATGAAGCTACCGATAGCTTATGGTTATCGTAACGGACTCGAAATAGCGATGATATTTATGCCAGCTATCTTACCATTGAATCAAGTTCGAAGCTTTAGCCCATATGCTCTTAAGGTAGCCCTCACATTCGACTTGAACTCTCCACCCCAAGAGACGATGGAAATTCTCAGGCTCTCATCCATAGTTCAAGTGATAGACGAAGAGGTACAGATACACACCAACGTTAACCCTGACATGTTAATACGCTTACTTAGAGCAGGAGGTTTTAAGGTAAATGTGCAGGTTTAACCATGAGCTTTACGTAGGCCTCGATGAGGCTGGTCGAGGTAGTTGCATCGGACCACTTGTAGTAGCAATGGTAGCTATTGATGAAGAAGGTCTAAGCACCCTTAAGATTATAGGAGTCAAGGACAGTAAGAAGTTAACAGCTAAAAAGAGACTTGAGCTATTCCCAAACATAATCATGTTATCAAGATATGTAGCTGTTAGAGCTATTCAACCATGCGAGATCGATGTAAACAACATCAACCACTTGACCATGAAAGCTATGCACTCGCTTTTAATGCCACTAGCCAAGTGCAGTTTGATTAAGAGAGTTATCGCGGATTACGTGAGCCCTGCAGAGAGGCTTCAAAGACTTATGAAAGGCTTACTACCTCCAAACGTTGAGGTGTTAATACTAAAAGATGCTGATGCCACATACCCTGAGTGTATGGCGGCCTCCATAGTCGCAAAGGTCGTGAGGGACAGCGAGCTTCATAAGCTTCAACTCCGTTATGGAGTCAGAGGTAGTGGATACTCGTCGGATCCAGAGACATTAAGTTGGTTAAAGGATGCGCTAAGTCAAGGATGGCTACCGCCGTGCGTCAGAAGATCTTGGAGGACCATTAGGAAGCTTTCTTCCACTACATCTCTTGATAGTTGGGTTGAGTGATGTCTATATGCTTAGAAATTAATTGTTTAGCTCTCTCTTCTATCTCTCTCTTAACCTCGTCGCTCATGAACTTATCCTTGTAATCTGGTGGTAGTAGATCCCACTCATTGTACAAGTACCTAAGAGGGGAGCTAAAAGTCTCAAATATCTTCCCCCAAATGTATATAGCCCTATCTCTTGGAATCCCACATTCATCTATGAACTTTAAAGCCACATCCCATGCAAGCTTAGCAATCGTGAAATAGTAATTCCTAGCATACTTAAGGAAGGCCTGGAAATCCGGCGAATCAATTATTATTGGTTTAGTTGGTCTGCTCAACCCTCAAACCCTCCAGGGAACTAAGTGTAGCAAAAGAATTTATACGTAGAGCTAAGCTATGATGTGCTGACACTGCATGCCACTAATTTTTCGGAGAAGACCAACTGCAAAGCTAACAGAGGTTGTGTTCTCAAGGGAAATTATCGAGGGCTTATTCTGCTTAGCTAAGGATAATCATCCACGTGAGATCTTTCTACTCTTAAGAGGTAGAGTAAGAGGTTGTTCCGTGTACGTTGATGAATTAGTATACCCTGTAAACACAATATTCGGACTTGGCTTTTCAGGATTTCAACTTCATACTCTTCCACTTGATCCATCAATAATTGGTAGCGTACACTCTCATCCGTCAGGTTCTTCAAGTCCATCAACTCAAGACCTGCATAACTTCTACGGTATAGTGATGGTGATACTAGCTTACCCATACACTTTAGCTTCGACGTCAGCCTACGACAAGTCAGGCAACTCTCTCATGGTAAGGGTAATCAATTCTTTAGAGTTTAGAGCATGATTTAAAGACCTTGATTTAGGGAAAAACGTTTTAGCTAAATGGTATTGTAGAGATATGATAATATAAGTTGTGAGGAGTTATGCCCGGTGTTATTAGATTTGGAGTGTCTCTACCATCAGATGTTGCAAGGGAGTTTGACGAAGTGATAAGCAAGGTGGGGTATAAAAATAGGTCAAAGGCCATACTGGATGCCGTGAAATCGTTTTTAGCAGACCTTAAATGGACCATGGGTGGAAGCGAAAGGGTTGTTGGTTCGCTCTCTTTCTTATATGATCACGGAGTTAAGGGGCTGGAAGACTACTTAACTGATATAGAACATGGGTTTAGATCTATAATAACGGCGGTTCTACATATTCACGTCACTGACAGGATTTGCCATAAAATCATAGCCGTTGAAGGACCTGCTGAAGAGATAAAGAAGCTCGCTCTCAAAATAGCATCAAAGAAGGGTGTGGAGCAATTGAAGGTTAATGTAGCAACAATTTAAAAATCATGCTATAATTATGATGCCAAGAGTCCCCACAAGGACTAATAATGCTGCTACTAGAGCTCCAACAGCTATTGCTATTAACGATCCCCTTAGGCTAAGCCCTAATATGTGAGCAAGCAGAGATCCTGCCCAGATCCCACTTCCAGGCAATGGCACAGCCACGAAGAGCGCTAACCCCAACATTCCGTACTTGTTAATGTACCTCTCCCCCCTATTTCTCACTCTAAAAACTAGGTTTGCGTAAATCGATGCGATGATCTTTCGAAGCCATCCATCACCATCCTTCAAAGCCCATTTCTCCAACTTAGACAAACCCAGTAATAGGAATGGTAGTGGCATTAAGTTACCAATTAATGATATCACCATGACTTCGAGAGCTGGGAGACCTGCTATAGCTATGCCATAAGGTATTGAGACTCTGGTTTCAAAAAGAGGTATCAAGGCTAGTATTAGTACTCGAATCTCTTCAGGAATCACGAGTCAACCTTTAAACTTCCAAAGGCATAAATCTTACCTAAAGAATAAATTTTTCTGGAGAGGAGATACTTCATGGACCTAGCATCAGTTTTTGCTGTAGCAACAAGGAAGGTAATAACAGCTTTACCTTATGATAGTCTTGCTGTAGTGAGAGAATTAATGGTGAAGCATGGTATCAGCAGAGTGGTTATAGCAGAGGATGAGAGACCATTAGGTCTGGTTACGAAGAAGGACATAATTAAATTCCTTGCACTTGACGATACTGATAGAAGCTTGGTCGAAATACCTGTATCAGAGGTTATGAGTGGGAACCTGGTGCTCGTAAAACCAAGTCTAGATGTAAGGACTGCAGCTAACATAATGCTTGAGAGTGATATAAGCTCCCTTCTCGTAGTTGATGGCGAGAGGCTTTTAGGCATCGTAACGAAGACGGATATCTGTCGATACTATGCTGAGCACTGTAAAGGTGTCTTCAAAGTAAGAGACTTCATGACTCCGCAAGTCATATACGTGAAGCCAATGCACTCGCTATTCAGAGTTATGAACTTAATGGTTAAGAATAACATAAGCAGGGTCTTAGTGCTAAGCGACGATCACAAACCCATAGGTGTAGTGACTCTTACAGACCTTACGTTCTACACGTCATCTCTTAGACCAGTGAGACATCCAACATTTGAGACCATTCCCTCATCCCTGATACTAACAGCTGAAGATATTATGACCAGAGACCCCATAACGATACAAGAAGATGAGGACTTATGTAGGGCTCCTGAGCTTATGCTCCAAAAGAAGATAAGCGGGCTACCGGTGGTCGATGAAAATGGAAGGCTGAGTGGAATAATAACTAAGAGCGACATCGTTAAAGCCGTAGCATGCTTCAAAGGTCCTTGCTCAAGTAGCGCTTAGACTCCACAATTCATCAGCCAGCATCTTCAAGAAAACTCCGACGTCGGACACAACCCCTACGGCATGAGCTGTTCCACGATCTAGGAGCTTAATTATTGTTGCTGGGTTTATGTCGACGCAAACAACCTTGACTGTTGCCGGCAGCATGTTTCCTACAGCTATTGAATGTAGGGTTGATGCGAGCATTAGGACCATTTCTATACCTTTAAGGTGCTTTCTGTAAGCTTTCTGAGCTTCCACGACATCCGTTATCACATCCGGTAAAGGCCCATCATCCCTAATGGAGCCTGCAAGAACGTAGGGCACCCCCTTGACTATACACTCGTAGATTATTCCTCTATTCAAAATACATTTTTCAACTGCATCTCTGAGAGATCCAACCTTCATTATCTCGTTTATCGCTGCGAGGTGATTCCTATGTCCCTTGGGAGCTGCTACACCCTCATCAACCTTAATGCCAAGGCTTGTTCCAAATAAAGCGTACTCGACATCATGAACCGCAAGTGCGTTCCCAGCCAAGAGCACATCCACGTAACCTAGCCTTATGATCTTAGCTAAGGCGGGAGCACCACCGGTATGAACAACTGCAGGTCCTGCTACAACAGCTATCTTACCTCCTCTACGCTTTATGCTATGCATGTCTCTTGCTATGTGCTTAACTATCGATGTTGAGGGTTTCTCGGGTGAAACTTTGCTGCTCATAAACTCAAAGATTTTTAGGCTTTCACGAGGTCTTTCTGGAGGTCTAACTCTAATACCCCTTTCACCAACAACCACTAAATCTCCCTTCTTAATTTCTCTTAAAGGTATGCATGTTGCCCTCTTGGATTGAGGATCCACGACTATGACCTTATCCATCATCACGTCTTCGACCGGTATCCATGATCCTTGATAGAATATCTCTGTAGGATAATTAGATGTAGAATAAAAACCATCTGGTGCAACTCCATCTTTTGGTGCAGGTTTTAGCTCCACCTCTTTATACTCTACAGGAACTGCACCTAGCCGGTAAAGTTCTTTCAAGATCTCATCAAGGTGCTCTTTGCTCCTCCCTTTAACGATGAGTCTCGCCCTACTATAATCATGTTTTCTCTTGCCAACCTTAAACTCTATTATCTCGAAATCCCCCTCAAGTTCCATTATTCTATCAAGTATCCTAGTTAGTATCATAGAGTCTATGAGGTGACCTTCGACTAGAACTTCTTCTGCATGCTCATACTGATTACTCATGAGCTTGACCTCGGTTAAAGATTCACGCTAAATAGCGAAAACTTCGATATAAAGGTTAGCTTAAGAACAATGTGGACGGTATGAGGGTGTCATCTCTAGATAGCTCCGTACTTCTCATTCCAATCCACATACTTTTTGACGAGTTCTTTACTAACAGAAGGTCTTCTTTCACTCATTACTTCAAGAAAATCTTTCATGAAGGCTTCTCTTAATTCTCCACGAATTAAGTCCTTACAATCTTCCACAAGCTTGAACTGCACTTCTCTACAAACTTCCTCGATGTCGTGGGAGGTGTATCCTTCGGTTTTTTGTGCCAAGAGCTCAAAGTCCACGTCCTTAGCTAACTTAAGGCCTCTCGTGTAATGCTTAAAAAGTTCTATCCTGGTTTTGTAGTCCGGCGGCGGGACATATATCCTCTTCTGAAATCTTCTAAGAAATGCTTGATCCAAAAGCCATGGCTTATTGGTTGCACCTATAACGTAGACGTAATGCTTTTTTCCCTTGCAGTGAAGTCCATCCATTTCTTTAAGCAGTTGACTCCTCATTCTAGCTTCACCACCAACTTCATTGCTAAAAATCCCCGTAAGAGCCTCGACCTCGTCTATAAATATTATGGCAGGTCTTTGTCTTGAAGCATTCTTGCGAGCTGCATCAAATACCTTTGCCACATTTTTCTCGCTTTCTCCAAGCCACTTTGACATTATGAATGCTGGATCTATGTAAAAGAAATGAGCATTAAGCTCTGAGGCTAATGCTGCAACTATCAATGTCTTACCACATCCAGGAGGTCCAAATAGAAGTATCCCTGAAGGCCATCCTAGAGGTAGTTTCTCAGGCTCTACTCTTGTTGGGAGTACTACAACCTTCCTAATTTCTTCCTTTACTTTATCTAGACCGATGACGTCATTCCACGAAATATTTGGTTTTTCACTTAACGTTCCATCATAAACATCGAATTTCTCGCTCTTAACATTGTCCAAAGCTATTACCTGGTCATATGATAACCCCATTTGGATTTGTCTAACTCTTTCTTGATACATTAAGGCTCTCTCTACGTATATTTTGTTCAATGGATAGTTAGGGTAGAGCTTAACGAGTTTTAGCAGTGTTTCAGCCGCCTTCGAGTACCCCTCAATTGCTCTATTCTTCAACCCCTCTTTTTCGCTCTTCATAGCTTCTTCGGCATACTTAAGAGCAAGCCTCTCGAGCTCACTAGCTGCCACTAAATTTCCCCCACAACTTCAAAGGGACCGTGTGAAGAATCTAAGAAAGAGAAAAATTTTAACCAAGATTATTTAGGCGATCCTTATCTTACCTTCAGACGCTAATTTCTCTATTACCCTTCTAATGTCTTGAGGGGGCACCTTTAAATCAGCTGCACACTTACTTACCACAAGTTCTCCGCCTTGTCTCTTGATGTAATCTAGAAGTTTTTCCTCAAGTGTGTCACCTCCAACTGTCGCTGCAGCTGATGTTGCAATTGGAATCTTCTCAATAACTGGCGTTGGCAGCTCAGGCAGCTTCTCTTTAAGTCTTTGTTCAGCTACTACTTCAGCCTCTTGCAGGACCTTTAATGCCTCTTCGCTTGCTACCACCTCAGTTACTCTTGGTTCACCGATGTCTATCAGAATGCTACCAAGCATCTTGTTGACATTGTCCAACTCTATAGCAACTTCTGGTATTATGTTTGTTAGCTGCCCTTTCAAGCCTTGAATTATCTTCACGACAGGACCCAACTGGACCATGGCATCTCCTAGCTGCTCGATGGTTTCAAGCCTCAATATTACTTGCTCTATTGCCAAGCTGCTAGCCATGACAGTTTTTATCAATTTTCTAAGCTCAGCAAGCTCATTAGCATAAAGTACGGCATGGAGCTCATCGTTCCAAGTCTTCGCCATTATGCACGAGTTGAAGAGCTCTTTGTCTCTCTCCTGTAATCTAGCTATTAGCTGCTGAAGTTTTCTGTGTTGTGTGCTCAATACCTTGAGGGCCTGGTATATCCTCTCCTTAAGGGGTCGTCTCCTTAGCTGATGCCATATGCGATGCACCTCACTTCCACCTCGCTGTCGTTCTAATGTTCTGTTACTCTTTGACCCTCACTACTAGTGTCTCGCTGTCCTTCTTCTCAGACTTTGAAAGCTTAGGAGGTTCAGCGAGAAGCTTTTCAAGCTCATTTACGGAGTTTTCTAAATCCCTCTTCTCACTTGCTATCCTATTCATCCCTGTCTGAATCATGTTCGTTATGGAGTTAAAGTACGCATCATCTATTTCTCCTATCTTGTGTGATATTTTTGCGCTGGCCAAGGCTAATTGTAATACTCTTGTCTGAGAATCCAGCTCAGCAATCCTAGCCTTTATTTTATCAACTACCTCTATAGCCTTGCTCTTTAAATCTTTAAATGTAGTGCTGAACTGTGACTGGAAGTGCTCATAAACTTCTTGAGGTACCTCTTTTTTCTCTAGCAGTTCTTCAAGAGCCAAGCTCTTCTTCCACGTAAGTTCAAGCTCTTTAGCTAGCTTATTGGCCTCAACTTTCAACTCTGAAAGTACTTTTATTATGTCACTCTCTATAATCACGTACTCCGTAGAATAGCTATTGTACTCGCCATCGCCATGCTCAAGCACTACAGCCTTAACATTGCTTAGCGTATCACTTATGAATGCTGCTATTTTGCCTACAAGCCTACCATAGGGGTCTTTAACCTGCTTACTTATATACTTGATGAACTCTGCAACGGTAATCTCAACCATCCATCACACCTCCTATCTAGAAGTGCTTTGCCTATTGAGCCGTTCTGCTTCAAACGTTGGGACTTCTGGAAGCTTCTCCTTCATCTTCTGCTCAGCTACGGCCATCGCTTCCTCCAAGATCTTCTGAGCTTCCTCGGTCGCTTCAAGCATTAATGCTTGGCCTGTGACTTGTCCTGCTTCGACCACTAGGTTATTGAGAATTTCGCTAAGCTCACCAAGTTCGCGCTCAGCATCTGGCAGTATACCTGATAAGCTGCTCTTTATGTTCCTTACGACCTCCACTGCTGGAGCCATGGCAACAACTAGCTCACCAACTTCCTTTATCGTTCCAAGTCTTAAGAGGACCTTCTCGAGTGATAGCTTACTGAACAATATTATCTTGCTCATCTTCCTTAGCTCAGCAAGCTCGTTGGCATAGAGCGTGGCTCTATCCATCTCATGTTTAACGAAAGCCTCAACAACTCTCCCAAATATCTGTTTGTCCCTTTCCATGAGTCTTGCACTAACTTGATCTAGCCTACCCAATTGCGCTTTGAGCTTGTTCATTGCCACGTCTATCTTGTACTTTAAGGGGGTATCAGGAACTATCAGTGACTTAACTTTCGACGTCACCGGCTCCTTTATCTCCCTATCCCATCTCTTGGCGAACTTCTCAATTCTAGACAATTTTACTTCACCTCGTGTTCTCAACAAGTTTTGGGACGATAAAAGGGTATGTTAAAACAGAGATTGAAAGAAAGTCGGCATTCTAATGCCGAGCTTTTAAAGTAACGATCTTACTATGCCGTTAAGTACATGTAGTCTAAGGCAGGTGATAAGAGAGGATTTATTTCAGCTTCAATTAAACATTCCAAGTATTACGAATGCCCCCCTTTAAAGAATCCATGTTAAAAAGGGGCTCCTCTAATACTCTGTAACACCTCAAAATCTTTGACTGAAGAGCTGTCCCACAGGGATTTAATAAGCTTTTCTCTTACAAAACGAGGTGATGGCGAGAAGCCTTATATGTTCATGCATCATCCTAATGTACTGAACGATACTTAGAGTTACCTTCATTTATGGCATTCATTTCAGACCGAAACACTTATTTGAAAGATGAAAAGTAGGAAAGTGCACAGGTGCTAGAGATGAAGAGGGATCAGGCCCTCCAAGTACATTAATCTCCAAAGCCTTTGTCTTAGCAGCGTACCGACCAATTGTGCAAGATGTCTTTTCTCGAGGTGGATATAATGCTAATTAGCGGTGCTGAGGCTATAGTTCGTTCTTTAAAAAGAGAGGGGGTCAAGGTTATCTTCGGTATACCGGGAGGCGCTGTTCTACCATTATACGATGCACTCTACGACTCAGACATAAGGCACATCCTCGGAAGACATGAGCAGTGCGTTGCACACATGGCTGATGGCTATGCAAGAGCTAGCGGTAAGCCAGGAGTCTGCATAGCCACGTCCGGTCCAGGAGCTACCAACCTTGTAACGGGCTTGGCGACAGCATACATGGATAGCTCACCAGTAGTGGCATTGACGGGGCAAGTTGCTAGGCACATGATAGGTAAGGATGCTTTCCAGGAGGCTGACATAATTGGGATCGTAACACCAATAACGAAGTACTGCTTTCAACTCACATCAGCTAAAGAGATACCGAAGGTATTCAAAACTGCTTTCACGATAGCCTCAACAAGACGTCCGGGACCAGTACTCATAGACATGCCAGTTGATGTTCAGAGGGAACAGGCTGAAATTGAGTTCACTGATGAGCTGGACATTAAGGGCTACGATCAAAACCCACCATGGATTAACTCTGACAAAATTAAGAAAGCTGCCGAAGTACTAGCCGAGGCAGAAAGACCTCTCATACTTGCAGGTGGAGGCGTAATATTGTCTGGAGCTCACGTGGAGCTTTTGACACTAGCTGAAATGCTTTCAGCTCCTGTTGCAACGACCTTAATGGGTAAGGGCTCCATATCGGAGGATCATCCTCTATGCTTGGGCATGATGGGAATGCACGGCAAGGCTTACGCTAACTATGCAGCTATTGAGTGCGACGTTCTGCTTGCTATTGGAACTCGCTTCTCTGATAGGACCACAGGAAAGTTTGACGAGTTTGCTAAAGGAGCCTACAAGATACATGTAGACATAGATTCAGCAGAGATAAACAAGAACGTGCGAGTTGATTTACCGATAGTTGGAGATGCTAAGGAGGTTCTACGATCATTGATAAAGGAGCTTAAGAAATGCAAGAGGTTAAAACCACGTAATGCATGGTTCAATAGGGTAAGGGAGCTTCGATTCGCTTTTGAGCAAGGAGTTGAAGAACAACAGGGTTCTGCTCTTAGGCCATCATCTGTAATCAAGCTTCTAAACAAGTTGTTGGAACCGGGTAAGTCGATAGTCACAACTGGTGTAGGCCAAAACCAGATGTGGTCTGCTTTACATTACTTAGCAAGAACACCAAGATCTTTCATAACGTCAGGGGGTTTAGGAACTATGGGATTTGGTTTTCCAGCAGCACTTGGAGCTAAGGTGGCTTGCCCAGATAAGGTGGTCGTCGACATAGACGGCGATGGAAGTTTCCTAATGACTGAGCAAGATTTAGCGACATCGGTCACCGAGGGTATACCAGTAATAGTTGTTATATTGAACAACAGCTCTCTTGGTATGGTTAGGCAGTGGCAGCACTTAATGTACAAGAGGAGGTTCATAGCCATAGACCTAAAAGGGGTTCCAGATTTTGTTAAGCTCGCACATGCTTATGGAGCTGAGGGTATGAGACCTGGCTCGCTTGAGGAGCTTGAGAAGGCATTAAAGGAGGCAATGAAATGTGAGGTTACCACAGTAATAGACGTCAACATCTCTCCAGAAGAGAGGGTCTTCCCTATGGTTCTTCCTGGCAGAGCGCTTCATGAGGTGTTAGCTAATGAACCAAAAAGCTGAGCCTAGGATATTAGTAATGATAGTTGAAGACAAACCAGGAGTGCTATACAAAGTAAGCTCAATAATCAGGAGAAGAGGAATAAACATAGATGCAATATCAGTAGCTGCAACAACAGAGCCTGGGATTTCAAAGATGACTTTCCTTGTAAATGTCGACGAAGAAACGATGGAACAGCTCGTCAGACAAATCGAGAAAGTACCAACAGTTATATCAGTAGGCTCAAGCCCTATAAGAGGACTTTACTCCAAGGAGCTTGCTTTAATAAAAGCGAACGTTTCCAAGCCCGGTGAAAGAGAAGCACTACGTGCACTAGCGATGAAGTTCAATGCTCGCATAGTGGAGGAGAAAGCCTTCACACTAACGATAGAGATCGTTGGCTTACCTGAAGAAGTTAGCAACTTCATAAACGAAGTAAAAGTTATAACTGAAATCGTAGATCTGAGTAGGTCAGGTCCCGTGGCATTGTCGAGGTAGATGCTCTTGGCTCGCATATATAGAGATCATGAGATAGACGACAGCATTCTGAGAGGATCAATCATAGCAGTGATAGGTTATGGAAGTCAAGGGAGAGCTCAAGCTTTAAATCTTAGGGATAGCGGCTTCAACGTCGTAGTAGGGTTGAGGAGGGAAGGAGTTTCCTGGAAGCTTGCATCGTCTGAAGGATTTGAAGTACTTGAGATCCCAGATGCTGTAAGAAAGGCTGATGTCATCTTATTCCTAATACCTGACACCGAACAACCAAATGTCTACGAGGAGAAGATAAAGCCCAACCTCTCAGAGGGTAAAAGTCTGTGCTTCGCTCACGGCTTCAACGTACACTTTGGAGTTATAAGACCTCCACGAGAAGTTGACGTTTTCATGGTTGCTCCGAAAAGTCCTGGAGCAAAAGTTAGAGAGATGTACCTTCAAGGAAAGGGGGTTCCAGCCTTAGTAGCAGTTTACAATGATTACTCTAATAGGGCCCTTCAGAAAGCTCTAGCCATAGCTAAAGGCATAGGATGCGCTAGAGTTGGTGTCATAGAAACGACGTTCAAGGAGGAGACGGAGACGGATCTGATAGGCGAGCAGTGCGTGCTTGTTGGAGGACTTATGGAGCTTATAAAGAAGGGATTTGAAGTCCTCGTAGAGGAAGGCTATCAACCTGAGGTAGCATACTTTGAAGTCTGCAATGAGGCAAAGCTCATAATGGACCTGATATATAGTGGAGGTCTAACTGGAATGCTTCGAGGAGTTAGCGATACAGCTAAGTACGGTGGGTTAACTGTTGGGCCAAAGGTCATAGACGAGAAGGTTAAAGAGAACATGAAAATAGTTGTTAAAGCGGTGAAGGATGGCTCTTTTGCCAAAGATTGGATTGAAGAGTGTGCATCAGGCAAGAAACGTCTTATGGAACTAATGAAGGTGATCGAAAACCATAAGCTGGAAGTAGTTGGTAGGGAGATCAGAAAACTAGCTGGAATTGAGGGTTGATGATGTTTGGGCTTTCGAAGCAGCGTCTTAAAGTCCTTTCCTCGTGGCCTTCCTTACAGGGGCCTCTTAAAGGCCTTAGGTTTAACTGATGAAGATTTCAAGAAGCCCTTCATAGCAGTGGTCAATAGCTATTCGGAAATAGTCCCAGGACACATTCACCTTAGAATCGTAGCTGAGGCTGTGAAGAGCGGTATTCTAATCGCTGGGGGTCAACCATTCGAGGTTAATACCATAGCAATATGTGACGGCTTAGCTATGGGTCACGAAGGAATGAAATACTCCTTACCATCCAGGGACCTAATAGCTGACTCAATAGAGCTTGTTGTGGAGGCACATAGGTTTGACGGTATGGTCTTGATATGTTCATGCGACAAGATAATTCCAGGCATGTTAATGGCTGCAGCTAGGCTCAACATACCGTCCATAGTTGTAACCGGAGGCCCAATGATGCCTGGAGACTATAAAGGAGAGAAGGTAACATTGGTCAAGCTCTTTGAAGCTCTTGGTGAGCACGCTAGAGGGCTTCTCACAGTTAATGATTTAAAGGAAGTGGAGGATAGCGTTTGCCCAGGACCAGGGTCATGCAGTGGAATGTTCACAGCCAATACTATGGCCTGCCTAGTAGAGGCTATGGGTATGGGGTTACCCAAAGTTGGTACTGCACCAGCAGTGTCAGCTGAGAGAATCAGAATAGCTAAGAGGTCCGGGGAGCTGATAGTTGAGATGGTGAGGAAAGGGATAAGGCCTAGGGACGTAATGACGAGGGAAGCCTTCTTAAATGCTATAGCGGTTGACGTGGCATTAGGAGGGTCAACTAACACGGCTCTACATTTGCCGGCTATAGCTCACGAAGCTGGTATAGAGCTTGAACTCGACGAATTCGACAGGATGAGTAGGATAGTACCACAGCTATGCACAATATCGCCAAACGGTCCTCACACAGTCTATGATCTCCACATGGCAGGTGGCATTATGGCCTTGATGTCGGAGATAAGGGGTCACCTTCACTTGGACGCGCTTACTGTAACTGGCAAGACTATAGGCGAATTGATAGAGAATGCTTACGTTAGGGACAGAAGCATCATAAGGAGCACCTCAAACCCAGTTATGATCGAGGGAGGCTTAGCCGTCTTAAAGGGCTCTCTTGCTCCTAGGGGCTCCGTAGTGAAGATAGCTGCTGTGCCAAAATCCATGTGGAGGTTTAAAGGAGTAGCCAAGGTCTTTAATTCGGAAGAGGAAGCTGTTGAGGCCATAACTAATAAAAAGATAGAGGAAGGAAGCGTCGTGATTATAAGGTACGAGGGGCCTAAAGGAGGGCCAGGGATGAGAGAAATGCTCATGCCTACTTCATTAATAGTCGGTATGGGCTTATGGGAGAAAGTCGCATTGGTCACAGATGGTAGATTCTCAGGTGCAACTAGGGGGCTAGCTGTCGGTCACGTGTCACCTGAAGCGGCTGAAGATGGTCCGATAGCTAAGGTTGTTGATGACGACGTAATAACGATAGATCTTCATAGCAGAAGGATAAATGTAGACTTCATAGTACCTGAAGAGGAGAGGATCAAGAAACTAAGTAGGCCCAACAAAGTCTTGAAAGGCTACTTAGCGAGGTATTCCCAAAGAGCTCTATCAGCAGATAAAGGCGCTATACTAACATAGCTTTCCGTCAACAGTGCATACCGCTTGGTTCCACTTTAAGGGGTTTCTCCCGGTCCAGTAAAGGTCTTCATCTTTTCAGCGTGGTCGAGGCCCCTCATCCCTCTATATACTGAAACTTACACGCTTTTTTATTTCAATGAATAAAGTGGACATTCCTTTGTCGATGCTTAATGGGCGATGCTGGACTTAAATTGGTGATTTAATCTTGTGAAATGATGGTTAATGCTTCATTAACTGCTCTGTCTATTAACTTTCGCACTTCTCCTAAATAGTTCTCAGGTCTCATCAACTCATCTATCTCTTCAGCACTTAATAGCTTTCTTACTCTCTCGTCCTTCTTCAAAAGCTCTGATAAGTGTACGTCTTGAATCATCGACTTCATAGATAGCTCCCTCAATAATCTATGTGCTTCCTGCCTACCCATGCTCTTCATGGTCAGAGATATCATAACTGCTTCGCTCATGATCCTGCCCTTCGTTAGCTCAAGGTTCTTCTTCATGTTCTCAGGATATATACGAAGACTTCTAAGAACCTTTATGGTTCTTCCTAACATCTCGTCTAGGAGGATGCAAGACTCAGGTATTATGAATCGCTCATTTGCTGAATTGGTCAAGTCCCTCTCATGCCACAGGGGGATGTTCTCTAAAGCCGGTATTACTAAGCTCCTCATGAGCTTAGCTAAGCTTGAAATATTTTCGCAATCTATTGGATTCTGCTTGTGAGGCATTGTTGAGCTTCCAACCTGCTCTACTTCAAATCCTTCCGCCAACTCCATGATCTCCGGTCTCTGAAGGTTTCTTATTTCTGTAGCAATTTTGTCGAGACTTGAAGCTATGATCGCAAACAAGCATATTAGTTCTGCAAGCCTATCTCTCTGCAATATTTGAGTCGATATGGTAGCAGGCTTTAAACCGAGGATTCTCATAACCTCCTCTTGTACCTCAAGTCCCTTGCCCATGAAGCTAGCCATAGTCCCAACAGCACCAGACATCTTTCCCACGAGGACCCTCTTCTTAACCTCTCTTAACCTATCTACGTGTCTTGCGAACTCTGATGCCCACACGGCGAACTTAAAGCCTAAGGTTATTGGCAGAGCATGTTGACCATGGGTTCTCCCGATCATCACTAAGTCCTTGTACTTGATGGCCATATCACATAGTAGCTTGCATAGCTCTCTAAGCTTCCTATCAATTATTGCTATAGCTTCTTTGAGTTGAAGAGCTGTAGCTGTATCTACGACATCGTAACTCGTAGCTCCAAGGTGGACGTAGCCGCCGTAGTCACCACACACCTCAGCCAATGCCTCGACAACAGCCATGACGTCATGCCTAATCCTAGCCTCGATTTCTTTGACTTTCTCAAGCTTAACGTACTCGACATTAGCTCTCTTTACTATGACCTCTGATGCCTCCTTTGGTATCAAGCCTAACTTAGCGTTAGCTAAAGCTAAGGCAGCTTCAACGTCTAGCATCTTTTGAAGCCTATACTCCTCCGTAAATATTCTCCTAATCTCTGCACTTCCGTACCTTCCTGAATCTATCGGCAGAATACTCACGTCTTACACCTCGCTCCAAAAGTAAAGTAGGTCTCTAATTCATAAATTCATTCTCCCCCTTACCAAGTCATATATTAAATGAGGACAACAGTTATTTAGGTCACACCTAGAGACTTAGCATGAGATTAAGAAGTTGGGGTACTGACTTATGAGTCATAAGGTAGGGGGCCTCATAGCTTCTGGAAAGACCAAACTAGTCTACTCTCTTGACGATCCCTCTCTCGTTCTCTTAAGGTTTAAGGATGATGTGACAGCTCTTGATGGAAAGAAGAGAGATGTTATACCAGGTAAGGGCTCTCTTAATGCAGGCATATCTGCAAGGCTCTTCCAATTACTGAAAGAGAACAACGTCCACAATCATTACATCAAGATGTACGACCCTTCATCTTTAATAGTCAGAAAGCTCGACATGATACCCGTTGAGGTTGTTTGTAGAAATGTAGCTACTGGCAGTATCGTCAAGAGACTTCCAATAACAGAGGGCACGGTCTTTGACTCACCAATAATCGAGTTCTTCCTTAAAGATGATGCGAGGGGAGACCCTATGATAAACAGCTGGCACATGATGGCTCTAAAGCTTGCATCGAAGTGTGAGATAGACGAAATAGTTGAGTTAACGTTAAGGGCAAATGACGTCTTAAAGAAGTTCCTAAGTAGCAGGGGCTTAATGCTATTAGATTTCAAGCTAGAATTTGGTAGGAGAAATGGAGAGATACTCATAGGGGATGAGCTCGATCCTGACTGTATGAGAGTAAGGGATGCTTCAACCGGTAAAGTTCTTGATAAAGACCTCTATAGGAAAGGAGCATCGCTAGATGAAGTTAAGAAGGCCTATGAAGAGCTCTATAGGAGGATAGTGGAGACTTGAATCTACAACTACCAGGGTTAAGGGAGAAGTGCGGTGTAGTAGGAGTAACGTCCATAGTTAATAAAACCAATAATGAAATATCAGAAGCCATATACAAAGCCCTCTACTCTCTTCAACATAGAGGGCAGGAAGCAGCAGGAATAGCATTGTCTAATGGTAGGGAGATCCATGTCTATAAGGGGCTTGGTTTAGTTAGTGAAGTATTCACGAAGGATGTGCTGTTGAAGCTAAAGGGATCGCTAGGAATAGGTCACGTTCGCTACTCAACGACTCCAGGACTAACAGTTGAAGAAGCTCAACCCTTTGCTGTCAAGAACCCTAAGTTCTCATTCTCGCTTGCTTTCAATGGTACCATAACCAATTACCTTGATATCAAAGATATGCTAGCGAAACAGGGAATGGTTTTCGTCACTAAGACCGATACCGAGGTTCTCGCCAAGCTCTTGGCCAAGAACCTGGTGGACTCAAGAATGGACTACGTAGAAGCCTTCAAGTTGACGGCCTCAGAAATTGATGGAGCTTGCTCACTCGTACTTGTGAACGATAAAGGAGAGCTATATGCTTACAGAGATCCATTGGGATTTAAACCTCTATGCATAGGCAGGGTAAATGATCTGGTTGTTGTAGCCTCAGAAACATGCGCCCTCGATGTGCTAGCTGGCTTTAATAATTGTGAGTATGAGCCCATTAATCCTGGAGAGTTAGTAAGGATATGTGAAGGCAGCATAGAAAAGATTCAACTAACAAATTCGCCTAGAAGAGCTAGATGCATGTTCGAGTACGTCTACTTCTCCAGACCAGACTCCATCTTCGATGGGATATCAGTCTACAAAGCTAGGGAGAGAATAGGTAGAGAGCTAGCTAAGAGGTTTCCAGCCGATGGCGATGTAGTGGTTCCAGTTCCAGATTCAGGAAGAACAGCAGCTCTTGGATACTCGCTTGAGCTTGGGATACCATTTGCCGAAGGCCTCATGAAGAATAGGTACGTGGGAAGGACCTTCATAATGCCGGGTCAAGATTTAAGAGACGAAATGGTGTCCATAAAGTTAAATGTAATTAAGGAAGTAATCAATGATAGGAGGGTAATCTTGATAGATGACTCAATAGTTAGAGGCACGACGATGAAAAGGATCGTTAAGTTGTTGAGAAAAGGTGGAGCTAGAGAGATTCATGTTAGGATAAGCTGTCCGCCAATAATAAGTGCATGCTACATGGGGATAGATTTTCCGACGAAGAGGGAGCTAATAGCTAGAATGATGTCTCTTGACGAACTAACGAGATACATAGAGGCCGATACACTTCGATACAACACGGTGGATGGCCTCCTTGCTGGAATAGGCCTCTCTGAGAGCGAGCTATGCTTAGCATGTTTAACAGGCAAGTATCCGCTAGCCAAGGAATATAGGTTTGAGCTTCTTGAAGAGTTCTTGAGGAGGTAAGCTCTTGGCTGGAGTTATTGGGATCTATGCCTTTGATAAGCTATGGAGGATGGCTAGGTTCGCATACTACGGCCTCCTAGCTCTTCAGAATAGAGGACAAGAGACAGCTGGAATCGTGACTTGCCATGAAGACGGCCTCTCAGAGTATAAGGGAAGGAACACTGTAGACAGGGTTTTCTTAGAAGAGAAATTGTCATCGATGAAGGGGTGGCTTGCGATAGGTTGCGTGGACGCGGAAGTTAGGCATGAAGGATCCATTCAACCAGTTATAGTTAACAAGCCTACGAAACTAGCTTTTTGCATGGATGGTAAAGCACTTAATTGGCGCGAAATAGCAGTCGAAGAGGGGGTAAGCACAGAAAGCGACGTTAACGCAGTGGCAATGATCCTATCTAAATATGTTGATAAACATGGTCTCCTCAATGGGGCGGTTAGACTCTTAGAGATGCTTAAAGGGGGTTATTGCTTCATAGCCTTAACTAGCAGTGGCGAGATGATAGCTGCTAGAAGCCCAAGCGGCATAAAGCCCCTAGTCATAGGGAGCTTTGGCTTTGACTATGGAGTAATAGCATCGGAGAGCTGCGCAATAGACGTAATAGGAGCAGATTATAAGGCCGATGTGTTTCCAGGAGAAGTTTACCTCTTTACCTCATATAGCATTGAGAAGGCTAGAGCTCAGAGGAGTGAAGTCGCATACTGCTCATTCGAGTACGTCTACTTAGCTAGACCTGATTCATACATAAATGACATAAGCGTCTACGAGACAAGAATGAGGATAGGTGAGGTACTGGCTGAAGAGCACCCAGTTGAAGGCGATGTAGTTATAGGGGTTCCAGAAACAGCGATACCGTTTGCAATGGCTTATTCGAACAAAATGAAAATACCTATAGCCATGGGTTTTGTGAGAACAGGTCCTCATGTTAGGAGCGCGATAAAGCCAACACAGTTCGAGAGACTCGTTGGAGTGCAGCTCAAATTAAACCCCATAAGGGGTGCCGTAAAGGGTAAAAGAGTAATACTGATCGACGACAGCGTTGTCAGGGGTAATACAACCAAGAACACAGTTACCCTCATGAGGAACAAGCTTGGGGTGAAGGAGATTCACGTGAGGATTGGAAGCCCTAAAATAACATCTCATTGCCCATTCGGCGTTGAGGTTCCACCAGAAGACGAGCTCATAGCTCGCCACTTATCTGATGAAGAGGTCGCAGCAGTTGTAGGAGCTGACTCGTTTCACTGGCTATCGCTAAATGGATTAGTAAGAGCGATAGGTATCCCTCAAAGCATGCTATGCTTAGGATGCTTCACCGGAGAATATCCTCTCTGTTTGAAGACCTAATCGGGGAGAAGTATGGTTAAGGTCTTGCTTATAGGAGATGCCTCGCGAGAACATGCAATAGCAGACGCGTTTGCTAGAAGCATTCATGAACCAAAACTCTATGCTGCAATGTCTAGGAGGAACCCTGGCATAACTAAGCTTTGTAAGCGAACTGGAGGTGACGTTGCCATCGGTAACATAGACGATCCTAACTTCGTAGTAAAGGCAGCTCTAGATTTCCACGTGGACTTCGCATTCGTGGGCCCTGAAGAGCCATTGTTTCACGGAATACCTGACGCATTAGAAGAGACTGGGGTACCATGTGTTGGGGCCAGGAGAAGCATGGCTTTGGTGGAGATGTCAAAGGCTTTCATGAGGAGGCTCATGTGGAAGTACAAGGTTCCAGGCAGATTGAGGTTTAAAGCCTTCAAGTCGCTTGAAGATGCAGTTGCATACGTGAATGAGTATGCTGAGAGCGTCGCAATAAAGCCTGCTAGGCAGGCTGGAGGCAAGGGTGTGAAGGTAATAGCTGATCTTCAAGTTTACCTGAGCAAGGAGAAACGAGAGGTTAAGGCTGAGCATGTTAAGACAGTCTACGAGAAGCACATGGCTGTCTACGATGACATAGACGATAAGGTCCTCATAGAAGAGAAGGTTGAAGGTCCTGAGTACACTCTCCAGGCATTTACCGATGGGAGGACTGTGCTTCCTTTACCAGCAGTCCAAGATAACAAGAATGCCTATGAGATGGATATAGGACCTGAAACTGGAGGCATGGGATCGATAGCTGGACCAGGATGGTTACTACCATTTTTAACTGAAGAGGAGTACAAGCAATCAGTTGAGATAATCCAATCGGTCGTCGAGGCTCTATGGAAGGAGACAGGCGTAAGGTATAAGGGAGTAATATCAGGCCAGATGATGCTTACAGCTCTTTGGGGACCAACAATCATAGAGTTCTACAGTCGCTTTGGCGATCCTGAGGCCTGCAACGTGCTTCCATACATTGAAGCCGACATCGTTGAGATATCAGAAGCAATCATAGATGAGAGGTTGAACACGATTAAAATAAGCTTTCCAAACATAGCGACTGTGGTAAAAGCTGTTGCACCAAAAGGTTATCCTGATCATCGAGACCTAGCAAGAGGGCACCCAGTTTTTATAGATGAAGAAGCCATTAGGAGGAGAGGGTGCAAGGTCTACTATGGATCATTGGATGAGAGATCTGATGAGACCATCGTGACTGCAGGATCGAGGATAGCAGAGATAGTAGCTGCTGCACCAACGATACCTGAAGCTAGTGAGATAGCTGAAAGCTGTGTGCAATACGTGAGGCTTCTAGATGGTTGGGGCGTCTTTCATAGGAGCGATATAGGCTCCGAAGTTCTCTTGAAAAAGAGGATAGAGCAGGCTCAACTCATAAGGGAGATATACCACTATAGGCTAAGTAGGAGACTTATAGGTAAGGCTATAGACTGGATACCTGGAAGAGGCAAGATAGAATATGAATTTTAAGGTTTCTCCTCATCTCCAATTAATCTTCTTAAACTCGCACGAATGTTAGAAAATCTATAGTTGGTGGTATTTTTGAGGTTTAGGGAGGAACTGGGGACTCCTCTACTTGAAGGTGCAACTAAGATATTGCTTTTAGGTGCTGGAGAGTTAGGCAAGGAGATAGCCATTGAGGCTCAGAGACTTGGAGTAGAAGTGGTGACAGTAGACAGGTACGACATGCCTCCAGCTAGCCATGTAGCTCACAGACACTACACAATCAACATGCTTGACGGTAAGGCATTGAAGGTAGTGGTAAGAAGAGAGAAGCCTGATGCAATTGTTCCTGAGATAGAAGCAATAAATACTGACGCTCTCCTAGAGCTAGAAGAGGAGGGCTTCTTTGTAGTCCCTAATGCGCGAGCAGTCAAAATAACCATGGATAGAATTCTGTTGAGAAAGCTTGCAGCTGAAGAAGCTGGCGTCCCCACGTCAAGGTACATGTTTGCTGAAAGCTTAGAGGAGTTAAAGGAGTGCTGTGAAAACATAGGCTATCCTTGCCTAGTGAAGGCTCAAATGAGTAGTGGAGGGCTAGGTTCAACTGTTGTTACCGGTAAGAACATGGTCGAGTTGGCTTATGAGAGAGCTATGAAGGAGGCTAGGGGCTTTAGTAAGCGAGTAATAGTTGAAGAGCTCGTAAACTTCGATGTTGAAGTTACAGTCCTAACGTTAGCTCACATAGGGCTTGATGGAGATATAGCAGTAACACCTCTAGAGCCAGTAGGCCACGTACGATCTACAGGTCATTATCACGTAAGCTGGCAACCCCTCTTCGACATAGATCCAGACACTAACTACTCTAAATCGCCTTTTGAAGGCTATGGAGGACCAATGCACTTAATGGAGGATCCACCAATTAATGGGCTTAGGTGGAGGTCTTCATGGAATGGCAAGAGAATTGACGGAGAGAGAGCTAAAATCGTCAAGGAGATGTTGTTTGAAACAGCTAGGAGGGTAGTGACTAAGCTCTTGGAGACTAAGGAAGGGTTAAAGGGGCTTGGGATCTTTGGTTGCGAGATATTCGTTAAGCTGGGTGGTGAAGGAGAGAGACCACGAGTATTCTTCAATGAGGTCTCACCTAGACCGCATGATACTGGCATGGTAACTCTTGTGACACAGGATCAGTCAGAAATGGCTTTACATGTAAGGGCAATACTTGGCCTCCCAATACCGGAGGTCAAGGTGTTGACTTGTGGTGCAAGCCACGTCATACTAGCTAAGGTTGGAGGCTCGTGGTCTCCGAGGTATGGGGGAGTGAGCGAGGCTTTGAAGATACCTGGCGTCCAATTAAGGCTCTTCGGCAAGCCAGTAACCTACGTTGATAGGAGGATGGGGATAGCTCTCGCCATAGCAAACACCATAAACGAGGCGAGGTCTAAGGCTATGAGGGCAGCACACATAGTTGAGGGAGCTATGAAGTATGGCTGAGCCACTGGTGGCAGTGATAGCAGGAAGCAGGTCCGATGAAAAGGTAGTTGAAGAAGTTGTTTCAACCCTAAAGGAACTTGGCATAGAACACGAGGTTCAATACCTTTCAGCTCACAGGAACCATTACCAGCTTGAAGAGTACATTAAGAAGACTAAGGCAAGGGTTTTCATAGCCGTAGCTGGAATGGCAGCTCACCTTCCAGGCTTCATAGCTTCAATAACCAACAAGCCAGTAATAGGGGTCCCAGTAAGTGGTAAACTTCTAGGTTTAGACTCACTTCTATCAATGGTTCAAATGCCTAAAGGCTTCCCAGTTGCTACTGTCGGCGTGGACATGGGGTTCAATGCAGCTATACTTGCAGCTGAAATATTAGCGTTGAGCGACGAGGAGCTCTCTCAACGATTAAAGCGATGGAAGAAGGAGAAGTTCGGCTGGGTCGAACATCAATAAAGAAGCCTCAATAAGACGTAATAGCGTCTATAGTAGAGCACATATTAATTGCTTAAAGGATTGAGCATCTAAATAGCGAAGCTCGCTCAATACTTGTAGAGAATGTGATTGCACTTACGCGGGGTAAGATCGCGAGCCCTCCAAAATCCATAAAGCTTCGTAGAAACTTGAGCTACGTAGAGGAGGTAGAGCTGTGTTGTGGAGCTACAGCAAAGCCGGGGTCGACTTAGATAGAGTTAAGAGAGCACATAAATCGATAGTGGAGATCATAGAAGCAACATACGAGTTCAGACGAGAGCTTTTTGGGAGGATTATAAGAGGGGCAGGTCATTACGCAGCACTGATAGATATTGGTGGAGGAAAAGCCTTAGCACTTCACGCTGACGGCGTTGGAACTAAGGTATTGATAGCTCAATTGATGAATAGGTACGATACGGTCGGTATAGATTGTATAGCCATGAATGTGAATGACCTAATATGTGTAGGAGCGGAGCCTATAGCCATGATAGACTACCTAGCAGTCGAGAAGAGCGATGAGGACATGATCGCTGAGATAATGAAGGGACTAGTTAGAGGTGCTGAAATGGCTGGGATAGCTATAGTAGGTGGCGAGACAGCGGTAATGCCTGATGTAATAAAAGGTGCAGTTGAAGGAAGGGGCTTCGACTTAGCTGGACTAAGCATAGGAGTGGTTGATGTAGATAAAGTGATTATGGGAGATAAAATTCAAGTGGGGGATGCTATTGTTGGAGTTAAAAGCTCAGGTATACACAGTAATGGTTTAACTCTCGCTAGGAAAGTCTTGCTTGAACACGCTGCCCTCAACGTTCATAGTTATGTAAATGAACTGCAATGCACTGTAGGTGAAGAGCTTCTAAAACCTACGTACATATACGTAAAACCCATTCTTGAGCTTCTACGAAAGGGCCTTGAAGTCCATGGTTTAGCTCATATAACTGGTGGCTCCTTTACAAAGCTTCTAAGGATAGCACCACAAGGACTTGGCTTTAAGCTTGATAACATGCCTGAGCCTCATGTAATATTTAAGCTGATACAGAGTCTTGGTAGAATATCAAATTGGGAGATGTATAGGACCTTCAATATGGGCATAGGCTTTTGCGTAGTGGTACCTAAACACGAGGTAGAAGAAGTGATTAGGATCTTTAAACTTCACGGCTTCGAGGCTCAGCAAATAGGTTCCATAATAGATGAACCTCGAGTGGAAATAGAGTTAAAGGATGAGAAGCTGGTCTACTCAACCTAAATTAATCCTACAGCTAAAGCGACTGATATGAGGAGTAGAGCTCCTATAACATCACAAACTGCTGTCACTATAGGTATCGTCGTGTTATCTGGGTCCCAACCATACCTATACGTCACAAACCCGGCTACTACACCAACTATGATAGCTATTACTGAAGTTGATACTCCAGTTACTAACACAATGATTAAAATCTTTACTGGTTCTACTCCCTTTAAGCCTAAGAAGTAAGATGCCGTCATAGCTAAGAACGTCAGATAAAGTGATGATAGTGCAGCAACAACTATCATGGTAACAGCGTACTTCTCAAGGTATGGACTCCTCTCAATCTTAGGTCTTACGAGACCTAAATGCAGGTATGTTGCTATTTTAGATCCTATCATGCATCCCATGTTTCCGGTCATGTCCATCAAACAAGGTATTAAGATTAAGAGAACCGGCAAGGTCAATAAAGTCTCGAGCTTAGCATTAAGCACTGTTCCCGCAAAGCTATCTATTACTACAGAAGCTGTTATTGAAACAGTTCCTTGCTTAACAATGTCTTTAGCTTTGTAGACCGTCATATTACAACCCCATAGCCATGAGCACTAAAGCAGCTAAGAACAGGCATGGTATGCTAACCACATCACCCAACGTCGTTATGATGGGGCCCATTATTACGTCAGGGTCCAAGCCCCTCTGATAGACCTTTATAGTCATAATCACGGTTACTAGCGTTATAACTAGGCTTGAAAGTGCTCCAGCTATCAATGAAAGTAAAAGAAGCGTTAAAAAACCTGCAGAAGTAAAGCCGAAGAGGAGACACATAAAATGCGCTAAGCAACCTATGAGAACTGAGAGCACAAGACTCAGTATCAACGTGCCTATAATATTCTGCAAAAGCTCTTTTGATAACTTCAATCTTGGCTCTATGATACCTACGTGTAGAGCTGAGCTTAACCTTGAAGCTAATGTACCACCAATTGCACCCCGCATTTGAAGGAAGGCTGGGACCATTATCAGCATGCCTGGAAGCTCTTCAAGCGCCCCCCTCATGAGTGCAAGACCTATGCCTGCTAGGACGTCGATTGTTAGACTTACAAATTGCGTTAATAATCCTTGTCGAATCGTATTTTTAAACACGATCCCTCCCTCATCGCGGTAAGGCTTAAATCTTATCTTAAGCCTCTAGGTATTACATATATATCCTGTGTCTGTGATCCCGATAGTGGGGGACTAGATTTAGATTGGAAGAACATAAATCGGTTCGAGAACTATTAGTTGAGATAAAGAACGTAACTGAAAAGATAGTGGATTTGGCATTTTCATCATTCATGTTCGACTTGGATGATGTAGCTCACGAAGTGTTGAGACTTGAGGAGCGCATTGATGATCTACTCTATTCGCTGTACATGAAGGTTTTAATGGCATCAGAGACAGCTTACGACGTTGAGAGACTAACCCCTCTTTTAGTGATAGCGTCAGCTATGAGCAGCATAGCTGATGCAGCTGGTGATTTAGCGAAGATATTTCTTAAGGGCTTCAAGCTGCATCCAATAGTTTATGAATCACTAAAGGAAGTGGAGGAAAGAGTTGTATCTACCAGGATAAGGAAGGAATCCAAGCTTGTAGGCAAGAGGATAGCTGACATAAGCGAGGAGCTTGGTGCTCCCGTTACTCCTCTAATTGTATGCAGAGGACGAAGACGATTGATAACTCCTCCCGAAGACTTAGTGATAGAACCTGGGGACATAATAATAGTTAGGGCGAATAGGGAAGTAGCTGAGAAACTAGAGGAGTTGTAAGCTGTGGACAAGAACTTATTGCTAGAAATAAGGGACATGCTCATAGAGCTCAAGAACATCACCGAGTTTATGGTCGATCTAGCGTATACGGCACTACTAACTAATAGCAGGGAGTTGGCTGAGGAAGTTGAAAGGCTCGAAGAGTACATAGATGAGCTTCACACACGCTATGAGATGGCCGTCTTAGAGCTAGCTAAACTAAGTGAGAAGCCCTCTGAGTTCTTAGGAACTCTTAGAGTAGGACTTGTAGTTGAAACCTTAGCTGATGCTGCTAGAGAAATGGTTGAGCCAATACTTAGAGGAGATAGTCCTCATGACGTCTTTGTCGTGGTAATGCGTGAAGCTGAAGAAGCAATGCATAGAATTAGGATTGAGGAGTCCTCACCATTAATTGGTAAGGACCTGTCGGAGCTTAGAGCTAAGGGCTTACCGGTAACGGTCGTAGCAATAAGGAGGGGAGGAAACTGGATATTGAATCCAGGAGATGAAGTGAAGCTCTATCCGGGTGACGTCTTAGTGATCAAGGGGAGAGAAGAGGATCTCGAAGCAGTAAAAGAGCTTGCTCAAGGTACGATGGAGAAAGAGGAATAACGTAATGAACGTTAATAGCTCAAGGGCTTTACTTAGGATGCTAGAGCGTAGGGGCATGAAGGTGAATGAGCTATCACCTGGTGAAATGAGCGAAGACTATCTAGGCTATTTACAGGGCCAAGGAATAGTACGCTTGAACCAAGGAGTGCTTTACGTCACCGATCCAGTACGTCTAGCAATAGAAGCAATTAAGCTAGGCGTTGATGTTGAGACTGCATCTAGATGGCTCAATTGGAGAGACTTCGAAAGGCTTTGCGTAGAAGCTTTAAGAAGCCACAACTTTAGCGTCAAGGCCCCTTTTAGGTTCAAGGCTGATGGTAAGAGACATGAGATAGACGTGGTAGCGCATAAGAAAAACGTTGTTTTATGTATTGACTGTAAACATTGGAAGATGAAGCGAGGCCAACAATACAGAATTAAGGGTTTTACGATGAACCATCTGGATAAATGTGTAAAGTTTGCTGAATTAGTAAAGTCTTCTAGGGTCGTTAAACTCGAGCTTCATAGTGGAGCATACTTAGTTCCTATGATAGTAACGTTGATAGACCTAGACTTTAAGCATCATTTAAATGGCGTCTGGATATTACCAATATTCAAGCTGAACTCCTTTCTACTAGACCTCGAAGCTCATTTAGACGAGCTCTCTCTCATAAAGGTTCGTTGAGCAAAGCCTGCTAGAAACATTTAAGCTTCTAATGATCTAATTAGTAGGGGACATGAAGGGAGCAAAGGCTGGACTACTAGCATCAGGCTGGCCAAGAACTACAGTAGTCTGCTTAGTGGGCTTAGCATCATCGATATTGTCAGCACTCATTCTCACTCTTCTAAAGGGTTTTGTAGACATAGTTAAGGTTCTATTGCTTGGAATCGCTGGTATATGGCTTCCGTCTTTGTTCTTCTTCATGTTCCAATCCTTCATCATGGGTGGCGAGGTCATGAACTTCAAGAGAGGGTTAAATAGTCTCTCAGTCCTCATGATCTTCATGCTAATGACCACGCTTCTTGGCTTCATAGCTCACCTTATTGGTATTATAGTTCTAATCGAAGACCTCATATTTATTGGAATAGCCTTAATAGCATCACTCAATGCTTTAGTATATCGGTACATGACCGGCAAGAGCTTAGTGATAACTTGGGCCATCTCAATAATGTGGCCGGTAATCATTTCAATCACGATCTCGTTACTACTAGGTACTACATATGTAGAAATGAATCATGCAAAGATGTTACTAGTCCTCATCTTCATGGTTTTGCCAACGATAGCTCTTTCTAGAAGCATAGACAAACTTAGTGAGAGCCTTGTTGGAATGAGCTCTAAGAAAGTCTTCAAAGCTTATGTAGCTAATTGGTTTACAGAAACTAAGGAAGATCTAGAGTCGTTCTTTAATCGCATAAGTACTACTTTTCAAGTCTCATGCGACTTAGTAGCTTTACTTAACTCCAAAGGCACAATAGAGGGCATTATAGCAATACCTCAAGTACATCCAGGACCTCTCAGAGGCATTGGTAGCAGCTCCCTACCATCAGACCTGATCTCAACTATTAAGTCAACTTGTAACACGAAGTCCGTGGTGTTTCACGGCTTTACAACACATGCATCTGATATAACGTCGTCTAAAGACTATAGCAAGCTTTTGGAACTAATGAGGAAGGCAGTAACTCAGTTATCGTATCCGGCAATTAGCGGTCCTTCAAGCCACTTAGTAAGAGTTGATGTTGAAGGTCTATCAATAGGCTGCCAGTTCATCAAAGGTCTCCCCATGATATTTGTATCAGGCAACGAGAGAGGGATTGACGATATCCCAGAAACTTTTGGAAAGAAGGTCGAGCAAGAGATTGAAGAAATCTACGGCATTAGGCCTATTCTAATAAATGCACACAATCAGTATGAAGAAGATGCGCACGTAGATCTCGAAGAACTGAGAAGGGGGATACTCAAAGCTGTAGAGCTTGCCTTTAAATCCTCATCCCACGAATCCATAAGGATTGGAGTTGGTGAAGCTGAAAATCTTAACCTTAACGAATTTCAAGGCATAGGTCCTTCTGGCATAAGGGTGCTGATAACCGAGTTTAAAGGATCAAGGTACTGCTATGTGGTCATAGATGCAAACAATGCTAATAAGGAGTTTAGAGACTCCATTGGATCAATCGTGAAATCAATGGGCTATAAAGACTGTGAGCTCTTCACAACGGATAGCCACATGGTAGTACATTTAAGGGGGGTCAAGTCAAGTAGAGGATATCACGTTCTTGGAGAGAAAGTTAATGTTAAAGAAATCTTAAATGCGTTGAGGACTGCCATTAGGGAGGCTGAAGAAAGTCTCTTCGAAGCTAATATACTACGTGGAAGAATAGAAACTGAAGCACGCGTGTTAGGGGACATTGCTTACAGAAACATAGAGAAGCTACTAACTCAGTCTGTTGATAAATTTAAAAAGCTGGGGTTAATGGGCTATGGTACAGCAATAGCGGCATCATTCTTGATATGCTGGTTACTTTAAAATATCCTCAGTTTTATGAACAAAAAAACTTAGCTTTCCTCAAAGTTTAATGCATTTGGTCTCGAGATTGTCAGGTCTATGTCGAAGCATTTGAGAAATCTTTTTAAAGAAGCTCTCTTCCTAATTGGAAGTGTTACTTAGGATCAAGGTGATTAAATGGAGTATAGAGAGATGTCTGTAAGCTATTACAACTTCCTTCCTGAAGTGAGGGTGTTAATGGAGCTTCCGGGAGACATAATTATCCACGACACAACTCTTAGAGAGGGAGAGCAGGCAGCAGGAGTCGTCTATAGACCTGAAGACAAACTTTACATAGCTAAATTACTGGATGAGGTAGGAATTCAACAGATTGAGGCAGGCTTTCCAGCTGCTTCAAGAGGTGAGCGAGAAGCCTTAAAGATGATAGTCATGGAGGGTCTTAACGCAAAGATCTTTGGTTTTGCTCGAGCAGTCAAGTCAGATATTGATGCCGTTGCTGATGTGGGGGCCTATGGAGTAGTAATGTCCTTTCCTCCATCCGATATACAATTGAAGTACAAGCTCAAGATTAGCAGGGAAGAGTACTACGATAGGGCAATAGAACTTGTTGAGTACGCTAAGAGTCGAGGTCTCTACATAACCTTTAGCGCCGAGGACTCTACAAGAGCAGACTTCAACTTTATGGTAAAAGTCTTCAACGGAATAATAGAGTCCGGTTGCGATAGAGTAAGGATAGTTGATACGCTGGGTTGCATACATCCAACAGCCATGAAGTTCTTAATAAAGAGTATTAGAGGGTCTTTAAAGAAGAAGGTCCCTATCGAGGTTCACTGTCACAATGACCATGGTCTCGCAGTTGCAAACACTCTAGCTGCAGTTGAAGCTGGTGCCGAAGTGTTATCAACATCGATCTTAGGCTTAGGCGAGAGATGCGGCTTAGCCCCTACAGAGGAAGTGATAGTAGCTCTCAAAAACCTCTACGGTCTGGGAAGCTTCAAGACCGAGAAGTTGTACAAGCTCTGCAGAGAAGTTGAGAGGATAACTAAGTTAACTTTGCCACCTCATAAACCGGTTGTAGGTATCAATGCTTTTGCACATGCAAGTGGAATACATCAGCATGCGATACTAGAGAACCCTATATGTTACGAGCCCTATCCACCTGAAATGGTTGGCCAGGCTAGAAGGATAGTTATAGGGAAGCTCTCTGGTAGACACGCCATAAAGGCTAAATTAGCAGAACTGGGCATAGAAGCTACGGACGAAGAGGTCTTGAAGATAACCGATCTAGTGAAGTCTGTAAGTGAGGAAAGAAAGTCTCCTTTAAGTGACGAGGAATTCATGAATTTAGTGAGAGCAGTTAAAGAAAACTCAGTAAACCAGCTTACTTCAAGGTCTCCCTAACCAATGCACATAATTGCTTCTTTAACGGCTTCAGTAAAGTCCTTTGTTGATGCCTTACCACCAAGATCAGGAGTTGATCTCTTTCCATCAGCAAGCACCATTGTTATGGCTCTCTCCAGGATTTCAGCCGCCTTAAGCTCTCCAAGCCACTCTAGCATCATTTTCGCTGAAAGCATTGTTGCACAAGGATTTGCGATACCTCTACCAGCTATATCCGGTGCTGCACCATGAATTGGCTCAAAGATTGCGTATCTATCGCCTATATTAGCTCCTGGAGCTATTCCAAGACTACCGGTGACTGCTGCAGCCTCATCAGATAGTATGTCCCCAAACATATTTGTCGTGACAATTACGCTGAACCTCTCAGGCCTTATGACTATGTTATAAGCACAAGCGTCAACATACATCTCCTCATACGAAACCTCAGGATAGTTCTTTGCAACCTCCTTGCACACCTTAGCGAAGAGACCACATGTTAGGCTCGTCACATTTGACTTATGAACTATCGTAACAAGTTTTCTAGATCTTTTTAGTGCGATTTCGAAGGCCTTTTTAGCAATTCTCTCACAACACTTTCTCGTTATGACTCTAAGAGCTACCGCCGTATTGCCCTCATCAATCATGAACTCATACCTTTTATAAAGATCTTCGGTGTTCTCTCTAACTATGATGAAATCTACGCCATCTCGTATACTTGGAACCCCTGGGTAAGACTTAAACGGCCTTATATTAGCGTAGAGATCGAGCATAATCCTCAATTTAACTATTACATCGGCTGCGCTTTCTCCAACAGGTCCCTTCAACGTGGCATGAGCCTTCATTATGGCTTCTACAGTCTCCTCAGGTAGAGCGATGCCCCTCGACTTTATGCACTGGTCGCCAGCTTCAACAAAGTCGAATGAAAGGCTTAGTCCCTTAACAAAGTCCTGGAGCGTATGTAAAACTTCTATTGTAGCGTCAACGACTTCTGGTCCTATTCCGTCTCCTCTTATGACTGCTATTCTATACGAAGCCACATCATCACCTCGGCCGTGGCTAATGCGATTAGAGGTGTGGAGGATCGTAGAATATAAAGGTTCTGGAGAGCATGTGGTCTTCAAGCTTTTCAGTTTATGCTACCTCTACAATGCTTACCATTAGTCCTCCTATTGCAGAACAATTTTAGTGGCTATGCCCAATTTCCTAGCAAGCTCTAAGCCATCTCTAAGTATTTCTCGGTGGTCAAAAGCCAACTTCTTTGGGATAACGAAAAACTCACCAACTTGGGTTTCCTTAGAGCTTCTAAGCTCTCCGCCTGCTTCAATCGTCAAGTAAGCTATTGATATCACGTGTCCTCTCGGATCTCGATCTGGCTTCGAGTACACGCCTATAAGACCTTTGATGTCAACGATGAGGCCTGTCTCCTCCTCAACCTCTCTCTTAACCGCCTCTTCAACTGTCTCTCCGTACTCAACGAATCCACCAGGCAAAGCCCAGTAGCCCTCATAAGGCGGCCTCCTTCTTCTAACAAGGACTATACTTCCGACACTTCTAACAACAACACCATCTACAGTTACGAGCGGCCTCCTTCTAGCTTCAACGGAGCTAAGCATGATCTACCCCATAACAGTTATAAACTGATCTAATGAATAAGGGGTAGGTACTCCTTAAGTACATTAGTGGTGACCTACTTGAGATACGTAAAGATGCTTAAAGAGAACTTCAAGGACTTCTTTGAGACCTTAAAGAAGTTAGGAGAAGTTCACGCCCCAGTTAGGAGGGGAAGACTCTTCTCGTTCACTAAGGTGGACTCACCGGGCGAAGTAGCTTTGAACTACAATAGGACAATGCTACCTCCAAAGAAGTACTTCGTGAAACCATTTGAAGAAGTGCTCAAGATCAAGGTGGGCAAGGGCTACGAGCTCATAGTTGAGGAGCCTAAAAGCTTAGTTCTATTAGGTTTGCACGCTTGCGATATAAATGCCCTAAGAGTATTGGACAGCGTATACCTTGACGAACCGCAAGACGATTACTATCAAGTTCGAAGAGCTGCTGCTATTGTGATAGGAGTTTCATGTGAACCTGACGAGTACTGTTTCTGTAAGTCTATGGGCACGGACTATGCATGGACCGGCTTTGACCTCTTCCTTCATGAGCTGGGCACCTCTTACTTAGTAAGAGTTGGTAGCTCTAGGGGTGAATCAATAATAGAATCTATGAGCAACATTATTGGCGAACCTACTAAGGAGGACTTTATTAAGCTTCGAGATCTTGAGCTTAAGAGGTCAAGGATGTTCAAGAAGATCCTCAACACATCCCTCTTACCCGACATAGTAGACTCTCTACATGAAAGCGAAGTATGGGTGGTCTTCTCCGATAAATGTGTAAGCTGTGGTAGTTGCAACTTGGTATGCCCAACCTGTCGATGTTACGATGTGACTGAGAAAGTCGAATTAAACCTTCAAGAAGGTGTCAGGGTCAGACGATGGGATTCCTGCTTCATCAGAAGCCATGCTCTCGTAGCTGGAGGCCTTAACTTTAGGCCTACAAGGCTAGATAGATTCAGACACAGGTACAACTGTAAAAGCTCTATAGATCCTAGAACTAACCTCCCCTTCTGCGTAGGCTGTGGTAGATGTAGTGCTTTCTGTCCAGCTGGGATAGATCACGTTAATGTGTTAAATGCTATTTGGGGGTTAGCGTGATGAGTAGCGCATATCTCCCTAAGCTGGCCAAGATCGTTGAAGTAACTGAAATGACCGCAATTGAGAAGCTCTTCAAACTTCAATTCGTTAACGAAGAAGATGCTAAATCCTTCACCTTCAAGCCAGGCCAGTTTGTTGAGGTGAACGTTCCCGGTGTTGGTGAATCACCAATATCAATATGTAAGTCTCCTACTAGGCCTGGGCCTCTAGAGCTATTGATTAGAAGGATTGGAAGAGTTACGAACGCCATTCATAAGCTAAAGCCAGGAGATGTAGTTGGTATACGAGGCCCATTTGGCAATGGCTTTCCCATGGAAAAAATGAAGGGCTACGATGTACTGTTGATAGCTGGAGGCTTAGGGATAGCACCTTTAATGTCGGTCTTGCAGTATGTTATTGATAGACGAGAAGATTACGGTGAAGTCACCTTGCTCTACGGTGTAAGAAGCTATCAAGAAGCTCTGTTTAGAGACATGGCTATCGACCTCATAAAGCACCCTGAGAAAGCATGTCTCAGAACGTTCCTCTCTTACGAGCGGGATGATCCAGTTTTCGTAAGCTTAATGAGAGATCATCCCGAAAACGTTAGGAAAGGAGTTGTAACAGTCTTGTTTGAGTGCGCAGATCCCTACATAAAGCCGGATAAGGTATGCGCTGTTGTTTGCGGTCCACCAATAATGTACAGGTTCGTCTTAAAAGAGCTCGCAAAGAGAAACATACCACCCAATAACATCTACATCACTTTAGAGAGGAGGATGAAGTGCGGTATAGGGAAATGTGGTCACTGCATTGTAGGTGGAGCAACAGCTATTAGGTACATATGCAAAGATGGTCCTGTCTTCACTTACTCTGATGTTCTGTCAGTTAGGGGGCTTGTGTAATGACTGGTAATAAGATAAAGGTTGGCTTCTACTCTCTAACTGGCTGTGCAGGCGACTTCCTAAACATCCTAAACATGGAGGATAAGTTGCTCGAAGTTTTCAAACTGCTGGACGTTGTAGAGTTTGCGCTTGCAAGTAGTAAGGTAGTCCATGAGAAAGTCGATGTGGCCTTCATCGAAGGCTCTGTAACGACTCAAAAGGACTTAGAAGTTCTGAAGAAAATAAGAGAAAACTGTAACGTACTCGTAGCTTTAGGTAATTGTGCTGTGTGGGGTGGAGTTCAAGCAGAGCTAACAGGTTTAGATGCTAAAGACCTCATGAAGTCCGTGTACAACACAACTGAGAACTACTATAGCTTTCTAGGAGAGCACAAAGCTGTATCTGAAGTGGTCAAAGTAGACTATGAGCTTCCAGGCTGCCCAATAGAGGTAGAAGAGTTCCTTGAGCTCCTCATAGATGTAATCAGAGGGGTGATTCCAGAGTTCAAGGACTATCCGGTCTGCGTAGAGTGTAAGATAAGGGAAATTCCATGCTTAATAGTCGAGAGGGGAGAAGCATGTCTAGGACCGATAACCGTTGGCGGTTGCAAAGCTCGATGCCCCTACTACAATGCTCCATGTATCGGATGCAGAGGCCCAGTAAAGGAGGAGGCCAATGTTGCTGGTGAGCTCTCAATGTTGTTAGAGAAGGGGTGGAAGAAACAAGAGGTAATTAACAGGTTAAGACTCTTTGCAGCCAGGTATAAAGACATAGCTAAGCTCTTGGAGAGGTGAGCTCAGATGGTTAGAGAGATTGTAGTCGAGCACGTAGCTAGAATTGAAGGCCACGGAGCCATAAAGGTCCTAGTAGATGGAGACAAAGTGAAAGAAGTTAAGTTCGAGGTTTTTGAGGGGCCTCGCTTCATAGAGAGAATCCTCGTTGGAAGGACCTACTATGAAGTGCCTGACATAGTTGCGAGGATATGCTCGATATGCCCAGATCCACACCAAGTGGCTGCGGTTAGAGCCTTAGAGAAAGCCCTCGGAGTAGCTGTTGACTGGCAGATAGAGATGCTTCGAGAACTTCAACTGCTAGCTGACGTCATATCAAGTCACGCGCTACACCTGTATTTACTGGCTCTTCCAGACTATCTAGGATACCCAGATGCTCTTAGCATGGTTGACAAATATGGAAGAGAAGTTAAGTTAGGCTTGCAATTAAAGAGAGCCGGCAATACTTTAAAGGAGCTATTAACGGGCAGATCTATTCATGGTTGTACTGTTAAGCCTGGAGGTTACACGAAGGTGCCATCGCCTTCAGAACTTGAGAAGTTAGCTGACATGTTAAGGCAATCGATGGAGGGCGCAGTCTTAGCAGTCAAGTTGTTCAGCTCCTTAAAGTGTCCAGACTTTGCAAGGGATGAGAACATGTTCATGGCCGTCGATCCAGGAAGCGTTTACGGTTTCTCTGGCAATCATATCTTAGTATCAACTGGAGAAAGGTACCCTGTTGAGGACTACAAGAAGCTGACAAATGAGGTTACAGTTCCTCACTCAACCGCTAAGCACTCATACTACAACGGCAAATCGTTCATGGTTGGAGCTCTTGCGAGGATAGCTTTGAACGGAAAGAAGCTTAAAGGTCAAGCAGTTGACATGCTAAGGGAGTTAGAGCCAAAACTCGACTTAGCTAATCCCCTTACCAATAATTTAGCTCAAGCTATAGAAGCTGTTTACGCTGTTGAGAGAGCTATAGAAGTTATAGATGAATTGTTAGACAAAGGGTTAAAGCAAGAAGTGATGATCGAGATTAAGCCTAAAAAGGGTATAGGTGTAAGTGCTGTTGAGGCGCCTAGAGGGATCCTATATCACTGTTATGAGCTTGACGATGAAGGGAGGGTGGTGAAAGCGGACATCATAACACCAACCGCACAAAACGTTGCTAACATAGAGAAGTACATTAAGATCACAGCTGAAAGGCTTCTACTAAAAGGCGAGGAGAAGTTGGAGCTACCATTAGAGCTTGTCGTTAGAGCCTACGATCCTTGCATATCGTGCTCAGCCCATTTAGTCAAGGTCGTAAAGCTACGCTAAATCCATTTAAACCCTAATTTTCACTTCATCTCGGAGATCTTAGTGAATGAAGTATCTCATAGCTTGTTTGGGAAGTCCTTTAATGGGCGATGACAGTATAGGCTTAGCGGTAGCTCATGAGCTAGCTAAGCGAGGATACGAAGTTGTTGCATGTGGCTCAGACCTATCACCAGTACTAACTAGGATGGAGGACATAGACCTACTAATAGTTGTAGATGCAATTGACTTGGGAGCAAAGCCAGGATCAGTCTTCGTACTTAAGCTAGAGGAAGTAAATGAGGTACCTGCTCGAACCTCTCATACTATAGGGGTAATAAGCATGCTTAAGATCATGATGAAAGTCTTCCAAAAACCTATGGACACATACTTAGTTGGTGTTCAACCTGAGCGAGTGAAACATTCAACTGAGCTTACACCAAAGGTTAGGTTAGCTATCAATGAGGTAGTGGTAAAGGTTGAGGAGCTTATTAAGGAATTCCAAGAAAATAAGAGCTAACGTTTAAAGCAAATGCAACTAAAATGTTGAAATTAGTACTTAAAGGATCACGTCATACCCAAGGTTGAAGTACGTATGGCTGATGAGATAGAGTTTGTTGTTGTAGGTAGAGTGACGGATAACGTAAAGAACTTACTCTTTGAGAACTTCAATAACATTAAGTCTAAGGGTTTTAGGAGAGTAAACCTCAGGTTCTTCACTGATGAGGCTCCTTTAAGATGCCTCGAAGAAGTAAGAGACTTGCTTCTCTCAAACATGGTGGTTTCAATTAAACTATACGAGCATGGATTACACAAGCTATCTAATGTGCTTAATCAATTAGCTAAGCAAGGGAAGAAGATTGTTATATTATCTGATGAAGCTCTTACACCTAAGATCAAAGATTTGTTAAAGGATTTAGTAGATAAAGAGTAGTAGTGGGGGTTTCTTCTTGTTTGACGTGCTTCTAACGACTGATAGGACCATGATGACCAATCATCACGGCAAGGAATTCTTAGGCTTTATGGCTACTGGCCCAGCTATAGGATTGCCTGAGCCCATCTGGATGTGGATCTGTGCACCTAAGATGAGGACTGATGATCTCGGTAGAGTATGGCAAGCCCCCTATGGCATGAGGAAGATAGAGTCCGTGCTTATTAATGCCGGATTTAATGTTGCCACTGTAGATCCAGATCACTTAGATAAACACCTAAAGCACGCCAAGGTTTTGCTGTTAAGTCACCACGACTACTTTGCTCTATGCCCTCCAAGCTCAGAATGGTGGTCAATAACCAAAAAAGAGCCTGTTAATGCTAAGAGCTTCAGGAAGCTCATGGATAGGAGGTCTATTAGAGAGGCCAAGCGTCGAGGATTAAAGATAATTGCAGGTGGACCAGCAGCTTGGCAGTGGCTATGGAAGCTTGATAAATGGATTGGATGGGATGTCGATACAGTCGTCGATGGAGAGGCTGAGAAGATAGTGACAGACTTGGTGTCAAAAGCTCTGAACAACGAGTCTCTTCCGAGATACGTCTACGTTGGAATAGACGACGTTCCAAAGCTTGAAGAGATACCTACGATTAAGCATGCTAGCATAAATGGTCTAATCGAAGTCACACGAGGTTGCCCTCGAAACTGTAGGTTTTGCTCGGTAACGCTAAGACCGTTAAGGCACTACACGCTTGACATGATAGAGCAGGAGCTTAAAATCAACGTTTCAGAAGGTGTTACTGAAGGGATAATCCACTCTGAGGACGTTCTCCTCTATGGATCGAGGAGTGTAGAGCCTGAGCCTAATGCAGTCATCAAGCTCCACGAGCTCGTCAAGTCGTACTACAAGAGGATTTCGTGGAGCCATGCAAGTCTCTCGGCTATTAAGAGGGCCGAGGAGAAGTACAAGCTCGTCTCAAAAGTTAGGGAGATAATATGCGATGAAAACCAAGACTACTGGGGAGTTGAAGTCGGCATTGAAACTGGGTCAGTAAACTTAGCTAAGAAGATAATGCCAGCAAAATCTGCCCCCTATCCTGCTGAGGCTTGGCCAAGCATCGTGGAAGAGGCGTTCGCCATAATGCATGACAATAACATAATTCCTGCAGCAACACTAATTCTAGGGCTACCTGAAGAGACGGAGGACGACGTGATGAGAACAGCCGAGCTTATAGATAGACTTAGGCCCTATAGGAGTCTCATAGTGCCAATGTTCTTCGTACCTATGGGCCACTTCAAAACCCAAGATTGGTTTACTAGAGTTAAAGTAAAGGATGAACACGTAGAGGTCATGAAAAGGTGCTTTTACCACACAGTTTACTGGGCTGACGACATAGTGAGCAAATTTTACTTGAAGGGATCAGTTTACGCTCCACTAAGATGGTTAATAAAGCTGTTCCTGAGATACGCTAAGTGGAAGATTAGAGCTGTTGAGAGGAAGCTAGAGGTAGGGAAAATCGTTAAGAAGGATTATTAAGGACCTAAGCGAAGTGGCATAAAAAGAGTAGAGCAGTCTAATCACATCTCTATGCCTATTGGACAGGCTTTTAGGCAGAGACCGCAAAGGTGTGCGCTGGGAGACCTATACTCGCTCGGTAGGAGGATCTTTATTATGTGTGGGGGAACTTCTTTGCGTCTTAGCTCCTCAATCCTTTTGAAGTACTCAATAGTGTAGACTTTGGGCCCCCTATATCTTCGACACTTGTATTGATCTACAGTACCATCACCTGGTAAGGCCTTCACAGGACATGCTTTAACGCACCTGAGTCCACACACTTCAGGTTTACATATTAGTCCCCATGAGAAGCCATTTGCTATAATTGGATCTGGCTCTAATGGTGCTGATGTTATGACGGAAGCAAACCTAACTCTAGGACCAAACTTAGGGACAACAACATAAGATGCTGGAGTGAACTCGCCAAGGCCTGCTAAAACTGCAGCATGCCTGTGAGAAAAGGTGGCTAGCATTTTAACTTTAGGCTCCTTCCCCTCCATCACCCTTACTTCCCTATAGTAATCGGGTTCATCAGGGCTTATGGGAGTGGCGTCAAACCCTTTGTCCTCTAAGTAGAAGGTGATGTCGTATACTATCGAGCGAAGCCTTTCATTCAGATGGTTGTATGCTTCCTCATATAGCGGACTTGGAATGCTTCTGACTATGGAGAGGGGGACACGTAAGCCAACAACAATGATACTCTTGGCATTCGGGAGGATGTCTGAGGGTCTATGACCCTCAGGGGCTAATGAAAACCTCTCAGCTGAGGCTATACCGACTAAGTGAGCTCCAACTCTCCTTGCTACTTCCTTCAAAACCTTGCTATCCATACTCTGAGAGGGTACGTCTTGAGCTATTTAAGCTCTTTCTTTCGTCTCAACCGTCTGTAGAGCGATAAGGCTTATGCTACATCCTTACGGTCATTGAAAACTTCATACGAACTACGGGGCTAGGCTGCTATGGTTAAAGGAATTGTCAATACTTTAAAAGATAAAAGCAGCGTGAAATTAGTAATAAGTAGAAGGTTCATGGCTAGGGTTCTATTAGCAGTTCCTCCTGGTTGCGAGGAGCTCGAGATATATCGAGTAACGGGTATTAAGGCCCCTCCCCTCGGATTAGCATGGATAGCAAGTGTACTTGAAGGTCATGGGCATGAAGTTAAGATTGTTGATTCTCCAACACTAGGTCTCTCAACTTCTGATCTTGTTAAGATAGTGAAGTCATGGTGCCCAGAATTTGTCGGCTTAAGCTCTCTAACTCCAACAATTAAGCTTGCCTATAAGACCGCTAAAGCCGTCAAGGTTGTTGATAGAGATATTAAGGTGATAATCGGGGGAGTACATGCAACATTTATGTGGCGTGAAGTGCTTAATGAATGTCCTCATGTAGACTATGTTGTGCTTGGCGAAGGAGAGGAATCCATGCTGCAGCTGGTTGAATGCCTAGAGAAGGGAATTAAACCACGAAGCGTTTTGGGTATAGCAATGAGAAATGAGAGTGGCGAGCCTGTGTGTACGGGACCTTGGAGGCTTGTGAACCTAGAAACTCTACCTCCACCTGCCAGACACTTACTACCAATGGACAAGTACACGGTCCTTGAAAAGCCAATAAGGGTTGCACATCTGATGGCCAGTAGAGGTTGTCCATATGGATGCATATTCTGTGTAACTAGCTACTACTTTGGCAGGAGAGTTAGGTTTAGGAGTGTTGAAAGTGTCCTTAATGAAATTGAGGAGTGCATAGACAAGTACAAGGCTAAGATCTTAATTTTCACCGATGATGAGCTCACAATTAATAGGAAGTGGATGGAGAGCCTCATAAAGGGATTGAGAGATAGAAACTTAGACGTAGAGTGGACCTGTGGTGCTAGAGTCGATAACGTCGATGAGAAGCTCTTAGTAAAGATGTACTCAAGTGGTTGCAGAGCGATATACTTTGGAGTTGAGTCAGGATCTCAAGAAACGATTAACAGAATAGGGAAGAGGATAAGCTTAAGCCAAGTTAAGAAGGTATTCGAGATCGTCAAGAGAATAGGATGTTCTGCCGTTGCCACATTCATGCTAGGCTTTCCGTGGGAAACCGTAAGCGACATGAGGCAGACTGTGAGGTTTGCATTAAAGCTTGATCCCGATTACGCGCAGTTCACGTATGTAACCCCGTATCCTGGCACACCACTTCACGAGATGGCTAAGAAATATAATCTTATAGTTGACCACGACTGGGGTCACTACACGACCATAAGGCCGGTCATGAGAGGCTTTCACTTTACTATCAAAGACGTTGAGACCATATTTAAAGAAGCCTACTTGAGATTCTATGCGAGATTAAAATTCTTGGCTAAACATATTAAATCTGGGACCTTCAAAGCTTTCTTAAAAATAATCTTCAATAACGTGATATTACCAAGGTTTAGAAGTTTTTCTTAGTTTCACTAAAACCATAATTAATTTGATTTATTACATGAAATAGAAAACTGAAAAGCTTCAAGAAGGTTAGGGTCTTGTTATTAACGTTGAGGAGCCATCAGATGACCCTCTACTCATCATGTAGATCTGTCTGCAAAGCTTTCATCATTAGCTCCACGCTTAAAAATCTGCATGAGTAGCTTTAAAGTTTATCGACGAAGATGGAAGAGCTACGGTCGTGGACCAAGACTCAATGCACATCGCTTCGCTTATCGCTTACCTCTAGGCTTGCAGACTTACTTAATTGGTGACGTACTGCTATAGTAAGGCAAGTTTATCAAGGATGTGTACGGCCAATACGAGGTAGAGCAACATGGTTAGTGGTACGTGAAGAACTCTCCAGTAGTTCTTAACAAACCTGGTTTTCACAAATTTTCCCAGCACACCACTTATGACCACTACGATCATGAGGAAGAAGGTAAATAGACTTAGGAAATCTCCAGGTCTAATAGGCCAAAGCCCACCGATTACATGAAGGCAAACGAAGATGAGAGATGCGATCCCTAATACGCAATGAATTGGTAACCAGATTTTAACGTCTTTGGGTGAAACCCTCTTTAAAAGGGAGTATAAGTTTGAAGCAACGAAGAGCGAGACACTAATCCATCCAAGTTGGTGGGCATAGCCTTTCAAAGTATCATCACGACGTCCTCTCCATCGATATCCCTCACCTTGAAGGATGAAGGCCACAGCGAACGATAAAAGTAGCAGGAGTAAGATGACTGTTGCCATCAATAAAATCTTGTTCAAACGCGTCTTAACCATCACACCACCATAAGATATGCAGCTTATACTGCAAGATATAATATGCTTATATGCTTTGTTCTCCTCCAAAGTGCTTTGCTAAGCTAAGCAGCAACAGCTAAGGGCTTCGGAGCTGAACTTATAATTCATATCAGATAGCTAAAAGAATAGTGTACAACGTATTGTATAGAAGATGTTTGAAGTTTTAATACCTCTCGCCCACCATTCTCGGTGAGATCTTCCAGAGAAGTCTCACCCTCTCAACACCATTAATCTCCTTTATCACCATAGCCGTACCGGCTGGTACAAGCTTCTCCCACTCACCACCTTCAATCATTAACCTCCTAACAATCGTCCCACTAACACCGGGTATAAGAGGGGTCTCACGAACTTCAAGTCCGTAATTCCTGAAGAGTGCTCTAACAATCTCATTGTTGCTGTAAACCACCTGAGCTCTTGGAGTGTAAGAGAGAACGTGTCTCGGCCACTCATAATTGCTCGGTATGTTGTCTACAGGAACTATGTAAACTTCTTCATATAAGTCTCCAAGACCTGCACGTATCATCTCTATTCTCTCGCCAGCTGTAAAGGGATTATCCATTGTAAAGCTATACTGAGCTGCAGCAACAACGATTATCAATTCATCAATCTTCTCAAGAACGTGGTTAATTGAGTAAAGGTGCCCATTGTGGAAAGGTTGAAATCTACCGATGAAGAGAGCACGCGTCTTCAACACTAACCCCCACGATACGCTTCTTTACACCTCCTCTCATATTTCCTTAGCCCTCCCTAGAACATGAACTAAACTACAGATCAGTTAAGTTCTTAACTGTCAAGAGTAGTTCTAGAGGTTATTAGAGTAACGATAAGGATAGTTAACGAGAAGCTAATTGAAAGCAAGATGTTAAGGTTTTGACAGTAACGCTGAAGGTGAGAGACAAGTGATGAAGATTTATGAGGCGACAGCTAAAGAGCTAGGGCGCTCTTTAACTACATGGACGTAATAGAAGTAAAGTTGGCTTCAGGAGAAGCACACGATTTCACCCCTAAAAAGAGACTTTTAGTAGAGCCCTAGGTCCCTAAATTAGATATGTAGGACCATAACATGATCTTATAACTGCATGGTAGTGAATTCGCAGATCGATAAAGTCATTTACAACCGATACTACAATCGATGAACTTGGTATCACCGTAAACTTTGGGAGGTCTCTAGAAATACATCCTAACTTGTTGATCAGGGTGAAGCCAACAGTCCAAATCCATTTTCTTAGCTTCCATGGTTAAAGAAATTGACTACATAAGTTTTTCTAGTACTAAGTAAAATATTATAACATGCCTTTTACAACGTACCACTTTGGCCCAGCATTACTTATCGGAGTGTTTCTTTGGAGCTGTCTTCACTGGCCAACGCTTATAACTGCTAGCTTGATAGTTGACGTTGAGCCCCTACTTGCTTTCACGGTCTTAGTTAGCTACCCTATCCATGGTTCTCTTCATACTTTTCTTGCATCTCTTATTGGAGGGTCGCTTGTGGGCTTATTCATGTACTTTATCGATAGATCGTTTAAGCGGATTTATCGCGGACTTGCCCTCGTTAAAGGGGACTTGGGCTTAAAGGGTTATCTTGTAGCAGGGGTTATCGGTTGGTTTATACATGTGCTCTACGATACTCCTCTATACTACGAGATGATGCCCTTCTACCCGTTAGAAGGTAATCCATTTTACAACTCTCTGCCATATCCTATTTTACACGCTTTTTATGTAGTTCTCCTATGTACTGGAATAGCAGCTTACCTCGTGAATACCTTTAAAGTGAGCTCTAATCGATGTGGAGTTGATCACGCAATGTTGCAGGCTGGTCTTTTATTGGTGGTGGCTGCTACATTACTGCTACTTTCATTTGATGTGTTGATGCTCTTTTTAGCTACAATCATGATTGCAGGTGGAATCATAGTAATCCACACATCTCTCTTGAAGCTTGTTAAGCAATGGAAGACTAGGATAATGTTATCAATGCTTTGCATGTTGATCGCTATAATTGCCTTTACGGTAATCGCGGCTCTCTCACTGTCTTCCCTGAAAGTAAGTATTGAAGTTCTCTTAGATACTTTTGTTAATCTACCAACAGTTTTCTTTGCGGTCTTATGGATTAGTGTACTTACTGGATTAATGTTATTGAGACGTCCACTAATTGAAGCTAGCAGTACCGTGAGGCCTCACTTAACTTTTATTCTGATTCTCGGGTGGGTCCTTACCCCCGCTATCATAGGGATACTAGTGTTTTGGATAACCCTTGTCATAATGGCCGCGAGAATTGGCGAGACAAAGTATGTTCAATAACAGGTAATTTGAACCATTAGCTTATTCGCAGTTAATCTACGTCCTTCATAGAACTCACGATTAAGGTTTTGAGACGCTCACGACATAAGCAGAGGCCTATTGATTTACCAGCTACTAGTAGCTACGCGTTAAAGATAACTTAACCCTACCTCTAAACGTTCACGCGCACGTTTTAAGTAGATAACGTTGTTCTATGTATGTAGCGGGAGTGGCATGGATTTCGCTTTAATCTCCCTCATAGTGCTCATAGTACTAGTGGTAGTGGGATTAACTTATTTAGTCTTTCATCTTTGGATGTCAAAGGCATCACTTAGTTATTCTGTACCAAAAGGTTACTTAAATGAGGTTCCGGTCGTAGCTTTTCACATTCCGGTTAAGGATGAACATCCATCACTTCTTGAGAGGCTCCTCTCATCAATCACTCGACTAAGGTATCCCAAAGATAAAATAAAGGTTGTCGTAATTTGCGACGATGAAGATCCCAAACCGATGAGAGAAGTATGTGAGAAAGTTCAAAGAGAGCTTGACGTCACATTCATTCATCGTGATAAAGCTAAGGGGTTTAAGGCTGGGGCACTTAACGAAGCTTTAAAGGTTGAAGGCGATTTAATCGTGGTTCTGGATGTCGATAGCATTGTACCCCCTGATTTCCTAATTAAGGCCTTGCCACCACTCTATGAGGCAGATGATGTAGCTGCAGTTTCTACTCGCTGGGAACCTATTAACGTCAAGGAAAGCCTCTTATCGGAGGCCTATAGTTTTGGACAGAACTTCTTTGCTAGAGGCTTGTTTAGAGGATTCCAAGCTAAGTTTGGTAGCTTCATGCTTCTAGGTAGTGGCTGCCTAATAAAGAGAAACGTCTTGATGGAAGTTGGGGGATGGAATGAGAAGTGCATAGCAGAGGATCTTGAACTAGGCGTTAGACTAAGGCTCAAGGGCTACAGGATCGTTTACAACGATTCTGCATTTATCTGGCTTGAGACACCATCACGTTACAGCGACTTTAAAGCTCAGCAGAGGAGATGGTCATGCGGTATAAGCCAGTTGCTGTTGAAGCACTTTAAACATATCCTGACATCGAAACTCAAAGCTGCAGAGAAGCTGAGCTTGCTGGTCTACTTAACTCAGTACTGGGGTCTAGCGTTCGTAGGGTTTTCAATGATCTTACTCCCGCTACTAGTCCTACTTAATGGAGAGCCTTCACCGCTACTACTGCTACCAATTCTAGTAATCAGCTTATTAGCTATGGCTATTTACGGCTATGAGCTCATGAAGTACAAGCTCGACGAGGGCAGCTTACTAAGAAACATTAAAGTTCTTGGTAGAGCTGCAGCCCTGACAGTCGCCATGTCACTTGATTCACTTATCTACTCATTGAGACCACTTATGAGGATGAAGTGCAGCTGGAGAGTAACACCTAAAGGACCGTCAAAGAAGCTATCAAGAGGTACGTTCAAATTAGAAATTGGGCTAACAGCTCTTTTACTAATAACCCTAGTTATATCAGTAATGAAGTTGTTTATCGTGTTAACCACGTGGACCGCCATTTACTTTGTAGTACTAATCTACTTACTCGTAAAGAGATTTGAGTGAAAAGCCAGTAAATCTAAGACTAGCTTGAGCACTCATCCTCTTACAATATTGTTATTGATGCTTTGTAACGAGAAGGTTTTTCTTGCTACTTGAATCATACATAAAACGAGCCCTTGAAACGATATATTGATCTACTCTTTTTTGAGTAGCAACTCTTAAATTAGTAACTATGATGTACCCCTGGTATTAGGGATGCTCGGAGCGAGTAACGATGTCAAGAGCTGTTAGCGTAAGGAGCTTGAGGTTCTTCTCACAGGTAGCTGGACTAGTAGCATTAGCTGTAGTGCTCAAGTTCTTTGAGATACCGTATCCACCAGCCCCCTTCCTGAAATATGACGTCTCAGGTATACCATTAGTGCTCATATCATTCATATCGCTCAAGTACGCTTTGGGCATCCTACCCATATATTATGTGATTCCTGTAACCGTGGGTTTTGATCCCATAGGTATGGCTATGAAGTGCCTAGCTGAAGCATCCACATTCGCACCGCTGACACTGATATACAGAGTAGCGTCAAAGATCTCGTCTGATGGAAGAGCTAGTCTATCAGCTGTTATTACAGCTTCTCTAGGTAGAGTTGCTATCATGTCTCTCGCAAACTACATAGTCACGCCATACTGGTTGTTGTGGGCAGGATGGCTGAAGGACCTTGAGACGGCCCGTGCAATCGTAGTTATATACCTACCACACATAGCAGTGTTCAACTTGACCCTGGCGTTAATCGTGGCATCAATTTCCATAACCGCCTACATAATCTTAAGGAGGTCAGGCTATTTGAAATGAGGAAAGGAGGGAACTGTGTACTCGAAATAGCAAACCTTTGGTTTAAATATCCTAATGGAGACTGGGTGCTAAGGGGCTTAGATCTCAGCGTCAGTGAAGGAGAGCATGTACTCGTGATAGGTGAGACGGGATCCGGCAAGACAACGCTAACCAGGATAATCACAGGATCTGCCAACCTCATTTATGATGGTATTCTAAAAGGACGTGTAGCAATAAATGGAATAAGTCTTGAGGAAAACACCGAAGCTTTCACCAGCCAAGTAGCCCTTATCGGGCAAAACCCCTACCTTTATTTCACTGAGCCTTTGGTTCGCCACGATCTCTATAGTTATGCCTTGAGTGTTCATGGTAACGTGGAACGTGCTGTCAAAGCTCTTAACAAAGCTATTGAAGTAACAGATATCCAGGACCTAATAGAAAAATACTTCTTTGAGCTTTCAGGTGGGCAGGCAAAGAGAGTCTTAGTGGCAAAAGCGTTGATCTCAAATTCCCAGCTTCTCTTATTCGATGAACCGTTGATGTGGTTGGACGATGTGGGTCTCAAAGACTTCATAAACCTTCTTAACATATTGAAGGTTCTCAGAAGGTCGGTAGTGATTTTCGAACATAGATTCATGCCATTGATAGAGCACGTCGATGAAGTTTATGTCCTCAAGAACGGGAAGCTTACACGTATAAGCAATAGATTGCATGCTTTTAAGGAGGCGGGTGGCAAAGTACATCATGGCTTCGATTGTGGTCCTAACTGCAAGTCATCAAGCAATGGTGGAAATGTTCTACTAGAGACCGTGGATGTACACTTCAAATACAGGAATAGCAGCGACTACGTGTTAAGAGGTATTAATTTGAAGTTGTGCAAGGGTGACTTAGTGCTATTATATGGATCTAACGGTCAAGGTAAGACAACTCTCTTAAAGGTTCTAGCTGGCTATTTGAAGCCTTCAAGAGGAAGGGTTACACGGAAAACAGATGTAATCTACATACCTCAAAACGTAGTGCTATTCTACACGGAGAGCACGGTAGAGAAAGAGGTCGTAGAGATCTGTAAGGCTAGAAAGATGAGCGATGTTCATGTGAAGCTTGGGATAGAAGCCGTGAAAAAGCTCGGCATAGACCCCATGCAGTCTCCTTTCAATTTAAGCCACGGCCAGATGGTTAAGCTGGCCTTTGAGCTTGCTCGTACTTCAAATTCAGAGATTCTGCTCTTAGATGAACCATTCTCCGGGTTGACATATGGAGACAGGCTTGAATTACTAAGACACTTAGTCGAAAGCAACTGTACAGCTATAGTAGCAACAAGCAACCTAGACGCCATCGGATCCCCTTACTGGACTAAGTTGTACAAGATAGAATCTGGTAAGTTGGTGGTGCTAAATCCTATCAGCTCACCTTCTCTCCTCTATGCCTCCAGACTGTATGAAGAGATTATAGGTGTAGAGTGATGCTCAGGGATTTATCATACATGTTAACCTACTCTAGTAGGCTGGATGATTACAGTACATTGTGTAGAGCATTGCTTGCTTCCTCTACGATAGTCCTCTTACTTATCATACGATGGTCTTCGGAGAGCATTGCTATTGAGTTGACGAGACTCATCTTAGTGTTGTCATTTGAGTTTTACTTAGCATCACTTGCAAGAGGATTGCGTGGTGTTTTAGCTGGGTTGAAGCTAATATCTTTATTTGCAATTATTGGTGCTCTGGTCTTCTGCGTAAGTTATCTGGTTGGCTGGTTAGCTCCGGGTCCAATTATGTTGGTGCCAGGTATGCTTAGGTTAGTGTCTCTTTTCCTTGGTTTCTCGCTATTATTTCAACTAGTATCGTTTCAAGAGTGGAGAAGCATTTTGAGCAAACTTGGTTTAAAGAATCAATCGGTAATACTTTCAATGGTCCTCTCTCAAGTACCTACCATAATTCACTACCTCTCAGAAGCTATTACGACGGTGAAGTTAAAGTACAAGGGGAAGAGACTTCATAAAGTAGCAACACCTTTAACATTACTTTCATTTCTTACTTCAAGGGCTCTCACGGAGTCCTACATAGTCTACGGTCTACCAACCTACTCGGAGCTTACTACATACAAGAGAAGAGATCTTAGTCTTTACTTACTGTTCGTCATATTGGTACTATTAGAAATTATGATTAGTAATTTACTACCCCTTTTAATCGAAGTTGCATGAAATCATTAAAGTAGACCAATGATATATCGCATTAAGGAGCCTGTGACGAACAGATCTCAAGCAGTTAACTAAATTAAGGCTTCCTTGAGTAGCTCTAGCTCTCTACAACTATGTCGTCTTTCCTGCATACTCATCTTCCACAAATAAGATACTTCCATCAGGAAGAAATCTAGTTGTAATGCGTCTTACAGCCCAGCAGTGAAAGTTTACTGCTACGGGGCATATGGCCGTATGAGTATACGCTATCTCGACTTTAACTGTAAGAGCTGTAGTATCACCACCTAACCCTGCAGGACCTATGCCTAAGGAGTTAATTGAACGTAGTAGCTCTTCTTCAAGTCTAGCTAACCCTACATCCGGGTTTACGTCAGTCCACAATCTTGTACTAATGGCTTTTCTACTAAGTTTTGCGGCTGTGTGCATTTGTCCTCCAATTCCTACTCCAATGCCCATTGGAGGGCAAGGAATCCCGTCAGCTCTTGCCACAGTCTCAAGAATGAACCTTTTTAGTCCAACACCTTCCCTACCAACCTCGGCAGGAGTAAAAACCTTCAAAGCACTTGGTAGCTCAGCCCCACACCCCTTAAAGCTTATCACTACCTCGCTGTAGTCCGCTTCTCCTGGTACTAATTCTACCTCTACCTCAGGTATGCCTATACCAGAGTTATCACCAGGATTTCTCCTAGTTATTGGATGTACCATACTCGGTCTTAGAAGTCCTTCCCTAGTCGCCTCAACTATCGCCTTTTGAAAGACCTTTTGAATGTTTGTCTCTATCTTCACAGCACCTATCTTCACATAAATAACAGGGTAACCTGGTGATTGACATAGTGGAACAGACTTCTTTTGGGCTGCATAACTGTTAGAGATCATTGCCTCCAAAATCTTCCTCGCTACAGGGCTCCTCTCATTCTCGTAGGCTCTCTTAAGTAAATACAGTACATCAGGTGCTACTCTCGTAACGCTCTTCTTAATCATGGTTGAAGCTACTTCGTGCAAGGTCTTATCATTCACAATCTTCAAGTCAAGATCACCGCTTAGCCTTTCATAGCAAATCGAATTTCATTTAATGCTTTCATAACGTTCTCCTCTACTTCGTTGAAAATGCTGTTTCCGTGAGAGTCTATGGCTACTATTAAGGGGCCAAATCTTCTTACCTTAAGAACCCATATGGCTTCAGGAACCCCTAAGTCAAGCCAAAATGAACTGAGAACTTCTTCAACGCTCTCCACTATAATCGCTGAGCAGCCTGGAGGTGCTATGAGAAATACTCCTCCATATCTTTTCAAGTTCTCTAAGGTTTTTTCACCCATACGTCCTTTTCCTATGAGTGCTTTTACTCCAAGTTTACTGAAAATGATATCAGAGAAGGGCTCCATGCGATAGCTTGTAGTGGGGCCTATACCTGTGATTTCCCATTCCCCATTCCTTTTTCTTACAGCTGGTCCTGCATGAAATATCACTGCCCCTCTAAAGTCTACTGGTAATTCCTTACCTTCCTCTAAGTAATCTTTAATTCTAATGTGAGCTAGATCCCTAGCCGTGTAAATTATACCATTAATGTACACAATATCCCTCACCTTAAGCTTCTTGACATCGTCATCGCTAAGAGGAGTTACTAATTCGTATTCTGCAATCACATGAACACACCATTAAGCTACGTGCTTTACTGAGCATTTAGGAGCAAAATTCTTTATTTTTTAAGTTTCTAAGTATCTCATCTACGATCTTTGAAGGTTGCGACTTAGCTGTAGAGTCTTGAAACCTCAAGACTTTGAGCCCCAAGCTCCTTAAAGTCTCATCCTTAACTTCATCTCTAGACGACCTAATGCTGCTTAAGTGATGAGGGCCATCAATCTCTACGACTACGTTTGGGGGTACAAAGATGTCAACTACGAATCTCCTCTCACCTACCACGAACTCTTGCTGAGTGAAGAACCGTAGGTCTCTAGCCTGCAACTCCTTGATCACTGCAATCTCACCGGATGTGTAGGCTCTAATTGTAACCTTGTTTCTATCTTTCCTTGTCTTCATCAATTGCATCGCTCTCCTCAACGAGCTTCTTGATCCTGTGAGCTACTCCTTCAACTATGTGTCTCTTAGCATTCCGTAGCTGGATGCCAACTATGCCTCCTCCTTCATCAACCTCAAAGTATAGATCCTCAGACATCTTAATTAAGCCCTTAGCGGCTGCATCTCCAATCTTGATGTGAAGAATGTCCCTTTCCAAATCTAGCTCAACCTTCATGTCTCGCTTCTCTTGATCACTCACAGCTTTTCAAAGTATGTTTTTTATAGCGCGGCTTAAATGTTGTAATGAAAGTAATCAACGAGACCTCATATGGGCTGGAAGTAGTATCTCGACCATTGAGGCCATGCTTGAGTTGATGGTATTTGCTCGAAGATTGCTTTCACTCTCATGCCCACTTTCAATTGATGCGGTTGCGTTACCCCCTTAACTATTCCAGGTATCTTCGGTCCCTCGTCTAGCTTCACAACTGCTACCGCGTATGGAGCTATTGATGCAAATGACGTTGGCGGAACATGTATTATTGTGAAGGAAATAACTTCTCCTTCTCCTTTTAGCTGAATCCATTCTAAATCCTTAGCCATGCAATTTTCGCATAGCGGCTTTGGAGGAACCATTACCTTGCCGCACTTTTTGCACTTAACTCCCATCAGCTTTCCTTCGGCAATGTACTTATAGAAGGATTCTATGGTTGGAGGAGATGACACCTCAACCACGCTAATCACCTCTCTTGTATATGTGGACGAAGGCTGATGCTCCCGAACCTCCCATGTTGTGTGTTAGACCTATTTCAGCTCCACTAACCTGTCTAGGACCTGCTTGATTAGTTAACTGCAAGTATACCTCGTATAACTGAGCGACACCAGTAGCTCCGACTGGATGTCCTTTAGCTTTGAGTCCTCCGCTAGTGTTAACCGGTATCTTGCCCCCTACCTCGGGCTGACCTTCCTCTATGAATTTGCCTCCATAACCCTTAGGACAGAACCCCAAATCTTCGTAGAGAATTATCTCAGCTATGGTGAAACAATCATGTACCTCAGCAACATCGATGTCCTTAGGCTCTACCCCAGCCATTCTATACGCTTCTTGGCTGGCAACTCTAGCCGAGAGCAACGTGGTCAAGTCTTCTCTCTCGTAAACTCCAATCTTGTCAGTTGCTCCAGCTGACGCTATTATGTGTACAGGTGTATCTGTGAACTTCTTAGCCAATTCGGGTCTTACTAATATGGCGCAGCTAGCCCCATCAGTTATGGGAGAGCAGTCGTAGAGCTTTAATGGCCAAGCTATAACCCTAGACTTGAGGACTTCCTCTATTGTTATGGCTCTTTGAAATTGAGCTTTTGGATTTATGGCTGCGTTCTTATGATTCTTCACGGCGACCATAGCAAGCTGCTCCTCTCTCGTACCATATTTATGCATGTGAGCAGTAGCCATTAGAGCATAAAGCCCAGGAAACGTTAACCCATTCCACTGCTCAAATGGAAAGTCGGAGGCCATAGCTAAGAACTCGGTTACCTCTGCTGTTGATCTATGGGTCATCTTCTCGACACCTCCAACAAGCACGACATCGACTAGCCCAGACGCTATAGCCATCACCGCGCACCTCAAAGCCGCACCAGATGAGGCACAAGCACTCTCAAGCCTAAATCCTTGTACAGGAGTTAGTCCAAGCCAATCGGTAATTGTCGGAGCTGTATGACCTTGATGTTCATAGGACTCACCCATATGCCCTACGAATATGGCTTTTATATCCTTCCTCGGATCTAAGTTTGGGCATCTATCAAAAGCCTCAGTAGCAGCCTCTATAAACAGCTCCCTCCAGTAAAGTCCTTCTCTCCTACCAAACTTTGAGAGTCCAGCACTAACAATTGTAGCTAGAGGTTTTCCAACCATACAACTCATCCAGCTGAGTTTCTAGAGGTGAGCTTTTATAACTTATTCTGAAGTTAACATCAGAATAGTACATATTTAAGTATACAGATAACTGCTAAGACGTTTAAACGATGAGGGATACCAGTTGAAGGTTATAACTTGGGATGAAAAACACGGCAAAATGCTACTAGAGGTTGATGGGCACAACGACCTTTGGTGCCTATATAACATATTAAATCCTGGAGATCTAGTTACCGCCAAGACTTTGAGAGAGGTAAAGGTCGGCTCTAAGAGTACTCGAAAGCCCATGACCCTAAAGATCAGGGTTGAAAAGGTCGAGTTCCAGCCATTTACTGAGAAGCTTAGGATAAGAGGTGTGGTCATTGAAGGTCCTGATGAGTTTGGAGTCATAGGCTCACATCACACAATAACCATTAGCGAAGGCACGGTACTTCTAATAGAGAAGGAGAGATGGTTGAAGCACGAGGTAGACAGAGTATTTAAAGCTGCGTCTAGGAAGTATTTAGCTACCTTGCTCATAGGGATAGACTCTGATGAAGCTGCCTTCGTAGTACCTCACGATTATGGTCTCGAGTTAGTAGCCGAAGTACCGCTGAACCTACCTGGAAAACACGAAGCCTCTAAGAGAGACGAAGTCCTCAAGAGTAAGATTCGTGAGCTTGTAGACAAGACGAAAGAACTTGTTGAAAGGCTCAAGATGAAGGTCGTCATAATTGTTGGTCCAGGCATCATAAAAGAGGAACTAGCAAAAGAGCTTACATTAAACATAAACACTAAGTTTTACTTGGATTCCGTCTCATCAGGAGGCTATCAAGGGGTTAAGGAGGCTATCAGAAAGGGAGTACTGAGGAGGGTGTTAAGGGACCTCGGAGTAATTGAGGAGATAGAGCTTATGAATGAGCTTCTCTCGCATGTATCCAAGGGCGACAATAAGGCTATCTACGGACTTGAATATGTGAGGAAAGCAGCTGAGTACGGAGCGATTGAGAAGCTCTTAGTGCTTGACGAGCTAGTAAGATCACCAGATTTGGACCTTAGAAGAAGAATTGAAGAGGTAATTAGGATAGCCGAAGAGGGTGGAGCACAAGTAAGGATCTTCAGTAGTCTGGAAGAACCAGGCCAACAGCTAAAGTCCATTGGTGGGATAGCCGCTATACTACGATTTAGCTTAAGCTTAGAATAGTAAGACGTAAATCTAGTAGTATGCTAACGCAACAGTAGAGCACTCTATGCCTAGTAAACGAAGAACAAAGAAATTTAGACTGAATATTGGGCAGTTGATCTCGATAATACTTCTAGCCATGCTAATAATATCAACACTAGCTTTCCTGATAATAGTTCTAATGTAATGCAAAACATTTTAACCGGTCTCACAATGAATGGTTAGGGGAGCTTATGGGTGGCAAGACTAAGAAGTCAATTTCTGCGATGGAGAAGCAACAGAAACTACGAGAGATGAAGGAGGAGAAGAAGAAGGTCAAGGAGAAAGAAGAGAGGAAGGAGAAGAAAATCTCGAGCCCACTTGTACCACTAGAAGTTGTTAAACAACTCGAGAACGAGCTGAACAACATGAAATGCATTACTCCTTACATATTAGCCTCCAAGTTCGGTTTAAAGATAGGCGTGGCTAAGAGCGTACTAAGAGAGTTGGAAAGCAGAGGTATTCTCAATTGCGTAATTAGAGGCTCGAGGATATCCGTGTACACTCCAGTAAATTATTCTCCAGGTCTAACTAAATAAGTCCTGCAAGCGATGTTTTCTTCTTCACCTTAGGTAATTCAAACTTCAAGTTTACAACTCCTGTTGGCGTCAACTCTACGATCCCCAAGTCTAAGAGCCTTAGTAGAACCTTGTCGGGATCTTGTAATCCAAGCTTCTTTAAGTCGAGTCTAAACCTTATCTCTCCAACACTCCAATACTCAGATAGATAAGATAAGGTTCTCTTCAAGTCTTCGTCCAGCTTCTCAACATCTATATCGAGCCTAGGTCTCTCTTCACCCTCTTCGATTGTCTCCTCTTCTCGTACAACTTCCGGTAAGGTTACTACTTTAGGTACTCGCCATGACATCAGTTCAGGATCTTCCTCGTAGCCCTCTGAGACTACTAGCTCTCCTCGATCTATAAGGTCCTTGACTATAGCATAAAGGACAAAGAGCGATCCTATCTCCGTGTTTTCTGCCCATTTAGCAAGGTTTCTAAAAGCTATTTTACCTCCTTCTTCCTTGATCTTTGCCTTAACAATTTCAGCTAAAGTTGAGAACTTATCACTCAATAGCTATCGCCCTTCTAGGTTATGAGTAAGTCAAGCTTCCCTTCTTCACAAGCCCTTTTAATCTCCCTAGCGATCCTTTTACCCATGCTCATAGGTTCATCGTATATAAGCCATGTGTAAGGTGAACCGTATATGTATATGTTCGTTCCAGCCACAATTCTTGCCGAGAACTCGAAGACGTAGAATTTTCCTTCACCATCGTACGCACCTTCAATGCAGAAGGGTCCTATAAAGCCTGGAGGAATTAATTTCTTAGATGCCTCAACAAGCCCCTCACCTATCCTAAACACTTCTTCTAGTAATGACTCTCTAAGAACTATCGGTATGTTGCCTACAACTAGAAAGGATAGATCCGGACTCGTCTCCACCTGAATATGTGCTGGCAACCTTCCAAGCCCATCAGCATTAGTTTCATATCTTCTATCCATACTTATGAGCTCAAGCTCACTAGTTAAGGGCGAGTAGAAGAAGTGAATGTAGGATGTTACGCCGAGAATGTACTCTTGCACGAAGACATGGTCCTCGCTTATCTTCAGCTCCTCAAGTTTCTTCCTAACATCGCTGGGCTTAGAGGCTAGAAAGTAACCTCTACCCCCCTTAGCTCCTGGCAGCTTAACTATCACTACTCCGTCTACCTCATCAATGTTTGTGTAAACTCTCGGTGTTCTAGCGCCAGCTTCACGTAGAAGTCTTTCCTTAAGATTCCTGTCAGCTTCCCATCTTAAGATGTATTTGTTGCCAAAAATTGGAACCTTAAACCTCTTCTCTATGGTCTCGAGATCCGTGTACTCTATTAGTGACCCGTGAGGTATTAGGATGGCATTTAAGCTCAACAACTTATCTTGAACTTCCGATGAAGCTGTCTCAGCGAAGCTGTCGACAACTACGATTTCGTCAATCAACTTTTTAAACCTACCATATAAGCTCAGCCTGCTCTTAAGGCATACGAGGACAGTTTTAAAGCCTTCATCCTTAGCTCCCTTAAGTATTTGCAGAGCCGTGTGGGATCCTAGAGTTGCTATTGAGATCTTCGAGGGACTCAAAAGCTGTCACCTCTAAGCTTAAGTAACCACGTCTATCAGCCTCTTCAAGTTCACGGCCTTCTTTAACTCCATAGCTATCCTTCGACCTGTACCAACAACAAAACCGTGCTTGAACTTGCTATAAGGAGACGTAGTTATGAGTACTGGGCTTCCTGGGACCCTTGGTGACACGTCGAAGATTACTATGTCTAAGTCTACAGTGACAGCTCCTTGGAGAGCAAAGGGACCTATTATGCCGGGCGGATACTCCTTTTTAGTTACTTCAACGAATCTTAAGCCTATGTCGAAAACCTTCTCTAGAAGAGATTCTCTTATCGTCGCTGGCATGTGTCCAACCTCAATGTTTTGTAGGGGGACGTCTACGTCTAACTGTTGTCGAGCAGGTAAGTTAACAAAGTCGTAGATGTTGGTCTGGAGTCTTCTATCGATTCCTAGGAACTCAAGCTCGTCATCTAATGGAGAGTAGAAGTAGTTGAAGTTGAAGTACGTCCCAATCACGAATTCCTCTATAACTGCACTCTTCAAATCCTCTTCCGTTATAATGCCCTTCTCAATCCTTTCCCTAGCCTTACGCCAATAATCCTCAGGGTCGGAGGCCGTGAAGAAAGCCCTTTCAATCTTCCTCTTAGCTTCAGGAACCTTAACTATAACGAGCCTATCGATCTCGTCAGGAGACTTGAACTTCTTCGGCTGCCTTATGCCAGCCTTTTCAAGGAGGTAGTACTGATTTCGTGGAGCCCATCTCTCCTCAGTTCTAAGCATGGCTCTATTACCGAAAATGGGCACTAAGAACCTCTCTTCTATATCATCGTAAGGAACATAGGTCGTGAAGGCTCTATGAGGAACAAACACCGTATTCAGCTCCCTCAAAGTTCTCTGAACTTCCTCGTTAACTATTTGAGAAAACTTATCCAATACTATTATCTCATCGCATAACCTTTTGTACATTAGATACGGCTTTTCCCTGCCCCTTTGGCAGACGACAATAGTTTTAAAGTCTTCATCCTTAGCTCCATCCATAACGTCAAGAGCTGAATGACTACCTAGAACCCCTATATGAATGTCGTCAAGATTGTACTTCTCAAGGACTTTAGATATTTCATTCCTGGTTATCACTCTCAAGTCACCGAAGTAACATAGGGTTCCTTGTTGATAAAGTTTAGCGCTAAACGCTTCTTGTAGAGTTGCTCAGTTACGAGGAAAAACAGTTTTAGTTAAAGCTGCATAATTATGCCGTGATCTAGTATGAGCATTACATTAGAGGTTATGCATCAGTACCTCACAGCTTTCATAATGTTGTTCGTTGTTTTCGATGCTTTGGGTAACGTCCCCATATTCTATTCATTAACTGAAGGACTAGACATCAAAGAGAGGAGAAAGACAATTCAAAACTCAGTCATAATAGCAGGAGTCATACTACTCTTCTTCGCGCTAGGTGGAGGAGTGCTTCTCGACTTTTTCCATGTGGGTATTGATGACTTCAGGGTTGCTGGAGGAGCAATACTATTCATTATAGCTGTGGAGGGATTGCTGGGTAGAGTTGAGGCTATGAAGATAAAGCCTGAGCACTTAGCAGTAGTTCCACTAGCAACTCCACTTCTCGCTGGTCCTGGAAGCATATCGCTAGTAATATACCTCGCGAATGTGGGTTATGGTTTGGGACCTACGATAGTCTCCATAATAGCTAACGCGATCATAGCTTGGATCGTACTAACGTACTGTGATGTGGTCTCAAGGATCCTTGGCAAGAATGGATCTCTTGTACTCTCTAGAATCATGGCTTTAATGCTAGCAGCCATAGCAGTAGCGATGATGAGAGAGGGGGTTATGAATATCTTAGCCTTAAAGCAAGTTCAACCTATTTTAACAAGTTCATAGGTTCGTGAACCTAAACCCAACTTCTCTGCAGCTTCAAGAATTCTCTCTCCACTAACACCATTAACCTCTAGGAACGGATCTCGACCTCCAGCCGTCTCCACGACAAGATCTAGAGATGCTTGATCCATGGCTACAGGGTCTAAGCTAGATAGGAGCCCTACATCGTTAACTATGGGCTTCATTACGCAACCGAGACAATCACACCTTGCTGTCACGTTAATTACGACGTTAAGGTAGAGGGGTCTAGACTTCAATGCCTTAATGACTGCGAGAGCTGCATCGGCAAGTCTTACTTGAAGCTTCTCAATTCCTTGCCTCGGAACGTCCAATGCTCTATTTGGACATGTGAAGTAGCATTCTAAACATCCAACACAGTTATCGTAGTTTACCTTAGCCACTTTTTCTTCCACTCTTATTGCGCCATACGAGCAAACCCTACTACATGAACCACATCCCACGCACTTTTCTATCAACACTATAGGCATGTGGGCTCTATGCTGCGAAGCCTTACCTCTCTTGGTTGTGCAGCCCATCGCCAAGTTCTTAAGAGCTCCGCCAAAGCCCGCGGTTACATGACCCTTAAAGTGCGAGAGTACTATCATCGAGTCAAGGTCCCTCACTATATCAGCTACTTCAACCTCACTTAGCTCGAACCCTTGTATCTTAACGGTAAACCCGCTCATACCCCTAATACCGTCACCTATAACCACTGGAGCTCCAAGAGATGCATAAGTGAACCCCTTCTTAGCTGCCAAGTTTAAGTAACTAACGGCGTTACTTCTTGGACCTGAATATAGGCTTGTAGTGTCAAAGACTATGGGCTCACAGCCTAACCTCTTCACGACATCCACGACACTTCTAACGAACTCAGGCCTAAGATGGGTGATGTTTCCCTCCTCACCCATATGAACCTTTATCCCGACAATGCCTCTTAGAGGTTCCTCCTCCACAACTCTTCTCAATAGCTTCTCTATAGCTCTCTCAACACGAGGCATTTCTTTGTCTCTAAAGTCGTAGAAGTAAACCTTAACCTTGCCAACCACGACCTCAACCCCAGACTATAGTTAAGACCTCGTCACCCCAATAAGGCTTTAGGATAGAGGACGCCACTCTGGCGCCTCATTTAAGGACTTGGTCCATAAGCTTGCGCCTCTAAACTTAAATGGCTGACCAAAACCCAACAAATAGAGACTCGAGATGAGCTACATAGAAAGAAAGAAAAGGGAAGTAAGGTCGATAAGGGCTCAGATCAAGAAGACCATAAAGGATCTTAAGAAGGCTCTCGCAGAAGGAACTGATACGAAGGAGATGGAGGAGGAGCTTCTTAGACTTGCAAAATCTAAGCGTGAATTATCGCAGAGAGTTAGGTTTCGATCATCCTAAACGACGGTTTAACAGTAGAAGCTGGCGACGACCATGATAATAGCTGATCTCCATGTACATAGCTACAACTCTAAAGACTCACTATTAAAGCCTCGCGACATTATCACTACGGCTGTAAAGAGAGGTGTTAACTGTGTAGCCGTCACAGACCATAACACTGTTAAGGGCGGGCTTGAGTTAGTAAAGGAGGCAAGGGGGCTCAAGGACTTTATAGCGATACCAGGTGTAGAGGTGAAGACGGATGTCGGTGATGTAATTCTCCTCTTCGTTGACGAGGAAGTAAGGATCGAAAGATTTGATGAACTTCTCGACCATGCTAAGAGCATAAGCGCCGTAACTATACTCGCACACCCTTATAGGAAGCACGTAATGGTTGAGGAATCAGCGAGAAAGGTTCAAGTAATTGAGGTCTTAAACTCTCGGTCATTCAAATCTGCAAACTTAAAAGCACTATCACTAGCTTCTAAGTTAAATAAGCCAATTATGGCAGGAAGCGACGCACACACAATGTTTGAGATAGGTAAAGCTGTGACGATCATGGAGGGGTCAAGTGAGGATGACGTTAGAAGAAGATTGTTGAAAGGGGAGGTAAGGATCTTCGGCTCAGAGTCTAGCCCTTTAGTCCACTTATTTAGCTTTGCAAGCAAGATAATTAATGAAGTGGCTAGGACCTTTTAAAGCTAAAAGTCCTCTAAGGAACTTCAACCTCCTCTCCAGGTTTAAGAACCAATACTTTAACGTTTGGAGCAAGCACTTTAGCTCTCTCTACGAAATCATCAGCCGTCTTTACTAGTACAGGAAACGTCGCGTAATGCATTGGTATGGCGATTTTCGGAGTCAAGACTTTAAGTGCAAGTGCAGCTTCTCTAGGTCCCATGGTGTAATGACCTCCTATCGGTACTAAGACTACTTCGGGGTTAAAAACTTCTTTAATGGCTTGAAACTCAGCTGTATAGCTAGTATCGCCCATGTGGTAGATCCTCAAGCCATCAATATCCAATACCACGCCAACTGGTCCTCCAGCACTACATGTGTGGAGGGCTGGGACAAGAGCCACCTTAAACACACCATTAACATCAACGAAGGCGCCCATGTTTAAGCCAAGCCCTTGCACTCCTCCTCTTTCAAGTGACATAACAAGCTCTGGAACCCCTATAACTGTGGAATTAAACCTCTTGGCTATTCTCTCAGCATCACCCAGATGGTCGAAGTGATCATGCGTCACGATTATGTAATCAACTTGCTCTAACTCCTCAACGCTTACGGGACTTAGAGGATTAGAGATCCAAGGGTCTATGAGAATCTTCTTGTCTCTAAAAGTCAACATAAATGCTGCGTGTCCAAACCACTTAATCCTAACTTTCACAATACCACCTGGTTGACTATTTCTAAAATGAGGGCTGATAAGCTTAACCCTCTCTTTGATAAAGCTCACACTCACTAAAGTATTCCCTAAGAAATTCGCTAAAATTATTGAGAGCATCAACCCTTCAAATATAGTTAGTAATGTTTGGAGGCCCAACAAGCTCGGTAAGGAACTTTGAGTGATTGAATATGTGAATATCGAGGTAACGAGGAGAACCATTATCATCAGAAGCACGAAGAAAATAGCAGCATACTTTAATAGAATCACATTACACCGCGTGCTGAGATCTATTAGCGATAATGCTAAGAGACCATAAGCTACGATGGCTACTACAAGGATTGTCAAGCTCAAAGGTAAGAGCGCGGTGCTTAAGCGGCTAAGAAAGTTGAAGCTGTCCGCCTCAGTACCTGCAAACCAGATGAACGTAGTGGCTGAACCGAACAATAAGCCTAAAGCCATGAGTGTTGATCCAGTTAAGTTTCTGAACTTTGTTTTGGAGGAGAGCCAACCTAAGCCTACGATAAGTAGCCCGATACACATGATGATTGGATGTGGAGCAGCACTAAGCATATGCCCTAGGAATATCATGCGCCTTGAGTTACCACTAAAAAACTCATTTAACTTGTCTCCATAACTCATGAAAATCAACTCTACTCGTGTGTTGAAATCTATCAAAATAGCACTTAAGTACATTGCTAATAAAGAGCTGAGCTAAATTGAGATGTAAAAGAGATGGAAGTAAAGAGTGGCATCTTTACTGCTTTACGGTCCAATTTATGAAGGCTTTCGAGGCACTTATTGGAATCCAATAACCAACAGTTTCAAACTTATGGGTCTCATTAATCTTTACGATCTTTAAAATCTCATAGTCTTGCAGAACGTTTCCGTTGGAATCTAGTACCTTCCTACCAGTAGCTCCACTAAATAAGCTAATCGTTGTGTCAATGGCCTTCCTTATGGTTTGACCGTCATAATAGCCGGCCCACACTATACTCAGAGCTATTAGCTTAAGTGAATCAAAGCCATAGGCTGCCATCTCACTAGGTAACCTGTAGTACGTTTTGATGTAGAGTTCCATGAACTCTAATAACTGCGGGCTTTCTACGAGTGCACGCTTTACTACAACATAAGACCCCTCAAGATAGGAAGCCAATTCATCTAGTAACTTCTCATCAGCTAAGGTGCTTGATAGAATCCACGTAACATTAAGTTGCATATTTCTTGCACTAGCTAGAATCATACGAGTATCATCGACATATCCTATGAGGAACACGACTGCAGGAGGATTCTCTAAACCTTTGATTTTCTCTAAGTCAGCAGACACGTTGGTGGTTTCAGTGTATAGTGACTCGTAGACCACCACTCCTCCTTGCGTAGAGTACCTCTTATTGATTGTATCAGCAAGCCTTGCACCATAAGAGTCGTTGACTGCTATTATTGCTGCTCTTGTACCCACCTTTAAGGCTAAATCCACCATAGCTAAAGCTTCTACGTCAGGTCCTCCAAACACCTTAATAACCATGGGGTCGTACACGTCATGCACATCCTTCGAGATCAGCACTAGCACAGCATTGTTCTCACGTATTATTGGGAGAACGACCTCAACTTCAGGGCCTGAAAGAGCCCCTATGAAAACTCTAACTCCCTCATTAATTAATGAGGTGATCATGCTCTTCGCAGTCCCTGGATCTCCTCCCGTAAACCTGACAAGAGCGGTTAAGTTTCTAGAAGCTATGCCACCACTATCGTTTATCACTTTAGCAGCTAACAGGACACCATCAAGTAGATCACCGGCATAAGTGACATTCGAGACTATTACGCCCACCTCTATAATTGACGGCAAAGTTTTAGTTTCCTGGAGGCTAGTGTAAAGACCTGAGTAGTACCCACCATAAGCTGCCAGTATTGCTATTATTATGATTACTGCAATCCAAATTCCATATCCAGCACCTTTCAATGACTTTTCCAACTATTAAACCCCCTAGACTTAAATGGTGCTCTTCATGGGGACTTCTTAACTCTTATCTCCACCTTGAGAGCTATTTAAAGGTTATATTATGCATCAAGCAGTTTAAGTATTGGTGCTTCAGCTTGAAGAGGTTGCTCTACATAGTCCTCGACGGTGTTGGCGATAGACCTAATCCACAACTTGGTGACAAGACTCCTCTACAATATGCCTACAAGCCAAACATTGATTACTTAGCTAAAGAAGGGGCTACAGGGCTTGTCTACACAGTCGACAAAGGCATCGCTCCTGAATCTGATGTCGCAGTTCTAAGTATTTTGGGATACGATCCTTTTAAGCATCATACTGGAAGAGGAGCTCTTGAAGCTCTGGGAGCTGGATTAGACTTTGAGGATGGATGGCTTGCATTGAGGTGCAACTTCGCCACGGTGAATGAAGTCCTCACAATAGTGGATAGGAGGTGTGGCAGGACTTTAACCACATCGGAGGCATACGAGCTTGCTAAAGCAATAAATGAATGGGTTAGGCTAAGTGGTGCAACCTTCACTTTTAAGAGCACTGTCGGTCATCGTGGGGTTTTAGTGATCAAGAGACTTGACGGCCCTCTCTCGAGCAACATAACGAATACTGATCCAGCATACGATAAGGTTGGAGGTCTTGGTATCGCTAAAGTGGTAAGTGAGAACAAAATGCGTGATTGCGAACCTTTAGATCAAAGCCTTGAAGCCATCATGGCTGCTAAGCTGGTCAATGAGTTTACAAGGAAGGCTATGGACGTCCTAGCTAAGCACCCCGTAAACGATGAGAGGAGACATCGAGGTCTCTTACCAGCTAACGTAGTTCTATGTAGAGATGCAAGCCACAAGAAGCCGAGATTGAAGTCGGTAAGCGAGCTCTACGGGTTAAAAATGGCTTGCCTAGCAGAGATGCCGGTCGAGAGAGGGATATCAATAGCAGCTGGCATGGAAATCATCCCTACATCACCAATGACTGGAAACGTTGAAGCGGACTACAAGTTAAGAGCTGAGCAAACACTTGAAGCTCTTTCTAAGTATGATGGGATCTATGTGCATTTGAAGGGACCCGACGAAGCTGGTCATGACGGGGATTCCATTCGTAAGGTCAAGTTAATTGAGGATATAGATGAGCACTTCTTCAGCATAGTCGTCGATAACTTAGATTTCGACGAAGTAGTTGTAGTTGTAACCTCAGACCATGCAACACCCTGTACGCTGAGATCTCACTCAGATGATCCAGTACCGATAATCATAGCTGGAGGAGGTATGAAGCCGGATGAAGTTGTTAGTTTTGATGAAGAAGAATGTGGGAGGGGGTCGTTGGGAGTTATGAGGGGGGTCGAGATCATGCCTAAGGTTGTGGAGCTACTAAAAGTTGAAGCGTAAACAAACGTTTAGGGTGCTTCACCAACTTGAATTCGTGTAGAAAAGCTATTTTGATGCTTGTTTTCTTTTTCATAAAAAGTGATAGATCTTATGAGCAAGATCGGAATAAGATTTGGAGAAGCACTTGTCGGCGATGGCGCTGAAGTAGCCCACATAGACTTAATAGTAGGGGACAAGGAAGGCCCTGCTGGAATAGGGTTCGCATTTGGACTTGCACATCAAAGTTATGGACACACAAAGCTCTTTGCAGTTTTAACACCAAACCTCCTCGTTAAGCCAGTAACGCTCATAGTTCCTAAGGTCACGATAAGGAACATGAATCAAGTGGAGCTAATATTTGGTCCAGCTCAATACGCGGTAGCGAAGGCTGTAGCAGATAGTGTTGCTGAAGGATTAATACCTAAGGAACTAGCTGACGAGCTGGTAATAATATGCGGAGTTTTCATACACCCATCAGCTAAGGATAAAGACAAGGTTTTTAAGAACAATTACGAAGCCACAAAGTTAGCCATTAAGAGAGCTATGGCTGGAGAGCCCAAGGTAGAAGAGGTACTTGAAAAGAAGGATGCAGCCATCCATCCATTCTACCCTACAAAGTAGAATGAAAACATCAACTTCTTTACTTTCACAATTTTCTTGAGAGGAATCTTTAAGTTCCTGTTTAAAGCATCTCTTACCTTAAGATGCTCATTAAAGTTGTCATCATAAACTTAGACAGTGTTCTCTTGAACGTTGATGTGAGTGGGTTAATTTCGAGACTTAGAGAACTGCTTAAGATCGATAGCGACTTGAGAGGGTTGATAGCTGAGGCTATGCTCAGCTTCTCAGATAAGTCTAAGGCAGAAAAGATAGACGATATTCTAAGTGAATTTGAAGAGAGGACGGCCGAGGAAGCGTATGTAGATCAAAACGATTTAGAGGCTATATGCACTTTAAAGGCCATAGGGGTTAAGCTAGCGCTCGTCACTATGAGGCGAAGAAAGAGTACTGAGAAAGCTCTCGAGAGGATAGGACTTAAAGATTTGTTTGAGGTGGTAATAACTAGGGATGATGAACCAGAAAAAACTTTACAGTTAATAAGAGCTTGTACAAGTCTCGGTCACAAGGTTGAAGAAGCGCTATACGTGGGCTTTAGTAGAGCCGATGTAGTAGCTGGGGTTCAAGCTGGATGCTTAGTAGCAACTCCTCACAAAGTTGTCCAAGCGTTAAGCAAGACTATAAGGGTAAGCTCACTTCACGAACTTCTCGACATAGTTAAGTTCGAGCTAAGCCCTTTGGCGAAGAGTTCTAATTAAACTTCTAGGATACATTCTCTTAAACACTTACATATGGTCCTGTTGACTAGTGAACTCTATAAAAGGAGAATCATCAATTGCAAAACCGAGAACTTCAGTGAAAAGTTATTTAAGGAAAACTGTACCCTCAAGAGTAAAGTCTCGAAGGGTGAGAATCTGTGAGAGCAAGCTTAATCGAGGAGGTAGCGTTTCAACTCATTAAGAGAGCCTCAATAGTTCTCCCCAAGGACGTCAAGTCATCGCTTCAAAAAGCTTATGAAGAAGAAACCTCGAAGTTGGGTAAAACACAACTTAAAGCGATAATAGATAACATCACCATAGCAGAGCGATTGAACAGCCCAGTCTGTCAAGATACAGGGATAGTCTCGTTCTTCATTAAAGGAAGGAGCTTAGATCACAAGGCTCTTGAGGAATCCCTGAGACGAGCTACCATAAGAGCGACCAAGGAAGTACCGCTTAGACCTAATGCTGTTCATCCATTAACTAGAAAGAATTCAGGGGATAACACAGGTCTCCACATACCTGGAGTAACACTCATGTATGAAGATGCCGACTACGTGGACATAACCGCCACCTTAAAGGGTGGTGGTTCAGAAAACATGTCTGCTCTCTACATGATCCCACCAGGAGAAGGTATAGAAGGTGTGAAGCGAGTAGTATTAGAGACTATAGTAAACGCAGGAGGACAACCTTGTCCTCCGACCGTTGTGAACATTGGCATTGGTGGCACCGTAGACCTGACCTTTAAGCTTGCGAAGATGGCTATGATAAGGCCACTAGGTGTGAGACACCCTGAAGAGGAGGTAGCAAGGCTTGAAAAAGAACTTCTTGAGTTGGTGAATTCTACGGGCATTGGTCCTATGGGTCTTGGAGGAAGGACAACGGCGCTAGACGTAAAAATTGAGTATGCATACTGCCACACAGCAAGTTTACCAGTAGGCATAAACCTTCAATGCTGGGCTGACAGAAGAGCTACGGCTCGTATTTATCCTGACGGCTCTTGGAAAATATTAAACTAGGAGGGAGCTTTATGGTCGAGTACAAGTTAACGACCCCGCTAAAGGAAGAGGACGTTAGAAAGCTAAGTATCGAAGATGTAGTCTACGTTTCCGGAATTATCTACACGGCAAGAGACATGGCTCACAGAAGATTCATAGAGCTAGCTGAGAAGGGTCAAAAACCTCCAGTACAAATGGATGGTGCTGTAATATACCATGCTGGTCCGGTGGTTCGCAAGCTTGATGGAGAATGGGAGGTAGTGTCTGCCGGTCCCACTACAAGTAGCAGAATGAACAGGGTTACTCCAACTCTCTTGAAGTACTATACTATAAGAATGATAATAGGGAAGGGTGGAATGAGTCGAGAGGTTGCAGATGCTTTGAAAGAACGTGGGGCTGTGTACTGCCACTATACTGGTGGAGCCGCAGTACTAGCAGCTAAGTGCGTTAAGCGTGTAGTAAAAGTTGAATGGCTTGATCTGGGGGTTCCTGAGGCTCTATGGGTTCTTGAGGTCGAAGACTTCGGGCCCCTCATAGTAACGATGGATGCTCAAGGAAACAGTTTATACGAGAAGCTAGAACTTGAAGTGAGCAAGAGAGTTAGAGGAATGTTAAGGAGGTAACTTTTCTTTGAGCTATGAGACATTAGAGACAGACGTCTTAATAATAGGAGGGGGAGGTGCAGGACTTCGAGCAGCTATAGAAGCTTCAAAGCATAATGTTGATGTGGTTCTAGTGTGCAAAGAGCTCTTAGGAAAAGCTCATACAGTGATGGCTGAAGGAGGAATAAACGCAGCTCTTGGCAATGTAGATCCAAACGATAACTGGATGGAGCACTTCTTAGATACTGTTGAAGGAGGAGAATGGTTAAACGACCAAGACCTAGTAGAGGTTTTAGTGAAGGAGGGACCTGATAGGGTCTACGACCTAGAAGAAATGGGAGCAGTATTTGACAGGACACCTGACGGTAAGTTAGCTCAAAGGCCATTCGGAAAGGCTAGGCACCCTCGAACGTGCTTCGTCTCTGACTATACTGGCCATGAGATCATGATCACCCTGTGCGACGAAGTTAGAAGACGAGCTGTTCGGGTGATGGAGGAGGTGTTCGTAAGCAAGTTACTGACTAACAATAGATCTGTGTCTGGAGCTTTTGCTTTTGACATGAGGTCAGGTGACTTCATAGTCTTCAAGAGCAAAGCAGTCATTCTAGCCACTGGAGGAGCTGGACGCATGTACGAAGTTACTACAAATCCCGCATCAGCTACTGGCGATGGTAAGATCCTTGCGCTAGATGCTGGCGCTGAGCTTCAGGATATGGAGATGTTCCAATTCCATCCCACAGCGATGGTGTGGCCGCCCTCGTGTAGAGGGGTCCTCGTTACCGAGGGAGTTAGAGGTGAAGGTGGAATACTGCTGAACATTAAAGGCGAACGCTTCATGACACGCTATCATAAACTATTGGAGCTAGCTCCTCGGGATGTTGTCGCTCGCTCCATATGGAGAGAGGTTCAAGAAGGGCGAGGGACAGAACATGGAGGCGTGTACCTATCAGTAACCCACTTACCCCCTGAGAGAGTACGTGAAAGACTTAAGACGATGTACAAGCAATTTCTGTTGGCAGGAGTTGATATAACTAAGCAACCAATGGAAGTGGCTCCAGCAGCACATTACTATATGGGTGGCGTTAGGGCCGACGTCAATGGAAGAACGGCGGTTAAAGGTCTCTTCGTAGCTGGAGAAGAAATGAGTGGTGTACATGGGGCTAACAGGCTTGGAGGGAATTCACTACTAGCCACGCAAGTCTTTGGGAAGCGTGCCGGTGAAAGTGCAGCCCTCTTCGTGAAGGAAAGTATTAGAGAACTGGTTGACAAGTCTCAGATAAAGATTGAACTTCAAAAATTCGATGGCCTCATTAAGCCATGCAACGATAGTAAGTCAGTAGCACAAGTTCGTAGTAGACTTGGCAAGCTTATGTGGGAAGGCGCTGGAATATCACGAACCGAGGACAGCTTATCCAAGGTTGAGAGTGAAATTGAGTACATGAAGGCTAATATACTTCCAAAGCTTAAGCCAGCTGAAACAAAAACTCTGCACTACAATAAGGAGCTGGTCGAGGTCCTTGAAACGTTCAACTTAGTTAGAGTCGCAGAGATACTTGTAAAATCAGCTAAGATAAGAAAGGAGAGCCGAGGAGCGCATTGGAGGCTAGACTACCCGAAGAGAGACGACGTTAACTGGCTTAAGCACATAGTCTGGTACTTGGACGGTGAGCGGCTCAAGTATAAATTTAAGCCAGTAACCATGACAATAATAAAGCAACCAACAACATGAGGAGAAGGGCTTATGGAGAAGAAGGTGAGACTTAAGGTCTTCCGATACAACCCCTTAGAGGATGACAAACCCCACTATGAAATCTACGAAGTACCTTACGTGGAGGGGGCAAGAGTCCTTGACCTTCTAAACTACGTTAGAGAGCACTTAGATAGCACGTTGACCTACCGATGGGAATGTAGGGCAGGTCAGTGTGGAAGCTGTGGCATGATGATCAACGGGAAAGCAGCATTAGCATGTCAGACATTATTGTCTCCTGAAGACAAAGAGATAGTTATTGAGCCACTTCCAGTATTTCCAGTAATTAAAGACTTAGTTGTTGACGTGGAGAAGTGTGTTAGGAAGATACTCAAAGTAAGACCCTATGTTCACAGAGGCTCTCCGTACAAGAGACCTGAAGTGATGTATCAATGGGAAATCGAGGAGGTCAAGCCCTTAAGAGAATGTATTGAATGCTGGTGTTGCGTATCTATGTGTCCAGTCGTGAAAGTTGCGTGGGACGTCTACGGCGGACCAGTAGTCATGAACAGCATAGCCAAGGCGGCTCTCGACAGGAGAAATGTGTTCGACCACATACTCTTAGCTTTCCTAGAGGGTCTTAATGCCTGCACTCAATGTGCCATGTGTAAGGAAGTATGTCCCAAGGAGATCGACATACCAGAGAAGGCGGTAGGTCGAATGCGCTACATAGCCTACAATAAGCGCAACCTCTTAAGGCCGGATCACCGATTTGTTGTTGAAAGTTTAAGAAGGAATTACAATCCTCTAGGAGAGCTTGCGGAGAGCAGGGGTAACTGCTTTGGTGAGTGGAGCGGTCTTCCGTCCTTAAACGTGCCTATAGCTAAGGAGGATGCTGAAGTACTTTACTTCGCTGGTTGCATGGCTAGCTGGAGGGAGCAAACAGTTGCAAGAGCAACTGCAACATTGCTTAAGCTCGCAGGCGTAAACTTTACAGCTCTAGGTCCCTATGAGCGCGACTGTGGCTCTGTACTCTTTAGGCTTAACGATATGGAGCTTGCTCAGTCATTCGCACTATACTTGAAAGATATACTCAAAAAGTTCAAGAACGTACACACAATAGTGACGTCCTGTGCTGGATGCTATAGAACCTTTAAGGTTGATTACCCAATGAGACTCGGCATTGAGCTGGGAGCTGAGATTCTACATTCCTCAGAGCTCTTTAACAGGTACTTAAAAGAAGGAGCTCTAAGCGTTAAAGATGGGCTTAACTTTAAAGCAACGTACCATGATCCTTGCCATCTTGGAAGACACGTTGGAGTCTTCGATCCACCTCGAGAGATAATAAGAGCTCTAGGCATAGACTTACAGGAAATGCTTAATGGAAGATATCGTGAAAAATCATTGTGCTGCGGGGCTGGTGGAGGTGTGAGATCAGGCTTTCGTGAAGTTGCTAGAGAAGTCGCAGCTTATAGGATACGTGAAGACGTGCCCAAAGAGGTCTCCATAGCTATTCATACATGCCCCTTCTGCTACTTCAACTTTGAAGATGCCGTTAAAATCAAATCCTTTAAATTGATGAATGTGGACTTAACAGAACTTCTAGTTGCGGCAGTAATGGGGCCTGAAGCATCAAAGGTTATCGGAAAAGAGAGGTACGAAGCTATTACAAGGCCATCAGCGACCTAGAAAAGGACTATGAAATTCAGAGTTCCAAGGTCTGAAACCTTTCTTAAACCCCTATAACCATTAAGCTTCTTGACCTTTTACATTCTTTATACAACAAGCATACCCTTACGAGAATGGTTCAGTTTTTTTGGAGGAGAACTTTCTCTCAGTTTAAAGGTAAGTTTTAAAAGGAGGCTCGGGCCACCCCACATGGGTGGAGCTTAATTGTCTATAAAGCCTGTGACTGTTGAAGAATTACTAAAAAAAGCTGAGCGACCAGCTAAACTAGCTCCATCGTACCACAAGTTCTATAGTGGAAAGCTACAAGTCATGCCTAAGTGCGCTATAAGGACTCTAAGAGACTTTGACATTTGGTATACGCCAGGAGTAGCAGAGCCCTGCAAGATAATTAAAGGAAATCCTGATGCAAGCTTTGAGTACACTAACAGGTGGAACTATGTTGCCGTGGTAAGTGATGGAAGCAGGGTCCTAGGGCTTGGAAACATAGGCCCTGAAGCAGGTTTACCGGTCATGGAGGGCAAGGCCATCCTATTCAAGTACCTGGGCGGAGTTGATGCATTTCCCCTCGTAATCAGAGCAAGAGATCCCGACGAATTCATCAGATTTCTAGAGATGATAGAGCCTAGCTTCGGAGGAATAAATTTAGAGGACATAGAAAAGCCCAAGTGCTTTTACATACTAGAAGAATCTAGGAAGAGACTACAAATACCCGTATGGCATGACGACCAACAGGGAACAGCTACTGTCGTACTAGCCGGACTAATAAATGCACTTAAGATAGTTGGTAAGAAACTACATGAAGTCAAGATAACTCTAATAGGTGCAGGAGCTGCTAACATAAAGATAGCTGACGTGCTCGAACTTGCAGGTGCTAAACCCGGCAACATAATCATGGTTGATAGTAAAGGTATACTCTCACCAGATAGAAAAGACATCTTGGAGAAAGAGAATGATCCTTGGAAGTGGAAGTGGGCTTTGAAGAGCAACGTTGAAGGTAAGAGAGGGAGCATCCCTGAAGCACTTGAAGGAGCTGACGTCTGCATAGCAATGTCTAGACCAGGACCTGGGGTCATAAAGAAAGAGTGGATTGCAAAGATGGCTAGTGATGCTATAGTCTTTCCCTGCGCTAACCCAATACCAGAAATATGGCCTTGGGAGGCTAAGGAAGCTGGAGCCAGAATAGTTGGTACCGGTAGATCCGACTTCCCAAATCAAATAAACAACAGCTTAGGCTTTCCAGGCATATTTAGAGGAGTCCTTGACGTCAAGGCTAAGACGATAACTGATGAAATGTGCGTAGCAGCAGCTAAGGCAATAGCGGAGTTCGCAGAAGAGAAGGGAATTCACGAGAACTACATAGTACCAACAATGGAGGAGTGGGAGGTATACCCGAGAGAAGCTGTTGCTTGCGCACTAGAAGCTATGAGACAAGGAGTTGCCAGAGTGAAGCTGAGCAAAGAGGAGCTCTGGGAAAGAGCTGTAACCATAATTAAGCAAGCTAGGGAATCCATGGAGCTGCTTATGAAAGCTGGCATAATTAAACCTCCACCTCCTGAAGAGGAGATCTTAACAACTTACAAGCCCTAACAAAATCTTTCTCTCCCCAACATTTTCTTTTTTTAAAATGGAGTATGGTTTATAAAAAGTCGATGGCTAGCCATTAATGACCATTTCTTCACGCTCAAGCTAAAGTGCTTAAAGCCAATCCAATTGCGAAGTAAAGGGTGATGTTTATCCCGGTCCACGTGAACATAGAAAGAACTTCTCTCAAGCTTTTTGTCTTGGCCCACTCCCAAGTAACAAGTCTCACATACCTTGAGATGTAGATCTCTATCGGGAAGCCTATACTAAAGGAGACTATGTAAATGATTATTGCTAAAGGAACTCCAAAGAATACTCCTATCAGAAAGCCAATAATAGTATAAAGTAAATGTTCAAGCCAGGCCACAATGAGCTTTTTCTTACTTAAGTAAGAGAGCTCAGGGTAAACCTTTAACATTTTGCTAGTACATATGAAAAGCAAATCTATGATTGGAATCGATGATAAGAACTTTTGAATTAACTTATTATCGTGAGACATGTCTGCTACTCAGTCTTACCTTATAACCGCTATGTAATTTGTGCATCTTCCCTTTAAACTTCTTCAAGAGCTCTGACTCTCCTTTAAGTCCAGTACAATGTCCCACGTATACCTCCTCAACCCCCTCGACCACTAATTTGTTGACTACGTCGTTTAGTACATCATCATCTACGTTGATGAGGTGGAGTCCACCAATAATTATAGCTCTACTAACTCCTGTAACATTCTTAGCTTGCCTGACTATATTCAATATCCCTGAATGTGAGCAGCCAGTTAGCACCACTACTTTATCTTCCATCTTAATAGCAAGCCCACTATCATCAGGAATTACATCGTCAACAACATTTCCACTCACAATAGTTTTAAAATTTTTAACGGCATAGCTGTCGTCATAGAATCTTTCAACTTCACCTAGGAACCACACGCCTGGCGCAACCTCTAAGGGCTCCTTAATCAGTAAGAGCTCAAACTCTTTAAGAGCCCTCCTAGCTTCAGTAGGTAAACCCACGTCCAATTTAATTAATTTGCTAGAGATATAGAAGCAGGGTCTTGTCAGTGCGGGGTGAGCTATCAACGGCTTTCCTTTAAGTACTTCAACAAGCTTGGGTAAACTGCCGGTATGATCATAGTGTCTGTGAGAAAGCACTATAACGTCCACATCGCTTAAACTTACTTTAAGATCTCTAACGTTCTCTAAGAGAGCTCTACCAGATCCGCCTACGTCAAAAAGCACTTTGCGCACATCATCATCGTAATATAGGGTCATCAAAGCGCTGAGTCCATGTTCTCCCAGAAGTGGTGTAAAGCCTGCATAGTCCTCAACAAGGATTAATATCTCAATACTTCTAGGTATCAGCTCCACGCACCTCTTATTAAGTTCTCTCTTATGTTTGTGTGAAGCATTAAGTCTTTTTCAAAGGATTATCCTACGTAGTAGTCATAAAGCTACATTCCAACTCTCTTTTTGAGAACTAAGTTTAAACTAATGCCCTCAAGCCCTCTTTTTGAGGTGATAAATTGAGAATGAAAGTTTTGCATGGGGTAGCAATAGCAGCAGTCGCCTTGCTTCTACTAGTGGGTGTTGGAGGAGCATTAGCAACAACCTATGCTCAGAACACAAACACTGAAGAACGGATTATTCAGCGCATCGGAGCACCACTTGGCTTTAAAGTGGGAGGCTGGCTAAACTTCAAGCACAAGTTAGGTCTTCTTAGAGTTTCAATTCAAATATCGTCAGAGTACAATGAGACTTTGATGAACATTCTAAACACAAATAGTGATGCTAAAAGCTTACTAGATCAGGGATATAGCGTTGTATCGGTAAGACCGCTTGTGACGGCATATGTTCAAGGTGATGGTACCGTGAGCTTCAAGGCTGAGAAAGCTGTAGTAGTCCTAAGTAATGGTAACGTCGTGGTGGCGTACATAGTGGACATAGTCTCAAGAAGCGTTACTCACATAGCCACAATAAACGTGGGTGCAATAAAAGAGCTTAGTGGTTGTAGTTGCATTCGCAACCCATAACCATAAAGGGCTATTCAGGTACCCACCTCCACCATTTATTTACTTTAGAAGATGAAATCTACATGTTATAGGTGCCCAGGCTTGAAGCTAAGGTCGTTGATGATCATTATCGTCATAATACTTGCCCTCTCAATTCCGCTCTACGTGTACGTGAGTTACCCAGATGTCTACTTAGAGGAGGAATCGCTTCTTGAGAATAGCGCTATGAATATTGCTCCATTTAGGCCACCCAAATTCTTAGTGGGCTCCCTAATCTATGGCTCGACAAGGGAGATTTATAGCTTAAGGAAGCCGATGATTGAGCGTTACGACACTCGCCTAATCTTTAAGCTTGATGAAGCTGGAAAGTGTCCGTTACTGCTCGCACCGACTTATAGTGAGATGTTAACTCAAGAATCATTGTCGAGGGAAAGGATAGCCGATCTAATAGTTCAGGGAGCGCAGACGATTAAACTGGCATTCTTTAAGACTCAAAGAGGAATATTTGCAGTAGTCTTAGAAGTTACAATTGACGGTAGGCATTACGTTATTGCGCCAAGAAGATGATCGTAATGCTAACTCCATACACTGTAGCAGTACTAGTTTCAAGTGCTACATGTTTAATCTTATTCTGCTACATCATCTACAAGCTTCTAAAGGTGCACGTAAAACTCCAGGCAAAGAGTCTCCTGTACCTATCTTCTTCATTCATGCTGCTAGCAATTAGCCAAGTTTTCTCCATTCTTTCAGTCATTGTAGAGTCAGCGAGGCTATCCTTGACTTTTTACACAGCAACATCATCATTTGCAGCCATAGCCTTTCTCTTAATGGTTATCTCCGTGATCCAAGAAGAGAGGATAGCATTAGCCTTCCCTACACTGATGCTAGTGCCAGACTTCCTAGCCTGCATATTAGCTGCTATAGCATCAACCTTATGTCGAAGTAGACAGCTTAAAGCCTACTTGCTGGCTCTATCTATGATTCACTTAGTTCGATGTTTTAGTGCTACACTGATGTCCTTGGATTTAGGAGCGCTTATGCTAGCATCAGCTGAGCTTGTAAGAGCTTTCGCGACGCTACTCTTTGCAGCATTCCACGTTAGTAGGGTTGTGAGCCGTGAGTAGAGCTAAGAAGAGGAGCAGACTGCAAATCGTCATCGAGGTTCTCGAAGCGTTAAGCCAGTATGATAAACTACACGCAACAGAGCTTTCCCTCATGGTTAAGCTCTCCTACGATAGGTTGAAGAGCATTTTGGAGGATCTTAGTGAAAGAGGTTTACTAATTCTTGAACGCTCGAAGAATGAACATAAATCATTGATAATTAAGCTTACTCCTGATGGGGATCGCTTACTTGAAGAGTTGAGGAGACTTAAGAAACTGCTGGAAGACTACGGTCTAGCTTAACATGGGTGGCGACTATAAGTGCAAAACCATGTCATCGTAAGCTAGCACAATTCCTTCAAACTTTCTTACGTAACTTGTTAACTCCGCAAAGGGCATGTTGTGGTGGGCTATGTGAGTTAGGACCGTAAGGCTAGCCTTCACCCTGCGACCTATTTCGATCGCCTCATCAATGTTGTTATGATTTGGGTCGTAGAAGTTAGGGTGATTAGTGGCATCTATCAGTGCTAAGTTTGTCCCAAAGCTTCTAATCAAATCGACATCCCGATTTGAAGGGCCTCTTCCATCGAAGAGTATGGCTATTCTCGCATTTCCGTCATCTATCAAGTACCCCAACGTCTCTATCTTGTGAATTAAAGGTATGGGGGTAATCTTGATGCCTTCGTGCTCGAAAGTTTCGTAGGGCTGAACGAACTTCAACTTCAAGTTTCTAGGCTCTCTTTTAAACTCGTCGATTAACCCTTCTTTAGGGGCATAAAGGCTTATAGGTCTTGAGGACCATCTAAGTCTGAACAAGCCAGAGTAGTGATCAGGATGCCAATGCGTTAAGAGTATGAACTCTAAGTCTAAGTCACCTATCTTATTCATGACGTCGAAGCCAACATCCACTAGAAAATTGACTTTACTGAGAACAAGTATCGAGGTTGGCATCCTCTTAGCAATTGGCATTCTTTTAGCTTCTTGACAGCTCTCACATCTACAATTTAGAGCCGGAATGCCTTCTGAGGCTCCTGATCCCAGTATCACCAGGATGGTCAAAGTAATCACCATGACCAGGGCATTACGAGTAATCAAAATTATCAGAAGCGGCTAAGCTCATCACGAGATCAGAGTCCTATGTCATCATTTAAATCACCTGTAATAGGAGGTCTCTAAATAACCTTTACTTCGTCTCTTCTTACTAAAAAGCTTTCAATTCCACTACTTCGCGCCACAACTACTGGCATTACCTCTGCTGTCGTGAAGGCTGCAGCCTCATCCTTGATGGTTAGCGCTATCAATCCACAAGGTCCTCTAACCATTTCACCCGCCCTGACCAAGCTCTCTCCCAAAGGTAAGCCCCTCTCTTCATAAAATATGGAGATAATCCTGCAGGGCTGGGCCATGATTATGGCTTCTCCATAACCAGTAGCACAAGATGCAACGAGTCTCGAAGCCCAGAAGCCAGCCCCAGGTATGGGGCTATCGCCAACCCTCCCGGGCATCTTATTCTTAATACCACCAGTACTGACAGCTGAAGCTAATCTTCCCTCCATGTCTAGAGCTACTGCACCCACAGTATCGTTGCCAAACCCATTAGACACTAAGTTCAGTGGAGGAAGCCCTCTGCTCCTAGCTAACTCATCAGCTCCATCACCTACCATCAGTACGTGAGGGGTATGCTCCATGACGATCCTAGCTAATCTAATAGCATTCCACGTAGCCTTAACATAGGCAACTGCTCCAGCCCTACCCATCCACATAATTCCAGCGTCGAGACTAGCATTACCTGACAGGTCTTTGCAAGATCCTCTGCCAGCATTGAAGATACCACTGCCCTCCATAAATGATACGGCCTCAATAACGGCATCAAGGGCTGAGCCATTACCCTCTAATACCTTAAGTCCTAGTTCGCCGGCAAACCTTAGAGCCCTTAAGGCCTCATCAACCTCATAGGCCCTCCAACTACCAGCCCCACCATGCAGGATTATAGATCTTGTGGGAGCCATCCAACCACCTAGGGAAAACTTGACAAGGCCACTTCAACAGCATTAATGCACTTTAAGGTGCTATAAGCCTTCTTAGTACAGAGCTTCCAGAACTAAAGGCGTAAGAGAGCGTGTTGATACGAGCTGTTCTATGAATAGTTTAACTCAACTCAATAAGATGCCGCGACCTTTAAGTCATTGCAGCATACTAGAAGCTACCTTTATATCCCCTAAACCCTCCACTATTTGTGGTGGATGGTCGATGATGTGCCCATTCTGTCGCCGCGAATTCGTTGATGAGAGATCTCTACGAAAACACTTAGAGGAATGTGAAGCGAAAGAAGAAGCAAGTAGAGAGATGAATGCTACCCTCAAGACCTTTGATGTCTCAGGTTGCTTCTACTAACTTAACATCAACCTTGACATTAACATCCCAAAAATAAATGTAGCAAACATTAGGCCAGAACCTTAAAAGTTTAACGAATAAAAGCTTCTAGAAACCTTCAGCTATGAATTTGCAGTCATCGCTTTTCGCTCCTTGATCACCTCCTTCATCACTCTACAAGATCTACAAAGCCTTAGCTCAAGATTTGTGGAATCACCTCTCTAATAGAGATTTCGCTTCTACACTAGCCCTAAAAGTAGTTCACGGTCCCTCAAGATTGTAGAGTAAGAAATGAAGTACCCCTCCTAGAAATCTTTTTATTTATCAACTAATGAGACTAAAAGATACTATGCTACTGTTTGAACCTATAGAGATAGCAGGGATGAAGATAAAAAATCGTATAGTAATGCCCGCCGGTGAGACCAATTTTCATACTCTTGAGGGTGGCGTTACTGATAGGCTACTTGAGTTTTATCGTGAGAGGGCTAGAGGGGGAATAGGCTTTGCTGTTGTCGGTGTTGCAAAAATAGAAGGGCATTTCCTTGGTGGTATAGCAGCGCATGACGATAAGTACATCCCAGACCTCAAGAAGATAGTTGACATCTTCCACGAGTACGACGTTAAATGTGCTCTTCAGCTCTGGCATCCAGGAAGATACGAGATCTCAGTAGACCCGGACAGGCAGCCAGTTGCACCATCTCCAATTCCGCCTCCAATCTTTACTAGGAAGGTCCCAAAGGAGCTCACCAAGGAGGAAATACTCAAAATAGAGGAAGAGTTCGCTGATGCAGCTTTGAGAGCTAAGAAAGCTGAATTTGACGCTGTAGAGCTCATAGGTTCCGCTGGTTATCTAATATCACAGTTCTTTAGCCCTGCAACGAATAAGAGGACAGATGAGTATGGTGGAAGCATTGAGAATAGAGCGCGCTTCGCTATAGAAATCATTCAACAAATAAAAGAGAAGTGTGGAGCTAACTACCCAGTCCTCATAAGGATACCTGGTGATGAGTTCATTGATGGAGGCAACACAGTCAACGAGATGAGGAGGATAGCAAAGATCTTGGATGATGCTGGTGTTGCTGCTATAAACGTGATGGCAGGCTGGCATGAATCGCGAAGACCGCTGACGACAATTCTAGTACCACGAGGAGGATTCGCATACCTTGCTGCTGAGATAAAGAAGGCAGTAAGCGTTCCGATAATAGCGTCCCACAGGATTAACGATCCATTCGTGGCTGAGAAAATTTTGCGCGAAGGAATGGCTGACATGGTTGCTATGTTTAGAGCATTACTTGCTGATCCTGAGTTTCCTAGGAAGGCTAAGGAAGGAAGGTTTGATGAAATCCGCATATGTGTAGCCTGTAATCAAGGTTGTTTCGATAAGGTCTTCGAGGGCCAACCAATAACTTGCCTAGTTAACCCGACAGTAGGGCGAGAAGCAGAGTTCAGAGACTTAAAAGCTGAGAAGAGGAAGAAGGTCGTAATAGTTGGTGGAGGACCAGCTGGATGCATGGCAGCAGAGCTTTTAGCTAAGAAGGGACATGAGGTCGTATTATTTGAGAAGACTGACAGATTAGGTGGACAACTGAACATTGCCGCAAAATCACCCCTAGCCTACGAGTTTGCTGAAGTTGGCAAGTACTTCATGAACGTCTTACCAAAGCTTGGTGTCAAAATACGCTACAACACTGAAGCGGATGCTGCTAAAGTTCTTGCAGAGAACCCCGATGTGGTAATTATCGCAGTCGGTGCTTCACCTCTAATCCCGCCAATACCAGGCGTTGAGAATGCAGTCACAGCTTTCGACGTCTTGATGGGAAAAGTCGACGTCAAAGATAAAGTAGTTATAATAGGAGGTGGTGGGGTTGGTTGCAATACAGCTGCAAAACTTGCAGATGAAGGCAAAGACGTTACATTAATTGAAATGTTGCCGAGAATTGGACAAGA